>JACCDO011151298.1_pt1 | contig 149007 bp, 127 predicted proteins | sample 7446101 | NCBI WGS metagenome assembly JACCDO01 (sample SAMN15323440, study PRJNA562643) | freshwater metagenome | isolation source: river surface water | place: USA:Blue River Watershed | collected 2017-08-16
GCAGATTTTAACCGTCCATGATTTTTAAACAACTCTTGTTTTTTCTCTGGTGTTAAATACATGTTTAGCTAAATTTTATAAAACAATGACAAAGGTAAGGGTTAAAATTCAATTTTGAAACAAATAACTCAAATAGAACGGCGTGATGGAACAAATTTTCGAAGCCACTTCAACAGCCCATCGTAAAAATCAGATTCAAACAAACGAGCATCTTTCCTAGCCTGTCTCAAGAAAAATAATCCGAAGGGAAGCAAGCAAAGATTTGAGAAAATAGTTCCAACTAGTGAGTCTACCACACCCTCTTTGGCCCACTTCTCTCCTGTAATGGTCAACATGTAAAAAAGAATAAAAAAGAGAATGGAAATTAAAACGGGTAAGCCTAGACCTCCCTTTTTTATGATCGCCCCCAATGGTGCCCCAATGAGAAACATGATAAAACAGGCAATGGCTTGACTATATTTTTGGTACCAGGCAATCTCATAGCGTCTAAACTCCCGAACTTGCCCATCCACTTGACTTTTCTTTACATCAAATGAGTTTTTGAGGTTTCTGGCATTATTTAAAGCAAGCGTAAGGGCATTACTAAGGTAGCCTCGTTTGTAAAACATAGAGTCAAGCAGTTCTTTTTCCTCAGTTGTCAGTTTTGCAGTTCTGGTGGCTTTGGAAGATGGTACTACAACTGTTTCGAGGCTATCTCTTTTCGTATTACCGGAGTATATTGAATCATATCGAGCAAATTGTTTAGCCTCCAACTTTTTTCGCTGGGCAGCGGATGATTCCTTTTGCGCTGGATCCAATGCAATAGGGATAGTATCAATTGGAGCCGTTTCTACAATTGTGTTGGTACTCGAATCAGGCGATCCTCCCCGATTGACCGCATCAATGCTATCTTCCAAGGCCTGCTCTTTTAGGATTCTTATCCTTCTCAACGTGTCGAATCTAGCCTTTTCCTCTACAATCTCCGGGGATGGCGAGAGCTTTCTATTCTTAGTGAAAAAAGGGTAGATACTTGCTGCAGTTATAAAATTTTGGTACTTCAAATCATTGACTACAAGATGAATTGAATCCAATCCATATTGAATTTCCTCAATAGTTTTGATGGCACGGTTAGTAGACCATTGATTTTCTGGTGTTCGATTAAGTTGAAAGGCCCCTAAATCAAAAACCATCACATTCTCCTTAAATGCAGTTCTTGAAAACTCCACTGGAGCCTCAGAAATCCCTCGCGTAGACCGTGCCTCTTTGTAGCTTTGTCCTGCATATAGCGTCAATCGCATGTACTTGTCATTGTTGAAAGTCTCCATTCGCCCCGAATCTGCTAGGGTCACATTCAGATTTCCTTGCCCTTCCGAGTGATTGTAGATCAAAATATCCTTTAGCCGTACTTTATCTAGCTTCTTGTTCACTTTGATACTGAAATTGGGAATTCCATCGTAAAAAACCCCTTCTTTGATATCCAAGGAAGGAGTCTTCATTCGGATATCGTAGAGAAGCGAAAAGGTTTTGAGGTTCACCTTTGGAACCAAGTAATTGTTGGACAAAAAGGCTAAAAAAGTTAAGCCTACTGCAAAGATCCCAATAGGCCTCATGGCTCTGGTCAATGATATTCCACTTCCTTTGATGGCAGTCAGTTCAAAATGCTCCCCCAAATTCCCAAAAGCCATCAAACTAGAGAGAAGCATGGCCAAGGGCAAAGCCATCGGCGAAATGCTGATGACGAAGTAACCGATTAATTCGGCATAAATCCAGAATCCTAAGCCCTTCCCGAAAATTTCATCAAAATACTTCAACATGTTGACAATCAACAGGATAAAGTCTACCACCAAAAAAGTGAGGAAAAAAGGACCTAAAAAGGAGCCTAGAATAAGTTTATCTAGTTTTTTCATCTGAAGAAATCCAAACAAAGTAAGGAAATTTCTCGCTGAGACTATGTATTTACTGCAAACAAAAAAGACTCCTCGTTTGAGAAGTCTTTGTAGCGAGAGGGAGATTTGAACTCCCGACCTCAGGGTTATGAATCCTGCGCTCTAACCAACTGAGCTACCTCGCCATTTATAATCTTATACTCTTTGGAGTTGAACTCCCGTCCGCCGCGGCGGATATGAATCCTGTGCTTCTCGAAATTCTTCGGGGCAAGCTAACCAACTGAGCTACCTCGCCAAATTTCTTTTTTTGTTTTTAGGGTTATTTCAGAATTTTAGTTATCTTCCTAAACGTCTTTTTTATTCCTTTTCACCCAATTTCTATTGGATTACGAGTTTTAGACCCCTTAAAAACGGAATGCAAATATGAGGGCTTGTTGTCTGAAATGCAAATAGAGATGGAACTTAGAATTTAAAATATTCAGATTTTCTCACTCAACTTATGTCCAAAGATCAATTTGTAGCTGATTATCAATTAAATGCTTCAAAAAAAATTGTTTATAGCTATTTAAGTACAGCAAGTGGAATGCAAGAATGGTTTGCCGATAAAGTTCGCATTGATGAAGACAAAAATTACATCTTCAATTTTGATCAGGAGGATCATTATGCAAAGCAAAACATCGTAAAAGCCAATTTGCATGTTCGGTGGGATTTTTTTGACCCTAAATCCACAACTTCGCAGAACGCCTCCTACATCGAATTCAAGTTGGATGAAGCAGAACTAACTCAATCCTTATTTTTAAAAGTAATCGACCAATCCAATTTCTACAGACTAGATGAGCTTGAGAGAATATGGGATGGATTGATAGCTAAATTGAAAGGAACTATTGGTGGATAAATCCCGATTTTAGGAACATGGATTCCTAACCATGGCGGCGATCAATTCCGACTGGTAACAAACAAGAGCGTTATTTCAGCGGGTAGGCCTGCCTTCCGAAGGCAGGTTCAAATCTCGATCACGCTACCAAAACTTCAAGAACTGGAATTCTTTTTTAACATAAAAAAAGCCTCCGGTAAGGGAGGCTTTCGCAAAATAAGGGAGTGCCGACCTTATTTTACTCGTTCAACAACAGCTTTAAATGCTTCAGGGTGATTCATTGCCAAGTCAGCCAAAACCTTTCTATTCAATTCGATTTCTGCTTTCTTCAACAATCCCATCAACTGAGAATAAGATACTCCATGAGCTCTTGCTCCTGCATTGATACGTTGAATCCATAAAGCTCTGAATTCTCTTTTCTTTGCTTTACGGTCTCTGTATGCATACTGAAGACCTTTCTCATACTTGTTTTTGGCTACAGTCCACACGTTTTTACCTCGTCCGAAGTATCCTCTAGTGGCCTTTAAAACCTTTTTTCTTCTTGCTCTTGACGCTACCGCGTTTACCGATCTAGGCATAGTTTTTAGTTTTTTGATTCGTGGTGTCCCTGGTTAGGAGCTTAGTGACCAACGCATCTGGTGAATAAATAAACCTTTTTACTGTAATTATTTACGCTGAAAATCAGATTCTCAACATGTCTCTTACTCTACCCTCGTCAGCAACATGTACCAAACCAGCTTTGGTTAGGTTGTGCTTACGCTTGGTAGATTTTTTCGTAAGGATGTGGCTTTTGAAAGCATGCTTCCTCTTGATTTTGCCGGTACCAGTCAAGGTGAACCGCTTTTTTGCACTGGATTTGGTTTTTACTTTTGGCATTTTGCTGTATTTATAGTTGTTGAATTTACTTTTTACCTGGCTTAGGCGCAATGAAAATATTCATCCGCTTTCCTTCCAATCTTGGCATCTGTTCTACGATCCCTACGTCTTCTAAGGCTTGAGCAAACTTTAAAAGTAACATTTCTCCACGCTCCTTAAACACAATACTTCTTCCCACAAAGTGAACGTATGCTTTTACTTTAGCTCCTTCTTTTAGAAAACTGATGGCATGCTTCAATTTGAAGTTGAAATCGTGATCATCTGTATTCGGCCCAAATCGAATTTCCTTTAAAACAACCTTTGCTGCATTCGCTTTGATCTCCTTCTGCTTCTTCTTCTGCTCAAATTTAAACTTGGCATAATCAATGATCTTACATACCGGAGGATCTGCGTTTGGAGAGATCTCGACTAGGTCTAAATCGTTTTCCTGAGCAAGTTGAATGGCTTTTTCTGTAAGAAGAACGGCATTACCGCCTTCCACAAAATCCCCCACTACGCGCACCTCACGTACTCTGATCTTTTGATTGATCTTGTAAGGTTCTTCTTGTCTACCCCTTGGTTGATACGGTCTTTGATTCAAGTTAGCTGTTTTTGATTTAATTAATTTGGCCTGCAAATATCGGAATTATTTCGAATTCAAAAAATGGAATCCCATTTCTAGCCTATTCTTTAGCCAATGATTCTGAAATTATCCCCTTGAAATACTGAATAAATTCGTCTGGACTAAAAACTCCTAGGTCTCCTTGTCCATGCTTTCTAACGGCTACCTTTCCTTCCTCCTGCTCTTTTTCACCCACTATAAGCATAAATGGCACTTTTCGGACTTCTGAATCTCGAATCTTACGTCCAATCTTCTCATCCCGATTGTCTATCGTCCCGGTGATTCCAGCTTCCTCTAATAGTCCTTTCAATTCCTCTGCGTAGGAAATAAATTTTTCTGAAATCGGTAAAATATTGATCTGTTCTGGCGCCAACCACAATGGAAAGTCTCCTGCGCAGTGCTCAATGAGTACGGCAACGAATCTTTCCAAGGAACCAAAAGGTGCTCTGTGAATCATCACAGGTCGGTGTTTTTGGTTGTCAGAACCGATGTATTCCAACTGAAAACGATCTGGTAATTGGTAATCCACCTGAATAGTTCCCAACTGCCATTTTCTACCCAAAGCATCTTTTACCATGAAATCTAGCTTCGGTCCATAAAAGGCCGCCTCACCCAATTCAGTCACAGTCTCCAGACCCTTTTCAGCAGAGGCTTCAATAATAGCTGCCTCAGCCTTATCCCAGGCTTCATCCGAACCAATGTACTTCTGCTTGTTTTCAGGGTCACGCAAAGAAATTTGGGCCGTATAATCACTAAAGCCCAAAGCTTTAAATACATACAATACCAAATCAATCACCTTGATAAATTCTTCTTTCACCTGATCTGGTCGACAGAAGATATGTGCATCGTCCTGAGTAAAACCTCTAACACGGGTCAATCCATGCAATTCCCCACTCTGCTCATACCGGTACACTGTACCAAACTCTGCATAGCGAATCGGCAAATCCTTGTAGGATCTGGGCTTGTGCTTGTAGATCTCGCAGTGATGTGGGCAATTCATCGGCTTCAACAAAAAAGACTCCCCTTCATGGGGGGTAGCAATTGGCTGAAAGGAATCTTTACCGTACTTCTCGTAATGTCCAGAGGTTTCGTATAAGGCCTTGTGTCCAATATGTGGCGTAGTCACTTGTTGGTAGCCCGACTTGTCCTGGGCCTTTTTCATAAAGCCAATCAAGCGCTCTCTTAATAGAGTTCCTTTAGGCAACCAAAGTGGAAGGCCCATGCCTACCTTTTCTGAAAAAGTAAATAATTCCAATTCACGACCCAACTTGCGGTGATCTCTTTTCTTGGCTTCTTCAAGCAGCGTCAAGTAATCTTTTAGCTCTTGCGCCTTTGGGAAGGTAACTCCGTAAATACGGGTAAGCATCTTACGCTTCTCGTCCCCTCTCCAATACGCACCAGCAATGTTGGTAAGCTTTACTGCTTTAATAAATCCCGTATTGGGAATATGTGGTCCACGGCAGAGATCGGTAAAATTGCCCTGCTCGTAAAAAGTAATTGTTCCGTCTTCCAAACCCTCCAAAAGATCCAGCTTATACTCATCGCCTTTTTGTTGGAAATAGCTTACTGCCTCCTTTTTGGAAATTTCCTTTCGAATATAGTCTGACTTAAGTCTTGCCAACTCAAGCATTTTGTTCTCAATTTTTTCCAGCTCCTCCCCATCTAACTTGTGGTCTCCGAAATCTACATCGTAGTAAAAGCCTGTTTCAATGGAGGGTCCAATGCCTAATTTTACTCCAGGATACAAGGCCTCCAACGCTTCTGCCATCAAGTGCGCTGAGGAATGCCAAAAGGTGCTCTTACCATCCAGGTCGTTCCAGGTGAGCAATTGCAAGGTGGAGTCGCTGTTTATAGCTCGCGAAGCATCCCAAACCTCACCGTTAACTTTGGCTGCAAGTACATTCCGTGCCAAACCCTCGCTGATACTTGCAGCAATCTGTAGTCCGGTAATGCCTCGTTCGTACTCCCTTACCGAACCATCGGGAAGGGTAATTTGAATGTGTTGTGACATGTTGTTTTTTTTACTGCCTATACAAACAGGCTGTGAATTATCCTGCAAATATGCACAAAAGCTAGTCCTAATGGAAAAATTTGGAATGGAAAGCAGGAAACTTTTCCTTACAAAATCACTTGTGCACTCACCTTAACAATAAAGGGTCGTGCTTCGGGACTATCCAAATAGCTCATGCGATGAAAAAAATCTACCCGAAAAAAGCGGAAAATATTTTCGATTCCATAGCCTAGTTCCACATAGGGTACCTTGGGATTAAGCCGTCCAAAGGACTCCAGAACACGTCCATCGGGTGTTGTTGGGGGAAGATTCAATAGGTTTTGATTTTGTACCGAGCCCATCAATACGTTGGCGTTGCCTACCATACGCCACTTCAACTTTTTGATCAAGGGGATAGAATTGAAAAGGAAACCTTCAAAGGATTGACGGTAGCGTAAACTTACAAACCGATCTGAGGCAAACTCATTGAAATTCATCGTATTGAAAGCTGCAGTAGTATAAAACAGGGTTTCGTTACCCAAATGGTTTTTCAATAACGGATACGGTACCTCTCCCCAGATTTTACCGGCATCCAGTTCGTAGCGCCCTACTCCCAAAAGTCCAAGATTGATGCGGTGATACAGGTAAAAATTTAATTTGGTGTAATCCAAGGAAGCACCCAAGGCTGGAATCCCTTTGGTGTAATTCATTTCCACAATTGGCCATTTGATGGATCCAAGGGAGGCTCGCGTGTTATCATTGATTAGGATGACTTCATCACGGCCATAGCGAATGCCTGCACGGACTTCTGTGGTTTGGAAATTCGTTCGTAAGGCTTTTGAAACTTGTTCGTAGTAGTAAAAATCAAAAAGTGGGTCAAATTGACTTTTGTTCAAACTTGAGGTTACCAAGAAACCCTTAAAGAATTCCCGTTGGAAAGTAAGCCGTTGGTTGGTAGATACAAAGGGTCTACGCAACGTTCCAAATCGGCTTGCTGCTAAGAAAATTGAATTCCCTTCTAGGCTTTCCATCTCCAAGCCCACTTGATCTAGCTCCCTCCCTATTCGAAGATTAAGGGTGGTCCAATGCTTTCTCGACAAGATTGATGTAGCACCCAACTTATACTTCCAGCGTTGATCTATAGTTCCATACGCTCCATACCCTTCGATTAAAAATTTATTGGAAAAGGAATAGTTGGATCTCAATCCAAATCCAAATCGTAGCCCTTCTACATTGTTGTAATTTCCAAACTCCGTCCATGGTCCCAGATCCAATTTCTTTACAGGTAAGTAGCCCGTTGCAAAAAACTTTAAGCTTTCTGAATAAAATCGGATGATTGGAATCTTCTTAAGTGTATCGACCATCTGCAAGACAGCCAACTCCTCCTCACTCAATGGATCTGGTCGACGCTCTTTCCAATAGTCGGCAGAAACTTGGTTGAAATCAGGCTTAAGTACCACTGCCTGGTCAAAAAAAGCCGTTTCCATCGCTTGATTGACTACGATACTATCTGTGGCAGTGTAGAACTTGGCCAACAGTCCTGCCGTATTTTCTGTGATTTGTCCAATTTTAAGAAGCACCCGAGTTTTCGCAGGTATCAAAGCACCTGCGTCCGTAGGAATCAACTCTTGTTGAATTTTGATTCGGTCCACAAAATTCAAATTAGCTGCTTTGGGAATGGTTAAATCTACCTGCTTGAGGGAATAATCGGATTTCTTGATCCAAATAGTCCCTGTAAAGGCCAAGTCTTGCTCTCGACGAGGATACACCTGAAGCTTGTAGCAGCTATCTTGTCCTACGAGCACATCTTCCAATAAATCGTAGTCGTAATAAGTTTTCCAGCCATCTGCAATGGGAGAAACAAAGTCTTTATTGAGGATTTGAAGCCAATTTTTATAAAAGTTATACTCCTGAAATACGGATCCTGTTATCTGCGAGGTGGTGGAGCCGTCGGTGATGCCTACTCCAGTTACTTTCGTCTTTTCAATGACCTCTTTGCGCAGTTCGGGATTATTTCGGTAGTAAAAAGAGGAGACCGTCTCTGAGAAAAATACCGGTAATATCTTCTCTCCTTCCTCATTGGTGAGTTGTCGAATGCTATCCAAGACCTCCGTCACCGAACGAACTGATTTTCGTTGATTAAACTCCTCGGAAAGGTTGTCGATGTCTATTTCGATTTTGGTGTAGTTTTTCGTTTGATAGGCTTCCAAACTTCGTTTGTCATACACCTTTCGCTTTTCCACAGCCTTGCGGATTACCTCAAATGCAGGATTTTCTCCAGCCTCAAATACGAAGGTTCCCAACTCAAAAGCAATAGGCCAAAGTTGAAAGTTAAGCGTTTGGTTAGTCTCTTTGGTCAATACCTTTGACTGCGTGGAATAGCCCAGATAACTTACAGTTAGGCTATCTGCAAGGCTTGAAACCTGCAACATGTAATTGCCTTCAAAATCTGTGGTAATGCCAGATGTTTTTCCTTTTTGGAAAACGCTCGCAAAAGCAATTGGATCACCAGTTTCTGCATCCGTCACTTTTCCCTTGAGGATAAATTGAGCGAAAGAAACAGAGGTCCACAGAAAGAAGAACCCTAAAAATAAAAATCGAAGCATAAGTCGGAAAACAGATCGTTCCATTGAGGTTGCAAAGTTAGGAGATATTTTTGAGCTGCTCTTTTTATAATCAAAACATCCACCGAATGATTCTAAAGACTGATTTAAGTCATAAATAGTTCAGTTTTTGGAATCAAAAGGGTCATTTATTTTTTTCGATGTTATATTTGTACGAAGGTTTTAGAAGATGCAATACGACGTTATTTTAGTAGGCGGTGGAATTGTGGGACTTGCTACAGGATACAAGCTGATCACTGCTCGTCCTGATTTAAAGATTGCGGTACTTGAAAAAGAAAACCAGCTTGGAAAACATCAAACTGGCCATAATTCGGGCGTCATCCATTCCGGATTGAATTACAAACCCGGCTCCCTCAAGGCAATCAATTGCATTAATGGCTACCATGAGTTGGTAAATTTTTGCACTATAGAATCCATCCCCTACGAGATTACTGGAAAGGTGGTGGTGGCTACTCGAGAATCTCAAAAACCGGGTTTAGACCAACTTTTGGATCGAGCGCTTCAAAATGGATTGATTGGAACACGAAAAATCAGTATAGACGAACTCAAAACATACGAACCCCACTGTATCGGTGTGGGTGCTATTCACGTTCCACAAACAGGAATTGTAGATTATTTGCAGGTAGCCCTAGCCTTCGGAAGAAAGATCATGCAGCAAGGAGGAGGCATATATTTAGATCATAAAGTATTAAAAATAAAACAAAAGGATTCCATTAATTACATTGAAACTTCAAAAGGAACCTTTGAAGCAAAGCTTGTCGTGAACTGTGCAGGTCTATACTCAGATAAAGTGGCACAGATGAACGATGCGTCCATCGATGATGTAAAAATCATCCCTTTTCGAGGGGAATATTTTAAACTTAAGGCGGAACGCGAGTATTTAGTCAAAAACCTAATTTACCCCGTTCCAGACCCTAATTTCCCCTTCCTAGGGGTACACTTCACCCGAATGATTAAAGGAGGCATAGAAGTAGGCCCCAATGCCGTACTAGCTTTTAAGCGTGAAGGCTACAAGAAAACACAGGTGAATCTTGCAGAACTAGTAGAGACTTTGACTTGGCCAGGATTTCGAAAAGTGGCAGTTAAATACTGGAAAACAGGCTTAGGAGAGCTGTACCGTTCATATTCAAAGTCAGCTTTTACTAGGGGTTTACAAGAACTAATTCCTGAAATTCAAGAGTCTGACCTTATAGCATCCGATGCTGGAGTTCGAGCACAGGCCTGTGACCGAACAGGTGGCCTTTTGGATGACTTTTCCATCCATGAATCGAAATTTTCCATCAATGTCCTCAACGCACCATCACCTGCTGCTACCAGCGCTCTATCTATAGGAGGTACCGTGGCAGATATGGTCCGCAAGCGTTTTTAAAACCAGTACTTTGCTGTTCTATTCGGATTTCAACCTTGTTTAATCTCTGAGAATCCAGTGAGAAACTCAAGAAGTCGGTATTCTGCGTAAGTAAACTCTGAATTCGGAACCGTAAATCCTGTATGTCCTCCCCTTTCGGGCATCTCCAAAAATAGAAGTTCACTAGACTTTGCGAATGCTATTGGATAGCATTCTTCACCCAATAAGGGGTCATTTTTTGCATTTAAGATTAAGGTAGAGATTCCGATGTCTTGAATTCTATTATGTGGGCTGGCCTGCTCATAAAAGTCAGCAGCATCTTTAAACCCATGAAGCCTTGCCGTGAACTCAGTATCAAATTCGTTGAAATTGCTTATTTGTTTCAAGCGCTCCAAATCCAGCAAACCTGGAAACTGCTCACCTTTTGCCTGCATTTTCTTTTTGAGTTTGCCCATAAACTTTCGGGAATAAAAGGCATTGGCGAGTCTACGAAGGGTAGCAGCACTGGATGGTAGATGAACCGGTGTAGAGTATACAGCTGCTCGCTGGATCAATGGAGAAAGGTTTCTACCCTGTTGCCCGAGGTAATTTAGCGTTTGGGCACCTCCCATACTGATTCCTGATAGAAATATTTCGGCGTAACTAGTCTTGCTCAGCACGTATTTGACGACAGTATCCAAATCATAGGTCGAGCCATGGTGGTACAAGATGGGCTGTCGATTGATTTCACCGCCACAGGAACGATTGTTCCAAACGAGTACATCGATCCCTTTTTGGTTAAATAACTTGACCAATCCCCTCGCATAATGCCGCTGCGAATCCCCTTCCAAACCATGTGAAACAAGCAGCAATTGCCGGCCGCCCACCTTGGACCAATCTAAATTCAAAAAATCCCCATCAGGAGTATCAATTTTTTCCCGTTCATAGGTAACTCCCTCTACCTTCCGAAAGAGACTTGGCAGAATGGTTTCGTAATGCCCGTTTAGGTAGAAAAAAGGAGGATTAGCGTAAGAAGAAGTTAGTATAGGCATGGTAATCGTGAAAAAAACTTCAAATCAACTTCATCTTTAATTAACCTTAAAGCGAGGGGTATCAACTAATTTTCAATCACTAATGAACTCATAGGATTTTAGAGTTAAAGGGGATTAAATTTTAAAAAAGAAGGCAATGTGTATTGCCTTCTTTTTATGCCCCACAACCTCCAAAAGTTGTTTTATGTTGCATTTTCAAACTTTCTTTGGCAGAAGTACCTGCCAAATAGCCCGTAGTCCATGCTGCTTGAAAATTGAATCCCCCCGTGATTCCATCTAAATTCAATACCTCACCCGCAAAATATAGCCCAGGTTGAAAGCTGCTCTCCAGCGTTTCTGGGTTGATCTCATCTAAAACCAAACCTCCCGCAGTAACAAACTCTTCCTTAAAAGTGGTTTTTCCTTTTATCCCTATCGAATAGCAGAATAAACATTGCACCAGCTTGTTGATCAACTTCTTGGAAAGATGTCCATAAAGTTGGGCTTGAGGCACCTCGGCTTTGCTACAAAAATGCTCCCATAGGCGCATAGGAACCCCAAATAGTGAGTTGGAAACCACCTTTTTGTTAGGATGAAGCTGCGCATAGCTACTGAGTTGTTCCACATAATCCTTCTCCCCAAGATCCGCATTCCATTGGATGATAGCTCGGGCAGTATAGTGTTTCTCATGCAACCAGTCCGCGCCGAAAGCAGAGAGCTTGAGCACTGCAGGCCCACTAATACCCCAGTGGGTGATCAAAATCGGACCCCTGTAGCTTAGTTTTGTTCCTTCCAACTTGACCAAAGCATCCCCCATTGAAATGCCCATGAGTTCTCGAATGGGTTCCTGCGGTGTATTGAAGGTAAAGAGTGAGGGAATAGGATTTATAACTTTATGATTCAATCCTTTAAGAAAATCATAGGCAGTTAAATTAGGATGTCCTCCTGTAGCGACAATCACTTTGGAAACAGATACATTCCCTGAATCAGTTAGTAGTTGAAAACCAGAGTCAGTGGCTTGTATTGCCTTGATACCAGTTGAAAGTTTCAACAGTACCCCGAGCCGGGTTGCTTCCTGTTGCAGCACATCTACGATGCTTTGGGAGGTATTGCTTTTTGGAAATACCCGCCCATCTTCTTCAATTTTTAGTGCTACGCCCCGTGATTCAAACCAGGTGAAAGTGTCTTCTATGGAAAAATGGGCAAAACACTTTTTCAAAAATTTCTCTCCTCGGGGGTAATTTTTGACCAATTTGGTGATCTCCATCGGACGATGGGTCACATTGCAGCGTCCCCCACCGGAGATTTTGACTTTGGAGAGTACTTTTGGGGATTTTTCAAAAAGGAGCACCTCGATTCCAGGTCCACATGCGTGAATAGCAGCAAAATATCCTGCAGCTCCGCCACCGATTACAGCAATTTTCACCCGTTATCTAGTTAATTCTACAGTAAAATTAAGGCTCTTTTTTGAGATCAATCGAATTTTTCTTGACCGACAAACTTCTAGTTGCGTACTTGCTATAAATTATACCCAATTGAGATCCTTACTCCTTTCCCTATTCTTTCTACTAAACCTGTCTACTTTCACACCTTTGGTAGCCACAGCACAGGTAAATCTCGGCCAAACTGACCGCTGGATGAAAGGGGCCTTGGCAGCCATGGAAAGGAACGACTACCAAACCGCCAACTCCATCTTCAGGAACCTTATTGAATCGGGGCTACCACTACCAGAAGAGATGCCCTACTATTTTTCAGAAACACTTTTCAAATTAGGACAATTTGACAACAGCCAAAACTTCCTTAACAAGTACTTGGAATTGACTGGCTTTACGGGACAAAATTACGAGTATGCGGTTCGACTTAAGGAAAAATTGAAAGAGCCGTTAGCACAAATCCTTGCCTGTGAGCTTTGTGATCGCCGAGGATATCGATATGAGAGTTGCTCAGTGTGCCAAGAAAACAAACAAACGGAACAAGAGTGCTCCTACTGCAAGGCTAAAGGAGTAGTGGGCTGTAGTCGTTGCGGGGCTTCAGGCATGATCAAAAAGATAAATGTTTTCAACATTGTTGAATTTTTTGAGTGCGAGCGATGCGCCGGAAAAGGCAGACTAAGTTGCCCCACCTGCAGTGGAACTGGGAAAGAAATAAGCACTTGTAAAACATGTGAGGGCTCCGGAAAAACAGCTACTTCAGCCCTTTGCAGTCATGAGAAGCAGGTGCATTCCGATACTGCGAAAAAATAGGTTTTTGTACTAGTCAACGGATGACAGTTCACAGTCAACAGCCTATTTTCTTGTACTACAGACCTTATTTTCTCGGATTAGCCAAAAATAAAGCGAAATTCCTTGCAGCAATTAACCCTTCTATGGAAGCACTAGCCAAAAAGGGGATAATTTTTTTACTTGCAGTATTTTTGTAAGGACTCTTTACCTCCTGGATATTCCAAGGCTGCTGCCAATTTAAAATCCTCACAAGCCTGCTTGTTTCGATCCAATGCCTCTTTAAGCAATCCTCGGTTGAGGTAAGCCTGCCCAAAATTCTTATCTAGTTTAATGGCATTTCCGTAAGCTTTCAATGCATCCTCAGGCATACCCAACTGTTGTAAAGCCTTACCCTTTAAAAAGGATGCCATCGCTGGAGCACCTGAAATCTCTTCTGCCTTCGTCGCATAGAGTAAGGCACTGGCATAGCTTTGCTGGTCCAATTGAATCGTAGCTAGACTCAATAGTACTTGGAAATTGTTGGGGTCTTGCCTGAGTGCTTGCTCAAAATCGAATTGTGCTTCTTCGAATTTTCCTAGCTCTTGGTAGGCTCTCCCTCTACCAAATAGCAAATCCAAGTTGCTGGGATTTGTCTTCAAGGATTCAGAGTAGGCCACTATGGCTTCGCTGTAATCCCCTTTATTGAAGGCAGTAATCCCTGGATTTAAATTAGGCGAAGTGGAGCAAGAAACTATTACTACTGCTATAAATAAGGAAAAGAGAAGGAGAATGCTGCGATTCAATTGGCTTTTAAACTGCAACATTGTTCTCTCTTAAGGCCTCGTTCAAGGAAGTTTTTAGGTCTGTGGATGCTTTGCGTTGTCCAATGATTAGTGCACAAGGAACTTGGTAAGTTCCGGCAGGAAATTGTTTGGGGATAGTTCCCGGTATCACCACCGAACGTGGAGGCACAAAGCCTTTGTATTCTATTGGGCTGACTCCCGTCACATCTATGATTTTGGAACTTGCAGTGAGGGTCACTCCAGCGCCAATTACGGCTTCTTTTCCAATACGAACCCCTTCCACAATGATCACGCGGCTACCAATAAAGGCACCATCTTCCACGATCACTGGTGCGGCTTGTACGGGTTCGAGTACCCCACCAATACCAACCCCACCACTCAAATGCACATTTTTACCAATTTGAGCACAGGATCCAACCGTTGCCCAGGTATCTACCATGGTCCCTGAATCTACGTAGGCTCCGATGTTTACGTAACTTGGCATCATCACTACCCCAGAAGCTAGGAAGGCTCCATAGCGTGCTACTGCATGCGGTACTACCCGTACACCTTGCGCAGCATAGTTTGTTTTTAAGGCCATCTTGTCGTGAAACTCAAAGGGACCCACCTCAATGGTTTCCATCTTTTGGATGGGGAAGTACAATATCACCGCTTTTTTGATCCAGTCATTTACGATCCATTCCCCATCTTCCAATGGACTTGCTACGCGCAATTTTCCTGTATCCAAATCGGCAATGATGCTTCGAATGGCATCTTGGGTAGTCACTTCTTTGAGCAATTCACGGTTCTCCCAAGCTGCTTCAATTGTTGATTTTAAGTTCATCTGTGGTCTAGATCTAGTAGGTTACAAAATCCCAAAGCCGATGGTTTCTAGCCTGCTAAGTAGTTGGCCGGGCAGGGTTTTGAGAATGCGAAACAAACAAATCCCTAGGGAACTTCATAGGTTTTTCTGTAGAAAGAGCAGGAATACTTCTAGTAGGCCACTTGAATTCAGCAAGGATACACCCCACTTTTCTATTGAATTTTGAGCTTTTGAAAAGGAAAAAAATCATTTTCCAAGCCAGGAGCACCTATCCTTTCTTAAAAGCGTCGGAGATAAATAGGAACTGAATTGTACGATTTAATTTTTATTAAAATATTAAAAATCAATTAAATATATACTTTTTTAGCTATATCTAGAATTTAATTAAGTTAAATCAAAATCAGTTCTCCCCAGCAAAATTGAGTTTTCCACATTTGATTTAGTTTACTTAAACTTATTTTTTAGAACAATCTAATTTATTTTTTATATTTGCCTTATAAATCCTATATCCCATGGAGTTGACCACTGCTGAAGAGAATTACCTAAAAGCCATTTACCACCTTTCTGAAGAGGGAAAAAAAAGCGTATCTACAAATGACATCGCTGCATCCATCCAGACCAAACCCGCATCGGTAAGCGACATGCTTCGAAAGTTGGGCGAAAAAGAAGTTATCCAATACCGAAAATATTACGGCTTGCAGATCACTCCCCTCGGTATGCAGCTTGCCTTGCAAACTATCCGCAAGCATCGCCTATGGGAAGTATTTCTCGTAGACAAGTTGCACTTCGCTTGGGACGAGGTGCACGAAGTTGCCGAGCAGCTCGAGCATATTCAATCGACTCTCCTCACCGAGCGCTTAGATGCTTACCTTAACTATCCCAAGTTTGACCCCCATGGAGATCCCATTCCCGATGCGTTTGGTGACGTACGGTCCCGACCACGGATAGCCTTACAGGAAATGTCCATAGACCAATCGGGACAAATTGTAGCCGTCAAAGACAGTTCCCCAGCTTTCCTGCGCTACCTCGACAAAGTAGGTGCCTACATCGGTGCTCGAATCAAAGTCCTCGACAAGGTCGAGTTTGACGGTTCGGTCGAAATCCTCGTCGATCAAAAGAAAACACTTTTTATGTCCAAAGACGTGGCAAACAATATTCTTGTCCTGATCTCATGAGCACCCTCCGACCACAACTACTTCTGGCATTTGCCCTCAGCCTAAGTTGTGCACTATGGGGATGTCGCTCCACTACGGAATCCATGCGCAGCAAGCCGCTGATCGTTGCTACCACTAGCATCCTAGCAGACGGCATACAGCAGCTGGTAGGAGATCAGGCAGAGGTGGTTTCTCTGATGCCTCCTGGAGTGGATCCACACCTCTATAAAGCTTCCGTGCGCGATCTAGACCTGCTCACTCAAGCGGACTTGGTGGTCTACCACGGACTCTACCTAGAGGGGAAAATGACCGAGATCTTTGAAAAGCTGGCTCTCAATCAGCCACTCATCGATGTGTCTCAAGGAATTCCACAGGAAAAGTTGATCCGTTCAGGACCTGAATCACATAGCGTTGATCCCCACATTTGGTTTGACATCACGCTCTGGTCGGCTGCCTTGGCCTACGCCAGCAAAGAACTGCAAGCTTGGCAACCAACTTGGCAGTTTGCTTTGCAGCAGAATACGAGTACCTATCTGCAGCAACTCGCAGACTTAGATCAGCGTACACGAACCCAAGTGGCTGAACTTGTACGAAACAAGCAAGTGCTGGTCACGGCCCACGATGCCTTTGCCTACTTCGGCAAGGCCTATGGACTGCCCGTCTACTCCCTACAGGGGCTTTCAACACTAAGTGAACCCGGACTACGAGACCTGACCCAATTGATCCAAATAATCCAAACCTACCGTGTCAAGGCCATTTTTGCTGAGCAAACCATCTCTCCAAAGGCCTTGCAAGCAGTGGCCAGAGGTGCTGCCGAAAAAAATCAAGTGGTCAAACTTGCCGGACCTCTCTACACGGATAGCCTCGATGCAGCGAACACGCCGGCTGGAACCTACCTCGGCATGTTTGAAGCCAACCTCAACCTGATCTATACCCAACTAATCCCATGATCACGCAAATATCCCACCCTGTCCTAGAAGTTCATGACTTGACCGTCAGCTACGAGCAGCATCCTGTATTGTGGAATGTAGACCTGAGCCTACCTGCGGGCAAGCTTATCGGCATCCTTGGCCCAAACGGAGCTGGCAAATCCACCCTGATCAAGTCCATCATGGGACTAATTACACCCACATCGGGCTATATTAAGATTTTTGACAAGGCCCTAGCTGAGGTCCGCAGCAGAATCAGCTATGTGCCCCAGCGGGAGTCCGTAGATTGGAACTTTCCAGCTTCCGTCCTAGATGTGGTGGTGATGGGCACCTATGGTAAGCTTGGGCTTTTCCGTAGGCCGGGTAAAAAGGAAATACAAATTGCCCAAGAAGCGTTGGAACAAGTGGGCATGACTGCTTTTGCCTCCAGACAAATCGCTGAGCTTTCCGGTGGGCAACAGCAGCGGGTATTTATCGCTCGAGCACTCGCGCAGCAAGCAGACTTGTATTTGATGGACGAACCCTTCGCTGGAGTGGATATGGCCACCGAAACAGCCATTTTCCAGCTATTGCAAGACATGGCCGCTGCGGGTAAGACCGTATTGGTGGTACATCACGACATCCACTCCGCTATGAACTTCTTTGATTGGGTGATCATGCTCAACCTGCACCTGGTAGCCTCTGGACCCAAGGAACAGGTGATGAACGAGGAGCTTCTCCGAAAAACCTACGGTGGCAAGCTCAATTTGCTCACCCAGGTTACTGATTTGATACGTAAACAAGATTTCAACCCATTGAAAAGCTGATATGGAAGACTTTTGGTACTTTTTTACCTTCCAAGATCCCTCCATTACTTGGGTGGTCCTTGGCATCACCCTTCTGGGGATAGGCTCAGCTTATGTAGGTACTTTCTCCTTTTTGGATAAGAAGGCACTGCTTGGTGACGCCATATCCCATGCCGTACTGCCAGGGATCTGCCTGGGCTTTGCGCTAGCAGGTGAAAAAGATCCTCGCTACATCGTGGCAGGGGCCTTCCTTTCTGGTGCGCTGGCTACTTTTTTGAGTTCCTGGTTGAAAAAAAATACCAAACTCAGCGAAGACAGCATCATTGCTAGCATCCTATCTATCTTCTTTGGGATTGGCATTGTCTTTTTGACCGTGCTTCAAAAATCAGGTAATCCTGAGATTGCTGGACTCAATTCCTTTATTTTTGGAAATGCCATCGGCATAGCCGAAACTGACCTACTCCTATATGGGGGCTTGTCCTTGACTATTATTCTTGTTCTTAGCCTATTCTTAAAAGAGTTTAGGTTGATGGTTTTTGATCCAAACTTTGGGAGAGCCATCGGATTTCCCATCCAAGGGATTCGTTTTGTATTCAATGTGCTGATGATCTTAGCCGTTGTGATCGGCATACAGGCCATTGGTGTAGTACTTATGGCCGCACTTCTGATCACCCCTGCAGCAGCAGCACGTTTTTGGACCAACCGACTCTCCACCTTGCTAATCCTTGCGGGTCTATTTTCAGTGATTTCAGGTATTCTAGGGACCTATATCTCCTTTGTGATTCCACAGATGCCTACTGGCCCTTGGGTAGTGGTATTTCTTTCCTTGATTGCCTTACTTTCCTTTCTTTTTGCTCCTAAAAGTGGGCTCTTTCCTCGGCTATTTTCCCGAAGACGCTATGTGAAGCAGATGCACCGAGACCACCTGATGAAGGCACTTTACAAGGCCAAAGAAGCCAATCAAGAATACTTGTCCCTGGATGAAATTCATTCCCTTTATCCTTTTCACCGAAGCGATATTCAACAATCCCTAGCGATGCTTGTCCGGCAGGGTTTTGTAGTTCAAACTTTGAAGGGAGTCTCATTGACGAACAAGGGAGTATCGGATGCAATGCGGATTGTACGCTTGCATCGCCTCTGGGAACTCTACCTCAATGAGTTTCTTCACATCGCTCCTGACCACGTACATGAGTCTGCTGAGCAGATGGAGCACCTCTTGACTCCGGAGTTGGAAGCGTTACTAGAGCAGCGCCTCAACTACCCTACACTCGATCCACATCAAGAAACTATCCCCCGAGAAGCCAATGACCGTTGATACCAATGCCCTACTGATAATTCTCACAGGATCCCTAATTGCCATTTCTTGCGGCTTTTTAGGGGTATTTCTACTACTACGCAAAATGTCCATGACGGGTGATGCAATTTCCCATGCTGTTTTGCCCGGCATTGTCATTGGCTTTTTTGTGTCAGGTAGCCAACGGAGTTTGGAAGTGATTTTGGGAGCTGGTTTACTGGGCATCCTCTCCACGCTGATGATCGATGCGCTGCGCAAGAAAGCAAAGGTGCAGCTGGATGCCTCGATTGGTATTACGTTTACGCTCCTCTTTGCGATCGGTATCATACTGATCAATCTCTTTGCCTATAAGGTCGATTTGGATCAAGAATGCGTGCTCTATGGGGAAATCGCCTACTTACCCATCGACCTTTGGATCACACCTAGTGGCCTGAATATGGGGCCCAGAATCACCTGGTTGGCGGGACTCAATTTTTTTCTTGTAACTGGATTTATTTACCTCTTATTCAAGGAGTTAAGCCTAACTAGCTTCGATGAAAACTTTAGCTCATCCATTGGTATCCCTGCCAAGGGCGTCAACCTGGCCTTGATGAGTATGGTCTCCTACACCACGGTGAGTAGCTTTGAGTCTGTAGGGGCTATACTGGTGGTCGCTTTATTGGTGGTACCGCCATCCACGGCTTACCTTTGGACCAAGAGCCTGATTCCCCTGCTTCGTCTTACTGCAGCTCTAGGAATTTTAATTGCCATTTTAGGGTATTATCTTGCCTTCTGGATAGACAGTTCCATCGCAGGCATGATGGTTGCCGTAGCGGGTGCCTTCTTCTTTGGTAGTGCCTTGATCAAGGGAAAATGGCCGCAGCTGCAGCGTGGAACTTCCCCTAAGCCAGAATCGTTACTATCCTGAAAATCCAAAAACCATGAAGCAATCCCGAATATTTTTCTTCTTCCTTGCCCTTAATTTGGTGTTCTTGGGGACTGCTCAGGGGCAGGAACAAATTCAATGGATGAAATTTGAGGAGGCCATCGCAGCCAATGAAAAAAATCCCAAGATGATCTTGGTGGACGTGTACACGGACTGGTGTGGCTGGTGCAAAAAGATGGATAAGGACACCTTCACTGATCCCCAGGTGGTTGCACATTTGAAAAAGAATTTTTATGCTGTTAAGCTCAATGCCGAAGACACCAAGCGTCGATTTCCATTTATGGGCAAGACTTTTAGTGAAGCTGAGATGGCTGTAGCCATGCGGGTCAACTCCTATCCCAACTTTGTAGTTATCGAACCGGGATTGCAAAACCTAGCCCAACTACCTGGATATCGAGAGCCAGCCGCCTTCTTGTCTGGCCTTACCGAATTGATCGAAAAAGCTTTTAATAAGATCCCATGAGTTTCTCTCTCGCAGAGCGTGACGATACCATCATTGCTTTGGCAACACCTCAGGGTGTGGGCGCCATTGCCGTGATTCGACTATCGGGCAAAGATGCCATTCGCATCTGCAACGAAGTTTTTTATGGTAAAAATCTGGAGGAACAAACTTCACATACAATCCACTTCGGCACGCTTCGTGATGGGGACAAGATCCTGGACGAGGTACTTGTGTCCTTGTTTGTAGCCCCAAGCTCCTTTACCAAAGAGAACGTCGTCGAAATCTCCACGCACGGTTCCTCCTACATCGTACAGCAGGTAATTAAACTATTTGTTCGCAAAGGCGTACGCTTGGCCCGTCCAGGGGAATTTACTCAGCGAGCATTCTTAAATGGGCAGTTTGACCTCGCTCAGGCGGAGGCAGTAGCCGATCTGATTCATTCCGACTCTGAGAGTAGCCACCAGGCCGCACTCCATCAAATGCGTGGTGGCTTTAGTTCGGAGATTCAGGAGCTGCGCTCCCAGCTGATCCATTTTGCGTCCATGGTCGAGCTTGAACTCGATTTTTCGGAGGAGGATGTAGAGTTTGCCAACCGCGAGGGATTGCGTCAACTGGTAGAACGAATTTTACGCTTGGTAGAAGAACTAATCCTCAGCTTTGATTTGGGCAATGTAATTAAGAATGGAGTGCCCACCGTGATTGCGGGCAAGCCCAATGCGGGTAAGTCCACCCTTCTCAATGCCCTGCTCAACGAGGAAAAGGCCATTGTGTCCGACATCGCAGGCACGACACGGGATTTTATTGAAGATGAACTGAGTTTGGGTGGTGTAATCTTCCGTTTTATCGATACTGCAGGTCTGCGCGAGACTACAGATGTCATTGAAGCCATTGGCGTGAGCCGCACTCAGGAGAAGATGCGGACCGCTGCCTTGATATTGTATTTGTTTGACTTGAGTGATACCGACTTGGTAGAGATCAATCGAGACATCAACCAACTTGAAAACTTGGGGGTACCTTTTTTGAAGGTGGCCAACAAGACCGATCAGGCAAAGGAAAATTTGATTACCAGTTTGCAGTCCTCCCATCCCGATACACTGTTTATCTCGGCAGGGAAAAAAGAAAATTTGGATGGATTGAAAGCACGTATCTTGGAATTGGTGAATACCGACAAATTCCGAACGGGCAACACGCTGGTGACCAATGTACGACATTACGACAGTTTGACTCAGACTAGGGTCGCCTTGCTTGAAGTCTTGGCGGGCCTTGATGGACAGGTGACGAGTGACTTTTTGGCAATGGACATTCGCCGTGCACTACACTACCTCGGTGAGATCACTGGGGAAGTCACCACAGACGACCTATTGGCCAATATTTTTAGCAAATTTTGTATCGGGAAGTAGGGCAATAAATTCTCCCCTTCTTGGCGTCCTCGCGGCTTAGCGAGTCTATTTTATTGTTCAATCTAACAGAGGCGTAAAGCCTGCTTTACACAGGTAGGACACAAAGGAATGGGAGTCCACTTTAATGTAGTTAAACGTCAAACTTGTATTTAGCAAGGATTTTTTACTATCGAATATCCAACACTGATGGAAGAATGTCGAATGGAGAAAATTAGCCTAACTACTAGGTTTCTTCTCTTTTATCACAGATTTTAACCGAATTCAAAATATCATTAGGATTAATCTTCGATAATAATGGTATTGACTCTTGAATTTAGAAACCTTTAACTCATTTTTCCATGCGACAGTCAACTTACATCAAACTTACTATCGGGCTATTCTTTGGTTTAGGTCTACTTTCCTGTGGGTCTGGCGATGATCCAAATCTTAAGCCTGAGGACAATCGATTTACAAAAGTCGTGATCGCTGAAGGCATGGACGAACCTATGGAAATGACTTTTTTACCCAATAATCGGGTTTTGATCGTTGAACGTAAGGGAGGAGTAAAAATCATAGACGAGACCACAGGTGAAATTACTCTAGTAGCTACGATTCCTGTCAATACGAAATACACCAATAAAGCAGGAGTTACTCGAGAAGCAGAAGAGGGATTGATGGGAGTCATTGCACATCCAGATTATGCCGCCAACAATTGGATATACCTGTACTATGCAGATCCAACGGATTCCAAACACGTGTTGGCGCGATGGGAACTTGTCGGAACTAAATTGATTGAATCCTCCAAGAAAATCGTGCTCGAAGTACCGACCCAGCGTGAGGAATGCTGCCATACAGGTGGAGGAATGGTGTTTGATACGGAAGGCAATCTTTACCTCACTGTAGGGAACAATACTGTCAATCCTAGAGAAGGATCTTCCAACTTGGATGAACGGCCAGGCATGGAAAATGCAGATGACCAACGTGCTCCAGGAAATACGAATGATTTAAGAGGGAAAATATTGCGCATCCATCCCGAATCAGATGGAACTTATACCATACCAGAAGGCAACTTATTTCCTCCTGGAACAGCTAAAACACGTCCAGAAATCTATACGATGGGTCATCGAAATCCATGGAGGCCTACTATCGATAGTAAAACTGGCTACCTCTACTGGGGAGAAGTAGGTCCAGATGCTTCTGTAGATTCCATTTGGGGTACCAAAGGATATGACGAGTTTAACCAAGCAAAAGGTCCCGGATTTTTTGGCTGGCCCTATTTCATTGGAGCCAACTTCCCCTACAATAGACATAATCATGCCGACAGCAGCTATGGAGCGCCCTACGATGTTGCCAATCCAGTAAATGAGTCGGTCAACAACACCGGTTTGCGGGAACTTCCAAAGCCCGTAGTACCTGCCATGATTTATTATCCTTACGGTACTTCAGAAGTGTTCCCAGAATTAGGGAGTTCGGGGAGAAGTGCCACAGGTGGGCCTGTATTTCGTAAGGCTGACTTTAAGGAAACTGCTCCCTATGTTTTTCCAGCCTACTACGAAGGAAAGTGGCTGATTGTCGACTTTATGAGAGGATGGATTTTTGCCGTAACCATGGATGAAAATGGGGACTATAAAAGTATGGAGCGTTTTTTACCCAATGAAACCTTCAGTTCAGCAATTGACATGGATTTTGGTCCCGATGGTTCCCTCTATATTTTGGAATATGGATCTGCTTGGTTTCGAGGAAATGCAAATTCACGCTTGATAAAAATCCAATACAACAAAGGTAATCGGAAGCCCAATGTACAAGCAGCATCAGATAAATTAGCCGGAGCTGTTCCCTTGGCAGTGAATTTATCTTCAGACGGAAGTACTGATTTTGATACCTATGACCAAGGTAAATTAACCTACGAATGGAAAATCACGAAGGAATCTGGCTTCAATCAAACCTTGAAAGAGGCTAATCCTAAATTTACTTTTACAGATCCAGGTACTTATCAGGTCACACTTACAATCACAGACACCAAAGGTGAAGCCAATTCTTCTTCCCTTGAAATTACTGCTGGAAATGAACCTCCAGCAGTCTCTATCGATTTTAAAGGGCTTAACCGAAGTTTTTGGTTTGGGGACAAAGAATTAAACTACGACGTGACTGTACGCGACAAGGAAGATGGCAGCACTGCTACTGGTGAAATTAAAGCTGAAGCAGTAGCAATCACTTTCGATTACGTGCCTGTAGGCTTTGATCCTATCGAAATCGCATCCAAACAAGCGGGAGTTGAAAGTTCAGCTCAATTAAGTTTGGGTAAATCATTAATTGAATCATCTGATTGCAAATCTTGTCATCAGTATAATGAAAAATCAATCGGTCCCTCCTACCAGGCTGTGGCTGAGAAATACGAGAACACAGCAGCAAATACATCCTACTTAGTTTCCAAAATTATCAAAGGAGGAGCAGGTGTCTGGGGAGATCATGGGATGAGTGCACATCCGTCCCTCAGTGAAGCTGATGCCAAGCGGATGGTCGATTTTATTTTGGCCATGAACGATACTCAAGCGACCATTTCTTCCCTTCCCTTGAGCGGAAAGGTAAACGCAAAAATCCCTGAAGGAGAAACTGGCCAAGGAAGTTTCTTATTGAGAGCAGCCTATGTAGATAAGGGAGGTACTTCAATTGGTTCCTTAAACGGAATTGATTACATCGTCCTAAAATCACCCTTTGTCGATCCACAAACATCCGTCGATCGAAAAGGAGTCCAATTACTCACCACGCCAAATGTAAACTTTTTGGTGATTGGGGATCAATCCCATTTTGCTTTGGAGGAAATTGATTTGACCTTCATTACTCAAATAGACGTATTGGCAGCAATCAATCAGCGAAATGGAGCCATTGGAGGATCTGTGGAGGTGCGCTTGGACTCACCCCAGGGCGAACTTTTAGGTAAATCTGACAAAGTAGGTAGAAAAGAAGGGGGAGGATTTAGACCTCCTCAAGGAGTTAATTTTATCGATTGGAGACGACAGAATGCCATTAGGGCATCGGTAAAAATCAAACCGATTGCTGGTCCTCAAAAAATCTACTTTATTTTCAAAAATCCAGAGGCTAAAGCAGAACAAGCATTGATGAGTGTTCAAGAAATCGAGTTTAAAAAGTAAATAGGTAAGCGTACAAAGATTGATTCAGTTGGTTTCTATTAACTAGCAGTATCCATTCAATCAAAAAACCACATAAACACAGTAGAAAATTCGATGTGCCTCCTAAGTGGTTATACAATCTTACTTTTTACCTAACTCAAGGGTAAGCCTTTGCGCCTTCCCTGTTTTGCAGCCTGCCCCGCAGAATTGCGGGGCGCCTCCTCGTCCTCCATGACGAACAGGCGGACAGGCTTTTTGTCTCTCTAAAAAAAACCACATAGACACAGTAAGTGTCTATGTGGTTATAAAATTCAAATCCCCCGTGATGAACAGGTTCCTTAACTCTTGTTTATCATCTGTCCGCCGCGGAGGACTCTTTGCGCCTTGGCGTCTTTGTGCGCCTACCTCGTCCGCCGTGGCGGATTTTTTATTTTTCCTTTACCAAATCTCCACTCAACACCTTAGAAAAGCGAACTTTCTTTCTCAAAAAATAGCTTTCAAAGTACCTGTAGGAAAGGTGGCTAATACCCGTGGTTAGGAGTAAAATCAACCCCAAATTAACCGAATAAGAAATCCATAAAGACCAGTCCTGAAAAGGAAGCACAGTGGACATCACCTTGAGTACAATCACAACCGCAAACAAATGGTAGACGTAGAGCCCATAGGAGATTTTACCAAAATAGTTCAAAAGCGGATACTCTAGCTTGAGGATGGAATTCGGGTTGGTAGCGATATTCAGGATCAGTCCACACACAATCAAGGATAAAAACTCATCCTGAAACAGTTCCAAAGACTTGAAGTCCACTCGATCGAGCAGCAGTAGCACAAACACGAGCAAAAGGAGTAACTGTGTAACCCAGGAATACAAATAGCGAATCAAAGCATGCTTCCTAAATACGAGGTAGGCCCCAATTCCTCCAAGAATCATTGCCGAAAAGCGGGTTCGAATCACCAATAATTCAAGCTGTCGATCCAGGTTCCCCGCATAAAACTTGAGAGCCAAGTAGCCTATAAGCAGGAGAAGCATGATCCAAAATAAGTTCCGTTTGAGCTTGATTACATGCGGCCAAAAGAGGTAGAACTGCTCTTCCACGGCTACGGACCAGAGGATATTGGCATAGGCTACCGTTGGAAAATAAACAAAGGCCACGTTGGCAGCTAAACCGGTAAATAAGAGAAATCGCTCAAAGAATTCACTCATCCCCGTAGAATAATGGGGAACCTGAAGGAAGTCTAGGTGTGGAGCAACAAAAAAGCCAAGAAAGATCAAGAGGTAATACAGCGGCCATATCCGTAAGATCCGACGCAAGTAAAAGTGTTTGATCTGGATCGGGCCTTCTTTTTGCTCCTCAAGGAGCAGGTAGGTGATCAGAAACCCGCTCAAGACGAAAAAAATACTAACCCCAAAGGCTCCCAAATAGGCAGAATAGCTATTAGCCCAGAGGGTAGGCATCCCCAAGTAACTTTTGAATAGCTCCGTATGGTCAATGATTACCAGGAGTGCAGCAATAAACCGAAGCCCATTTAATCCTGGAAATTGTATTTTTTTCATTTCGAAGTTCGAAATTACAGGATTCACACTGAATATTAACTACTACAGGGCTTACAAGCAGGTACAGCCTCTTTCAGTTCCTTTCATTTGGTAAAGAATTTCCAAAAAAGAATCACCATCCGATCCTTTTTCTTAAATTTCTCTCAAAAGCAAGTAGCCAATATCCCAGAACTCCTCCCATGAAAAAGATTTTCATACTCCTCCTCACACTAAGCCTAAGCACTTTTGCCATTAGCCAAGCACAACAAAAGTCAAACAGCAGTTCCTTCGCGGAATTTGACCAATACTTGTCCAAAGAAGTAGCTGAAGGTCGACTTATCGGCGTGCACGGCATGGTGTATCAGGATGGAAACGTAGTATATGACAAGTTCTATGGCTTACGAGACAAGGAAACGGCAGCTGGCATGCAAGGGGACGAACTCTTCTTTATCCAGTCCATGACCAAGCCCATCGTGTCGGTAGCCTTGATGACCCTGTATGATCAGGGCAGATTCCAATTGGACGACCCCATCTCCAAATACCTTCCGGAGTTTGCGGCAATGCAGGTAGTCAATGACCCTACCATCGGTTCCTCCTCAGGAACTCATTCAGCTCCCTCCCCTATGACTATTCGGCAGGTGCTCAGTCATACCTCAGGCATGAGCCATGGTATCGCACAGATTGCCTTCGATAAAGAACTGTGGAACGGCATTATCCTAAATGGCAAACTGAAGACCTTGGAGCAACGCACCTCCGCCCTTGCCAAAATGCCGCTAGCCTTCAATCCCGGCAGCAAGTGGAACTACTCCTTCTCCCCCGATGTGGTAGGCAGACTCGTGGAGGTGCTATCTGGTAAAACACTCGATAACTACTTGCAGGAACATATTTTTACTCCCTTGGAAATGAAAAATAGCGGCTACAACTTGGACTTGGCACAGCAGAAGCGCATTCAAAGTGTGTATGCTTTCGCTGCTGACAGTACGCTGAAGCGGACCATGGGACAGCCTACAGCTACGGGCAACACGCTCTTTGCGGGAGTCAATGCACTTTTCACTTCCACGGCAGACTATTTACGTTTTGGAGAGATGCTACTGAATCAAGGTAGTTGGAACGGCAAGCAGATTCTCAAACCTGAGACGGTAGCTTTAATGACTCAAGACCATACCCAGGGCGTGGAACGCTTGGATGGTAAGGACACCTTCGAAAGACTAGGCAATGGCATCGTGACGGATGAGTTGAAAACGCTAAACTTGGAACCCGGGCATGGCTTTGGGTTAGGTTTTGCGGTGGTGCAAGATCCAAAGGCAGCTAAGCGAGAGCCTCTCGCCAAGGGGGAGTATTTCTGGGCTGGCGCCAACTCCACCCACTTTTTTGTGAACCCCAAAAAGAAGCTCGTGGCGGTGTTCATGACCCAGGTAGGCTCTGTCGGCACCCCTAACCCCTACGGTTTTTACTTTGGCAACGAAATGCGCAGGACGATCTACCAGGGATTGAAGTAATTGGTATAAAGTACTAATTATCAAGTATTTATCCTGTTTAGAAAAGGCGCGAAAGAACTGTAAGGCTTTTAACAACTTTCTGCTTTGAGAAAATTCCAATTGATTGCTCCGGAGGAGCAATATGCTAATAGAAAATACCCTCTAGAAAATCTGTTTGCTCCAGAGGAGGATTATATTTTATTCGCGCAGAGATGCAAAGGAATTTTCATTGAAGACAGATCCTGAGGTATTTTTGGATTCTGGATTTCCGCAGCGGCAGACAGCCTTCCCTACTTTAAGAGAGATTTTTTTCTTTTTTATTCGCGCAAAGACGCAGAACCGCAAAGAAATTCCGTTCCACTAGGTTGAACTGCCGGAGGCCTTTGCGTCTTCCCTACTTTGCGAGAGATTTTTTTTCTTTTTTTCTTCTTGCAAAGCCGTCAATTCGCAAAAAAAAATTCTGGTCCACTAGGTTGAGCTACCGGAGGCCTTTGCTACCTGTCCCGTAGGATTGCAGGAGCCATCCCTTTGAATTGCTTGGGACTTCCCTACTTTGCGAGAGATTTTTTTTTTAATCGCGCAAGGACGCAGAGCCGCAAAGAAATTGTGATACATCTTCTGTCCGCTGGACAGATTCTTGTTTTTTGCATCTTAATTCTTGAAGCTTCTTGGTACTTTGTACTTGGTACCTAGTACAAGTCTAATCTTTTTCTTCTTTCCTGACCTATACAGGTATGCTACTACCTTAGCTTCAACACCTGTCCCGCGCGGATCCGGTCGCTGCGGAGGTTGTTCAAGCGCTTGAGCGCAGAAAGACCCATCCCAAACTTGGCAGCAATCCCAGAAAGCGTATCCCCATACTTAACCTTATAGCTACGGCTCCCCGAGCTGCTGCCCTCCTCTGATTGACTGGCAACTCGAAGCTGCTCCTTGATCGCATCGTAGTTTTTGAGCGGGAGCTCTAGACTTTCTTGGTCAGGATGCTCGGCCTGAAACTTCAACGTATTCAGAATAGAGGCATTCCACCAATAGCCTTTCAGGCGGTAGCCCTTGCTCGTCAAGTGGATGTGGTCCTTTTGGGCGTAGCCGGCCTGCTCCCAGTTTTTGATCTGCCCATAGCCCCCAGAAAGGTCGTAATAGTTCCAATACAGGACATCATTGGCTTTGGCCAGCGAATCCATCACTCGGGCAAAATCAATCCCTGCATCAATGTGCCTCCCCTTGTAAAAAAGGTCCTGCGTAGAAGTCAACACAATCAATAGCTCTGGGTTGATCTCCCGAAGATTTGAAATGGTCTTAGTGACGTTTTTTGGAAGGGACTCTGCTACCTTGTTTTCGTAGAGAATGTTGTTTGTCCCATAATCCAAAATCACCAGATCGGGCTGCAGGACCACGAACTGCTCCTGCAGTTTTTCCATTGTCAGCACCGCTTCAAAAGGAGATCCACCCACCCCCAAGGAATGGTAGAGTACCCCAGCCCTTTCCTTCTTCTCCAAGCTCATCCCATAAAACCGAAACAGCATCCCTGGCTTTTCGCTAGGTAGCAACTGCACCTGAAGTTTTCCAATCTCCTGTGTAAGTGGGATTCGCAAATAGTTCTTTCCTGCTTGGATGGATCGAAGTGAATCATCTACCTGCCAGTGGTTCTCCCCTACGGTCAACTTAAAATCAGGGGTTTGGGAGTTGTTATCAAAAAACAAAATCAGCTCATACTCCTCTTTGGGAAATGGGCTGGAAAAGGTAAGGGTAAAGCTAGCATCAGGGTCACGGGTTTCTACCGTCATCCCACGTACACCCAAGGGAATTTTGGGGTTGGGCTGGAAACTCTTGGCCGAAGTCCAAGTACCCGTATGGCTTGTTTTGTAGTTGATGCTGCCGTAGGTTTTGGCAGCAGAAAAAGGAAATAGAAAGCCAGGTCCTGCATCGCCAAAATTTTCATGGAGGTAGGATTTTGCTTCCGTCGTCACTACCTCGGACTGGATGTGGCTGGCCCCAAAGTGAAAGATTACCAGTCGGTTTTCATTGGCTTGGCTGAATAGTTCTGTCAGCTTTTGCGCAGTGGACAGGCTATGGTATTGCAGAAAAGCATAGCTGGTGTCCATTTTTAGGAGTTCGGTAGCGGGAATGGAATCCTGAGCCTCCCTGGCCTGCGCAGAAAAGAGGCCTGAGAAAAACAGAGACACTACAACCCATACAATTCGACGCTTCATATCCAACTACTGGTTAAAACTACACAAATCAGTTTTCACTTTGAACGACTACCGTGTCCTGAACTCCGTTGATGGAATCCAAAATTCGCTGAGCCTCCTCTTGCTTTAAGACATCACTGTAGTCTTGATTTTTCTGATAGGCCAATTGCCGCATCATCCCTATCGTCCCTCGTGATACTGCTGCATACATGCCTACAGCAAAAACCAAGTCATCCACCTGCGCATCCCTCATGATCTTCAGCAGGTTGTGCTTGGAATACCGGAAGTCCACCACATAGATTTGTTCGTAGTGGCTAATTAAATACACGACAAACGCATTTCCCATTGAATTTTTGACGACGGCGATCTTTTTACCATTTTTTACATTGGTGGTAATCTTCATCAAGGGTGCATCCCCGCAGATAAAGGTGGAGTAGTTTGCAGAATTGCAGAATACTTTGGTTAGCTGGGGATTTTTTAAATCGTAGGGATTGTACCTCACCGCTTGGGTTTCAATGCCGGGAGGAATGTAGGTTTCCACAAGGTCTGGATTGTCCCGGACAGATTGATCGCGCGTAAGCTCGTATAGTGTACCCAAAAACCCCTTCCGAACTTTCTTTTCCATGCTACTCAGCGGCACTGGAGTGATCCCAGCCGCCTTGCAAAATGCCACATAGCCGTAGTAAGCACCCAGTCCGGTCCAATGGTGGTCGCTGCCATACCAGAGGTATTCGTTGTAGTGCTGATTCATCTCCCCCATTACGTCAGCAAAATAGACGCCAGGGTTTAGGTTTGATTGGATCGCTTTGAGTGTAACCTCATTTCGCGTAGCATAGCGCTCGTATGACTTCAAGGGAATAAAGGCAGAGGACAAGGGAGCCACGGCGGAAAACACCCGCGCTTTTCCCCGTAGGGAGTCTGCATACACGTTCAGCATTCTAGCAAAATACGGGGAGATGGCTGGGTCCCCAGAATTTTGGGTGTAGATCTTCCCATTCAATATCAATACACTCCCTGCATCAAATTCTTCAAATCCCTCCAAATAGGCCTTTTGCGCAGCGGAATCCAAGTTGTTATCTTCTGGAGCTTGGACCTTTTTTGGATTGCCCACGACCACAATCTTTTCTTGATTTTGGAGATGGAAACCCAAATTGTAGCGGAAGGCTTCTGTCAATCGTACGGCTTGGGCCCGAAAGGGAAAGTGGTCGTTGATGTACCCCTGCATGCCTTTGCTGAAGCTACCTGAAATATAGCTATCCCAAGTCAAGGCAGGCAGGGTAGCGAGGCTTCGCTTTTCCGAAATGGAGATTTTTTCCTTGGTGCCAAATACAAAGAGTAGGCTGACCGCAACCAGACATCCAAATACCAAACCAATTTCTATCTTCTTGCGCATCTTAGAATCTAAAGTAGATAAATGGATTGTAGGTGTCGTCAACGATCAAGGCCGTGGCAAGTAGGAGAAAAAGCAAGTTGATCCCCAATGAAAAACCGCGGTAGTACCTGCTCGCAACTTCATTGGTTTGGGTCGTTTTTGGAAAGATCTCATCCCATGGAATGCAGAAGAGAATCACGACCACATACAAGAAAGCGTAGGAAGCGAGGTCCGTCCCCCAGCCCACACCGATGGGATTGGGGGAATAAAAGAGTTTACCCAAGAAAATACCCAGCTTGTCAAAATCATCGAAGTAAAAGAAGGATCTGCTGAAATTGACCACCAGCAAGGCGTATGCATAGAGCGCAAACCGTGGCAGCAGGTCGAAGTATTTCTTGAGTACTTTTTCGATCACCATAAATATCCCCAGAAAGAGTCCCCAGAGCACAAAATTCCAGCTTGCACCATGCCAGAGTCCGGTGAGAAACCAGACCACAAGGATGTTACGGATCTGGTACTTTTTGTTGCCACCAAGTGGGATATACACGTAATCTCTCAGGAATCGCCCAAGGGTCATGTGCCAGCGCTGGTAAAAATTAGCTACCGAAGTGGCGGCATAGGGATGGCGAAAGTTTTCGGGAAAGGTAAATCCAAAGATCCTTCCCAGGCCGATGGCCATATCCGAGTAGCCCGAAAAGTCAAAATAGAGTTGCATAGAATACAGCACGATGCCAAACCAGGCTTCGGGAGTGGATAGGTCATTGAATTGCACTTGAAGGTATTTTTCTACCAGAATCCCCACGCTATTCGCCAACACCACCTTTTTAAATAAGCCTAGACAAAAGCGGTTCACTCCCGTGGAAACCAGCCCCCAGTCCAATGGCCGAACGCGCGTTTGCGCAGCTACCTCAGCATAACGAACGATTGGGCCGGCGACCAGCTGAGGGAATAAGCTGACAAACATCAAAAAATCAATGGGGTTCTTTTCTGCCTTCACTTCCCCTTTGTACACATCGATGGTATAGGAAAGCGTTTGGAAGGTGTAGAAGGAAATCCCTACTGGAAGAAGGATATTTGGTTCGGTAAAAGAAGTGCCAAGTAGAAAATTGGTGTTTTGAATGATGAAGTCCGCATATTTAAATGTAGCAAGTAGGCCGAGGTTGATGACGATGGAATTGACCAATGCAAACAGCCTAACGGGCTTATTTTCTTGAAATTTGTCGATCAAGAGTCCATTAAAATAATCTAAGAGCCCAGAGAATAGCAGTAGGATCACCCAAACCGGTTCGCCCCAAGCATAAAAAATAAAGGAAAATACAAGCAAGATAAAGTTCTGAACCCGAACTTTCTTGAATGCAAAATAGAATACAATGGAAAGTGGTAAAAAGAAATAAAGGAACGTTAAGCTAGAGAAAACCACTGATTCAGTAAATGCTAAATATCGAGATACTAGAGTTTAGGGGGATACAAAGCAACACTACGACGCGCAGGTAGCTGTGTAACGTATACTTTTTAAATGGGCAGGATAGTTACTGTTTGAAAACTTCATGCGAAGTAGAAATTGGTAATAATCTTCTGTGGGGTCAAGGTAATGCGTTTTTTGCCAATTTTGGTAGTAGTCCACACTTTCCTGCCAGGAGGAAAAGCTGAGGTACTGCTTGGCTCTAAATCCGAAAAGATTGTTTTTAGACATCAAAAACTTCCCTTTCAGCCAACCCGTTTCCCAAATCACTTGCTTGATGACTATGTCCTTGTGCAGGATTTGAGAGGCACAAATGTACTTAAAAATGCTGTCTAAAAGTGGTGGATTGGATCCTTGTCGGAGTGCTGTGGGGAAAGTTGATTCCGACTGTGGTTCCGGAAATCCAGGAGAATGATCCATCAAACCAGGAGAATAACTAAGCCTTACTTGCTGGCGTACTGTTCTTTCAACTGGACTAAAAAACAAGATCCCGTTTGCAAGGAACAAAATCAGTGCTAGGGTGAGTTTTAGATGTTTTTGAACTAGCATTATCTGCTGTCTTGAATGATTTTTCGTCTTATGAAGATTGAAAATTAAGCTGAATATTGATAATAGCCAATTTTTGAAGGGTGGATATTGGTTTTGGAGCAGGTGGTGATATGTCAATGGTCCACGATTGACAGTTGACAGCCGATGGTAGTTTTAGAAACAAAGCGTACTCTAACTACATTTAACGGTGAACGGTGGTCCGTTAGCCTTTGACTGAACGAACGAAATGCTTAAGAATCAAAAATTGACACTAGAATACGTAAGTTCGATTACTCAGGAAACTCACTCGACTAAAACTAAAAAAAGGGTAATCCATTGGATACACCCTTTTTTATTAGTTTGAATTAAGAAGTTAATTAAGCTGAGAATCGAAGTAATCCACCATATCAAAAGATACTTGGAAGAAATATTCAAGTGACTTGTTTCCTTCGAGGTTGGAAAAATCACCTATGTAACTTGATTTGTAGGCGATTTGCGTTTTTTCTTCCTTGATAAACCCTAGGTAACCGTGAATGCAATTTCCATTTAGCTTATTGATAACCTCATAAAAGTCAGCTTCCATATTTTCATAAAGTGCTTTATAAGCATGAAGTAAATTTATAACTACCATGTTTTCATCTTTAACCCCAAATAGTAAGAATGAAAACTCCTTATTTGAAATTGTTTTATTAAAAGTAAAGATGGTTTCCTCTGCATCTTGAACAACATTGATACTATTCCCACCTAATTTTTCAATTACTTGACTAATTTCTTTTTCCATTATTTTTTATTTGAAATTTAACTTCTAACGATCAGCGCAATTTGATCATCTGGTACTTTGTATTTTTTAAGGATTTTAGTCACATTCGCATCTAGTTCAGCTCTAGTGAAGTACTTTCTACCTTTAGAGGCATCCTCAAGCGCAGTTTGTGTCTTTTTCCAAAGTGCAGCGGAATGTTGTCCTTTCGAAAGCTCTTTGATGTCTGCATCGGTGACTTCAGGTGCAAGTTTATTCAATTCACCCAAGATCACATCCTTCAGCGGTGCTAATGGACCTCCAAGGGTTGATTTTGCTCTTTCCCAAAGTGATTTTTCCTCTTCTTTTTTGTCCAAATACCTACGGATCACTTTAGTATGGATAGCTTGAAGATTTTCGATATCTCCAATAGTAATTTTTGTACTTTCTCCTATATTACCCATCGTGGTATTGTAGATGGTAATACTTTCATTAAGCTTGATAATCAAAGCTCCTTGTACAGCTGATAAGCGAGTTTTTTCAGCCTCATCAGTCGCTGCATCTAGGAGTGATTTATTTGATTCAATTTCAAACTTCATATTTACCATGTCCAATAGCGTGCCTTTGCTACTTTTTAAGCTATCGGGTTCTGATTTGGCAGCCTTAGATGCCAAGGCACCAGCCTTTGCCAACTCTTCTTCACCTAACTCTGCTTCTGAGCCTCCGCTTATACGAGACAATGCTTGCTTCTCTTTGGAAGATCTATAGGAAACCCAAGCATTATATCCAGCCTCAAATGCCCCTTTGGCAGTTTGTGCAATGCCAAACGCGGTACCCACTACTGGGAAGAAATCTCCAACAGCTTTACCAATGCTAAGTGCAAAGTCGATAGAATTACTTCCAATTTCTACCTTCAAGCTACTCACATACCTATTGAGAGTCAGTTTTTCATCTTCAGTCAATGCTGTTTTCTTACCTTCTTCAAATTCTCTCAAAAGTTTAAGGCTTCTATTAGATTTGAAGATTCCCATCCCTGCTTTAAATGCTGCAATGGCAGGACCTAAAACAGGTATGGCTCCCATCACTTCATATTGGGCAAGCGTAGACATAATGGATGAAGCAGTATCTGCTGCTTGCAGGAAGAAATCCGCACCACTTTCCCAATTTCGTTTTTCCCAAAGATTTGCACCTGATTTAACAAAATCGACTAAAGATTGAAGGCTAGAAAAAACTGTTCCCGCAATTCCAGATGCATCATCACTAATTTTACCCTTACTAATTAATCCATCCTTACCTGCAGCTGTACTAACTGCAGTGTTAATTTTGTCCGCAACACCTACAACAGTCATCCCTGTTTCCACTCCCTCAGCCACTTTATCATTTTCTTCAAGCTGTGCCACCTTACCTGAAGCAAATTTACCTTGTAAGACTTCCTCTCCCATTCCCATACGCTGGGCAACACCTGCTTGGTTGCCCACTTCTGAACTCATCCCCAGTTTCTGTGCCTTAGCACCAAAGGTGTCAGCCTCTTTTTCAAGATGTTGGCTGTCGTTGATTGCTACTTGACCCTTCATCTGCACGGTTGGAGCTACCCTACCCTGCTTTTGTTGTACGACATGCCAAGCCTCGTGAGGCAAATGTTTTTCTTGACCAGGTCCCAAATGGATATCGGTACCCTGCGCGTAAGCATGAGCTTGAAGTTGAGCTGGCTTGTCTGAATTGTGGTGAACTTTTACATCCCCCATCGAAATCCCCGAAAGTTGCTCTACCCCGGAACGCAAAGCACTGGGAAGGCCATTTTCCTTTCGTTGAATCGCCGCTTGTCCAGATTGCTTCTGATTGCCCATCAGCTTAGCGAGCGAAGCAGTTTTATTTTCAGTGAATTGATCAGCCTTACTTTGGTACTTAAAGAGTTGCTTGACTTGGGAACTGGCATTTATTCCGCCAATCTGATTTTCCAAAGCCATTGATTGAGGCCGATTGTCTGAAAACGCTAGAGATGCTTCATCCTCTTTAGCCAATCCCTTCGGATTACTAGATTTGGAACTAGCTTTTTCTTTCTTGTCTTTGAGGGCGTGTAAGGACATATTTCGAGTGGGTCGTTCTAATTTGTCGAATCTACCCTAATTTTTATTAAAAATCAAAAAACCTAAATGGGAATAGTTAAAGTTATCGGAATCATTCTCATCCTTTTGTTATGAAAAGCAAGAAATTGAAACTTCAGAAAAAAAATTAAATCTATGTTTAACTACTTTTTGCCCCAAATCTGGGAATAAAATGTGTCATGAACCTTATTTTTCAGCTGCGTTCATCTTCAACAAAACCAATCTCAGATTGAATCTTAAAAAAATTAGAAGTAGACAGGCAAAATTTTATTCGGTTGACAATGCGAAATTAGTATCTTTATATTTTAAAGGCTAATCCCTAACATCACTAAACCAATTCCAAAAAACCACCCCATTCCCAAAACTTAAGCATGAACGTACTTGTCATAGACATCGGTGGTTCCAACCTCAAATTGCTCGCCACAGGACAGTCGGAGCGGATCAAAATTCCTTCAGGTTCGGCTTTCACTCCTGAGCAACTAGTTCCACTCGTTCGGAAGGCGACTAGCGAAGCAGGCTGGCAGTTTGAAGCGGTATCTATTGGCTTCCCGGGCGTGGTCAAAGAGGGGAAAATCGTCTCCGATCCAGTAAATATGGGCAAGGGATGGAAAGGCTTTGACTTTTCTGCTGCCTTAGGCTGCCCAGTCAAACTCATCAACGATGCTGCCATGCAGGCTCTCGGTAGCTATACCGGAGGCAAACTTTTATTTATGGGTTTCGGTACGGGCCTCGGCACTGCCATGGTCTATGAACACCTGATTTTACCCTTGGAAGGCGGACACTTACCCTTCCGCAACAGCACTTTTGAGCAACATGTGGGTAACGCAGCACTACTTGAGGAAGGCAAAAAGCAGTGGAAGGAATGGGTTTACCAAACCATTGAAGAATTTAGAAATTGCTTCCAGCCCGATGAAATCGTACTCGGAGGAGGTAACTCCAAGTACTTGGAAGAACTACCGCCCAACTGCAGACTGGGCTCCAACAAAAACGCTTTAACCGGCGGTTTCCGACTTTGGGAACAAGAATACACGTTCTAAACTAACAAGCCAAAGCAAATTTGTTTTCAAACTGAACCCCGTTTATCCAATTCGTTTCAATTCTCTATGACTCAAGTAACTTCAGATGCGCTGGTATTTTATGGGGCCACTGGCGATCTGGCATTTAAAAAGATTTTTCCAGCCCTCTTTCTCATGGTTAAACGCGGACATCTTCAGTCACCCATCATTGGTGTGGCTCGTGGAGACTACGATTTGGAGAAATTACAGTTCCGTGCCAAGGAAAGTATTCAGCGCTATGGCAACTTTGAGGAGGAAACCTTTGCCAAATTTCTTCAACTCCTTGCCTTTGTAGGGGGAGATTATACAGATCCTAAGACCTTTCTACGCATTCGTGAAGCCTTGGGTACTACCAAAAATCCTACCCATTACCTGGCTATCCCTCCTGTGCTATTTCCGAGTATTATTGATCAATTGGAACAATCAGGTTGTGCTAAAGGGGCAAGAATAATTGTAGAAAAGCCATTTGGCACGGATTACAGCACGGCTAAAGCCTTAAACAAATTGCTGCTCTCCAAATTTTCGGAGAGCTCCGTGTACCGAATCGACCACTACCTCGGCAAACGGCCAGTGAATAACCTGGTGTTTTTCCGGTTTGTCAACTCCCTGCTGGAACCTGTGTGGAACAGAAAAAATATTGAATCCATTCAAATCACCATGGCAGAGGATTTTGGGATACAAGGCAGAGGGGCTTTTTATGATGTGACGGGTGCAATTCGTGATGTAATTCAAAATCACCTCTTCCAAATTCTTTGCAACCTCACCATGGAGCCTCCCCAAACTTTGGATAGCGAAGCCATCCGTGATGAAAAAGTGAAGGTCTTGAAAGCCATAGCCCCTCTTCGTGCACAAGATGTGGTCCGCGGGCAATATATAGGTTATCTTCAGGAAAAGGCCGTAGGTAAAAACTCGAAAACAGAAACTTTTGCAGCGATGCGCCTACACATCAATTCCCCTCGTTGGGAAGGGGTGCCCTTTTACATTCGTGCAGGAAAGCAATTGCCCGTCACCTGTACCGAAATTATGGTTCGCTTCAAGCACCATCCCTCAGCCTATGCTTCCATTGCCTCTAAGCCCAACCATATTCGCTTCCGAATCAGTCCCGATGTGACTGTGGCCTTTGGCATGCTGATCATGGCACCAGGTGAGGACATGGCCTCAGTACTTTCAGAAGTGCAAGGCAATCCTACTCCTTTTCCAAATGAAAAAGATGCCTACGAGCGCGTACTCACCGATGCCATGGATGGAGATCCCACGCATTTTGCACGGCAAGATTATGTGGAAGAAGCCTGGAAGCTCGTGGATGAGTACTTGCATTCGGATTCACCCGTATTTGACTACGCACCTGGCAGCTGGGGTCCTGACTCCGTCAATGACTTAATTTGCCCACCAGGAGGCTGGAACAATCCCTCTTTGCCGAAAAAACACTCATGAAAACTGAACTTTTTCCGACAGCCGAACAGGTAGCCGAAAGAGCTGCTGCTTACCTGGAACAGGAAATTAGAGAGGCGCTCACGCATCAACCATTCTATTCCTTGGCCATCAGTGGGGGACGTACCCCTTGGGAAATGCTTAAAATCCTTTCCAAAGCCGATTTACCTTGGAAGCGGGTGAATTTGTTTCAAGTGGATGAACGAGTAGCACCCGATGGGCATGCCGACCGGAACCTCACTCAGCTTTTTCAAGCAATCACCAATACACCAATGGCGACACAATTACCCATTTTCCCTATGCCTGTACTCGCAGCGGATTTGGAAGATGGATGTCGAGAATATGCTCAAGTATTGGATGAAGTTACTGAAGGAAAAGGACTAGATTTGATTCACTTAGGACTAGGAAGTGATGGACATACTGCCTCTTTGGTTCCCGATGATGGCGTGTTGGAAGTGCAAGACCGCAAAGTTGCCTGTACCCAAAATCTTTATCAAGGAAGGATACGGATGACGCTTACTTATCCCCTAATCAATTCCGCCAAAAAAATCTTATGGATCGTAACGGGAAGAGAGAAACAAGAGATGGTACAACGCTTCCTCCAGCGAGATCCAAGCATCCCTGCATGCGGCATCAATCAGGAAAATGCCTTGCTCCTAGTGGATCAAGAAGCAATGAAAGGAAAATCTTCCTTCATTTCTGGGAAATAGAAAGTTGAATAGTAGAAGCAAGATGCGAGAATCAAGAAATGAGACTTAATCCTCTTGGTTCTTACCTGCCAGTCGGCAGACAGGTCTCTCGCTTCTTGGCTCTTGACTCTTGGTTCTTGGTTCTTTCTACTTTTTGCTCGCATTGCTCGCAAAGGCGCAGAGACCAGCCTGCGGTAAGCAGGCGCAAAGAAAGCTGACCGCGAACAGCTATATCTCTTGCCTGTCTGTCGGCAGACAGGCTTCTCGTCTCTTGGTTCTAGTCTCTTGCTTCTTGTCTTTTGCCACTTTTTTAGTTCTATTGCAAAAAAAAGTTTTATGCTTCCCATTTTTACCCAAGCTCAACTCCATCCGCATGCAATTGCCCTAATAGATGCCTCTGGTGAATACACCTATGGCAGTCTTTGGGAAAAAAGTTCCCAGGTCGCAGTCCACCTCCTCCAGGGACAGGCAGATTTAAAGCAGACACGCGTGGCCTTTATGGTATCGCCGGGCTTTCATTACGTAGCTACCCTTTGGGGCATCTGGAAAGCAGGAGGCATTGCAGTGCCTCTCTGCCTAAGCTACCCGCTACCCTCTTTAGCTTATGTAATCGAAGACACAAAGGCTACTCTTTTGGTAGTAGAAAATACCTTCCAGGAACTGCTACAGCCATACGCCTTGGAAAAAGGAATTCCTTTATTGGATGTGGAAGCAATTCAGCAGAAAGCAGAAGCTAGCCTTCTGCCAACTATCACCTCTGATCGAGGTGCTTTGATTTTGTACACCTCTGGCACCACAAGCTTACCCAAGGGGGTACTTTCTACCCATGCCAACCTGGAAGCTCAGATCTCCACACTCATCCAAGCTTGGCAATGGACTGCATCGGATCATACCCTCTGTCTTCTTCCGCTGCACCACGTCCACGGACTGGTCAATGTAACTTGCTGTGCCCTTTGGGCGGGCGCGACGCTCCAATTTCTGCATCCTTTTCAAGCTGAAGAAGTTTTTTCAGTATTTATGGAAGGCAGGGTCAATGTATTTATGGCCGTGCCAACCATCTATTTCAAATTAATTGCAGAATTTGACTCGTATTCAGATAATCAGAAAAAAGCACTTACAGCTTGTATGAGTACTTTTCGATTGATGGTATCAGGTTCTGCTGCCCTACCCGCCTCTGTAATGGAGCGTTGGAAAGAAGTATCGGGACATACGCTATTGGAGCGCTATGGCATGACAGAGATCGGGATGGCGATTAGTAATCCCTACCATGGAGAACGAAGAACTGGATGCATCGGTACCCCACTACCTGGAGTGGAAGTTCGGCTAGTTGATGAAGCGTTCAAGCCGGTAGCGCTTGGAGCTCCTGGGGAGATCCAAGTGAAAGGTCCAGGAGTTTTTTCCAGGTATTGGGGAAAAGAAGAGGCCACGCAAAAGGCATTTACCGAAGATGGGTGGTTTAAAACAGGCGATATCGCCGTTGTGGAGAACGGCTTCTACCGCATTTTGGGACGTGATTCGATAGACATCATCAAGTCAGGTGGCTACAAGATATCTGCACTAGAGATTGAGGAAGTGCTTCGCAGCCACGCTTTGATCAAAGACTGTGCGGTGGTGGGCATTCCCAATGAAGAATGGGGTGAACTCGTGGCCGCGGTATTGGTGACCGAAACTACCCTAGAGCTCGCGGAATTGAAAGATTGGCTGAAGGAACGCCTACCCAGCTACAAATCACCCAAGATCTACCGGCTTTTAGCTGAGCTTCCTAGGAATGCAATGGGTAAAGTGGTGAAAAATGAACTAAAACCCTTATTTTTCTAATTCCTATCCCAACCCAGTTTTTTCGACCATGATCAAAGGTTTATCGCTTCTTTCGTTTTCTTTTCTTGCAGGCATGTGGTGTGGAGCGCTGCTTGGCAGTTGGCTCAGTATCGATGCCAATGTTGGTGGCGTGGGTATTGCGATGTTATTTTTTCTCTTGCTAAAAGAAGCATCCGAAAGGAAAGGGCTCTGGAATGGAGAATTTGCCTTTGGAATTGAATTTTGGAATAAGCTCTACATTCCCATTGTAATTGCGATGGCCGCAAGTTTAAATGTAAAATCTGCTGTCTCTTCTGGACTATTGGCGGTATTGGCTGGGTTTGTGCCTGTCTTGCTTGCCTTCTGGGTGTTTAAGCTGCTAATCAAAAAATTGGGGACCCACTAAGCATGGAGCTATTACAGCAAGTACTTGAGAAAAATGGTTTGGTCTTCGCCTTTTTGGCAGTAGGTCTATTGACCTGGGGGGCTGATGTGCTTTCCAAAAAGGTTTTTGCCTCCAAAATCCCTGGGTCTGCGCTCGCTATTTTTTTGGCTTTGGGACTGGGGTATCTTGGTGGGCTTATTGCCGAAGGGGAACAAGGGCTCGCTGATCTTCCCATTTTCAAAGGTTTATCAGTTTTAGGTGGGGGCATGTTTCGAGATTTTGCCATTGTGGCAACAGCCGCAGGGGCGAGTTTTCTCCTCATTCGAAAAAGTGGCTGGATTGGTTTGATCTCCCTGGTGTTAGGCATTAGTGTTTTCTTTCTTGCCGGTGTTGCCCTAGCATGGCTGATGGGCTACCGAGATGCGGTGAGTTTGTGTACTTTAGGCGCAGGAGCATGTACCTATATTGTCGGCCCGGTAACAGGTGGAGCTTTGGGTGCAAGTTCTGAAGTCATTGCACTTAGCATCGCCACAGGAGTAGTCAAAACCATCGCTGTGACCATTCTCACCCCTATTTTGGCAAAAAAAATAGGTCTGCAATCCCCCGAATCGGCCATGGCCTATGGAGGAATTATGGGAACCTCTAGTGGGGTGGCAGCTGGATTGGCCGCCACAGATCCTGCCTTGGTTCCCTACGGTGCAGTCACCGCCACCTTCTACACAGGTTTGGGATGTCTGATTTGTCCTTCCTTGTTTTACCTAATTCTATCCATCCTATTGGGTGCATAAGACTTAAATTTATCAACTATGAATCCAAATATTCGCAATTTTCTAACTACCCTTACCTGCATCAGCTGGTTGGTTTACTTTTCTTGTAGTGCCCCAGAGAAAGCTAAAAATGAAAGCGCAGCTCCCTTAGCCATTTCGGAAATAGAAGCTGAGATCAAAAACTATATTTCGCAGAAAACACAGGAGAATGGAGGTTTTTTCCCCGTAAAAGACGAAAACCACGACCTAAAAATGAAGTTGGTCCGTGTGCACACCGAATACCTCTCCAACTTAGGCCCAACTAGCCACTTTGCCTGTGTGGACTTGGTGGATGAGTCTGGGGATGTGTACGATGTGGATTTCTTTATGGAAGGCACAGCAGGAAAAATGGCGATCACGAGTACCTCCGTACACAAGTTAAACGGCAAGCCTTATTACAGTTGGAAACAAAAACAAGACAAAACCTGGTATAAAATGCCCATAGAACAATCCGATAATTCCCTTTTGGGCGTAAAAGAAGGAAAAGACAGTTTCGAGTTTTACTACACCGTCACCCTCCCCACCCTCACTGAATCCGCTGAGATCTGGATTCCCATGGCCTTATCCGACGCATTTCAAGAAGTGAAGGTGCTAGAGAAGAAGCTTCCTGTTGGTGCCAAGGTCTTGAGGGATAAGGCCAATACGAATGAGGTCCTGTACATGAGTTTGGGTCCAGAGCACAGTGGAAAACAGATTTCCATATCCTATGCAGTCAATCGTAGCGAAAAAGGACCCTATGCCGCCCCTCAGCCTGATCCCAAGTTGTATTTAGTAGGCAACAAGCTCATGCCCATCGGGGGAAGGTTTGAAAAAATAGCAAAGGAGGCTTTGGGAGAAAAAATCAAGGAATCTCACCTGATTCAAGCACGAAGGCTATACGACTATATCATCGAAACAATGCGGTACATGAAATTTGGAGACTTTGGTCGTGGAGATTCCAATTATGCCTGTGATTCCAAAACTGGCAATTGCACCGATTTCCATTCCTACTTTATCTCATTAGCACGTTCGGTGGGCATTCCTGCTCGATTTGCGATTGGAGCCTCGATCCCTTCGGATCGCAACGAGGGAGGAATGGATGGGTACCATTGCTGGGCAGAGTTCTACGCCGATGGCAAATGGTGGCCAGTAGATATCAGCGAAGCAAATAAGTATACAGCCTTAGCAACCTATTATTTTGGAAGACATCCTGCCAATCGAATCGAGTTTACTAGAGGCAGGGATTTGGAGCTCAACCCTGGTCCAACTTCTGGGCCCTTTAACTTTCTAGTATATCCCTACCTGGAGGTCAAAGGCAAAGAAATCAAAGCACCGACCACTTTCACCTTCCAGCGGAAATCTTGAAAAAAAAGAGGCTTTCTCGAATGTAAGAAAGCCTCTTTTTTGGCGTTAAGCTGGAGTATCCTTGGAAGTAGTATCCTTTGGATGCTCGCTACCTGCTGGATGTTCTCCACCTTCAGGATGCTCCCCAGCTTGTTCAGTGGAATCTGTAGCTTCTACAGCTTCTTCTTTTTTACCACCACAGGAAGTCAATACCGTAGCTGAAAAGAATGCCAATAGCATGAAGCTAGCAACTGTAAATTTTATTTTTTTCATAAAAAAGGAGGTTAGTGTAGCGTTAAGTTAGTGATTTGATTAGAATGTAAGTAGAAGGTGAGGATTTTTTTTAATGATCAATCGGTCAACAGCTAACGGTGCATAGTCAATCGCGGTTATACTATGATTTGATTCATTAATTGCCATTTGCTTTCGATTAGATGTCAACGGTTCACTGACCACGGTCCACTGCCGATTGTGGGATGACTACGATTTGTTTCCATGATTACAATTTGCTGACTACTAGTTGTCAACAGACCACGGTCCACCGTCAATAGCGATTAGTGTACGTTTTGTCTCTACAATTACAATTTGCTGTTACCTATGGACTGTCAACCGTGGACAAGTTCCACTTTCCAAACTCAAATTAATAAATCAGAAATTTGTGGATAATCCTCCGAATCTCTTTTACATTTGACTCAAGATTCTATGAAATGAGCTACTCTGGGCTATTTAAAAATCCGGACAAACAAATTTTAGCCCTGCAATGGGTAAAAAAGGCCAACAGTCTGTTGAGGGTAATTTTCACCCTGATGATTTTTACAGTTTGGATTGTAGACTTAGGCTTTCCTAATCAAGGGGTTTTTCCCATACATTCAGTTCTGTACGGATTTGCACTTTTTATATTAGGACAGAGCTACCTATACCGCCTGATCAGCATTTATCAAGAAGTAAGTCGGGGAAGGCGGCAACTCGAGGGATTCCTTATTGCCTTACTTCACTTTTGTGCCGCCATTCAATTTGGTTGGATGGATTCCTGGACCTGGTTGCAGTCCTATGAAGTTTTTCTGACCAACGTACTTATTTTCCTGCTGTTCTTTATTGAGCTAAGTCGCTTAAGTTTGAGCGTCAATAAATTGGCCATTCATCCAGCAATGATCTTTATCTTGAGTTTCCTTTTACTGATTCTAATTGGAACACTACTTTTAAAGCTGCCTAATGCGACCATAAATGGAATTACGTGGATAGATGCCTTATTCACCTCTACCTCAGCGGTATGCGTAACGGGATTGATTGTGGTAGACACAGCTACGGCATTTACTGGAATGGGAAAAACCATCATCATGATTCTGTTTCAAATTGGTGGATTAGGCATGATGACCTTTACCAGCTTCTTTGGATTTTTCTTTAAGGGAGGCCAATCCCTCCAAAGCCAGCTTTTTCTCAAAGACTACATCAACGAAGACAACATCGGTAAGGTAGGTTCTACTCTAATCAAAATCATTCTATTTACACTGATTTTTGAGCTGTTGATGGCAGGCCTGATTTTTATTTTGGTGGAAGATAGTTTGTTTAAGTCTATCCCAGAACAAGTGTTTTTCTCCCTATTTCACTCTATATCTGCATTTTGTAATGCAGGGTTTTCCACGCTAACCAATGGGCTTTACGAACCGGGCTATCGCTTGGAATACCATGTGCACCTTATTCTTGCCATTTGCATCATCGTTGGCGGAATTGGTTTTCCCGTAATCGTATCCTACGCGCAAGTAGCCAAACGAATTTGTGCCAATTGGTTTAATGTGATTACCAAAAAAGATTCCTTTTACCACCACACCCCTCGAATTTTCAATATCAATACCAGCTTAACTACCATCACCACCGCCATCCTTTTGGTGCTTGGCTTTGTGACCTACTGGGTTTTTGAAGAAAAACACACCCTCCAAGGTCTCGATGGCTATGGCAAGTTTGTAACCGCATTCTTTGGATCCGTAACCCCTCGAACCGCAGGATTCAATACCGTAGACATGACGCAGCTTGCAGTGCCTACCGTGCTGATCTACTTGATCCTGATGTGGATCGGTGCCTCTCCTGGATCTACAGGAGGAGGCTTGAAAACGACCACCTTTGCAGTTGCCGTTTTGAATGCATTTAGCATTGCCAAAGGCAAGGATCGCGTGGAAATATTTAATCGGCAGATTGACCCAGAAACAGTTCGAAAAGCCTTTGCAGTGATGCTATTGTCATTTATCGTCATTGGCCTTGGCGTATTTCTGGTTCTTTACTTCAATCCCGAATTGGATGTATTGGATGTGGCTTTCGAAGTTTTCTCGGCCTTCTCCACTGTAGGCTTAAGTTTGGGTATCACAGCCAAACTGACTACCGGATCCAAATTGGTCATCTCACTCATCATGTTTTTGGGAAGGGTGGGCACCCTAACCGTACTCGTTGCATTTATCAAAAAAACCCGCTCCCTGCGCTACAAGTATCCTCAGGAAGGGGTATTCGTTTCTTAAACTTAGAAGACTATGAAATACATTATTGTTGGCATGGGAAGCTTTGGCGGATTTCTTGCAGCCCGCCTAACTGAATTGGGTCATGAAGTCATTGGCGTGGATTCCTCTGAACTGAAAATCGAACAGGTAAAAGACAAAATTACCCACGCCATCCTCATGGATGCGACCGATAGTGTGACCCTCAAAACCCTACCCTACAAAGATTGTGATGCGGTGATCATCACCATCGGTGAAGATGTGGGCGCTTCTATCATGGTTACGGCCATATTCAAGCAGCTCAATGTGAATCGATTGATTAGCCGATCCATCAACGATGTACATGAAACGGTCATCAAAGCCATCGGTGTCACCGAAATCATCCACCCAGAGGAAGACTCGGCAGAACGCATGGCGAAGCGATTGCAGATGAAAAATGTACTTGACTCGCTTGACCTTTCGGATGATTACAATGTGATCGAAGTCAAAACTCCCGAGCGCTACGTAGGGATGACCTTAGAGGAAACCAATCTCCGGAAGGAATACAAAGTAACAGTTATTACCATCATTCACGAGATCGAAAGAACCAATATGCTAGGCAAAAAATCGATCATCAAAAAAGTAGTCGGTGTAGTCAATGGAGATACCAAAATTGAGGCGGGTGATATTCTTGTTTTATTCGGATCTGCCAAAGACATTCAACGAATTCTCGAAATGTAATCCTTGCCTCGGATAGGAATGTTGGCAAGTAGTATTGATTCTATTTGGAACTTTAACTTTCAAAATAGACTTTTTAGGTGATAATACAGGCCATGAATTCTGCTCAATCGATACGTAGCAAAGCAATTTTTCCCGTTACAGGAATGACCTGTTCGGCATGTGCTTCCAGCGTAGAAACGATCTTGATGCATACGGAAGGCATACAAGAGGCTTCTGTCAACTACGCTTCTGCAACGGTTTCGGTAACCTGGGATGATCGAATTACTCCCGAAGGGATTGATCAAGCCCTCCAGGAAGTTGGCTATGGATTGGTGATTAGTTCCCAGGAACTGGGAGAGTCTGTTCGGGAAGTCCAGGAGAAAAATTACCGGCAATTGAAGCAACAAACCCTCGGCGCAGCAATCGCTACCCTACCCATCTTTGTTTTAGGCATGTTTTTTATGCATTGGGTACCAGGACGCTGGATCAGTTTGGTACTTTGCATACCCGTCCTATTTTACTTTGGCAGGCATTTTTTCACTCGAGCAGCACAGCTAGCCAAACATGGGCAAGCCAATATGGATACCTTGTTGGCCTTGAGTACCTCCATTGCTTTCCTATTTTCGACTTACAGCACCCTTTTTCCAGAATTTTGGATGAGCAAAGGCCTGCATCCCCCGGTTTATTTTGAAGCTGCCTCAGTCATCCTCGTTTTCGTTTCACTTGGCAAAATGCTCGAGGAACGCGCTAAAACTAAAACGGGGACGGCTTTAAAAAAACTGATAGGGCTCCAACCCAAAACCTTGACTCGCTTGACAACTACCGGGCAAGAATCCATTCGTTTAGAAGAAGTGGCCCTCAACGATCGTATCCTGGTAAAGCCAGGTGAGAAAATTCCTGTGGACGGACGAGTACTTTTAGGTCAAAGCTTCCTCAATGAAAGCATGCTTACCGGAGAATACCTTCCAGCAGCCAAGGGCCCTGGTGCTGCTGTTTTTGCAGGAACACTCAATCAAAATGGCAGTTTAGAAATCCGGGCTGAAAAGATTGGAAGCAGCACACTTTTGGGTCAAATCATCCAACGGGTACAAGAAGCACAAGGAAGTAAGGCACCAGTGCAACGGTTGGTGGACAAAATTTCCGGCATATTCGTGCCCGTTGTGGTTTTGATCGCAGCTGCCACTTTTGGGGTTTGGATGGTCTTTGGAGGTGAAAATGCACTCTCCCATGGTTTCCTTTCCGCAGTTTCCGTATTGGTGATCGCCTGCCCCTGCGCATTGGGATTGGCCACTCCTACTGCACTAATCGTAGGAATGGGAAAAGGAGCCGAAAATCAAATTCTAATCCGCGATGCCGAAAGCCTAGAGCTTGGGAGTCAAGTCACTGCCATAGTGCTAGACAAAACGGGTACACTTACCCTAGGTAAGCCAAAAGTGAATTCCCAATGGTTCAATAGCCAAGAAAGTGGATTGGATCAAGCTTCAATGGAAACGCTGCTCCTTTCCTTGGAACGCAAATCGGGGCATCCTCTGGCAGAAGCAGTAATAACGCATTTGGAAGCGAAAAACCTACCTCAGGTTTCTGTGGAGGCATTTGAAAACATCCCTGGGGAAGGGATCAGTGGACAGGTAGAGGGAACAAGCTATTTCGTGGGTACTAAAAAATGGATGCAAAAACAAGGTATTCCACTGCCTGCATCTCCCCTAGCCATTGAAAAGGAAGCAGCCGAAAAAGCGCAAACCTTGATTTGGTTCTGCAGCGAATCCAAAGTACTCGCAGTACTTGGAATCGAAGATGAGCTAAAACACAATGCCAAGGAGGTGGTAGAAAGTCTCGAAAATAGGAGTATTGAGGTTTTTTTGCTAACCGGTGATCAATATGCTCCTGCCAAAGCGGTGGCTGAACAGGTGGGAATCAACCAATTCAAGGCCGAATGCCTCCCTGCAGACAAATCCAACTTTATCAAAGCCCTTCAGCAGCAAGGAAAGGTGGTTGCAATGGTTGGTGATGGGGTCAATGATGCAGAAGCCTTGGCGCAGGCCGATGTCAGCATTGCAATGGGCATGGGTTCGGATATTGCGCTCGATGTAGCCAAAATCACGCTGGTGAACTCTGATTTGGCCAAAATTCCACAGGCACTACGCTTATCGAAGTTGACCGTGCATGGAATTCGGCAAAACCTGTTTTGGGCTTTTATCTACAACCTAATTGGGATTCCCGTAGCTGCAGGGCTACTTTACCCAGCTTTTGGAATTTTAATCGATCCCATGTATGCAAGTGCAGCAATGGCGCTAAGTTCCTTGTCTGTAGTGGGAAATAGCCTGAGATTAAAAACAAAGCGATTGGATTAAAAACTGGTCAACAGCTAACCGTCCACAGTCGACAGCAAATGGTAATTGTTGATTCAATTCGATGTGTTACTAAAATTGGCAGTTGTCTGTCGACCGTCAACTGTTTGCAAATTTTGATTAACAGCTAACTGTCCACAGCACATTTTCTTAACTTTCGAAACTTTTATTCTTTGGTTAATAATATTAAAGTTGATTTTCAAATACTTTTATTAAGTATATGATAACTAAATAATTAAATATGAAAAAAATACTATTCAAAACGAATATTCAATGCGGGAATTGCCTGTCCAAGGTAAGTCCAAAACTGAACGAACAACAAGGAATTCAGACCTGGCAGGTGGACCTGCAAGACCCAGATCGTACGCTCACAGTGGAGACAGATGCGCTCAACCCTGAAGATATCCAGAAGGCGGTTCTCAAAGCTGGATTCATTGCTACCTTGAAGTAAACCCCTATCCACTTGAATAAGTATCAAGCACTTAGCTGATTTCAAAATCAGTTGAAATTAAAACTTGCAATTGAATTTATCCGTATGTTTGTAGCATGAAGTCCATGGTTTCACTCATCCTATCGCTTTTTCTGCTTTTTTCCACTGTGGGAATGGCAAAGACGACGCATTGGTGTATGGGACATGCCATGGACTCTGCAATTGGCTTTGGTGAGAAGCACTTGGATTGTGGGATGGAACTTCCCGCTGATCAAGAAAATGAAGCTACTCCAGAAGATCCAAGCAGCTGCTGTGAAAATAAAACACAACACCTGCAAGTAGACGATGATTTTCAAGTTAGCCAGCTTGATATTCAACTTCATTCTACATTCAGTCTTCCCTTTTTTCAAGTCTTTGTATTTGGATTCAATTTTTTAGAGATCAGCTCAATCCATTTTCCTGCTGAATCTTCTCCAGATCCCCCCAAACGGGACTTTCAACTCCTCTACCAAACCTTCTTGATTTAATTCCTCGGATAGCTTGTCAAAAGCTACTAGTGAATATTCTTTGGCCTTAGGCCTGAGGCAATTTTCATTTATCCCCTGGAATCATGATCAATCGACTCATTCGCTTTTTTCTAGAAAATAAGTTAGTCACCCTTCTCTTTCTCCTCCTCATTCTGGGTTGGGGCCTAGCCACCGCTCCTTTCAATTGGAACTTGGGGAGTTTTCCCCGTGATCCTGTTCCGGTAGATGCCATACCGGACATTGGTGAAAATCAGCAAATCGTGTTCACCGAGTGGATGGGACGCTCCCCACAGGATGTGGAGAATCAAATCACCTATCCCCTGACCACTTCCCTCCTGGGGCTTCCCGGAGTCAAAAGTGTGCGGTCCAACTCAGCATTCGGATTTTCGAGTATCTACATCATTTTTGAAGACGACATTGAGTTTTACTGGAGCCGCTCTCGCGTGCTAGAGAAACTCAATTCCTTACCCTCCGGACTACTTCCTGACGGAGTACAACCCAAACTAGGACCTGATGCCACGGCTTTAGGACAGGTATTTTGGTACACGCTCGAAGGTCGTGATGAAGCTGGAAATCCAAGTGGAGGATGGAATCCGGAGGAACTTCGAAGCATTCAGGATTACTACATCCGCTATGCCCTAACCGCAGTGGAAGGAGTGGCGGAGGTGGCATCTGTAGGCGGCTATGTTAAGGAATACCAGGTAGATGTGGACCCAGCTGCACTGAAGGCCTATGGAGTAAGCCTCATGGATGTGATGGAGGCAGTTCGGAAGTCCAATCTGGATGTGTCGGCCAATTCGATTGAAATAAACAAAGTCGAGTATTTTATCCGTGGCTTAGGATACATCGATGCCCTCGCCGACTTGGACAAAGCAGTGGTCAAGGTGACCAATAACGTACCCATCCGCATTCAGGATATTGGCCGCGTGAACCTAGGTCCCCAACCAAGAAATATGTCGGGAATCCTCGACAAAGGCGGAGCTGAAGCCGTAGGCGGAGTGGTGATCGCACGCTATGGAGACAATCCTCTGCAGGTCATCGAAGGCGTAAAAGCAGAAATCGAAAAATTATCGATAGGTCTTCCGAGCAAGACCTTGGCTGATGGCACCGTCTCCAAACTCACGGTTGTTCCCTTTTACGATCGATCCGGCTTGATCTACGAAACTCTAGGCACGCTCTACGAGGCAATTAACTTACAGATTTTGGTCACCATCTTGGTGATTATCGTGATGGTAGCCAACCTTCGCGCTTCCCTCCTGATCTCTTCCCTGCTGCCTTTGGCTGTATTGATGTGCTTTGTATTGATGCGGTATTTTGGTGTGGATGCCAATATCATGGCCCTTTCTGGAATTGCAATCGCCATTGGTACCCTAGTGGATTTGGGAATTATATTGAGTGAGAACGTACTTCGCTACCTCGAACGAGCTCCAGAAGGGCAATCCAAACTTAAAACCATTTACTTAGCCACCGCAGAGGTTTCTGGGGCTATTCTAACTGCTGTAGGAACGACCATCATCAGCTTTTTGCCAGTCTTCACCTTGGAGGCGGCAGAAGGGAAATTATTTGGACCCCTCGCCTACACCAAGAGCTTTGTTCTCTTTGCCGCAGCTCTGATTACCCTATTTATTTTACCTGCCTTGACCCATTGGGCGTTTAATTGGAAAAGCTTACCCCAAAAACTTAGTAAGTACTTCTACTACAGTCTCTTGCTACTCGGTCCCATCCTGGCCTGGTTTACCTGGCCTTGGGCGGGCTGGCTACTCTTTAGCTATGGAGCGATTCATAGCGCTGCCACCCATTACCCTGAAAAGATTGAATCCAAAAAATCGCTGCTGATTATTTCGGTTACGCTAGTGGCTGTAGCGTGGCTACTTACTACACTTTGGATGCCACTGGGCGTATCTGTCAGTACTTTTCTCAACTTCGTATGCATCGCCCTACTGCTAGGTCTGGTATTGGGAGGATTTAGTGGATTTATCCGCATTTACCCAAGGATTTTGACCTGGTGCTTAGCAAATAAGCGCACTTTTTTCATTTTCCCTTCCTTCATCATCCTCTTGGGATTGATGGTCTGGTTGGGATTTGCACGAGTGTTTGGGATCATCCCAAGTACCTTGGATGGAGCAGGAATCAATATCCGCACAAATGGCCTTTGGTCAGGCTTAAGTCATGCCTTCCCGGGTTTGGGAAAAGAATTTATGCCCTCCCTCAACGAAGGTTCTTTTCTGCTGATGCCAAGCAGTATGCCACATTCGGGCATTGAGGAAAATAAAGAGGTACTCCAAAAATTAGACATGTTGGTGGCGGCCATTCCAGAAGTGGAGCTCGTAGTTGGCAAAGCAGGAAGAGCCGAAACAGCAATCGACCCTGCACCCATTACCATGTATGAAAATACGATCAACTACAAATCCGAATACCTCACGGATCCCCAAGGCCAGCGGTTGCGCTTTGCGGAAACCGATGGAAAGTACCTGCTGAAGGATGGAAGCTACTTCGATCCAAAGACCATGGCACTTCAAGATCTAGATGTAGGTAATTTGGTGCCGGATGAGTCGGGAGCGTATTTCCGACAATGGAGATCCCATATTCGAACTCCAGATGACATCTGGAATGAAATCGTACAAGTAGTTAATATCCCAGGTGTCACCAGCTCTCCCAAGTTGCAACCCATAGAAACCCGCCTTGTCATGCTCCAAACCGGCATGAGAGCGCCTATGGGAATTAAGGTATATGGACCTGATCTTCAAACTATTGAATCTTTTGGATTAAAGTTGGAAGGTTACCTAAAGGAAGTTCCTTCAGTCAAAAAAGAAGCGGTTTTTGCCGACCGCATTGTGGGTAAGCCCTACTTGGAGCTGGACATTGACCGAGATCAAATCGCCCGATATGGGCTGAATGTGATCGATGTACAAGAGTTTATCGAAGCAGCCATTGGGGGCATGACGCTGAGTACTACGGTGGAAGGACGAGAGCGCTTCCCAATCCGTGTTCGCTACGCCAGAGAATACCGGGACAACCCAGAAGCGATTGAGAATCTGCAGATTCCTACCCCGATGGGAAATTACATTCCGCTAGGTCAGCTCGTCAACATTCGCTACCGACCAGGACCAGACATGATCCGTGGAGAAAATAGCTTCTTAGTAGGCTATGTACTGTTAGACAAAATGCCTGGCTTCTCCGAAGTAACAGTCGTAGAGGATGCCCAACGCTACCTCCAAGGAAAAATTGATTCAGGAGAGCTCAAAGTTCCCGATGGCGTCCGTTTCCAATTTTCGGGAACCTATGAAAATCAGGTACGAGCAGAAAAACGACTGGGTTTGGTGATCCCACTCTGCTTGGTGCTCATCTTCTTGCTCCTCTATTTCCAGTTTAGAGCAATTTCCACTACCCTCTTTGTGTTTACGGGAATTGCGATGACCTTCTCAGGAGGCTTTCTAATGCTGTGGTTGTTTGGGCTGGATGGATTCTTGAACATCGACCTCTGGGGCACCAATCTGCGCGACCTGTTCCAAATGAAGGCTTATAACCTGAGTGTGGCCGTTTGGGTGGGCTTTATCGCCTTGTTTGGCATTGCTACAGACGACGGCGTAGTGGTAGCCACTTACTTAGATCAAAGTTTTGCCGAGAAAAAGCCGAGCACGGTGCAAGAAATTCGAAATGCAGTTCTAGAAGCCGGCAAGCGCCGCGTATTGCCTTGCATGATGACCACGGCCACCACTTTACTGGCCTTGGTGCCCATCTTCACTTCTACAGGCAAAGGATCAGATATCATGATCCCAATGGCGATTCCAGCCTTAGGAGGGATGATTTTGGAAGTAACCACTGTGTTTATTGTTCCTACCCTCTACTGCTGGTGGAAGGAAAGAAAATTGTACCAAAGTGAAAAACTAGTTTCAAGTAACCCCACTGCTGAAGAACATGAAAACTAAAAATCGATTCACCCTTCTACTTCCCTTTTTGAGTCTGTTAGTTGGACTTTGGCTCACACCAAACTTAGCCAATTCCCAATCTTTGGAGGAATACCTCCAAGAAGCGACAGAAACAAATCCAGGTTTAAAGGCTTCCTACGAACGCTACCAAGCTGCTTCAGAGCGGGTGAATCAGGTAAGTCTACCGAATCCTGAATTTCAGGCGGGTGTATTTTTACGTCCTATGGAACGTTTTATGGGGATACAAACTACTGACACTCGATTGATGCAGGAATTTCCTTGGTTTGGCATGCTGCGTAGCCAAAAGGAAGAAGCCTACCAAATGGCGCAGGTCGCCTATTTTGAATACTTGGAAGAGAAAAACCAACTTCTACTTCAAGTGAGGTCCACCTGGCAGGAGCTGATGCTGCTTCAAGGGCAATATCAGCTGACACAAGCCAACTTAGCGTACCTCAAAAAATATGAGGACCTGGCCTTGCAATTGTATTCTACGGGTAACTATTCTACTTCTACACCTACGACATTCCTTAGTCCGGTCCCAACCAAGTCTACTGCAAGTTCGACCGGAGGTTCTCAAATGTCACAAATGGGTGTAAGTAATCCTGCAAGCAGCAGTCCCAACACGATGTCGGCATCCATGCCTCAAACAAACATGAATGCAGGGATTTCTGGTATGAACGCAGTACTCCAAATCCGACTTCAGGTCAAGGAGCTGGAAACAAGACTACAGCAACTTCAAGCTAACAGTGAACTACTTCGCATCCAATTTAACCAAGAGCTCGGTCGCCCATTGTCCGCAGCGGTACAGCTTCCAGAGATCTGGGAGCAACCCATTTTGCTACTTGAAAAACAGGAATACCTTGATAAAATCCTGCAAAACCATCCCATGCTCTCCATGTATGCTTCTGAAAATTTAGCCTTAGCGCAGCAAGGAAAAATGGCAAAACTTGAAGGAAAGCCCATGATTGGTGCGGGCGTTAACTACATGCCTCTCAAACCTAGAATAGATAAAGGTATGTCGATGGGCGGTGATGACATGGTCATGCCGATGGTATCACTCAGCTTACCCATTTACCGCAAGAAGATTGCAGCGAAAATAAAGGAAGTAGAATTACTTCAAGGGGTAACCACCTTGAATCAGCAGGAAACCGAAAATGACCTAAGCCTAGCTTGGGCTACTGCTTTTCGGGATTGGGAGGATAGCAATCGGAAGCTCACCCTCTATTCGGAGCAGGTGTCGCTAATCCAGCAACAGATTCAACTTCTGGAAACTTCCTTCACTACTGGTTCTGTCTCCCTTCAAGAATTGCTGCAGACCCAGCAACTTCTACTGGACTATCAAGAAAAGCAGCTTATTGCACAATACCAAGGCCATCAAAGTTTGTCACGATTGGAAGCCCTATACAGCACAACCCCATTAAACTAGAAACCAATGAAAAAATTACTTGATCATAAACTAGCCTTAGTCCTCCTCACCTTAATAATAGGCGCAGCTTTGGGGTGGGGATTGAAGTCAGTCAACTCCGAAGAATCCGAACATAGCCATGAAGAAGGGGCAGCAAGTCTCTGGACCTGTTCCATGCATCCCAATGTCAAATTACCAGAGGCCGGTGACTGTCCCATTTGTGGGATGGATTTGATCCCAGCCACTACTGGCGAGGAAAACGACAACCATCCCTTGGCAATCACCATGACTCCAGAAGCCCTTGCTTTAGCACAAGTGCAGACCTTGGTGGTTGGAGAAGGTAGTGCCAAGAAAGAGCTGATACTCTCAGGAAAAATACAAGCCGATGAACGGGAAAACGCTTCCCTTACCGCCAAGTTTCCCGGAAGAATTGAGAAATTGTATGTGACCTTTACCGGGGAACAGGTCAAAGCAGGACAAAAGCTAGCAACGATCTATTCTCCAGAACTGATGAATGCGCAGAAAGAACTCCTTGAGGCTGCAAGAACCAAAGCGACCTTTCCACAACTCTACCAAGCAAGCAAGGAAAAACTGGCTCTCTGGAAACTCAGTGCAGCACAAATTGGGGAAATTGAGCGAGCAGGTGTCGTGAAAGAAAAATGGGATATTCTGGCCGATCAATCCGGAGTTGTCATTCAAAAAAATGTGTCTGTTGGTGATTATGTAGCTACAGGATCTGTACTTTTTACAGTGACCAATTTGAACAAACTTTGGTTGCTGCTCGATGTCTACGAAACCGATCTTCCTTCTGTATCCTTGGGGGATGAAATCGAATATACTGTAGCTGGTAGAACGGGCAAGCCTTTCACTGCCAAAGTTTCGTTTATTGACCCCCTCCTCAACGCGCAAACGCGTGCGGCATCCATTCGTGCCGAAATCCCCAATGTCGGGAATTCTCTGAAGCCCGAAATGTTTGTTACTGCTCGATTGCGTAACAAAAACCCACAATCCACCGCCAACCTATTGGTACCCCGAACTGCCATCCTTTGGTCTGGAAAGCGGTCGGTGGTGTATGTAAAAGTCCCAAATTCTTCCACTGCTGCCTTTGAAATGCGCGAAGTGCAGGTAAGCCCACAGGGAGAAGCGTACCGAATCGAGTCTGGATTAAGCTCTGGGGAAGAAGTCGCGGTTCAGGGGGTATTTGCTATTGATGCCTCCGCGCAACTGGCAGGCAAGCAAAGCATGATGAGCCGACCCACAGGAACATACACAGAAATTTCAGATGCTTTCCGCAGCAATGGAACTGCCGTGGTGGCACAGTATTTCAAACTGAAAAACGCCTTGGTGAAGGACCAAGCTGCCCCAGCAAAATCCGCTGCAAATGATCTGTTCCAGCTTCTTGCCAAACTCCAAAGTAGCCCGCTGACAGGTTCGGAGAAATCAGCTTGGGAATCACAAAGCAAGAAGTTTACCGATGCCGCAGTAAAACTGAAAAGCGCCAAGAATATAGCCGAACTCCGGAAACACTTCGAGCAACTCTCCGCAGAAGTCATTTTTCTTACCGAAAATTATGGCGTCAACCAGGAACTGGTGTACAAGGATTACTGCCCCATGGCCTTTAACAACAAAGGGGCCTATTGGCTAAGCGAAACGAAGGAAATCACAAATCCCTACTTTGGAGCATCCATGCTTGCCTGTGGGGAAGTAAAGCAGACCTATTCCAAAAAATAGGTACTAAAGGAAATCAATTTTGTGAAGAATGGGAACGGATTCTTTTTAAGTGGAATTCCCTACTCCAATCGCTTTCGATTTGCTTTCTTCTCCGCATGCGCTTTCTTGGATTTCAAACGGTCTTCAATCGCTCCTTTGCTTGGACGTGATACCTTACGAATCTTCTTTTTCTGAAAGGAGCTGCGAAGTAGTTCGTAGAATTTGGCAATCACGGCTTCTTTGTTTTGGAGTTGGGAACGTGTTTCCTGCGCATACAACTGCAATATTCCCGATTGATCTACCTTATTCTTGTTTTTTTGAATAAGAGTCAATTTCTCTTCCTCAGTAAGTACCTGAGAGGCCATCACATCAAATCTGAGCAATACTTTGGTTTCCACCTTATTCACATGCTGTCCCCCTGCTCCCCCACTTCGGGCAGTTTGAAATTCCAATTCCCCTAAAAAAATTCCGCTTTTAATGCGATTTTGTAGATTCATCTGACCTCGATCTTGTGGAATAAAAAGTGAAGCACTCAAATAATGAAACAAAGCTCTTTCACTAAATGTTCGATTAACCCTCCCCTTTTCCTACCTTTGGGAACTTGTTGCCCTCCGCTGGAGGTTAACTTGGGTGTTACCTAATGGAACTTTACTCCATTACTATCGACCAATGAAAATAAAACCTAGAGTCGTCGTCGGCCTATCCGGAGGCGTAGACAGCAGCGTGGCTGCCAAACTTTTAATCGACCAAGGCTACGAGGTCATCGGCATGTTTATGAAAAACTGGCACGATGAATCGGTCACCATCTCCAACGAATGTCCTTGGTTAGAAGACTCCACCGACGCCATGTTGGTCGCAGAAACGTTGAATATTCCATTTCAAGCCATTGACCTGAGTGCGGAATACCAAAAACGGATTGTAGACTACATGTTTGCCGAGTACAGCGCCGGCCGAACTCCCAATCCAGACATCCTCTGCAACCGGGAGATCAAGTTTGACATCTTCCTCAAAGCTGCCCTGCAGTTGAAGGCGGACTTTGTAGCCACGGGCCACTACTGCCAAAAAGGAACAATTGAAGTGGATGGCAATCCCGTTTACCAACTCCTAGCAGGTGCAGATGCCAACAAGGACCAAAGCTATTTCCTCTGTCAACTTTCCCAGGAACAGTTGGCCAAGGCACTTTTTCCCATTGGTCACCTCCAAAAGTCGGAAGTTCGAGAGATTGCCAAACAAGCTGGCCTCATCACTGCAGAAAAGAAAGATTCTCAAGGGCTTTGCTTTATCGGTAAAGTACGCTTGCCTGACTTCTTGCAGCAGCAACTGAAGCCCAAGCAAGGAAATATCATCCAAATACCAGAAGATCTTCCCGATTACCAACACCATCAACTCCCAGCTTCGAAAGCTCCTCAAGACTGGAGTAAAGAAGAACTGGACTCCATTTGCAAACCCCTAGCCTACCTTCCAAACCAAGGCAAGGTCATCGGCGAGCATCGAGGAGCGCATTACTTCACCGTAGGGCAGCGCAAAGGCTTACAAGTGGGAGGCACCGGCAAACCCCTATTTGTCATCGCTACCGATACCCAGCAGAATGTGATTTACACCGGTTTGGGCGAGGAACATCCAGGCCTCAACCGCTATGGACTTTTTGTAAAAACCGATCAAATTCATTGGATTCGGAAAGACTTACAACTTCAGGTAGGTACCCATGCGGTCTATTCCGCTCGAATTCGTTACCGACAGGCACTTTCCAAAGCCACCCTAATCCAGCGCGAAAATGGACTCTATGTCGTCTTTGAAAAAGCACAAAAAGGAATTGCGGCAGGACAATTTGTGGCCTGGTATGAAGGCGAAGAATGCATTGGCTCCGGAACCATTGACTAAACTGGAGATGCATTCACTACTGTTCAACTCCCCTCACTATGCTTGAAATTCTTTTTGAGGACCAAGAGCTAGTGGTGATCAATAAGCCAGCAGGCTTATTGGTACATAAAACCGCCCTTGCCTTTGGAGAGGAAGAAAATGCCCTTATTCAACTTCGGGATCAAATCGGAAGTTGGGTAGCACCAGTTCATCGCCTGGATCGTGCCACCAGTGGCTGCTTGCTATTTGCCAAAAACGAACAAGTACTTCCCAAGCTACAGAGCATGTTTATGGAGCGGGACATTCAAAAAACTTACCGCTGCCTGGTTCGTGGCATCCCTGCAGAAAAAGAAGGGCTGATTGATCATCCCCTCCGAAGTGAGCGTTCGGGCAAACTCCAGGAGGCCCAAAGCAAATACAAAGTCTTGGTAGAGACCGAACAACCCTTCAACAGCACCGGAAGGTATCCCACGAGCCGCTATAGCCTGCTTGAAATCGAATTGCTCACTGGGCGAACCCACCAAATCCGCAGGCATTTGGCCCATATCCGACATTACATTTTGGGAGATAAAAAGCACGGAGACAACAAGCAAAACCAGTATTTTGAAACACACTTTGGCTTGGAACACCTACTCCTCCATGCTTGGCACTTGCAATTCACGCATCCCAACAGCGGAGAAATCCTTACTGTTACTTGCGATTTGCCCCCACATTTTCAGCATATTGTTGAAAAATTAGGTTGGGCTGACTCTCAACTTCTTTAAGGACTCAATCAAATCCCGATTTTAGGTTACTTTAGTATTTTCCATTTCTATACTTATGAAAAAAATCGCACTACTTCTTTTTGCTGGACTGGTATGCAGCCCCTCTATTTTTGCTCAAAAGCAGGATGTTGAAAAGCATTTCGCTTCCAAAGAGGCCATCGCACAATTTACCTACCTCGCCTCTGATGACTTGATGGGTAGAGATCCCATTCGACCAGAGATGAAGATGGCCTACACTTTTATCGCACAGGAACTTGAAAAAGCGGGTACCAAGCCACTTCCAGGAGGAAATGGATACTACCAAGATATACCCTTCAATTTATCGTCTCCTCCTACCAAAGGATCTGTTCAATTGGGAAACTTTTCCTTTTCCCAAGGGCAAAACCTATTGGTATTGGATGGCAACTCCTTCTCCGGCACCTATGAAGTGGTGGAAGTAGGCTTTGGATCTGTAGAAGAATTTGCTGGGAAAGATTTGAAAGGAAAGATTGCCATCAGCAATGTGGGTGGACCCAACAAATTCAGCCCAAATCAATTGTTTGCTGAAGGCAGAGCCAAGGCAAAACGGGCTAAAGATGCAGGAGCGGTAGCTTTGATCGAGCGATTTAATGTTCCTTCTGTGCCTTGGCAATTGGTGTCAGGCTTCCTAAATCGGCCCCAAATGGGCATGGCTCAAGGAGAAACAGGCAATCTTCCCTACCTCTGGGTAGAAGATTTAAAAAACGAATTGACCGGTACCAATCTAGGCAATGCCACCTTAGCAGTAGAAGGAAAAGTTAATCGCAAAATCGATGGCAAAAATGTATTGGCGATGATTGAAGGAACAGATCCTCAATTGAAAAATGAATACATCCTTCTTTCCGCACATTACGATCACGTAGGTGTGGGTACTCCAGATGAAACGGGGGATTCAATCTATAACGGAGCCCGTGACAATGCAGTCGGCACCGTAGCCGTATTGAATGCTGCCCGCTACTTTGCCAAAAACCCTCCCAAACGATCCATCCTATTTGGGCTCTGGACAGCAGAGGAAAAAGGTTTGCTAGGTAGCGCCTATTTTGCAAACAATCCCTTGGTTCCTTTGAATCAAGTAGTATACAACCTCAACATTGACAATGCAGGCTACAACGATACCTCCATCATCACAGTGATTGGTTTGGGTAGAACCTCGGCGGATTTCATGATCAATGAAGCAGTGGCTGAGTTTGGATTAACAGCCAAAGCAGATCCATCGCCCGAGCAAGGGCTGTACGACCGTTCCGATAATGTGAATTTCGCGAGAAAAGGCATCCCAGCTCCTAGCTTTACGCTAGGTTTCACTGCTTTTGACGACGAAATCAACAAGTACTACCACAAGGCAGGTGACGAAGTCGAAAGCTTTGACTTGAACTATGCACAGTTGTACTGGAAGTCCTACATCCTATCCGCTCAAAAAATTGCGAACTGGTCCCAAAAACCACAGTGGAACGCCGGAGACAAGTACGAGGAAGTGGGAAAGAAGTTGTATGGGAATTAAGTACAATGTACAAAGTACGAAGTAGGGATAATTCAACTAAATACTAAGTATGAGGTATGAAATACGAGGTGCGAAATACTATAGAAATAGACTCCGCTTCGCTCCGTGAAATAATTTAAAATAAGGATTTTGGTTAAAACGCAAATCCCTACTTTGTTCTTTGTACCTCGTACCTCGTACAGTTTCTAGTCTAATCTCTTGCCTCTTGGTTCTCGCTTCTAAATATCATTGTGCTCTAAACCAGCATTCCCGCTACCGTAGCCGTCATCAAACAGGCTAAAGAAGCTGCAAACAAAGCCCGGAAACCCAATCTACTCAAGTTGCCCTGCTGATTGGGAGCGATAATGGAAATTCCTCCCAATTGGATTGCGATGGAGCTAAAATTAGAGAATCCGCAAAGCGCATAGGTAGAAATGATGATCGACTTGGTGCTTATGGAAGCAGCTTCTTTCATTTCTGCGAGACTGAGATAAGCTACAAATTCATTAATCACCGTCTTTTGACCTAAAAGGCTACCTACCTGAAGGGTATCCACCCATTCTACACCAATGATCCAAGCAAAAACACGGAAGATCTGTCCAAAAAGATATTCTAAGGAAAAACCTTTAAACTGTCCTCCCGTACTGCTTTCCACCCAAGCATTCAAGCCTGTATATTCTCCAATCAAGCCAGTTAGACCATAATTTATTGCTGCGATTACGGCAATAAATGCCAAAAGCATCCCTCCAACGTTCAAGGCCAACTTCAATCCCTCGGCTGCACCAATTGACATCGCATCAATCAAGTTGACACCCATTGACTCTTGGTTGACCTCTAACTTATCCTGTTTGATTTCCTTCTCTGTCTCTGGAATAAACATTTTGGACATTACAATAGCACCTGGTGCATTCATGATACTCGCACCCAGAAGGTATGCAGCAAATTTGCTCTGCTCCTCCATACTATCTCCTCCCAAAAAAGCCACATAACCTGCAAGCACGCCCCCAGCGATGGTTGCCATCCCGCCTGTCATCAAGCACATTAATTCCGACTTACTCATCTGAGGAATAAAAGGGCGTACTAAAAGTGGCGCTTCAGTTTGGCCTAGGAAGATATTGCCAGCAGCAGATAATGACTCAGGTCCTGACAGTCTCATGGACCGTGCCATCACCCAAGCAATGCCATATACGACCTTTTGCAAAATACCTAGGTAATACAATCCTGAGGAAACAGTGGAGAAGAAAATGATGGTGGGTAAAACCTTAAAAGCAAAAATAAATCCAAAGCTATCCCCGGCTAGATCCCCAAAAATAAATCGAGCACCCGCTTCGCTGAAGCTTAGAAATTTGACAAAGCCCTCAGATAAGAACTGGAAAGCCATTTTGACAACCTCTACCTGGGTAATCAAAAATCCAAATACCAGTTGAAGTGAGATGCCAATAGCAACCAATCTCCAATCAATCCTTTTTCGATTCGCCGAAAATAGAAAAGCCACCAATACAATGACCAAAATACCGAAAGACCCTCTTACAATTTCCATACTGTAGATTAAACCAATTTTTAAAAATAGGCCAATCCTTTGCAAGAAAAAAGCCCCGAAGTGTTTCGGGGCTTAAAAATTTAGTTTCGCTTGTTTATTTCATCCCGAATCCGGGCAGCTTTTTCATAATCCTCATCCAAAATGGCCTTGTCTAGCAGTGAATTCAACTTATCTAAGCTAAAATCTTTCAATAAATTTTCTTTTGGAGCAGCTCCTTTACCCGACACGGATTTACTTGGTTTTTTGGCTTCTTCCTTCTTGTCTTCTTCAGAAAATTCAATTCCTGCCTCAGAAAGAACTTTCTCTGAGCAAAAGATGGAGGCACCAAATCGTACCGCTATAGCAATAGCATCTGAAGGTCTACTGTCGATCTCGACTTGAGCTGTATCATTTTTGCTGTGGATTTTGGCATAAAAAACGCCCTCTTTCATTTCAGAAATGACAATTTTCTCAATTTCAAACTGAAAGCTATCGGAAAAAGATCGGAACAAATCGTGGGTCATTGGACGATTTGGGATAATTTTCTCAATCTCAATGGCAATGGCTTGGGCCTCAAACATACCGATGACAATAGGGAGCCTACGCAATCCATCTACCTCTCCCATCACCAAAGTAAAGGATCCGGATTGGGAGTGGTTGGACGAAAGCCCTAAAATTTCCAGTTCTACCAGTTTTTCCACAAAAGTTATTGAGCCGCTTTAAGTGCTGCAGTTAGTTGAGGTACTATTTCAAACGCATCCCCCACAATCCCGTAATCAGCTTCCTTGAAAAATGGCGCCTCAGGGTCCTTATTAATTACCACGATGCATTTAGAGGAATTAACCCCCGCAAGATGTTGAATCGCCCCTGAAATTCCAACGGCAATGTACAAAGTTGGGGCAACTTTAACACCAGTTTGTCCCACATGCTCGTGGTGAGGCCGCCATCCAATATCAGAAACTGGCTTGGAACAGCCTGTCGCTGCACCTAAGGTTTTGGCAAGGTCCTCAATCATGCCCCAGTTCTCTGGGCCTTTCATACCTCTACCTCCAGAAACGACAATGTCTGCCTCAGGCAAAAGAACCTCACCTGTGGCTCGCTCGGTGGCACTTATCTTGGAAGCAAAATCCGACTCGGGAATAGATACAGCAAATGTTTCTACCTGCGCCTTTCCACCATCCAGCTTTTGGTCTACTGCATTCTTTTTGATTGCCAAAATTTTCCTGGCTGTGGTAATCGCAGTATCTGCAAATGCTTTTCCTGTGTAAATACTCCTTTTCACCACAAATCCACCTTCCATTCTAGGAAGCTCCACCACATTGGAAACCAAGGCCGCCTGCAACTTAATAGCCAAGCGTGCCGCTACGGCATCGCCTAAGGAGGATTTGGCCAAAATCAGCGTACTTGCTCCAGTGGATTCAAAGGCTTGGGCAACCGCAGTTGCATGGGCTTGAATGACTCCTGCATTGAGCCGTTCATCTGCTACATGAAGAACCTTTGCAGCTCCTGCCTCACCGATGGAAGCTAATTCATTTGAATCCAAGGTTCCTAAAGCCACCGCAACTACTGCACCTTCCCCTGTTTTCGCCGCTAAGGCATACCCATAAGAAACTGCTTCTAAACTGGATTTTTTAATTTTCCCAGCTGCCTGTTCTACATATACTACAATTGACATATCTATTTGACTTAGAGTGAATTGAAAAAATTAAGTTAAAGTACTTTTGCTTCGTTTTTAAGCAAACGTACGAGTTCTGAAACTTGGTCTTTATCTACCAGCTTAACGGATCCTTTGGCAGGTGGCAATTGATATCCACTAGCCTCAGCCTGGGTTTCTTGGCTCACTGGCTCCACCACCACCAGTGGCTTAGTGCGCGCAGACATAATTCCTCGCATGTTCGGGATTTTCCATTCGGCAATGGGTTCCTGGCAACCAGCAATCAATGGCAATTGTGCTTCAAGATGCTCTTTTCCACCTTCAATCTCACGAGCCATTTTTACGGTAGTACCTTCCAATTCTAATTTCATCACTGGAGAGAAAGAAGGCATGCCCAATAACTCGCCTACCATTCCATGCACCATGCCCCCATTGAAATCAATAGATTCTCTTCCCATCAAAATCAACTCGTAGCCTCCTGCTTTCGCAAAATGAGCGATCTGCTGCGCTACAAAAAAACTGTCCTTTGGAAAGGAATTTACTCGGATCGCATCATCGGCTCCGATCGCCAACGCTTTTCGCAAAGTAGGCTCTGTTTCAGCCTCTCCAACATTCAATGCAGTAAGTGTTCCTCCAGTTTGATCTCGAAGTTCTACCGCTCTTGCCAAAGCATAATCATCATAGGGACCAATGATAAATTGAACACCTGTGCTGTCAAACTTGGTATTGTTAGCAGTAAATTGAATCTTGGAAGTCGTATCGGGAACATGGGTGATACAAACTAGAATCTTCATTGGTTTAGCGTTTGGTTATTTAGATTTATTATTGCGTGAAAATAACAGGCAGGCGTTAATTAAAAAAACTATTCATGCGCAATTTGGAGCGAATCAACCTTCTGAAAGACTACTGTGCCGAGGAACCACAAAATCCTTTCAACTATTATGCCCTCGCCTTGGAATACCGAGAATATGAGAAAGCTGAAGCGATCCATTTATTTGATTTTGTAGTGGCTAATTTTCCAAATTATCTTCCCGTTTATTTTCCAGCTGCCCAATTTTTCTTCGAAAATGAGGAACTCCTAAAAGCCAAAAAACTTTTTGAAGCTGGCATTGAACTTGCCCATGCGCTACAAGACGAAAAAGCAAAGAAAGAGTTGAGCAATGCCTACCAAAACTTTTTGTTCGAAACCGATTTGGAATGATTTTTTTTTGAAAAGGCTCTATCCTAGGAGGGAACTAGCACAATTTTACCAAACTGTCTTCCCTCCTTCATTCGATCTAGAGCCAAAGCAGCCTCATGTAATGGGTAAACTGCATCTATATTTGGCTTCAACTGTAGTCGATCAACAAGTGCAAGCATTTCCGCAAAATCTTGATCCGTTCCCATGGTGGTTCCGATCAACTGAAGTTGATTCCAAAACAGCTTCCGAACTTCCAATTGAGGAGGATTGCCTCGAGTGGCTCCGTAGAATACCAATCGTCCGCCTGGCTTGGCAAGGTTCATCAAGTGGGATAGTGTATCTCCTGCTGCCCCGTCCACAATCAAATCCATTCCCCCAGAGGCTTCAAGGGCAGCAGCACTCCAATTATCTACCCCATAGTCAAAGGCATCCGTAGCACCTGATGCCAACGCTGCTGCTCTTTTTTCTGAACTACTGCTGCTAACAAAAAGTTTTCCACCCAAGGCAAGTACAAATTGCCCTGCGAACTGGGCTACTCCTCCCCCAATACCTGTGACTAGCACTTGTTCCCCTGCTTTCAATTTACCTTGAACTGCTACAGCTCGGTAGGCGGTAAGTCCCGCTAAAGGCAAAGCAGCGGCTTCCTCCCAACTTAGATGTGCCGGCTTTGGAAAAACGCGGTCTGCAGGTACAGCTACATACTCCGCAAAGGTTCCATTTCTGGGCATTCCGATGATTTCGAAATTTTTACCTTGCGCCTTTTCATTATCTCCCCAATGAAGGGCAGGATTTAGCATGACCTCTTGACCAATCAACTTGGGATCAACCGCTACGCCTACTTCTTCTACAATTCCTGCTGCATCTGAACCTAAGACTATTCCATCTTGGATATTGGGATACAATCCCTTTCTACACCATTCGTCCCGATGATTCAAGGCAGCTGCCTTAATTCGAATAAGGACCTCATTGGGCTGGCAAACCGGTTTGGGTAGCGTTAAAAGTTCAATTTTTGAGTCCGAAGACCGCTGAAGTACAATCGCTTTCATTGGAAATTAAAAGGGAGCAGGTTCATCTCCGCCTAAAAATGCATTTTCAATATCACCCTCATTTGCCTTACTCGAACGCATCAAAGTTTGATCGGTATCAAAGGTATTGACCCCAGAAGCGCCAGAGGTAAACTTACGTGAATAGCCAATCTCAGAAGCCTGTGGGTTTTGAAAGCCCATGCCTCCATCCAAGTCTGTAAACTTGGTGTAGCGACCGATAAATCGAAGCTTGATGTTTTCCAAGGAACCATTTCTGTGCTTGGCGATGATTACCTCGCCTACTCCTGCAGTGGATGCTCCTCCCTCATCTTCGGTGATGCCATAGTACTCAGGTCGGTATAGGAACATAACCATATCCGCATCCTGTTCGATGGCACCAGATTCACGAAGGTCGGATAGCTGTGGGCGTTTGTCTCCACCACGCGTTTCTACCGCTCTGGAAAGTTGGGAAAGGGCAATCACTGGAATACTCAATTCCTTTGCAATCTTCTTCAAGGCTCTAGAGATAGATGCGATTTCTTGTTCACGATTTCCTCCAAATCCTCCTTTGGAATCTCCAGACATCAATTGCAAGTAGTCCACGACTACCATTTGGATGTCGTGCTGTGCTTTTAACTTTCTACACTTCGCCCGCAATTCCAAGATGGACAAGGCTGGTGTATCGTCCACAAAAAGTGGTGCTTTGGAGAGCTTAGCGGTCTTGTGAACCAACTGGGCCCATTCGTGATCGGCCAAAGTACCCTTTTTGATTTTATCAGAATCCAACTCTGCTTCGGAAGAAATTAATCGATTGACCAGTTGCACGGAAGACATCTCCAAGGAAAAAATAGCAACCGGTCGGTTGTGATCTACCGCAGCATTGCGGAGCACTGAAAGTACAAATGCCGTCTTACCCATTGCTGGACGAGCTGCAATAATCACTAGATCCGATTTTTGCCATCCTGAGGTAACCCGATCCAAGGCGGTAAATCCAGAAGGAACGCCTGTTAAGCCATCCTTTTGGTTTTTTCTGATCTCCAACTCCGCAATTGCATCCCGCATGATAGAACTCATGTTCGCGTAATTCTTACGGATATTCTTTTCTGATATATCAAATAGCGACTGCTCCATGGCATCCAACAACTCAAACACATCTGTGGTGTCTTCGAAGGCGTCTTTTTGGATGGTCGAGGAGATTCGAATCAACTCTCGTTTGATCGATTGCTCCGTGATAATCCGGGCATGATATTCAATATTGGCCGCAGAAGCCACCTTTGAGGTCAACTCAGTGATATAAAATGCTCCACCTGCTACCTCTAAGGCTCCATTTTTTCGGAGTTGGGTAGTCACGGTCAATAAGTCGATGGGCTGACTCTCGGTAAATAAATCCAAAATTGCCTGAAAAATAACCTTGTGTGCTTCCTTGTAGAAGCTCTCCACTTTCAAAATATCTATAACTGCAGTCAAGGCATCTTTCTCTAGCATCAAAGCACCCAAAACTGCTTCCTCAAGTTCAATTGCCTGAGGAGGAACTTTACCTAAATAATTGGTAGGGTTATCAAAGGAAGGCTTTTTTCGGTATCTGCCAGTGGGCGGGGTATTTTCAGTCATGATTCAAATTTACCTGCTGTAAGTCAAGAGTTTTAAACAATTTTTCCCAAAGTTATCAACAAGCCAAATGGCCTTCTGCAGAAAACACTTATTAGCTAAAAAAAAAGTGTTTGGGATAGTTAAAATTGAAAAATATCCTAGATGCACACCTAGTGAAAATAGAAAAACTTATTCGAATTGAGATTTTGCTGCAAGATTTTATCCCTATGTTTGAATACCTATTTAAATTCCGATTTAACCCCTATGAAACACTACCATTTCATTGCTATAGGTGGCGCTGTCATGCACAATTTGGCACTTGCCCTATTAGAAAAAGGCTACAAAGTCACGGGTAGCGACGATGAAATTTACGAACCATCCAAAACTCGCCTTCAAAAAGCGGGGATCCTTCCAGCTGAACAAGGATGGTTTCCAGAAAAAATAAGTACCGATCTTGATGGAATTATTTTGGGTATGCATGCCCGAATCGACAACCCAGAACTTATTCGTGCGCAAGAATTGGGGGTACCAGTATATTCCTTCCCAGAATTTATCTTCAACCAAAGCCAAGCAAAGAAACGGGTCGTGATTGCTGGTTCACACGGTAAAACCTCCATCACTTCAATGATCCTTCATGTACTTAAGGATCAAGGTGTTGATTTTGATTATTTGGTAGGTGCGCAAATCGAAGGCTTTGACTTGATGGTCCGCCTGTCAGATGCACCCTTTATCGTCATTGAAGGCGATGAATACCTCACCTCGCCCATCGACCGTACTCCTAAGTTTTTTCATTACATGCACGACATTCTCTTGGTCAGTGGCATCGCTTGGGATCATTTTAATGTATTCCCAGATTTTGAGGACTACAAAAGACAGTTTTCCCTACTGATGGACCGAACACCTGCCTCAGGTAGCCTGATCTACTGCAGTGCAGATCCTTTAGTAAACGAAGCAGCGGAAAAGTCAACAGGCTTAGGTCAAAAAATTGGTTATCAAGCTCATCCTTCACGAATTGACTCTGGAAAAACAACCTTAGTCACCGCTACAGAAGAAGTTGAAATTGGTGTTTTTGGGGAGCACAATCTTCAGAATTTGCAAGGTGCACTTCACATTTGCGAAGCAATAGGACTGTCACGGGAAAAATTCTATGCTTCAATCCAAAGTTTCAAAGGGGCGGCCAAACGACAAGAGATCATCGTCCAGCACGATTCTGGCATTCTATTCCGTGATTTTGCACATGCTCCATCCAAATTAAAAGCAACGGTGAACGCGGTGAAAAATCAATTTCCCGCCCGCAGGCTGCTAGCCGTACAGGAGTTGCACACCTACTCCTCCCTCAACCCACAATTTCTTCCCAACTATGCCTACAGCATGGATCTGGCAGATGTGGCGATTATCTACCTGAATCCCCATGCTGTAGCCCTCAAAAAACTGGAATTGATGTCCGAAGAAATGCTTCGAGCAGGATTTAAACGGCATGATCTAATGCTTTTTACCGAAAGTGCTGCTTTAAGCGCTTACCTGCTTGCACAAGACTTTACGAATACCAACCTCTTACTCATGAGTTCGGGGAATTACGATAACATGAACCTGGAACCTCTTAAACAAAAATTTCTATCCCATGCAGCTCAACCTTAAAAACTCCATCGCTTTTTTTGATTTAGAGGCAACTGGCACCAACGTTTCCACTGATCGAATTGTGGAAATTTCGATCGTCAAATTGAATCCAGATGGAGGACAGCAAATCTATACCCGTCGGGTAAATCCTGGTATTCCCATTCCTTTGGAAGCTTCTTTAATCCATGGATTGTATGACAAGGATCTCAAAAATGAACCCCATTTCAAAGACTTGGCCCAAGAAGTGTTTCAATTTATTGGGAACTGTGATTTGGCAGGATTTAATGTCCTCAAATACGACATCCCTTTATTGGTGGAAGAGTTTCTACGCTCAGGAATTGATTTTGACCTCGAAAAACGTAATCTGCTGGATGCCCAAAAGATCTTTCACTTGATGGAGAAAAGAAACTTAAGTTCAGCATACAAATTTTATTGCGGAAAGAAACTAGAAAATGCACACAGTGCAGAGGCAGATACCCTAGCTACCGTGGATGTTTTCCGTGCGCAAGTAGCACGATACCTTGGCGAATCCGTTGAGGATCTACAAGGCAATACTTTAGGGGTTTTTGAAAATGACATGAAAAAAATCCATGCTTTAGTCAATGAGCGCATGGTAGACTTGGCAGGTCGGTTTGTATTCAATTCCCAAGGCCAAGAAGTTTTCAATTTTGGAAAGCACAAAGGAAAAACAATAGATCAAGCCTTGAAAGAAGAGCCTGGTTATTACGAATGGATGATGAAGGGGGATTTTCCTTTGGACACGAAACGGAAACTCACCCAAATCAAGTTACGTGGATTCAATGCCCGTTGATTGACAAATATCTTTCAAAAAACAGGCTTGATGTGTATCAAGCCTGTTTTTTAGTTAGATCGTTGGTAATATTCCAAAGCCTCTGGCATTCGCGCATTGAGACGTTCTGCTCGGCGATCTGGTCCAGGGTGAGTTGAAAGAAATTCCAAGGGGGCTTGATCTGATGCAGCTGCCATCCGCTCCCAAAAAATAGGAGCCTCTCGGGGATCATAGCCTGCCATGGCCATAAAAATCAAGCCCATCCGATCTGCTTCTAGCTCATGTTTGCGAGAAAACTGAAGCATTTTTAATTCAGAACCAATACCGACAGATTGCAAGAAAATTTCTTGAGTTAAGGTTGGGTTTTGGCCAATAGCTGTCGAAACTGCTGCAAAGCCAAAATTAACCAAAAGACCTGTAGACATGCGTTCATTGGCATGAGATGCCACCGCATGCGCGATTTCATGCCCCATCACCACAGCAATTCCTGTTTCATTTTTCGTAATCGGTAAGATCCCCGTATAAAAAGCAACTTTACCTCCAGGCATACACCAGGCGTTGATTTGATCACTTTTTAGCAGGTTAAATTCCCAATCCAAATCCTTGACCAGGTCACCATATCCTTGCTCTAACAGGTATTTTTCAACCGCTACAGCCATCTTTTTACCAACGGTACTTACTAACTTTCCTTCATCCGAATTTGTAACAAGCTCATTGGTTTTTATGGCTTTGGCATATTCTTCATTGACTAAGGGCTGAAGCTCTTGATTGGACAAGAATGCCAATTGATTCCGCCCCGTAAGTGGCACTTTCTCACAGGAAGAAAATAGCCCAAAGAATAGAAGAATAATTAAGGTATTTTTCATGGATCAAATTTTAAATCATAGAGGAGTTAGAAAACCATTCAGGTCGAATTCTCTAATTTTAGGAACGGTAATTTTAGTAATTTAGTTTTTAAGTCAAAAGCTCTATCGCATGTCTACTAGTACTAGCCTATCACCTGAAGCCCTTTCGTATCAGAAAAAAATGTGCACTCCGCTTATTTTTTGGTTTGCCATGCTATTCAAGTTGCCAACAGCAGTATTTTGGAGATTGAGGATGGTTCACCTTGATCGGCAACACTGTGTGGTTAGCATACCCTATTTCTGGAGAAGTCAGAACCCCTTTAAATCCATCTATTTTGCTGCACTTGCAGGTGCGGCCGAACTGAGCACTGGTGCCTTGTGTCAACTTGCATTAGCTGGAAAAGGTCCATTCAGTATGCTGGTGGTGGATTTTCGGGCAGAATACAGTAAAAAGGCAAACACAAAGACTACCTTTAGCTGCGAACAAGGTGCAGAAGTTTTTGATTTAGTAACATCCTTAAATCCAGGTGAAAGCAAGCAAATCACCATGGTTTCCTATGGAAAAAACACATCCGAAGAAGAAGTAGCACGGTTTTTCATCACCTGGTCCTTCAAACGAAAAAGCTAGTCTTCTAGCAAAAATTCCAAACGGAAAAACTCTTTCAAAGAAGCTACTACTCGGTCTTTGGACCATCCTAAAAATTCATGTGCAGCATGAAACTGGTTGAATCTCACGAGCAGCTCATCCCATGCCTTTCGGTCAAGATTGTACTGTATCATCAATTGCTGTCGTAGAGAATCCGAATCAATTACTTCCAAATAGCCTGAACGCTGACGCTCCCAATCCATTCGCATTTCATAGGCACGAAGCTCACGATTTCTTTTGGTGAAATAGCTGATAGGTCCATAAATAGAAAATCCTGGGGAAGGTGAGGTCGGATCAATACCTATTCCTACCTGCTGACTAAGCAGCTTTTGTTCTGCGGAAGGCTCCGCAACCAAGATTAATTTCCCATCCTTAAATCGGAAACTGTAGGGTTCAGCATTCACTTGAAAAGTAGGAAGCAAACGTGCGCGATCCTGCAATTCAATAAAAAGGAAATACTCGCTTGAGGCAACCCATTTTTTTTCCACAAACCCTAGAAAACTGAAAACAAGGGTATCGCCCAATAGGGCTGAAATAGAAAAATAACCTCGGGAATTGGTCTTTGAATTCTCTCCTTTTCCATTGGTGACCACTACCCCTTCTAAGTATTTTTTATCCCAAGTATCAATAACATTACCCGAATAGCGCCCTTGGGCACATAGGTTAATGATCCCAAGGGAGAAAAAGATGAATAGGAAGCAATACTTCATTAGAATTCAAAAGTAGGCAGTCCAAATAAGTTGAAAAATGATTTCCTGTTAAAGAACTTTAATTCAGCTCAATTTTATAACCTGCTCACTTCTAGGAATCTCTTACCTTTGAATCATGAAGTTTGCTCAAACCCGAATCGCACCCACCCCAAGTGGATTTTTACACCTTGGAAATGCCTATTCCTTTTTATTAACCAAGGCATTGGCAAAGAAGCACGGAGCAAAAATCCTACTTAGGATTGATGATTTGGATCGTGAGCGCTATCGCAGGGAGTATGTCCAAGATATTTTCGATACGCTGGATTTTCTAGAAATTCAAACTCAGGGTCCGAGCTCAGTGGAGGAGTTTGAAAGCCAGTGGACCCAACAAGAACGGATGCCTATCTATCAAGCAGCGCTCAAACAGCTCCAAGAAAGTCGACTGCTCTTTTCCTGTACCTGCACTCGAAGTCAAATCCTTCAAATCGATCCCAGAGGCATCTATTTAGGGCAATGCTTGGATAGACGAATGCCTCTAGACAAAAAGGAGTCCGCCTGGAGAATTAATACCTTGGATGCGGATTTCTTAGATTACATAGCCTACCCTGCCACAGCTAAATCAGCCCTAATTCCAGAGGAAGCGAGCTGTTACGTTGTACGTAAAAAAGATTTGTTGCCCGCTTACCAACTCAGTTCGCTTCTTGATGACCTTCATTTCGGGGTAGATCTGATCGTAAGAGGACAGGATCTATTTCCTTCTACCCTAGCCCAACTCGACCTTGCTCGAATTCTAGGGAAGGAGGAATTTGCCAAAATCACTTTTTACCACCACGCCCTACTCAAAGGACCAGATCAAAGCAAACTATCCAAATCAGCAGGTGCCTATTCCATCCTGCAACTACGCCAAGAGGGTAAAACATTGACAGACCTATTTCAACTTCTTGGCCAAAGTCTCGGCATGAAGGAAGTCCTAAGATCCTTTGAAGATTTCGAGGGAAGCCTCACACTGTAAAAAAAAGGGTTCTGATTAGTCAGAACCCTTTTTTTATAAAATCCACATTAAATTTTTTATACTTATCCGGTTGATCAGGAACCAACGAAACAAGGTTTGAGGTATAAGAAAATGTGCCGTGGACTGTTAACCGTCAGCTGTTGACGATTTTACTTGTACTTCGCTGCTTCTCCAGGAGCCACGGCGGACTTTTGAATAAATTGACGGATGTCCTCATTGGAGGTAGCCAAGTCTTCTGCACGCAAATACATCATGTGTCCAGAACGATAACCTTTGAAGTCGATTCGTTCTTTTAATTTTCCATTTGGGTCGATGTGCCAAGTGCTGTACTTTGCATTGAAGTAATCGGTACCCCCATCAAAGTATCCAGATTGAACCATCAGGTGGAGGTACGGATTTTGGCGCATCGCGGTACCCAAGTCATTGGCCGTATTCTCGTTGCTACGATCCCAAGGGTTAACCGGCCCAAAAAGGTTGTAAGTAAGGTCTGTGTTGTACTTTAGGACGTTTTTGGCATACAAGTTAAAGGCAGGTGCAAAAGCATGGTTCCAACTAGTCAACGCTGGATCGAAGTCATAACGGTCACCCGCTTCCATTCGGTCAAATCCTTTGTAGCGGCTATCCAAACGACCTACGGTCATGCCATCTCTAGATCGAAGCAACTCTTTCCAGAAAAAGCTTGTGGGTACCATCAAGTTGTGCTGAAGGATTGACTCCTTGCTCAGGCCAGAGTAATAAGCCATTTTGGTGGCAATCGCCTCACGCTCTGACTCGCTAAGTAATCCACCCTTAGCCATAGCAGGAAGAATTTCATTAATAGCCATCGGTTCCACGATAGCCAAGATCTCATCCAAATCCTTAGCCTGCAACTCCGCAGGAAGTGCCTTGTGGTACCAAGCAGTGGCAGCATAATAGGGCCAATAGTTGGCCATTTTCACAGGTCCATCACGCAGAATCCCCATGTCTGTCGGAGACACCAAGATCACTCCATTGAAATACATCCAATGTGAATTCTGCAATTGAGAAACTAAGCCAGCTACACGGGTGGTACCGTAGCTCTCTCCAATCAAATACTTGGGGGAAGCCCAACGATTCTGACGAGTCACAAAAGTATTGACCCAATCAGCCAAATACTTGATGTCTGCATTTATACCGAAAAAGGTGCTGCGAGGCGTATCTTCCTTTACAATTCGGGAGTAGCCGGTATTTACCGGGTCAATGTACACGATGTCTGCCACATCCAAAATGGAATGCGGGTTTGACTTAGTACCGTAGGGCTGCACAGGGTAACCCTCATCATCAATATTCAATACGACCGGTCCAGTGTAGGCCAAGTGCATCCAAATGGAAGCAGATCCAGGTCCTCCGTTGAAACTGACCACCAAGGGTCTTTTGGCACGGTCTACGATATCTGTACGCTCGTAGTAGGTGTAAAATAAGGAAGCTATCGGCTCACCTTTCTCATCCCAAACGGGTTGAGTGCCTGCAGTGGCTTTATAAGGTACACGTTTTCCTTTAATCATAACTTCGGCAGTAGATTCCACCTTGGATTCCACTTCGATTTTACGCGATGTTTGCGCCACCGATAGGGTAACCATATAGAGTAGCACAAGGATTAAGGATAGTTTTCTCATGGATTTGACTTTTTTTTGACTAGTAAGTACGATTTTATTTGATTCATGCGAATTGAAAATTACAGAAGCGGTAACTCTTACCATTTTGAATTGTGATTAAAAACTCCAATGGAGTCAAATGCTCAATAGCAGCTTATAGTGCCTACTAATACTTCTATTGCTTTGCCGCGAATGAGCACTCGATCTCCTTCAATTTCCAAATAAAGCGTACCTCCCCGAGCACTGGCTTGGTAGGCTTTGAAACTCGTTTTCCCTGTTTTCTTATACCAATAATCCACCAAAGCACAGTGGGCAAATCCCGTCACGGGATCCTCAGGTACACCAACATTGGGTCCAAAAAACCGACTAACAAGGTCGAAATCCCCTTTCCCAGCGGCAGTAATAATAAAGCCCTCTTCGCTGTTTGCAGCAATCTGCGCAAAATCAGGCTGGAAGCAACGCACCGCTTCCTCATCGGACAACTCAAAAATCCAATTTTTCCGAAGTTGGGCAGCCTGGATGACTTTGCTCCCGAAAATTTCCATAGGAAATGCAGGATGAGTTGCCACCTGAGTTGGAATCAATGGAAAATTCATGCAAACCAAGTCTGCTTGCTTGGTCACGCTGAGCACCCCGCTTCTGGTTTGAAATTTAATTTCATCCCCTTCTTTAGCCCAACCTTGGGAAAACATCCAAAATGCAGATGCCAAGGTTGCATGTCCGCACAAATCAATTTCAAGTAAGGGCGTAAACCAACGAAGGGAAAAGCTTCCCTCCTCCTTTGTTTTCTCCACAAAGGCTGTTTCGCTCAAATTCATCTCCATGGCGATGGCCTGCATCTGTACTTTGGATAAGGGGCTATCCAAGAGGCAAACCGCTGCTGGGTTACCAGAAAATGGTTTATCAGTAAAAGAGTCTAAAACTGCAATGGCTAATTTTCTCATACATATTTTTGTTGAAGTACCTCAAAATGATGCATAAAGTGGCCTGGTATAATCCAAAGCAAGGCTCTTGTGCTCATCGGATTACCATTGGCAGACCCTATTTCCTCAAATGAAGCCGCAGGTAGGGTTTGAACTAGACTGAGTAAGGCTTGGCGCTGGTTGACAAAATCAGCAAGCAATAATTCGAGAGGCACTGCATTAAACTGTCCTTGCTTGACGTAAGGATCTTGATCAAATCCAGGAAAGCAATTTTTATCCCCTCTAGCGATGCAAAGTGCACGAAAGGTCATGATGCGTTCGGTATCAATGCAATGACCTAGGACCTCCTTTGGACTCCACTTGCCTGAGGCATAGGGAATATTTTCCCAGCCTGCTGGCTTGGCACTTAAAAGAATTTTCAATTGTTCAATCTGCAGCAACAATAGATCCGAAAAATTTGCCTTAGCGAGTTTCGAAATATAGGTTTCGTAATAAGGAGGATATTCGCCTTTACTAGGCAAAGAAAATGTCTTCATGTAAAAATGACTAGGTTCCATTAAATTCTGAACTAAATTTAGGTTGAACTTAAGATAGGAACTCCATCATGCGTCACATTTTATTTGCTTTTGTATTTATCCTTTACGCTAACCAAACTTTTGCTCAGCAGGTAGTTATCCGCAATCCGCAAATTCAACAGCTCGTACAGCAAGTCAATGCAGACAGTTTGAAAAAATATACCGAGAAACTGGCCTCTTTTCACAGCAGACATACCCTGAATACCGATGCTGAAAATGGAATGATAGCCGCTCAAAACTATGTGAAGGCTAAATTTTCAGAATTTTCTAGTAAATCAAACGGAAGATTAACTTCCATGATTGACGAGTTTGTGGTGCCGGGCGATGGAAGAAGAATTGTATCCGATGCAAAAGTTTCGAATGTAGTAGCCATGCTCCATGGGACAAACAAGCAAGATCCCCGAATGATCCTGGTTTCAGGGCATTTGGATTCCCGAAATAAGGATGTCATGGATGCTACCGGTGCAGCACCAGGAGCCAATGACGATGGTAGTGGCGTGGCTTTGGTTCTCGAACTTGCGCGTATTCTTTCCCAAACTGAGTTTCCTGCCACCTTGGTTTTTGTAGCATTTACAGGAGAAGAGCAAGGCCTAAAAGGGGCTACCTACCTTGCTGATAAGGCAAAAGAATTGTCTTGGAAAATTGAAGCCGTACTCAACAATGACATCGTTGGGAATAGCAAATCCTCCGAGACGAACATCAGCAACAATACGGTGATGCGTGTTTTCTCGGAAACTATCCCACTTGCCGAAGATGAGCGTGGCGCAGCTCTCCGTAGATCTATCAATTCGGACAACGACAGCCCTTCTCGCCAGTTGGCTCGATACATCAAGGAACTTGGAGAACGCTATGTAGACCAGATGGAAGTAAAATTGATTTACAGAAACGATCGGTTTCTTCGTGGTGGAGATCAAACTCCCTTTATGAGAAATGGATTTACAGCAGTGCGCATGTCTGAAATGAATGAAAACTTTCTGTACCAACACGAAAACGTACGCATTGAAAATGGGGTTCAATACGGAGATTTACCTGAATTCATGGATTTTGAGTACCTCCGAAAAGTAGCGGCAGTGAACTTGGCGACAGCCGCATCACTAGCCCATGCTCCAGGGATGCCTCAGGAAGTGAAGGTAGATGTTCGTGGCCTTAGCAATTCCACCTCCTTAAGTTGGAAAGCCCCAATCCATGGAAAAGCGAAAGGATACTATGTATTGATGCGGGAAACCTCCTCTTCCATGTGGGAGAAAAAGTTCTATACCGAAGATACTCAACTCAAGCTCCCCTACAGCAAGGATAACTATTTCTTTGCCGTGCAGTCTGTTTCAGAGTATGGGACTGAAAGTTTGCCAGTAATTCCCTCCCCACTTTCCCGCTAGTTATCCATTTCATTGGAATCATTCAAATCTTAATTCAATCTGGAAATCCTTTTCTAATGAATTGGCATGCCTAGATTTAATGAACTCTATTTGTTTGTTTAACTTAATTTTTACTTATTATTTTTATATTTTTTTAAAAAAATGCTTTTTATTTAAATTTTTTTAATTTATTTAAACAAATTATTTTTTTCATTCTTTTTTATCGCCAATTATTTTTTATGAACACTCAAGCGCAATTTTTCAGAAGGATAAAACCGCTCGTTTCACCTTTTTCCTCTTTAGCCGCTGAAGTAGCCATCACACTCAATGTGAGTTTGGATAGTGCTTACCGAAGGATTCGTGGTGAAAAACTCCTAGACTTCGAAGAAATAAGTTTGCTCTGTCAAGGGTTCAATATTTCTGTGGATGAATTTTTAAGTTTAAATAGCAATTGCATCCTTTTTCAGTCTGGTACCAAGCCTTCCCAAAAGGATCCCTTAAAACAGTGGTTGGAAGATGTCTACAAGCAATTGTACTACATCAATACCTACCCCAAGCGGCATTTGTATCACCTGATCAAAGACCTTCCTCTATTCCATCATTTTTTCCATCCCGTTCTTGCTCGTTTTAAATTCTTTTTCTGGACAAAGTCCATTTTACCGCCTGGTCAGACCCAACACGAAAAATTCTGCCTGAACCATAAGCAGCATTTTAATTACGAAGAATTATCCCAAAGAATCATTAGAGCTTATGCCAAGGTTCCGAGTACAGAAGTCTGGAATAAGGATGCCCTAAACACCACCTTACGTCAGATTGAAACCTATCATCAGATGGGTTGGATTGAGAATCCAGAAACTACAAAAATGATTTACTTAAGTGTATTGGATGTGATTGGTCACCTGGAAAAAATGGCTACCCACGGTAAAAAGTCGCTGTTGGGCCAAAGTCCTACTTCCGAACATGGAGAATACCAACTTTACCTAAACGACATTGTATCAGGGGACAATACCTTACTCGTTGAACTGGGAGAAAGCAAAATCACCTACCTCAACCATAGCGTGCTTTATTTTGTGGGGTCAAAAGATCCAGAATTCAATGAAGTGGTTTTTAAAAACATGGAAAATGTAATCAATAAATCAAGTTTGATGAGTGGATCAGGTGAAAAAGAGCGGACACAGGTATTCAATACACTTCGCAAAAAGGTTTACCTCAAGCTTGAAGGGATGGACCTTAGCCCAAAAAATTGAACTATATTTTTGGCTTGAATTTCAATCCGTGTAACTTACTCCAATGATTCGATTGCGCCATTTTATAAGATTTATCGGGATGATTGGAATCGTTTCCTGTACTTCAACAGCTACAGAAAACACAAACCAAGATCAAGCTGATCTGGCTTTTTCTCCTCCCATCACCAAAAATGGCATGGTATGGGTTCCAGGTGGGGAGCTTATCATGGGATCAGATGATCCTGGAGCCTATGCTGCTGAAAAGCCTGCTGTGAAGGTCCCCGTCAAGGGATTTTGGATGGAAGCCACAGAAGTTACGAATGCACAATTCCAAAAGTTCGTCACTGCCACAGGATACCTGACCGTGGCGGAAAGAGCTATAGATTGGGAAGAACTAAAAAAGCAACTCCCACCCAATACACCCAAATTGTCTGATGAGGATCTTGCTCCAGGGTCTATGGTCTTTGTGGCTCCAAGCCAACCCGTGCCACTGCATGACCTATCTGCTTGGTGGATTTGGGTGAAGGGGGCTAATTGGAAGCATCCGGAAGGACCAGAAAGTAACCTCAATGGCCGAGAAAATCATCCCGTGGTTCATATCGCTTACGAGGATGCGCTGGCCTATGCCAACTGGGTGGGCAAGCGATTGCCGACCGAAGCCGAATGGGAATTTGCTGCTCGCGGGGGTTTGAAAGGTCAAAAATTTGCTTGGGGAGATGAGTTCACTCCCGGAGGAAGTTACCTTGCCAATACTTTTCAAGGGAAATTTCCCTACCAAAACCAAGGATTGGATGGATTTACATCCACCGCACCTGTTAAATCCTTTCCCCCAAATGGCTATGGAGCCTATGACATGATTGGCAATGTGTGGGAACTCACTTCAGACTGGTTTGATGCCTTGAAGCATGCACGAACTGCTGGGAAAGTAGCCAAGTTGGATGAGGGGATGAACCCCTGCTACAATCCAAGCAACCCCTATGCAGTAGAACGAGTGATTAAAGGAGGCTCGTTTTTATGTGCATCCAATTACTGTGTGAATTACCGGCCTGCAGCCAGACAAGGACAAGCTATTGACTCTGGAACCTCAAATGTAGGCTTCCGGCTCGTATCAGACGGAAAACCCTAAGTTTAAAATAGGAAAAACCACTCCTGTAATTTGATGTAATGTAAGGCTACCTACCAGACCAATTTTTTTAACGAATCCCCTTTTCTGGATATTTGGGAACCACAGTTCTACCAAAAGCTTTCAGCTCCTCAATCTGACCTTCCATATCTCCATTGGGATATATACAAGGTCCAATACCAGCTTCCTTCTTTTGGTAATCCAAGTAGCCAATTACGATCGGCACATTTGCTCCAAGTGCAGTATGGTAAAAACCTGTTTTCCATTTACTTACCGCACTTCGAGTACCTTCTGGAGTCACCATTACTACCAAGTCCTCTCGCTCATTTAGCATTTGAATCATGGCTTCCGTGTAGGTCTGCTTCTTTCCCCCAGGAATCCGTTTCCTGTCAATGGGAATCGCTCCCAAACCAGACAACATCCAGCCCAAGGGGCCTACCATCACTTCTTTTTTAATGGTAAATCGAACGGGAATGTCCATCAAGTAAAAAGCCGCTCTTGCATACAAAAGATCCCAGTTGGAGGTATGAGGAATAGCAATTAAAACCGCCTTTTTTACTCCAAAAGGCCAATTTGGATTTAGGCGCCATCCGGCCAACCAAAATATAAATTTGGAAAGTAACTTCATCATAGCACGCTTGGTTGGGGATGTAAGGGTTTTGAAATTTCGAGTAAACTAGGATTGGCTTCCATGACTTTCATGGCTTGGTTGTAACCCGCTTGAAAAAATTCTGGAGCCTTTTTTAAGTCAAAGACACCAAACTTACCCAATCCAGGAGCTTCAATAAAATAAGTACAAGCAGATTTCCGGCTATAAGCATTGAAATTCATGTTCATCATGACAGCGCGCTCTAACAGGTTTTTCACATTTCGAACTGCTGGCAATTCAGGAAGGTGATTACAGTTGACCCCAATCAGTACCTCACAACTGGATTGCAAAGGTTCCACTGGCAGATTATTTAGCACTCCTCCATCCACTAGGTAGCGAGATTCATAAAAAATAGGTTCAAACATCCCTGGAATACAGGAGGAAGCTAATATCGGTTCGACCAACTTACCAGAATTGAAATACACTACCTCCCCTTTTCCAATATCTGTTGCAGCCACATGCAGCGGTATTTTTAATGAAGCAAAATCATTGTGTGGTAAGTAGGTTTTCAATAGCTGGGCCAAACTATCCATGGTAAACAGGCCCTTCCAAGAGATAGCAGGTCGGATCAACTTGAAATAGTTGGTTTCAATGATAATCTTTAACACCTCATCTGGGCTATATCCCTGGCAATACATGGCACCTACAATGGCACCAGCAGAACTTCCACTCACCTGATTTGGAAAAATACCCGCTTCCTGTAAGGCCTTTAGCACTCCCAAATGGGAAATACCTCTGACTCCACCACCAGAGAAAGCAATTCCAACGCTTGGCTTAGAGTTCATCGAGTCGGAAGGTTTGATCAACACGCACTCCCTTTTCGGTCATTTTCACGGTGCAACACTCATTTACCGAATCGTGCTCTAAAAAAAGCACATACTGATTTAGAGCAGCCTCCTCCAAAAATTGTTGTTTCTCCTGCAGGGTGAGTAAAGGTCGCGTATCATAGCCCATCACATAGGGCAAAGGAATATGTCCTACTGAAGGGAGTAAGTCAGCCATAAACACCACCGTATGTCCTTTGTACTGCATTTTAGGAAGCATTTGCTTATCCGTATGCCCATCCATGGTGAGGAAGTCAAGCCCAGGGAATAAGGATTTTGTGGCTAGATCAAGGTAGTGGAGCACTCCATGTTCTTGCAAGGGAAGGATATTTTCCTCCAAAAATGAAGCTTTTTCTCTTGGATTTGGAACCGTTGCCCAGTTCCAATGATCCTGATTGGTCCAATAGGTCGCTCGAGGAAAAGTAAGTTCGTATTGCCCATGTGAACCATACTTCACACTGCCCCCACAATGATCAAAATGCAGGTGCGTTAAAAAAACATCAGTGATGTCATTGGAATGTACACCCAGCTGCTGTAAACTTTTGGCTAAGCTAGCCTCACCATGCAAGTAATAATGCGAAAAGAAGCGGGCATCTTGCTTGTCTCCTATCCCATTGTCGATCAATACCAATCGGTTGCCATCCGAAACTAGTAAACAACGCATGGCCCAAGTACAGAGGTTGTTTTCATCCGAAGGATTCGTTCGTGACCAAATGGACTTGGGCACAACACCAAACATAGCCCCTCCATCCAATTTAAAAAAGCCTGTATCTACGGTGAAAAGCTCCATATCTGGTGATTAAGCACAAGTAAAATTCTATCAACTAGTATGAATGCGAGTGGGTTTACTAGATGGGAAATAGAAAAATCGGAAATCCTTATTCCACGACTACACCCATAGCACAGAACTTGTCTATTCGCTGCGCAATTCGTTCTTCCGCCTCTATTTTATCCAATTCAGCTAATGCCTTGCTGATAACTTCTTTGAGGGTTTTCGCCATTGCTTTGAGGTCCTTGTGTGCGCCGCCCAATGGCTCTGGAATGATGTCGTCAATCAGCCCATTGGATTTCATATCCGTAGCAGTCAGCTTGAGCGCTTCTGCAGCTTGCTCTTTGTAATCCCAAGATCTCCACAAAATGGAGGAACAGGATTCAGGAGAAATCACAGAATACCAGGTGTTTTCCAACATAAAGACTTTATCTCCAATAGCAATACCTAAAGCACCTCCCGAGGCTCCTTCCCCAATGATGATGCAAATCACGGGTACTTTGAGCATAAACATTTCTTTGATATTTCGAGCAATGGCTTCTCCTTGGCCTCTTTCTTCTGCTTCCAAACCAGGAAATGCACCAGGAGTATCGATAAGTGTCACAATGGGCTTGTTGAACTTTTCGGCCATCTTCATCAATCGAAGGGCTTTTCGATAGCCTTCTGGATTGGCCATTCCAAAATTTCGTTCTTGACGCTGCTTGGTGTTTCGACCTTTTTGCTGTCCAATAAAAAGAACTGTTCGGCCATCAATATCACCTAAGCCACCAATCATGGCTTTATCATCTTTTACACTACGATCCCCATGGAGTTCAATAAAGTCGTTCGTAATCTCGTAGATGTAATCCAAAGCATAAGGTCTGTCTGCATGTCTGGAGAGCTGTACCCGTTGCCAGCGCGTAAGGTTAGCGAAGGTTTCCTTTTTCAAATCCAAAATTTTACCCTCTAAAGATTGAATATCCTTACTTAGGTCGATATTTCTTCCCTTTGCCAACTCCTTCATCTCTTGCAATTTTTGCTCTAAATCAGCAATGGGTTTTTCAAATTCTAAGACCATTTCCGTAAATTTTTGAAGAACAAATATAAGGATTAGTCTTAATCTCCGATGGAAATTGTGTGTGAAAAGGTAGAGCAAACAGGACTTAAAATCCAGTGTTAGAAATGCGATAGAAAAATTAAAGCAAGGAACACTCCAGTTATTGCCTCTGCACTTATCAAACTGCCCCAAAACAAAAAAGTCCCTAATTAATTAGGGACTTTAAGCGGAATGGACGGGACTCGAACCCGCGACCTCCTGCGTGACAGGCAGGCATTCTAACCAGCTGAACTACCACTCCAAGGCTAGAAAAGACAAGAAATCTTCGATTAATTGCCAAAATAAATAAAATAACTAACTCAAAATAAGTAAGTTACACTACGTGCGGAATGGACGGGACTCGAACCCGCGACCTCCTGCGTGACAGGCAGGCATTCTAACCAGCTGAACTACCACTCCGTTTCCCTTCACTTTTGAAGTGGTGCAAAGGTAGAAAAAGGGAACTTATCCGCAATAAATCAACTTTATTTTTTTAATAAAGCACAAGTATCTTCTTCGCAGTCAAACAAATAAATATGATTTTGGTACCATCAAACAGCCTGCATGTCCACAAGGACCTGCACATTGGGGTGTAACCAGAGGTAGGAGGCTGGAAATTGACTCGACACGATAGGATTCTGCAAGCGCTCAAAAGCTTCTTTTTTGCCCGAACCAGCTATAAATAAGAGGATGAGTTTGGATTGCAATATTCCCCGAAGTCCAATCGTCATTCCAAAACTCGGCGGTTGCTTCAAGGTCTTCAACATTCCATTGGCTAAGGTAGAGGTGGCTAATTCACAAACATGATACGGAAGTTGGTGGATTTCGCTTGGTTCATTGAGCGCAATGTGTCCATTGACTCCTATCCCCAAAATGCAAATATCCAATGGACCCTCTCGCTCAAGTACTTGCTCCATTGTTTGACATGCCCCTTCAGGATCTAAGGTTTCCGGGTCAATGGTCCAGTAACGGTCGGAAGTAATTCCCATCGGCTGCACAAACTTTTGTTGTACATCTAATTCTGAGGTAAATGGAGAATCAGGCTCTAAGCCGCCCCACTCATCTAATTTGATTACACGAAGCTGATTCCCAAAATCAGGATTCATCTTTTTGTGCGCCACCATTTGGGCATAGGTTCCGGAAGGTGATCCCCCACTAGCCACACAAAACAATAGATTTGGTTTTTTTTCAACCTCTTTTTTGATCAATTCAAATCCTTCGGTACTCATTGACTCAAAATCAGAAAAAAAACGAAAGTTCATACCTGCTATTGTTTGATGCGTTTGGGTAATATTTAGTGGAATAAATGTATTACATCCTTCGATTCAAAAACAAAAATTACTCAGAGAAAACTACCTCTTATCAATTAATTTTCTCCAAATCCAAAAGCCTTCTTATCTTACTTTTAAATTTGACTGGTATACCAATTACTTATGAAAAGACATCACCTACTCTTCTTACTAGTACTGCTCGGACTTGGACATCCCTTGCTTGCACAGAAAAAAACATCTGTAAAACCAAATCCACTGAAACAAGCGGTTCAACAAACCATCGATGCACAATTTGCAGACATGACCGAACTGAGTGATAAAATTTGGTCCTTTGAGGAGATCGCGTTTCAAGAAACCCAATCTTCTGCAGCCCTTTCTGCCTATGCAGAAAAACTAGGCTTTAAAGTAACCCGTGGCGTAGGCGAGATCCCAACTGCCTTTGTAGCTGAATATGGCTCAGGTTCGCCAATCATCGGAATTATGGGTGAATTTGATGGCCTTCCAGGCCTATCTCAAAATAAAGTTCCTTTTAAAAGCCCCTTGCATGCAGGAGCACCTGGCCATGGATGTGGCCATAATCTTTTTGGCGTAGCTTCCTTAGGTGCCGCTTCGGCTATCAAAGATTTGATCGCCTCTGGACAACTTAAAGGCACCATTCGTTTTTATGGGACTCCTGCAGAAGAAAAGTATTTTGGTAAGCTGTGGATGATTCGAGCAGGATTGATGAATGATGTAGACATCATGATGGATTGGCACCCAGCCGATGAAACCAAAACTGAAGTGCAAAAAGGGTTAGCCTTGGTGGATTTTTTAGTTGAATTCAACGGCCAAACTGCCCATGCCTCTGGTGATCCATGGAATGGACGATCTGCCTCTGATGCCCTTGAATTATATACCACAGGTATTAATTACTACAGAGAGCACATTAAACCTACTGTACGCATCCACTACCACATTCAAGATGGTGGTAAGGTAGTCAATGTAGTACCAGACTACAGCCGCCTATGGGTTCGAGTTAGAGATACGAGCAGAGAAGGCCTATTACCGGTATGGAAGCAAGTGGAGAAAATGGCATCAGGAGCGGCGATCATGGCAAATGTAGATTATAAAATCACCTTGGTATCTGGTGTTCATGAAATTTTAGTTAACCGTACCGGGTCAGCCGTCATGCAAAAAAATATTGAAGCCTTGGGCGCAATCAGCTACACCGAAGAGGAACAAGCTTTTGCAAAAAAAATCCAAGAGGCCAATGGCAAACCACAAGTGGGTGTAATTTCTGAAATCAAACCCATGGAAGAAACGCAAGAGCACAGCATGGGCGGAAGTACTGATGTGGGTGATGTAAGCTGGGTGGTCCCTACTATCCGCATGGGCGCTACAGTTGCTCCTACTGGGACGCCTTGGCACTCATGGGCGGTGGTAGCCTCTGTAGGTATGTCCATCGGCCACAAAGGCATGGGCTATGCATCCAAAGCTTTAGCTATGACGATGGTGGACCTCTACCAAAACGAGGGATTGCGAAACGAAATCAAAACGGAATTCAAGCAAAAGAAAGGAGACTATATTTACAAAGGAATAGTTCCTGATGGTCCTCCACCCTTGAAAGCAGGCTATTAATTTTAACAGCCCTCTGTTTGTAACAGAGGGCTTTTTTTGTTCTAACCTCCTGATTTACTTTTTATTTTAAACTTATTTCCAGTTTTCTAGTTCGGTATCTGTAATCATGTAAAACTATACCAATGAAAAATTTCAAACTAGTAACTTTTGCCCTTTTGGGTTTTGCAGCTACCAGCTTAGCAAGTTGCAGTGCTCCTAAGGAAGAAACAACAGATGAAACTGCTGTTGACTCTACCACTCTTGTAGTAGAAGAAGCTCCATCTAACACAGTAGTGGATATCGCAGTAGGATCAGCTGATCACAGCACGCTTGTGACTGCAGTGACAACTGCTGGCTTGGTGGAAACTCTAAGCGGAACAGGTCCCTTTACTGTTTTTGCACCAACAAATGCTGCATTTGCAGCCTTGCCTGCAGGAACTGTGGAAGGCCTTTTGAAGCCTGAAAGCAAAGATAAATTGACTTCTATTCTTACTTACCACGTAGTTGCTGGAAATGTATTGTCATCTCAATTGACAGACGGTCAGAAAGTAAAGACATTGAATGGTCAAGAATTGACTGTAGCCATCAAAGCTGGTGTAGTGACCATTAATGGAATTAAAGTAGTAGCAGCAGATCTTGCAGGTAGCAATGGCGTCATCCACGTAGTGGAAGGTGTAATTTTGCCTAAGTAAGTTTAGCGATAATCTTCATAAAAAGTCGGCTATAGCAGCCGACTTTTTTTTGTGCCTTCCCCCCAAGCTTAGTTGATTTTTAATTAGTTTTCAATTCCAGATTAGTTTAAAATCAGTTGCCTAATTCAATTTCTTTTTAAAAACTAGACCCTTTTCATGAAAATAAAAAGTTTAATCGTATTCCTATCCCTAGTTTTTCAAGTAGCAGCACATGCACAAACTACCTACGCGAAACAAACTACGCTAGAAATCCATCAACTCATCCAAGAATCGTTTGATTCCTTATTTTCTAACTACCAGGCAAATTTGGTAGATCGGTATTATACCCCTGATTTTATCTTGTTGGAGCAGGGAGAAGTCTGGGATATGGATTTTATCAAATCCTACCTCAGTGAGCGGAGCCTAAAAAACAATCCCGTGTCGCGTAGCAACCGGTTTGAATTCATAAAGACCGAAATCTTCGGTGATCGAGCTTGGGTGGCATACCACAATTATGCCACCTTCACCAAAGAAGGTGAAGCTCCAAGAGAAGTTTATTGGCTGGAGAGTGCGGCTGCCCTAAAAACAGACCAAGGCTGGAGGCTAGAACTCCTGCATTCCACTCGAGCTGAACTCCCCAAAAAATAAATTAACACTTTAGAAAGCCTACTGGATTGGGTAAGCTATTTGGCGAAAAGTTTCTCTAGAATCTTGTAGGTAATCAGGTAGGTTGGCCGTACTCCGTCCATTCCCAATGCCCCTGAGGCAAGCGTACTGCCTGTTTCAAGAGGATTATCGGAAGCGTAATAAGCGTACAGAACCTTGATATTTGACCGAACGTTGGATCTGATTTTGGAGGCAGACTGAATAGCTTTCTGGTAATGTGCACCTTCCATCTCCAGCCCTACAGCCTTCCAAGAGGATTCCATAAAATAGGTAAGGATATCCCTGTTTTGAAGGGAAGTTCCAAGTACGGTGATCATAGATCCTGAATACACTCCCAAACCATAGCCTTTGAAATCAGACTTTTTCAATTCATTTCGAAACGGATAATTGTCCGCTGTTCCCTCAAAGACATGAGCCGTTGGCACCATCAAATCACCCTTACCTCCATGTAGAATTCCAGCTTTCCCCATAATGGAAGTAGAAACCACATTCAAAAAATATTTTTTTTCTTCTTTAGTAAAGGGCTTGAGTAACTCATCAAAACATTCATAGGCCTGCTCACCAAAGGCATAATCCATCACCACAAAAACTGGTCGCTTTTCTTTTTCTGTGGGTAAAACCACCCCTGGAATAAGTGTGTCTGCGTTCATTTGAGCAGTATCAATGAGTTGCGCACCAATGTTGGTTCCCGACTCATCTGGAAGGTCTATGAATCCCTGTTTTTCAGCATAGGCTAAAATCTTCTTGCCTTGATTATTTTTTGCCTTGATGGAAATCGCTGTTGCAAGCTCCTCTATCTCCTCGAAAGAATTTGCTCCCAAAGCTTGATGCGCATAGATCGTGTTGAGCACACTATGCATGTTGGCAGAGATAATATGAATGGGTCGATGAATCAAGTTTCTCTCTAGGAGCGCCTCCTTGATTCGATTGGCCCAAAGTTCTCCATAAACATGGTGACCTACTCGTTCCCTCAAGGTGGCCGAAAAGCTAATTTCTCGATCTAGCCCCTGCAAGGATTCTTCCATTGCCAACTTTCCCAAATGGTAAATGATGGAAAATAGACTGTTTGAATTATTACTTTCAGCAAACTTTTGTACGGCAAGAACAGTCTCTTCGTAGGTTCTTCCAATTATATGGCTGAGGTAAGCCGCTGCACTTTCAATTTCCAACTCCTCTCCCATCTTTTCTCGCTTGACATATTCCTCAAGCATCTTCCAATTGGAAGATATTTTTCCTTTGGGGTCTGTGCTATTTTGTTGGATTTTTCGAGACTCAATGTAGAGAAATGTGAGGTGCGTAAGAATATCATAAATGTCTGATCTTCCGCGAGTCATCTCCACGTACATAATCTGTTCATCCAAACGGTAACAGTTGCGCTTTCTCCTTGGCGGTACAATCGGTTTCAAGTGAGAAGTTTCGTAACCTTCCCGACTAATCAGCCGCACAAATCGGCATTCTTCAATCCCTTTGGGTAGTCGTTCCATGACATAAAGCAAGCCATCCAATTCAATTTTTTCAGGATCGGTTAGCTTTCCATAGATCTCTGGACTCAGTACCATCAAAGCCTGAATCAATCCCTCCCCAGAGACTCCCATCGGTTTGTAGCTCCCTCTGTTAAACAAATGACGCATCGTGATGTATAAGCGTTCAATAGCTGCCCTGGATTCTTGTGCTCTAGTTCTATTCATAACGTTTTTTTTAACGATCTAATCAGAAACCTCCCCTCTCTAAATTAACTTGCTTAGGTAGAGGGTTGGGTTGGGATGAAATTAATTTCTTGATTGATTTAAAGAGTTAAATTCTTTTGCGGAAATAGTATACCACCTTGTTCAATAAACGGATTAAAAAGTGGTCCTTGAAACTAAAATCAACAAGATAAATTCTTCAAAATTAAGATTTTTTGGGACAATGACGATAGGATCCAAACTTATTCGAAAAAAATTAGGTTTGAATCCCTTTACATGGATCAATAATGCACTTTTTCCAAGCGGAAGTGAGAACCACTAGTGTAGAAGATTTCCAAAAAGTTGCTTCAATTTATCTACTTTCGGTCGCACCACATATTGGCAATAAGGTTGTTGCTCATGCAAGGCATAGTAATTGTGATGGTATACCTCTGCTGGATAAAAATTGGAAAACGGAGTAATCTCAGTAACAATCGTTTCAGGATAAATTCCCGACTGATTCAATTTATCTTTCAAACTTTGCGCAAGCTCCCTCTGAGCTTCATCCCTGTAAAAAACTACCGAACGATACTGTGGGCCCACGTCTGCACCTTGCCTATTAATAGTGGTAGGATCATGCGTAGCCCAAAACACCGCCAACACAGTTTCCAAATTGATTTGATTCGGATCGAATAGCACCTGAATCACTTCAGCATGGCCCGTTTTTCCTGTGCAGATTGCTTCATAACTGGGCTTCTCTACTATCCCGCCAGCATATCCAGGAATTACTTTTTTCACTCCCTTTAAACGCAAAAAAACGGCCTCAGTACACCAAAAACAGCCTCCACCCACTAGTATCAGTTCCAGTCCTTCCGGACAAATTAGTTCTGTTTTTGGGAGCGTGAGGGAATTGATCATCGTTTTTTTTTTGAATGATAAACGATAAAAATAACATTTAGTTTAGCCAATTGGATCCTATAAGAGAGCTCCTACTAAATTAGTTAGGTACGAGAACTTAGGAATTCGTAGGAAAACCTATTTTTTTAAAAGGTTAACTTCAGATTCATTTTTTTTTAATAGCAGTTCTTACCAAGCTATTGTACCACTAATCCTGTAAAAAGTATTTATAAAAAAAATTATGCAATAACTCTTTTGGCAATTTGTAGTTTTCTACTTGAAGTTTAACCAATTCAAGAATGAACAAACAATTTCTAAAGGCTACAATACTGGGATTGTTGGTTGCAGGATGGCTCAGCCAACCTGCCTTGGGACAAAGTGATCCTACGGGTAAGCGTAGAGTCACCAGCACCTATGCCATTACCAATGCCACTGTATTTAAAGCTCCTGGAGACCCAGGAAGTAAATCCACGATCCTAATAAAGGATGGAGTGATTTTAGGAGTAGGTCCTGCACTTACCCTACCGAAAGAAGCAAAAATAATCGCAGGTGATTCCTTGTATGTTTATCCAGGATTTATCGATGGGGCAGGAAATATGGGAATCACTAAACCAAAGGATGTAGAACGCCCTAAAGATTTTGTTTCTTCCAATCCACCTGATGAAATTGCTGGAATAACTCCTTGGAGAGCTGCAACTGATGCCTATACTGCTTCAAGCACTCAAGTAGATGAATGGAGAAAAGCAGGATTTACGCTTAGTCAGGTTGTGCCTGATGGAGGTATGCTACCGGGTAAAACTGCCCTTGTACTGCTAGGAGATGTTAAATCAAATAATTTCCTCAAGCAAAATGCTGCCTTAGCTGCCAATTACAGAAGTTCAAGAGGCATGTATCCTGCTACCCTAGCTGGGGTTATGGCCAAATTCAGAGACATTTATCAAAATTCTGCCTTGGTAATTGAGCACGAACGCATGTTTGCTGCTAACGCTGGAGTCAAAAGACCACAAGCAAGCCCTACCCAAACTGCTTTTATGCCAGTGGTTCAAAAGCAACTTCCTGTATTATTTACTGCAGGTTCTGAACTTGAAATCCGCCGAGCATTGGCCTTGCAAAAAGAATTAGGATTCAATTTGATCCTTACGGGATTAGAAAATTACGAATCAGTAATTGGTGCAATAAAATCTTCTGGAATTCCTGTACTCATCAAGCTACAGGTACCTGACGACAAGTCACTCAAGGCTCAAAAAGCAGATGGCATAACTGAATCCACTAAAGCGCAGTATGCTCGAGTAAAGGAATCTTACGACAAGGCACTGAAACAAGCTGCTCAATTAGAAAAAGCGGGAATCCTTTTTGGATTCAGTACAATAGATGCTAAGGCGACGGATGTACAAAAAAACTTGAAGGCGATGCTAGACAATGGATTAAGTCAAAAAGCAGCCTTGGCTGCACTCACCACCAATCCTGCGACTATCCTAGGTGTGAATGGCTTGGTTGGAACACTTGAAAAAGGAAAACTGGCTAACCTAGTGTTGACGACAGATACACTATTTAAGGAAGATGCACAAATCAAGCATGTGATTGCGGATGGTTATGTGTTTGATTACGAGATCAAAAAGAAAGCCATAAAGGCTGAAGCTACCAACACAAAACCTGATGCTGCTTCAAATGCTATTACCGTTGAGGGATTGTGGGAATATACCTCAGAAACTCCTGCTGGAAGTTCTGGAGGAGAAATCACCTTGAAGCGTGAAAATGGTATTTTGGGTGGAAGTATCACCTACGATGATCCCGCTGGATCAGGTAAGGCTTCTGCTACTATTAAAAATGTCAGCATCAATGGAAAAGCGCTGAGCTTTGAATTTGATGTGGCTGCAGGAGGCATGAGCTTAACGGTTACGATATCAGGAGAAATCAATGGCAAAAACATGGAAGGCTCCTTATCAGTACCCCAAATGGGTTCTTTTCCTGTAAAAGCAAAACATTCTTCACCTAGCCAAGCGAACTAAACATGAAAAAGCACATATACCTTATCGCTGCATTTTTTGGATTGGGTGTTGGGATGTCCCAGGCACAGGTCCAAAAGGGCAGTGTATTGATAAAGAATGCGACCGTGCTTACGGTCACAAAAGGCAACCTTGAATCTTCGGATGTTTTGGTGCAAAATGGAGTCATTACCCAAATTGGAAAGAACCTAACCGCCCCTGCTGGAGTAAATGCGATAGATGCAACAGGTAAATACCTAATGCCAGGCATCATTGATGCGCACTCACACGTGGGATTGGATGTGGTAAACGAAGCTTCGGCTCCAATTACAGCAGAGATTCGAATGAAGGATGTAGTAAATCCCTATGAAATTGGAATTTACCGAGCACTTGCAGGCGGTGTGACTATTTCCCATGCGATGCACGGATCTGCCAATGTAATTGGTGGGCAAAATGCGACGCTTAAGCATCGTTGGGGAAGCAAAGATCCTGCAGAAATTATCATGCAAGATGCTCCACGAACCATCAAATTTGCACTAGGTGAAAATCCTACACGGACACACGGAAGAGGAAATGGGATCCAACCACGTTCAAGAATGGGGGTAGAAGCAGTGATCCGTAATGGATTTAATGAAGCCATCCAATACAAAAAAGCTTGGGAAAAATACAGCCTTGCAAAAGTGCAGAAAGGAAACACCCTTTCTCCTCCAGCTTACAACGAGCGCCTTCAGACCCTTGTTGATATCTTAGATGGCAAAATTATCGTTCATTGCCATTCCTACCGTGCTGATGAAATCTACATGTTGATTAACGTGGCAAAGGATTTTAACATCAAAAAATTGGTCTTTCAACATACCAACGAAGGATTTAAAGTGGCTCCAGAAATAGCAGAGTACACCATGGGCGCCTCCGTATTTGCTGACTGGTGGGCCTACAAGATGGAAGTGTATTATTCCACTGCCTTCAATGCCGCCATCCTTCAGAAAAATGGAGCAATTACTTCAATTAATTCTGACTCCGCTGAACTTATACGTCACCTGTACCATGAAGCTGCCAAAACCCAGCGATATGGAGGTTTGACTGATGAGGAGGCCTTAGCAATGATCACGATCAATCCTGCCAAGCAATTGGGAATTGAGGACAAAGTTGGTTCGATTGAAGTAGGCAAGCAAGGAGATCTCGTCATCTTTGAAGGGCATCCCCTTTCTTCTTATGCCATCCCCCAAATGACCTTTGTGGATGGTATCAAGTATTTTGATCGTAAAGCCGATAAAGAAGACCAGCGTCAATGGGTGGCAGCTACTGAAATGGTGGAGCCAATTTTCTTGCGCGCAAACGAGGAAGCGCACCGCTGCATGCAGGATGTAGACAAGTACTTTGAAGCATTTCAAGGTGCATTTGTAAATGAAAAACAGTAATCACCCCGAAAATTCTAAACCAAATGAAACGAATTTTAAAAAGCTTTTGCGCTGCACTTATTGCCCTACTTCCTGTAGTAGCAGTAGCTCAAATTGACGGGGAGTTTGTAAAGCCTCGAAACGGAAAATTTCTCCTAAAGAATGCCACAGTAGTAACGGTTACAAATGGCACGTTGAAAAACACCTCTGTACTTCTGGAGAATGGAAAAATTGCTCAAATAGGGACTACCATCTCCACTGATGGGGCGGAAGTTATTGATTGCACTGGCCTATTCATCTATCCTGGAATCATCGATGGAGGTACTCGATTGGGCTTGGTGGAAGTGAGTTCTGTTCCTGAAACAGTTGACTACGCCGACCTAGGGAATGTCACTCCCAACATGCAAGCCCTGACCACCGTGAATCCCAATTCAGAAGCCATTGGTGTTACCCGTGTTTCTGGTGTGACTACGGTGTTGACCGTTCCTGCTGGTGGATTGTTTCCTGGAACTGCCGCTCTAATTAACTTAAACGGCTACACGCCAGATCAAATGTATGGAGGCTTTAAGGCGGTAGCTATGACCTTCCCAAGTTCCGGTCGACGTGGTCGTTTTGATCGAAGATCAGATGAAGACATCAAGAAAGATGGGGAGAAGGCAATGAAAGAAGCCAATGACATCTGGGAAAATGCAAAAAGCTACCTTGAACTTAAAAGGTCAGGTGCAGAGCTGACGTATTTCCCTGAAATGGAGCAGCTTTCAAAAGTGATTTCCGGGGAACTATCCCTTTTGATCGAAGTAAATTCTGCTTCAGACATCTTGAATGCCATCAAATGGGTAGAAGGTAAAAATATCAAGGTAATCTTTACTGGGGTGGCAGAAGGCTGGCGTGTAGCAGACCAAATCGCCAAAGCAAAAATCCCAGTAGTAACAGGTCCTGTTCAGGAACTCCCAACAAGAGGATCGGACCGCTACGACACCCCTTACGCCAATGCAGGCATCCTTGCAAAAGCTGGAGTGAAAGTGGCGCTTCGTACCGATGAGGAAGAAAATGTGAGAAACCTGCCTTTCCACGCAGCATTTGCCGCAGCTTATGGACTTGGAAAAGAAGAAGCATTGAAAGCAGTAACTATCAATCCAGCAGAAATCTTTGGTGTTGCAGATCAATATGGATCGGTAGAGGCTGGTAAGCGTGCTAACCTGATTGTTTCTACAGGTGATCCTTTTGAGACCAGATCACAGATCATGCATGTATTTATTGATGGATACCGAATCCCGATGTCCAACCGACATATACGACTCTATCAAGAGTTTTTAGAAAGGTCTCCTGGGTTAAAAACCAATTAAAAAGTACAGGCCATGGAAAAAAACCATGGCCTTTTTTATTTCCTTACCAAAAATTCTAACTTGAAGATTTCCCAAGAAGTTTTTCAGGAATCACCCAAAACCCATGAAACAAAAACTACTTTACCTCGCTGCAGCATCTCTCCTTTCCTTGAATGTGCAGGCTCAGCAAGATGGATTTTTTCCATCTCACCAAGCTCAGCAAAAGAAATTTGAGGAGGATTACTTAAAAGCCGTCAACTACAGTCAATTTAAAGTTCACCTTACCGAACTAACCAAAAATCCGCACATTGCTGGAACACCTGAAAATGAATTGGTAAAAGATTACATGGTGCAAGTCATGTCCAAAGCAGGGATGGATGTGAAGGTATGGCCTTACGATGTGTATTTACCCAATCATCCAGGAAAATCCGAACTCCAAATCATAAGTCCTGTGCAGCTTACGCTTTCTCAAAAAGAAGGTGAGCTAGCAGAAGATCCTTTCTCCACTGATCCCAGACTTCACCTAGGATTTAATGCCTTCTCAGGTAGTGGGGATGTCACTGCCGAGGTGGTGTACGTCAACTACGGTACCCGTGAAGATTTTATGAAACTCGTTGAGATGGGTGTTCCCCTAAAAGGAAAAATCGCTATTGCCCGTTATGGTGGTAATTTCCGTGGCTACAAAGCCAAGTTTGCCGAGCAAAACGGCATGATCGGCTTGGTGGTGTATACTGATCCCAAGGATTCTGGATTTACCAGAGGAGATGTGTATCCCAAAGGCCCTTTTTACAACGAAACCACTATCCAACGAGGATCTATGTTGACCTTGGACTTTACGGGTGATCCCTTGACTCCAAATAGACCAGCACTTCCTTTGGATGGGCCAGTAAAGGTGAAACGAGATGACCCAGCAACGGTAGATTTCCATACCATACCCGTAACGCCCATAGGCTACGGTGCTGCTAAAGAAATTTTGAGCCGAATGAACGGTGCGGATGTGCCTACTGAATGGCAAGGGGGACTTCCCTTTCCTTACAAACTTACAGGTGGTGCTGACTTGAAAGTGCGGGTCATGGTGGATCAAAAGCCAAACTTTATTCGAGCCAATAATGTGGTAGGAACTTTCATTGGTAAAGATCATCCAGACGAGTGGATCATATTAGGAAGCCACTACGACGCCTGGTCCTTTGGTGCTACCGACCCAAATTCTGGTACTGCGATGCTATTGACCTTTGCAGAGGCCTTGGGCGAATTGTATAAAAATGGCCAAAAGCCTTCCCGCTCTATCTTGATTGGACATTGGGATGCCGAAGAGCAGGGTGTGATTGGATCTACCGAATGGGTTGAGCATTTACGAGAAGAACTGGGTGCTAAAGCCATTTCTTACATGAACTTTGACGGAGGTGCCTCAGGTAGAAATTTTGGTGCTTCAGCAGCACCAACCTTGAAAAAACTCATCATCGATGCTTCGAAGGAGGTCACCTATCCAGATTCTGCCAAAACGGTTTTTGAAATCTGGGCAGGAAAAAATGCCGAGCCAGGAATTGGAAATTTGGGTGGTGGATCTGACCACATCGCCTTCTACATGCACGTAGGTATTCCATCTTTGAGTGGCGGCTCTGGAGGCACCACTGCCTACCACTCCAACTACGATAATATTCACTATTACAGCAAGTTTTCTGATCCAAGCTTTAAAATGGGCGGTGCCGTGGCGCAAGTGTTTGGGCTAGTGGCCATCCGACAAGCCAATGCAACGATCATCCCTTACGATGTGCCGCGCTATGCCAAAGATTTGAAAGGACATTTTGAGCAGGCAGTAAAGAATGTAAAAGCCATGGATCCAAATTTCACTGGGTTTAATCAGGTACAAACTGCATTAAAAACCCTGGAAGAAAGTTCGGAGGTCTACCAAAACTCCCTTCAAAATGCACTTGCGGCTGAAAAACTTACAGCAGCCCACTTGAAAAAAATCAATGCTGGGTTGATTGATTTGGAAAAAAGTTGGATCGATCCCAAGGGGATGTATTATGGAGAATGGTACAAGTCCTTGTATGTGTGTAACGATCCCTTCTCTGGCTATGCCTCTTGGATCCTTCCAGGCATACAGTACGAGGTGGCAATCAAAAATACCAGCCGATTGGAAGAGTGGGATACCCGCTATGCCAATGCCATCCTTGACCTCAGCAAAAAAATAAGTCAGCTGAGTAGTCAACTTCAATAATCTGGAATATTAAAAACAAAAACCGCGGAGAGCCATTTCCGCGGTTTTTTTTGCATTTAAGTGAAAAATTAGGAAGACCCTAAATAGTCAAACCATGAATAAAAGCTGGTAAAAACCGTGGATTCTAAAACTCCATCTTCATCACCTTGTAAAAAGCCTCCCCGTCAACCGTCATCCCTTCTACTCGGATTCTTAGAGAATTTACCCCATAAGGCACTTTCACTTTTGTATGATACGACCCTTCGGAAGTTTGGGCAGCAGGTTCCCAATAGAGGGTTGGCTTTTTCTTCAAAAATTGATCTGAGGGAGGGTTTTTATCAAAGGCTGGAAAGTCAGTAAAGCCCGGAATATTGAAAATCTGGAAGCCTTCTGATTTGAATTTGCTGTAAGTTTCCGCGCCAGTTCGAATTCCATTTTTAGTATCTATTTCTATCACTCCCGCATAGCCTGCCATACCAAATATTGACTTGCCTAAATTGTCCGCATACACTTTGATGGATGTGAGTTGAGAAGGCTCAAACCCAAGTAGTATTTCCCTAAACTCATTTGCTTCCATAAATGGCATAGCTGAACCATCTAGAATTAACAGCGGTGTACCAGTTTTCTCCCCATAGTTATAATTTCGAAATTTTAAGGAATTCAGGTTGAAACCCAAACGCCCCAAGATTTGCCCCATGGTTTCTTTTTCTAGCGCCTCGCCACTTACTTGTTGGGTAGGCGTACCATACCGATCACTGGAACTACCCTGGGTTTCCGGTATATTCTCCTCTTTCACAAACTCTTCGAGCAGGATGTAATCACCCGATTTATCCAATAGTGACATTTCGGTTCGATTGGGTTCCAGGATATAGGAATTCTTCGGGAAGGTTACAGCAAAATCAGGTTTGGGGAAAAGCTTCATTTCCACCGAACCAAAAGCCTTCATTTTTGAATCCAATGCAGCAATAGCGATTTGTGCAGTATCCTTGAAAACTAAGCCCGTGGCCCAAAAATTACCCAAAGAGTCGGTCATCACCTGCCCATAATCCTCCAAATCTCCCCGTACTACCGTGATCGGATTGATAGTTGGGCGCCGCTTGTTATCTGGAGTAAATTTTCCTTGTACCGAAATTCCATATTCAATAGGGAAGTTAAGCGGTGAGTTGAAATCATCTGGAAGCTTCTTATCCAACCAGTTCAACTCCTCTTCTAGCGAAGTGCTTGATTGAAGTACTGAAACCGCTTCCTTATCCGTGATCGATAGGATAAATTCTCCTGAAATCGGATTTTGAAACTCATCCAGAAACTCCAACTTCAAATCTATCACCCGGTAATACAGCGAATCACTAAATGAAACCACTGGATTTATGGTGATTTCGCCTTGCAAAGACACTCCATCAACTTCCTCTCCTTTGGGTTGAAAGCCAGATTCCATCACTAGAAACGGCGCCACAAACTGGTCTAATGCTCCAAAATTCTGATTCCAATGGGTATAGGCTCGCAGCGCATAATCACCCGGAGGTAAATCCGCTGCTAATTCTAGCCCACCTGAAATTTTACCCCGTTCGATCGAAAACGTCGCAGATTGAACAATTTCAGCAGCTGGATTGATCAAGTCTAAATACAGCACTCGACTGAGGGAGTCGGCTACATTCTGGTCTTGGTAGAGCATCCTCCCTCCCATCCAAACGGTTTCACCAGGATAGAAATAGGATTTGTTGGTGGTCAACCAAGCCTTCTCCCGAAGTCTATTGAGTCGGATAGCCGGGCTTTCCAAAACCTCCTCAACGATTTGTTCTGCTACAAATTTTCGATTGGGTTCAAAATCCAAAGGAAGAATCCGAGCCATCCGCTGCCGACTCAGGTAACCCGAAAGCACCAACTGAGTGGGGTTAATCAAGGTGCCCTTCTTGTCTATATCGTAGTAGCCATCCGGTGCTTGAATCCAACTGATGGCATGGTACACATTGGTGTAATAGTCGTTCCGCCAAGGTTTGTCTAAGTGGTGAATTTCAAGCCTATCCTTGAGATAAACCCGGTAATTTCCATTTCCAAGTGGCTTACGGAATATGGAATCCAAAGTGATAGGATAAATTGACTCCTCCAATTCTTCGTTAAAATCATTAGTCCTAACTCGACCTAGTTGCTCAGGAGGGGTACGAAAGACTTTAAAATGGAGCGAGTCTGAGGAATTGATTAATAAAGAATAATTGAAATGCCTTAAGGAACTCTGGTAGTTGGCTTCTCTATTGGCTTCCCAATCCTTTAGCTGAACAGGATCTGAGGAGGTAGATGGTAAATAAAAAACTTGTCCGTAAAACATAGATCCATTACGCACCAACCTAAAATCTTGTAGGTAATAATCGATCTTGTAACCCAATGGCTCATTGGTGATTTTCAAGGGTTGACCTGCAGAAGCCTGAAGGTAATTTGGCCCTTTTTTAGGTTTGATGTTCTCAAACTCCAATACCCAAGGGTTTTCAATCTTGACTTGCTTTAGATAGGGATCATCGGGTAAGGCTAAAAATACCTCTTCAAAACGTCGAAACTCCCGATCCCAAGTCTTATCGCGTTTAGCTTTGAGTTCAATCTCTGTGAGTTTGGACTCATTGAATGCCAAATCAAAATCGACTTGGACCTCCCCTTTTTTTCGGAAAGAAATCGCCTTTACTTCCGTTACATATCCTACAAAGCTGGCTACCAACTCAATGTCTGTAGAAAATTCACCGCTTATTTGAAATCGTCCAGCTGCATCAGTAGCCGAACCTATCGTAGTGTTGTTGACAAAAACATTCGCATAGGGAAGTGGAAGGCCGGTACCCTTTTCTCGCACAGTCCCCATGATTGTCTGTGAGAAACAAGACAAATGAAGCCCTAGAACAAAGAAAAAAGCTAGAAAATAGCGCATAAATTCAATGGCTAATAAATCAGAAATCCACCTAATTTACCAGGTAAGCACTCCTTAACTCGCATTAAATAAGCGTATATCTTTTAGATTAGAAAAAAAATAGGAGGATTGGTAAAAAATAAACAGGTATCAATGCCTTTCCATTCAATCGCCTATTCACTTCCCTTACCTACATACAGGTCGTACTTCAATAAGCGACAGTCGATCGTTCCATTCCAAAACTCAATGCGCCGACTTGCTTTTAGGCCTACTTTTTTGGCCAAATCCATGTTGCCTGTAAAGATATAGCCTCGGTAACCCGCGCATTTCTGCTTCATAAAGTCACCCATTCGCTTGTAGGTTTCCTCCAATTCCCCAAACTCCCCAAGACGCTCTCCGTATTCGGGGTTAAACATGATAACTCCTCGCGGTTTCTCTGGAATTTCTGTTTCTGCAAAATCCCCGGTTTGAAAAGTAATCATGTGGTCCACACCCGCAAAGGCTGCATTTTCTTGAGCAAAGGAAATTGCCTGCAAGGAAATATCGGAGGCAATGATGCGGACTCCTGGATCGTAGATGATTTTATTCTCTAATTTTTTCTTTTTAGCAAGGAAAGACTCAGGGGTGTAGCCTAAAATATGCTGAAAAGCATAATCCTCTCGGTACAATCCGGGATATCGCTTGGAAGCAATGAGTGCTGCTTCTATCGCCAAGGTACCCGATCCACACATGGGATTGATAAAGGAAACTCGCGTATTCCATTCTGTAGCAAAAATCGTAGCTGCGGCCAAGGCTTCCATCATGGGCGCTTTTCCTGGGATTTTCCGGTAGCCATGCTTGGCCAAAGTTTCTCCAGAAGTATTCAAGTAAACGATAGCTTGCGTTTCTTTCCAATACACTTGAATTACCAATCCGGAGAAGTCAGATCCTGAGTCAGGTCTCCTACCCTTCAGTTCTCGGAAACGATCGACGATGGCATCCTTTACCTTCACATTCACGATCAATGGCGTGGTAATCGATTCGTTTTCGGCTACCGAATTAACCGAAAAGTAACCATCTACATCCAAATAATCCTCCCAAGGGATGGCCTTAAAACGTCGATAAATATCGTCCGCATTGCGGAGGTAAAAGGATTTGATTTCATAGAGCACGTGGGAAGCGGTGCGCAAGTGCAAGTTGAGATCCATGCACTCTTCGAGGGAGGCAAGCACCTCCAGGCCTGTTCGCGTAACGGCTACGGGGATAAAACCCAATTCTCGCACTTCCTGCTCCAGGTAAGTCACCGAACGATCCTTGCAGGTAATGAAAACTTTTCCTTTGGTATTGAAATCAAGCATGCACAAAAGTAGCAAACGGATGATGCTTTCTGTGGGAATTCAAAAAAATCCTTTGCACTCAACAGGTTTGGACTAGCAACACATCGACTAGTTTTTGTATCTTGATTTCCAATTTGGGGCCCTCAACTGATGAGCTCCAATGCTAACATTAAACCCAAGATTTCATGCAATCCCGTTTTTTAGGAATTTTTCTCTTTTTTCTACTACCTTTTTCCATACAAGCCCAAGAAGGAAATTGGAAAAATCTATTCAATGGCAAAGACCTGAGTGGTTGGAAAGCTGTAGCAGGCAAAGCCAACTTTGCAATACAAGATGGAGTAATCGAAGGATCTGCTGTCTTTGGAACAGGAAATACCTTTCTCATTACTGAGGAGCTCTACGGAGATTTTATCTTAGAAGTAGACCTCAAAATCAGCCACATCTCTTCCAATAGCGGAATTATGACCCGTGGTCAATTTGATCCAGCGGGTCAAGGGGGCAAGGGTTTGGTTTACGGCTACCAAGTAGAAGCAGATCCCACCCCAAGAGCCTGGTCGGGAGGTATCTACGACGAAGCCCGACGGGGATGGTTTTATCCCTTGGATCTCAATCCCGCTGCCAAATCGGCCTTTAAACTTGGCGAATGGAACCATTACCGCATCGAAGCCATAGGCAATACCATTAAAACTTGGGTCAATGGACAGGAAGTAGCCTACTTTGTGGATGACTTCGACGCACGAGGCTTTATTGGACTTCAGGTGCACAGCATCCAGAACAAGGAAGACGAGGGTCGAAAAACCTATTTTAAAAATATACGCATACAAACGGAAAACCTACAGCCTCTCCCCTTCAAAAAGCCTGTTTTTGTAGTCAGCACCGTGAAAAATGAATTGACGCCTGAGGAGATATCCCAGGGCTGGAAACTCCTCTTTGATGGAGTTTCTTCTACAGGTTGGGAAAGTGCTCGAAAAGAAGCCTTCCCAAAAGAAGGATGGACCATTGAAGATGGCATCTTAACGATTCAAAAATCCGATGGCAGCGAGGCTAGAACTTTTGGAGATATCGTCACCACCGAGCAATACAGTGCATTTGACCTCGCTTTTGACTTCAAGCTGACCGACGGGGCAAATAGTGGCGTGAAGTATTTCGTGACCTTGGCAGAAGGCAATACAGGTTCCGCGATCGGTCTCGAATACCAAATTCTGGACGATGCCCTTCACCCAGACGCCAAGATGGGTCGCGATGGCAACCGTACCCTTGCTTCTTTGTATGACCTTATCAAAGCGGAAAAGCAAGCCCGATTTGTTCGCAAACCTGGGGAATGGAACCAAGGCAGAGTTGTAGTGTACCCCAATAACAAGGTTGAGCATTACCTGAATGGGGTAAAAGTACTGGAGTATGAGCGCGGCTCCCAGGCTTACCGAGACCTTGTGGCCATCAGTAAATATGTGGTTTGGAATAAATTTGGTGAGGCTCCTGCTGGTCGCATCCTGCTCCAAGATCATGGAGATCAAGTGAGCTATAAAAACATTAAAATCAAGAACCTGCAATAAGACCAATTAACCCAGTCAATCATGTCGAAGTCAAACCGAAGAACCTTTATCAAAAAAAGCGCAGCCCTCACTTTGGGATTCTCTGCCTTAGGAGCCCTTAGTTTTTCTCCTAAATCCTATGCACGCATTTTGGGCGCAAACGACCGCCTAAATGTAGCAATTGCTGGTTTGGGCCGAAGGTTAGGAGCATTTTATGAGCCAATAGGGTTGAAAAGCAGCAATGTAAATTTGCTGTACCTCTGCGATGCGATGCAGTCTCAGATGCCCAAGGCAGCCAAAGGATTTGAAAAATGGATCGACTACCAACCCAAGCAAGAGCAAAACATCTTCAAAGTCTTGGATGACAAGGAAGTGGATGTGTTGATCAATGCCACCCCCGACCACTGGCATGCTCCAGGCACCTGGTTGGCTCTAGAAAGAGGCAAACATGTGTATGTGGAAAAGCCTTGCTCTCACAATCCACGGGAAGGAGAAGTGCTGGTGGCACTTCAAAAGAAATACAATAAGGTCGTGCAAATGGGCAACCAACAACGCTCTGCCCCCGAAAGTAAGGAGATCATCAAAGCCATCCATGAGGGAGTTATCGGGAAAGTGTACTTTGCCAAGGCTTTTTACAGCAACTCCCGAGGATCAGTAATTAATCCGATTCAACAAGCACCTCCAGCAGGCTTGGATTGGGACCTTTTCCAAGGACCAGCACCTCGTAAACCTTATTTTCATGACACTTGGGACTACAATTGGCATTGGTATGGTTGGGATTACGGCACTGCCGAAACGGGAAACAATGCAACTCATGAGTTAGATGTAGCTCGCTGGGCACTCCAAGTAGAATTTCCAAAAGCAGTATCGGTGGTAGCAGGAAAAATGCACTTCCCAGAAGATGGCTGGACTATGTACGACACCATGGACGCTACCTTCGAGTTTGGAGATGGTAAAGTCATCCAGTGGGACGGGAAAAGCCGCAACAACTACAAAACCTATGGTTCAGACAGAGGAACGATCATTTACGGTTCGGAAGGTACCGTATATGTTGATCGTGGTGGCTACCGACTTCACGATAGATCTGGAAAAGAAATCAAATCCAACCAAGCTAACAACAACGAAGGGGGTACTGCGCTAGGCGGAGGGGGTGACATGAGTACCTTACATATTGTCAACTTCTTCAATGCAGTACGAGGTACAGAAAAGCAAAATTCGACCATTCAAGAAGGGGCAGTATCTACCCTACTTTGTCATTTGGCAAATATCAGTAGCCGAACAGGTGAATCCTTGACCTGTGATCCAAGAAATGGACACATCATCAATTCCCCGAAGGCAATGGCCTTGTGGAGTCGAGAGTACGAAAAAGGATGGGCACCTCCAGCGATCTAATTTTCTTACAGAAGTGTACATACCCATCCATTTCTGACATTCCATCAAATTACAATAGCTCTTCTAATTTCGTAGCATTTCATTATTCTCGATAATGACCCAATTAATCCAAAATTCCCAATTCCTTTCGGATGATTTTTTATTGAAAAATAAATTTTCCCAGCGGCTCTTTCATGGGTATGCGAAGGATCTTCCCATCATCGATTACCACAACCACCTCCCCCCTGCCGAAATTTCAACCAATCGGAAGTTTGAAAATATTAGTTCCATTTGGCTAGCTGGAGATCACTACAAGTGGAGAGCAATGCGAACACTTGGAATTGATGAACACTACATCACTGGAAAGGCTTCGGATGCCGAAAAATTCGATAAGTGGGCCTATACACTTCCCTATACACTAAGAAACCCTCTATTTCATTGGAGTGCGCTGGAGCTGAAGCGGTATTTTGGGATTACCGATCTCCTTTCACCGTCCAACTCGTCTAAAATTTATTCCATTACCTCTGAAATTCTCCAAAAGGAGTCTTTTCGTACACTCGGGCTACTCGAACGCATGAAAGTGGAAGTGGTGGGCACCACAGACGATCCCACAGACGACCTAAGCCATCATCTTGCTTACAGAAAAGAAGGGTTATCCCTAGGCATGTATCCTACCTTTCGGCCAGACAAAGCCTTTGCGATTGGGCATCCCAAAAACTACAGCAGCTACCTTATGACCTTAGGATCTGCCGCGGGAATAGAAATTCGTTCCTTCGATACCTTGATGGAGGCACTCTACAAGCGAATAGACTTCTTTCATTCCATGGGATGCCGAGTAGCGGACCATGGCCTCGAGCGCTTGAGTTTTTCAAAGGATAGGCACTTAACTATGGATCATATTTTCCAAAATACACTAGCCGGTAATCCTCCTACAGCCGCGGAACAAGAATACTTTACCTTTCAGGTACTTACCCACCTTTCCAAACAGTACCATGCCAAGGGTTGGGTCCAACAATTCCACCTTGGTGCGCTCCGCAATACCAATGAGCGAATGGCCATTCGATTGGGTGCAGATACTGGATTTGATTCTATTGGAGATTTTGATCAAGCCAAATCCCTTGCTAGCTTTTTCAATGAATTGGATAAAACGGACCAGTTGCCCAAAACCGTCATCTACAACAACAACCCAAAAGACAACGAGGTCTTTGCCTCCATGATAGGTAACTTCAATGACGGTTCGATCAAAGGAAAAATGCAATATGGCTCTGGATGGTGGTACCTCGACCAGAAAGATGGCATGGAAAAACAACTCAATGCCCTCTCAAATCTGGGCTTATTGAGTTGCTTTATCGGAATGCTCACGGACTCAAGAAGTTTTCTATCCTTTCCAAGACATGAATATTTCCGTAGGATCTTGTGTCAACTAATTGGACAAGAAGTGGAACAAGGAGAATTGCCTTGGGATGAGCAGTGGCTAGGAAAAATAATCCAAGACATCTGTTACTACAATGCCAAAGCTTACTTCAATTTTAATCCTCAAAACTTCAGCACTACTCCATGACATCCAGAGATCTATTTGACTTAAAAGGAACGAAAATTCTATTTTCTGGAGCCACAGGAGTACTTGGAACAAGCATGGCCTTTTACCTAGCAAAGCAAGGGGCTGAACTTTTGCTTTTGGGCAGAACACCCGAGAAGGTAAATGCCCTGCGAGATCAAATTATTGCTGAAGGAGGCAAAGCCTCGGGCTATTATGCGGATGTCACGGATGAAGAATCCCTCGAAAAAGTCAAACCGCTCATCGAATCGCAGCATGGATCCATAGCTGTTTTGATTAATGCAGCAGGAGGAAATATGCCAGGTGCAGTGATTCGACCTGAGCAAACCTTCCTAGATCTCGATAGCAATGCCTTGCGGCAGGTCCTAGACCTCAATTATTTGGGTACCGTTTTTCCTGTCAAGGCTTTTCTTCCCTTGCTCTTAAAAAACGGAGGAGGCACGATCCTCAATATCAGTTCCATGGCAGCAAGCAGACCTATGACACGAGTAATGGGCTATGCCTCAGCCAAAGCTGCCATCGACAATCTCACCAAATGGCTTGCCGTCGAACTTGCTAGCAAGCATGGTCCAAGCTACCGAGTGAATGCTTTAGCTCCAGGTTTTTTCTTGACCGAACAAAACAGGACACTGCTCACGCAGGTGGACGGAACTCTGACGCAACGGGGCACACAGATCATTAGTCATACTCCAATGAACCGATTTGGACATCCGGATGATTTGTTAGGCGCCTTGCATTGGCTTTGCAGTGATGCCTCAAAGTTTGTGACCGGCACAACTGTGGCCGTAGATGGAGGTTTTAGTGCCTACTCTGGAGTTTGAATTTTTAATGCATTTCACCTAAAAAATCATTTTCTCATGACCTATAGAATGGAACAAACCATGCGCTGGTACGGACCCAAGGATCCAGTTAGTCTTCAAGATATTCGGCAGTCTGGCGCCACAGGAGTGGTCACAGCGCTTCATCATATTCCCAATGGAGAGGTTTGGTCAAGGGAGGAAATCAAGGCTCGGAAAACGCAAATAGAAGCAGCAGGTCTTACCTGGTCGGTAGTAGAGTCTGTACCCGTTCATGAGCAAATCAAAACCAGATCTGGTAGCTACCTACAAATGATCGAAAACTACAAGCAAACACTACGAAACTTAGCTTCTGAGGAGGTGTATACCGTCTGCTACAACTTTATGCCAATTTTGGATTGGACGCGGACAAACCTAGAATACTTACTCCCTAACGGAGCCAAAGCATTATTATACGAGAAAAAGGCGGTTATAGCCTTTGACCTATTCATTCTGCAACGACCTGAAGCACGCCAGGAATATAGTCCAGAAGAAATTGCTGCCACCGAAACCTACTACCAGAATCTTAGCCCAGAATCCAAGCAGCTTATTTTGGATAATATCCTAAAAGGACTCCCAGGATCAGAAATTGGCTATACGCTAGAGGAATTTCGCGAAATGCTAAAAACGTATGTTGGCATTGATGCAAAGCAACTTGCAGAGCACCTGCGTTTATTTTTAGACGCCATCACCCCTGTAGCAGAAGAAGTAGGATGCTTTTTATGCATCCATCCAGACGATCCTCCCTTTTCGCTGTATGGATTGCCGCGAGTCGTGAGCACCGCAGCAGATGCAAGACGAATTTTAAGCCAAACACCTAGTGTTCACAATGGCCTTACCTTCTGTACCGGAAGCTACGGCGTACGTCCAGACAACGATCTGCCTGCCATGGTACGTGAGTTTGGTGAGCGCATCCATTTTCTACATTTGCGAAGCACGAGAAGAGATGCTGAGGGAAACTTCTACGAGGATAATCACCTGGATGGCAATGTAGACATGGTTGCCGTGATTCAAGAGATTTTGATCTGGCAGGAAAAACGGAAAAAACGAATTCCTATGCGACCAGACCATGGACACCAGATTCTGGATGACCTAAACAAGAAAACAGCAAATCCGGGCTACACGGCTATCGGAAGACTGAAAGGACTAGCCGAACTCCGAGGAGTAGAAGAAGCATTGGTTTGGGTAGCGAACAAAAAATAGGAACCTATCTCCGAACGACCCTTTAGAAATGAAATCAGAAAAAGAAAAAATGCTTGCGGGGGAACTATACCAGGCATCAGATCCTGAATTAGTCAATGAACGTCTTTATGCCAGAGAAGTGGTTCAAGCCTTCAATTCTTCCTCGCCCGCTGATCCTGATAATCGGCTTGCCTTACTCAACAAGTTGTTTGGCAAAACGGGTAAAAACCCCTGGATAGAGCCCCCATTCTTTTGCGACTATGGCTACAACATCAGCCTTGGCGAAGATTGCTTTTTCAATTTCAATTGTGTGGTATTGGATGTTTGTAAAGTTAAATTGGGAGACCGAGTCCTTATTGGTCCAGCGGTGCAACTTTACACCGGTACCCACCCCCTAGATGCGGTCACAAGAGGAGCCCTATGGGAATATGGAAAACCGATTGAAATGGGTTCAGATGTATGGATTGGTGGTGGAGCAATAATTTGCCCAGGGGTCACCTTGGGAGATCGGGTTGTAGTAGCTGCTGGAGCCGTAGTCACCAAAAGTTTCCCTTCAGATGTAGTGATTGGAGGTAATCCAGCAAAAATAATCCGTTATTTGAGTTCCAAAGAATAAAACATGGCTAACTACTATTCAAAAAGAGACCTCCATTTTCAACTTTTTGAAAATCAGAATTGCCTGGAGCTCATCCAATACCCCTATTTTTCAGATCATTCCAAGGAGACCTTTTCCCTGATTCTGGATGCGGCAGAGCAAATTGCCGAGAAGTCCTTGTATCCTATTTTCAAGGAAATGGACCGAAATGAACCACAACTAGAAAAAGGGGTAGTGAAAGTTCATCCCCAAATGCGCAACATAATTCGTCAATTTGGAAACGATGGCTGGATCAATGCGATCTTTCCCTACGAAGAGGGAGGACAGCAACTGCCTTGGACGATCCATCTCTCAGCTGGATTTATTTTGCAGGCAGCCAATTATTCTGCCAGTGTTTTTCCTTTTCTGACTACAGGAGCGGCAAATTTGATTCGAACCTTTGGATCCAATGAACTTCGTGATGCCTATACCCCAAAAATGTATAGTGGGGAATGGCAAGGTACTATGGCGCTTACTGAACCGGATGCGGGCAGCTCCCTGTCGGACTTGTCTACCTTTGCGGTTCCTACTGCTAAAGATGGTGTTTATTTGATAAGTGGGCAGAAAATATACATCTCTGCAGGCGATCACGATGCCTGTGACAACATCATCCATTTGATGCTTGCCCGAATCCAAGGAGCTCCAGCAGGTACAAAAGGCATCTCCTTATTTGTAGTTCCAAAAATCAGAATAGATGGAACCCCAAACGATGTACTCACCCAAGGAATTTACCACAAGATGGGCTACAAGGGTGCTCCTATCGTCCACCTGATGATGGGAAGTGAGTCTGCTTGTGAAGGATACCTAGTAGGTGAAGCACATCAAGGCCTCAAATACATGTTTCAAATGATGAATGAGGCGAGACTAGGAATCGGAATGAATGCCACAGCCATTGCTACAGCGGCATTTCATGCATCCTTAGACTATGCCAAAGTTCGTCCTCAAGGAAGAAACATTACCGACAGAGAGCCCAATCGGCCGCAAGTACCCATCATCCAGCATGCAGATGTCAAGCGTATGCTTTTGGTCCAAAAAAGTATCACTGAAGGTTCTTTAGCCCTATTGATCTTCTGCGGACTTCTTGGGGATAAGGTTTCCCAAGAAACCGATCCTCTTAAAAAAGGAGAATTAGAAGCATTGTTGGACTTATTGATCCCAATCGCCAAAAGCTATCCATCCGAAATGGGGCTGCAAAGTACATCAATGGCCATCCAGGTGCTTGGAGGGGCCGGTTACACGACTGATTTCCCTGTTGAGCAATACTACCGAGAAGCCCGAATCCATCCCATTCACGAGGGTACTACTGGCATTCATGGTCTTGATTTGTTGGGAAGAAAACTACTTCTTCATGAAGGATTGGGTTGGAAAATGCTTCAAAAAGAACTCGAAATAACGATTCGCGAAGCAAAAAATCTACCTGACCTAGCCGATCTGACCCGTACATTAGAAAAATATTGCAAGGAATTCACCGGAGGCACAGCACAGATTTTGTTCAAACGAAATCAAGGCCCTGACTACTTCTTAGCAGATGCCACCCTATTTTTGGAAGGTGCTGGAATCCTATGCATGGGATGGATGTGGCTCAAACAAGCCATCACGGCAAAGCTGGCATTGGATCGAGGTACGAAGGAGCAAGAATTTCATTTAGGGAAAATTGAAACCGCGCGCTATACTATGGAATACGAGCTGGTAAAACTTAAAGGATTGCTAGAGCGATTTGCTTCTACAAGCTATCCCAGCATTGCCATGAAAACAGAATGGTTTTAACTTACTTTGGTGGTGGAATTGAATCAAAAATGAAAAAAATTTTAGTCACGGGAGGAGCAGGATTTTTGGGGAGTCACCTTTGCGAAAAGTTGCTGTCCGAAGGAAATCAAGTTACCTGCCTAGATAATTTTTTTTCAGGGCACAAAAAAAATATAGCACACCTCATTCCACTGTCCAACTTTGAATTAGTTGTTCAGGATGTGACTTCACCCATCCAATTATCGGTAGACGAAATTTACAATTTGGCATGCCCTGCCTCTCCACGCCTGTACCAAAGTTTCCCCATAGAAACCTTTAAAACCTCCATTTTAGGGTCATTAAACCTACTGGAACTTGCAAAAAATACAGGGGCAAAGATTTTTCAAGCTTCTACCTCTGAAGTTTATGGAGACCCGCAACTTCATCCCCAGCCTGAATCCTACTTTGGAAATGTAAATCCAATAGGACCTCGAGCCTGCTATGACGAAGGAAAAAGAGGAGCAGAAACCTTGTTTTTTGATTACAATCGGCAGCATCAAGTGGAGATCAAGGTCATGCGTATTTTTAATACTTATGGCCCGCGCATGAGTGCAACAGATGGACGGGTAGTATCTAACCTAATCTTACAGGCATTGCAAGGGCAAGACCTGACCCTATATGGTGATGGGTCTCAAACTCGTTCCTTTTGTTATGTAGACGACACAGTCCAGGCAATTCAATTAATGATGGGTACATCTAAAGAGCTGACCGGCCCAATCAATGTTGGAAATCCTGAAGAATGTACAATTTTACAGCTCGCAAAGCTTATCCTAGACTTAACGGGCAGCAAGAGTAAACTTTCCTTTTTGTCTGCCAGAGCAGACGATCCACTTAAGCGACAGCCTGCTATCGAATTGGCAAAACAAGAACTTGCTTGGCAGCCTCAACTTGCACTTGAGGAAGGATTGCAAAAAACCATTGCCTATTTTCAATCGTATTTGAATTAGCGTCTGTTTTTCTTAACAGCTTAGCTCAAAAAGAATTAATTTTACCAATAAAACAACCCCATCTTACCCAGAACTATGGAAGATAATTTAATCAATCACCCCGGTATCATCATCGGATTTACTGTTGCCGTATTGTTTATGCTTTTGCTTGACTTGGGTATATTCAATAAAAAGAATCATGTTATTTCAAATAAAGAAGCCGCCATCTGGTCTGTTGTTTGGATAGGGCTCTCCATGATATTCAGTATTTTCATTTACATCGTTACCGCAGAAGCCTCAGGGTTAGAAAAATTTTCGCAGTACCAAGCTGCTTATTGGATAGAAAAAGCACTTTCTGTAGATAATTTGTTTGTCTTCATACTCGTCTTTGGATATTTCAATGTGCCACGTGAGCTTCACCACAAGGTGCTTTTTTGGGGCATTATTGGTGCACTTGTCATGCGAGCGGTTTTCATTTTTGCAGGGGTAGGATTGATCAATCTCACTTTCCTACCGGAGATGAATCTTTTTGGTCAAAATGTAAAAATCAATGCGGTATTGACCATTTTCGGGTTCTTTTTGATCTATGCGGGCATCAAATCCTGGTTTGCCAACGACAAGGATGACCATGAAAAGGACTTTAGTAAAAGTCCTGGAGCTCAGGTTATACACAAGCTTTTTAAAGTAAGCAACGAATACAATGGTGGAAAATTTTTCACTATCGAAAATGGGGTAAAAATGGCCACTCCTCTCCTAGTGGTAGTTGCTGTAATCGAGTTTACAGACTTAATTTTCGCTGTGGATTCTATTCCTGCCATTTTTGCTATTGCGCCCAACGATCCGTTTATTTTGTACACCTCCAATATCTTTGCAATTTTAGGGCTACGTTCCTTGTATTTTCTGCTCGCCAATTTCATACACATGTTTAGCCGATTGAAATTTGGCTTAGCCATAATCCTGGCCTTCATTGGATTTAAAATGATAATAGCACCTTTTTATCACATTACATCTCCCCTCTCTTTATCGATTGTTGGAGGTGTCTTAATCATATCAGTGGCAGCCTCTATCCTCTTTCCTATCAAGGAGACGGCAAAATAAGCCCAAAAAAAAGACCGCCAATGGCGGTCTTTTTTTTTAGTATCCTAAGATCTTCAACATATTTTCCTCCTTCTGGTCCTCTGCAAACAGCCAGTGGCGAACTTTGCCGGATTCATCTCGATCGATTAGCACATGTTTAGGTGCTGGAATTAAGCAATGTTGTATTCCTCCGTAGCCACCCAAGGATTCTTGGTAGGCACCCGTATGGAAAAAACCTATGTATTGCTTCTTCTTCTCCTCGATTTTAGGCAAATAAATATTGAATTGGTGCGCTTCCGAATTGTAGTAGTCCATGCTATCGCAAGTCAAGCCCCCCAAGGAGATGTTGTGATACTCTTCCTCCCAGTTGTTGACGGCAAGCATGATGTATTTCTGGTTAAGCCCCCAGCTATCGGGCAGTTGCGTGATGAAAGAACCATCAATCATGTACCACAATTCCTTGTCATTCTGAAGTTTTTCCTCAAGAATAGAATATAGTACAGCACCACTCTCCCCTACGGTATAGCTTCCAAATTCGGTGAATATATTGGGTTCAGTGGTATTGTTTTTGGCACACATCCACTTGATATTTTTGACAATTTGATCGGCCATGTACTGGTAATCGTAGTCAAAAAATACGTTGGTTTTGATTGGCCATCCCCCTCCGATGTCCATAGAATCCAAGCTAGGAGCTACTCGCTTCAACTCTACATACTTCTGAATAAAACGAGTCAATTCGGACCAGTAATACGCCGTATCCTTGATCCCTGAATTGATGAAAAAATGAAGCATTTTGAGGCTCACCTGTGGATTATTCTTGATTTTTTCCTCGTACAAAGAGATGATATCGTTGTAGCGAACGCCTAGTCTAGAGGTGTAAAATCCAAATTTAGGCTCCTCATCAGAGGCAATTCGAATTCCTACCTGAAAAGGAACATTTACATGCTCGAGGTAATAATCTATTTCAGTGAGGTTATCGAGAATGGGTATGCAATTGACAAATCCATCGTTGAGCAGCTCAGTGATGTATTGCTTATACTTTTCCCGCTTAAAGCCATTGCAAATGATATGCGTATCCTTATGAATCTTCCCTTTGGCATATAAGCTGCGAACCAAGGGTATATCAAATGTGGAAGAGGTTTCGATGTGGATGTCATTCTTTAATGCTTCATCCAATACAAAGCTGAAATGTGAAGACTTGGTGCAATAGCAGTACGTATACTTCCCCTGATAGTTATGCGTTTCCATCGCATTTTTGAAGTAGGTCTTCGCGTGCTGGATATTTTCCGAAATTTTGGGTAGATAGGTCAGCTTCAAGGGAGTACCATAGGTTTCTATGATCTCCATTAGGTTGACCCCGTTGAAATAAAGTTGGTTGTCTTCCACCGTAAACTCTTTGGTTGGAAAATCAAAGGTTTGTTGGATCAAATCAATGTATCTATTCATCTACCAAAATGGGCTAAGGATGTAAATAAGGCTGCAAAAATTGCGCTTTTATTGACGCTTACCAAAGTTTTGACCCACAAATTCTTAGGCGAAGTTTTATTTAAAAAAAACAAAACGTTTGAACACCAAAAGCCCACCTTTAAAAATCAAATTTGAAAACACTCGTCAGGCTAAAAAATTAAGAAAAGAACGCTCACAAAAATAGTTTAAACTAAAGATCAACGGTTTTTAAGGCCATTTTAGTAGATTTACCCCTAGAAAAAACCCAACTATACGCTTGAGATGAGAAAAATTAAATTGGTAGAAGTTCGCTCTGAAATTGCTGCCGGTACCCGTGGTGCAAGCTTAGGAGTGGATGCCCTCAAAATCGCAAGTCTAGACAAAAAGTCTAATTTTTTCTCCCAATTCGAACCCATCCATGTTCCTGATGCCAATAATTTTCTTTGGAAAGGAAACAAACACCCTTTTGCTAACTATATAGATGGCGTATATCAGGTCATTAAAAATGTAGCCTCTACAATTGAATCCTTGCGACTTGAAAAGAAGTTTCCCATTGTACTCGCAGGGGATCACAGCACTGCAGCAGGAACAATCATGGGCATCAAAGGTGCACATCCTGAAAAACGATTGGGCGTAATCTGGATTGATGCTCATGCCGATCTCCATACCCCCTACACCACTCCCTCGGGCAACATGCATGGGATGCCTCTCGCTATGGCAGCACACTTAGATAATCTAAACTGCCAGATCAATCAACCATCCCATGAGACTCTTGCCTACTGGGATCGGATCAAAAAGATTGGAGGCGATTCTCCAAAAATTCACCCGAAAGACATTGTCTACATTTCCGTTAGAGATACCGAGGAACCAGAAAACTCCCTGTTAGCAGAATTTGAAATCAAGAATTTCACTACTGAAATCGTTCGAAATCTGGGCGTTATGGAGGTGGCAAAGCAAGCACTTGAACTTTTGAAAGACTGTGATCAGCTCTACATTTCCTTTGATGTTGATAGCTTGGATCCTTCCATATCCCTTGGAACAGGCACTCCGGTTCCGAATGGCTTGACTGTCGAAGAAGCCATTCAATTGAATGCCGAACTCATCAAGGACAAGCGCGTTTGCTGCTGGGAGATCGTGGAAGTTAACCCAACCCTAGACAGTGAAAATACAATGGCAGAAATTGCATTTGAGGTGTTGGAATTCACTACAAAATCATTGGTGAATCATTTTTAATTCACAGTTAGGCTCCTTTTAGTCCTTTTTTATGGATTCAATTAACTAAGGCTGTTCAGACTTTTTTTTCTTATTATGAACACGAGTACCACATATTACAATAAGCCGTCTTAAATTTGTTGCACCGCAGATACCGGAAGGCAGCTCAAGTGGATCAAGCATAGAAAAGCTAGCTAACTTTCTCTGGGTAAACCTCGATACCATGAATTTTCAAGATTCCATCCTCAAGGGCATCCAAGATGCTTTTACTTCTTGCTTTCAAGCGTCTATTCCATTGGACCAACTCAGCTTAGCTCCTACTAAAAAAGAGTTTGAGGGCAGTTACACTTTTGTTGTATTTCCATTTTTGAAGCAATCTCAACTGAGCCCTGAAGCTACCGCTACCCAACTAGGCACCTACTTAAAATCAAATGTATCCGCGATAAAGGACTTCAATGTGGTCAAAGGATTTTTGAATCTGGTAGTTGCTCAAGAAGAATGGATTCAGCTATTCAAACAAGTTTACACTTCACCTAACTTCGGCCAGCTTCCAAGTAACGGTCAGAAGGTAATGGTAGAATATTCCTCCCCTAATACCAACAAACCGCTCCATTTAGGTCACCTAAGAAATAATTTCCTAGGTTATTCTGTTGCTGAGCTACTCAAGGCCTCTGGATACGAAGTTGTGAAGGCAAACCTAGTCAATGACCGAGGCATCCACATCTGTAAGTCCATGGTGGCTTACCAGCACTTTGGGAATGGCGAAACACCCGTCTCATCAGGACTCAAAGGAGATCACTTGGCAGGCAAGTATTATGTATTATTTGATAGCCATTACAAAGCCCAGCAAAAAGAGTTGATGGATGGGGGACAATCCGAAGAGGAAGCCAAGAAAAATGCTCCTATCCTACTAGAAGCGCAAAAAATGCTCCGCAAATGGGAAGATCAAGATCCGGAGGTAATTGGCCTCTGGAGCAAAATGAACGGCTGGGTATATGCAGGCTTTGATGCTACCTACAAACGAATGGGAGTTGACTTTGATGTCACCTATTACGAATCCAACACCTACCTTCTTGGAAAGGACATCGTAGAAGAAGGACTATCCAAAGGCGTCTTTTTCAAAAAGGATAATGGCTCAGTTTGGGTAGACCTAACAGATGAGGGACTGGACGAAAAACTCGTATTGCGAGGTGATGGTACCTCGGTATACATCACCCAAGACATGGGAACTGCCGATCTAAAGTACCAGGATCATCATATCAATAAATCCGTATATGTAGTTGGAAATGAGCAAGATTACCACTTTGATGTCTTGTTCAAGATCATGCGAAAACTTGGTCGTTCCTATGGACCTGGTCTGTACCACCTCTCCTATGGCATGGTAGACCTTCCCACTGGCAAAATGAAGTCCAGAGAAGGAACGGTAGTGGATGCAGATGAATTGATGGAGGAAATGGTAGCTACTGCTGCACAACACACCAAGGAACTGGGTAAAATCGAAGGATTTACGGAAGCACAGGCCATCGAGTTGTATGAAATGCTAGGCATGGGTGCCCTCAAGTACTTCTTGTTGAAGGTTGATCCTAAGAAGCGCATGTTATTTAACCCACAGGAATCCATCGAATTTCAAGGGAATACAGGGCCATTTATTCAATATTCCCATGCTCGAATAGCGGCGATTTTAAGAAAAGCCGAACAAATTGGAGTTGATCTTTCTTCGGATAGTTTTGCAAACTTAAGTGAACTTGCTGAGACAGAATCTGCTTTGATTCAACTATTGAATGACTTTGAACGGAAAATAAAGATGGCAGCTGAGGAGTATTCCCCAGCTGTACTTGCGCAGTACCTCTTTGATCTTGCCAAAGAATACAATCGATTCTATGCTGAGCTCCCTATATTTCATGAGAAAGACAGCCAACTCCAATCCTTTCGGGTAGCGCTTTCTTTGCAAACAGCCAAAACAATCAAAAGAGGAATGAGTTTGATTGGTATACAAGTTCCTGAACGAATGTAATTATGAAAACAGTCCTAATTTCCCTCAGTGTAGCCTTATTGGCTTGTGGTACGACCTTAGATCGACCAACTGATACAGCAAGTTTCCACCCAGCATACGACCAAACAATGGAAAGTTCATTTTATGAATTCAAGATCAAAGACATCAATGGTCAAGAAGTAGATTTCGCATCATTCAAGGGCAAAAAATTGCTTTTAGTGAATGTGGCTTCCAAGTGTGGCTATACCAAACAGTATGCACAGCTCCAAGAATTGTATACGCAGTATGGCGATGATATTTTAATTCTTGGCTTCCCTGCAAATAATTTTGGTGGTCAGGAGCCTGGCACCAACGAAGAAATCAAAGAATTTTGCTCCACTGAGTTTGGGGTAACCTTCCCAATGTTTGAAAAAATTTCAGTGAAAGGTTTTGACAAACATCCACTCTACCGCTGGCTTTCAGATGCCAGCCTCAATGGATGGAATAACCAAGAGCCAAGCTGGAACTTTTGCAAGTACCTAATCAACGAAAAGGGAGAGTTGGTTAAGTTTTTCCCTTCTTCTGTTAAACCGATGGATGAGGAAATTTTAAGCCTTATTAAGTCCTGATTACCCTTTTTCCTTGAAAAGAAGCATTCAATCAAAAAAAGAAGCCTGGCTGCATGCAGTCAGGCTTCGTACCTTACCCCTGGCCCTAGCAAGTATTTTTGCGGGCTCTTTTTTGGCTCAATGGCAAAGTAGCTTCCGTTGGGAAGTGTTGCTATTGGCTTCTTTCACCACTATTTTTCTGCAAATACTATCTAACCTGGCGAATGATTACGGGGATAGCATTCATGGGGCGGATTCTTCTGAACGAAAAGGTCCTATCAGAGCGGTGCAATCTGGACTAATTTCACTGAAGGAAATGAAACGCGCCATGGTTCTTTTTGGAGGCTTGTCACTATGCACTGGTATTCTCCTCATTTACCTTGCACTACCTGATTGGAAGTATTTTTTAGGATTTCTTGCTTTAGGTTTAGCCGCGATCTGGGCTGCAATTCGCTACACCTCAGGCAAAAAACCTTATGGATATGCTGGTTTGGGAGATTTTTTTGTCTTTATCTTTTTCGGAATTGTGGGTGTTTCAGGAACTTACTTTTTACATTCTTTAGAAGCTAAGCCTTTGATCCTGTTAATTGCCATTTCTATAGGTTGCTTTAGCACTGCAGTGCTCAACATCAATAATATCCGAGATATTGACTCAGATCGACTCGCTGGAAAATTATCCGTTCCTGTTCGCATGGGGCGCACGAATGCAATCCGCTACCATTGGGCTTTAGTCCTACTTGGAAATGGTAGCCTACTCTATTTTGTATTGCTAAATCAAACATATACCCCACTTTTAGCATTTTTGATGCTGCCATGGATGATTCAAATAAGCCAAGGAATTCAGTCTGCAACCACTGCCGCTGAAATAGATCCATACCTCAAGAAAATGGCCCTCAGCACGTTAATTTGGACTCTATTATTTGGAATTGGCTTGATTCTTTAAGAAGCTGACAAAAGTCATATTCTATCCCTCTTATTCCAGTTACATTAACTGAATAAACGCCAGAACACATGATCCATATCCTCGTTCCTTTTGATTTTTCGAAGATGGCTATCCATGCACTTGATTTTGCCACGAAGCTCTCAAAAACCTACTCCAAACTTCACATCAGCCTTATTCACGTAATTGAACCCCCTTTAAATACGAATGCAGGTACTATAGGAGGAGGAATTGATCCCCTATCCGATTACCAAAATCAAGTTTATTTTCGGGAGCTATTGGAACTACGCAAAAAAGAGTTGGATCAAGTTTACACCAAACATTCATCCCCAAACTATCAGTTAGATACCGAGGTTCAGGTTGGAAATGTGTTTAGAGAGATTAATAAAGTCATTACCGATAAAAAGCCAGATCTTTTGGTGATGGGTTCTTCAGGAACCTCAGGATGGGAAGAATTTTGGATTGGAAGTACTACCGAAAAAATAGTACGCCATTCCCCCTGTCCAGTCATCACAATCAAAGGTGCAACTGATCCCTCTCAGCTTAAAAAAGTAGTTTTTGCCTCTTCCTTTGATGAGTTGGATGTGGACTTGGCCGCACGAATCAAAAATATGCAACAAGTTTTTGATGCCCAGTTTTACTTTGTAAGTATCAATACTCCTGGAAACTTTATCACCAGCAAGGAGGCGCAGCAAAGGCTTAATAAATTCATCCATCGCTTCAAATTTGAGCAGGTCCATACCGAGATTTACAATTCCCTTTCGGAAGAATCTGGAATTCTTGAGTTTGCTGACGATATTGGGGCTGATTTGATCGCGATGGCTACCCATGGGCGAACAGGCATTCTGCATCTGCTTACGGGAAGTATTGCAGAGGATGTGGTCAACCATTCCAAACGACCTGTTTGGACCTTTAGGGCAGCACATCCGAAAGTTTAATTTTAAGACCGATTACCAATTTCATGAGTAAAAAAAATAACGACTGGAAAAAACGAGACGGAATTGTTTTCTCCACTGAAGAATCCTTCGACTACCAAGTTGGTGACGATGAGTCCCTAGAAACTCTCCCACCTTCTCAACAGAAACTGAAAGTGTCGTTAGACAAAAAATCTAGGGCTGGTAAGCAGGTTACCCTTATTGAAGGCTTTGTAGGCTCAGAAGAAGATCTAAAAGAATTGGGCAAGCTCCTCAAAAATAAATGTGGGGTGGGCGGTTCTACCAAGGATGGAGAAATATTGATTCAAGGAGATCATCGGGAAAAGGTTGTTCAAGTTTTGATTCAGACTGGGTATGGCGCAAAAAAGGTAGGCGGATAAATGGCTCCCTACTGGTTGTTTCAACTTCAACTTTTTCCGTGGCTACCTTATTTGGTTTATCAGGCAAATATAGTTCGCAGGACTAGCCCCAAACTCCCTTGCCAGTCTTCCCTACTGACTTTGGGTCAAGGTCAAAAGCATGTCCTACTTCTCGGCGAATCCACCGTAGCCGGTGTAGGAGCAAGTACTGCAGCGCATACGCTCGCGGGGAATTTTGCAAGATTGTTAGGGGACTCTTATCAAATCGAAACTATAGGAAAAAAAGGATTGCGCGTAAAAGAAGCCTTTTCCCTATATCAACTTCACAAGCAATCAAGGACAACTACTAGTGAAGGGGTTATCCTGTTTTTGGGAGCAAATGATTGCTTTTTATTGACTTCTCCACAAGAATTTAAACAAGAGCTGAGGTCTTTGATCCTACAAATTCAAGTAGAAACCAAGGCAAACTGGATCTACCTAGCCGCAATCCCTCCTGTACACCTATTTCCAGCCTTTTCAGAACAAATGAGGTCTTTTCTTTCCAAGCAACGCGCCTATTTACAGCGTGAAATGGAAGCCCTTGCAGCAAAGGACCCCAAGGTGATTTACCATCCCATCCCTATGGATTTGCAGCCGGAATTCTTTTCTTCTGATGGAGTGCACCCCTCTGATTTAGGTTATCAAAAAATCGCCGAATTGGCAATCGAGAAGATGGTGCTGTAGCTACCATTTTCGAATCTAGACATTCTTGGATCCTTCGATATCTTCAACCAGTTCGGCATACCAAGCCTCACCATATTTTCGGACCAGCGCCTCCTTCAAAAAAGTATAAAGTGGTACTTGAAGACTTTTTCCCAATTGGCAAGCAGGATCACAAATATGCCAGCGATTGTAATTCAAAGCATCGTACTGATCGTATTTGGTCACTCGAATGGGGTAAAGGTGACATGAAATTGGTTTTTTCCAAGAGATTTTACCATCCAAATAAGCTTGCTCTATCCCACACTTCAAGATTCCTCTTTCGTCATATAGCGCATATGCACACTCTCGATTAGCTCCAAGGGTGGGCGTCACTTTATCACCATCGGCATCAATCACCCAAGTTCCCTGTGCCTCAATCACTTCACGACCTTCTGCCGTGATGTAATCTTTTACCAGGGGATAAATTTCTTCTATAATTTTGGTTTCCTCATCATCTAAAGGAGCACCTGAATCCCCTTCCACGCAACAGGCTCCTTTGCAGGCTTCTAGGTCACATACAAAAAAGTTTTCTTTGATGTCATCAGACAACACTACATCACCAACTAAAATCATCTGGATATTTTTTTTCAAAGATAAGTAGAATCCCTTCTAGGGTAATCCTCAAATAGGTATAAAAAAGAACCGCTCCTTTCGGAGCGGCTCAACCCAGCACTATGAAAAAAAATCATCTAATGTTCTGATATATAACAACGTACCAAGCAAAAGGTTTTTTTAATTGATTAATTTTTTTTGTGAATTTCTACTTTGCAACTTGCTTTTCCGTCCGAATCCCCAAAATTCCCGTACTTTGCAATGTGCAAGTCGTCTTGCCGCCCCGAAGCTTTGGGGAGGAAAGTCCGGGCAACATAGAGCGCCATACTTCCTAACGGGAAGGGCTTTGACTGGTGACGGTCAATGTACAGCTAGTGCCACAGAAAACAAACCACCATTGGAATGGGCCAAGACAAGTCTTGTGCTCCAACACTGGAAAGGGTGAAAAGGTGGGATCAGAGCCCACCGCCTCAGCAGCGATGCAGAGGGCAGGGCAAACCTTATGGGTTGAAAGATCAAATAGACCTCGGGCAAAGAGCTGCTCGTTCGATTTCTTTTCTTCGGAAAGGAATTCCGAGGTGGGTAGATCGATGGAGTCTTGGTGTGAACCAAGATCGAGATAAATGGCAAGAGCAACGCTACATTCGATTCGTTCGAAGAGGGCATTGCAACAGAACCCGGCTTACAGACTTGCACTTTTTTATTACTTTACAGCTATGGCAAAAATCCTAATAATTGATGACGAACGCTTTATTCGTGCATCGCTTCGCGAGATTCTAGAGTATGAGAAATACGAGGTAATCGAAGCCCAAGATGGTGCAGAAGGTTTACAAAAAATCAAAGACGAAGAGGTGGATTTGGTTCTTTGCGATGTAAAAATGCCAATTCTTGATGGCATGGATGTGCTGGACCAAGTGAAGCAATTGGATCACTCTCCACAATTCATCATGATTTCGGCACATGGAACCATCGAAACGGCAGTTGAAGCTACTAAAAAGGGTGCTTTTGATTTTATTTCAAAGCCCCCAGATCTCAATCGCCTACTTTTAACTGTTCGCAATGCATTAGACAAAAAACAGCTGGTCACCGAAACCAAGGTCTTAAAGAAAAAGTTGTCCAAGAAATTTGATATGGTAGGCGAATCCCCTGCCCTACAAGCTGTAAAAGATACTATTGAAAAGGTTGGGCCTACGGATGCCCGCGTCTTAATTACGGGCCAGAATGGAACAGGTAAAGAGTTGGTAGGCCATTGGATTCATCAAAAAAGTAAGCGTCAAGAGCAACCCTATGTGGCGGTAAACTGTGCAGCCATTCCATCAGAATTGATTGAATCTGAACTATTTGGACATGAAAAGGGATCCTTCACTTCCGCACATAAACAGCGAATGGGAAAATTTGAGCAAGCCGATGGAGGCACACTTTTTCTTGACGAAATCGGTGACATGTCATTACCAGCTCAGTCCAAGGTGTTGAGGGCGCTTCAAGAAAATCTAATCACCCGAGTAGGCAGCGACAAAGATATTAAAGTGGATGTGCGTGTTTTGGCTGCCACAAACAAGGATTTGAAAAAAGAAATTGAAGCTGGAAGATTCCGGGAGGATTTGTATCACCGATTAAGTGTGATTTTAATTCATGTCCCTCCCCTTCGCGAGCGAAAGGAAGATATACCGCTCCTCTTAGATAAATTTCTTGAGGACATTGCGCAAGAAAGTGGCAGTGTAAAAAAGAAGATTAGCAAGGAAGCTATTGATCGCTTGAAAGAATTGCCCTGGACTGGAAATATCCGTGAGCTACGCAACGTAGTAGAACGGCTTGTAATCTTAGGAGAACAAACAATCAGTCTTGAAGATGTTAAAAAATATGCTGACTATTAAATCAGCATATTTTGTTTAGCTCAATCCCTTTTTCGGAGTTATTTCCTTGGCATAAGCAGGACAAGGTCTAGTAGATGCACAAGAGGCCAAAGCTAAAAGTGAAATGACAAGCGCTACTGAGGCAATTCGTTTCATAGAAGATTGATTAGATAGCTAAAGATGTTTATTAATTTTTTCTAAAGCAATTACCGAACCAACAAGTTGCTTCACAATAATTACTGAATTAACAAATTACAGCCTCTAACATCTGAATGATCAAATCGGCCTAAAACTTCTAAAAACCCATTTTCATCCCAGCTCCCTATATCTTGGGTTTCGATAAAAGCACAAGAATGGAAATTTGCTAAGTCAATCAAATTGATTCCACCTTGGCTTCGAGAGGAAGGGCTAAATGGGTCATTCAGGTCACGAAGCATTACCCGCATGCAACTTGGAAGGGTATACTTACCCTCCCCCTTGGAATAGACTTGAGAAAGTAGTTCAGTCATGCCGTATTCGGAATGGATGTGGGCCACTTTAAAAAATGCTCGCAATTGTTGGTGCACCTCCTCACGAATCATCTCCCTCCTTCTTCCCTTCATCCCCCCCGTTTCCATTACGATTAAGTCGGGGTTTTCTTTAAAATTGACTTGTGATTCAGCCAAATCCAAGAGCGCAAAAGTCACTCCCAAAAGCAATACTTTTTTGCTTCCCTGGGCGAGTTCTTTCAATCGCTGCAAAAGTTCCTGTTGGTTGTATAAATAAAAGCCTGAAGCTTCTGATTTGCTTTCTTGGATAAAATGGCTAGCCATCGCAACCAGACTACTTCCGGGCCGCTCTAAATAAGCTGGAAGCAATGCTAAAACATGAAAATCAGACAAGGGGCCATATTCCTTTTCAAAAAGAAGCTGTGCATGATTGAGGTAAAATTCCTCTGACCATAACAAGTGTTTACTTGTAATCGCTCCCGTCGTACCACTGCTAGTATACACTTGTGTAGCGTACTCAGGATTTCCACAATAAATTTGACTGTCTTTGAAAAATTGAATAGGCAAAAATGGAATATCCTCCAGCTGTTGAATGCTTGAGGGATGAATTTTTCTTGCCTTCAGGTAGGCTGCATAAATTGGATTGTGGCGTGCTTGAAACTGAACCAATTCCAATGCAAAATCCTCAAAATGATCCAAAGTCAAGGTTTCCAACCTTTTTGAAAAACTTTTAAATTCTTCCATCGTTTTATATCTTGGCTCCTCCTAACAAGTACATCTTGATTCGGAATGTAAATGTACCTTCATCTCATGCGTTTGAAAAACTATTCTTTTTTATTATTCGGTTTTACTCTTTTGGGGTACTCCTGTATCAGCCCTCCTGAGAATTTTCCGAGTACGCCTGAAATTGAATTCTCAAGTTTGGAATATGTTGGCACTCCTGGACAAGACTCTTTATTACTTACCCTCAAGTTTAAAGATGCGGAGGGAGATTTGGGTTTATCAGCGACTGACATCAATCCCCCTTTCAATCCGCTCAACTACAAAAAAGATGCTGCAGGAAACTATATTACCTACTCTAGAAGGCCAAGTACTGCTCCACGCTACAATCCCATCGATTGGGTAATTGATCCTATTGTTAACAATACCATCTTTAAGGACACCCTCTGGGTTGAAAAAAACGAAAACCAATACAATATTTTTGTTCGCTTCTTCATCAAGCGTAACGGACAATTTAGAGAATTCAGGTGGCAAGACCCACCATTTTATACCACATTCAATGGCAGATTTCCAAGAATCCTAACCACAGAAATTGGTCAAGCAGTAGAAGGAAAAATCACTTACCGCATGCTTTCCTCAGGTTGGGAGTCAATTTTCAGGAACGATACGCTGCGGATAGATGTACAAGTTCAAGATCGCGCACTAAATCGCTCGAATGAGGTTTCTAGTGCAGCCGTAACTCTTAAACAAATTAGTAGAAAATAAAAAAAGAGCTAGTTTAAACTAGCTCTTTTCTTTTTAGAGGGCTGGAAACTTTTTTGGATTGGATTCATGCATGATTTGGTATGCTTTTTCAACAACGTCCTCCACACTTGGCTTTGAAAAATAATCCCCATCCGTAGAATATGCAGGTCGATGTGCCTGTGCGGCTATGGTTTGCGGAGCAGCATCCAAATGGGAATATACCCCTTGATTATCCAAAACCTGCTGCATCATAAAGGCAGTCCCCCCTCCCGGAACATCCTCATCAGCAAAAAGTACGCGGTTTGTTTTTTGAATCGATTGTCCAATAATGCCCTGCGTATCGAAAGGAAGTAATGTCTGCACGTCAATCACTTCCAGAGATAGTCCAATTTCCGCAAGTTCAGCAGCTGCATCCATCACAATACGGCACATGCTACCGTAAGTAACTACAGTTAAATCACTGCCTTCCCGAAGAACTTCCGGAATTCCCATTGGCACGGTGAATTGACCAATATTTTGAGGCATTTGCTCCTTTAGACGGTAGCCATTCAAGCATTCAATCACCAAAGCTGGTTCATCAGACTGCAAAAGCGTAGCATACATCCCTGCTGCTTGAGTCATATTTCTTGGTACGCAAACAATCATTCCTCTAAGACTAGACAAGATCATGCCAATTGGAGATCCCGAATGCCAAACTCCTTCCAAACGGTGACCTCTTGTGCGGACAATTAAAGGAGCTTTTTGACCTCCCTTGGTTCGATAGGTCAGCGTAGCTAAGTCATCCGAGAGCAACTGAATCGCATATAGAAGATAATCTAGGTACTGGATTTCGGCCATGGGGCGAAGACCACGCAATGCAGCTCCAATGCCTTGACCGATAATGGTACACTCTCTAATGCCGGTATCCATCACACGCCATTCTCCATACTTCGCTTGAAGGCCTGCAAATGCTTGATTGACATCGCCTATTTTCCCCACATCTTCTCCAAAGGCAAAGAATTGAGGATTGTGTTCCAAGGTGTAGTCAAAAAATGCTTGTAAAATTTCTCGGCCATCTACTAGAGGCGAATTCTCATTGACCTGTGCTGGAATTACTTGGCAATTGGAAACAGCAGTGGCAGTTTGGCTGTACAAATGACTATTGTAGCGGTCAAAATTCTTTTCCTGTTGTTGGCAATACCATTCTTTTAACTCTTTCTTAATTCCATCTCCCTCAGCACGAAGCAAGAACAAAACTTTCCGAACCGTGCTGACAACATCCTTACGAATTGGGTTGATGGTTTTCTTCAAATCATCTGCAAGCTGGATTAATAAAACCTTACGGGTAGATTTTTCTGCAGTGCTTCGAATCAACGATAGCACCTCTTCCAGTTCTACTTTAACTTCTCCTGAAAATTCAGCCCAAGCAGCATCTTTGAGACGCTTAACTTCCACTTTTACTGCAGCTTCAATCTCATCAAGGTGGTCTGCAGTAGCAAATCCAGAAGAGATAATGTATTCCTTAAATTTGAGAATGCAATCCCAATCATGCTCCCATTGCAATCGTTCCTTACTCTTGTAACGTTCGTGGGAGCCAGAGGTAGAATGGCCTTGCGGTTGGGTCATTTCTTCCACATGCAGCAGTACAGGAACGTGCGATTCACGCGCAAGCTGTCCAGCTGTGGCAAATGCTTGCATCAGCCCTTCGTAATCCCACCCTTTTACCCGTAAAATTTCAAATCCCTTTTCAGTATCTGTTCGCTGCAATCCTAGCAAGGCTTCCGAAATACTTCCTTTGGTGGTATGAAACTCTTGTGGGACTGAAATCCCAAATCCATCGTCCCATACAGCCACCACCATCGGCACTTGGAGCACACCCGCAGCATTAATGGATTCAAAAAACATGCCCTCTGAAGTAGAGGCATTTCCAATGGTTCCCCAAGCAACCTCATTGCCATTGACTGAAAAGTCAGTGAATTCTTTTAGGGCTTTATTATTTCTAAAGAGTTTGGAGGCAAAAGCCAAGCCCAATAATTTGGGCATCTGTGCGGCAGTAGGAGAAATGTCTGCTGAAGCATTGTATTGAGAAGTCAGCGACTTCCAAGATCCATCTTCGTTAAGCGATCGAGTAGCAAAATGCCCATTCATCAGTCGACCTGCACTTGCGGGGTCTGCTTCTACATTCGTGTGCGCATACAATTGAGCGAAGTACTGCTGAACAGTTAATTCGCCCAATGCCATCATAAAGGTTTGATCACGATAATAGCCTGCTCTAAAATCTCCCTTTTGAAATGCGCGAGCCATAGCTAGTTGAGCCAACTCTTTACCATCTCCAAAAATTCCAAACTTAGCCTTACCCATAAACACCTCTTTTCTTCCCATTAAGGAAGCATGTCTACTGGTCACTGCCCATCTGAAATCCTCTAAAACCTGATTCTGTTGAATGCTGGCCTCCCGCTGCACTTTATCCTGTAATTTTCCCGCCATAGGTTGAATTATCCTGAATCGTTACTTTTTGGGTTTACATGTTGCGTTCAAAAATAGGCAATAACTGTGGATGTGCAAATTTTTAGCAAGCTATTTACCCATTTAAAATTTGGTATTCTTAAATATATTTTTGTTTAACCAAATATTATTCTAACAATTATCGAATTATGCTATTTTAATGGAGTAAACATTCAAATAATCTCTGCTTGATTTTTTTCCGCATTTTCTAAAAAAAAATCAAAAGATTTTTTCAGAATAGGCTCATTTTTAAAATTAAGTAAAGGTTTACCGGATAAAAAGGAATAAACTTTTGAAAATCTTCTAAAAACAAAATGGCTACCAAATAGTATTCCTAAACTAGCTGCTCAAACGTGTTTTGCTTCCTATCTTTGCGGCAGTATTATAAATCCAAATCAACTTAGCCATGATTATAGGTGTTCCTAAGGAAATCAAAAACAATGAAAACCGAGTTGCCCTCACTCCTGCTGGAGCAAAAGAATTGATCAAAAGAGGCCATCAAGTACATGTACAGCAAAGCGCAGGACTTGGAAGTGGTTTTTCTGATGAAGACTACAAAGCTGCGGGTGCAAGCATTTTGCCAAGCATTGAAGCTACGTATCATATTGCGGAAATGATTATGAAGGTGAAAGAACCCATCGAATCAGAGTACAATTTGATAAAAGCCAATCAACTTTTATTTACCTATTTTCACTTTGCGTCTTACGAACCATTAACCAAGGCCATGGTAGCCAGTAAGGCTATTTGCTTGGCTTACGAAACCGTTGAAAAAGCAGATCGAAGCCTTCCCCTATTGGTGCCGATGTCTGAGGTAGCTGGAAGAATGGCGATTCAAAAAGGCGCCAATTACCTAGAAAAGCCACTTGGAGGCAGAGGCATTTTGCTTGGAGGTGTACCAGGTGTACTACCTGCCAAAGTCCTAATTCTGGGAGGAGGTATCGTAGGCACCCAAGCAGCCTGGATGGCGGCTGGATTGGGTGCAGATGTGATCATTATGGATGTATCACTTCCTAGAATGCGCTACCTAGCTGATGTAATGCCTGCAAACGTGAAGACCATGATGTCTAACGAATATAACATCCGAGAGCAAATCAAGCAGGCGGATCTAATTGTGGGAGCAGTATTGATTCCTGGTGCAAAAGCACCGCATTTAATCACCAAAGACATGTTGAAGGACATGAAAAAAGGAGCGGTATTGGTGGATGTGGCCGTGGATCAGGGAGGTTGCATTGAAACCTGCAAACCTACTACCCATGAGAACCCTACCTACATAATAGATGATGTAGTTCACTACTGCGTGGCCAACATGCCTGGAGCTGTTCCGTATACTTCTACATTGGCCTTGACCAACGCCACACTTCCTTATGCCATCCAATTGGCAGACAAAGGCTGGAAAAAGGCCGCACAGGAAAATACAGACCTGGTACCTGGTTTGAATGTAATTCAAGGTGATATTGTCTACAGAGCGGTAGCAGAAGCATTCAACATGCCTTATACACCAGTAGAAAAATACCTGTCTTAAGTGTAGAGCTACTCCAACAAAAATCCCAGCAAGGCCTTCTAGCTGGGATTTTTTATATAAACAAATTTCAATTCAATGAAGGCCAAACTGGTGTATTGAATTATGCTTTTCTAACAAATTCGGATTTGAGTGCCATCGAGCCAAAGCCATCGATTTTACATTCAATGTTGTGGTCTCCTTCGACCAGTCGAATATTTTTGACTTTTGTCCCGGCCTTAATCGATTTTGGAGCTCCCTTGACAGGAAGATCTTTGACAATAACAACCGAATCCCCATTCGCTAAAAGAGCACCATGGGCATCTTTTACCTGAAATCCCTCCTCAACTGATGAAACTACATCACTTGGATTCCATTCTAAGCCACAATCAGGGCAAACCATCAAGGCATCGAGTGGATAGGTATATTGGGAGCCGCAAGTAGGGCAAGGGGCTATATTTTCCATAGCTCAAATTTAACAATACCCACGGTTTAAATTAGGATTACCATAAACTTAGTTTATGGTAAGTACCCTTTATCTCACTGAATTAGTAGATTTTATAATTCCCTCGGCCAAAATAATTTAGCCCAATCCAATAATTCAATTCCCAATTGGTGCTGAAAACCATACAATATCGAATCAAAAAGAAGTAAAAAAACCCCTTGAAGGACAATGGATTTTCCAAAACCAAGCCATTTATCTTTTTCCAAACGCCTCCCCCTTTCGATTAAATAGAGTCCAAGGGCAATGTATCCGAAGTCTAAGGTGGCATTCGCTAGGAGAACCTTTTCAATTTGTTGCTGTGTAACTAATACCTCCCAAAAATTCAAAACAGCTACTTGCTTTGCCTGCCAAAATCCGTATCCTGCAATTCCAAGATTCACAAGATTCCAGTAGGCATTCATTTGATGGAAAGCCTGGGTTTGTCCACGCGTCCGAAAGCTAGCTACTGCCCCCCAAACCAAATTTACCACTGCCCAAGTACCCAAGATGAGCATGCCTTGCTGGTTGTAATCCAATCGAGTTTGATTAAACCCCTCCAAGTCTGCAAGTTCCTGAGCAGAAACAGGCAGTGTGAATACAAAAAATAGAGGAAACAGGTGAAGGACTTTGGAAATTTTCATAGCTCAAAAACCAAAAATTAGGGGTTAAAGTTTGTTAGATGCTTGAATTACAGGTAGTCCACAGCATTTTGATACCAAAATAGCAGATCAGTAGCCCTACTCCGATAGTTAGGAATCTCCTTATTTTTGGAGTCACCAAATGAGCAAGTTGAACAGCAAGAAATCCTTTGGTAAGATCAAAGCCAAAGACTGTCAGCAAAAGTGCTCCATAAAACAAAGTGATTTGATTCATTTCCCAAGATTCCTTTACGGATACCATGCTAGCGATGGAGATCCAAAAAAGAAAAACAAATGGATTGATCCCATTAATGCCAAAGCCCTTCCAAAAGGATTTGCCTAAACCGACTGCCTTTGTTTCTCTCTCCTGAGTATTCACTTCCTTTTTTCTGATGTAAGAAAGACCAAAACCAATCAATATCATTCCTCCTAGGTATCCCAAAGATTTTTCGATCAATGGAAATTGACTTAGGAAGTGTACACCGAAGTAGGTACAGATTACATAGAACAAGTCGCTCAGCAACACGCCAAATGCTAAAATGGCCGCTTGCTTAAAACCCTGGTCTATACTTGTAGTGATTAAGGCAAAAAATACAGGACCAATCATCATCGAAAGGAGAAGACCTAATTCAATTCCTTCTAAAATCGCTTTTATCATCTTCAAAAGTACCGCCTCTTGGCTTATATTTGACTGAAATACCACTTGAATTTTCATTCATGGACATCAAAGCCAACCTTGAGCAAGTCAAAAAATCATTTCAAAACCCAAATTGCAAACTGATTGCAGTCAGCAAAACCAAACCTTTGGCTGATCTTCAAGCTGCCTATGCCGTAGGAATTCGTGATTTTGGAGAAAATAAAGTTCAAGAAATTCAAACCAAGCAACCCGAGATGCCTGCGGATACCCGTTGGCACATGATTGGGCATTTACAGAGCAACAAAATCAAATACATTGCTCCATTTATTCACCTGATCCATGGAGTAGATTCCTTCAAACTCCTAGTCGAAATTGACAAACAGGGAAAAAAGATCAATCGACAAATCTCTGTGTTGCTTCAAATTCACATTGCCACGGAAGAAAGCAAGTTTGGATTCGATCTAGGAGAACTGGAGGCCATGCTTTCTAACCCAGAATTTAATAATTTGACCCATGTTCAAATAGAAGGATTGATGGGGATGGCAAGCTTTACAGAAAATCAAGAACAAATCCGAACTGAGTTTCGAGGATTGAAACAGCTATTCGATGAATTGAAAAAACGAACTCTTCCCTCCTTTGTAAAGCTGCATGAACTTTCAATGGGAATGAGTGGGGATTACCAAATTGCCCAAGAAGAAGGAAGTACGATGGTCCGCATTGGATCTTCCATTTTTGGTGCTCGAAACTATCCGAATCCATGAACGCAAAAAGAATCTTACAAATCACAGGAATTTCTGGAGCACTAGCAGTAGGCTTAGGCGCATTCGGTGCGCATGGCTTGGAAGCAATCTTAGTTCAAAATGATCGACTTGACACCTTTCAAACTGCCGTAAACTATCATTTTTACCACACCTTGGCCCTATTAGGCGTCGGAGTTTTGGCTTTAGTCAAACCACAATGGAAAGGGTTTTCATTCACTGCTTGGTGTCTGATCTTGGGAATTTTGATTTTCTCGGGATCACTCTATGTACTATCCTTAACTGGAATTACTTGGCTAGGCGCTATCACCCCGTTAGGAGGCCTTTCTTTTATTCTAGGTTGGGGTTCTCTTGTTTACCTCAGTATCAAAAACCAGTAAGCTCTTGAAAAAAAAGCTCTTTGCCCTTTTTGCATTCTGTTTCCTTTGTGGCGCCGCACCTGCACAGATTCCAACTATGGGGATCACGCAGTTGGATAGTACCTTCGGAACTCAAAGTTTCTTCGCTGGACACCTTACTGGCTTTATGCTTTATGACTTGGAATCCAAGCAGGTGGTGTTTGAAAAAAATAGCCACCTCTACCAAATCCCATCCTCTACCGCCAAATTATTGACCCTCTATGCAGGTCTCACGGTCTTGAAGGATAGTACACAAACACTTCGTTATCAATCCTCAGGAGACACCTTAAAAATATGGGGCTCAGGTGATCCCAGCTGGAAGTATAAAAATTTTGAACAACCTGATTTCCAAAAAATTATTAGGAACCATACCCTGGTCCAGTTTTCAGATGCCAATCAAGTATCTCCTGCCTATGGCTATGGCTGGCAATGGGACGATTACAAATTCGATTATGCAGCGGAACGCAGTTCCTTGCCCATCTATGGCAACCTTGTAAACTTGAAAAAGGTGGGAGATTCATTGCAGCTGTTCCCATCAACCTTCCAGCGAAGGATACAACTCAGTCCCAAAAACTTGAAAGAATTGGAGCGGGATTTTTACAGTAACACCTATTATTATAATCCCAAAACCTTTGTAGGCCGAGAAAATAAACTCCCTTTTCTCGTTGAACCAGAGTTAATTGCTGAACTCGCCAGTTTGGAAACAGGAGTTCCTTGGATTTATCGATCGGATTCTCTTCCTGCAGATCATCAACAATGGAGAGGTGCAGTCCTTGCTCCTCTACTCAAAGAAATGATGCTTTACAGCGATAATTACCTAGCAGAACAAATCCTATTGATGGCTTCAGACAAGCTATTTGAAACCTTAGATAGCGATAGAGCCATAGATTACTTGTTAAAAACGGCCTTCTCGGATCTTCCAGATCGACCTCGATGGGTAGATGGTAGCGGTTTGAGCCGACACAATTTAATGACACCACGATCTTTAGTTCGCATAGTAGAAAAACTTAAGGAATTGCTTCCTGATGGCCAGTTTGAAGAATACCTTGCCGTTGGAGGAAAATCTGGAACCTTAAAAAATACCTTTCAAGCTGCCCAACCTTACCTATTTGCCAAAACAGGAAGTATGAGTCATTCTTATAGTTTGGCGGGATTAGTGAAAGCCAAATCAGGAAAAACCTATGCTTTTGCCTTTATGAATTCCAACTTCCCATTTCCTGTTTCGACAGTCAGAAAAGAAGTGGAAAAAGTAATGATCCAAGTCAGAGATCACTTTTGAAGTAGACAGCAATTGATTAAGTTGTCACAAACTTTGATTGCCCAATAATTGTACATCCCATGAATAAACGAAGTTTCTTGAAGTCCTTAGGTCTTATGGCAGCAACTGGGCCTCTATTCAGTCTGGATTTTGTAAAGGAAAATGCGAACTCAACACTCCTTCCAAAAGCCCTGCTTCGTGGCCAAACAGTTGGAATTATTAGCCCTTCTGCGGCTTCTGCAGACCGCATGGAATATACATTCGCCAAAGAAGCCATGGAAGCCTTAGGCTTAAAAGTAAAGCTTGGAGCTAATTTCAAGAATAGATATGGACATCTAGCAGGTACAGACCAAGAACGTGCCGCAGATTTAAATGCCATGTTTGCAGATCCAGAAGTAAAGGCAATCATTTGCCTTCGGGGTGGTTCGGGTGCAGCACGAATCCTACCATTAATTGATTACGAACAAGTGAAAGCAAATCCCAAACCATTGCTTGGCTATTCGGATATTACCGCATTACACTGCGCACTTCACAGTCAAACCGGGTTAATTTCATTTCATGGTCCAAATGGATCGGGTAGCTGGAATAGCTTCCATGCCAATCAATTTCAACAGCTTTTTTTCGACCAAAAGTTGCTCAGCTTCAAAAACGAAGTAACCAAAGGTGATGACTTGGTAGCGAAGGGGAATCGAATCCAAACCCTTACAAAAGGGGTGGTGGAAGGTAAAATATTAGGAGGAAATTTGACCGTATTAACTGCTTTATCTGGAGCTCCTTACTATCCTGATTTTCAGGATGCTATTTTATTCATTGAAGATGTGGGTGAAGACCCCTACCGTATTGATCGAATGATGAGTACACTCAAGCTCAATGGGACACTCGGAAAAATAAAAGGCTTTGTTTTTGGGCAATGTTCGGACTGTAAACCAGGAAGCGGATACGGAGCCTTCACCGTTGATCAGATCATGGACCAGTACATTATTCCATTGGGAATTCCAGCCTACTACGGCGCCATGATTGGACATATTTCGAAGCAATTTATCATCCCTGTTGGAGCCCGTGTACGTTTGAATGCGAACGATGGCAGCCTGACTATAGTAGAAAATATCTTTAGAACAAGTTGATTGTATGCGGTACCACTTCTCATTTCTCTTTTTATTTTGTTTAACCATGTCCGCACCAGTCCTTAGCCAAAACCAGAAAAAATCCTTGACCTACCTCGCTTTGGGAGATAGCTATACCATTGGAGAAGGAGTGGAATTCAGCGATCGCTATCCAGTTCAATTGGTTCAAGAATGGAACAAAACAGCTAAAAATCAATTTGCTTCGCCATTGATCATTGCAAAAACGGGTTGGACGGTAGATGAACTGGAAGCTGGCATCCAAGCTACTCCCACTTCAGCTGAGGGATATGATCTGGTCACCTTACTAATTGGAGTCAACAACCAGTATCGAGGCCGCTCTGTAGAATCCTATGCACTAGACTTTGAGAAAATGCTGCAACGTGCTGTTGCTTTTGCAAGGGGAAATAAAGCCCACGTCTTTGTACTCTCCATTCCCGATTGGGGGGTAACACCATTTGCGATAAGAAAAGGGGTAAACCCAGCTAAAGTTGCCAACGAAATAGACGAATACAACGAAACGAAAAAAGCCATCTGTGTTAAAAATGGAGTGAAATACATAGACATCACTACAGAATATCGAATTGAAGGCGCTTTGCCTAATGGCGTGGTCGCAGATGAGCTTCACCCCTCTTCCCTGATCTATAAAAAATGGATGGAGAAATTGCTCAAAGAAGTACAAAACATGAATTTCTGAACCAATTTAAAATTTCTAGTGTAGCTACATCGCAACTGAATTAACTGCAAAACCTAGATTTTTTAATTTAAAGTTCGACAAAGACCTAATTGATTTACGATGAAAATTATTTGCATTGGCCGCAATTATGCAGCACATATTGAAGAATTAAAAAATGAAAAGCCTGGACAGCCAGTCGTTTTCCTTAAGCCCGATACTGCCCTTGTAAAGGGAGGAGCGCCATTCTATTATCCTGACTTTTCCACCAATATCCACCACGAAGTGGAGTTGGTACTCAAAATTTCAAAGGAGGGAAAATACATCCAGCCTCAGTTTGCGCAACGCTACTTTGAAGAAATCGGCTTGGGGATTGACTTTACCGCAAGAGACCTCCAAGACCAATGCAAAGCCAAAGGCCTACCATGGGAAATAGCAAAAGCATTTAACGGATCTGCACCAATTGGTGAATTCAAATCAGTATCCGAGCTGGGCGATTTGAAGAACATCGACTTCCACCTAGAGATCAACGGAAAAGTCAAACAAAAAGGAAATACAGGCTTGATGCTTTTTGATTTTGCCACCATCATCTCCTACGTATCTCAATTTTTCACCCTCAAAAAAGGTGATCTCATCTACACAGGCACTCCTGCAGGGGTAGGTCCTGTTCATACAGGCGATCAGTTAATCGGATTTATTGGAAAAGAAAAAATGCTCCATGTTGAAGTTAAGTAAGCTTGTAGTTTTTAGTTTTCTTTTTTGTGTAGGGTACATTTCTGCGAGTTGGGGGCAACAAATCCAAAAAGGATACTTCCAATCTCCCGTAAAGCCAGGAGTTCGAAATTTCCTTGCCGGCAACTTTTCTGAACTTCGACCCAACCACTTTCACACGGGTTTGGATTACAAGTTTGGCGGTGTCGAAGGAGAACCCATCTATGCCGTGGCGGATGGCTGGGTCCATCGGATTAAAATTTCCTCTTTTGGCTACGGAAATGTCATTTACCTCAAGCACCCGAGCGGACACATCACGTTGTATGGACATTTGCGGAATTTTAGTCCAACCCTACATGCTTGGATGAAGAAAAAGATGTACGAGGCCAAGCTAAATGAACTTGAAATCACCTTGAAGGAAGGTGAATTGCCTGTAAAAAAAGGAGAATTGATCGCAAATGGTGGAAATACAGGAAGTTCGGGTGGACCACATCTTCATTTTGAAATCCGCGATAGCCTAGATCGTGCACTAGACCCTTTGCTAGCAGGCTATTCCGAAATCCTTGATCGCACCCCTCCTACTCCTCAAAAAATCGCTATTGTACCGCTTGAGTTGGATAGCCGTGTCAACGGAAAATTTCAACGCGTGGAAGTTACACCCGTTCTCAGTGGAACGAATTACCGAATTCCAGAAACCATCCAAGTAAGCGGAAAAGTAGGGTTAGAAATCCAAGGCTATGACAAGCTGGATGGGGCAGAAAATCAAAATGGCTTCCCAAGATTTGAAGTTTCGGACGACAATGGTCCCCTATTCAAACTCGTAGTAGATAAAGTGGACTTCAATTTTACGAGGCACTTCTTGCTGCATACACACCTCAATCGCTTTACCAAGCTGTATCACCAAAAGGATTTAAAGTTTTCCTACATTACACCCAGTTCCCCTGGAACAGGTGTTTTTGAGATCGAAACTGGGAAAAAGAAAAATGTACAACTCAAACTTGTCGATGCCTACAACAATACCCGACTAGTTCAACTCAGCCTTATCGGTGCTGATTTGGATTCTACACGTTCAGATGGACCCGCTCCTTCAAAGGCACAAGTCAGCTACTACAAGAATATTATGAAAATCAAGGTAGCCCAGAGCAGTAAAGGTGGTCTTGCTAAATTTGAAGTAGGAAATACTACCTATGAAATACTTCCTGCCTACCAGGATGCTGCCAGCAGAACCTATCTCTGGGATCTTAGATTTGGCATTCCTAAAAAAATTGACCTCTGCTCAGAAATTTATATACCAGATATAATCGGTCATTTTCCAGTAGATCGAGAGCATGTACATGCCAACGCTAAATTGCAAATTCGAACCGATTCAAACAGTCTATTGGAAGATTTATACCTACGCGTTAGCCATGCTGGAACTGCTACCGCACCAGTACTTAATTTAGGTGAATCAACTACCTACCTTTGGAACCCTATCGAAGTAACTTGGGATGTCACTGGATTTGCGGGTAACAAAGCCAAAACCCAAGTTTACCAACGTGCAGCAAATGGAGCACTTAGCTTTATTGGTGGTGAATGGATGGGAAATCAAATTCGATTCAAAACCAGAAATTTTGGTAGTTTTGTTTTAGCTGAAGATGCAACCAAGCCAAGTATCAGCCCTATAAAAGTGAATGCACAAGGAATGCGCTTCACGATCAAAGACAACTTGTCCGGAATTAAAAGTTTTGAGGCGTTGGTCAATGGGGAATGGGTTTGGATGCGCTACGAACACAAACAGGCTGTTATTTGGTCGGAATCACTAAATGGGCAATCCCTGATAGGGCCTGCAATCTTGAGAGTGAGCGATCAAGCAGGGAACGTGGCAGAGTGGCGTGGAACTTTGAATTAATGTTTTTGTAACCTAAACATGAATAATATGTCCTTAGAAATTGGCCAGATGGCCCCCGATTTTGAAGCAAAGATTGAAACTGGAGCATCCATCAAACTTTCCGACTACCGTGGAAAAAAAGTGATCCTTTATTTTTATCCTAAAGATGCTACTCCCGGCTGTACGGCCCAGGCCTGCAACCTACGAGATAATTACGAAGCGTTGTTAACCGCAGGTTATGTCGTATTTGGCATTAGTTCTGACGATGAAAAATCTCATAAGAAATTTATAGAAAAGCAAAACCTGCCTTTTTCGTTGATTGCAGATACCGACTTAAGGGTGCACCATGCCTATGGTACTTGGGTCGAAAAATCAATGTATGGCCGCGCTTATATGGGCACTGCACGAACTACCTTTGTCATCGATGAAGCTGGTAAACTCGCAGAAATCATCGAAAAAGTAGATACCAAGAACCATACAGCACAAGTGCTGAAGTAAAAAGTCCCATGAAAAAACAATCCCTACCCGAACTACAAAAAATCTGTAGCCAACTACGAAGAGACGTCCTACGCATGGTTCATGCCGTACAGTCTGGCCATCCTGGCGCACCCCTTGGCTGTGCTGAGTATTTTGTAGCCCTCTATTTTGATCAGCTCCACCACAATCCAGATTTCCACATGAATGGAAAAGGAGAAGATTTATTTTTTCTTTCCAATGGTCACCTCTCCGCAGGCTGGTATTCGGTACTTGCCCGTAGTGGGTATTTTCCGGTTGAAGAATTAAAAACCTTCCGCAAACTGAATTCAAGATTGCAAGGCCACCCGGCTACGCACGAGCACCTTCCTGGCATTCGAATCGCTTCAGGTTCATTGGGACAAGGATTGTCTGTGGCCCTGGGTGTAGCCCAAACCAAGAAATTGGATAAAGACAGCTCAGTAGTGCACGTGTTGATGGGCGATGGAGAATTGCAAGAAGGACAAGTTTGGGAGGCTGCCATGTATGCAGCACATTATGGTTTGGACAATGTGATTGCTACCGTAGATTACAATGGACAGCAAATTGATGGTCCAACCGTGAAAATAATGGACTTAAAAAACCTCAAAGCCAAATGGGAAGCCTTTGGTTGGGAAGTCATCGAAACCAAAGAAGGAAATGACCTGGCATCAGTCATTTCTGGTTTGGAAAAAGCAAAATCCCTCACAGGAAAAGGCAAACCCATCTTGAACCTACTCTATACCGAAATGGGCTATGGAGTCGATTTCATGGTGGGTACACACAAGTGGCATGGTTCCCCTCCCAACGACGAGCAATTGGCCCTAGCCTTGGGTCAATTGGAAGAAACCCTCGGCGATTATTAATTATCCATTGCAAAACACAAGAAGATGAGCTTAGACTTAAAATATACCTATACCGAAAAGAAAGATACCCGCTCAGGCTTTGGTGACGGATTTTTGGAGGCAGGGAGAAGAAATCCCAATGTGGTAGGACTTTGTGCCGACTTGATTGGATCCTTAAAAATGGGCGACTTTCAAAAGGAATTTCCTGATCGATTTTTCCAAACCGGCATCGCTGAGGCCAACATGATTGGATTAGCGGCTGGAATGGCTTTAGGAGGGAAAATTCCTTTTACAGGCACCTTCGCCAACTTTGCTACCGGTCGCGTTTACGATCAAATCCGTCAATCCGTAGCCTATTCCGATAAAAATGTAAAGATCTGTGCCTCACACGCCGGATTGACTTTGGGAGAAGATGGAGCAACACACCAGATCTTGGAAGATTTGGGGATGATGAAAATGCTTCCCCACATGACAGTGATCAACCCTTGCGATTACAACCAAACCAAGGCCGCTACCCTTGCTATCGCCGAATTCGAGGGGCCAGTATACCTACGTTTTGGACGTCCAAGCTGGCCAGTATTCACCCCTGCAAATCAGAAATTTGAGATCGGTAAGGCCTGGAAAATGATAGACGGAAGCGATGTAACGATTTTCGCCACAGGCCATTTAGTATGGGAAGCTGTCGTGGCGGAAGCCATGCTCCGCGAAGAAGGTATTCGTGCTGAGGTGATCAATATCCACACCATCAAGCCTTTGGATACTCAAGCGATCTTGGAATCCGTAAAAAAGACTGGTTGTGCCGTATCCGCAGAAGAACATCAAGTCAATGGTGGCTTGGGTGATAGCATCGCTCAAACCTTGATTCTACACCATCCTGCTCCCCTGGAGTATGTAGGTGTCAACGATAGCTTTGGCGAGTCAGGTACCCCAACTCAGCTTCTTGAAAAATACGGCCTCAACGCTGAAAACATTGTTAAAGCCGCTAAAAGGGCAATGGCACGCAAATAATCTTGGAGGTTTTCTTCAACCTCGAAGGTTTAAGTTTTAACTCGATGCACTCGATATTTTAAACACTTCCTATTTAAAAACCTTCGAGGTTTTAAAACAAACCTCAAAGGTTCTTCAAACCTCGACTGTTTTACTTCATTTAACCTTCGAGGTTTTATAAATAAACCTCAAAGGTTTGATCCATGCCTACACGAGCTACACTCCTCTTCTGCCTCCTTCTCACTTTTGGCTTTACCGTCAAAGGACAGAGTCCTTCCTTTTGGCTAACCGACCCCAAAGCTGGGATCCTATTCCAAAAGCAAGTTGAACCAAGTTTGGGTTCAGGTCAACCTACTGCACAGATTAATCTGTATCCCGATTCTACCTATCAAACCATGGACGGATTTGGATTTACGCTAAGTCAGGGATCCGCAAGCCATTTGTTGGGCATGTCAGATTCTGCTCGGAAAAGTGTGCTGCAGGAATTGTTTGGGTCAGGTGAAAAAGACATTCGAATTTCCTACTTGCGTTTGGCAGTAGCTGCCTCCGATTTAAATGCCTTTCCTTTTTCTTACAACGATCTAAAAGACCCGCTTGCCACGGATCCAACACTCAGCCAGTTTAGCTTAAGCTACGATACCCTAGACGTACTCCCGATCCTAAAACAAATTCTGGCAGTGAACCCCTCAATAAAACTAATGGCCTCCCCATGGTCTCCTCCTACCTGGATGAAAGACAATAAGGACACGCGAGGAGGGTCGTTATTGCCGGAGTTTGAAGCCAGCTACGCCCAATATTTGGTCAAATACATTCAAGAAATGGGGAAGCGGGGATTTACCATCGATGCGCTCACCATCCAAAATGAACCCTTGCACCCAGGCAACAATCCCTCCTTACTGATGCTAGCAGATCAGCAAGCTCGGTTTATTGGCAAGCATCTAGGACCTGCTTTTCGAAAAGCAGGGATCCAAACCAAAATCATCACCTACGATCACAATGCGGATCGGCCTGATTACCCCATTGCAGTTTTATCAGATTCACTAGCCAACCCGTTTATCGATGGGGCTGCTTTTCACCTCTATGGAGGACAAATCGAAGCATTATCTGAGGTACATCGCGCATTTCCTAACAAGCACCTCTACTTCACCGAGCAGTGGGTAGGTTCCCCTGGAAACCTGGAAGGTGACATTGCCTGGCATATCAAAAATCTACTGATTGGTGCCCCTAGAAACTGGGCTAAAACAGTGTTGGAATGGAATATAAGTTCCAATCCCAGCCTAAGCCCACATACAGATCGTGGAGGTTGTGACCGCTGCTTGGGCGCCATCACCATTGACGGCGATGTAGTAACCCGCAATCCTGCTTACTATGTAATCGCACACGCTAGCAAATTTGTGGATCCAGGATCACTTCGAATAAATTCTACCCTTCCTGAAGGCCTTCCCAATGTGGCTTTTCTCCGAGCAGATGGCAAAAAAGTCCTGATCGTACACAACGACAGCAAGGCTAGCAAACAATTTGAAATTCGTTCAGGCAAGCAGCAATTCAAGGCCTCCCTTCCCGCTGGAGCCACTGGAACTTGGCTTTGGTAACTCAAACCAAATCATTCAAAAAAGCCCTTCCTAATCAGATTAGAAAGGGCTTTTGATTGAAACTGGTTGTGAATTAGACTTTCGGTACCACCCACCCATTGTGGTAGTTGGCCTTCATCAGTTGATTGGCATCTGCTTCGGTAAACATATTTTTTGCAGCATTCCAGTAGACTTTCTTGCCTGTTTTGTAGGCGATATTGCCCATCTGTGCATTGATTGCAGCCACCGAACCTGTCTGAATTCCGCACTTCAATAGCTTGGGATCGTTGGCAGTCATCGCTTCCACAAAATTGACCGCATGCAGTTCCAATGCGCTAGGTCCTGAAGGTTTGGTATGCGGTACTTCCTCAATCTTATTTTTGCGCTGTCCATCTACCATCTCTGTTTCAGGAATCACCTTCCATCCACCACGATTCACGACAAGTGTTGCATTATTTCCAATAAATGCGATTCCTTCAGTAGTACCATAGTTGCCACCATCAATTCCTGTGGCATGCTCCCATAGCATGTTGAAGCCCTCGTATTCGTAGACAGTCTGCAAGGTATCTGGAGTTTCAGATGCATCATCTGGGTAGGCAAATTTACCTCCAGAAGCCATCACAGATTTAGGAGCAGACACACCCATCGCAAAAAGCGCAATGTCAATCTCGTGTACGCCCCAATCTGTCATCAAACCACCTGCATAATCCCAGAACCAGCGGAAACTGAAATGAAATCGATTGGCATTGAAATCTCGCTTTGGTGCAGGTCCTAACCACATGTTGTAATCCACCCCTGCAGGTACAGCACTATTTGCAACAACTGGTACTGGTTTCATCCAGCCTTGATATGCCCAGCATTTAACCAAACGAATTTGGCCTAGCTTGCCCGACTTCACGTATTGAATGGCTTGGTCGTATTGAGAACCAGAGCGCTGCCATTGTCCTACCTGAACAATCTTTCCATAGCGCTCCTGTGCTTTAACCATGATTTGACATTCTTCGATGGTATTGGCGATGGGCTTCTCTACATACACGTGTTTGCCAGCGGAAACGGCATCTACCATGTTGAGACAGTGCCAATGGTCTGGAGTACCGATGATTACCACATCAATATCCTTGTTTTCCAACATCTTGCGGTAGTCCTTGTACTGGGTAGGTCGCTTTCCGCGAATTTTGAATACATCTTCGGTGCGCTGATCTAGCACGCTTTGATCTACATCGCAAAGTGCAACACAGTTTACCTGTGGGATTTTGAGGTGCGCATTCATATTGGACCAGCCCATCCCCTTACAGCCGATTACGCCATAATTAATTTGGTCATTGGGTCCAATGCTGCGAGTAAAAGTACCAAAGTCAGCAGCAGTTAAAATGGAAGGCATGGACAAGCCCGCTCCCAGTAGCATGGTATTTTGTAGAAATTTTCTTCTTGAAGTCATGGGGTTTAGTGTTTGATGGTGAATAGTCAACAGTCCACGGACGTCAGTCGACCGTTGACCGTCAACTGTGGACAAAAGATTAAAGAGGTCTTACCCAAATATTTCGAAATCGAACGGGATTACCGTGATCCTGAAGTTTGATAGGTAGCGCCTCTGCATGGGCCTTGTAATTCGGGATTCCAATGTATTCGGTTGGACCTTTGAGAATCACGTTGTTTTGAACCAAGACTCCATTGATCAACACCGTTACGGTAGCAGGTGAGGTCAACATGCCATTTTTGTCAAAACGAGGCGCCTTGAAAATAATGTCGTAGTAATTCCATTCGCCTGGACCTCTCAAGGGGTTTACCAAGGGAGGAAATTGCTTGTAAATACTTCCTGCTTGTCCATTGGTGTAGGTTTTACTTACGTAGCTATCCAAAACTTGGACTTCATATAACCCCATCAAAAAGAAGCCTGAATTACCTCTACCCTGACCTTCTCCTACGATTTCGGTAGGTGCAGACCATTCGATGTGGTATTGAGCATCACCAAAAGGAAGTTTAGATTGAATGTCTCCTGTACCTTTCTGTACCACTAATTCCCCCTGCTCGATTTTCCATGGTGCAGGGCTTGATCCATCTTTGGCAGAAACGAAACCAGACAGGCTGCTGCCATCAAACAGAACAATTGCATCAGATGGCGCTTGATGGTTCATCGCTCCAGGAGTCACCTTAGGAGGTACGGGAGTGTAAAACTCCGTAGCTTGAGGAGGCATGGGTGGCGGAGTAGGATTCTGCTGCGCAAATGTAAGGGATGCTGTTCCTAAGGTTGCCAAGAGGACTGCAACGAATAAATTACTTTGTTTCATAGGGTATGTTGGGTTTGAATTGCGAACTAATTCCTTAAAATACAGTAAAATTTTGGAGATTTGGAATACCGCTAATGGATTTTTGATGGAAATCACCCATTCCTTTTCTACTTTTCCTAAAATAAAGCTATCAGATGAAAAAATTGATCTTCGGACTTGTATTGGGTCTTTTGCTCAGCATGCAGGCCATTGCCCAGGAGGACTACTTCTTCCCAGGTGAGAAATTTGACCCCAGTATCCCCTCTCCTTCCCAATTTTTAGGATATTCTGTTGGGAATTGGCATACTCGCTATGATTTGATTGTCAAGTACTTTGAGCGATTGGATCAGCTTAGTGAGCTTGCAAAGCTCCAAACCATAGGATATACCCACGAGCATCGCCCTAAGATCATCTTGACCATTACCTCGGCAAAGCACATGGCCAATTTGGAACAGATTCGCCAAAAGCAGTTGCAACTTGCAGATCCTAGTCAACCCATGCCTGAGGTAGCCTCCATGCCTTCCATAATCCACCAAGGTTATGGAGTTCATGGCAACGAGCCTTCTTCAGCAGAAGCTGCCATGCTAACTGCCTACTGGTTGCTTGCTTCTCAATCAGACTTGGCTAAAAACCTCAGAGAAAATGCGGTCGTACACATTGACCCAACCCTCAATCCAGACGGAAGAGATCGCCACAGCTTGTGGGCCAATTCCAACAAAGGATTCCCGGCTGTAGCAGATCCCTTGGATCGTGAACACAATGAAGCCTGGCCTGGAGGAAGAACCAATCACTACTGGTTTGACCTCAACCGCGACTGGCTACCATTAGCCCATCCTGAGTCAAAGGCAAAAATAGCTTGGTACCATCAGTGGTATCCCAACGTAACTACTGATTTTCACGAAATGGGAGCGAATAGCACCTACTTCTTTGAACCCACCAAGCCCTATGGCTCAGAAAACCCAGTGGTACCTCGCAAAAACTACGACGACATCAACCCAAAGTTTGCAGCCTACTTCGCCAAATACATGGACAAAATTGGCAGCCTATACTGGACCAAAGAAGTATTTGACAACAGCTATCCAGGTTATGGCTCCTCCTACCCAGACATGCACGGAGGGTTGGGTTTGGTATTTGAAACCGCTAGCTCCAGAGGACATATTCAAAGCAGCCAGCGTGGCGACCTGACTTTTGCTTTTACTATTCGCAACCACGTGGTCAACTCACTGGCTACCATGGATGCTGCTCTCGCCAATCGAGAATACATGCACCGGTATCTTCGCGAGTTTTTTGAGGGAGCAGTTGCCGAAGGAAGCAAGGATCTTGGAAAAAATTACGTGTTTGGAGATGAAACTGATCCAAGCAGAAACCGACTTTTCCTTCAGTTCCTACTTGATCACAAAATCAAGGTGTATGAAAATACAGCAGATCTATCTGCGGCTGGACAAACCTTCAAAAAAGGAAGTTCTTGGGTAGTACCCACCAAGCAGCCTCAGTACCGAATGGTGCGAACCATGTTTGAGTATGTAACCACCTTTGCGGATTCCGTGTTTTACGATGCCTCCGCTTGGACCATGGCTGCGGCTTACGGCATGCCTTTCGCTTCTTCGCCTGTGGCAAAAGCTGGAACAGAATTAAAAGAAGTTACTAGACCTACTTTTGCTTTCCCTCAGGGTGAAGCTTATGCTTATTTGATTGATTGGCGAGACTATTATGCTCCAAAGTTACTCTTCGAACTACAGAAAGCAGGCGTGCATGTAGAAGCGCTGCACCAAAACTTTTCCTCATTAACTCAGGATGGCAAGGTAGATTTTGGACGGGGAACCTTGATGATTCCCATGGGTTTCCAATCCCTTCCCAAAACCGAAGTGGTGGAGCAGCTCAAAACCTTGGCAAAGAAAAATGGTCAGAAAGTCTATTCCGTACAAACCGGCTTGAATTTGAGTGGCATTGATTTGGGATCCAATAGCGTATCTGCCGTACAGCATCCAAAGGTAGTCCTAGTGGTAGGAACTGGAATCAATGCCTCTGAGGCTGGAGAAATCTGGAACCTACTGGATCATCAAATCGGCATGCCGATTACTAAGGTGAATGTAGAGCAGTTTGGGAGACTCAACCTACATGCCTACAACACGCTAATCCTTCCTTCTGGCAGTTATGGTTCCATTTCTGAAGGTCAGGTAAACCACATCAAGGATTGGGTTAGCCGCGGAGGTACGATCATATCCATGAAGAATGCCTCACTTTGGTTGAACCAAAAGGGAATCACGAAAGAAGAAGCCGTAGCTCCAATTGTAGAAAAAGGGCCTACAAGTCTTCCATTTGCTACACGAAATGATACCGAAGGTGCCAAGGAAGTTGGCGGAAGTATTTACTTGGCTGAATTGGATTTGACGCATCCAATTGCCTATGGCTATACGCGTAAGACCTTGCCGGTATACCGTAATACAGACCTATTCATCAAGCCATCGGCGGACAAATACCTTACTCCTATCCGCTACACAGCAAATCCACACCTAGGGGGGTACATTTCCAAAGCCAACCTAGAAAGTCTCAAGCAAAGTGCTAGTGTAGTTATTTCGCCTTCTGGCCAAGGCCGCGTGGTGCATTTCATTGATAGCCCCAACTTTAGAGGTGCTTGGTATGGGACAAACAAGCTCTTCTTCAATGCGCTATTTCATGGCAATGCCATGGATTAAGTAAAACTGTTAAACTAAAAAAAGCCTCAGAATCAATGATTTTGAGGCTTTTTTTAGTTTAAGTAGAAATTAAAGTTTAAACTGAACCGGTAAGGTCATTTTGGAAGCCACAGCTTTACCACCAATTTTAGCAGGAGTCCAGGTTCCAGAATTACTGATTACCCGAACAGCCTCTTCATCACATCCTTTACCAATGCCTCGTAGCACCTCTAAAGAACCTACCTTTCCTTCGGCATCTACCACAAAAGATACGACCACCATGCCTTGTACATTGGCTTCTTTCGCAGCAGTTGGATAGGACAAGTTCTTGATCATGTATTCGGTAAATCCTCCCATCCCACCTGGAGGAGCAGCCATTTCATCTACTTGGGTTTTAACGGTTTCCTGCGCCTGTGCTGCAGAGGAAAAGGATAAGCCAGCTCCTAGCACAAGCGAGAAAAAGCCAAATCGAAGCATAGTATTGATTTTCATGAGGTATATAATTTATCCAAAGAATAAAAATTACCCCCTCTTTTCAAAATGAAATGCCTTAAGCGGATGGATTGCTTACTTTTTCAAAAAGATAAAACAATTCTGCGCCAATTTGATGAGAGCGTTCGCTGTACATTTTTTCCTCAAGGGGACTATAGTCAAAGGCCTTGGGATCTTCAAATCGAAGCGGAAAACGCTTTTCTGCACCTGGAATAAACGGACAGTTTTCGTCTGCGTGATCGCAGGTCATCACCGCAGCAAAGTTCTTCGAGGCATTGATGGGGTCATCATACACCTTTGAAAAAGTCACAATGTGCTCCGAATCATCACTAAAAAAAACAAAATAAACCGGATTCGTCCCTTCTTTCTGCACTACCTTAAACCCCTCGCGTCGAATAGTAGCAACAGCCCGAGGATTAAATTCAGTCACTTCTACCCCGCCCGAATAGCATAATGCTTCAATCCCGTAGTAAGCTGCAGCCGTTTGCCCCCAAATCTGAGCCAATTGACTTCGACGGCTATTATGAGTGCAAATAAAGTTGAGCCGAATTTCTTGGCCAGCTAGTCGTTTCTCCCGAAGGTATTGAGCCATCTCTTCCAAAAGGACCTTTCGCTCCGAAGTGATCGACGAAATAGGCAAGGAAGCGATGGTCTGCAGTAATGGACTATAAAAGGTAATCTTCATTCGATTAACAGCATCCTGAATTGGGTGTACAAACAGGGCCCTGCGCTATGCTGGAAAGCCTAATTTTAGGTTTCTCCGTAGGAATACCGCATTTGTCCTTGGCTAGGCAGTCGGTCTGAGTGGCGGTCAACAAAAAATCAGTTCCATTGAAATCCAATCCATAGCGACCAATGGTATCTCCTTGGTACTCCACCTCCACCTCTAGGTCAGGAATGGATAAGAGGCGCTCGGCTAAACCAATGATGTTTAACAACTTGGTAGCAGCGAGGCGATGATCCACATCCCCTGCTTCCCACAATTGAAAGGTTACTTTGGACTCTTCGCGGAGGGTTCCTCCACAATCGATGTATTTTTTAGACACTTGACCTACCTCAGTGACATGGAAATGTGATGGAACCTGGCTTCCATTGGGTAGAAAAAAATTGACCTGAGGCAATCCCTCCAATTGCGTTTTTATTTCAGAAAGTTTCATAGGAGATCTAGTTTAGAGTTTTGTTTTTAAGCGAAATGCTGGTCTCAACAGCAACGTAATTCTGCATCCCTTACGGTTAGCAGGTCAAAGAAATTTTGAAATTGGAGGCGAACTTCTTCCCAGCGCTCTACATTCAAACAATAATTCACGGAAGTCCCCTCAATACTTCCACGGATCAATCCCAATTCCTTGAGTTCCCTCAAATGTTGAGAGATAGTTGCTTGTGCTAAGCCTAATTCCTGAACGAGCGTGCCGTTGATGCAGGAAGTTGAAGATGCAAGGTACTGAAGTATGGCTATCCGGGCGGGATGCGCAAAAGCTTTGGCGAGTAGTGCCAAATCGTTTTGTGCTGAATCAAATAAGGTTGTTTTTGTTGCAC
>JACCDO011393224.1_pt1 | contig 138371 bp, 124 predicted proteins | sample 7446101 | NCBI WGS metagenome assembly JACCDO01 (sample SAMN15323440, study PRJNA562643) | freshwater metagenome | isolation source: river surface water | place: USA:Blue River Watershed | collected 2017-08-16
AAGTTCAACCAAAAATTGCTCTATTGAGTTATTCTAACTTTGGATCTGGAGAGGGAAAAGATGCCAAAAAAATGGCTCAAGCAGTAGAAATACTTCATGATAAATATCCAAGTTTAGTTGTTGATGGAGAGGTTCAAGCAAACTTTGCATTAAACAATGATCTAATGAATGAAAAATTCTCTTTTTCGATTTTAGCAAATAAACAAGTAAATACACTCATATTTCCTAATTTATCTTCAGGAAACATTTCTTATAAATTACTACAAGAAATGTTAGACGGTGAAACAATCGGCCCTATTTTAGTTGGTTTGAAGAAATCAGTTCACGTTGTGCCTATTGGAGCAACTGTTAGAGAAATTGTAAACATGGTAAAAGTTGCCGTTGTTGACGCACAAAATAAATAAGCTGAATGATTGCACAATTACAAGGTAAGCTTATTGAAAAAAACGCAACAAACCTAATTATAGATTGTAATGGGGTTGGTTATGAAGTGAAAATTTCATTAAATACTTATTCTACTATTGGCAGTGAAGAATTTACTAAAGTCTACACGCAATTTATAGTACGTGAAGATGCACAACTGTTATATGGTTTCGCTACAAAAGAAGAAAGAGAAATGTTTAATTTACTTATTTCAGTTTCTGGTATCGGACCAAATACAGCAATGATAATGTTATCTTCCCTTATGCCTGCTGAAATTGCGCATGCTATTCAAGTAGAGGATGTTCGTACTATTCAAAGTATCAAAGGTATAGGAGCTAAAACTGCGCAAAGAGTAATAATTGACCTAAAAGATAAAGTACTTAAATTTAGTTTTACTGAAGAAATTTTACCTGTTGGACACAATACAAACAAATTTGATGCGTTAACAGCATTAGTTTCGCTTGGTTTTGATAAGAAAAATGCAGAAAAAGCATTAGATAAAATAATACAAAGTGGTAACGAAACAGTAGAAGAACTTATAAAAGGAGGACTAAAGATTCTGTAATAAATGCATTTTAGGCATAGTCATAAACAATATTGTGGCAAGGTTATTTTATATACCTTGCTTTTGTTGTTTTTTGGCCATTCATATTCACAAGAAAATGAAACAGAACTTCCTTTTCCAATTCCTAAAACATTTGATCCAACACAAAATCCTCAGTCACGTTTTGATTTAGGCAACCCAAGCCAATTAAAACAAACCATTGTGTATGATCCCACATCAAAAAAATATGTCTTCAAAGAAACGCTAGGAAATGAAGGTTCTATCAATTTTCGGAATCCCTCGATGATGACTTTGAAAGAATACATTGAATATGAAAGAAAAAAATCACTCTCCCAAAACTGGAAAGATAAACTTGACAAAATAACAGAATCAGAAAAAGCCTTGGTTGCACCAATAAAAATTGGGGGAAAAGGTTTTATAAACTTTTTTGGTTCTGATGAAATCAATATCAAGCCTCAAGGAACAATAGAAATAGCACTGGGTGTAAATTCATCAAAATATGATAATCCTTCTTTACCGGTAAATCAAAGAAGAATTACAAGATTTGATTTTCAACAAAATATGCAAATCAATTTGGTTGGTACGATTGGTACTAAATTAAAATTGAGTACAAGCTACAATAGCCAAGCAGCTTTTGATTTTGAAAATGTAACCAAATTAGGCTATACTGGTGATGAAGATCAAATTATTCAAAAAATAGAACTTGGAAATGTTTCTTTACCATTAAATACATCATTAATTCAAGGTTCACAAACATTGTTTGGTGTAAAAACTCAATGGAAATTTGGAAAGCTAACCATTGATAATGTTATTGCTTCATCGAAAGGTAAAAAACAAGAAATTAATATTGCTGGAAAAGCACAAGTACAAAATTTTGAACTTTCAGCTGATAATTATGAGGCAAATAGACACTATTTTTTATCCCACTATTTTAGAGATCAGTATGATACTGCCATGTCTCAACTTCCTATAGCAAACTCTCAAATAAATATTACACGTATGGAGGTTTGGGTAACCAATAAAATAAATAACACCCAAAATACGCGCAATATCATAGCCTTCACAGATTTAGGTGAATCAAACCCAAATGTAGTTGACGGAAAACCTGGAAATTATTCCGCTTCCATTTTTCCAGATAATAATTCAAATGGGTTATATCCTTGGTTACTTACTCAAAATTCAGTTAAAGACTTTTCCTCTGCTGTTCCAACATTGAGTAATGTAGTTACTGCTCCTGGTCCATTTGAACAAGCAATTACTTATGAAAAAGTAGAAAACGCCAGAAGACTAACTGAACAGGAATATAATTACAATTCCTTATTAGGGTTTATTTCGTTAAATCAACCTTTGATAAATGATGAAGTATTAGCTGTTGCCTATGAATATACTTACCAAGGAAAAACATACCAAGTAGGTCAATTTTCAACGGACGGAATTGATGGAAAACAAGCACTTTTCCTAAAATTATTAAAACCTACCTTAACTAATCCTAAGTCACATATTTGGGATTTAATGATGAAAAACGTGTATTCAATTGGTGCTTATCAATTAGATAAAACAGGTTTTAGATTGGATGTGCTTTATAATAATCCTTCAACGAGTTTACCAGTTAATTTCTTTCCCTATAACGGTTTAGATAAAATTCAGTTGGTTACCCTCCTCGGGATGGATAAATTAAACATGAATAATCAACCTTTTTCAGATGGTTTATTCGACTTTGTACCCATCAACTTTAGTGGAAATAAAACAGATAATGCAGGGACAATCAATTCCAAAAATGGTAGGGTTTATTTTACTACGATAGAACCATTTGGAAATACATTGAAAAAGAAAATGTTATCAAAAGGAATTGCAGAATCTGTAGTAAATAAAATTGCTTATACAGAACTCTATGATTCAACGAAAACAGCAGCTCAACAAATTCCGTCTAAAAACAGATTTATATTTAAAGGACAATATCAATCTTCTGTAAGTTCAGACATTCCTCTTAATGCTTTAAACGTTCCTCAAGGTGCGGTATCGGTAACTGCAGGTGGCGTGAAATTAGTAGAAGGTACAGACTATACTGTTGACTACAATTTAGGCAGAGTAAAAATTTTAAATAGTGGTGTATTAGAATCTAATACACCAATCAAAGTATCTGTTGAAAGTAACTCCGTATTTGGATTTCAAGCACGCTCTTTAATTGGAACTCACTTCAATTATCGATTTGATAAAGACTTTAATCTTGGGGCGACTTGGATGCGAATGGTTGAAAGACCTATCACTCAGAAAGTAGATATGGGTTCTGAACCCTTTAAAAACAATTTAATTGGACTTGATCTATCCATAAAAAGAGAATTACCATTTTTGACTAAATTGGTGGATTTATTACCTGGTATTTCAACACGTTCCAAATCTTCCATCTCATTTACGGGTGAGGTTGCCCATTTAATTCCAGGTGTTCCACGTGTTATAACTGGTTCAGGAATGTCTTATGTAGATGATTTCGAGGGTAGTCAAAGTACCATTGATTTAAGAACTCCATCCGCATGGAAGATGGCAAGCATTCCACAGGGACAACCTACATTATTCCCAGAAGCTACATCTAAAAGTTTAAATGCAGGATTTAACAGATCAAAAACAGCATGGTATCTTATTGATCCTATGTTTTACCAAAATTCGACGTTAACTCCAGAAAACGTAAAAAAAGATCCCTCCATGCTTGTGGATAGCCGTATGCGCATGGTCAATCAAAAAGACATTTTTCCAAATTTACAACAACAATACGGAACCTTTACCAATATTCCGATTTTGGAATTAGCTTACTACCCAAAAGAAAGAGGCATGTATAATTATGATACACTCTCGATCTTAGATAAATTAGGGAAATTTCAAAACCCAGAAAATAAATGGGGCGGAATTATGCGTGCATTATCAACTAATGATTTTGAACTTTCTAACATAGAGTTTATTCAATTTTGGGTGTTAGATCCTTTTAACGAAGATACAGAAAAAGCAGATCCAAACACATTACACTCAGGAGGAGATTTATACTTTAACTTAGGTAATATTTCAGAAGATGTTATTCCAGACTCTAGAAAAGAGTTTGAAAATGGACTACCTACAACTACTACTATTTCAGACAATATTGATACAACTCAATGGGCAAGAGTATCAACTCAAAACATAGTTGTCAACGCCTTTGATAATGATCCAGCGACACGAAAAATACAAGATGTTGGATTAGATGGATGGGATAATGAACAAGAAAAATTTCACTTTCAAAAATATGTTGCTTGGGTGAATAAGAATCCAAACCTGACACAAGAGGTTAAAAATAGGATGATCAATGACCCATCATCTGATGATTATAAATATTATGCTGATGATCAATATGATGCAGATAAAGCGAATATTTTAGAAAGGTACAAAAGATTTAATAATACTCAGGGGAACTCACCAACTCCAGAAATGTCTGCTACCATAAACGCAGCCGGCTACCCAACTCAAGCTACAAACCAACCAGACATCGAAGACTTAAATCAAGATAACAACCTTTCTGAAACAGAAAGTTACTATCAGTATAAAGTTAGCTTGCGCAGAAATGATTTACAAGTAGGTAAAAATTACATTACAAACATCCAAACATATACAACAGGAAATAAAACTGAACGTTGGATTCAGTTCAAAATTCCAGTTAGAGAACCAGAAAAAATTGTAAATGGTATTTCCGATTTTAGATCTATTCGTTTTATGCGTATGTTCTTAAAAGAATGGAATGAAGAAGTGGTACTTAGATTTGCCCGATTAGAATTTATCAGAGGAGAATGGAGAAAATACAATGGTGATCTAAGCTTACCTGGAGAAAACATTCAAAAAGACCCAAATAGTTCTGTATTTAATATCGCTGCAGTAAATTTTGAAGAAAATGCACAACGAAATCCAATTAATTATCAATTACCTCCTGGTATTTTAAGAGAAATCGATCCCACACAAGTTCAACAGCGTCAAATGAACGAACAAGCGCTTTCATTTGAAGTATGTAATTTGGACGATGGTAATGCAAAAGCGGCTTTTAAGAATGTTGTGTTTGATGTGAGAACATATAAAAAATTAAAGATGTTTGTTCACGCAGAAGAATTATCTAAATCAGCACCTTTAAAAAATGGAGATTTAACTTTATTTGTTCGATTAGGTACTGACTACACAGACAATTATTATGAATATGAATTACCTATGAATGTTACTCCTTGGGGAGCAAATTCACCAGAAGATGTTTGGCCAGAAACAAATAATATGGAAATAATATTTGATAATTTACTAGAAGCTAAAAAACAAAGAAATAATTCTGGAGTTTCAATTACTCAAGAATATAGTATTCCAGACCCTTCAAATTCCACTAGACAAATTAAAATCAAAGGAAGTCCAAATATTCAAGCAATTAAAACAATCATGATAGGTGTTCGGAATCCATCGAAAGCTACGAATAAATTTGGTGCTGACGATGGGTTAACGAAGTGTGCATTTGTTTGGATTAATGAATTAAGACTAACAGACTTTCAAAATGCAGGTGGATCTGCTGCAGTAGCCAAAGTGCAAGTACAAGCAGCAGATTTTGCAAATGTATCCATGTCTGGAAATTATAGTGGTGTAAATTGGGGAACTTTAGAAAGCCGAGTTCAAGAAAGACAGCGAAACGAACAAATAGGTTTTGATTTTAGTACAAACATGCAACTTGGCCAGTTCTTAGGTAATAAATTGAAATTATCACTGCCCTTTTATTATGGTTATTCATTGGGTATTGTCAATCCTGAATATGATCCATTCAACCCAGATATTAAATTAAATGATTATCCACTTGAACAAAAATTAAAAAACGCAAAATTAGGTCAAGACTTCACTGAAAGAAGGTCTTATAACTTTTCAAACGTTAAAAAAGAAGCTAATCCAGACGCGAAACCACATTTTTGGAATTTATCGAACTTTGCCATTTCTTATGGTTTTAATGAGACGTTTAGACGTGATTTTAATACTGAATACGATAGAACTAAATCTTGGAAAAGTAATCTAATCTACACCTATAGTTTCACCGCAAAACCAGTTGAACCTTTTAAAAAGGTGAAATTCATGCAAAAATCAAAATGGTGGAGCTTAATAAGAGATGCTAATTTTTATCTTACACCAAAAATCATTTCAATTAATAATGACGTTCAACGAAATTACAATGAACGAAAAGTAAGGAATAATCTTTCTTCATTTGAGTTTTCACCAGTTTATGTAAAATCCTTTAATTGGAATCGTTCCTATAATTTTGGTTACGATATTACCAAAAATCTCAAATTCACTTTCAACGCCAATGATCGGTCTATCTTCGATGAAGCAGATGGACGAGTAGATAAAAAATTAGACCCTCTACTTTACCAAGTTTTTATTGACTCTATCAAAACTCAAATGAAAACTTTTGGTAAAACAATGGATTACTCACATGATTATTCGTTAAGTTATAATTTACCTTTAGACAAATTACCTTTAACAGATTGGATAAACTCATCCATAAGATATGCTGGAAATTATAACTGGCAACGTGCGCCTTTAGGACAAAGTAACTTTGGTAACACCATTCAAAATAGCCGAGTAGTATCATTTAATGCAACAATGAATATGACTAATTTATATTCAAAGTCTAAATTCTTTAAAAAAATACTAACTAGCAGTAACACAAATAAATCACCAACTAATAACTCAACAAATTCAACGATTAAGAAAAAAGATCCAAATATGACTTCTTTTGGTAAACCTTATAATGAGCTTACAAAAAAAGAAAAACGAAAAGAAGATCGCATTCGTAGAAAAGAAAAAAGGAGAGAAAAAAGAGAAAAAAGATTAAAAGAACCTGTTAATCCTATCATAGGTTTTGGTACAAGAGCTTTACTCGCTGTTCGTTCAGTATCTGGAACCTATTCTTTGAATAATGGAACTTTATTGCCTGGTTATAATCAAGATACTCGCTTATTAGGAACTCCAAATCTAAATCAACCTGATCTCACTGGATTTATTTTCGGTCAACAAACATTCGATGTATTTGGTAATAAAACAAATTATGATTTTGCATCAATTGCAGCTCAAAATAATTGGCTAGTTAAAAACAGCGCCTTGAATAAACAACATACTCTTTCATTTAGCCAAAATATGTCTGCTAGAGCTACGGTAGAGCCTCTCAAGGATATCGCTATCGAATTTTCTGCGAATCGAAATTATACTTTAAATGCAAGTGATTTTTATAGATGGAACGACTCTACTCAAAAATTTGGAAGTCAAAGTAAAGTTGAAACAGGTACCCTAACCTATTCAACGGTAACTTTACGTTCTGCATTTGCTACAATTGGAAAAGATTATTCGTCAAGCGCGTTTTCAGACTTAAGAAATAATAGACAACTAGTTAGTAACCTACTAGGAGATAAAAACCAAAATTCTACCAAAAAAGTAAATGGATTTGCTGAAGGTTATGGCTCAACACAACAAGAAGTATTAATTGGAGCTTTTTTAACATCCTACACTAGTAACAAATTAAATAGCCGAAATATTAATCCACTTTCTGCTATGCCACTTCCAAATTGGTCTATCAATTATAGCGGTTTAACCAAATATGCTTTGATTAAAAAATATGCAAAATCTTTTGTTTTAAGGCATTCCTACAATGCATCTGTTAGTTTATCTGGAATACAAACCAATTTAAAATCAGAATTAGACCAACAAGGCAACCCAACAACATTTGATTTGGACAATAATTTTATTGCTCAATACCAAATTCAAAACGTAACAATTTCCGAAAAATTCTCCCCCCTTTTAGGGATTGATGCCACATGGAATTTCCTTGGGCAAGGTTTAATTACCAAAATAGAATACAAAAAAGACAGAAATGCATCACTTGCTTTATCAAACCAACAAGTAACTGAAATTTTCAGTCAAGAATGGGTAGTTGGATCAGGAGTGAAATTTTCAAAGGTAAAAATGCCTTTCAAATTACAAGGTAAAACACTTGAAAATGACCTCAATGTTCGATTTGACTTTTCCTTTAGAGATAATTCCACAGTTATTAGAAAAATAGTAGATAATACAAACCAAGCAACAGCGGGTCAACGCGTTATTTCTATCAAATCTTCATTAGATTACAACTTAGGTCCTAATCTAACTGCGCAAATGTACTTTGATCAAGTATTAAATCGTCCTAAAATTGCAACATCATACCCTACTGCAAATACCATGGCAGGTATTCGTTTAAGACTGAACTTAGGCGGTATGTAAATCGCCTGCTAATTTTTATGATTTAAATGGTAATATTGTTTACTTTTGTTCCAACAAAAAATAAATTTTTGATACCATGGGAAAATTCGGAATTGGAGAAATCTTAATCATTTTAGCAATTGTTCTATTATTATTCGGAGGTAAAAAAATTCCAGAACTAATGAAAGGATTAGGTCAAGGAATGAAAGAATTCAAAGACGCCTCTAAAGGAGAGAATAAGCCAGAAGATAAGAAAGAAGCTTAATATCTGAATCTTATGTACAAAACATTTTCTGAAGTAAAAAAATCAATTACTTCAGGAGTTTCTCTATTAGATATAGTCGAGACCTACCTGAATACTATTGATAAGAACAAAGATTTGAATGCTTTTTTAGAAGTGTTCACTGAAAGTGTTCGTGAAAATGCTAAAATTGTCCAAGCTAAAATTGAAACTGGTTCAGCTGGTCGTTTAGCTGGAATGGTCATTGGTATCAAAGATAACATTTGTTACAAAGACCATAAAGTTTCTGCATCTTCCAAAATATTAGAAGGATTCGAATCATTATACACAGCAACTGCTTTACAACGATTAATTGATGAGGATGCGATTGTAATAGGAAGACTGAATTGTGATGAATTTGCAATGGGTAGTTCTAACGAAACCTCTGCTTATGGTCCTGTCAAAAACCCTATCAATACAAAAACCGTTCCTGGTGGTTCCTCTGGTGGTTCAGCTGCTGCAGTTGCTGCAGGACTTTGTACTATAGCATTAGGAAGTGATACTGGAGGATCAATTAGACAACCAGCAGCTTTTACTGGTACCTATGGTATTAAACCAACCTATGGTAGAATTAGTCGTTACGGGTTAATCGCTTATGCGTCTTCATTTGATCAAATTGGAGTTTTTGCTAATACATTAGAGGATACTGCTTTAGTAACTGAAATCATGGCAGGTAAAGATCCAATGGATAGTACCTCATCTTCAAAAAATGTAGTTCAGTTTACACCGGAAGTCAAAAAAATAACTAAACGTATTGCTTTCATCAAAGAAAGTTTTGAAACAGAAGGAATTCATCCAGAGGTTAAAAAACGTATGGAAGAAATCATGGGAGCGCTGAAAGCAGATGGTAATATCGTTGAGCCTGTATCATTTCCTTATCTAGATTACATGGTTCCAACGTACTACGTTTTATCAACTGCAGAGGCTTCATCAAACTTATCTCGATTTGACGGGGTACACTACGGTTATCGATCAAAAGAAGCCGTTGGCGTTGAAGAAACGTATAAAAAATCACGTACAGAAGGATTTGGGAAAGAAGTGAAACGCAGAATAATGGCGGGTACATTTGTACTTTCTCACGGGTATTATGATGCTTATTATACAAAAGGGCAGAAAGTTCGTCGCGTATTACAAAATAAAACCAAAGAAATCTTTAACGATTACGATTTCATCTTATTACCTACTACCCCATCAACGGCCTTTGAAATCAATGCGGTAAAAGACCCAATTCAAATGTACTTACAAGATATTTTCACAGTACATGCTAATTTGACTGGTCATCCAGCAATTTCACTACCTTATGGTAAAACAAGTGAAAACATGCCCTTTGGAATTCAATTAATGGCTAAGCCTTTTGAAGAAAAAGAATTGTTTGATTTCTCAGCATATTTGGAAAAGTTAGTACAATAATGAAAAAGTGGCTCGTATTCATAGTATTTTTTTGTTCCATTTTTGGAAGCTATGCTCAAACGAGACAACTAAAACTTGTTGAAAAACACGAAATGGATAGTGAAGCATTTATTAAAATGCTTGACGAAACCTTAATGGACTATTTTAATGAAATGGCCACAGATAGCAATACTGATTCAATTATCAGAATGCTTGATGATGAAGAAGATAAGGGAGAAGTTAGTGATGAAGTTTATTGTCAACGACTTGAAAAAATAAATGCCATATCTCCATTTCACCTAGATTGCAACGATATCACTTTAGGAATGATACGTTTTTTTGTGAAAAACAGACGTGGATTCGCAAAAATAGTATTGGGTAGATCTAAATTATACTTTGATATGTATGAAGCTACATTGGCAAAACACGACATGCCAATTGAGTTAAAATACTTATCAGTGATAGAAAGTGGATTAAGACCACAAGTAAAATCACCAGCAGGTGCATTAGGTTTATGGCAATTTATGTATGGGACAGGTAAAATGTATGGCTTGATTGAAAATTCATACATAGATGAACGTATGGAACCTGTTAAAGCTACAGAAGCCGCTTGTAAGTTCCTAAAAAAACTCTACGGAATTTATGGTGATTGGAATCTTGCTTTAGCTGCGTACAATGCAGGTCCTGGAAATGTTAACAAAGCCATTCGACGCTCAGGAGGAAAACGAACTTATTGGGAAGTAAGGCCTTATCTACCAAGAGAAACACAAGGTTATGTACCTAACTTTATTGCCGCAGCCTATTTATTGACTTACCATGCAGAACACAATATCAAACCAGCAAAACACAAAGTACACTTCTACCAACTAGATACTATTTGTTTATCCAAAGGTGTACACATGTCTACGATTGATCAATTAACACAATGGCCATTAGAAGAAATTGCCCAATTAAATCCTGTTTATAAAACAAAATACATACCTGGAACAGAACCAAAGCAATGTATCACAGGTCCTATTAATCAAATTGGAAAAATTATATCCTTCGGTGATTCATTATATGAACTCGAAAAAAGTATTTTCGCTCCTAAACCAAAACCAGTTGAAGTTTTAGATACCACTGCAACAAATGATTCGTTAACAAAAACAACTGTAAACACTTTAGCAAATGAAAAGCCAGTTGTCGTATGGCATAAAGTTAAACGAGGCGAAACACTAACATCTATTGCCGAAAAATACTATGTATCAGTAGAAGAAATACGTAAATGGAATTATTTACGAAGTTATACAGCCCCATTAGGTAGAAATTTAAAAGTTATCAAAGGAAAAGCTCCAATTTTACAGAAAGAGCCTGAACAAGTATTGACTGAAAAAACAAATTCATTGAGTATTGAAGAAATGGATAGTGGTATTTTAACTCCTAAAAATTCTCCATCAAAAAATCCAACAGATAAATCAATCATTCAAAAAACAGTTAAACCAATAACAAACTCTTCACCAAATCCAACTACAAAACCTGAAGTTGAAAAACCTGTTGTTTTTGATTCTGTAGTAACTATCTACCATACCGTACAACGAAATGAATCAGTGGGAATTATTGCTCAAAAATACAATGTTACTCCAGAGGACATTAAGAAATGGAATAATATGAGTTCCAATTGGGTAGGTATCGCTCAACAGTTGAAGATTTTGGTAAACGTAAAGTTAATGCAACCGGAATTAGCTGGAAAACAAGTATTGGTAAAGCCTAAACCTGTAGTAGCTCCAAAACCAATCAAAAAATTCTACTCTGTTAAACCAGGGGATAATTTAAGTCGAATTGCAGATACTTACGGATTAACTATGGATCAAATGAAGGAATTAAACCCTAAAATTGATCCAAACTCCATCCGAGTTGGTGAAATCATTCGTGTAAAATAATCTGAAATATGATTTCTATTTCTGCTGTCATAATTACTTTCAATGAAGAACGTAATATTGCACGTTGTATAGAATCTATAAAGGAAGTAGTAGATGATATCGTAGTTGTTGATTCGTATTCAAAAGATAAAACTAAAGAAATATGTTTATCGTATGGTGTTCGATTTGTAGAACATATTTTCGAAGGACATATAGAACAAAAAAACTGGGCTATCACCCAAGCAAAATACCCTCATATATTATCATTAGATGCGGATGAAGCATTAGATTCTACATTAAAAAATGCCATTTTAGAAGTAAAAAATAATTGGCAAGCAGACGGTTATGAAATGAATCGTTTAACCAATTATTGTGGTCATTGGATTCGTAATTGTGGTTGGTATCCAGATACAAAATTACGTCTTTGGGATGCTAGAAAAGGTAGTTGGGGCGGTACAAATCCCCACGATAAATTTGAACTTCATGATAAAAACTCAAAAATAATTCACCTCAAAGGTGATATTTTACATTATAGTTACTACTCTTTATCAGATCATTACAAACAAGTTGAGTATTTTACAACTATTTTAGCGAAAGCACAATACGAAAAAGGTAAAAAAGCACCAATTTTCACTTTATTACTCAGTCCAATCGTAAAATTCATGAAAGATTACATCCTTAAAAAAGGTTTTTTAGATGGAAAAGTAGGCTTTAGAATCTGTCGTATCTCTGCCTTTGCGACCTATACCAAATACAAAAAATTACGAAGATTAATTCAAACTGGAGGAGTTTCATTCACAAAATAAATCATTATGAAACACATACAAATTAGCAACCAAACTGTTGCAATTAGCAGAACTGATAGTATAGGTGATGTGGTATTGACGCTACCTATCTGTGTGTGGTTGAAAAAACATTTTCCTGAAATAAAAATTGTATTTATTGGAAGTACATACACCCTCCCAATCATAAAATGCTTACCAGAAGTTGATGAAGTAATTGATTGGAAAACAATAGAAGAGTTACCAGTTCAATCACGCATCTCTTTTATTCAATCGATTGGAATTGATATATTTATACATGTTTTTCCAAAAAAAGAAATTGCTAGTCTCGCAAAAAAAGCTGGTATTCCATACAGAATAGGAACTTCACATAGACCTTTTCATTTTTTGACTTGTAATATTCGTCCAAATTTTACTCGTAAAAAATCCGACTTACACGAATCGCAATTAAATTTTGAATTACTTCGTCCTTTAGGTATGAATCACATACCAACGTTAGAAGAAATTTCAGAATGGATGACATCATTTCAAGCGCCTAATATACAACTACCTGAAGATTTAATTTCATTCTTAAATCTTAATGAAAAAACAATAATACTTCATCCGAAATCGCAAGGTAGTGCTTTGGAATGGGGCATGAAAAATTACAATGCGCTTGCCCATTCTTTACTTGAAAATAATTTTAGTGTTGTTTTTACCGGAACTGAGAAAGAAGGATTACTCTTTAGAAATATGATTCCAAAACACCCGAATTGTTTTGATTCTACAGGTAAACTTTCGCTCGACCAACTTATAGTATTAATAAAAAAATCTACGGGATTAGTAGCTTGTTCTACAGGACCTTTACATATTTCTGGTATACTTGGCAAAACTACATGTGGCTTATTTTCTCCAAGAAAACCAATTCATCCAGGTAGATGGAAAGCCTTAGGAAAAAACGTGCATATTTTTACCCATGATGACAATTGCCCAATATGTGCAAAGAAAAAACCGTGTAGATGTATTGAAGAAATAGAAGTTAGTGTAATATTGAATACACTACTACATAAATAAGGTAATACTACAAAATCTGATCCAGAGCCTTATCTAAATCAGTATATTGAAATGAAAATCCTTTATCAATTAGCTTCTGATTTGAAACTTGTACACCATCCAAAAACAACGTAGCCATTTCTCCAAAAATCAGTTTTGCAGACCAAGCAGGCAAAGCAGGAAGGACTAAAGGTCTGTGTAATTTACGCGCCAACATTTGCGTTAGAGTACGATTGGTTACATTACCTGAAACTGCATTAAAAGGACCTTCCAGTTGATGATTGATTATAAATTCGAAAATAGAAACTAAATCACGTTGGTGTATCCAGGGCATCCATTGATTTCCACTACCTAAAACAGCTCCAGCTCCAAATTGTATTGGTTTTTTCATTTCAGAGATAAAACCGCCTTTGCTATCTAAAACCGGACTAATTCTTACCTTAGATACTGTACAAATTGTTGAAAATAAATCAGCAGCTAGTTCCCATTTCGATACGACTTCAGATAAAAAATCATTTCCAAAAGCATCAGCTTCTGTGTATACTTTATTCAAATCATCAATTCCATAACAAGAAACACCAGAAGCAGATATATAATGTTTAAGATTATGGAAATAAGACTTATTTTTATATAAAAATTCTGTAGAGGCTACACGAGAATCTATGATCTCTTTTTTACGAGCTTCTGTCCACCTACCACCAGCAATACTCACACCTGAAAGATTGATTAAATGTGTAACCTTATGCAGCATGGAAGTATCTATTTCGCCTTTCGAAGGATTCCAGTAAATTGCATCTTTATCTACTTTATTCCTGGATAAAATAGCAACGTCGAACCCTTTTTTGTAAAGATGTTCAACTAATCGTTTACCAATCAAACCACTACCTCCAGCAATTAAGACAAAGTTATTTTCCATAATATAAAAACAATTAAATATAGTAAATGTTTGATTGACTTAAAATAGGTAATTTTAATGAACCATTTTAAAAAATGTCAAGCATTACTTCAAAAAACAAAAAAACCTGGCCAACAAAAGAGGTAATGATACAGATTTATCAAATGCATCTTTGGGGTGGTAAAGAATATGAATTTTACTCTGGTGAAGGATCCCACGATGCCTCAATTATTGAACCCTATCAGGAAACTGTTTTATCATTTCTAAAATCATTTGATCAACCATTAATTGTATGTGATTTGGGTTGCGGAGATTTTAATGTTAGCAAAGTGTTCACCCCCTTTACAAAAGAATATATTGGCATTGATATCGTTCCAGATCTGATTAAAAGAAATCAAGAACTTTTTCAAGGGGAAAATAGATCATTTTTATGTAAAGATTTGGCAGCCGATGAACTTCCAAAAGGAGATTGTGCGTTGGTACGACAAGTTTTACAGCATATTTCCAATGATGAAATACAAAAAATACTAACTAAACTATCTGCTTATCGCTATGTCATTTTAACAGAACATCTTCCATCAGGTGATTTCATTCCGAACAAAGATAAAATTGCAAGCCAAGGAATTCGATTAAAACAACAGAGCGGTATTAATTTAATAGAATCTCCATTTAACTGGGATGTGCTTTCATCGAAGGAATTACTTTCCATCGAATTAGCTCCTGGAAAAGGGAAAATTGTTACTACACTTTATAACGTTTTTTGAATGAAAAACATGAATGAAACCTCTTTTTCACTTCGCAATCGTATCAAAAGTTTTTCCTACGCTTTTCAAGGAATAAAGACTTTTTTTCTAACACAACATAATGCTTGGATTCATGCATTGGCGACCTTTATAGTTATCATTTTAGGGATTGTGGTTAATCTATCTACTTCTGAATGGTGTTGGATAGGTTTGGCAATCGCACTTGTTTTTATTACAGAAATGCTTAATACAGCCATTGAATTTCTAACCGATATCATTTCTCCAGAACACCATCCATTAGCTAAAAAAACAAAAGATGTGGCAGCTGGAGCTGTATTATTAGCTGCTATTTTTGCACTAATAATTGGTTTTTTTGTCTTTAGATCTAAATTTTTCATTCTATAAATAATCTTACAGGTAAAAAGAAATTCTGATTCAAATCGTACTTTTGTGTTAATGAAACAAGAAAACTTATCAGAACAGACTGCGTTAAAAGCGACTTATTTTAGCATAATTGGAAATACATTACTTGCAGTTTTAAAAGGGGTAGCTGGAATTTTTGGTAATTCATATGCACTTATTGCGGATGCCATCGAATCAACAACAGATATCTTTGCTTCATTATTGGTTTTATTTGGAATTAAATACACCAATCGACCAGCTGATGAAAATCACCCATATGGTCATGGTCGAGCTGAGCCATTGATTACCTTTTTAGTAGTTGCATTTTTAATTTTCTCAGCATGTTTTATTGCATATGAAAGTATTCAAAACATTCAAAAACCACATACTTTACCAAAACCTTGGACGCTCATATTTTTGGGAACAATTATTATATGGAAAGAAATTTCGTATCGCATCGTACTTAAAAAAAGTAGAGAAACGAATAGTTCTTCTTTGAAAGCAGATGCTTGGCACCACCGTAGCGATGCGATTACTTCTGTTTCGGCTTTTATCGGTATCTCAATAGCTTTATTTGCTGGAAAAGGATTTGAAGCAGCAGACGATTGGGCGGCATTATTTGCATCCGGATTTATTTTGTATAATAGTTACCAGATTTTTAGACCTGCTTTAGGTGAAATCATGGATGAACATACACATCATGATTTAATTGAGGAAATTAGAACCATAGCTTTAACTGTTGGCGGAATTGTAAATACAGAAAAATGCTTCATTCGTAAAGCAGGTATGAAGTATCACGTTGATTTACATGCGCGGGTAGATGGAAATATCTCAGTGCGTGAAGGACATACCATTTCTCACAATTTGAAAGATAAATTGAGAAACCATATCGGTTCTTTAGGACATGTATTGATTCACATAGAGCCTTCCGAGTAATTCATTATCTTTGTATCATGGTTAAAATTCGTAATATCGAATTGGGTGAATTCCCTTTATTATTAGCTCCTATGGAAGATGTGAGTGATCCTCCATTCCGAGCTCTGTGTAAAAAACATGGCGCTGATTTGATGTATACCGAATTCATTTCCTCTGAGGGATTAATTCGAGATGCAGCAAAAAGTGTCAAAAAATTAGATATTTACGAATACGAACGTCCTGTCGGTATTCAAATTTTCGGTTACGATATCGAAAGTATGAAGCGATCAGCAGAAATCATAGAAAAAACAAATCCAGATATTATTGATATCAATTTTGGTTGTCCTGTAAAAAAAGTAACTTGTAAAGGAGCTGGAGCAGGCATGCTTCAAGACATTCCTAAAATGGTGAAAATGACAGAGGAAATTGTGAAAATCACAAATTTACCGGTTACAGTTAAAACCCGTTTAGGTTGGGATGATAACTCGAAATTTGTCGTCTCAACCGCTGAAAAATTACAAGATGTTGGTATTGAAGCTATTTCAATACACGGAAGAACCAGACAACAACTATACAAAGGAGATGCAGATTGGACTTTAATTGGTGAAGTGAAAAATAATCCTCGTATGAAAATTCCAGTATTTGGAAATGGAGACATTGATACCCCACAAAAAGCTCTTGAATATCGTAATAAATTTGGAGTAGATGGAATTATGATAGGTAGAGCGAGTATCGGTTATCCTTGGATTTTCAATGAAGTAAAACATTTCATGAAGACAGGGGAAATGCTACCTCCACCAACCGTTTTTGATCGTGTAGAAGTAGCCAAACAACACTTAGAAATGAGTGTGAAATGGAAAGGAGAATCACTTGGAATTGCAGAAATGAAAAGACACTACTCTAATTATTTTAAGGGTATTGCTCATATTAAAGAATATCGAATGAAATTAGTGACCTCTTTCAACTTGAATGAAATTATGGAAACCTTAAATTATATTCAAGATCATTCAGAAGAATTTCAATTAACTACCTGATTTCATATTAGTATATGAATATTGTGACCCTATTACTTTTTGTTTTATGTTTTTTGAGATTTCAATCGTTTGCCCAGGTTGAAAATGATGAATTAGATGATGAATACACAGAACGATCATCGGAAGAATTAGCAACAGAACGCGGTTACAAAAAAGTGTGGACATGGCATCCATCTCCAACCACTTATAAAGGTAATTTGGATTATGAACCCTATGATCAAAATCAGGTTGCTATATTAGGTGATGGTAAAATATTATTCCTAGAAAAAATTTCGGACGACATTGAAATTGTAGGTCAATGGTTTGATTTCTATGTTGTTTACACAGAATCTACAAATAAATTAGAAGTGAAAGGTAGAAATGGTAAACCTATTTCTAGTATGTTTGTGCCCGATAATTGTGATATAATAGGAGTATTTAAAGATGGTTTATCAGATCATGAAATCATGTATACCTCACACGCTTTTGATCTTGATAATATGGAAACAGATGAAGTGAAACGATATGATAAGTATTGTAAACTTAAATCAGTAAAGTGATTTAGGTTTTTATTTCTCCATACAATCGCAAGGGGCATCAAACTCGATTTTTATCCAATGTAAATTTCGAATCCATTTTTGTTGATAGGTAGGTCCATAAAGAATTCCACGCATATCAATTGCCTTTAAGTTTTTCATGGTGATGAAGGCATTTGGGAAAGTTTCCAACGGAGTATCCCACAAATCAAAATAATTTAAGTTCTCTAAATTTCCAATACACTCAGAAATATGTGTAAACTGATTTTGATTAAGTACTAAACGTCTCAAATTTGAAAGTTTACAGATCTCTGTAGGAAAAGAAGTGAATTTGTTTTTTCCTAAATCCAAATCGATCAAATTAGTTAGAGAACTCATAAACTCGGGTAGTTCAGTCAGCTTGTTTTTACTTAAATCTAAATGACGAAGGTTTCTATAAAATTGTATTTCTTTTGGAATAGCAACTAACTTTTTCTTTGTCAATCTAATAGCAAAAACACTGTCTGAATGAACTGCCCTAGCTTCTTCAAGGGAATAATACTTAATTGTATCTGCTTTTTGAGCGAAAAACAACAAAGGACTACAAATGAAAATAAGAGCGAATAGTTTTTTCATCTTGATTTAATTGTGCAGTAAGTGATGTTATACCATCAAATTTTTGTTCGTTTCGAATGCGCTTATGCAAACAAACACGCACTGATTTTTCATATATATCTTCATTAAAATCAAATAGATTGACCTCGATTGTTTCTTTCAACTCTTGATTTACGGTAGGTCTCACACCAATATTCATCATACCGAAAAGCGGTTTTCCACCATCAATTGATACTGTTACAGCATAAACTCCTCTTCCTGGAACTATTTTCAGAGAATCGTCTACTCCTATATTCGCCGTTGGAAAACCAATAGTCCTTCCTAATTTATTACCGTGTATTACTTTTCCCCAAATTTCAAAAGAACCACTTAAATAATGATTTGCTGTTTCAATATCTCCCTCACTGAGTGCATGTCTAATTTTTGATGAACTTACATTCACGGCATTAATTTCATGAGCTGGAATTTCAATAACTTGAAAACCATATTCTTTTCCTTTATTCTCTAAATAGGTAAGATTTCCCTCTCGATTTTTTCCAAATTGATGATCATAACCCACAATGATGGTATGAATATTCAACTTAGAAATCAAAACGTCCGATACAAACTCAGCAGCCGTTATTTCAGAAAAAGCCTTCGTAAATGGAAATACAATCACATGATCTACTCCTAATTTAGCTAATTTTTCAAATTTTTCTTCCTGTGATTGAATCAATTGAATACCATGATTCGTAGGATTGACTACCATTTTTGGATGTGGAAAAAAAGTAAAAATTACCGTTTGACCATTGGTTTGTTTGGCAATTTCTTTCATCTTTTCGATGATTTTTTGATGTCCTACATGAACACCATCAAAGGTTCCTATTGTCAAAACAGGGTTTTTAATGGATTGAAACTGTTCAATATCAGTATAAATTTTCACGAATCTGAAAGTTATTTGTTCATTCTGTAAAATATCGATGTGAAGTTACTAAATAGAATTTGTATTTTCGAATTCATATTCACGCTTATTCTAGATTTCAATGAAATTTACACTATACTTTTTTTTAATAATTCCATTATTTACAATGGCTTGCTCACCTCAAGTTACAGAAGAAACTTTTGAAGTAGAAAAAAACCCTATCGATACTTTAATGCACTCATCAGCACTCCAAAATGTTTATACAACTTTAAACCAACTAAAAGAGCAAAAAAGAAACTCTTTTACGGTCATGCATATGGGTGATTCGCATATTGAAATCGGTCAATTTTCAGGAGAAATCAAAAAACAATTGATTGATTCATATGGTAAAGGAGAAATTGGTTGGGAATTTCCTTATCAATTATTTAACCCTCAAAGCATGAAAGTTTTCCCTTTAGACACTATAGGTAGTTGGAAAAGAGCGAGTATCAAACAAGGAAAAAGTACTATTCCACTTGGTGTGACCGGACTAGCATTTTATTTGGAAGAAAAATCTGGGGGATTACGTTTTGATAAACGATTGAAGGATGAACCAATTTCAAAAATTGAACTTCTTCATTATATGAGTGATAAACCATTTTCTATTAAATGTAAAGATGCTAATATCATTACCCGAAAAATAAGCGAACATACTGCTGTTACCACTTTGACTTTTGATAAAGCACAAGAAAAAGTAAAAGTACAATTCGATGATAATGCAAACCCTATTATTTATGCACTAAGAATGAATGCTAAATCAACTCCTGGAATTACTTATCATAAATTTGGAGTAGCAGGTTCTACACTTGACCAATTTATAAATTATACTGTCTTATTTCAAGAACAATTAGCATACATAAAACCGGAGTTATTAATCATTTCACTAGGTACAAATGACTCCTATATCGATTCCTTGAATGTTCCTAGAATAACAAAAGAATTGGATGATTTTATAAAAAAAATTCATAAATCAACACCCAGCACCTCTATTATATTGACCACCGCACCAGACACAAAGTACCAAAATAGAAGACCGCAAAGAATTAGTGAAATAAATTCGATTATTCGTAATCAAGTAAATACGGACCCATCATTAGTACTTTGGGATTTAAATCATATTATGGGAGGGGATAATTCTATGGAAGAATGGTGTAAACGATTGTATGTAAATAGTGACAGTTTACATTTCAATCCGAGAGGTTATCGTTTACAAGGCGAATTATTTATGCACGCTTTTCGAAAAGGAAAAAAGAATTAATCATAAAGTAAATACTTTTTTCGAACAGCTTTAAAACGATCTAAATCTGTTTCCCAAGATTTTCTAATTTCTTCTTCAGGAACATTATTTAGAATCTGTTGTCTTAACGTCGAAGTACCCGCAAGACGATCAAAAAAACTTGGTTGATCGATAAAAATGATACTATCTCCTAACAGCGTTTTCGCTTGGATAATCCAGTCAATGTTAAGTTTATTTATTTCAATTATTCCCAAACATTTTAAATCATATCCATTACACACTTTATTTTCATTCACAGGCCTTTTAGAACCAAATCCAGAGGTTGGAGTAAATTGAAAATCAGAGGTTGGAAACATCGGATGACCAAAGACTTCAAAGGGAGTATCTGTTCCTCTACCAACGCTTACCGTTGTTCCTTCAAATAAACACAAACTAGGGTATAAAGAAATGGCAAATTCAGATCTTAAATTTGGACTTGGTGGAATCGGTAATATGTATTTAGTAGCGTGAGTGTAATTCTTACAAGGCACTACAAATAAATTACATGTCAAACTATCTGGCAACCAGTATTCATTGTTAATCATTTTAGCATATTCACCAATAGTCATTCCATAAACAATTGGAACAGGATGCATTCCTATAAAAGATTTATGATGATCATCTCGAATAGGTCCATCAATATAATGAGCATTTGGATTTGGCCTGTCTAATACTATGAGTGGAATTTTATTTTCTGCACAAGCTTCCATAACATAATGCAAAGTAGAGATATAGGTGTAAAACCTAACCCCAACATCTTGAATATCAAATAAAACAACATCAACATCGGCAAGCTGTTCTTTAGTTGGCTTTCGATTATGACCATACAATGAAATTACATCCAAACCAGTCTTAACATCATGCTCATTGTGAACTTTTTCGCCGTTATCTGCGTTCCCTCTGAAACCATGTTCAGGTGAAAAAACCTTTTGAATTTTTACCCCTAATGTAAATAATGTATCCACTAAATGGGTATTTCCGATCATTGAAGTCTGATTACTAACAATGGCAATTCGTTTACCAACCAATGAATCAAAGTACAAATCCATTCGAGCAATGCCTAAGACCAAAGGTTTTTTTCTACCCCAAAAACGAAAACTATTGCTATCTCTGGGGACAACTTCATTTGCAGAAACTTGAACACTTAAAAACGTAATAAAGAAGAAAATCAAAATTGACCAAATACTTTTAAGGCACGAAAGGTTTGTGTACTTTCGCACATCAAAATCAGAAATATTGAAATTCGAACACTTCATAGCACGTAATCTATTAAAATACGAAACGGAAGGTAAAAAAGTTTCTCAACCCATTGTTCGTATTTCAATTGTAAGCATTGCGTTAGCGATGATAGTAAATCTCGTTACGCTAGCGGTAGTAAGGGGATTTCAGACTGAGGTTAGAGACAAAGTCATTGGTTTTGGCGCTCATGCGGTAATCACGAAATCAGGCGAAAATACAATTTTCGAAAGTGAACCCATACTCATAAACCAATCATTTTATCCTTTACTATCGAAAGATAAACGCATAAAGAAAATCCAACCTGTTGCTTACAAACCCGCACTTCTACAATCCAAAAATACTGAAAATATTCAAGATTTTCAACAAGAAATTGAAGGAGTCCTCGTAAAAGGGGTAGATAAAACCTATGATTGGGACTTTTTTAAAGCGAATTTAATACAAGGAAGAATACCTAATTTTAATACAAATCAATCCTCTGATGAGATCCTTATTTCGGCAAAAATTGCTCGAAATTTAAATTATAAACTTGGACAAGAAGTAAATACATTCTTTGTTAAACAAAAACCTGTGCGTAAAAACTTTAAGATCGTTGGAATCTATGAAACAGGGTATGATGAACTAGATAAACAGCTTTTAATTGCAGATTTAAGACACATTCAACAATTAAACGATTGGGGTATTCAAACATCAATCACTGTTGCTGATAGTTTACAAAACGGTTTTCTAGTTATAAAAGCTGAAAATGTCGGTGGAAATGGGAATTATCGGTATGATTGGGGAAATGGCTATGATCGTTTTGCTGGATTTACTTTTTACCCCAAAAAAGACACTTCTTTTAAAGTAATCGTTTCTGATTATTGGATGTATTTGGATGGCAAAGGGGAAAAAACTACAATCCCAGATACGGCAACAATTGATATAAAAGTTCGTAATGCAGTAAAACCAATCTCTGGAGTAGATTTAGTTGATGGTATTGTAAATCGTAAATACATTGATGATGAAGGGTATGTCTTTGAAATTCAAGTTGGAGATAAAATAGTTAAATTCATCAAACATGACGGGAAAGGAAGTTTCAGCAAATACGTTGGTGCATTTGAATGTATGGTTCATGATTGGGAAAATTTAGAATCGGACATATCTTATCTACGTAAAAGCGTATTGCGTGGTCAAAATATGATCGATTTAAAAGTTTCTAGTATTATTGATAATCAAAATGATATTTTTGTTTGGTTAGGGTTTCTTGATATCAATGTTTTTATCATTTTAACTTTGATGCTAATCATCGGTATTATCAATATGGGTTCTGCTTTATTGGTCATGATTTTAGTTAAAACATCATTTGTTGGTATGATGAAAGCTATGGGGGCTAATGATTGGCAAGTAAGGAAAATATTTCTTTACCAAGCCTCCTATTTAATTTTAAAAGGAATGTTTTGGGGGAATTTGATTGGTATTGGTTTGTGTTTGATTCAAGAATATTTAAAACCACTAACATTAGACCCAAAAGTATATTATTTGAATGCCGTTCCAATTGAACTAGATATGGGAGTAATTGTCGCTTTAAATATGCTTACTTTATTAGTTTGTCTTATTGCAATGTTATTACCCTCTTATTTGATTACGAAAATTCAACCTTCAAAATCTATCAAGTTTAATTAGATTTTTCCTCCCTTGAGGGAGGATTAAGGAGGGTGATAGGACAAATTTTATTTTTGAATACTAATTTTAAGCCCCCAAAATTTTAAGATATCTCTCCAAACAAGTAATTTCTACATCTGCAATAAAATGATAAAATGCATCTTTTGACTGTTTTGTTTGAACTTGTTCTAAGGCATTGTAATAATTCATTCGTGTATCGTAATCTCCTTTTATGTTTGCAATTACGTATCCTTTTGATAGTAAAATCAAATTCATAATTAAGCGTGATGTTCTACCGTTTCCATCTACAAAAGGGTGTATGGTTACCAAGCGTTCGTGCATTTCAGCAGCCAAGATTATAGGATGTAATATATCTTTATTTTGTTCATACCAAGTGAAATAATAAACCATTTCTTCTTTCACCATAAATGGCTGTGGTGGCATATGATCACTTCCTTTAATCATAACTTGAATATCACGGTATTTGCCGGCATACTCAGGTTGTATACCTCGAAGAATTAAATTATGTATGTTTAATAGCTCACGTTCATTGATAGCTATCTTTCTTTGGATTAATTCTTTGATATAAGAAATAGCTTCTTGATGATTTACCGCCTCCAAATGTTCACGCAAACTTTTTCCTGAAATAGTTAACCCTTCATTGATAATTAAATCTGTTTCTCGAAGAGTTAAGGTATTTCCCTCAATACGATTACTTTCAAAAGTATATTCTAACTCTAGCGCTTGAGCTATGCGATAACTATCGTATGTTCTCATAGCATTTAGTTGCCTTTGTAATTGATCGATATATGCTAATTTTTCAATTAATAGAGATGAATAATTATGTTTCGTTTGGTATGGTTCAATTGCTTCTTGCGCTAATTGTAATCCTTGTTTTGCAAATGGTTCATAACGTACTTCAGCCAATACCTTTTCTTTTACCCATAATGGTAAAATTTCTTCTAATGGGATTTCAAGTACTTCAGAAATTTTGATGATTTGAGTTTTAGTAGGAATTCTACTGCCACTTTCGAATTTGCTAATTAATGCTTGATCTATCCCCGTTATTTGAGCCAAATACTTTGTTTTGTATTGTTTGAGTTCTCGGTAAGATTTTATTAGCGTCTTCATAATTGACAAAAAATATAATGACAAATTTAGTCAATTTTATTGAGATTGGAAAATGATGGTCAAATAAAAAGGTGATCAGAAATTCTAATCACCTTTTAAAATTGTTTAATTAATATGTTTTACACGAATGTTTTCGAGTTTCTCTAACCAGGTGGCTGAAGTTCTCGAAGCCACGGTTACTTCACAGAAACAGCATTTAATAAAGCTTCCACTAAATTTTCATTTACATCACCATATTTAGCATCGTAATCTGCTGTTGCTCTTTTGATTACTTCAAATGCTTCCTCACGACCATAAACGTGTGTAATTTCAACATTTTTCGCTCCACCATCTAAATCTTTATATGTTAAGAAAAAATGACGCACTCTGTCAATCACCATTTTTGGCATTTCAGAAATATCATTGAATTCACCGTAAGCTTGGTCACCTTTTAATACAGCGATGATTTTATCGTCTGCTTCTCCACCATCTAACATACGGAAACCACCTAATACTTTTGCTTCACACAAAATATTAGTATGGTTATATGCTCTTTCGCTAATCACACAAATATCTAAAGGATCACCATCCCCTTCGATATCATTTCTACCTGTTTTCTCATTTGCAAAAGCAGCAACTTGTGTATCACAATACGTTTTAGGAACAAATCCATACAAACAAGGCATATGGTTTGATAATTTTTGAGGTCTATCAACCATTATATGACCAGAAGCTTTATCAATTTCGTATTTGATTGAGTCAGCAGGTGTAATTTCTATGTAAGCGTTAACAACAGCAGGTGCTTTTTCACCCACTTCTATTCCATGCCAAGGATGAGCAACAAAACGTTGGCTCATTGCGTCCACTATTTTTTTGATTTCTTCTTTCATTTTCAATCTCTATGTTGTGAATGTGGAAACAAAGATAGTGGAATAATTTATACTTTTGAAAAGCAATAAAGTGATAAACAATTTAAACAAATGAGAAATATAATTTTAATGTTTTTATGTATAATATCATTGAATTTATTTTCTCAAAATGCATCGATTAAAAATAATTTACTAAGTCAAACCTTTTCTGAATTTTCTTACAAACCAAAAGAAAAAAGAAAAATATTAGAAAAACCAAAATCAACAATTGGAAAATTGAATCCTTTATTTTACCTGTCAGCTGGTTTATTAATTACCTATCAAAATATAATTTCAGAACAAATACAAGCAGACTGTATGTATGAAATTAGTTGCTCTCAATATGCAAAATTTAGTATCCAGAAATATGGTATTATTATAGGGACATTACTTGGTTTTCATCAATTGAATAACTGTATACCATCAGCAATTTATGATTACCCTGATTTCAAAATAAATAAGGATGAAAAAATAATGAACTTTCGATGAAAAAAGAGTTACTAATATATTTTTTTATCATCAGTTTAAATTCATTTACACAAACTAAATCTGACTTATTAAATCATTTATTTAAAAATAAATTATTTAGAGAATATGAATATGTTCTAAACTATGACACCGTAGGGATAAATCCAGACTCTTTAGCCTATTTTAAAATATTGAATCAATTAAATCTAAACCAAAACACAGAAATAATAAAAAATTTTGAATTAGCGGAAAAACTAATTGTGTCAGATAGAAGCTTTTATTTAAGATTAAATCTACACTTTTTACAATTGAATGATTCACTTAAGAAAGTTTGGTTTAATAATAAACTAAATCATTTGGAAGATACTGTATCGAAACAATTCAAAAATTTAGCAAAAATACTTTTAAATGAAAAATCTGTAGATACGATTCTTATTGCAACAGAGTTAAGGAAGAATTATAAAGAATATATTAAGTATCGTTCTAAAAAACCAATTATATCTGCATTATATTCAGCAATAATTCCAGGATTGGGAAAATTATATAATGGCAGAAAATACTCATTTAGAAATGTCTTTTCTGCCCATATTTTGCTTGGCTCTAAATTTGTAGAATCAGTATATGTACTTGGTATATATAATCCGTATACCTTCATCACTTTTGGGTTTTTATCTACCTACTATTTAGCAAATATTATAGGTTCCTATTTTGATTTAAAAGAAGTAAAAAAAGAAAAACAACTAGAATTTATATTTAATGTTCAAAATTATTATTTGCAGTCTTCTGCTTTTTAGTACTAAAATTCTCTCACAAGACGTTTCAACTCTAGTTAATTATGAGATGCAGTATTTAGTTGCGAAAAATGATACTGCAAAAAACAATGTATTAATAGAAAAATTCAACTATTGCTTAAGAAACCAATTGATAGATAGTACAACCTTTGAACTTGGTAAAAGAATTAACCAAAATTTTATAAAAAATAAAGATATACTTAATCATTTTCTTTGGAATATGGCACTTATATCTCTAATAAACAAAGAATTAAATTTTGCTAAAAACTATGAATCTAACTATGTTAAAGTATCAGAAGATACAAGTATTCATATTCAACTTTTAAAATTTTTTATATACAAAGACAACAAAGAATTAAGAAAAATATTTGTAAATAATTTGATTCAATTCGACTCCTTATTTATTGGTTTAAATTGCCTTGATTCGTTATCGATAGAGGAAAAACAATCAAGTAAATTAGTGAAATATTCTAAGATTATTCCTGGGTTAGGAACATACTTATTAGGAAATAAAATAAAAGGAATCACTTCATTCGCACTAACTGGAGTTTCTACTTATGCTGTATTCGAATTACTAAGGCATAATTTATACATCAACGCAATTGGATTTAGTTTAGTCTATTGGTTGAAATTTTATCAAGGTAATTCCATATTAACCGAAGAATTAATTCATGATAAACTAAATAAAAAAAGAAACGGTCTCGCTGTTAATTGCGAAACCGTTTACAGTGAAATTTTAAATGCTTACCCTTTAAATTTCAAATACTAATTATTTTTTTGGTTGAGGCGCCGATACAGAGTTAATCGTTGTATAACCCATCTGTAATTTTCCAGATCTAAAAATTAATCCTAATATAGAATTTGAAGGTAAATTATACTTTTCAGAAACTATATAAAAATCACCACCTAATGTTTCAATATTTGTTGGATCAACTTGTTTACGTTCTTTTTTAGGAGTTTTTGGTTGATTTACAACGATTTCTTTAACACTTGCAACACCTGTAACCAAATCAAAAGTAGCATAAGCAATTTTATCTCTCATTTCTTTAGCAGCTGCAACATTAATTGAACAGCATTTTTTCTTTTTCTTTACATCTTTATCTGTAATAAAATCAGACCCATAGGTAACATATATCATGTTGTCCTTTTTGATAGAATTTATATCATAAACAAAGTGTCTAGGATAAGTAATACTTCTATTTACGTTAGTAGCCCATTGGATCTCACCTTTATCATTTATTCTAAAAACAGTCAAGTTACGTTTATTACATCTAGGTTCTTGTCTTGTTGACGTTGTACCATTTGAATTCGTTGTTGTATATGTAACTGTGTAGTTATACATAATTGAACAAATTAAAATTAAATCTTTTCCATCCTTTAATACATTTTCAACTGTATAATTTGTTTTTAAAGATTGATCCTCAGAATCTTTACTCTTTTTTGATTGAAATAACTTTGAGTCTTTTCTGTCAGATTGATCTTCAGCAAAAAGTTTATCTAATTGATCCTTTGTGAAATAAGTAAAATTCTCGCTTTCAAGCTTTAAAGTACTACTGTTAATGATAGCATAGAAAATACCATGATTGTCATTTCCACTTTTATCCTTCGTTAAATCACAAAATAAACCAAAAACACGTATCGTATTTTGATCATATATATAATCAAAATCAAAAATTTGTTTGTTTTTAAACTCAACAAGATACGTTTCTTTAGAACCTTTCTCTAAATTAATAATCGTTAATGTTTTATCTGATTTAACGTGTAGATTTCCATCATCACCAAAACTATAACTTGAAGATAAACTATTTGATCTACCAGTAATCTGTAAAGGTAATTCAGCTTGACCAGCATTCGAAAATGTAAAATCTGCATTTAAGATTTTATATTCAACTTTTACGTTATCTCCTTTATTTCCAGACGTTTCACCACCAATTAAAATCTTTTCTCCTAAAGATTTATTCACCATAATAAATAATTCAGCTTTTTTCTTAGCCCCTTTAAAAGTTTTTAATTCATAGATTTTTCTTAAAGGCTTTGAAATTTTAAGAGTTGCATCGTATGTTTGAACAAATAATTCATCTTTCTCTTTACTTTCTTTTACCCAAAAAGTGTAAATTGAATTACTGAAGATGATTGTTCTGTAATAATCTAAATCTTTAAAGTCTGCTTTAGTTGCTTTATTTTCAGGAAATCCTTTGACTGGTACTGTGAATTTTTCTTTCATCGTTACTTTATCGAAAGCAGTTATTCTGATCTTTCTTAATGTAGAAAACTTTACATATAACAAATTGTCATTTCTTCCAAGTATCGTATTGTAGAATCCTGTTTTCTTAGTCATCTTTAATTCTTGAGACCAAGTCAATTTCATTTCTTGTGCACGCATTTGAAATGTTGCAAAAATGAATAATAGTAGAAAAAATTGTTTTTTCATTTTATTTTATTTTATGTTTATTTTTTTGATTTAAATCCGAATCCTAATGTATAACCTACAACGTAAGAAAATCCTATTTGACTTTCACGTTGATCTGTTTTAAAATATCTTGGTTCATTAAACCCATTTATTTCTATATCTTTTTGACTATAAACATCATAAGATGAACTTCTGATACCTATACCTGTATAAAATTCATGAATTACGGGTAATTTTGAAGTACCACCAGTCACTGAAGTTCCCCATTGAAAAACTGTTGTGATATTTCTAATGTTTGTAGTCTCATCTAATGATGAAAGAAAATTATATGGACTAAAATTTTCATTTTTTAAATTTAAATTATATGAATTATATCTTACTTGTATTCCAAAATAACTACCATCATAAGGTGAGCCATCCATATATATTTTTGTACCGATACTACCGTAAGATCCTCCAGATTTAAATGTACCATTAACAATCATATCGTTCACGCCAATCACTGATTTATTTTCTCCCATCGAAAAATCATTCCCACTAACTGCAATACTTATTGCCTGGATCCAATCAAGTTTATAAGAATAACCCAAATACGCCTCCAGTCCAATGTAGTCATTTAAAGATCTTTCATAACCAATAGCCGCAATACTTCTCGCTAATAAAAACGGATTGAATCGAATTACATTTCTAAAATCTGCTATAGCAGCGGTGTTTACATTATTTTTCTTTGAGTCTTCATCAAAAATTGAATTTACTGGCGGAGTATATGTTTGATCCAAATCATTTGCTTTAAAATTAGTAGCAGGTTGATTTTTTTGATTCTTGTTTTGGCCATAGGTAATGGCAATAAACATTACAAAAATTAAGAATAATATATTTTTCATGTTTTACTTAATTTTGATCAATACAACGTAGTTCGATAATATTTTAACCTGTTCTGGTACAGATAATAAGGATGTAGAACTATCATTTGGTAATTCAAATGAATCTGGAAGAATCTCGATCAAATTCTTAATATAATTCAACTTAATTGCATAAGAAACATTATCACCATCTTTAATCTTAGCGTTAATGACACCTATCAACTTCCCTTTCTCATCAAACAATGGGCCTCCACTATTTCCAGGTTGAACCGGTACAGAAGTTTGATATGAATTAATTGCATTATTATATCCTGTTTTTGAACTTACTTTACCATCTGTAAATTTTGCTTCTTTACCCATTCCTGCTAAAGCCATTGGAAAACCAATAGTATAAACCATTGAACCTACATCAGTAGAACCATTATCTTTGAAAGCATATTGGATTTTAGCATAAGGTTTAAAATCGGAATCCTCAATCTTCAAAATGGCTAAATCGTTTTCTTTATCACTTTTAATAACAGATGCTTTAAAATTTTTAGTTGTACCATCGCGTGTAATTTCAACCATTACAGTTCCCTTTGCATCCTCAATCACATGATAATTAGTAACTAAATAACCATCTTTACTTATCATGATTCCAGAACCTGTCGATTTTACATTTTGATCTGTTTTATCAACTAATTGATTACCATTATGATTAATGTCCATTTCTTTAGTAATCAATTTGTCAATCTTAATTGTATTTTTTCCACTTACTATAAAACCAATTTTAGGACCGTATAATCGATAACTATCAGTAGTGAATTGTACTTCACCATTGATGGAAAAAACACTTTTATCACCAATATTTAATATTTTTAAATTATTGAACCCCGTTTTAAGAACAGCACTATTATACATATCTTCAGCCTTAATCGCGCTCAAACCTTCAAAAACTGTTCCTACATAAAAGGTACTTTGCGTAATTAAGAAAAAATTATAATTCTGCCAGTCTTTGAACCCAAAAATAATTCCAGCTTTAGAACTTGGTGCAAGAGTTGAAACATCTATCAAACCTTCTATAATAATATCAGATCCCTCAGTAGGCACGCTAATGAATCTGGAAGTACCTTGTGCTGTATTACTTTTTATTTCGAGTACATTTCCAGCAATAATGGCCTTACTTTTATCACTTTCATAAACATCCCAATCATTTAAATTATTTATAAAATCCTCTTCAAATATTCGGTTAGCAACTCCATTCTCGTCATACTCAACAAAGGTATTATCCTTTATTTTACCATTCACATAAGTTATTTCTTTCCATACTTTACCTGTTTCATAGTAATAAATTGATATCCCATTTTCAATTCCTTTTTCATCAAAAGTTTTAGTGACCTTATTTTTACCATTTTTATAATACCATTTACAAGTACCTACATAGGTATTATTATTATCTCCTGTTTTATCAAGTTTTAGAATTCTACCCTCAAAATAAATGTTTCCATTAGTATAAAAACTTTGATAAGTATCCCCTGAAACTAATTTTCTGCTGTAGTATGCATTTTCAGCTGTTGTTGGTTTCCCTGACTTATCAAAATATGAGCTTCCTTGTGCAAGGATATTATTATGCAGGCAAAAAAACAAAATGAAACACAACAAAAACTTATTTAAAAATCTCATATTCAACATTTTAATTAAAATGATTGAAACAAAGATATAATTTATAATTTAATATATATAATTAACAATGAATACATTAAAAAAATAAAAGTTTTGTTGCAAGAATTAAACAAATCAATACTTAAATTTGTATAACTAAAAGTTGAAATTTTAAATTTTAAAACATGGGAGTATTAGTAGGTAAAAAAGCACCTCATTTTTCTGCAGGAGCTGTTATAAATGGTGGAGAAGTTGTTTCAAATTTCTCATTGGATCAATTTATAGGGAAAAACCCTGTTGTATTATTTTTCTACCCGAAAGATTTTACATTCGTTTGTCCTTCTGAATTACATGCTTTTCAAGCTAAATTAGCAGAATTCGAAGCTAGAGGTGCAAAAGTAGTAGCTTGTTCTACAGATACTGAAGAGTCTCACTGGGGTTGGTTACAAGTTCCTAAAAACAAAGGTGGTATCGAAGGGGTTACTTATCCTATCATTGCTGATACATCTAAAACAATTTCAGAAGCGTACGGTGTATTAGCAGGTGAGTATGACTATGATGTAGATGGAAATTTAATTGCAACAGGACCAATGATTGCTTACAGAGGGTTATTTTTGATTGACAAAAATGGAGTTGTTATGCACCAATTGGTAAACAATTTCCCATTAGGAAGAAATGTTGATGAAGCTTTACGTATGGTTGATGCTTTACAATTCTTCGAAGAAAATGGTGAAGTTTGTCCTGCAAACTGGACAAAAGGGGACGAAGGAATGAAAGCGTCTTTTGACGGTGTTGCTGATTATTTAGCTAAACACTAATCTTAAATATTTTTTTTGAAGAGGTTATCAATTGGTAACCTCTTTTTTTTTGTATTATAATTCACATTGTTACGTTAAGAAGTTATTATGAAATGATTTTTTAAAACTTAAATTCAATTTAATTTAGATTTAAAATTTAAAGATGAACCTCATTGATGTCGTTATTTTAGTTCCCATCATTTACGCAGCTTGGAAAGGGTTTAAACATGGTTTAATTATTGAAATATTTACCCTGTTAGCTCTTTTTGTAGGTCTTTACGCCGGTATTCACTTTTCAGATTTAACAGCTAACTTTTTACGTAAGAATCTTGAATTGTCCTCTAAATATGTCCCTGTTATTGCTTTCACAATTACCTTTTTAGGTATTGGAGCAATGGTTTATTTTTTGGGTAAAACTATTGAAAAAATAATTAAAGTAACTCAATTGACCCCTATTAATAAATTGGCAGGTGTTTTTTTTTCTGTCTTGAAATACATTTACATACTTAGTACTTTATTGATTTTATTAGAATCATACGATGAAAAAATTGGATTTTTTCCTCCTAAAATGAAAGAAGCATCCTTACTATATAACCCCATCATGCAAGTTTCAAAATCTTCCATTCCTGGAATGAAAGAAAGTACTATTTTCGTTCATAATTTACTTGATACTGATACTTCAACTTATGCTTTAAAAGAAGTTCGTAGAGCAAAATTTTTAGCAGATAGTATTGGTATACAAACAAATGACTCTATAAAGTTGCGCGAAATATATTTTACATATGAAAAGTAATCTTTTGATATTATTTTTTCTATTTGGGTTAATACCACTAAGAGTATTTGCTGAACCTATACCTCAACCATTAAAAATAAATCTACATAAATTTGGTCCCTACATTGGATTACAACGCGGGGCATACACAAGTATAGAATTTGGGGCTGAATACCAACTGAAACAAATGGCTTGGATAAAGCCTACCACCCATGCTGCTCATTTTGGTTTTAATTATAATTTATACCATAATGTATTAGGTTATGATATGGGATATTGGATGAAAAAGGGAAGATTTAATCTATCTTATGGAGCAAATTTAATCTATCGTACTGACTATGTAAGAAGTACACTTGGTTTTACTCCTTTAATAGGTTTTAAATTATCTCAATTGCACTTACAAACAGGGTATAATTTTTTAATGACCTCGACTCCTCCAAAAGCAGTCAATGGTTTTTTTATTTCCTTACGTTTTGTATTTATACAAAATACTAACTTAGATATTGATAAATAAAATAGGATTATTATGTTGGTTTTTAAATTCGGAGGCGCATCAGTAAAAGACGCATCAGCTGTAAAAAATGTAGCGCAAATTATTTCCATGTTTCCAACTAAAAAGAAATTAGTTGTCGTATCTGCTATGGGTAAAACGACAAATGCTTTGGAAGAAGTTGTTGATGCACTATGTACTAATAATCAAGAGTCGTTTCGCTATTTGGTTGAAGAAATTATTAAATATCATCTAAAAATTGTTGATCAACTCTTTTTAGAAAGGCATGAAGGACTCATAGCATTTTTAGAAGACATTAAAGAGTCGCTATTAGATAAAATATCTAAACCAATATCTGAAAAATATGATTATGAATATGATCAAATTGTATCATTGGGAGAAATAATTAGCACCAAAATTGTAGAAGAATACCTACTAGATAGAACAATTTCTGCCAAATGGATTGATACCAAACAATTCATCCGAACAGATAACAATTATCGAAATGCAACGGTAGATTGGAATAAAACACAAGAACTGATTAACACTAACTTATTACCTTTATTCAAAAGCTCTGATGTTCTAATTACCCAAGGATTTATTGGATCAACTCCTGAAGGTTTTGCGACCACTTTAGGTCGTGAAGGTTCTGACTACACTGCAGGTATCTATGCTTTTTGTTTAAATGCTGAAAGTGTTACAATTTGGAAAGACGTACCTGGAATGTTAAATGCTGACCCAAAATGGTTTGATAGAACCATTAAGTTAAACCAAATTTCATTTCAAGAAGCAATCGAATTGGCCTACTATGGAGCCACAGTTATTCACCCTAAGACAATCAAACCATTACAAAATAAAAACATTCCTCTTTATGTTAAATCTTTCGTAGACCCATCTGCTTCTGGTACTATCATCTCTTCTGTTACTGAGTTTGATCATTTAGTCCCCTCTTTTATCTTTAAAATGAATCAGATAAAAGTGGGTATTACACCAAAGGATTTTTCATTTATTGTGGAGGAAAATTTAAGTCATTTGTTCAATATTCTTTCTAATGCTGGTGTACAAATTAACCTGATGCAAAATTCAGCGATTAGTTTTGATTTTGTAATAGAGAACAAACCTTCTGTAATTAAAGACTTATTTAGTCAACTAGAAAATGATTTTATTGTCTCTATTGAAGAAGGCTTAGAATTGGTTACTATACGTCATTATGATCAAGCAACGATAGATCGAGTGACTATTGATAAACAGATTATTTTAACACAAAAATCCGAACAAACAGCTCGGATTTTAATGAAAAATGTCAAATAAAAAATGCGAGGTAAGCCTCGCATTTTTTATTTATAATCTTTAACAATTAATCATTTATAATTTTATTACTCTCCCATTAAAATCTCTTTTGCCTCATCCTTCGTTAAAGCGCTTTTGATTTTACCTTCTAATTCTTCCATCAATTCTGGATTATCTTGAATAAGGTTCTTAACAGCATCACGACCTTGTCCTAATTTTGTTTCTCCGTAAGAGAACCAAGAACCACTTTTCTTGATAATATTTAAATCCACACCTAAATCGATAATTTCTCCCACTTTAGAAATACCTTCGCCATACATGATATCAAATTCCGCTTTTCTGAATGGAGGAGCAACTTTGTTTTTAACAACTTTTACTTTAACTCTGTTTCCGATCACTTCTTCGCCATCTTTCAATTGTGTTGCTTTACGAATATCAATTCTTACAGAAGCATAAAACTTAAGTGCATTTCCACCTGTAGTTGTTTCTGGGTTACCAAACATAACTCCGATTTTATCACGTAACTGGTTAATGAAAATACAAGAACATTTTGCTTTAGAAATTGATCCTGTTAGTTTTCGTAACGCTTTTGACATCAAACGCGCTTGTAAACCCATTTGAGAATCACCCATTTCTCCTTCAATTTCCGCTTTTGGAGTTAATGCTGCTACGGAGTCAATCACAATTAAATCAATTGCACCTGAACGAATTAAGTTATCCGCAATTTCCAATGCTTGTTCCCCATTGTCTGGTTGTGAAATCAATAAGTTATCGATATCCACTCCTAATTTTTTTGCATAAAATTGGTCGAACGCATGTTCAGCATCAATGATTGCTGCGATTCCACCATTTTTTTGACACTCGGCGATAGCATGTATTGCTAAAGTTGTTTTACCTGAAGATTCAGGTCCGTAGATTTCTACAATACGTCCTTTTGGAAAACCGTTAACACCTAATGCTAAATCTAAGGTAATAGAACCTGTTGGTATCACTTCTACTTCTTCTATGGCTGAATCACCAAGTTTCATAACACTTCCTTTCCCGAAAGTTTTATCTAACTTATCCATAGTAAGTTGTAATGCTTTTAATTTTTCTATGTTAACTTCTTTTGACATGATTTTTAGTTTTTGTTGTTTTATTGATTCAAAGTTATGGCTAGTAGAACGTATTCTATTTACGTTTTAATTTTATTGATTAAATCCAGCAATAATTTCAGATGCGTGATCTTTCGTTTTCGGTTTAGAAATGATGTCAACAATTATACCAGACTCATTTACTAAGAAAGTGGTACGATGTATACCATCATATTCTTTGCCCATGAATTTTTTGGGACCCCAAACACCAAATGCATCGATCACACTTCTATCTGTGTCTGCAATCAACGGAAAAGGAAGTGTATGTTTTGCAATGAATTTTTGATGTGAAGTTTCACTATCCATACTAACACCAATAATATGTATTCCTTGTTCACCAAGTTGTGTATAATTATCTCTAAGGTTACACGCTTGATCTGTACAACCTGGTGTCATATCTTTCGGATAGAAGTATACAACATACTTTTTTCCTGCTAATGTTTCGTTTGAAATGATGTTTCCATCTTGGTCTTTTCCTGAAAATACAGGAGCATTGTCATTTTTTTTTAGCGTTGTCATTGTTGATATTTTAAACAAAAAAAGATTATTATTTAATCAAAGTTACAGATTAAATTCAATTATACAACACTTAACTGTTTTTTTTGTTTTTAATTTAACTTTGGTTTTTACAAACCTGATTAGTCATTACCTTTGTTGTACCTATATTAATAATGTTATGAAAAAGATTTTGGGTGGGGTTGTTTTGTTAACTCTTTTTGTTGCTTGTGGTCAGCCGGAAAAACAAGTAGAAGTTGCTAAAAAAGTAGAAAAGAAAGAAGCACCTGTAAAAGTGAATGTAAATAAAACGATTTCCTTGAATATTGAGGGTATGGTGTGTGAAATGGGATGTGGTAGTTCGATACGCAAAGCATTAAAAGATACAAAAGCAGTAGATCGTTGTTCATTTGATTTTAAAGACGAGCGTAAAATAAATGTAGCTACCATCTCTTTTGATAGTACTGCTATTTCACAAGACAAGATTATTTCAATTATCAGTACACTTAACGATAAGCAATTTAAAGTAAATCTATAAATGTTACTTCATTTTCGTGAATTAGGAGAAGGTACTCCTTTTGTGATTTTACATGGTTTGTTTGGTAATTCAGATAATTGGCAAACACATGCGAAAAAAATTGCTTCCTATTATCGTGTTATTTTAGTAGACCAACGCAATCACGGTCATTCAGATTGGCACGAAGAATTCACGTATGATCTCATGGCAAATGATTTAGATCGTTTGATGAATCATTTGGACATTGATAAATTTATTTTGATGGGACATTCCATGGGGGGTAAAACTGCCATGTGGTATGCACATAAATTTCCCGAAAAATTAGAAAAAATGATTGTGGTAGATATCGGTATTAAACAATATCCAATGCACCACAATGAAATAATCAAAGGTATTCGTTCTGTTCCTTTGGAAAATGTAGCCTCTCGTTCAGAAGCTGAAAAGTCGCTCTTACCTTTTGTAGATTCGTATGGAGTAAGACAATTCTTACTAAAAAATTTATATTGGAAAGAGAAAGGACAATTAGCATGGCGAATGAACGTAGATGTATTAGAACGCGAAATGACTGAAATCTTGTCTTCATTGGAAATCACTGAAAATTGGGTTCAAACCTTGTTTATTCGAGGAGAACTTTCCAACTATATACTAGATGAAGATTGGGATGCCATTGAAGCAGTTTTTCCTGATAGTTCATTAGTAACCATTCAGGAAGCTGGTCATTGGGTACATGCTGAACAACCCGATGAATTTATTGATACAGTATTAGGATTTTGTTTGAGGTAGTTATAGAAGATAAATTAACTTCCAAAAGTCATCAGATACGACTTTAAGAATTCATCGATGTCTCCATCCATAATAGATTCTACATTACCGGATTCATAACCTGTACGCACATCTTTTACTAATTTGTATGGGTGCATCACATAGTTACGAATTTGGGAACCCCACTCGATTTTCTTTTTATTGGCTTCAATTTCGTTACGTTTTTCCATTCGAGCACGCAATTCTAACTCATATAATTGCGAACGTAATAATTGCATTGCTTTCTCTTTATTGGCTAATTGCGAACGCGATTCTGAGTTTTCGATAATAATTCCAGTCGGTGCATGTCGAAGACGAACCGCCGTTTCTACTTTGTTTACATTTTGTCCACCGGCTCCACTAGCGCGCATCGTTTCAAAAGAAATATCAGCAGGATTAATGTTAATTTCAATCGTATCATCCACTAACGGATAAACATATACCGAAGCAAAGGATGTATGGCGTTTTGCATTAGAATCAAATGGAGAAATTCGAACCAAACGATGTACTCCATTTTCTCCCTTTAAATAACCAAAGGCAAAATCCCCTTCTATTTCTAATGTTACTGTTTTGATACCAGCAACATCGCCATCTTGGTAGTTTAATTGGGTAAGTTTGTAATTGTTTTTTTGAGCCCACATCGTATACATACGCATGAGCATAGATGCCCAATCACAACTTTCAGTTCCCCCTGCTCCTGAAGTGATTTGTAGTACCGCACTCAATTGGTCCTCCTCACCGGAAAGCATGTTTTTTAATTCTAACTCTTCAACATTGGTTTTCAATTCAGCATAGGCTGTATCTACTTCCACTTCTGTTGCTTCTCCTGCTTTGAAAAAATCCAAAAGGACTTCTAAATCATCGCACGCTGATGCTAAAGTTTCATAGGTAGTAATCCAAAATTTCAACGTACGAATTTGCTTCATATCCGCTTCTGCCTTCTTTGGATTATCCCAAAAAGTAGGATCTTGTGATTTTAATTCGCTTTCTTGAAGTTCAATGCGTTTTTGTTCGATTTTCAAATAGGTTGAAATCGCCTGGATGCGTTGTTGTAATTCTTTTAGTTGATCTTGGTTAACCATATCAAATTAACTATTTGTACAAGAGTAATTTTCAAATTCTTCGTGAAGTTCTTGTTCGTATTGCTTGGTCACATTGATAGGAACATATTCTTCCATAACGTTCGTTTTATCCAAGCCGAAATCTTCTGCTGCTTTCAACCCTGTAGCTTTAATAAAACGGTAGGCTTTTACCGTTATGATTTGGAAAGGAGTTAATTTGTTATCTGTTGCAACGCGAGAACTTAACATGATGAATTTAAAATCAGGTTCTTCGAAGTGCCCTTTTACACATTCAAAAACACTTTTCCCTTCAATTTCTCCACGCTCAACCATTTTGTAATGAATTTTGCGAAGCATATACTCAATACGGTGTTCTTCTTTAAACCCTAATTGTATTGAAATATGATAACAATGCTTATCAATCACTTCGTTTACTGAATAGTCTACACCCCAAGGATCTGATTTAATTTCAATGTGTAAGAACCAAACGATACCTGCTCTTCTTGGTCGTTTTTTAAATAATGAGAAAAATACGGTTGAATCTAATTGGTCAGGAGTTGCAGAACGTGTTGGATAGACCAAATTCGTCGCTTCGTAAGGGATTTTTTCATCATTTCTTACCTTGTTTAAAAGCGGAATAACACGAGACATAGGTATGTATTCCGTGATGTTTGCACGTAATTGTTTCGCCTTGTAAAATATGAAAAGTGCAGTAAAGAATAAGATCGCTAGAATTAAAGTAAACCAACCTCCGTGAGGAATTTTATTCAAATTTGACATTAAGAAAATACCCTCAACTACAAAGAAAACGGCAAAAATTAAAGCAAAAATAAATTTTGATTTAGGGTAACGCACAAATAACATCAGCACTAACAAAATGGAAGTCATAATCATATTTATGGTGATTGCCAAACCATAAGAAGCCTCCATTTGAGAAGAAGTTCTAAATACATAAATCACTAATAAACAACCCATCATCAAAATAAAATTGATAAAAGGAATATAGATCTGACCGTGATGATCTGTTGGATATTTAATTTTTAAATTCGTCCATAATTTCAATTTAATCGCTTCATTCATCAAGGTAAAGATTCCGGTAATTAAAGCTTGAGAAGCAATAATCGTAGCCGCTGTTGCAATACCGATAGCAAAAAGAAGCATTCCTTTAGGCACCATTGCATAGAATATCGTTTGTTTTGGAAGTAAATGAAAACCAGGTTTTAACGCCATCGCTCCTTGACCTAAATAGTGAATTACCAACACCACAGCCATCACTCCCCAACTCACACGAATATTTCCTTTTCCACAGTGTCCTAAATCTGAATACAAAGCCTCAGCACCAGTTGTACAAAGAAAAACAGCCCCTAATACCCAAAAACCTCCAGGCACATTTACAATCATATTATAAGCATACCACGGATTCAATGCTTTGAAAATACCCGGATAATCAGCTATATGTATGATTCCTAAGTAAAGTAAAAATCCAAACCAGATCAACATAATTGGACCAAAAACCTTTCCAATGATCACGGTACCAAATTGTTGTATAGCGAATAAAGCAAAGATAATTCCAACAACAATCGGCATTGTAGGTAAATCAGGATACTTGTTATTTAATCCTTCAACTGCTGCTGAAATTGAAATAGCAGGGGTAATAAAACCATCTGCCAACAAGGAAGCACAACCAATTAAGGTAGGAATGATGATCCATTTTGCTTTTTTATCCTTTAATAAAGCATATAGGGCAAAGATTCCTCCTTCCCCTTTGTTATCGGCATTCAATGCAAAATAAACATACTTAATAGTAGCTAGTAAAATCAAGGTCCATATTACAGAGGATAAACCGCCTAAAATAATCCCTTCAGAAAAATTTTTCCCTTCTGTAATTGCCTGAAATACATATAGTGGGGAAGTACCAATGTCACCAAAAACTATCCCAATCGTAATAAGTACACCTGCGACGCTTAATTTGGTTTTATGTTCTGAACTCATTTCAAAAAAATAAAAAATAGGATACCAAAAGTATGATAAATCTAGGTAATTCGTATTTGATTTGTTAAATATTTTTTAAGCCTATCAATATTTATTTAATAGCCTGTTTTTCATTTGTTTAAACACTAAACTATTTTCTATATTAAACCAAGTTACACACCTTGTTATATCTTAAATAGTTACTTTTGAAAAAAAGAAGACTGATGGTAGATGTGATTTACAAAGATCTTGGGGTAATTGATTACAAAGAAGCATGGGATCTTCAAGAAGAAATTTTTGCAAAAACAATTGCAACGAAAATTGCACGTAGGAATGGAGAAACAGAAGAACCAACCAAAAATTATGTGTTTTTTTGTCAACATCCCCACGTATATACCTTAGGAAAAAGTGGAAAAGAAAGTCATTTGCTTTTGAATGATAAAGCCTTAGAAACACATCAAGCTACATACTATAAAATCAATCGAGGAGGTGATATTACTTACCATGGACCTGGTCAATTGGTTGTTTACCCTATTTTAGATTTAGACTATTTTTTTTCAGATATTCATCGTTATTTACGTTACTTGGAGGAAGCTGTTATTGCCACCATTGCTGAATATGGAGTGAAAGGCGAACGATTTGATGGATTGACAGGTGTGTGGATTGAACCGAATACTCCCCGTGAACGAAAAATTTGTGCCATGGGTGTGAAATGCTCACGTTGGGTTACCATGCATGGAATCGGATTTAATGTAAATAGTGATTTGTCGTATTTTAATCACATAATTCCTTGTGGAATTCAAGATAAATCGGTAACTTCCTTGCAACAAGAATTGGGCAGGGAGCTCGATTTCGAAGAAGTTTCAGCCATTTTTAAGGATAAATTGGCTCTGCAATTTGATATGAATTATGTCAACGAATAGATTTTCTCTCGCTAAAGCCTTACTCAAATTATTGAAGTATTTAGGTATTTTTATTTTATCAATACTGATATTAGCTAATGTATTTGTTTTATTAACTGGAAGAACCTACTTATATAAAGGTATTTACAACACTTATTTACAAGGTCGCACTGGTCCTTCTATTTTCGATAAAGATGTTTTTTACAATGCTACCCTCAAAAAAGCACCTACATTATTTTCTTGGAAGAAAGCAAATCAGAAAGCAAGTCTTTTACCTGAAGAACAATCCTACATAGAAAATTTAGAAATTTCTTCGTTTTTGGTTTTTCATGGTGATACATTAATATTTGAAAAATATTGGGGAAATCATGTTCAAAAAACAGTAACAAATAGTTTTTCAGCTGCTAAAACTTTAGTTGGTCTTTTAATCGGTTGCGCTATTAAAGATGGAAAAATTAAATCCATCGACGAACCTGTAGCGAACTATATTCCCGAATTCAAAAAAGATGCGAAGCGTTTTATTACTATCCGTCATTTATTGATGATGTCTTCTGGGTTGGATTGGGAAGAAAGTGGTAAAAATCCATTATCACATAATGCAGCTTCTTATTATGGAACTGATTTATATAGATTAACGACAAATCAATTTGCGATTGAAAAGCCAGGGAAACGATTTGAATATCAAAGTGGTAATTCACAATTATTAGGGTTTATCATCAAAAAAGCTACTGGAAAACGGGTGTCGGATTATGCTTCGGAAAAAATTTGGTCTAAAATCGGAACTGAAAATGATGCTTATTGGAGTTTGGACAAACAAAATGGAGATGAAAAATCTTTTTGTTGCGTTTATGGAACTTCGCGAGACTTTGCCCGATTAGGAAGACTAATTAAGAACAATGGTATTTGGAATGGACAAGAAATTATTCCTTTTTCTTACATGAAAGAATTTTTAGCCAATCCGAAAATGTCTACAGAAGAAAATGTTCCAAACTACCGATATGGACTCCACATTTGGACTTATTTAGGTGGAAAACATCCTGTTTATTATTGCAGAGGAATTCTTGGACAGTTTATTATAACCATTCCAGATGAAGATTTAATCATTGTACGAACAGGCTCAATTCGCGGAAAAAATATAATTTTACCTAAACAATACGAGCATAACAAGGCGTATATTGAAAAGTACAAATACAAATTTGGTCATCCTGCAGATTTGTTTGAGTACATTGCCATCGCTCAACGAATGATAAAACAAAGGAAATGAGAGAAGAGTTAATGGGCCCAAAGGTCGAGAATGTTGCAGTATGCGTTGTGAGACAGTTTGACGAAAACAATGAGCCAATCCATTACGCTTATTTATTGAATTTGAGAGATGATATCATGGAAGGTATAATCATCACAAGTTGTGGCTATGGGGAAAATGTGAATACAGGTGAAAAAGTAAAAACTTCTACTTTGCGTCATTGTATTGAATTACTTTTACCAAATGAAGCGGCTAAAATTGAACCTATTATGGAAGAAGTTTTTGGTTTAACCAATGAATATTGGGTAAGCTTTTGGGTGAACGATGTGATGTACGATAAAAAATTCTTATTCCTACCTGAAACCATTCAAGAAAAACATATGAAATTGATTCCTCAATTGGGTGTGAAAGGGGTGATTATACAGTAAGCATGTATAAGTTATTTTTTTAATACATAAACTACCCGTTCACCAACTCTTCAATTTTCTCTTCCAACTCTTTTCGTTTCGCTACAAACTCTTTTAAGTCCATTGATTGTAGTTTTTGTTTAGTTTTAAGGGCGATGAAATGACGTTTGTAGTAGTATGCTGCTACTCCGAATAGAGGAATGGTGAAAAAGTACACCAAAGCAATCCATCCATTATGAAATAGGTAATCGTTTAAAAATTTGACTATTGGCCAATTGAATAATGCCATAAATAACATTCCGAGCATCATTTTTACGGAAGACCAAAAAACACTTCGTTTAAACATTTTTTCTGTCAAACGTTTTACCAAGACATACATTGGGCCTAAATGCAGTGTTGCTAGAACAAACAACGGTGCTGTTAAGATTAAATAAATCCAATGATTTTTGTTTGAAAGCGAACCGTTTTTTTGTAATTCATACACGTATTTTTCTTTTAATCCCAAACGTTTTTGCAAACGGAAATAAGTATCCGCTTGATTTTTAAGGGCCACTAATGCTGGATTTTCCAAATCTTGTTCGTTAATCCAGTGTGCTAAATTTTGGGAATTTTTGTACCGTTTTCGTAAAGAAATCGATAAGTCAACGTCCTCTGGATTTAATCCATTTCTTCGAATGCGTGTTATTTGTTCGTGGAAAGGAGCCCATTCTTTATTCTCTACATGCGTAATCAATGGTTTCATCATTGATTCGATTCTTCGTGTTACCTCAGTAATCGCTCTATTTGGATTTTCACGATACATTGATTCATAGTCGTTCAAACAAAATCGTTCTGAGTTGTTGATCACTAAATCAGAACCTAAGTATTTAGGGTCACCGTAGTTGATACCAATGCACGAAACATAGACTTTTTTCTTCCACTTCATACTCTCTAAAGCGCTAAACCCAATACGAGCTGCTCCTTTTTTGATTGGTTTCAAACGACGTATAAAAATATCATCTGTAAATCCTTCTCCGAAAATTAATAAGTTGCGACCAAAACTCAATACGTTTGACGTTGTTTTGAAAACTGCTGCATTTTTCCCAACAGCACCATCACCATCTAACTGTCTGTAAATCGGCAACATTTGTGCCATCCATAAAATGGGTTTCATCACAGGAGTAAAAATATCTGAACGTGTCATAAAAAACACAATCGGACGTTGCAAAGTACCGATCACAATTGGATCCATAAATGAAGATGGGTGATTGCTGACATAAATCGTACGACCAAATCGATTTTTCGGTGCATTGATTTTCAAAATTCTAGGAAAATAAATTCGAAGTGAATAATTTGCGAAAATCTTAACGATCAAGTATAAAAATCTCATAAAAATCAAAAATTCAATTTTTTTAAACCATTCCCTGCACAAAATCTAAAAACACTTTCTTATGCAATTCCAAATCCAAGGAAGGAGAAAGCGCTACACGAGCAATATAATCTTTGTCGTCTTCTTTTGTTGTTCCTTGGGTAGATGTTGCCGGAATGGTCCAATAACAGCCTTTTAATTGTCCGTAACTTACACAGTACTTACTTTCTGTTGGAATTTCAGTAATCATCTTATTGATTAACTTCAAATTCAAGGCTTTTTTGTACTCTTCTTTTTCTTCGGGGGTATTTCCTTTTGTAGGTAAATCCAAGGAAAAAACAGAAGGTGTGAATCCTTGTTGTGCTAACTCTTCAGAAACAAAATTGATTTTCGCTTCAGGCAATGTTTCACTAATAAAGTTCACAAAATCACGTGTGTTTTTATATGCATCTTGAATACGTTGATTCATCGAAGGCAATTGCTTCGCTAAAATTTCCATTTGTAATGGCGTCGCTTCATTATCACATAATTGTAAATGAAGTTCGATTTTCTCCATCAACGCTTTTGCTTTCTCATTGGATACACAATACCCAGCGGTACATTTTCCTCCACTTGGGAATTTAGAACCGCTTACATAAGCAATGGTTCTAACCGTTGAAAGGATATTATTTTCACCTAAAAAGTGAACATTCGGACAAAATGTTTGGTCTAAAATAAATACGGGATCAATCGCCAATGCACCTGTTGATGTTTTTCGTTCTTTGCTTAATACACCCCTTAATTGGATTAAATCCGGGACTTCAACACGCGGATTTGTTGGAATCTCCGCAATAATGTATGGAATGGCATCTTCTTGTGCGATCTTTTCTAATAACTCATCAATGCAAGCCACCATATTATTTCCACCATCTACGGGTAAGTCTAACACTTCTACATTGTCTAAACAAGCCTCAATTCTTCTTGCTTGGTCATTCGTGCCTCCATAACAATTCGGTGGAACCACAATTTTGATTGCTTTTCCAGGATAATTTTGAATTGCATCATGAATCAACCCCATCACAATCGCATATTGTATCGAAAGTCCACTGGAAGCAACCAATGCTTTTATATTCGTATTGGTAATTTCTTTGATGGAATTTAAAACAATCGATTTGTGTTGATCGTAATTGCTTTCTTTTGCTTGATTTAAATTTGTATTCGTTAATAATTGAAGGACTTTCAAGGTATTTGCTGGAGTCATGGCAATCGTCTCTCTTCTTCTTACATGTTGAATATCAGAAATGTAAGCTTGGTTTTTATCTCCATTTACAAGTAATATACTTCCTAATTGATCATCGAGATGGATGTAAAAATCAACCGAAGGTCGTAACTCATAATGACACATCGATGTTGGATGAGTAATAAAAATAGTACTTCCTTCAATCGGAGTAACCTCATCTAAATCATTCACTTTTACCAAATCAAAATGATAACCATATACTTTTTTGATTATTTCAGCATCAAAATGAGCCGGTAATTTTCCAACATAGGCAATCTGTGTGCGTTGTTTCTCTAGTAAGTTTTTTCGTAAAACAGCTAAAATCGGCGTTGTTTTAGAAGAAAAACTGATCACATTTTCAGTTTTAATATTATGTAATTTAGCGATCGCCCATTCCAAAACACACGATAAAGGATGACCCAAACGGATGTAATCATAGGCTGTGCGTAATTCCTTAAGCGCATCCGTTGTTGCATTATTCGCGCTAAATAAACGTTCAAATTGGTCTAAAAATTCAGTTTTCGCTAACTTTTCATTGTAAATGTCTAAACGATGTGTAGTAAGATGTAGCCAATCCGATGGCATATTTTCCAATACATTTTTAACGTAGCTAAGCATTTTAGTTTGTTCCATAAGCGTAACCAAATTGATTAATTTTTCTGCTGGCAAAGTTACATAAAGTTCTAGGATTGAATTTTCATTCCATGATTTTGTTTCGTTCATTTATCTCAATAGAATTATTGTATTCTATTACTTTTGCACCTAGATAGTTTTGAATGATGCTCAAAAAAGAAGTTACTTACTCCGTTCTTGATCTTGCTGTGGTTTCTCAAGGGAAATCGTTTCGTCAAACCTTTGATGATTCTATGGCAATTGCGAAACTTGCGGAACGTACTGGTTATAAAAGATATTGGTTGGCCGAACACCACAATATGGATGCAATCGGAAGTAGCGCTACTTCTATTTTAATCGGAAAAATTGCGGAGGAAACACACCATATGCGTATAGGTTCGGGTGGAATTATGTTACCCAATCATTCTCCGCTTATTATTGCCGAACAATTTGGCACCTTAGGCACTCTTTATCCTAATCGTATTGATTTAGGTTTAGGAAGAGCACCGGGAACAGATCAAGCCACTGCAAGCGCTATTCGCTCGGATTTTTACGAAGCTGCGATGCAGTTTCCAACTGAAGTTCAAAAAATTCAAGACTACTTTTCGGTGCATAATAAGCACGAATCTGTAAGAGCAAACGTAGCAGAAGGTGTGGATGTTCCGCTTTACATACTTGGTTCAAGTACAACAAGTGCCTATTTAGCCGCTGAAAAAGGATTGCCTTACGCTTTTGCAAGTCATTTTTCGAGTGCACAACTAATAGATGCACTAAAGATTTACAATACACATTTTCAACCTTCAGCTACCTTAACTCAACCGTACACAATTGCAGGAATTTCAGTCATCATCGCCGATACGGACGAAGAAGCAGCTTTTCTATCTACTTCTTACTATTCAAGAGTAATCGGGATTTTAACCGGAGATAGAAATCCATTAGAGCCCCCTTTTGAAATAACAGATGAATTCCGAAGCATCATCCAACATCCTGCTGTCCAACAAATGTCGAAATACGCCTTTATCGGCAGCAAAGAAACAGTAAAAAAGAAAGTGAAAGCCTTTATAAATCAAACAGAAATCGATGAATTAATCGTTGCTACGCATGTGTTTGACGTGAAAGACCGAATTAAATCAGTGGAGCTTTTTGCGGAAGTGATGCGGGAAGTGAATGAATAAGTGCAATAAAAAGCACTATTTATTGTTTTATCAATAAAATATTAGTAAATTCGCTAAAAAAGAGCAATATAATGCACTTATCGGAATTGATTTTAGAATTAAAAAAGCGAAGAGAAACCTTAAATGTTACGCAAGAACAGTTAGCTGAAATTGCTGGTGTAGGTTTAAGAACACTCAAACAATTTGAAAGCGGAAAAGGAAATCCTACCCTTCAAACCCTTACGAAATTAGCAGATGCGCTTGGATTAATAGTAAAATTGGAAGTAAAAACACTTTAACGAATAGATGAGAAAAGCGATTGTTTTATATAAGAAAGAACCAGCTGCAGAATTACACCAATTGGATGATGGGACTTTTGTTTTTCATTATTTAGATACTTGGTTTACAAATGATCGTAAACCGTCTATTAGTTTAACCTTACCCAAAAAGCAGCAAAAATATACATCAGCAACGTTATTTTCTTTTTTCTTTAATATGCTTCCAGAGGGAACAAATAAACAATCTGTCTGCTTTCAAAATAGAATTGATGAGAAAGATGATTTTGGATTATTATTAATCACAGCTACTAACGACACAATTGGTGCAGTTACCGTTCAAAAAATTGATAATTAATGAAAACCGATAATGTAAGTATAGTGGAAAAGTTGGATCGTTGTCCTGGAACATTAAATCGTGGTTACACAACCTATTCATCACTGTGTTTGAAAAAGGTTTTCAATGGAAAAAAGGTAAGTCATTATTTAAATTATCCATCCCCCTCATCGAATGAAGTTTCTGATGAGCTGTTTGCAAATAATAGAAAAAGAATCTCTATATCTGGAGTACAAGAAAAATTCTCGGTTATCCAAGAAAAAAATCAGTTACGATTAATTAACGAAGGCGAACAAGGAACACACATCTTAAAACCCATTCCAAATGCAGGAAAAAATGCAGATCAGATGCCCGCTAATGAACATCTAACTATGCAAATTGCATCCCAAGTTTTTGAAATTGAAACCGCAGAAAATGCACTTATCTTTTTTAAAGATGGCGCACCAGCGTATATTACTAAACGGTTTGATGTTTTACCAGATGGCTCAAAATTAGCACAAGAAGATTTTGCTTCATTGGCACTAAGAACTCCACAAACACACGGAGAACATTACAAGTATGAAGGGAATTATTTTCAACTCTTCGAATTGTTAAAACAATATGTGCCAGCTTACCCCATTGAATCGATTAAACTATTCAAATTAATCGTATTCAATTACTTGTTTTCTAATGGAGATGCCCATTTCAAAAATTTTTCATTAATTGAAACACCTCAAGGAGATTTTAAACTTTGCCCAGCGTATGATTTACTAAATAGTAGAATCCACATTAACGATAAGGATTTTGCTTTAGTAGATGGAATGTTGTCTATACAATTTGCTCAGGGAAAAGTACTTGAACAGTTTTATAAATTAGCAGAAATGGCATCCATTTCGGAAAAACAAGTAAAAAAGGTTTTTGATAATTTGCTGACTAATGAAGATAAAGTTGCATTCTTAGTTAACGCATCGTTTCTATCGGATCCATTAAAAAGAAACTATTTACAAGCCTATCAAACAAGGTTAAAAAAGTTGAAGCGAATGGTGTAAAATAGAAAATGAAATCTACTTTCGTATACAATAAGTAAATGATAGTGAAATACAGTTAAATACAAATCTGATATATTAAGGAGTATTATTAAATTTAAATTGAAGAAATCAGATTTTTTTAAAACGGACTTTAATTTGATTGAAAAATAAAATTAGATGAATAAAACGCGTTTAGAGGAATATTGGAATAAATACAAAGCTGAATTTGGAACAGATAACTTCAAGAAATCCGAAGGTTATAAGTGGTCCTTATTTGGAAAAATGTATCCGATATGGAAATGGAAAAAAGGATTCTCGAATTTAGAAATGTACGATAATACATTTAAAGTTGATGGGCCTAAAAATCTTTGGTTGAGTGGTAATTTTTTTCCAATCAGCATGCTCACTTGGATGCTTGAGAAATTTCCAGAAGAATCTGGAAATGCAGTGGATATTCTATTTGACGAAACAAAAAATCTATCTACAAGAATTGATTCATTTACAAAAGTCCTAGATGATAAATTACCTGAATTGGCAAAGTTGGTTACTGAAAAACCAATAAACCATCATTATCACGGGGATTTGAGAGCAATTTCATTATATCTGACATTACAATTTCCAGAGAAGTACTTTTTATACAAGCATACTATGTACAAGGCTTTTTCGGAAATAATGGAGTTACCCAAAGTAAAAACTGGGAAAACAACAAATTATGAGGAGTACATAGAGATTTGCAATCAAATTAGAGAGTTTGTAAAATCGGATATTGGTTTTCTAACGCGTTATAAGGATTTTTTAAAAATCGAGAAATATTACGATGATCCTTATTTACATTTATTGGTACAAGATTTCATTTTATCAGTTAGTACATATGAACCGTACTATTGGATTTTTCAAGGTAATCCGAAAGTTTATGATTTTTCAAGTGCAATAAATAACGGAACTATTAATCAATGGACAGCAAGTGCACATAGAGATAAAATGAGGATTGGTGATAAAGTTATTTTTTGGCTTACCGGAACACAAGCAGGGTGCTATGCTTTGGGAGAAATAACAAGTGACCCATTTCAAAATATTGATCCTCAAGATGAATTTTGGAAAGAAGATGATAAATCTGAATGGAAAGTTGGGGTTAAAATAACTCACAATTGCTCGTCGAATCCAATTTTAAAAGAACAAACCGAAATTGTAGAAGAACTTTTGAATCTAAATGTTGGTAACCAAGGTACTAACTTTTCAGCTACCAAAGAGCAGTTCACTTGCTTATTGGATATTATACTTTCTTCAGAGACAAATATATATTCTAAGGTAAAAAGGTTAATGGCCTTAGATAAAATGAATATATACTTAGACCTTATTCGAGATTTTGTTTTTACTAGTAATCTCGATTCAACCGATTCTAGAATCAGTTTGAATGTACTTGAAAATAAACAACGTCTTGTTTTAGTTATTGGAAGCAGATACTCACTTTGTATTGAAAAGATCAAAAATGACACAGTGATTTCATTTATTTCTTCCAAAAAACATACTCAAAATTCATCTACTCCATTTAAAAATAATAAGGGTGAGATTGAAGCATATTGGAATCGATTTGATACTGCCCAAGCAGATATTATGATCACCGAAATAAAAGAAGGATTAACAAAAGAACTGTCTAGAAACAACATTTGTCCTTATAGAAAGCACTCAAATGCCGATTTTAGCAAGGATGTTTTTGGTGAAATGATCACCAAAAAATATTGGTTATATGCACCAGGAGAAAACGCTTCAATGTGGGATGAATTCGTTCAAGATGGAGTTATGGGACTTGGATGGGATGAGTTGGGTAATTTAAATGATTACACCTCAAAAGAAGATATTGCCACCAGATTACAAGAGCTTGGTGATTCAAATTCTTCTAAAGCGAATGATGCCATGGCTAATTTTGATTTCAAGGAGACTATTAATATTGGAGATGTAATAATTGCAAAAAAAGGCCGAAGTGCTTATTTAGGATACGGAATTGTTACATCAAACTACTATTATGAGGAATCTGTCCCTTTATACAAACATAAAAGAAAAGTCAACTGGATAAAAAATGGATATTGGGAGAGTGAACACTCGATTGCACTTAAAACACTAACTGACATAACTAATATTCCTTATAAATCCAACCCTTCAATTCTTGCTCCAAAGGCAATACTGGACTTAATAAATGCACCTATTTCTAACATTATGAATCAAAAACCAATTAACCAAATTTTATATGGTCCTCCAGGAACAGGAAAAACATTTAAATTGAAGGATGAGTATTTCAAGAGATATACCACAAAGGAAACAACTATTTCCTCTGAACAACACTTTAAAAACATAGTTAGTGAGTGTTCTTGGTGGCAAGTCATTGCAATTGCACTAATTCAATCCGGGAAATGTAAGGTTAGCGAAATTGCAAATCATAGTTGGGTGGTTCAAAAGGCTGCGCAGTCAAATTCTAATACCATCAGACCTACGATATGGGGTCAACTTCAAAGTCACACAGTTGATAATTGTGAATTTGTAAATGTGAAGTCTAAACAACAACCTTTTATTTTCAATAAAACGCATGATTCCTTTTGGGAAATTGTTGATGAAGAGGTAAAAGAAAAGGCACCGGAATTATATGATATAATTGATTCAGTAGAAAATTTTAATCCTAGTTCAGAAAAGGAAATCCAACGATACGTTTTTACTACTTTCCATCAATCGTATAGTTATGAAGATTTCATAGAAGGAATAAAACCGATTATGATCGATGTTGATTCTGATAATGATGGAAATGTTGTTTATAAAATAGAAGACGGGGTTTTCAAACAACTTTGTAAAAAAGCAGAAATTGATCCAGATAATCGTTACGCCATTTTCATCGATGAAATTAATCGTGGCAACGTTTCTGCAATTTTCGGAGAATTAATTACCCTAATAGAGCAAGATAAACGCAAAGGTGCAAATAATCAAATTTCTGTAATATTACCTTATTCTAAAAGGCTGTTTTCAGTTCCACAAAACGTTGACATATATGGCACAATGAATACTGCTGATCGCTCTGTTGAAGCATTGGATACTGCATTGCGTAGGCGTTTCTCTTTTGAAGAAATGTTACCTAACCCATCTTTACTAAAAAATAAAGGTGAATATGGAAATGGTAAGGTTGGAGATATCGATTTACAAGAATTATTAATAGCAATAAACGAACGCATCGAAGCATTAGTAGATAGGGATCATACGATAGGCCATGCTTTTTTTATGGATGTAAATTCTCTAGATTCATTGAGAAACGTTTTTGCAAACAAAGTAATTCCATTGTTACAAGAGTATTTCTATGGTGATTACGCTAAGATGGAAATGGTCATTGGACCGGATTTCTTTAACAGCGAAAAGCGCAAGAAAAAAGTAACATTTGCAATTCAAAACGAAGATATTGAAATTCCAACGGGTAATTATGAATTGATGAATATTTTGGATCCGAACTTCAATTTCGTTTCGGCAATAAACAAATTATTAAATCGAAAAATAAGAGAGATTGAAGTCAATTGATGTCTTTGAACATGGCCGCTTATTAATTGGTGAACAAGGCTTTAAACAAAGTCATTGGGATGCTTTTGTGAAATTAAATACAATTCACAATAATGAGTATTTTGATATTTTGCACAATGGATTACGCTTCAAACAATACGTTGGAGTAATACAAGTGGATGGTTTGTTGGTGCATATTCATCCCAAAGCAGACAAAGACGATAGCAACGACAAGTGGAAAGATGTATTACTTCAAATGCTAAAAGCGTGTGGTAAAATAAAGGCACAAACTGCTGGAAATGCCAATCTCAAAAAACAACATATTAACTTATTGGAGGTCTATTTCGAATACTTTTTAAAAGAAGTTGATCAACTCCTTCATTCAGGATTAGTAAAGAAATATCGAACAGAAACAAGTAATGTAAAAGCACTAAAAGGAAAACTTGATTTTGCAGGAAACATTCGTCACAACTTAATTCATAAAGAACGGTTTTATACGACTCACCAAATTTATGATGTCAATCACAAAATGCATCAAGTATTGGCACATGCTTTAGGTATTGTTGGACAATTTACACGCTTAACACGCTTAACTGATAAGTGTAGAAGAACTCAATTAGCTTTTCCTGAGGTGGATAGCATAAAACCAAGCCTCCAATTGTTAGAATCGATTAAAATCAATCGAAAAACAGCTCCATATGAACGCGCGCTTGAACTCGCAAAGTTGATTATTCTGAATTATTCGCCAGATATCAATCACGGAAAACAGAAAATGATTGCACTACTTTTCGATATGAATATGTTGTGGGAAGAATACGTTCTTAAATCTTTAAAAAAGTATTCGATAAATCATACTGAAGAAGTTTGGCACATAACTGGCCAAGAATCAAAAATATTTTACAGTTCTCAACGCACAATACGACCAGATATCGTTTTAAGAAAAAAGGGTGAAACAATAATCATCGATACAAAATGGAAGCGTCCAACGAACAAAGTTGCGAGCATTGAAGACTTGCGACAGATGTATGCCTACGCAAGGTTTTGGAAGACAAATAAAGTAGTTCTATTATATCCTGGAGATCATTTTGATAGTGGTTATAAACCTTACCCGAACCAAAACGATCACGAAGTGGAATTTCATCAATGTAAAATAGCAATGGTAAATGTTTTATGTGATGGTAGGTTATCTGAAAAGATAGGCGAGGATATAATTGATATAGTTTAAAAGAGCAAAAATAGAATTCAGAACATAATTTAATTATGTTAAAAAGTAATTAGTATTTCTACATTTTCCAAAAAATCCAACGATAAAAAGCACTAAAAATTCTAAGTTGGAAAGTAATTTTAGTATTACTTACAGGGGTTTCAGCGCTCCTATTTGCCAATACAAAACTTACTAAAAATATTACCCAACAAATCATCCGTGCTAATATCCCCCGTGATGCTTCCCAAGTGGAACATTGCTTGTCGAATATCCATGGCAACAAAATCACCCGTAATCCCTGTTTCAAGACCGTAATTCGCTTTTTCTAAAGCTTCTGCAGTTTTTTGAAGTTCGTCTACGTGGCGTGCATTGGATACGATGATGTCTTGTTGTAAGTCAACTCCGTGCGTAATTTGATCTACCATCCATGCGGTAAGGTTTTCTACTCCTTCACCTGTTAAAGCGCTGAGGTACAAATGAGGTATAAAAGCAGGCGCTGTTTGTTTGGAAACATCCGACTTATTGATTATCAAAACAATCTTCTTTTCTGGAAATTCGGATTGTAACGTTTCAGCCCATTGTGCTACTTCGGAAATAGAATCGGTTGTGGCATCCGCCAATAAAAGCACCAATTGCGCTTGTTGTATTTTTTGTTTTGAACGCTCAATGCCAATCGCTTCGATTTTATCCGCATCTGAATCGCTTAATCCTTCTCGAATTCCTGCAGTATCAATCAAACGAAATAAAATCCCATCTATATTTAGGGTTTCTTCAATTACGTCGCGTGTCGTACCTGCGATGTTACTTACAATTGCACGTTCTTCGCCTAACAATTGATTTAACAATGTACTTTTCCCTGTATTCGGTGCGCCGACTATCGCTACCGGAACCCCATTTTTCAAGGCATTTCCCAATTCAAACGAGCGAATTAATTTATGAATGTATGTCAACACTTCTTGCACCAACGCTTTCAATTCTGTACGATCGGCAAATTCTACATCTTCTTCAGCAAAATCCAATTCCAATTCTACCAAACTTGCAAAGTGAATCAACTTTTCACGTAAATCACGTAATTCATTCGAAAACGAACCACGCATTTGGTTCATCGCCATCTGGTGTGCTCTTTTTGATTGAGAAGAAATCAAATCTGCTACGGCTTCCGCCTGCGATAAATCCATCTTTCCATTCATAAAAGCACGCATCGTAAACTCTCCAGGTTCAGCCATACGACAACCATGGGCAGTCAACAATTGTAGTATCTGTTGCTGTATATAAACAGAACCATGGCAAGCAATTTCAACGGTTTGTTCACCCGTAAAACTCTTTCCCTCGTGTAAAACCGTCAGCAACACCTCATCGATGATTTCTTCTCCTTTACGAATACGTCCAAAATGAGCGGTATGCGTTCCCACTTTTGATAAATCTTTCGAAAAAACAGTGGACACAATTTCAAACGCATTCTTCCCTGATATACGAATTACTGCTATCGCCCCCATCCCATTCGCTGTCGAAAGCGCACAAATTGTATCGTTGTTTTTTGTAAAAGTGTTCATAGTGTTTATTTAGAAAAGTCCTCTCTTCTGTCTTCGACAAGCTCAGACTGACAGAGAGGAGATTTAATTTTTCTTATTTTAATACCAATCTTTAATCCTTAACTCAGACCGACAGAGAGGAGATTTTAATTTTATTTAGGTCAGGCTGAGCCTGTCGAAGCCTTATTTTGTATCGTCCACGCAATCAATGTCGCACGTTGTTTAGCCATTTCTGCTTTTTCACCAGCAAACAATTCGTCTACTGTTGTATGAAATAATTCCACCCAGCGGTCGAAGTGCACTTTAGATAAAGGCATATGCATATGTTTATCCGTAACATTGGTAGTATATCCCGGTTCATCTAATAACACAAATGACCAAAAATGAACCATCTTTGGCATATGTACCTCAAAATCCAAACGCGCAAAAAAAGGTGCTAATTCAGCATCTTGCAATACCCTTCCGTAAAAAGTATCTACCAACTTTTCAATGTCTTGTTTTGAGGTGATGTCCATTTTCAAATTGACAGATTTTCAAATTTTCAAATTACTTGAACCAACTTGCGTATTTCACATAATTGTCGGCAATGCGTTGAACCTCTCCTTTAAATAATTCAGGAGTTAAGGTTTTTACTTTTTTCGCAGGAACTCCAGCATACACACTCCAAGATTCCACACGTGTACCCTCAAGTAAAACTGCCCCAGCGGCAATGATACAATTCGATTCAATATAGCAATTATCCATTACGATAGAACCCATTCCAATCAACACATTATCCTCAACTGTACAACCATGTACCAAGGCATTGTGACCCACAGAAACATTGTTTCCTAAATTGGTTTTCGTTTTTTCGTAGGTTGCATGAATCACTGCTCCATCTTGGATATTTACTTTATTCCCAAATTTGATGGAATTCACATCACCACGCACCACAGCAGAAAACCACACCGAACATTGGTCACCCATTTCTACATCTCCCACAATGGTTGCATTTTCAGCAAACCAACAATCTTCCCCGTGTTTCGGAGTAAATCCCCTACATTCTTTGATTAAAGCCATTATTATGCGATTGATTCTACTTTTAAAATTCCTTTTTTCACTAACAATTGAGCAATTTGAACAGCATTCGTTGCTGCCCCTTTGCGTAAATTATCAGCAACAATCCACAAGTTTAAGGTATTAGGATTTGTTTCATCACGACGAATACGACCTACAAAAACATCGTCTTTCGCCTCTGCATATTTAGGCATAGGATAAGAGTTTGTCGTTGGGTCATCTTTCAAGGTAATTCCTGGAGTATCGTGTAAAATTTTACGAACTTCAGCCAAATCAAAATCATTTTCGAATTCGATATTCACCGCCTCTGAATGTCCACCAACCACTGGAACTCTTACCGCAGTAGCAGTTACATTGATTGCGGGGTCCAAAATTTTCTTTGGCTCATTCATCAATTTCATTTCTTCTTTGGTGTATCCATTATCTAGAAATGTATCACAATGCGGAATGCAGTTTTTGTCAATCGGATAATGATATGCCATATCTCCAGTAATTCCATCACGTTCGTTTTCCATTTGCTTTACAGCCTTCACACCTGTACCTGTAATTGATTGATACGTTGATACAATTACACGTTTCACTTTGTATTTTTTATGTAATGGAGCAAGTACCATCACCATTTGAATTGTACTACAATTTGGATTGGCAATAATGAAATCATTAGCAGTTAATTCTTCTCCGTTGATTTCAGGAACCACCAATTTTTTTGTTGGGTCCATTCTCCAAGCAGAACTGTTGTCAATTACATACGTTCCCACTTCGGCAAACTTTGGTGCCCATTCCAACGATGTGTCTCCACCAGCAGAAAAAATAGCCACATCAGGTTTCATTGCAACAGCAGTTTCTAAACCAACAACCTTATACGATTGTGATCCAAACGAAATTTCTTGTCCTACCGACTTTTCAGAAGCCACAGGAATTAACTCTGTAATTGGGAAATTTTGTTCACGCAACACGGTAAGCATCACATTACCAACCATACCTGTTGCACCTACTACTGCTACTTTCATTTTTTAAACATTTAGATGTACTAACCAAAATTACTATTTTTGAACGCACTTAACACACTCTTAATGCGTTCGATTGTATTTTTTCTTGTAATATTTTGTCCAATATTCATTTTCAGTCAAGTAGAAGACCAATTTACGGATGGAAATTTTACCTTAAAACCAAATTGGATTGGTACCGATGCTAAATTTGAAATCAACTCCGCTTTTCAACTTAAAACAAAAGATAGTCAAGAAGATACTGCTTTTTTAAGTGTCAAACACGAGTTAACCAATTTAGAAGATAAAGAATGGCGCTTTTGGATAAAACAATCGTTTTCACCCTCGGCAAATAATTATGCAAGAGTTTATTTAACAGCATCTTCCTACGAACTAAAAACTCAACCGGATGGATACTTTCTTCAATTTGGAGAAAGCGGTTCCATTGATGCGATCCGTTTATTTAAGTCTGAAAACAAAGTAATTAAAGAATTAGGAAATGCCACTATTGGAGCCATTGCAACCAATTTTATTGTTGCTGTAAAAGTGGTTCGAGAAAAAGATGGAACATGGAGACTTTTTATAGATTACAATGGTGGTGATAATTATATCGAAGAATTCAGCGTAAATGAAAACAGTTCGTTATTAGGTTCTTACTTTGGTTTTTATTGTAAATACACCAAAACAAATGCTTCTAAATTTTATTTTGATAATGTATATATAGGTCCTAAAATTGTAGATAAAATTCCCCCTATTTTAAATGAAATTATCGTTAAAAATGACAAACAAATTCTCCTTACTTTCTCTGAAAAAATTGATACGAATTTTATTTTGAACACAGATAATTATCTGATTACCAATAATACCGTTTTTTCGATAAAAAGAGATTCTGTCAAACAAAATACCCTTTTACTTACACTGAATAACAATTTGATTAATGCGAACACATATACTTTACAAGTACTAAAAGTTCAAGATTTAAGTGGAAATAGTAGCAGTAATTTGTCTCAAAACTTTCATTTTTTAATTGCTGAAAAACCGCTACTTGGAGATGTCATATTAAATGAAATTATGGCGAATCCCTCACCTCCCATTGGGTTAGCAGAATTAGAATACATTGAAATCTATAATAATAGCAATAAATACTTTAACCTTGAAAATTGGTTAGTAACTGACGGTACAAGTAAAGGGAAAATAGCCAATGGTTGGTTAGCGCCACATACCTATAGACTTTTGTGTAATACAAATAGTTTGGCTTTTATGAATCAAGCATTGGGAGTGACCAGTTTTCCTAGTTTGAATAATAGTGGAGATAAAGTGCAATTATTGGATTCTTCTGGACTATTACTTGATGAAATTCAGTATGATGCTACTTGGTATCACGATGACGTAAAAAGCAAGGGCGGATGGAGTTTAGAGAGAATCAATCCGAATCACCCTTGCAGTGATGGAAACAATTGGTCGGCAAGTACCCATTTTGATGGAGGTACCCCTGGCGAACAAAATGCAGTATATGACACACTTAAAAAGACTTTTCCAATAGATGTAACAATGGTCGATGTTTCAGATAGTTTGAGTTTAAACATTGTTTTTAATCAACATGTTAAATCTAATAAAAATGCAATTTCAGTTTCAAACGACCTTACAATAGACACCTTAATCACCACACCAAATACTTGGAATATTACCTTTAAAAATCCCATTCAAGCATCTAAAGAAAATAGACTAACTATCTCATCCATTGAAAATTGTTGGGGAGATATAACTACGATTTCAATTCCTTTTGCCCTATCTGAAAATCCAATGGTAGGAGATTTAATCATCAATGAAATTCTATTCAATCCTTATTCTGATGGGTCTGATTTTGTTGAAATTAAAAACAATTCGAAGAAGTGGATAAACTCAAATTCAATAGCATTTGGAAATACCAATCAAGGAGAAATTTCAACCGAAAAGGTTACGAGCAACCGCTATATCAAACCAGGAGAAGTTGTGTTCTTTGCTTCAGAAAAAGAAAGTATTGTTAAAAATTACCCGTCAACGAACGCAAATCAATTTATTCAAACCAAACTCCCTTCTTACAATAATGATTCTGGAACCGTTATTTTATTGTATAACAACACAATAATAGATAAAGTGAGTTACCAAGAAAATTGGCATTTCACTCTTTTAAATGATTACGATGGCAAGTCGTTAGAACGTATTAGTACTGCAAATATTAGCCAAGATAAATCAAATTGGCAAACAGCATCTCAAACCTCAGGATTTGCAACACCGGGTAATGAAAATTCACACGCTTATAAAACGAATAATCAACCTAATGAATATGTGTTTTTAACCTCATCTATACTTTCACCAAACAATGATGGTGTAGATGATTTATTGGAATTAAACTTTAATAGTTCGTTGAATGAAATAAACTCAACGGTAACGATTTATCAACCTAACGGCGAAATTGTAAAACATTGGTTAAAAAATGAATTCATAGGAAAGCAAGAAAAAAAACATTGGGACGGGATAGATAATAAAGGACAACGAATAAAAACAGGAATGTATCTTCTTGTTATTGAAAATCTTACTGTTTCTTCAGGTAATCAAGAAACGTTAAAAATTCCATTCGCTGTGACTATCGATTAATTTATTTCTATTAATTGATTACATTAGTCAACTTATGGAAAATCAAAACACACTTTCAGTAGACAAATTTTCTGGATATCAAAAATTTGTTATTGCCATTTTAGCCTTAACACAGTTCACTGTAGTTCTGGATTTTATGGTGATGTCTCCTCTTGGAGATTTATTGATGAAATCGATGCAACTTTCAACAAAACAATTTGGGATTGCTGTTTTTTCGTATGCTTTTAGTGCAGGTATTTCAGGATTTTTAACGGCAGGTTTTGCAGACAGTTTCGATAGAAAAAAACTGTTACTTTTCTTTTACATTGGATTTATTGTCGGAACCTTATTTTGTGGGCTAGCTTCTAATTTCTACACTTTAGTAGCCGCAAGGGTTTTTACCGGAATCTTCGGAGGAGTAATTGGTTCTATTTCAATGGCAATTGTTTCTGATTTATTTCCAATCGAAAAAAGAGGAAGGGTTATGGGGTTCTTACAAATGGGATTCGGAACAAGCCAGGTACTAGGTATTCCAATCAGTTTATACATTGCAAATCACTTTGGTTGGCAGTCTCCTTTCTTTCTAATTGTCGGGATGGCATTAATTATTTGGTTATTTATTGTACTAAAAATGAAACCTATTACCAAACATTTAGAAGTAAAAGATAAGGACACAAACGCACTCCAACATTTAATTCATACCATTCAAAATAGAAATTATAGAATAGGGTTTTTAACCACCGCATTAATGTCTTTAGGCGGTTTTATGATTATGCCTTGGGGAAGTGTTTATGCTATTAACAACTTACACGTTACGCAAGAACAACTACCGCTTTTATTTATGATTGCAGGAGTAGCGACCTTACTAATGATGCCTTTGATTGGTAAAATCAGTGACAAGATCAATAAATTTACAATCTTTACTTTTGCATCTGCGTGGATGATTATCGTAGTTGTAATCTATGCAAATTTAGGCGTAACCTCTTTTTCAATAGTTGTTATTCTCAATGTATTGATGATGATGGGTGTAATGGCACGAATGGTTCCTAGCGTAGCATTAGTTTCTGAATTACCAAAGTTACAAGACAGAGGTGCATTTATGAGTGTTAATTCGTCTTTACAACAAATGGCTGGGGGTATAGCAGCAGCGATTGGTGGTATGATTGTCGTTCAAAAAAATACACATAGTCCAATCGAACATTATGATACGTTGGCTTATGTCGTTAGTTTTTTTGTTATTCTTTGTGTAATTATGCTCTACCGAGTTCAGAAAATCATCAAAGAAACTAAATCCAAACCTTAGTTCCTTCCGAACAATTCTGACAGATATCAATTTGCTTTCTACCAGTCAATACCATTTTACGAAACCCTTGGTATTTTTCTGATTTCCATAATATGTTAAAGGGAATACGTGTTGCACTACCCAAGGGATATTTTGCGTCTTTATCAAAACAACAGGGAACCACTTGTCCATCCCAAGTAAAAACACAAGAAGACCACATACGCCAACAATGATTTTGAATAGCATATTTTAGTTTATATGTACCGTCTTTTTGAAGTTTGTATCGAGCATACTTTTCATTCGTCGGCATCAACGTGTGACCGTTTTTGTAATCGTATAATTGGGCGGTTTTTAATCGAACCTCATCTACCCCTAATTCTTTTGCTAAATTAAATACAGAAGGAATTTCGTGCTCATTTGGTTTTACTACCAAAAACTGAAATATCAGGTGAGGTGTATTGCGTTGAAGTTGTTTTTTAGCACGCACTAATTCTTTGGTCGCTGAAATCACCTTGTCTAATTTACCCGAAACACGATACGATTCATACGTTTCTTGCGTGGTTCCATCAATGGAAATGATTAATCTATCAAGACCAGATAAAACAATCTCCTCTGCTATTTTAGCATTTATAAAATGTGCATTTGTGGAAGTAGCAACATATATATTTCTTTCTTTTGCATCCTTTACCAATGATAAAAAGTCAGGATTTAAAAATGGTTCTCCCTGAAAATAATAATTCACATACATCAATTGTTTTCCGATGGAATCTAATAAGTAATTATTATCAATCAGTGAAAGTTTTCCTGTGGGACGAGTAAAGGCTTTTAAGCCACTTGGACACTCTGGACAAGCAAGATTACAGGCGGTAGTAGGTTCAATACTAACTGTAAAAGGTTTCCCCCAAACGATGGGTCTTCTAATGATTCTTGAAAAAATAAAAGAAAAATAAAGTGAAAACAAATTCCATAATCGAAGAATTGTAATGTACTTCAATATAGAAAATATGTCTTTACTGGTTGACATAAACACACTAAATTGAAACCATTTGAACGAATCCCAATCGGTTTAATTCTTGCCAAAGTTTAGCCGTAGGCAATCCCATTACATTGAAATAAGATCCCTCCATTTTTTCAATACCTATATAACCAATCCATTCTTGAATTCCATACGAACCTGCTTTATCATAAGGCTTATATTGATCTACGTAGTATGCGATTTCGTTAGAAGAAAGCATAGAGAAAGTAACCAAAGTTGTATCCGAAAAACTCCATTGATTTGAAGAAGTTGATAAGCTTACTCCCGTAATCACTTTATGGGTTTTACCTGATAATAAGTTCAACATAGCAATGGCTTCTTCTCGAGTTACTGGTTTTGCCAAGAATTGATTATCTACTATCACCGCTGTATCCGAACAAATTAATAATTCATCAATTGCTAGAGTATTTAGTAAAACCTGTGCTTTTTGAATGGCCAAGTATTCAGCTACGTTTTCCAAAAGTAAATCAGCTGGAAAGGTTTCATCTGAATCTTGTGTTCGGATTAGAAAATCTAAACCCATACCCTTCAATAATTCTTGTCTTCTAGGAGATTTGGACCCTAAAATCAATGTATGTGATAATTGAATCATCAAGTTAAAACTACGTGTGTTGAATAAATTTCTTCCCCTACAAAAGCAGATGCTTTTTTATCGAAATCGGAAGCTGTTTCCGTGGTTAAATACTGAACGATACCATTTTTAGTACATTTATTTGCTAGTTCTGTATGGTTTTCTAAATACTTTTTTAGAGATTTCGCTACGATTTCTCCTTGCGTAACCACTTTAACATGTTCTGGTACAGATTCTCTGACAATTTCAGCAACTAAAGGATAATGTGTACAACCGAGTAAAATCGTATCTATATACCTATCTTTTTCGAGTAAACGATCGATATCCCGTTTGATAAACCATTTACCCCCTACTTCCTCATGCAACTGATTTTCAATCAAAGGTACCCAAATTGGACATGCTTTTTGAGTTAACTGCACCTCTGGAAAAAATTTCGCTATTTCTAGGCGATAAGAATCTGATTTAATTGTTCCTTCAGTTGCTAAAATTCCGATATGTTTATTCTTTGAGAAATCACCAATCACTTCTGATGTAGGTCTAATAACCCCTAATACTCGTTTATTTGCATCAAGTTGTGGTAAATCTTTTTGTTGAATAGACCTCAATGCTTTAGCGGAAGCAGTATTACATGCTAAAATGACTAATTCACACCCTTGTTCGAATAAAAACGTTACCGCTTGTAATGTAAACTCGTAAACGACATCAAAAGAACGGGGTCCATAGGGTGCGCGTGCATTATCTCCCAAATACAAATAATCGTACTCAGGTAATACTTTGCGTAAATCGTTTAAAATGGTTAGACCACCGTAACCAGAATCAAAAACTCCTATAGGACAACGTTTGTTCATTTCTAGGAATAAAAATAAAAAAAGGTAACCGAAAGCCGATTACCTTAATCAATTAAATTGTATAATATTTATTTTTTAGGTGCTTCAATCGCATCTAATTTTAATAATTCTGTCATTACTTCACTCGTAATATCTTGGCCACCTTTAAAATAAAGAGTAGTACTCTCATCAATAACATAGTTGATTTTCTTAGCTGCAGCAACACGCTCTACCGCTTTTTGTACACGCTTTAAAATAGGATCGTTTAATTCATTCCCCATTTTTTGCATTAACTGTTGTAATTCTTGCTCACGTTGTTGAATCGCTTGGCTTTTCTTCTGAATTCTTTCTTCTTCGTATTGTTTCATTACAGGAGTCAAAGTTGCTTGATCTGCCATATACTTAGAATATACTTTTTGTAATTCTTCTTCCATTTCTTTCAATTCACCGGCACCTTTTTGTTCAAATGCTGACAATTGTTTCATTGCCTCTTTACGAGAAGGTAGAGTATCTAATAACTTTTGTGTGTTTACGTGTGCTACTTTAGTTTGAGCAAAAGTTGTCAAAGACAACAATAGAGAAAATACTAATACTACTTTTTTCATTACTTTTTGTTTTCGATTTATTATTTTGTTTTAATTCCTAATTCTTTGATGATATCATCACTGAGATCATACTTTTTATCAGCAAAAACCAAATTACTTTGATTCGCTTTATCAAAGATGAAAGAATACCCTTTTTTTGTTGCAATTCTTTGCATTGCATCGTATACTTTATCTTGGATAGGTTTTACTAATTCTTGTCTTTTTTGAAAATACTCACCGCTTACACCAAATCTTGCTTGCTGTAATTCGATGATTTCATTTTCTAACTTTTGAAGTTCTTCTTGACGTTTTTCTTTTTCCTCAGATGGTAGCAATACTTCTTCCTTATTAAATAAATCTTTTTTCTGAGTAAAGACCTTATTTCTCTCGTCCACCTCTTTCGTCCATCGGTCAGCCATTTTATCTAATCGATCTTTAGCTTCCTTATATTCAGGCATTTTAGTTAGAATATATTCAGAATTTATAAACCCATATTTTTGAGCTCCCACAAAGGTAGAACCCAAAGTCAAAAGCAGTAAAATAAAATACCTTTTCATAAAATTCTAAAACGTTATCAAATATACGTTTAAAAACATCATTTATTATAATTCACCTAAATTCATTCCAATAGTGAAATTCAATTTCCCAAAATACCCTTTTTGTTGAATACTCTGATCCGAACCTCCACCTATTCTATAACCTTGTGAGTGTGGATCTAAATAATCGAAGCCCCAACCATAATCCAAACCTAACATACCAAACATCGGTAAGAAAACGCGTACCCCCACTCCCGCTGAGCGTTTCACATTAAAAGGATTATACATTTTAATATTTGTAAACGTATTTCCTGCTTCTCCGAATGCTAGTACATAAAAAGTAGCTTGAGGATTTAATGAAATCGGATATCGAAGTTCTAAAGTATATTTTGTAATAATCGGATCACTAGCAGCACTTGATAAACTATTATCATTATACCCTCTTAAAGCAATCATTTCTCGACCCCCTAACTGGTTCATTCCAGAAAGTCCATTCCCTCCTAATGCAAAACGCTCAAAAGGAGTTAAACCTTTGGTATTACTATAAGCACCCATAAAACCGAAGCCGATACGTGGCATAAGCACCAATTTTTTGTCCGCAGTCAACGGTAAAAACCAAGCTCCCGTAAATTTCAACTTGAAGTATTCCAAGTATTTATACTTCTCCTGTTGTGTTGCTGTACTAAAATCTTTATTGCCATTAAATAAAAAATAAGGAATTGAAGATTTAGCAGTAAATACCATTTGGCTACCCTCTTTCGGGAAGATTGGGTTATCTATCGAATTTCGTTGCAATACATACTTTACACTAATATCATTTGCATAACCATTGCTAAAACTTGGAAAGAAACTTTGATAATTTGATACGTCATAGTATTGATAAGCAACTTCATAATATGCATTGAAAAAATCATCAGGAAATTTCTTCCTACGACCGAAACCAACACCCGCACCTGTTATCGAAATCCCAGAATAATTTGGATTTGAACGTAATAAACCAGTACCAAATTGAGAATGATTAATCCAAGTAGATAATGAATTCGGTTTTTTACCACCCAACCAAGGTTCAGTAAACGAGAAAGTATATGATTGAAAAAAAGTACCATTCGTTTGTGCTCTCAACGACAATTTTTGTCCATCTCCTGACGGTAAAGGTTGCCATGCATTTGATTCAAAGATACGTCTTAAAGAAAAATTATTAAACGTCAACCCTAGCGTACCAACGATTCTACCTGCTCCATAACCACCAGATAATTCTATCTGATCAGATGATTTTTCTTCAACGGTATACTCAATATCAACTGTACCATCTTGTGGATTTGGTATGGGATTTATTTGAAATGCCTCATTATTGAAATAACCCAATTGAGAAAGTTCTCTTTGAGTTCGAATAATATCATTTCTGTTAAACAAATCACCCGGTTTAGTTCGAATTTCTCTTCGAATCACATGATCATTCGTTTTTGTGTTTCCTTTGATTACAATTCTTTTGACACGCGCTTCTTTGCCTTCTATGATGCGCATTTGATAATTAATCTCATTATTTTCAATATTCGTTTCTATTGGAATAACCTGAAAAAATAAATACCCTCTATCCATATAAAGAGAAGAAATATCTCTACCATCGGGACTCATTGTAATTCTAGATTCCAACAAGGATTTATTATAAATATCCCCTTGCTTAATTCCTAAAACAGTATCTAAATAACCGCTTGAAAACTTGGTGTTTCCTAGCCATTGTATTTTACCAAAACGATAAATGTTCCCTTCATCAATTGTCAATTTTATACGAATGTGCTTAGGGTCTTCTAAATAGAATGTATCTTTTGCTATTCGAGCATCACGTAATCCTTTAGAGTTTAACTTGGTTACTACTGCTTGTTTGTCTTTTTCATAAGCAGAAATCATGAATTTTGATCTGCTAAAAATGCGCATGATAGACTGGCGTTTCGTATCCTCCATCGCGCTACGAATTTTACGTTTCGCTAATTTTTCGCTTTTAAATTTAAAAATTCCTAACAACTCGAAATTGCTGAAATTTTCTAAATTTCCTTCAACTTCGATATCCTTGATTTTTACTTTTTCACCTTTATCTACATAAATGGTAAACATCGAAGCATTATTCATTAATTTATCAGGTTCTTGTTCAACTCTTACACTAACAGAATAATAGCCTTTTTCCTTAAAATAACCTTTGATTTTATTTTGGGTATTTAAAACTAAAGCTTCGTTGATTGTTTTACCTGAATAAAGTGTTACTAATTCTCTTAATTTGTCGATGTCTTTTTTGGAAGCTCCTACAAATTTAAATCGAGATAACTTGGGTCTTGGTACCAATTTGATTGCCAAAAACACAACTCCATTGATTTCTTTTTCAACTTGTATGTCAATAAATGAAAAAAGTCCTTCCTTCCACAAATTCTGAATTGCATCGGTAATTTTTTGACCAGGAATTTTGATTTTCATTCCCGATTTTAAACCGGCAACCATTTTAATTGATTGATGATCATAATTGTCTGCACCATCAATACGTATTGGACCAATCTCGTATTCTTTAGGACTAAAATAATCTACTTGAAATTCTGTACTTACCGTTGTTTGATTTACTTGGGCGAGTGAAGCCAAAGAAAGAATGGTAAAAAGAATCAATATATATTTATTCATACTTAAGAAAGTTGTTCGGAAGTTTGGCCAAAACGTCGTTCTCTTTTTTGATAAGAAAGAACAGCTTTATATAGGTCTTCTTCTTTAAATTCAGGCCATAAAACATCCGTAAAATATAATTCTGAATAAGCGATTTGCCACAATAAAAAATTACTAATTCGTTGTTCTCCACTTGTTCTGATTAACAATTCAGGATCTGGATAATTCGCTGTTGTCAACGATTTACTGATTAACTCATCGTTAATATCAGATAACGAAATTTTTCCTTGTTTATAATCTTCTGATATTGATTTTATTGCTGCTTTGATTTCCCAACGAGCGCTGTAGTTTAAAGCTAAAATAAGATTAAACTCTGTATTTCCTGCTGTTTTTTCCTTTGCTTCACGTAATTCATCTTGACAAGAAGCTGGTAATCCTGCATCATCGCCGATAGTCAATAAACGTATTCCATTTTCATTTAATTCATCTACTTCATTGGCAATTGTTTGCACTAAAAGATTCATCAACCCATCAATTTCTTCTTTCGGGCGACTCCAATTTTCAGTAGAAAAAGTATATAGTGTTAGGTATTTAACTCCTAATTTTTTACATCCATTCAATGCTTCACGAACTGATTCAACCCCGACAGAATGCCCAAACAATCTCTCTTCTCCTTGTTGTTTTGCCCAACGACCGTTTCCATCCATGATGATAGCCACATGTTGAGGTATATTTTGTTTATCAATTAGCGACAGAAAATCCATTTTACTCTAATAAAGTCAAAACGACAAATTTAATAATGATATTCCAAAAAGACTGATTTAGTTGGCAATCATTAACAAAAAACTAAAAAAAAGATATAAAAAAAGGGGTTAACTTTTCAGAAAACCCCTTTTGTATATTTTTTCGGTAGATTACTCAGCCAATAAAATTAATTTATTGTTTGTAAGTTCAACTACACCACCATCAACATCGATCGTTAAAACCTTATTTGAAGCATCCACTTGAACTCTCTTATTTAACTTCTTAGCATTTTTCAAAGGTTGAGCTAAATCAACTTTAATAGTACCCTTAGTTAACGCAGAGATAATTGGAGCGTGGTTATTCAATACCTGAAACAAACCATCCTTCCCAGGTAATTGAACTGCAACTACCTCGCCAGAAAATAAATTGCTCTCAGGAGTGATTATTTCTAATTGCATACTTTAAAGTATTAGTTTCCTGTGTCAGCTAACATTTTCTTACCTGCCTCGATCACGTCTTCAATCGTTCCTTTCAAGTTGAAAGCAGCTTCTGGATATTGATCCATTTCACCGTTTAAAATCATGTTGAAACCTTTGATTGTATCTTGGATATCAACCAATACTCCTTTGATACCTGTAAACTGTTCAGCTACGTGGAAAGGTTGAGATAAGAAACGTTGGATACGACGAGCTCTGTGTACAACTAATTTGTCTTCTTCAGATAGCTCATCCATACCAAGGATAGCGATGATATCTTGTAATTCTTTGTAACGTTGTAAGATTTGCTTCACGTTTTGTGCACAATTGTAATGAGCTTCACCCAATACTTTAGCAGAAAGGATACGAGAAGTTGAATCTAATGGGTCAACCGCAGGATAGATACCTAACTCAGCGATTTTACGAGACAATACTGTTGTTGCATCTAAGTGAGCAAACGTGTTAGCCGGAGCCGGGTCAGTTAAGTCATCCGCAGGTACGTAAACCGCTTGTACAGATGTAATAGATCCGTTTTTAGTTGAAGTAATACGCTCTTGCATCGCACCCATCTCAGTTGCTAATGTAGGTTGGTAACCTACTGCAGATGGCATACGACCTAATAATGCAGATACCTCAGAACCAGCTTGTGTAAAACGGAAGATATTGTCAACGAAGAAAAGGATATCTTTTCCTTGTCCATCACCTTCACCGTCACGGTAATATTCAGCTAATGTCAATCCAGATAAAGCTACACGTGCACGTGCACCTGGAGGCTCATTCATCTGACCAAAAACGAAAGTAGCTTTAGACTCTTTCATTTCTTCTAAGTCAATTTTAGAAAGATCCCATCCACCTTCTTCCATTGAGTGCATGAATCCTTCACCGTATTTGATGATACCAGACTCTAACATCTCACGTAATAAGTCATTTCCTTCACGAGTACGCTCACCAACACCAGCAAACACTGATAAACCTCCGTGTCCTTTTGCTATATTGTTAATCAACTCCTGAATTAATACTGTTTTACCTACACCAGCACCACCGAATAAACCAATTTTACCTCCTTTTGCATAAGGCTCAATTAAGTCGATTACTTTAATACCAGTAAATAATACTTCAGTTGAAGTAGATAATTGATCAAATTTTGGAGCTTCACGGTGAATTGATAAACCACCTTCGTTGCTCACTTCGTTGATTCCGTCGATAGCTTCTCCTACCACGTTGAACAAACGACCCTTAATTTTATCACCGATAGGCATTCTGATTGCGTCACCTGTAGCAACTACAGCCATACCACGTGTGAATCCATCTGTTGAATCCATGGAAATTGCACGTACAGAACTTTCTCCAACGTGTGCTTGTACTTCTAATACAACGCGTGTTCCATTTTCTTTTCTAACTTCCAATGCATCAAAAATGTTTGGAAGAGCTACTCCCTTTTCGAAGCTTACGTCAACCACAGGACCAATAACCTGTGAAATTTTACCTTGAATATGCGACATATCGTGCCTTTTAAGTGTAATTTCTGAATTTGCCTGCAAAGATATATCTTTTTTTATTAACAACTTATTTTATTTCTGAATTTTAAATGATATTGTATTTTTTTCCTTATTTTTCAATAGATAGAAGCCTAAAACGAGTTTTGAACAACGCTTTTTTGAAAGCCGTAATTAACAAAAAAAGGGTCGCAAAAGCGACCCTTAATCTTATATGTATAAGAAACTGTTTCTTATTTCATTTTTGATAAATCTGGCATATCACGTGTGAATGCAGGGATACCTGTTACATCCATACCTGTGATCAACAAGTGAATGTCGTGTGTACCTTCGTAAGTCACTACTGATTCTAAGTTTGCCATATGGCGCATCATTGAATATTCAGATGTGATACCCATACCACCGTGAATTTGACGTGCTTCACGCGCAATGTTCATCGCTATTTCACAGTTGTTACGTTTTGCCATTGAAATTTGTGCAGAAGTAGCTCTACCTTCATTTCTTAATTGACCTAAACGGAACGTTAATAATTGTGCTTTAGTGATTTCAGTGATCATTTCAGCCAATTTCTTTTGTTGTAATTGGAAAGCACCAATCGGAACACCAAACTGTGTTCTTTCTTTACAATATCTCAATGCTTGGTCGTAACAATCCATAGCAGCACCTAATGCACCCCATGCAATACCGAAACGAGCAGAATCCAAACAACTTAATGGAGCACCTAATCCAGTTCTTCCAGGAAGAATATTTTCTTTCGGTACTTTCACATCAACGAAAATCAACTCTCCTGTTGATGAAGCTCTTAAAGAAAGTTTTCCGTGCATTTCAGGAGTTGAAAACCCCTCCATTCCACGCTCAACTACTAAACCATGAATTCTTCCTGACTCATCTTTAGCCCATACCACAGCGATATCAGCAAAAGGAGCATTAGAAATCCACATTTTAGCACCATTCAAAATAACATGATCACCTGCATCTCTGAAATTGGTAATCATACCACCAGGATTTGATCCGTGATCTGGCTCAGTTAAACCAAAACAACCCATCATTTCACCCGTAGCTAATTTAGGAAGGTATTTCATTTTTTGTTCTTCAGAACCATATTTCCAAATTGGATACATTACTAAAGAACTTTGTACAGAAGCAGTAGAACGTAAACCTGAGTCACATCTTTCCAACTCTTGCATTATCAAACCATACGAAATTTGATCTAAACCAGGACCTCCGTATTGTTCAGGAATATAAGGGCCAAAAGCACCGATTTCTCCTAAACCTCTTAATAAGTGTTTAGGGAAAGTCGCTTTTTCATAATGCTCGTCAATGATTGGAGAAACTTCTTTTTTTACCCATGCACGTGCAGCATCACGAACCAACAGTTGTTCTTCCGTGTACAAATCATCCATGTTATAATAATCTGGATGCGTATATAAATCTGTAGCCATATTAATAAGTTATAAGGTGGAACAAAATTAGTATTATTAAAATGATAAACAAAGTAAATTAAAAGGTGTTCATACAGGGATAAAAACAAAATAGTAATTTTGTGTTCAATACTGCATTTATGATACTGACTTATGCTATTCAAAACTTGATACAATCTATTGATAAACAAGATATAAATCCAAGTTTGTTGTGGAGAGCAGAAACTCCTTACCAATGGGCAATTTTCAGTTTATTTGCCACTTTTATTTTACTCACTATTGCCCGTATCAGTAATCCATTATTTATCACCACACTTTCGAGATCTCTTTACAAAAACAGAAACGTACAGAAAATAGTTTTTGAAGAACTTCCACTCAGTAGAATCACTAATTTTTGTTTAATATCAACCTTTTTGATTAGTTTTTCAATAATTTGTTCTTTTCTAATAAGTGAATCTTTTCATCTTTATGGCTGGTTAAATTGGGTTATTGCAGTTAGTATTCCCTTATATCTACTTATTGCTCCTCAACTATACTTAACATTAGTTGAATTGGTGACAGGAGAAAGTAATTTTTCCAAAGAAATTAAACTGACTAATCGAATTATTTGTGAATCTTTAGGACTTTTCGGAGTTTTATTTTTACTCCTTTGGATATTTGATCAATATGCACATTGGTACGTCGGTAATCTTACCTTGTATATGATTGGAGTATCATACATTTACAGAATATTTAAAGGGTTTGTTTTTGCTTTTTCCAAAGGTCTCCCTTGGTATTATATTATTTTGTATTTTTGCACGTTTGAACTACTACCTTTGTATATAGTATATTACTATTTATCAGGAGTATATATATGATTTTGAATTGATAACTAAATTTAAATAGTGTGAGCATCAAAACAATTTTAGTTTCGCAACCTAAACCAGAAGGAGAAAAATCTCCTTATTTTGATTTGGCTGATAAATACAAATTGAAAATTGATTTTAGACCATTCATCAGAGTTGAAGGTGTAAATGCGCAAGAATTTAGATCGCAAAGGGTAAATTTTGGTGATTTTACTGCTGTTATTCTTACTTCTAAGAATGCAGTAGACCACTATTTTAGAATGGCTCAGGAAACGCGTTTTACCGTTCCAGACACCATGAAATATTTTTGTATTTCTGAAGCTATCGCTTTATACCTACAGAAATACGTTACTTACAGGAAAAGAAAAATTTTCTTTGGTAAACAGACTATTGAAGAACTGGTAGAGACCATGCGTAAGCATAAAGGAGAAAAATACCTACTTCCTTGTACAGACATATTAAGAGATAAAATACCAGAAACACTAGAACAACATAAAATCGACTTTACAAAAGCAATGTTATATAGAACAGTAGCTTCAGATTTAAGTGATTTAGAACATGTTTCTTATGATATGTTGGTGTTTTTTAGTCCTGGGGGAATTGAGTCTTTATTTAAAAACTTCCCTGACTTTAAACAGAATGACACGGTCATTGCTGCATTCGGTCCTACAACAGCAAACGCAGTAATAAAAAACAACCTTCGATTAGATGTTCATGCGCCTCAGCCAAATGCTCCTAGTATGACTGCAGCAATTGAAAACTATGTAAAAGATTCTTTAAAAAAGAAATAGTATCGAAAAGCGTCAATGATTGACGCTTTTCATTTTTCATATCAAATTCACAATTTATATATGGCAAAGAGCAAAAAAAGACAAGAAGAAGTTCTTTCTCCAGAAAAAGTAAAAACATTTACAAGACGTTTTTGGGTGCTGGCAACTTTTCCTATTACATTCATTGTTTGTTTGTTAATATATCAGTCTTTTAGTGACCTCCCATCGATTGAAGATTTAAAAGACCCACAATTATCTGCTTCAGTCGTATACGCTAGTGATGGTCAATCTGAATTAGGTCGCTATTGGAAAGTTAATCGTTTGGTTGCTCATTACGATTCTATTTCACCTTTTATAACGGATGCTTTAATCTCTACTGAGGATGAACGTTTTTACGCACATTCTGGTATTGATGTTAAAGCATTGGCTAGAGCAGTTGTTAATGTTGGAGGTGCTGGAGGTGCATCAACTATTACGCAACAGTTAGCAAAACAGTTGTTTACAATTAAATCCCGCGAAGAGCGTGAAGAAATGCAAGCACGTGGTGAAGAAGAAAGTAAACCTTTGTTCGGAAGTATTGGACGTAAAGCAAACCGTCTAATTGAAAAAGTGAGAGAAAATATTATATCTACTCGTATTGAAGAAACCTTTACCAAAGAAGAAATTATTACAATGTATCTCAATCAATTTGATTTCTTGTATAATGCCGTTGGAATAACTAACGCTTGTAAAATTTACTTCAACAAAACACCTAAAACAGTAACCAAAGACGAAGCAGCGATGTTAGTGGGTATGTGTAAAAACCCAACTTTGTATAATCCATACACTTTTACTCAAAAAAATTATAGAGCAATTTTAGCAGATGATAAAGGCGTAAGTCCAAATGACATCAGTAAAAATGAAATACTTGAAGCAAGAGCAAAAGACAGTATGAGGGCTGTTGAACGAAGAAATCAAGTATTATTTCAATGGTTAAAAAACAGTGAAGGAGGTAACGATGGACTTCGTTTGCATATTACTCGCGAAGAGTATGAACAACTTTGTAAAAAACCTATCGTTTGTGATTTCCAACAATTGAGTTTCAAAAAAGGGCGTGCAACTTATTTTAGAGAAGCCATTCGCAAAGAAGTAGTTGCTTTATTAGATGAAAAAGACGAAAATGGAGATTATGTAATATACAAACGTAACTTAGAAGACCCAGAAGATAAAAGTAGGCCTTATAATATCTATGAAGATGGTTTAAGAATTTACACCACTGTAGATTATAGAATGCAAGTATATGCAGAAGAAGCAGTAAAAAGACATTTAAAAACAAAACTTCAGCGAGCATTCAATCGAAATAACCGTGGTTTACGTAACTACCCTTTTTCGAATGATATAAAAACAGAAGAAGTTAAAAAAATAATGAACGATGCTATTCGTAGATCGGATCGTTTTTTTAACTCATCAAATGCAGGAATGAGTGAAGATGAAATCTTTGCAAAATTCAAAGAAAAAGTACCTATGCGAATCTTTACGTGGGATGGTGAAGTAGATACATTGATGTCTCCGTTAGATTCAATTAAATATTATAAATCTTTCCTTCAAGCAGGACTCATGTCTATTGAACCTGAAACTGGCTTTGTAAAAGCATGGGTAGGTGGAACTGATATCGATCATTTTGCTTATGACCACGTTCGACAAGGAAAACGTCAGGTGGGATCAACTATCAAACCTTTTGTTTATGCTACCGCAATGTCAATGGGCGTAATTAAACCTTGTACACAAGTACCAAACGTTCCTCATTGTATCAAATTATACCACGACGATGGATCATATTTTAAAACTTGGTGTCCAAGTGGTGGAGGTGAAGGAGGATCTGTTTCTGTTAAAAAAGGATTAGCTATGTCTAAAAACAACGTAGCAGCATGGATAATCAATAAATTAGGAGCAAATGGACCAAAAACAGTTGCTCGAATTTTAGATCAAATGGATATTCACTTAGAAAAAAGAGATATCAAGCCTGCGATGTGTTTAGGTACAATGGACTTAAGTTTATATCAATTGGTAGCTGCTCAAGCGATGTTTGCAAATCACGGCTTATATAATAAACCTACTACCATTCTTCGCATTGAAGATCGATATGGAAATGAGATTTACACGAATAAATTTGAGACGAGAGAAGTATTTAATGAAACTTATGCTTACTCCATGTTAGAATTAATGAAAGAAGTGTGTCGATCTGGAACAGCATCAAGTATTAGAAGCGGACAAGCATGGGCAAATATTCCATACCCTACTGCTGGAAAAACAGGAACAACACAAAGTAACTCTGATGGTTGGTTTGTCGGTATCACTCCAGATTTAGCTACAGGAGTTTGGGTTGGAGCAGAGGATAGAGGAGTACGGTTCCGATCTACTGATGAAGGCCAGGGTGCACGTGTAGCACTACCTATTTATGGCTATTTTATGAACAGTGTATACAAGGACCCAAAATTAAAAGTATCTAAAGAAGATTTTGAAAAACCAGAAGGATTTGATAAATCTAAAGTTAATTGTAATGATAAATATTACGATGATGGAAGCGAAGATGAGGAAGAAGAAGAAAACGGAACTGAAACTGACCCGAATGCAGAACCAGCGGAAGTTCCTGAAGAATTAAATATTTAGCACTTAATTTCAAAAAATATGAATAAAGTAGTAAAAGATGTAAATGAAGCTTTACAAGGCATTGAAGACGGAATGACTTTAATGGTTGGAGGTTTTGGTTTATGTGGAATCCCTGAAAATTCAATAGCAGAATTGGTTCGTAAAGGAACTAAAAACCTAACTTGTATTTCAAATAATGCAGGGGTAGACAATTTTGGATTAGGTTTATTGCTCCAAAATAAACAAGTAAAAAAAATGATTAGCTCTTATGTCGGTGAGAATGATGAATTTGAAAGACAAATGTTATCAGGCGAACTTGAAGTAGATTTAATTCCTCAAGGATCTTTGGCTGAAAGATGTCGTGCGGGAGGTGCAGGTATACCTGCTTTCTTTACACCTGCTGGATTTGGTACTGAAGTTGCTGAAGGAAAAGAAGTACGCATTTTCAATGGAAAACCACACATCCTAGAATCAGCATTGACAGCCGATTTTGCAATTGTGAAAGCATGGAAAGGTGATACTGAAGGAAATTTAGTATTCAAGGCGACTGCTAGAAATTTCAACCCAATGATGGCTATGGCTGGTAAAATTACCATTGCTGAAGTGGAAGAGTTAGTTCCTGCTGGTGAATTAGATCCAAACTTTATCCATACTCCTGGTATTTTCGTACAACGTATTTTCCAAGGAAATAATTACGAAAAGAGAATTGAACAAAGAACGGTTAGAACTAAATAATAATTTGAAAATGTCTGATTTGAATATTTGAAAATGAGAAATGACAAAGAAAATATTATTGTAAATAAAACTTTTCAATTTGCTATACAAATAATAGCATTTTGTGAAGAGCTTGAAAATAATAGAAAACATGTTGTTGCTCGGCAATTATTAAAATCAGGAACTTCTATTGGTGCGAATGTAAGAGAAGCTCAAAACGCAGAATCTAAAAATGATTTTATACATAAATTCAAAATTGCTGCGAAAGAAATAGTTGAAACAGAATATTGGATTGAACTATGCAATCATTCAGAAAATTATCCAACAAATCTTGAGTTATTGGATGAATTGAAAGGTATTTCTAATATTGTAAACAAAATTATCTCTTCATCGAAAAAACCAATTTCATTTTCAAATTAACACATATTCAAATTTTCAAATTAAAAAAAGATGGCTTTAGATAAAGTAGGAATTGCAAAACGTATCGCTCAGGAATTAAGAAACGGTTGGTACGTAAACTTGGGAATTGGTATCCCAACATTAGTGGCAAATTACATTCCAGAAGGGATTGATGTAGAATTTCAATCTGAAAACGGAATTTTAGGTATGGGTCCTTTTCCATTTGAAGGAGAAGAAGATGCAGACTTAATCAACGCAGGAAAACAAACAATCACTGTAAAAAAAGGAGCAGTGTTTTTTGATTCTGCTACTTCTTTTGCTATGATTCGTGGACAACATGTGCAATTAACCGTTTTGGGTGCGATGGAAGTTTCTCAAAATGGAGACATTGCTAACTGGAAAATTCCAGGAAAAATGGTGAAAGGTATGGGTGGTGCTATGGATTTAGTTGCTTCTGCTGAAAATATCATTGTTGCAATGATGCATACAAACAAAGCTGGGGAAACGAAAATCTTAAAAGAATGTACTTTACCTCTTACAGGTGTTGGTTGCGTTAAAAAGGTAGTTACCGATTTAGCTGTACTAGAAATTAAAGATGGAAAATTCCATTTAATTGAAAGAGCACCAGGTGTTTCTGTTGAAGAAATTATTGCTAAAACAGAAGGAGATTTAGTTGTTCCAGATAATGTACCAGAAATGGTATTATAATAAATAGTAAAAAAGATGAAAAAAATAATTCTAGCAGGTTTTTTAAGTATAATAACTTTATTTTCATGTAATAAGGAAAATTCAAGTCCGAATACGAATACATCAAATACATCAAATAATAATTCAAGTAATATAGACACAAATAATTATTATTTAGTAGCTAATATTGATGGAAATAGTTATGGTTGTGAAGTAAAACAAAACACGGTAGACTGGAATATTAGTCAGAGTAATGCAAAATCAGGTGATGGAGATAATTTGAATTTAGCTCTTGGTGGTGGAATCACAAATGCTGTTTTGATAGGTGATTCAATAGATATTAAAAGTGTTTTAAATATCAATTTCAATTATAGTAATTTAGATCAGAAATCATACAATACAAGTGATGATATCTTTATTACATTAATAAATAAAGGAGAGTACCTATTTACAAATAACCGTGTTAATGTAAGTTATTCTATAAACAATGGAACAGAATATTGGTTGTCTGAATTAGGAGATCAAACTGGCTCAAAAATTACGGTAACTTCAAAAAAAATTAATTCAAATAATTACAATGAAACAACCATGGATATTCAAGGTACATTCAATTGTAAACTTTACTCGCAAAATAACCCAACAAAATACATCACTATTACAAATGGGAAATTTAAATTAAACATTCAAAAGTAGCATAGTACAAAAAATAAAAATTAACCCAAACATCCCGTTTGGGTTTTTTTATGCATGTATTTTAACACTTGCAGATTTGCAAATCAAATCCTAACTTTGTTAGTTAGGTAGATACTAAAATTATCTGACTAATTATATTGTATAATTTAACCAAAAAACCAATATGCCTTTTTATGCAAAATTAGGTTCGTTTCCAGACAAACGTCACGTGACCTTTGAAAAACCTGAGGGCGGTTATTATTATGAACAGTTATTTGGTACGGAAGGATTCCATGGATTTTCTTCCTTGTTATATCATGTTCATAGACCCACTCAAGTAAAGTCTGTATCCGCTCCCATTGACTTAACTCCAAAAGCTGCTATTGATAAAAATATTTCTTCACAAATGTTGAGAGGTTTTGAAGTAGCACCAAAAGATGACTTTTTAGATAGTAGAACCATTGTATTATTTAACAACGATTTAAATATAGCACTAGCTTCACCAAGAAAGTCATTGCGTTCTTATTTCTATAAAAATGCGGATGCTGATGAAGTAATTTTCATTCATGAAGGTTCAGGAAAATTAAGAACTTTATTGGGTAATATTGACTTTGAATATGGGGATTATTTAGTTATTCCTCGTGGAATGATTTACCAAATTGATTTCAACACAGAAAATAATCGTTTGTTTATCGTTGAGTCATTTAGCCCGGTGATTACACCGAAAAGATACAGAAATAACTTCGGTCAGTTATTGGAGCATTCTCCGTTTTGTGAACGTGATTTTAAATTACCTACAGAATTAGAAACACACAACGAAAAAGGCGAATTCTTAATCAAAATCAAAAAAGAAAACGTGTTGCATGAAGTAGTTTATGCTACGCACCCGTTTGATGTTGTTGGATGGGATGGATTTAATTTCCCGTATGCATTCTCAATACATAATTTTGAACCAATTACAGGTAGAGTTCACCAACCACCCCCAGTACACCAAACATTTGAAGCACACAATTATGTAATCTGCTCTTTTGTTCCTCGTTTATACGATTATCATCCAAAATCAATTCCTGCACCATACAATCACAGCAACATCGATTCTGATGAAGTATTGTACTATGTAGATGGTGATTTTATGAGTCGTAACCACGTTGAAAAAGGATACATCTCTCTTCACCCAGGAGGAATTCCTCACGGACCTCATCCAGGTGCTATGGAAAGAAGTATTGGCCAAAAAGAGACGCAAGAATTAGCGGTAATGGTTGATACATTCAGACCTTTAAAATTGACACAAGCTGCTGTTGAAATAGCAGATCCAAGCTATTTAACTAGTTGGTTAGAAGATTAATATTAAAACATTCAAAAAAAAGATAATGAGCAAAGAAATAAAAAACGTAGAATACGGATTAGAGAAAATTTTTGAAGGAGCACAAGATTTCCTTCCTTTATTAGGTACTGACTATGTTGAGTTTTACGTTGGTAATGCAAAACAAGCAGCACACTTTTACAAAACTGCTTTTGGTTTCCAATCATATGCTTACGCTGGGTTAGAAACAGGTTTGAAAGACAGAGTTTCTTATGTATTGAAACAAGATAAAATTAGATTAGTACTTACTACTGCGTTGACTAGCGACTCTCCAATTGGTGAGCACGTTAAAAAACACGGTGATGGTGTGAAAGTAGTTGCCCTTTGGGTTGAAGACGCTAGAAGTGCATACGAAGAAACTATTAAAAGAGGAGCTAGATCTTTCCAGGAGCCTATCGTTGAGAAAGATGAGCACGGTGAAACTGTTCGCGCTGGTATTTACACATATGGTGAAACTGTTCATATGTTTGTAGAACGTAAAAATTACAATGGTATCTTTTTACCAGGTTTCCAAGCGTGGGAATCAGAATATAACCCTTCTCCAGTTGGATTGAAATTCATTGACCACATGGTAGGTAACGTTGGTTGGGGAGAGATGGATACATGGGTAAAATGGTATGAGGATGTAATGGGATTCGTAAACTTCCTTTCATTTGACGACAAACAAATCCACACGGAATATTCAGCGTTGATGTCTAAAGTAATGTCAAACGGTAACGGACGTATTAAATTCCCTATCAATGAACCAGCTGAAGGAAAAAAACGTTCTCAAATTGAAGAATATTTAGATTTCTACGAAGGTCCAGGTGTACAACACATTGCAGTTGCAACAGATGATATCATCTCAACAGTAAGTCAATTAAGAGCTAGAGGTATTGAATTTTTACCACCACCACCACAAGCTTACTACGACGAAATTCCTGCAAGATTGGGTGAACACATGAATATCATGAAGGAAGATATCAAAGAGTTACAAAAATTATCTATCCTTGTAGATGCTGATGAAGAAGGATATTTATTACAAATCTTCACAAAACCAGTTGAGGACAGACCAACCTTATTCTTCGAAATCATCCAACGTATGGGTGCTAAAGGATTTGGAGCTGGTAACTTTAAAGCATTATTTGAATCTATCGAAAGAGAACAAGCGTTAAGAGGAACTCTTTAGTGAATGATTAACGTTTAATAATAAATGATTATAAAGGTGACTTTTGGGTCACCTTTTTTGTTAAATTAAATTTGAATTCTTGATGATATTAAATTTATCAAAACTCCATGCCATCTGGTATTAATGAAGTTTGCAATTCATATTAAAATAAGGAGTTAGAATATTTATAAATTAGATTTTTGTAGAATTTCATAAATACATTAAAGATTATTTTTAAGTCATTAAATTAAAATGATGTCTTAATAATGCCTTGATCAAAATGAATAATTTAACAAAATCTGGTATTCTTATTCGTTTGTTTAAAATTTGATGATGAGTTTTATTTTTTATTTTTCTAAAAAGTTTAAAATAATATTTATATGCTATATAAACACCTGCTCTAGAGTTAGATGGCAAAAGTAAAATGCTTTCTAAGGCATTATCAAAATCTTTTTGTATTTCATCCTCTATTTCAATTTTTTGATTTTCAGTAAATTCTCGAAAATTATATTGTGGAAAATAATTTCTTTCCAAATTTTCATAATCATACTTTATATCTCTTAAAAAATTTATCTTTTGAAAAGCTGACCCTAGCTTACGAGCTCCAGGCTTTAATTTTTCAAACATCAACTTATCACCATTACAAAAAACATGTAAACACATTAAACCTACTACTTCGGCACTTCCATAAATATATTTATTATAACTATCAGTATTATAATCTTTTTTGTAAAGATCTAACCGCATACTATAAAAAAAGGCATCAATTAAATCTAATTCTATATTAAATTTATTTACTGTTTTTTGAAAACTATTGACTATTGGATTTAAACTTATACCTCTATTTATGCTTGAATAAGTCTCTCTTTGAAATTCATCGAGTAATAACTCTTTTTCGAAATCATGAAAAGTATCTACTATTTCATCTGTTAACCTGACAAAACTATAAATATTAAGTATCGGTTGTCTAATATCCTTGTGTAAAAAATTTATTGCACTACTAAATGAAGTACTATATTTTTTTGTGATAATTCTGCTAAAAATATCCGAAACATCTTGGTATAACTTAAAATTATCCATTATTTAAGAAATATATTTTGAACTTAAAACAATAAAAACATCAATAAGATAGACCAACAATTCGTCTAAATAATATTTGATTCTCTAAATTATTAAGTATAAAATGTGCTAAATCTGCTCTAGAAAGATTTTTATCATCATCAAACCAATTATCAAGAATTACTCTGTAATTCTTTGTTAATTTACCTTTTGTTAAATAAGGTGGTCGTATAATGGTATAATTGATTTTAGATTCTAAAATTAGTTTCTCCATTTCCCTCATATCAGCATACATTTTTTTCAGAAATAAAGGTTTTAGGAGATACTTAAAAAACCATGGCTCATTTTGAGCTTCTACAACACCACCTGAAGTTATAACAATAAGTCTTTTAATATTATTTTCAATAGATAATTTGATCAGATTCTTTGCAGTTCTTTCATAAAGAGAATTTGGATTCATTGCTTTAATTAAACCCGAAATACCAACCAAAGATATTATTAAATCATAATCCTTTACGTAGTTCCTTAATAATTCATAATCATCTATATCTATCTTTATAACATCTAATTCAGGATATTTATAAATTAATTTATCTGGATTCCTTACAAAAGCAGTTAAATCATATTTATAATTGACACATTGCCTAATTATTTCTAATCCAGTATCTCCAGTTGCACCAAATAAAGCTATTTTCATATAAAAAAATCATTGATTCCAATAGCAAAAATATTTGTTGTTTTAAATATTAAATTGTATAAATCGGTCGTTTTTAAAAAGTTCAGATGGATTAAGTCCAGTGTGTTTTTTAATTTCTCTTATTAAATGAGATTGATCATAAAAATCTTCAATTGGAGACAAATTTCCGTCTATGATGCGTTTGTAATTTGCATGAGAACGTAAAACATTACAATAAGTCTTTATTGATATTCCAAATCTACTCTGAAAGTATCTATTTAATTGCCTAGTATTCCAATAAGTAAATTCTGATAAGCCTTTTATATTTACGTTGCCTTTATGAAGGAATAAAAAATCAAAAAGTCTTTGTTTTCGAACGTCAACTAATTTACCAATTTTAGATTCGTAATTAATTTTTATTGATATTAATTTTATCCATTCTTCAAATGAACTAACTGAAATAGTGTTTAAATCCCAGAAATCATTATCTATTATTCGATCGCTATTCAATATATTGTTTAAATTCTGTTTTAAAATATATTCTGCTGCAAGGGGCTTGAATGTAATGCCGTAAACTAAATTATTTGTATTTGAACTAATAGCAATCTCTTTAGTTGTTAAACCAAAAATTTTTATGGTATCTATTTTATCATTATCAAATCTAAATACTAATTCAAAGTTTCCGTCAGGTAATATAGAAATTAGCTCATCTTTACATTCTATATTTTCATATTTCCAGAACTTTTCAACATAATTTGTGATTATTCCTATTGGAAAGATTTGTTCGTAATTTCCTGACATAAAATATTTTATAATTTAATTTTTAAATTGAATTAAATCAATATCAAGTATTTAAAACAAAAAATAAAATAAAATGTTTCAAAAGACTTTTTAAAACCTATTGATTATGAATTTGAATTATTTAAATGATAATAAATTAATTACCTTAAACCCATGAAAAATAACCTTTCTCTGAAACTATTCCTCGGACTATTAAGTGCGGTAATCGTATTTCACGTATGCATTATTGTTAAAATCATTCCTTACACCATCGCTTGGGGCGGACGACTTCACAACGATAGCGAAATGTATGTTTTTGAGTTCGTTTCAATTGGTGTTAACCTTTTTTTAGGTTTTGTATTACTAATGAAAAGCCACTACCTGAAATTCTATTTCAAGGAAAAAATCGTAAACTTTATCCTCTGGTTTTTCTTTGGTTTATTTGTATTAAACACCATTGGAAACCTCTTTGCCAAAACAACATTCGAAAAGTTTTTCTCGATTTTAACATTGCTTTCTGCTATACTGATTTGGAAAGTGTTGAAGAGGAAAGTTAAATCTACCACCTGATTTTTATGAGAGAAAAGTATATTTGTGGCAGAATATAAGACTTGAATTTAGTTAAATTGTTTTAATTTGATGGATTTGCGAAACAAAAGAGATTAAAGTTTCGAATATAAATAAGTTATATTCACCCCTTCCTCTTTATATTCTCCACCACCGCTTTCAACAACAACACAAAATAAACACCCCTGCACCTATCTAAAAACCAGAGGAAAAAGGTTAAAATTCTCACTCACTACATTGCATAAATACCAAAATATTGAGCAGATTTCTACACCTTTTTTATATTATTATTTGTACGGTAGTGTAAAATATTTTATATTTATACGTGTTGTAAAGTGAAAAATCATGAATACTAAATTGACATTAACTATAGAACAATCTGTTATTGAGAAAGCAAAATCATATGCTAAAGAAAAAGGACATAGTTTGTCTGAAATTATTGAAAATTATTTAAAGGCAATTACTACGGAACAAAAACTAATAGAGGAAATTTCACCAATCACAAAATCTTTAAGAGGAAGTTTTAAAGCTCCAATTGATTTTGATTATAAAAATGAATTGTCAAAAGCATTATCTGAAAAGTATAAGATATGAAAAAAATACTTGTTGATACAGATGTTATTCTTGACTTCTTTTTTGATAGAAAACCTTTTTCAGAAAATTCTACTATTATTTTAAATCTTTGTGAGAATAAAATAATCGAAGGATATGTAACCCCTGTTATTATTAGCAATATTTATTATTTGCTACGAAGAAATGCAAAACATGAAAAGGTTATAGAAAAGTTAAAGCTGCTTTTAACAATTTTAAATGTGTTAAAAATGGACAAATCAACAATCGAAAAAGCGTTGAATTCTGATTTCAAAGATTTTGAAGATGCTTTACAAAATTTTTCAGCTGTAAATTTTGGAGAAATTGAAGCAATTATAACTAGAAACATAAAGGATTATAAACGAAGCGAAATTGGAGTATTAACCCCTGAAAGTTTTGTTAATTTAATTATTGGCTAATAATATTCAAAATATAGACTTTAAAAGAGGTTTTGGACGAGTTTATGTTAATCTCTCCTCCCCATCCTATTCTTCACCACAGCATTCAACAACAACACCAAAATAATCACCCCTGCGCCAATGTAAAAACGAGAGGAAAGTAAGGTGTGTTCTTGGAGGATAAAAACGGCTAATAAAATGGTGTAAACGGGTTCCAAATTGATGCTTAATGAAACGGTAAAAGCACCTAATTTTTTGAGTACTTCGATGGTTACTAAAAAGGCAACTGAAGTGCATAAAATTCCCAAAAATAAGAGCCATAAAAAATCAGAAAGGGTCATCGAAAAAAAGGAACTTGTAAACTTTCCTTGAAACAAAAGTACCACCGATAACGCCACTAATCCTATTCCCATTTCGTGTAAAGACATAGCCGAAGAAGGAACCTTTTTAGCAATCTGAGCATTGAAAATAGAAAACAAGGCTGCACACAATGCGGAGCCTAATCCATATGTTAATGCTAGGAATTCTTTCTGTGAAAAATTATCCGAAACAATGTAGATGCCAATCACTACTAATAGTCCCATAATAAACTCTACAAAAGAGAATTTTTTACCTGTCAAAAGTGGTTCCAACCAGGTCACGTGGAGAGTCGTTGTAGACAAACATAAAATTCCCAATGAGGCTGTCGAGAGCGAAATGGATTTGTAAAAAGTCAACCAATGAAGCGTAACAATCAACCCTACCCCCAAAGTCTGAAAGAAGGATTTTTTATCCAATATTTTCATCGGCATTTTTAAAAAATACAAACCTGCCAACAGAGAAAAAAACGCAATCAAAATACGATACCAAACGATACTTAATGGAGGCAACTGAATTAATTTTCCGAGGATGCCTGTGAAGCCCCACATAAAAATTATCAAGTGCAAAACGATATGGTATTTATACTTTTTAAACATACTTTCTGTTTACTTTTAAAAGCGACTTTTGGTTACACAAAATGGTATAATTAATACAACAAAAGTCATTCGAAATTAGTTTGACATTCTTCTAAAAAACTACCTCATTTTTTCAAAACGTAACCTTTCTTACCTGGCAAACGTAAAAATTAAAAATTGAATATAAATTTTTAAATTTATCTCAATTTTTACACAAAAACAAAAATGTTTGATTTTGAAAAAAAGCCCTTCATTTTATCCCTTTTTTGGATAAAAATCAAAAACCTTTGATTTTGTATATATTCTCTATTTTAAATTAAATTTTGCGAATAATATTTCGTTTTTTACATTTCAGATAGATTTAAAAGTTCCATTTTTATATTAAAATCAGCATAAATATTATATAATATCAAACGCAAATTTGAATTAATTTTTGCGATTAGAAATAATTGAATTTTACCCATTTTTAATTGCAATTTCAGCCCAAATTTTTTGTAATTTTATTCTATGTTATTTAGAGATATAATTGGTCAAGAAGAACTAAAAAAACACTTTATCAAAGAGGTGCAAGAGGATAAAATAAGCCATGCACAACTCTTTTTAGGAAACGCAGGTTTTGGTGGTTTACCTCTAGCATTGGGATTTGTTCAATACCTTTTTTGTACCAATCGAAATAACATAGACAGTTGTGGAGAATGTCCGTCTTGTCGCAAAATTTTAGATCTACAACACCCCGACGTTCATTTCTCTTTTCCGGTTGTTCAAGCGATCGAAAAGCGCAGTGATTTTTTCTTAAAAGAATGGCGTGATAAAATAAAATCCAGTCCCTATTTTAACCTAAATGAGTGGACAAATTTTATCGATGACAAAGGTCGAAAACCAATCATTGGAACAGAGGAAAGTAATGATATTATCAAAAAATTAAGCCTTAAATCTTTCGAAGGTGGATACAAAGTGATGATCATTTGGATGGCGGAAGAGATGAATGTAACCTGTGCAAACAAGTTGTTAAAAATCCTCGAGGAGCCACCTCAAAATACCCTATTCATTTTGCTTTCAGAGAGTCATGAAGCAATGCTTCAAACTATCTTATCAAGAACCCAAATTGTAAAAATACCTACTATTTTAGTAGATGATTTAAGCAATTATTTACATAAAATTTTTGACATCTCTTCGGGTGATGCCGTAAGTATTTCAGCACAAGCGGAAGGGAATTTTATAGAGGCAAGAAATCTCTTAGGTGATCAAGAAGAAAAAAATATCAACCGTGATTTATTCATCAAATTGATGCGTGTATGTTACAAAAAAAACGTACTTGAAATGATGGAATGGTCCGATGAAATTGCCACTTTCGGAAAAGAAAAACAGAAGATCTTTTTGAAATATTGTTTGCATATGTTTCGTCAAAGTATGCTCAAAAATTACACCCAAAATCTATTGACCAAAACCTCTAAAGAAGAGGATGATTTCTTGAAAAATTTCGCGCGATTTATCACCGGAAACAATATCAGTGAATTTATGGAAAACTTCAACGATGCACATTACCACATCGACCGAAATGCAAACGCTAAAATCTTATTTACAGAACTCTGCTTTCAAACAATGCGCTTTATACATAGAGCGTGAGATAAATGATGAATGATGAGTTATAAGTTATGAATAAAAAAAGCCACTCAATTCTGAATGGCTTTGAAAATATATAATCTTCTCGAAATAATTCTACCCATAAATCACATCCAAGGCATTGCAGAATTTCACTGCAACCTCTGCAAGTATTTCAGGAGTGTGTGCTAGTGATACAAAACCAACCTCGTATCCACTCGGTCCTAAATAGACTCCTTCTTCTAATAAAGCGTGGTGTAAATGTTTGAAACCTGTCATATCTGGGTTGATTTCATCTGCACGACGAATGGTTTTATTTCCTGCGAATGACAACCAGAAAATAGATCCAATGGTATGAATTTCAAAAGCATATCCTTTTTCTTTTGCGTGAGCATTGATTGGAGCGATAAAGTCTACCGTACGTCTTTCTAATTCTTCGTAAAAACCTGGTTTCGAACATTCTGTTAATTGAGCAATTCCCGCTGCCATTGCCACAGGATTTCCAGATAAGGTTCCTGCTTGATACACATCCCCATCTGGAGAAACTCTTGCCATAATTTCTTTGCTCGCACCATATGCACCTACTGGTAAACCACCTCCAATAATTTTACCGTACGTAACCAAATCTGGTTTGATACCATAATATTCAGCAGCACCTGAAAATGCAACACGGAAGCCAGAAATCACCTCATCAAAAAATAATAAAATATTGTGTTCAGTACACAACTCACGAAGCGCTAACAAAAATGTTTTTTCTTGTAACAACAATCCATTATTTGCCGGAATAGGTTCGATAATCGCACAAGCAATCTCGTTTTTGTATGTTTCCATACATGCTTTTAAAGCATCAATATCATTTAATGGTAATACGATGGTTTCTTGTGCGAAACTTTCAGGTACACCTGCACTTGAGGAAGCACCAAAAGTTACCAATCCACTCCCTGCCTTTACCAACATTGCATCTACGTGACCGTGGTAACACCCTTCAAATTTTAATACTTTATCTTTACCTGTAAATCCTCTTGCTAAACGCAATGCTGACATTACAGCCTCTGTTCCAGAACTTACAAAACGTAACTTTTCAATAAATGGATTTCTTGATAAAATCAACTCTGCTAATTCATTCTCTAAACGAGTTGGCGCGCCAAAACTCGAACCATTTTGCATCGTTGCTACTACTTTTTCATACACAGCAGGATGATTATGTCCTAAAATGAGCGGACCCCAACTACAACAAAAGTCAATAAACTCATTATCATCTTCATCCCAAATACGGCAACCATCTCCTTTTTTGATAAAAAGCGGAGAGCCATCCACCGATTTGAAAGCCCTAACAGGAGAATTTACCCCACCTGGAAAATAATTTTTCGCAGTAGCAAATAAAGATTCAGATACCGTAGTTTTCATAATGAATTAGATTTATATCAAAACAAGGAGTAAAATTACTCAAATTATATTTTTTACACGTCTTCTTTTCAAACATAACAAAATTTAAATTCCTTTTAAAAATTGTATCTTTGGTGATTCATCTTGCTTGCATTTCAAACAAGCATTTGATGTATTTGTTTAGTTTAAAATTAATATATGGAAAATTCGTTAGCATTCGCGCAACAACAAGACGCAAACGACTCGTTGAGAGGATTCAGAGATCGTTTTTTAATGCCTACTTTTCACCAAAATCAGGTACGTTATTTCACAGGAAATTCATTGGGTTTACAACCTGCATCTACAGCATCTTATATCCAACAAGAATTAGACGATTGGGCGAAATGGGGAGTTGAAGGTCACTTTCACGGAAAACGTCCTTGGTTCAGTTACCACGAAAATTTAACGGAAAAAATTGCAAAAGTAGTTGGTGCTAAACCAATTGAAGTTGTTGTAACGCATTCATTAACAACGAACATCCATTTATTGATGGTTTCGTTTTTCGAACCAAAAGGAAAACGCAAAAAAATCATTTGTGAAGCAAAAGCTTTTCCAAGTGATCAATATGCATTGGAATCTCAAATCAAGTTCCACAACTTGGACTTAGCGACAGATTTAATCGAAATCACTCCAAGAGAAGGTGAACATACGATTCGTGAAGAAGATATTTTAGCAAAAATTGCTGAAACAGGAGAAGAACTTGCTTTGGTAATGATTGGTGGGGTAAACTACTACACAGGTCAGTTATTTGATATGAAAAAAATCACCGAAGCAGCCCACGCTGTTGGTGCATATGCAGGATTTGACTTGGCACACGCAGCAGGTAACATTCACTTGAAATTAAATGAGTGGAATGTAGATTTCGCTGCTTGGTGTTCTTATAAATATTTAAACTCATCTCCGGGTGGTGTTTCTGGAATGTTTGTACACGAAAGACACGCAAACAGACCTGAATTGAAACGTTTCGCAGGATGGTGGGGACACAACAAAGATGTACGTTTCTTAATGGAACCAGGTTTCCAACCTATGCCAGGTGCAGAAGGTTGGCAATTGAGTAATGCTCCAGTATTAGGTATGGCTGCTCACCTTGCTTCATTAGATATTTTTGACGAAGCTGGAATGGAAAATCTTTGTCAAAAAAGAGATGCGTTAACAGGATATTTAGAATTTATCATTGACGATATCTCTGCAAGACATAAAGATTTATGTACGTTCGAAATTATCACTCCTAGAGATAAAACAAAACGTGGCGCACAGTTGTCTATGTTAGTACACGGAAAAGGAAAAGCAATTTTTGATAAATTAAGCGATGCAGGTGTGGTTGCTGATTGGCGTGAACCAAACGTGATTCGTTTAGCACCAGTTCCATTATACAATTCTTTTGAGGATGTTTATTACTTTGGTAAACACTTAGAAGATGCAATTATTGCCTTAGGATAATTTACTATAATCGTAATGATGTAACTTATTACATCGGTACAATAAAAGAATATATGAAAAAAGTAGCAGTTGTTGGTGCAGGATTGGCAGGTAGTTTACAAGCAATCTTGATGGCAAAAAAAGGATATGAAGTATCTGTTTTTGAACGACGAACAGATTTACGTAAGGCAAAATTGATTGCAGGAAGATCGATCAATTTAGCATTGTCGCATAGAGGATGGAAAGCTCTAGAATTGGCAGGTATTGCAGACGATATTCGCGAAATTGCTATTCCTATGTACAAACGTTGTATGCACGCGTTAGATGGTACACTTACTTACCAACCATACGGAAAAGAAGATGAAGCAATTTACTCTGTTTCACGTGGCGGGTTGAACCAAAAATTAATGAATTTGGCAGACCAATATCCTTCCATTTCTTACTATTTCAATCGAAAATGTAACGATATCGATTTAGCTACAAACACCTTGACTTTTGATAATTCTGAGACAGGAGAGAGAGAAAAACACCAAGTAGATAAAGTATTTGCTACAGATGGCGCATTTTCAGCAGTACGTATGCGTATGCAAAAAAGTACGATGTTTGACTACTCTCAAAAATACTTGGACCACGGATATAAAGAATTAGTTATACCAGCAAACGAAGACGGGACACACAAACTAGATAAAAACTGTTTGCATATTTGGCCTAGAGGAGAATTTATGATGATTGCATTGGCTAATTTGGATGGAAGTTTTACCTGTACTTTATTCTTCCCTATGAAAGGAGAAGTATCGTTTGAAAGTTTACAAACAAGAGAACAAGTTTCAGATTTCTTTGATAAAACCTTCCCGGATGCTGTAGCAATGATGCCAACTTTGTTAGATGACTATTTTAGTAATCAAACTTCCACATTAATAATGGTTCGTTGTACCCCTTGGAATTACAAAGATGATGTTGTATTAATTGGAGATGCGGCGCACGCAATTGTACCTTTCTACGGACAAGGAATGAATTGTGCTTTTGAAGATTGTACTGTTTTCCATGAAATGCACGAAGAAGCAAATGGAAACTGGGATGGTTTATTAGGAAGATTTTCAGATAGACGTGTTCCAGAAGGAAATGCCATTTTGGATTTAGCATTACAGAATTATGTGGAAATGCGAGACTTAACTGCGGACCCAAATTTCTTATTACAAAAGAAAATAGAAGCAAAATTCAGTAAACTATATCCTGAAAAATGGATACCGCTTTATTCACAAGTTACTTTTAGCCATATCCCTTACAGTCAAGCTATTAAAAACGGTAAAAAGCAAGATGAAATTATGGCTGAAATCTTAAAAATGGACAATATTCACGAAAATTGGGACAACCAAGAAGTGATGGATAAATTATTATCATTAGTAAAATAATCTATATGCGTTACACTTTCCTGATCTTATTCTGCTTTATATTTTCTTTGTCTTATGGTCAACGAAAGAGAAGAAAAGATATGATGGGTGGAGCGCGCGATTACAGACCCCTTAGTAATACAGGATTGCAAGTAAGTGTAGGTCCTACTTACACTTACGGCAAATCCAAAAACATCGATATTGATAGTCGAACTACTTTTAATATCATTCCAGAAGGGAGACTTGGTTTTTACGGAGATATAGGTACTGCCTATTTTACTCCAAGTGACCGTAAAGGCATCTGGGGACGTTTGGTAAAATATACAGATTGGGGAATTGGTGCTGCCCTTTTTGGAGGAAAGGAATCACTAAGTTATTTAAATAAGACCACAAACGTAACTACCTTTTTTGGGAATGGTAAATTTTATCAATATTCTTTAGTAGGTAGACTTACATTTCACCATATGTTTTATATTCCTAAAACAGGTGTTTTTATGGATAATGGACTTGGATTCAATGTCAATTATACGGGCTTAAATTTCAGTTCCTATTCTCTTAAAGATGAAGAACTTCAAAAAGCAGGAATTAAACAGGTATTTGCAGATCGTTTGATGGGTCAATTACATTACAACGTTGGTTTTGGCTTTCGTTTGAAAAGAGGAAGTTACTGTATACCAAGTGTACAATTACCAATAGTTGGTATTTACGAATGGAATCAAGGTAGTCCACGTTTCAATTGGTTTTCAAGCCAATATTTACCTGTAATTTTCAAAGTTAAATTCGTTCGCTTATTCACCAAACATACCGGTGGTTGTGATAGTTTCGGTACAGACGAAGATCGTAAACGCAACGAAGAGTATATGCAGAATAAGTAACTAAAACCTAAAAGTTACCCCTCCCATAATTTGGAATGCTTGCACTGGATATTTATACCATCTGAAATACTGTTGTGCAGCAACGTTGTTACATTGTATAAAAGCAGAAATTCGATTTGTATAACGGTATTCAACTCCTACATTTGCGTCAACAATAAATCCTAAGTCTTTTACTATTTGGTTATCTTCTACAGATGTTTTTGCTTCCAAACTATCATACACTAATGCTTTTCGTCCGCCTTCTCCATTCACGTCAAGTGTAAAAATGAACTTGTTTTGTAATACATAAGACCCTCGAATGATAAATTGATATGTAGGCAAATTCCAAGCATAATTATTATTTTTAATCATACTGTAGTTGAAAAAACGACCTGTTGCATCGACTTTGATTTTTTCACTCAATTGATATGCAAGGGTTGCTTCTGCAGAAAATATGTTCATTGTATCATAAATCGCTGTAAATTGATTTAAATTACGATGTACTGCGTTGCTATCTGATACAAATAAGGCTTTGTTTCTTACCTCAGCATAATTTGCACACACATTAAATTCCAATTGTTTAGTAATCACTCCACGCACACCTAAAAAGGCATTGTATGGTGTACTTTCATTACGTAATTCTGGATTTGATTGTAAAAAAGGATTTTGTGCAACAAGCGATTTGAATGTTCCTTGTTTCATACCTCCTTTTACACCAACATACGGAATTATTAGATTATCAAACAATGCATATTTGATATCAACTAAGGGGTATAAAGTAACTAAAGTTGAAGTATTTTTAGTCAATGACATGGTCACATCCACTCCTACTTGAGCCTTTAATTTTTTACCAGCAAACAGGGATGTAATGTTGGGTTTTAATGAAATTAATGTATTTGAATAATCAATAGCTGAATCTAATTTATTTAATTTATTACCCGCTGTACCATAAACAAAATGGTTTTGAAAAGCATTTACATCGACGCCAAAAACTTCTTTCCCTTTACGATACCAAAAACTATTTATTGAAGAAATGGTGTTTTCATTACCAAACCAATTATCAGTTACTGGTTTATCTTTGAAATTAGCTACATCAAGAGAAACTAAGTAATTCAAACGCAAACTATCCATTTTATGTGAATGAAATTTTATTCCTCCCCCCATTTCTTTAAATCGCTGACTTATACTATCAACACTTGCAGTTGGACGCATAATTCCATAGCGATTTACTCCATAATTATTAAAACGAAAGTCACCTAAAATCGAATAATTCAATTGTTTGATACCTCCAAATAAATTATAGTTTGTTCGGTCAAAATTCGCAGGAGCATAATTTTTAATCTCTCCGAACGAACTAATATGTTTAATATTAGCTCCATAAACATATTTACGAGAACGCGTATTATTATAATATACTTCACCTAATGGCATGATAGGGGAACCGATGCCGATTTTCACGTAGCCATTATACAATTTCAACATTTTATTGTCAGACAATTTTACGTTTGCAGGAACTATTGGTTCTGTAGTAATCACTGTCTCATATTTCAATGCCATCATCGGATATTCAACCACTTTATAATTCACAACCGTATCTATCAATTTAGGTTGAGAACCAATACGCACAGCTGGTTCTACGTCACGTTTCACCTCAACGATAATACTGTCTCTATCTTCATCTTTTTTGTTTTTCTGCGCAAAATTCCAATTGGAAATGCTAACTAAAACAAGGATTACAATTATTTTTTTCATTATTTAGTTTCGTTTTCAGGTTGAATTTCAATAATTTCTTCTTCAATCGATGTAGGTTGAGTTTCATCAATTTCAATTTCAGCAGGTATATCTTCTACTTTTGGTGTATCTTCTACTTTCGGTGCTTTCAATTGCATTAATTCATCCAATTGTTGCTTTGCCTGCGATAATATTCCATCCTCTTGATGAGGGTAATTCATAATAATCGTATTCAAGTCTTGTTCAGCCTTAAATAAATCATTTTTCTCAATATTTAACTTAGACTGTAATAAATACGCTTTTGCAATCCAAAAGTCATACTGTGGCTTCATATCCATCACGTACTGTATAGCTAACTCTGTACGTGGCCAATCCTTTTCGTTGAAAGCAATTTCCGCTAAATAATATCTAGACTCAGCTCCAAATTCAGTAGATGTATTTTCATTTACCCATTGTAAAGCGGTACGAGATTCTGCATATTTTCCAATATGAAATGAGGAGATTCCTTTTGCAAATTGAGCCTCTAATTTCACATTAGGATTCAATTGTTGTGAAGTCAATACTTTATCTGAATAAGAATTCGCATTCGACCAATTTTCAAGTAAAAAATGACAGCGCATTAATCCGATATTCGTATTTTTAATAACATCAGGTTTTGTGGTTACATTTTCTAATTTCGTGTAATATGTTAGAGCCTCTTCGTATTTTTTAGCATTGTAAAAGTGCCTTGAAACACGAATCGCAGCTAATTCAGAAAAATCAGTTACAGGACCTTCCAAAATCTCACGGTAAATCTTAACCGCTGTATCTTCGTGTTTTAATTGAAAGTGAGCATTTGCTAAATAGGATTTTACTTCAATGGCATATTTTCCTTGCGGGAATTTTCCTAAATACTTTTCAAGGGCTGGTATGGCTTTTACATATGCACTGTCTAAGTAAGGATCTAGCCCTGTATTGTAATAAATGTCTTCTGCTTCGTCTTTCGAGAATTCAGCACAATCATATTGAGCAACAACAGACTCTACTCTTTCCGGTTGACCTAATTTTTTATATAAGTTAATTAATCCTTTGACTGCATCTGCACAGGTATTTCGGTTACTACTATATTTGTCTAAAACTATTTTATAATAATTTTCAGATGTAGTGAAATCTTCTTTTTTCAGATAAATATCCGCCATTTGAATCAAAGCATCTTTCACCATCATAGATTCTGGATACTCTTTAACGATGCGCTCGAAATAAGAACTCGCTTTTGTTTCATCAGGTAATAATCTATACGTTAAACCTATTTCGTATAAACTATTTAACAAATATTTAGACTGAGAATATGTTTGAATCAAATTCTCCAAACGAGAAATTTTATTGTTCAAATCCCCTTTATAACCATAGGTTTTTGCCATAAAAAACAAAGCTTGATCTTCATAACCTAATTTCATATTAAATGCTTCTTGGTAATTACGAATAGCAAAATCATTCGCTTTCGAAATGTAATAAGCATCCGCTAAACGCATATAAGCATCTAATTTCTTTTCAGCTGTTCCTTTGTTTTTACTTTCTTGTAAATACATTTTAAACGATTCAATCACATTTTGATAATCTTGTTTTGCTAAATAAGCATAACCTAGATTATAATAAGCATCTGCTCTTAAATCAGATAAATACGTATTATGAAAATCTAAAAAACTTTTATAGCCACTGATTGCTTTACCAAAGTTATCCGTCAACAAATACGATTCAGAAACCCAATATTTTGCTTTTGCAGAAATATTAATATCCACCGGATGTTTGTCTACCTTTTCAAATGCTTCAATGGCTTTATAATAATTTTGTTTTAAAAACAACTCTACCCCACGATTAAAAGCAATAATCTGATAAGCACTACCTAATTTAATATCCATTTTAGCAATCTTATCCAAGGATTTTAACGCTTCATCGTAATTGCTTGTCTGTGTGTATACATTCACTAAATATTCATACACGTCATTTTTTCTTTCAGAATTAGGATACTTATTCAAAAATTGAGTCAATGCTCTTTGTGCCTCATTGAATGGGTTTACATCTAATTTATATGACAAAACAGCAAAATTATACAAGGCATCTTCTTGAACTTTTGGCCTGCTATCTATGGTTGAACATACCTCAAATGCTTTTCGAGCAGCGGCGTTATCGCCCTTTTTCATATACACCTCACCAATGTGATACATAGCCATTTGCCCCATATCATCTTTGGTTTGTGCTACTTTATCAAATAATTTGATCGCCTTATCATAATTACCTGATTTAAAGTAAGAGTAACCCAATTGATAATCTTCTGAACGAGAAGTTTTTTGAGATTTAGTATAGTTTTCTAAGTAAACAGCTGCTTCATCGTATTTTCCGATTTTATAATACGAGTCTCCAATGATTTGATTTACTTGGCGTTGGTTTGCTTTACTAACACTGTCTGTCAATGTGGAAGCAAACTGGGTTACTTCTTGATACTTTCCTTGTTGGTAATAAATCTGACAAATGTAATATGGTACAATATTCGCATACTTATTTTCACTCTTCAATTTAAGAAAACCATCCAAGGCAGTTTGATAGGATTTGTCTTGATAAGAAATATGTGAATAATAGTACAATGCAGGTGAACCATATTGAGTTTTACTCCCTTTTACTTCATAAAAAGCATTGCGGGCATCAGTAAATTTTTTCAATTGGAAATGAGCATAACCTAATTTAAAATAAAACTCATCTTTTAAATTTGCGGGAATATCTTTCTTTTCCAATTTTGAAAACCAAAATACAGTGGTTTTAAAATCTTTTTTATTATAATAATATAAGCCTAATTTACAGTAAATTGTAGATTGAAATATATTCTCAGGATAATTTCGAATAAAATCTTCCATCATTGGAACTGCATCGTTTTGTTGTAACTCCAAGGCAGACATAGACTCATAATACAAAGCCTTTATGTAAGTGGGGTCATTTTTTTGGGTACATTTATCTATGTAAGCGCGGAATTCCTGACGTGCAGCGCCATATTGTTCTTTTTCAAACAATTCTTGTGCACGTTGAAAAACAACAAACTCATTGGTATATTTTGCAGTCATTTGTGCACGCATAGGCAAAACAACCAAAAAGGATAGTATAACCAATAATCGGTTCATATAATTACAGTTTTTTGGAAAGGTAAAATTAGAATGCTTTGAAATGGTGTTTAAGCAACAATTCAAAAGTTTTAAACGTAAACGTGTTAAGATAAACTTTTAGTGCATTTACAGTACGAAAAAAAAATGTTGAATTTTATGATATTAAAAATCAACAATCGTGGGACAAGTTATTTCTATTCAAAACGCAACAATTTTTCAACGTGATAAAATGATATTGAAAGAGGTAAATCTTTCTTTATCAGAAAATGAAATTGTGTATATCATCGGTAAAACAGGAACAGGTAAAAGTAGTTTACTTAAGATGCTTTACGGTGAAATTGGAATAAGTGAAGGAACTGGTTCTGTGGTAGGTTTTGATTTAACCCGATTAAAAAAAGCTGATGTACCTATGCTTCGCAGAAAAATCGGTATTGTATTTCAAGATTTTCAATTACTCACAGATAGAACCGTAGGTGATAATTTACGTTTTGTACTAAAAGCCACGGGTTGGAATGATAAAGTACAAATCGAACAACGAGTTTCGGAGGTACTTGCCATCGTTGGTTTAGAAACCAAGATCAACATTATGCCTTATGCTTTATCTGGCGGGGAACAACAACGTATTACCATTGCGCGTGCTTTGTTGAATGAACCTGCATTGATTTTAGCAGACGAACCTACTGGAAACTTAGACCCTGAAACATCTGAAGAAATTATGCGTGTGTTAATGACCATTGCAGAAGAACAAAAAACGGCCGTATTAATGGCTACACACGATATGTCAATTGTAGATAAATTTCCACACCGTGTATTACGTGTAGAAAATAATACAATTAAAGAAGTGGAGAGTTTAAGTGCTTTTGATCCATTCAATGCAAAATTCTAAAATGGCATCTAAAAACGCTTTCATTTTCATATTTATAACAATAGTTATTGATTCAACAGGGTTAGGGATTATCATTCCTTCTTTACCTTCACTGGTTGCAGAAGTTGCCCATGTAAACATTGATAAGTCAGCTAATTACTATGGTTTAATATTGGGAAGTTACGCTTTTATGCAATTCCTTTTTTCGCCAATAATTGGTTCATTAAGTGATAAATACGGTAGACGTCCTATCTTATTATTATCCTTATTTGGTTTAGGAATAGATTATGTATTTATGTATTTTGCTCCGAATTTATTTTGGTTAGTAATTGGTAGGTGTTTGTCGGGAATGTTTGGGGCAAGTTTTACTACCGCCTCTGCTTACATTGCCGATATTTCTACTCCAGAAAATAAAACTAAAAACTTTGGAATGGTAGGTGCTGCCTTTGGTATCGGATTTATTATCGGTCCTGCCATCGGTGGATTATTAGGAAATTTTGATATTCGCGCTCCGTTTTTATTTGCAGCTGGATTGTCATTGTTGAATTTAATTTATGGAACGATTGTACTCAAAGAGTCGCTTTCGCTTGAAAATCGTCGTGAATTTTCGTGGAAACAAGCCAACCCTGTGGGAGCGTTTTTCGATTTGAAAAAATACAAAAGTTTTGCCCTTGTTTTTGTGGTATTGTTTCTTCTCTACATGGGAGGTATGGCTATTCATTCTACGTGGAACTATTACACAATTGAAAAATTTCAATGGAATATCAATGATGTAGGTTTGTCGCTTGCAGCGGTGGGAGTTTGTATTGCAATTGTTCAAGGAGGTTTAGCGGGTAAAATCTCATCCAAATTAGGAAACGAAAAAACAGCGTTATTAAGTATGGGACTGACCTTTATCACTATGAATGCCATTGCGTTTGCAACGCATAGTTGGATGGTATACTTATTTATGTTACCATATTCATTTTCAGGACTTTCAGATCCTGCTATTCGTGCGATAATGTCTAATAAAACCTCTGAAAGTGAACAAGGTGAATTGCAAGGAGTAATTACAAGCGTATTGAGTATTGCTGAAATTATTGGGCCACCAATGATGATGGCCATTTTTTATTTTTCAGTACGCTTAAAGAATCCGGTATATGGAATGCCTTTTATTGTAGGAAGTATGTTTATTCTATCTGCTATATTTCTATTCAGAAGAATTATAAGAAAAAATTAGATTTTTTTCACATTTACTGCTTTCAATCCTTTTTGACCTTTCGCTTTTTCAAAAGTTACTCTGTCATTCTCTGAAATAGTTTCAGATAAGTCATGAACGTGAACAAAAATGTTTTCTTGGGTTACCAAATCTTTGATAAAACCATACCCTTTTTGCTCGTTGAAGAAGGTAACTTTTCCTGTGCAAACAGTATCTATTTCTTCTCTTTTTGGAACACCTATTTCAATAGAAGAAGCTTTTACTTCATCTTTTTTCGTTCTTTCAATTGGTGTATCTGATATGTGTCCGTATGCATCCACATATGCAATCATATTGTCTAATCCGCCACCTTTTGAATTTGCTTTACGCTCCTCTTTACGAATTAACTTGTCTTTTCTTTTTTTGATTTTTTTGTTTTGGTTTTCCTTTTTGTTAAATGTTTCTTGAGATTTAGCCATCTATTAAATGAATTTTGGTTAGGGTATAATAGTTTATGTTTAATAAATACACATTATACCTTGAATAGAGACTACGCGAAATATAAATGCAAAAAGCAAACACGAATAGTGTAAAGGTACGATATTTATTTCGATGGTTTTGGAAAGAAACGAAATATTACAAACTTTTCAAGTTACAGAATTAGTTTCTAAAAATGCTTTCCATAATTGTTGTTGGTTTTCATTCATCACCCTTGGAAATTTATTTTGAGCCCCTAATTTCCCAGATTTATCCATAAAATCATAAAATAATTGAGAAGAAACAAACGATACTTTTGGAATAGGTAAGGTGTATTTTCGCACGGATTTATAATCGTCATTCAATTCTGCTAAGTATTCATCTAACGTTTTCTGAAATAATTCATTATCTATTTCTTTATCCAAGGAAAGAAACCATTGATGCTGGTACGATTGTTTATCAGAACATACTGTAAACTCTTCCACACAACATGCTAACTTTTCCCCTGTTAAACGAAGGGCTTCGTGCATATTTTCCAACGATAAATGTTCGCCTGTAACAGATAAATATTGTTTAGTACGACCCGTAATTTTAATTTCACGTTGTTTAACATTAGTAAATTGAACTGTATCACCCAATAAATAACGCCACAAACCAGCATTTGTAGAGATTATCAAGGCATAATTTACTCCTTCTTGTACCTCTTCCAAGGTCAATGCATAATGTCGATCTTTGATGTTTCCTTCCTCATCAAAAAAAGTAGAATTGAAAGGAATAAATTCAAAAAAAATACCATTATTCAAAAGTAATTGCATCGATTTATTATTCAAATAATGTTGGTAACCAAAATATCCTTCACTTGCTAAATACGTATCAAAAAGATAGAGTGGTTTATCACAAATTTGGTTTAAACGACGTGAATACGGTTCGATAAAAACACCTCCATGAATATATACCTTCAAATTTGGCCACAATTCATGAATGGAAGAAAGTTTATAGTACTTTACAATTTCTTCGAGCAACAACACACACCAACTTGGAATTCCAGCAATAATCCCAATATCCCATTTAGGAGCCTCTTTGATAATTAATTCTAATTTTTTATTCCATTCTTTGAGATCAGTAATTTTTTTCCCTGGACGAGTAAAAGGACTAGCCACCTTTTTAGTGTGTTTTTTTAAAATTCCACTCAAATCACCTTGATAATAAATGTCTTTATCTTCTAATAAAGTAGAACCTCCGATTACTAATACTTGTTTTTGATAAAATTCATCTTCTAGTGGTAATTGACACAACGTAGCTATTTGTTTGATACTGGTCTTCTGAAAAGATCGGATCATTTGTTTAGAAATAGGTATTTGTTTACTAGGCGCTCCTGTTGTTCCAGAAGAAAGGGCAAAAAAGCGCATTTTTCCAGGCCAAATAATACTTTTCTTTCCTTGTAAAGTAATATTTAACCATTGTTCGTAAAATTGATTGTAAGTAACAATAGGAACTTTTTCTTGAAAAGCAGAAACCATTCCAGGTTGTTCCGAAATTTTTTTAAAATTATGAAATTTACCAAAAGCAGTTTTTCTCGCTTTTTTTAATAAAGCATATAAAGCTTCTGTTTGTAAGCAATAAGATAACTCTTTTTTAAATGAACGTTTGTACTGAATATTTGCAGAAGTATGAACTAATTTTCCGATAAATTTCATAGTAATTTACTTAGTTTTTCGTTTGACAAAAATGGAAGTATTCAACACTCAAAATGTTAAAACGAGGTTAAATAATGATTTTGTGAATGTTATAAATGGTTTAAAAATTGTTAATACTCTATTTTTAAAAGAAAAAATTCATATTAAATCAATCGGAATTTATAATTTTGTATACGTTTATTTAGTTACGTTCTTACACTAAAATAAAAACCTATGAACCACAAAGTATTTATTGTTCCTCACGATTTTACACCAGTAGCAGATGTTGCTTTAAACCATGCTCTTGCAACTGCTAAAATCGTAAATGCTCGTATTTATTTATTACATGTTGTTGGAAAAGCAAAGGAGATTGATGATGCTGAAGCAAAGTTGAAAAAGATAATTGATAAATTAGATACAACTATTGATATATATCCAACTGCACGAGTAGGGAATATCTTTGAAGACATAGGTGATTTTGCTGCAGAACACCATGCGGAACTAATTTTTATGGGTACACATGGCGTTAAAGGATGGCAAAATATTACTGGAAGTAGAGCATTGAAAGTAGTATCTAATTCAGATGTACCATTTATTATAGTTCAAGGGAAAGAAATTGGTGCTTCTGGTTATGATTCTATCATTGTTCCTCTTGATTTAAATCAAGAAACAAAACAAAAATTAGGATATGTAGCTAATCTTGCTAATTACTTTAGTTCACATGTTCATGTTGTAATTCCAGATGAAAAAGATCTTATTTTACGCTCTCAATTAAAAGTAAATGTAAAGTTCGCTCAAAAATTTTTCAGTGAAAGAAAAATTAAATATGATATCTCATTTTTAAACCCAGACGGTTTTGAAAAAGAAGTTTTATTACATGCTGAAAAACAAAATGCTGATCTAATTGCAATTATGAATTTGAATAAACCATCTATTTTATCGGCTGTAATTACTAATCCTGAAGAATATTTAATGACTAATGAAGCAAATATTCCAATTTTAATTTTAAATCCAGAAAGAAAAATTTCTTCATATTCATTATAAGAAATCAATAATTCTATTGAAGGGACTTTATCAAGTCCCTTTTTTTTTAATAAATATTCTAGAACAAAAAAACAGCCTTTTAGGCTGTTTCACTAATAGAATGTAATTTAAAACTAAGCTGTTTCTTGTGTGTCTTTATTTGTAGTAGTTACAAATTTTTCTAAATCTCTATCGAAAATATAGATTCCACCTGCATCACCGCCGATTAATTTCAATTTATCCAATAAAGTTCTAGCTAATGCTTCTTCTTCTAATTGTTCAGAAACGTACCATTGAACAAAATTATGTGTAGTGTAATCTTTCTCTTGTAAACAAATATCAACCAAATTATTAATACTATCTGTAACCATTAACTCGTGGTGTAATAATTGTTCAAAGACATTTAAAATAGTATTGAATTCCATGGGCGGTTGAGAAACAGCTGGAACTATCGCTTTTCCTCCTCGTTCATTGATAAATTTCATCAATTTCAACATATGAAAACGCTCTTCGTCTGAATGTTTGTACATAAATTGTGCTGTACCATTTAACCCATTATTTTCAGCCCAAGAAGCCATAGCTAAATAAAATTGTGAAGAGAAACTTTCTTTTTCAACTTGATCATTTAATGCTATTTCTACACGTGTGTTCATAATATATATTTTTACCAAAGTTAAACAATGAAAGCATTCAGAAAGTTTAAAACAAGAAATATATATTCGTTATAAATAGTAATTAACAACGTAATGAATGTAACCTATCTATAATTATGATTTATCTCTTTAAATAAATTGTAAATTAGCGAATATAACGTATAAACTATGTCCAATAAAAAACCTTCCAAATTTCAACGAAATAAAAATAAATCAACACAAACTGATAGTTTATCTCATATTGTTCGTAAGATTTTTGACCAACCAGATTTAACTGAAATTACTCATAAAGAAGTATGTACATTAATGAATGTGCGTGAAAATGAATTGAGAAGACAGGTATATGAAATTTTAAATACCATGGCTCGTAATGGTATTATTTTCGAAAAATCACACGGAGTTTTTACTAAAAATAGAACGTTAGAAACCCTTGAAGGTGAAATTCAAATTACAGCAAAGGGCGCAGCATTTTTACTTACAGGAAAAAAAGAAACTGATATTTATATCGCCCCACACAACACTAATAAAGCCTTAAATGGCGATTTTGTGAAAGTGGCTATTACCAAACAAGGGAAAGGAAGACGAGAAGGAATTGTAACTGAAATTGTGCAACGTGAACGTACACAATTTGTTGGTTCAATTGAAATGCACGATAAATTCGCATTTTTAATTCCAGATAACTATAAATCAGGTGTTAAAATTTATATTCCGAAAGAAAAATTAAATGGTGCTAAAAACACAGATAAAGTCATCGCTAAAATTACCGTTTGGCCTAAATCTGCTGAATACCCTTTTGGTGAAGTAATTGAACTTTTAAATAAAAAGAGTCCGAACGATACGGAAATGATTAGTATTCTATTAGGACAAGGTATTGAATATAAATTTCCACAAGAAGTAATTGCTTCTGCTGAATTAGTTTCGATGGAACTCGATGCAGAAGAAGTTAAAAAACGCCGAGATTTTAGAAATATTACCACATTTACCATTGACCCAATTGACGCTAAAGATTTTGATGATGCTCTTTCTATTCAAAAATTAGAAAATGGTAATTATGAAATAGGTATTCATATCGCTGACGTTAGTCATTATGTAATTGAAAATTCAGTAATGGATAAAGAAGCTAGGCAACGTGGAAATTCTGTTTATTTAGTAGATAGAGTGGTACCTATGTTACCAGAACAACTTTCAAACTTTGCGTGTTCTTTACGTCCAAATGAGGATAAATTCAGTTTTTCAGCCGTTTTTGAAATCGATGAAGCAGGAAAAATTTACAACGAATGGTTTGGTAAAACAGTCATTCACTCGGATAGAAGATTTTCCTACGAAGAAGCACAAGAAATCATTGAAGGAAAAGACGGAGATTTTAAAGAAGAAATTCATTTATTAGATAAAATAGCAAAAATCTACCGCAAAGAACGCTTGAAAAAAGGGGCGTTAAACATTGAAAGTGAAGAAGTAAGATTTAAACTAAACGAAGAAGGAAATCCAACTGACGTTTATTCCAAAGTATCCAAAGATGCGCATAAGTTGATTGAAGAATTTATGTTACTTGCTAATAAACGCGTAGCAACTTTTATTCACCAACGAGGATTAAAACGCGATCCTATTCCATTTGTATATAGATGCCACGATAAACCAGATATTGCTAAAATTGAAGCATTTAAAATGTTTATCAATAAATTCGGACACGAATTAAAAGTTGATAGCATCGAAAATGTAGCGAAATCTATCAATAAATTATTCGAAGAAATTAAATCAGAAAATGAATATTCTATTGTTCAATCAATGGCAATCCGTTCGATGGCTAAAGCAAATTACGATACAGAAAATATTGGTCACTTTGGATTAGCATTTGAATATTATGCTCATTTTACCTCCCCTATTCGTCGTTATGCTGATTTATTAGTTCATCGTATTTTATTTGAAGAACTTACAAATCAAAAACACAAGTATGGTAGTGAACTTTCAGATGTTTGTAAACATATTTCTAAAATGGAACGTAAAGCAACAGAAGCAGAACGTGAGTCTAATAAATATTTCCAAACCTTATTTATGAAAGACCATTTAGGGGAAGTATTTAACGGAACTGTTTCTGGAATTGCTGATTTTGGAATGTTTGTGCGCATCGATGATAACCATTGTGAAGGTATGATTGCACTACAAGATATACCAGGCGACCGTTTTTATTATGACCAAGATAATTATTGCATTACTGGTTCACGTACCAAAAAACAATACAATTTTGGTGATAAAGTTCAAGTTCAAGTAATCAAAGTAGAAACTGGTAAAAGACAAATTACACTAGAAATCGTGTAATATCTATATCATATTAATTCTACTGAACAATTCATCTTTATATGAACCTCCTATAGGTAAAAGTTGATTTTCGCCCTCTAAACGCAAATTTGGAAGTTCTATACTTTCTATTTTGCCTATTTGTACAATAAAAGAACGATGTATTCGTATAAACTCTTTATTACCTAATTTACTTTCAATTTCTTTCATAGTGGTATGCAAGGTATATTTTTTATTTACTAAATGAACTATAACATAATCTTTTAAGGCTTCTACATATAAAATATGCTCTTTTTTAAGTTTGACTAGCTTATTTGAAGTACGAATAAAAACATCATTAGACTCACTATCTCCTCGCTCTATGTAATTTGCTAATACATCTCTTTCTTTTTCAACCTCTAAATCTTTGGTATGTTTATAAATTGCAAGTTCTATATTTGTTTGTAAATCAACAGATTTAAAAGGTTTTAATATATACCCATAACTTTCTGCTTTTTTAGCATTTTCAAGTGTTGCTACATCCGCATAAGCAGTTAAAAAAATGACAGGAATCTTATATTCTTTACGAATCGCATCTGCAATAGTAATACCACTTTCACCATTACGAAGCATAATATCCATCAAAACAACATCAGGTTCTTTCTGCTCAACTAATCGCAAACTTTCTTTCATTTCACTTGCAATTCCTATCACTTCGTAGCCCAACCGTTCTAAATTATGCTGTATATCTTTTGCGACAATTAATTCATCCTCAACAACCAACACTTTACTATTTGCCATAAAACTATCAAATTATGATTTATAAAGATAAATGAAATAATTAGGGAATAAAATTATTAAAATACCTTTATGTAATTCAATTCCTACCACCTGAATATTTTCGGTGTCCAAAATGGAAAAGAAAGGGTATAAATTGAATTAATTAGAACATTAAAATCTTTGAGAGGATTAAGTCTTCCCCCGAGTTTACATTGAGTTTGTCGAAATGGAGGGGGACACAGGGGGAGGATTATCATAACCTACTAATTTTCAATATAAATAACCCTAATATATTTTAAGATAACCAATCCAATCCAACAAAGCAAATCTTCTAAAATCTCCTTTTATTTAATAAATAATAAAAAAGAATTTTAAAAAAATTTTATTCTTCTTTTTATTAAGGTTGTTAATATGTGTATATCTGAAGAAATATAAATTAGGATTTATTAGTTATGAATATAAAACGTAAGTTTATACACAATTTAAATTACTTTATCTTATTTATTTTCAAATTTTTAATAGGTTATTCACAAGAATGTGTATAAATGATTGTTTTTAAAACTTTATATTTGAATTACTCCATTATATGTTATTAACCCCGTGTGTTTTTTAACTAAAAGTTACCAAAACTTTGCTTGTATATTTCATTTATGTTTTGGCTTGTACAAATATTTTAAAACAACAAGTTTTAGTTTTTATTTTCTTTTAACACTTATCAACAGTTATATATCCTCTTTAATGTATAACTACTTTTTAAATATCCTTTGTTTATTAATGATTATGAAAACCTATTTTTTCAAATGTGAATAAGTTGATAGATTTGTTTATATACTTTACCTTTGAAAAAAAGAACGATTATGGTAAATCCTATAGTCCCGATAGCTATCGGGAGCGATCATGCAGGCTTTGAATTAAAAAATAAAATTAAGAAACATTTAGAAAGTAAAGGTTTTACTTTTGATGATAAAGGATGTTATTCTGAAGACAGTATTGATTATGCTGATTTTGCACATCCTGTTGCTACACAAGTAGAAAATAATCCTGGAACAAAAGGAATTCTATTATGTGGTAGTGGTAATGGCATAAATATGACTGCTAATAAACACCAAGGAATTCGAAGTGCTTTATGTTGGACTGCTGAAATTGCGAAATTAGCACGTGAACACAACGATGCAAATATTGTTACGCTTCCTGCACGTTTTATTACTGATGAAGAAGCATTTGCTATTGTTGATATATTCTTTTCTACTGAATTTGAAGGCGGTAGACACCAAAAAAGAATTGAGAAAATACCGTGTATGTAATTTTTAATGATTAATGTTTAGTTGTGAATTATAATTAATAATTTACAACTAAACATTAATATTTTATTCCTCCTCCCCTTTTTCAAATGGGTACCCTTTAAACAAGTTTGCTAATTTGTGAATTTGATATACACTTTTTGTATAAGCATTAGATAAAGCAATGATACACACTGTATCACCACGTAAGGTAGCATAACAACCTGTGTTTCCGTGCCACCATCCAGTATGAAAGAAATACGGTTTTTTCTCTGGAACTTCTACCATACGCATTCCTAAACCATAGTTACGTGTTCCAGCTTTTTCATAACTATATCCACGGTAAATTTCTTTGCGTGCTTTTTCAGAAAGAAAATCTTTGGAATAGGTAGCGATGTCCATTTTAAGTATATCTCTTGCTGTGCTATACATATTTTTATCTCCATATACACCATCAAGAAAATCAACCGCTTGCATTATATAGCGTGAATTGTATGAAGGAGAAACTTCATTGATTTTTTCAGGTTTATCCATTATAAAACTGTTTTCCATTTCTAATGGTTCGAAAATCAGTTCTTTCATAGCAACGGGAAATTTCTTTTCTGATGCTTTTTCAATGATTAATGCTAATAATGCATAGTTTGTGTTACAATAAGCAAAGTGAGTTCCAGCAGGATAATTCAATGGGAATTTGTGTTTTTGTATCATTTTCAACACATCTTTATTTCTCATTATGAATTTCTTATTCCAAATTCCTTCTGAAAAATACCCGTAATAAGGTATACCGCTGCGATGATTTAGTAACATTCTAACGGTTACTCCTTTGTAGGGAATGGTTGGTAAATATTTACGAATATCATCTTCCAGGTTGATTTTACCTTTATCTACTAAACGCATTGTGGCTAATGCTGTGGCAACTTTACTTATTGATGCTAAATGTATTGGTGTTGTAGTGTTTAATTTTTTATTTTCCTCATAATTCAAAAAGCCATTTACTTTTTCGAATATGATTTTTCCATTTTTAGCGACCAAAAACATTCCATTAAAACGCTTTTTTCCAAGAATATCATTGTAAAACGGGTAAATGTCTTGTTTTTTTTCTTTGATAAATGATTTTTCCACCTCGTTAAATTCAGGTGTATAATCTTCTTTTTTAATTTGTTGTTTTGATTTTTCTTCTGCTTTTTTTGTCGTACACCCTGATAATATGGAAATGCTCAATGCACCAATAATTACATACTGCCCTAAAAATTTCATAGCCTTAAAGGTACAAATTTGAAATAAAAAAAACCGAAACGTTTAAATTTCGGGTTTTGTATTTATAATAATTAGATCTTTTATTTTTTACTTTTTTTTACATTGAAATAAATGATAGGTCCAAAAATTGCAACTAGCATTACAGGAAAAAATAGAGGGTTTATATCAACTTCATTAATTGTTTGCCAACTTGCATAACTAAATATTCCAATTACTACAATTTTTAGTATTCTGTTCATTTTTATTGTTTTACTGTATTCTTCCAATGCGTTTTCTTCTGTTATTTCTTCTGTATAATTAAAAGTGTGTGGGTATCTACTCGAAATAGTTACTAAAAGATACATTAATGTAGCAACTCCTGGTAATCCAAAAATGTATTGTTTTTCTCCACTACCATCTGGTTTACCTTGTGCATTAAAATGGGTATTTATGATATCTGGTAATGAATTGTAATTGTAAATCACATAAATCCATAAACAAACAAGTAATAGTAACGCGATAATCTCTAATATTTTATCTGATTTGGTTAACTCGATTTTTATTTTTGGTCTGTCTTTTTTCATAATTTTCAGTTAATTATATTCGATTTTAATCAAAAACAATGTTTGTACTACCTATTATTATTCCTTTTATTTTTAAAATACTCAAAAGTTTTAATTTGTTTATTATAAAATGTTTATAAAAAAACCCGAAACTTTATCGTTCCGGGTCTTATATTTGTTCGAGTTATATTTAACTCATCATTAATCATTAAATATTCATCATTCATTCGCTACAGCGAATGCCTACCATCCTCCTTTAATCATATCTGGGCAAATACCCATTGCAACCGTTAAAGCAATTCCGATGATTAGGACCAATTTTGCTGTGCTTGTTAATGGAATAACTTCTTCGCTATCTCCTTTGAACATAGTTACAATTAAACGGAAGTAGTAGTAGATACTGATTGCAGATCCAACCAAAGCAACAATGATTAATTCTACTCCGTGTTTTTCTAAATACGATTCGAATAAGAAATATTTTCCGAAGAAACCTGCAAATGGTGGAATTCCTGCTAATGAAAGCATCGAAATGATCGTTGCTACCACTAACAAAGGATTTTTCTTTCCTAGACCTTTAAAACCATCAAAATCCGTATTTCCTTTTGCATTTGCTACAGCACTTATTACCGTGAATGCAACAATTGTAGAAACAGAATACGCTAATGTGTAATAAATCAATGCGTGTCCTCCGTTTTCGTTGTTTGCTAACACTGCTAATAACAAATATCCAGCGTGAGAAATACCTGAATAAGCTAACATTCTTTTAGCATTTGTTTGGAATACTGCAATTACGTTTCCTACGATAACTGTAATTCCTGCAATCCACGTTAATGTTGGTTCCCAAATACCTGTTTGTGTTCCAAAACTGGTAGTAAATAATTTAAAGAATGCTGCAATCGCTGCTGTTTTAACTACGGTTGACATCAAACTTGTTACCTGAATTGGCGCTCCTTCATATACATCTGGTGCCCAAAAATGGAAAGGAACAGCAGAAATTTTAAATGATAAACCAATCACTAATAATAAAATACCTGTGTAAACCAATTCCACATTTTTCGCTCCGTTTTGCATATATATTTTGATTTCTTCAATATCAAATGAAGCAGTTGCTCCGTAGATAAATGCAATACCCATTAATAAGAAACCAGTAGCAAATGAACCCATTAAGAAATATTTCATCGCTGATTCATTAGATGCTAAATCATTCTTTTTACTACCTGCTAATACATAGATACAAATAGAAAGTATTTCAATACCAATGAATAACATTGTTAAGTTATGGTAAGAAACCATACAAACTGCTCCTACCAATGAGAATAATACTAACGTAGTTTTGTCTGCTACGTGTTGTTCATCATCAAAGAAACTGATAGAAGATAACAACCATAAAATTCCTGTAATAATAATCACTGCTGTAAATGCTACACTTTGGTTATCAAAAGAAACCATATTGTAGAAATGCATCGGTAGCGGATTGTCCCATTCAGTTACAGTAATACCTAATGCAACAAGTAAACCTACTATGGCAATTTTATGAATTACTTTTTTGAAGTTTAAAATTTCAGATAAAATTCCTAAAAATCCTAAACTGCTTAATATGATTAATGTTTTCATATCTTATCTATTACAATGCTTATTTTTTAGTTACTTCCATTATGGTAAAAATGTTTTTTACCGCTGGTTCAATCACCTCCATCAATGGTTTTGGATAAACCCCAACGAAGAAAATGATAATGATTAATGGGAAGATAATTACTTTCTCTTGCCATACTAAATCGAAGAATTTATCTGATACAGCCGTTTTATCTCCTAAAATTGCTGATTGATAACTTCTCAACATATATACTGCTCCAAGAATTGTTGATAATCCTGCAAATCCTGCCAACCATCCGTTGTATTCGTAAATACCTGCTAACAATAAGAATTCTCCTACGAATCCACTTGTTAATGGTAAAGCAATAGATGCCATCATAATAATCATAAACACCGTTGCATAAATTGGTGCTACGATACGAATACCTCCTAATTGGTCTAATTGTCTTGTACCTGTTCTTTCTTCTAAAATGCTAACCATATAGAATAATCCGAAAGCACTAATACCGTGAGCAAACATTTGAACCACTGCTCCTGATAATCCTGTATCTGTAATACTGAATACTCCTGCTGCAATCAATCCAACGTGTGCTGCTGATGAATAAGCAATCAATCGTTTGTAATCTTTTTGGTACATAGCCATCAATGAAGCGTAAATTACACCAATCACTGCTAATGTAATTACGGTTGGTCCCCATAATGATTCGTGCATTCCTTGTGGAACCATTGGCAACAAAATACGAATAGCACCATATACCCCCATTTTTGACATAATCCCTGACAATAACATTGTTCCAGGTGTTGGTGCATCTGTATAGGTATCTGCTAACCAAGAATGGAAAGGGAAAACAGGCATTTTAATAGCGAATGCAAGGAAGAATAACCAAAACACCCACGATTGTGTCCCTTTTGTTAATTGAAGGTCATACAACGCTTGTAAAGAGAAATTATGCGGTACAGGTGTTTGTAAATACAAATAGATTAATCCTGCTAACATTAATAAACTTCCTGCTAATGTATAGATGAAGAATTTGAATGTGATTTTAATTTTCTCTGCTCCACCCCATATCAACGCGATAAAGTAAATCGGAATTAAAGCAACCTCCCAGAAAATGTAGAATAAGAAAGCATCTTGTGCTGTAAATACACCTACCAATCCAAATTGCATCAATAAAATCAAAGCATATAATGTTGATTGATTGTGGTATGTTTTACGGTTTGCAACCAAAATGATAAAAGGTACCAACACGGTTGTTAATAACACTAATATCAAACTGATACCATCTATACCGATATGGAAATTAATTCCCATACTTTTAATCCACGGTTGATTACTCACAAATTGAGCATCTACGATTTTCTTATCAAAGTTCAGGAATGCGGTAACACCCAACACTAATTCAGCGATACTTGCACCTAATGCAATTGTTTTTACGCTGTTCCCTTTAATGAAGAATAAAACTAAACCTACTATTAAAGGAAGTAATAAAAGCAATGTAGTTATCATTCTCTGTTTGTTATTTGTTTAATAAATTAATTACCAATATTACAATGATACTCACTACCATTGCGAAGATGTAGAAACCAGTATTCCCTGATTGTACTCTTCTAACCACGCTACTCACCCACACGATTGCGTTTCCTGTACCACTTACCACGAAGTCTACTCCTTTTAATTCAAGGAATTTATAAGTGAAACCTGATAATGCATTCAATGGTTTTGTGATGATTGCGTTGTATAACTCATCTACATAGTATTTGTTTGCCAACAAGTTTGGTAAGAACCCTTGTTTTTTGTCGTCTCCTGCAGGAACATTTTTTCCTTTAACGAATTTAGTGTAAGCAAATAACAACATTAAAATAGTGATTAATACTGTTGCTCCCATTAACACCCATTCCATACTGTGAGACATTTTGTGTCCGTGTGTATACGCTTCAGAATCTTTTAATACAGGGTGTAAGAAACTTTTTAACCAGTGTCCTTCATGCACCATAATGTCTGGAATACCAGCAAATCCTGCAATCGTTGCTAATACTGCTAATACGATTAACGGAATAGTCATCGTTTTTGGTGATTCGTGTAAATGGTGTTTTTGTTCTTCTGTTCCTCTGAAACTTCCGAAGAAAGTAACAAATAATAAACGGAACATATAGAACGTAGTCATCATTGAACCAAGTACACCCAATACCCAGAAGAATGGACTTTTTTCGTATGCGTGTGCTAAAATTTCATCTTTTGAGAAAAATCCTGAAAATGGTGGAATACCTGAAATTGCAATTGTACCAATTAAGAAAGTTGCATAGGTAATAGGAATGTGTTTTTTCAATCCTCCCATTTTACGAATGTCTTGTTCACCGCTCATAGCGTGGATAACACTACCTGCACCTAAGAATAACAATGCTTTAAAGAAAGCGTGTGTCATCAAATGGAAAACACCTCCTGTGAAAGCACCTACTCCTAATGCAAGGAACATATATCCTAATTGACTTACTGTTGAATAAGCCAATACCTTTTTGATATCGTTTTGGAAAATACCGATTGACGCAGCAAATACAGCAGTTACCCCACCAATGATTGCTACAAATTCTAATGTTTCAGGTGAAAGACTATATAAAATGTTTGAACGAACAATCATATAAACCCCTGCTGTAACCATTGTCGCAGCGTGAATTAATGCAGAAACAGGTGTTGGACCAGCCATCGCATCTGGTAACCACGTGTACAACGGAATTTGAGCACTTTTTCCCATTGCTCCAATGAACAATAATAAAGTTGCTGCTACAATTGCTGGTTCGCTTTCTTTTAAATTTAATGCTTCTCCAAATACGTTACTGTATTGAATAGAACCAAAAGTGATGTAAATTAAAAAGATACCTAAAATGAAACCTAAATCCCCGATTCTGTTCACGATGAATGCTTTTTTAGCAGCATCGTTGTAAGAACTGTTTTTAAACCAGAAACCGATTAATAAGTAAGATGCTAAACCTACACCTTCCCAACCTGCGAACATTAACAAGTAGTTATCACCTAAAACAAGTAATAACATAAAGAAAACGAACAAGTTTAGGTAAGAAAAGAATTTTGCATATCCTTCATCGTCGTGCATATATCCCATTGAATATAGGTGGATTAAGAAACCAACACCTGTAATAATCAATAACATAATAGATGATAATGGGTCTATTAAGAATGCAATATTTACTTTGAAATCACCAGCGGCAATCCACTCAAATAAGTTCAATGTAAATGATTTCTCTTTGCTTCCTGAGATTTCGAAGAAAATTCCTAACGCTAACAAGAAAGAACCTAATACCATTGTGCTAGCAATGATACCTGAAAGGCTTTTAGAAAGGTAGGATTTACCAAGGCTGACAATCAAAAATCCTGTCAACGGTAAAAGTGGTACTAACCAAATTAACTCTTTCATTGCGCTTAAAATTTAAGTTTGTTAAGAAATCCTATATCCGTTGTTTGTGTATTACGGTGTATCATAATCAAAATGGATAAACCAACAGCTACTTCTGCTGCTGCTACCGCCATAATGAAGAATACAAATACTTGTCCTTTTCCATCTCCGTGGTGTGCTGAAAATGCAACCATTAATAAGTTCACTGCATTAAGCATTAACTCGATACACATAAAGATGATAATGGCATTTCTTCTTAAAAGAACCCCCATCACACCGATTGAGAACAATGCTGCACTCAACAAAATGTAATGATTTAAGGGTATAGCCTGTAATGTTTCCATACTCTATTTATTAACTTCTTTTTTACTTAACATTATTGCTCCAACCATTGCTCCTAATAAAAGCACAGATGAAATTTCGAATGGCAATGCAAATTCATTGAAAAGAATTTTTCCAAGGTTTGCTGTAACACCAATTGTAGCATCTTTTTGAATTAATGGTTGTGTTTCTGCTTTACCGAAAGTGGCAACCAATGTCAATAACAACATTCCTCCTGAAACCACTCCTGCAACTTTCACCCACGTTTTTTTCACAGGTTCAGCACTTACATTCAGGTTTAATAGCATTAACACATATAAGAACAATACCATAATTGCTCCGGCATATACTACAATGTGAACTACTGCAAGGAATTGTGCATTTAATAATAAATAATGTCCTGCGATAGAGAAAAACGTTATTACAAGATATAATACGCTGTGTATTGGATTTTTAGAGAATACCACCATCAATCCAGATAGTATTGCTAAAAATGACAAGAAATAAAATACGTAATGTGTCATTTCTTTATATTTTATTGTGACTTAAATTCTTATTCTTTTTGAATTCCAACACTTCTTGTGTTTGACGTTTTGTAACATCGATACGCTCGTTTACTTTTTCAACTAATTTGTCTTTTCCGTAAACGAAATCATCTCTGTCGAATTCAGTAGGAACAATTCTATCTGTTAAGAAAATGGCTTCTTTCGGACACGCATCTTCGCATAATCCACAGAAAATACAACGCAACATATTGATTTCATAATTTGCTGCATATTTTTCTTCTCTGTATAATCCTTCTTCTCCTTTTTTACGTTCCGCAGCATTCATTGTGATTGCTTCTGCTGGACAAGCCACAGCACACAATCCACACGCTGTACATCTTTCAGCCCCATTCTCATCTCTTTTCAACACGTGTTGTCCACGGAAATTCGGGCTCATATCACGTTTTACTTCAGGATATTGAATCGTTGCTGCTTTTCTAAACATATTTTTGAAAGTAATTTTCATCCCTCCCCAAATTGCAGGTATATACAATTTTTCGGAAAGTGTCATTTCTTTCTTTACTACTTGTTTTGCTCTGTTTGTTAGTGGTTGCATCTCTCTAAAAATTAATTGATTTTACCATTCATCCACATTACTACACCTGTAACCAAGATATTTAAAATCGCTAACGGAATTAGTGATTTCCATCCTAACCTCATCAACTGGTCATATCTGAAACGTGGTAAAGTCCAACGGATCCACATAAAGAAGAAGATGAAGAAGAATACTTTGATAAACATAATTCCTGTTCCTAATGCAGTTGCCATTGTAGTTGACAATCCTAATGCTTCGTTGATTTCATTTTGGAAAGGGAAATGATATCCTCCAAAGTAGAAAGTAACGATAACAGCAGAAGAGATAAACATATTGATGTATTCTGCAAATAGGAATAAACCTAATTTCATACTTGAATACTCTGTATGGTATCCACCAATCAATTCTGATTCACTTTCAGGCATATCGAAAGGTGCTCTGTTTAACTCTGCAAAAGCACAAATTAAAAAGATTAAAAACCCTAATGGTTGATATACAAAGTTTGCTAATCCTGCGTCTTGTTGGTCTGCGATTTCCTTCAAACTCATCGTCCCCGTTGACATAATCAACGCGATGATTGCTAATCCCATTGCGATTTCATAACTAATCATCTGTGCAGATGCACGAATAGCCCCCATCAACGAGTATTTGTTGTTTGATGCCCATCCACCAATCATAATACCATATACTCCTAATGATGTAATACCAAAAATGTAAAGTACACCAATATTTAAGTCTGCTACTTGTAATTGGAAAGTGTGTCCCCACAATTCGATATCGCCTCCCCAAGGAATTAATGCTCCTGCCATCAATGCAGTGGTCATTGCGATACACGGTCCAAGGATAAATAAGGCTTTGTTTGATACGTTAGGAATGATTTCCTCTTTCATAAACATTTTAACCCCATCCGCCAATGGTTGTAATAATCCCAGTGGTCCCGCTCTGTTTGGTCCTTTACGGTTTTGCATCCAAGCAGAAACTTTACGCTCCAATAAAGTTGAATACATTGCCACCAATAATGAAACGGCAAACATTGTAACAACTAAAATGATTTTAAATAATAATCCGGCTTCCATTTTATTAACCTTTATTTAAGTTTTCAGAGATTTGTTTTTGATATTTTAGAATATCTTCTTTAATATCTTTCAAATGCTCATAATGATTTAATGAAACAACGGATTTACGGTCAATGTGACGTGGTCCTTCAATAACCCAATCACTTGTTTTTTTCTTTTCGAAACGACACGTATTACAGATAAATGATTCTACTTCGTTGTATTGGTCTTTTCTTCCTGTTACACGTAAGATTTCGTCTCCTTTTTCCCAAACAACTACTTTTCCAGAACATTGTGGATGTTCACAATCTCTGTGTGCGTCCATTGGTTTCGTAAACCAAACACGACTTCCAAAACGAGCCGTTTTATCCGTTAACGCTCCCACAGGACAAACATCAATCATATTTCCAGAGAAATCGCTATCGATTGCTTTCTCAATGTAGGTAGAAATTTCTGCGTGGTCTCCACGGTTGATAACCCCGTGACATCTTCCGCCTTCTGCTACTTGGTCAGCCACAAACGTACAACGGTAGCACAGAATACATCTGTCCATATGTAGTTTGATTTTGTCGCCTATATCGATTTTTTCGTACGTTCTTCTTTCTTCTTCGTAACGTGTATTTGCAGCACCGTGTTTGAAACCAAGGTTTTGTAAATCACATTCTCCTGCTTGGTCACAAATTGGACAATCCAACGGATGGTTGATTAATAAAAACTCAACTACTCCTTTACGTGCTTCCAATACTTGTGGGCTGGTGATATTTTCTACCACCATACCATCCATTACGGTAGTACGACACGATGGAACCAATTTTGGCATTGGACGTGGGTCGTTGGTAGAACCTTGTGATACTTTTACTAAACACGTACGACATTTACCTCCACTTCCTTCTAATTTGGAATAGTAGCACATCGCAGGTGGTACGATATCCCCTCCTACGCTTCTTGCTGCATTCAAAATAGTCGTTCCGTCTGGTACTTCTATTTCTACTCCGTCGATAGTTACTTTTGCCATTTTCTTTCTATTATCTAATTTCGAAAAGGTGCTTAATTATGCGTTTTGAGTTGCAGAACTTACAAACGGTTCTTTCTCAAAATGTTTTGGGTCTTTGATTTTCTCTGGGTTTAACACGTGGTATTCGAATTCTTCACGGAAATGGCGAATAGCACTTGCCACAGGCCAAGCAGCAGCGTCACCCAAAGGACAAATCGTATTTCCTTCAATTTTCTTTGAAATATCCACTAATAAATCAATGTCTTTCATAGTACCGTGACCGTGTTCGATACGGTGTAATACTTTTTCCATCCATCCTGTACCTTCACGGCAAGGCGAACATTGTCCACACGATTCGTGGTGGTAGAAACGAGCCAAGGTCCACGTATGTCTTACGATACAAGCCGTTTCATCCATAATGATAAAACCACCTGAGCCTAACATTGTACCTGATGCAAATCCACCATCTGCTAACGATTCATACGTCATCAAACGAGCATCACCATTAGCCGTTTTTGTAATTAAATGTGCTGGTAAAATCGGAACAGAAGAACCACCTGCAATCATTGCTTTGATTTTTCTACCGTCTTTAATACCCCCACAGTATTCATCTGAATAGATAAATTCTTCAACTGGTAAACCTAATTCGATTTCATACACACCTGGTTTGTTAATATGACCACTTGCAGAAATCAATTTAGTACCTGTACTTCTTTCGATACCGATTTTAGCATATTCTTCTCCTGTCATATTTACAATATGCGGAACTGCTGCAATCGTTTCAACGTTGTTTACCACTGTTGGCGAAGCGTACAATCCTGAAATCGCTGGGAAAGGTGGTTTCATACGTGGGTTTCCACGTTTTCCTTCCAATGATTCCAATAAGGCTGTTTCTTCTCCACAGATATAGGCTCCACCTCCAATTTGAACGTGTAAGTCTAACGAGTAATCTGTACCGAAAATATTTTTTCCTAATAAACCTGCTTCGTATGCCTCTGCGATTGCTTTTTCTAAAATACGCAATACATAGAAATATTCTCCACGGATATAGATATAAGACGTTCTAGCACCCAAAGCAAAACTTGATACCAACATTCCTTCCACTAGTGCGTGTGGAATTTTTTCCATCAAATATCTGTCTTTGAATGTTCCAGGCTCACTCTCATCGGCATTACATACCAAGTAACGAGGTTTTTCTGATTTTTTATCGATAAAACTCCACTTCATCCCTGCAGGGAAACCTGCTCCCCCTCTACCTCTTAAGCCAGATTTTTTAACTTCTTCCGTAATATCGTCTGGTGCCATCGATTTGATTGCTTTTTCAGCAGCACGATATCCACCCATTTTACGGTAAACTTCCAAGGTTTCAATCCCTGGTACGTTTTCGTGTTCTAATAATATTTTGCGTCCCATAGTAGTTGTCAATTAACAGTATCTTGAACGTTTATCATCTGCACGTAATTTTTCAATTAAGGCATCTGCTTTTTCATTCGTTAGATTTTCGTGATAATCTGCTCCACATTGTAACATCGGTGCAGTACCACAAGAACCTAAACATTCTACTGTTTTAAGGGTAAACATTCCATCAGTTGTTGTTTCACCAACTTTGATATTCAATTTATTCTCTAAATATGTCACTAAATCATCTGCCCCGTTTAACATACAAGGTCCTGTTTGACATACTTCTAACAAGCATTTTCCTACGGGTTGTAGGTTATACATTGTGTAGAAAGATGCTACCTCGTACACCTCAATCGGTTTGATTTCTAAAATCGATGCAACATAATCCATTACTTCTGGACTTAACCATCCATCGAATTCTGCTTGTGCAACGTGCAATACAGGCAATAAGGCAGATTTTTGTCTTCCTTCTGGGTAGCGTTTAATGATTTTTTTCACTACCTCCATTGCTTCTGCTGAAAATGCTATTTCTGACATACGCTGTTTCTTAACTATTATAAATTCTATGCGTCTAATTCTCCTGCGATTACGTTCAAACTACTCAACGTAAGAACGGCATCAGACAACATAGCCCCTTTAATCATTTCTGAATATGCTTGGTAATAAATGAAGCACGGTCTTCTGAAACTTAATCTGAAAGGTGCTCTACCACCGTCGCTGATTAAGTAAAAACCTAATTCTCCATTTCCACCTTCTACTGAATGATATACTTCACCTGCTGGAATGTTTGATTCACCCATAATGATTTTGAATTGGTAAATCAACGCTTCCATATTGTGGTACACCTCTTCTTTTGGTGGTAAGAATACCTCTGGAACATCTGCGTGAACAGGTCCGTCAGGTAATTTCGCAATTGCTTGCTTGATGATGCTAAACGATTGTTTGATTTCTTCTTGACGAACCATAAAACGGTCGTATGTATCTCCATTTTGTCCTACTGGAATTTGGAAATCGAAATCTTCATACGATGAATACGGTGTTGCTACACGTACATCATAATCTACACCAGTCGCACGTAAGTTAGGACCAGTAAAACCATAGTTCAACGCTTTTTCAGCAGAAATAGGACCAGCACCAATGGTTCTGTCCATAAAAATTCTGTTTCTCGTTAAAAGTGAGTCAAACTCTTCGAATATTTGTGGGAATGTTTCTACGAAATTGTGAATTTTTTGCCAAGCAGACGCAGGGAATTCATTTTGAAAACCACCTACACGTCCCATATTTGTTGTCAAACGAGCACCACAAATATCTTCGTAGATTTCATAAATTTTCTCACGTTGTTGGAATACATACAAGAAACCACTCAAAGCACCTGTATCTACCCCGATAACACTGTTACATACCAAATGGTCTGCGATACGTGCTAATTCCATAATGATCACACGCATATATTGAGCGCGTTTTGGAACTTCGATGCCTAATAATTTTTCGACAGTCATTTGCCAACCAAGGTTGTTAATTGGTGCCGAACAATAATTTAAGCGGTCAGTAAGCGTAGTAATTTGGTAATAATTTCTTCTTTCAGCGATTTTTTCAAATGCTCTGTGAATATATCCTACTGTTGGTACAGCATCCATAATGATATCTCCATCCATAGTAAGGATATTCTCAAAAATACCGTGTGTTGCAGGGTGAGTAGGTCCAAGGTTCAAAATTGAATATCCTTGTTTTTCTACCTCTAATCTTCTTTTTTCTAATTCTGCTGAATTCATACTTAATTTATTTAATTCGTATGAGAATTATTAGTTTGACTTTTTTTTGTCCATTTTATTAACAAATAAAAAAATGCGAAAACCATTGTTATTTGTCCAAGAATGAGCATTAACGTTGCAAATGGCCAGTGTTTAATTTTAAATATTGTACCGGTTATTACCAAGACTAATGGTAATACTAACAATATTTTATTTAACATTTTATAATTCATCATTAATAATTACGAAAATTATCTTCCGAACATTGCATCGTCTTTGTCTTCTCTTGTCTCGTCTTCCACTTGGTATTGTTTACGCATCGGGAAGTAAGGTTGGTCGTCCATATTTAAGATTTTCGTCAAATTTGGATGACCTGTAAATTGAATTCCATAGAAATCGTATGTTTCTCTTTCCAACCAATTTGCTGTTTTAAACAAAGAAGTCACACTAGGAACTTTAATATCAGCCTCTGAAGTATATACTTTGATACGAATACGTTGGTTTTGTACCATATCATGTAATTGATATACTACACAAAACTCTTCTTCTTTTGCGTTATCAGGATATTGAACTCCACACAACGAAGTCATAAACTGAAATTTGTAATCTTCGTAATCGTATAAGAAAGTTAATACGTTTAAGATTTCTTCTTTTTTAACTGTAAAAGTTGGGAAATCAACGATTAACTCTTGTTTTACGATAGCACCACCGAATTTATCTTGTAATGCTTTTCCTATGCGTTCCGTTACGTTTTCCATATTACTCGATTCCGTAAGATGCTAATAACTCGGTATATTCAGGGGTATTTCTTCTGCGAAGCGATTCTTTCCCTACTAATTCTTGTACTTGTAAGATACCATCAATTACTTGTTCTGGTCTTGGCGGACATCCTGGAATATATACATCCACAGGAATAATTCTGTCAATTCCTTGTAATACACTGTAAGTATCAAAAATTCCCCCACTTGATGCACAAGCCCCCATAGCAATAACCCAACGTGGTTCTGCCATTTGTAGGTAAACTTGTTTCACAACCGGAGCTAATTTTTTAGAAATCGTTCCCATTACCATTAGCAAGTCAGCCTGACGTGGAGAAAAACTCAAACGTTCTGACCCAAAACGACCTAAATCGTAGTGAGAAGCCATCGTTGCCATAAACTCAATACCACAACAAGAAGTGGCAAATGGCAAAGGCCACAATGAATTTTTTCTTGCTAAACCTACTACTTGGTCCAACGAAGTTGCGAAAAAACCAGAACCTTCGTGTCCGTCTGGTGCTTTAACAATCTTCACTTTTGATTCAACAATATCTTTTTCTGAACTCATGGTTTCGAATTTTTATTATTTATCCTCCCATTTTAGGGCACCTTTCTTCAATACATAGAAGAACCCTAATAATAAAAGACCTATGAATAAGAACATTTCAATAAGTCCGTTTGTTCCCAACGCTTTAAAATTTACTGCCCAAGGGTACATAAATATTACTTCTACGTCGAATAATACAAACAAGATTGCTACTAAAAAGTATTTCACTGAAAATGGAACACGTGCATTACCTGACGACTCGATACCACATTCGAATGAATCTAATTTTTTCTTTGATTTTCTGTGCGGACCTAAGAAGTGTGTTGCAACGATAGTTGTGACCACAAATCCAAGTGCTACTCCTAACTGAACCAAAATTGGTAAATAACTAGATGGTGTTTCTACTTGCATAATTTTAATTTACAAAGTTTTTAACAATTTGATAGTCAAAAAGAAACTATAATTTAAAGTGAAAAAATTCACTAAAAATCAGAGTTTCTCTAGTTAATTAACCTGCTAAAATAGATAACTTTTAGATTTTATTAACATATTTTGACAATAAATTAACACAAATCACTATGATTTAGTTTTCGATTTAATTGTTTATTTTAGTATTACAACAATTTCATCATCCATGAAATCTATTTTTTATTTGATCGTTTGTTTGTTTGTTCTTCATGATTTGGAAGCACAGACTAAACAACAATTAGATAAATTTTTGGTTTCTTCTATTTATGAAGATGAAAAAAGTGAATTGATTATCAGTAATTTATTGCATTTTAATTCACAAATTATCAAAGAGAAAACACACGATACTATTCGTTTAACAGATCCAGTCACTGGAGAACTTGTTTCTTATAACAAGTCTATATTAATGAGTCATTTCGATAATTGGTTGAGTGATTTTGCGAAAACACGTAATACTAAAGTTAAAAAAGATACGAGTCATTATGCTATTTTATATCGAACTTGTTTTGAGGGTGATTTTGTCAACGTATTGTTGATTGCTGAATTTAAAGATGAAAAGATTCGCTTGCGTTTTTTTGATGAAGGTGATGTACGCACAACAGATAAAATGGTGCCTGAACACTTTAATTTAGCGAGTCGTTTTTCCTCTGATGTGTTGATGTATCCTCCAAAAGATCCAAAGAATTTAAACACGAAACACGTTGAAGCTTTGAAACAGTATAAAAAAGAAATTGAACAAATTATTGTTTCTGTTAATTTCTATATTCTTGGCAATCAAGATTACATCATCAAAGCAGAAAACTTACTCCTAGATTTTTTACCCAAGTTTGATTTTTGAATTTTCTTTTAAGTAACACGTTGAGTCAGTCGTTTTACTGAGCCCCTTGAAGAGTGATCTGTTAAATTCCCCTCATTTTTTTAACGAATGGCGAATTTGTGTTAAATTTTATTTCCTTCTTCTAACCAGTCAATCACTTGTCTTTTGGTAGAAAGTAGGTTGTTGTATAACAATACTAAACCACAAAAAAACGCGACTGTACATACAATAATAATCAACGGGTATTTTTGAGATGTTGGTAGTAAAATCAGAGAGAAGAATAGTATATAAATAATGAAGTTATATTCCAAGGATGCAAAGCGAAATCCAAAATGTAACCCATTTGAAAATTCAAATTTGTCATTTTTGTATTTTACTTTTAGAAAGGCTAATCTATTTGTTTTAATAATTAATTCATTTTCATTAAATTGATATCTGTATCCGTATTTCTCTAATTTTGGAAATAATGGGTTGAAAACGGTTGTTTGTTGTTGCATTTTATTTTTAATATTATTTTCCATAAAAAACAAAAAACCCTTAACACTTTCGTATTAAGGGTTTTCGAGGTCTCGAGCGGATTCGAACCGCTGTAATCGGTTTTGCAGACCGGTGCCTAAGCCTCTCGGCCACGAGACCATTTTGAGAGGACAAAAATAGAAATTATTTTGGGTAACGCAAGTCTGTTTAGTATTTTTCTTCGATGATGATGGCTACATTATCCACGTCACCATTGATAGGTGGGCAAATTTTTGTGATTTTTATGCGCACGTAATGCATTCCTTCCACTTCATTTTCAAAGCGTTTCAATATTCGATATCCAACGTGCTCAATAAGTTTTGAAGGTATCGCCATTTCTTCTTTTACGATACGGTTCACGACAACATAATCAATCGTATCAGACAACGTATCTTCAAGAGCCGCTTTCAAAAAGTTGGTTTCCAAAGATACATCCACCAAATAATGTCCACCGATTTTTGTTTCTTCCGGCAAACATCCGTGAAAAGCGTATAATTTAATTCCGTTTACTTCTATGTGGTTTTTCATTCAATAGTCATTAGTGGTTAGTCAATAGTCATTAGAATTTTTAGTTTCCAACTTCTTTCTACTTTTACCTTTCTACTACTACAATTTCCCTAATCCAATTTCCATACGTGCTACTACCTCTTCTTTTCCTAAGAAAGCAGCGATTTCGAACATACTTGGTCCCATTCCTGCGCCAGTGATTAATAAACGGAACAACGGTAATACTGCCCCAATTCCTAATCCTTTATCAGCGATGAATGCTTTGAATTTTGCTTCGATTGTCTCGTGTGTAAATGGTTCAATTTCAGATAGAATTTGTTTCCATTCAGTCATTAATGCCGGAGCGTTTTCGTTCCATTTTTTAGAAACAGTTTGAGCATCATATTCTGCAGGACGCGATAACAAATAACTTCCTTCTACTAAAATATCTTCTGCAAACGTTGCTCTTTCCTTCATTAATCCGCAAATCGCAACCAACGTATTCATCTCTACATCTCCTTCGATTTTACCTGCTAACATTTCAGCAATGCGCTCGTTTGGAGTGTTTTTTAAATGTTGTTGTTGGAACCATTTTGTTTTTTCAGCATCGAATTTCGCTCCTGCTTTTCCTACTCTATCTAGGGTAAATGCTTCTTCTAATTCTTGTAATGAAAATAACTCTTGGTTTGTTCCTGGGTTCCACCCTAAAAACGCTAACATATTGATAAACGCTTCCGGTAAATATCCTTTTTCTCTGTATCCAGAGTATAATTCTCCTTCTGATGTAATCCAGTTTGTTGGGAAAACAGGAAATCCTAAACGGTCTCCATCTCTTTTCGATAATTTTCCGTTTCCATCCGGACGTAACAATAACGGTAAGTGCGCAAAACGTGGACAATCCCAACCGAATGCTTCGTACAACAACACGTGTAACGGTGCTGATGGTAACCATTCTTCCCCACGAATTACGTGGCTGATTTCCATTGTGTGGTCGTCAACTATGTTTGCTAAATGGTACGTTGGCATACCGTCACTTTTGAACAATACTTTGTCATCCAAGTTGTTAGTATTTACCACAACCCAACCACGGATAATATCTTCAAAACGCACGTCGTGGTTACGTGGCATTTTCATACGGATTACATATTGTTCTCCTGCTGCAATTCTTCTTTCTACTTCGTCAGCCGGTAAGGTCAACGAGTTTTTCATTGAGGTACGTGTAACGCTGTTGTATTGCCAGTTAGGCATACCCATTTCTTTCGCTTGCTCACGCACTTTTTCTAATTCTTCTGCTGTATCAAATGCGTAATATGCTTTGTCGTTAGCCACTAATTGTTCCGCATACGGACGGTACATTTCCTTACGTTCAGATTGAACATACGGACCATAATTTCCACCGATACCTGGACCCTCTGTTGGCATAATTCCGCACCATTTCAACGCATCCATAATGTAGTCCTGTGCACCCTCTACAAAACGAGTTTGGTCAGTATCTTCGATACGAATGATGAAAGTACCCTTGTTCTTTTTCGCAAATAAGTAGTTATATAATGCGGTACGAACACCTCCCATATGTAATGGACCTGTTGGTGAAGGGGCAAACCTTACGCGAACTGCTTTTTCAGACATAGTTGAATTCTTTTTTGGCAAAGATAGTAATATTGTTTGTTTGTGATTTTTGATATCAACGATAGTTTTATATAATTTAGTAGGTTATTGTGTTGAACAATTTGGCTATGAGTAATTACGAACGTCTGCTGGAACAAATTGATGCTTTTATACGCAAGTATTATAAAAATCAATTAATTAAAGGTGGAATTTTAGTATTAGGTTTCTTTGTTTTGTTATTTTTGGTTGTAACATTCTTGGAGTTTATTGGCCGTTTTGGTACACCTGTTCGTGCCTTTTTGTTCTTTTCTTTTTTGGGTATCAACTTATTTTTGCTTTACAAATATGTTTTTATTCCTATTTCGAAATTATTTGCTTTTGGAAAACGCATTTCTCGTAAACAAGCATCCTTGATTATCGGTGATTTTTTCCCAGAAATTGCAGACAGGTTACTAAATACTTTACAATTAAACGATTCGCTTTCAGTAGAAGGGGCTAATTATGAATTAGTACGTGCAAGTATTTCTCAGCGTGCTACCTCGATTTCAGCCATCCCTTTTATCAATGGTATAGATTTACGCAAGAATGTAAAATACCTTAAATATTTCCTACCGGTGTTTTTGCTGTTCTTGCTTGTGGTAACTTTTTTCCCATCGGTTATTACCCAAGGAAGTCAGCGTGTGGTGAATTATCAAAAAGAATTTAAACCAATTGCTCCTTTTGATTTTGTTATTTCCGATTACAAAGATTTTGTAGTAGAGGGAGAAGATGTTCAGATTGAGGTTCGTACTCCTGGTTCAGTGATACCTGATAAAGTTTATTTGGTAAGTTCAATGGGGAAGTTTTTAATGCAACGCAGTTCGAAAACGCTTCATTCGTATGTCTTACCAAGTGTTTCTCAATCGGTTGATTTTCATTTTGAAGCAGTAGGTTTTTCAAGTAATTCGTATGCTATTCGATTGATACCAAAATCTGCGATAGGGGTATTTGACGCTCATCTAAATTATCCTACCTATTTGGGTAAAAAAGACCAAACCATTCAAAATGCGGGTGATTTAGAAATTCCAGAGGGAACAAAAATTACTTGGAAAGTACGTTCTAAAAACAGTGCTTCTGTAGCTTTTGATTGGGGAAGTGGTAGCCGATTTACTTCTGCAGAGGAAAGTTTCGATTACACTAAAACGCTTTCTGCATCTACTCGTTTGAAAGTATTGTTAAAGAATAAGTTCATTGATAAAACCGATACACTCAAATACACTTTACAAGTCGTAAAAGATGCGTTTCCTTCTATTCAAGTGCAACAAACAACAGATAGTATAAGCACTTCGATTAAGTATTTCTCTGGAACGATTGAAGACGACTATGGCTTGAAACAATTGCATTTTGTGTATGTCATTCATTCGCAAGGGAAAAAGCCGAAAACGGTTCGCAAATCGGTGATGCAACCTGCTGGAACTGAAATGCGTTTTGGCTATGCGTTTGATTTCCGAGCAGAAGAACTTTCCTTGAATGATAAAATTGAATATTACTTCGAAGTTTCTGATAATGATGGTGTAAATGGTTCTAAATCTACGAAATCTGATTTCTACACTTACAAATTACCATCGTTGGAAGCATTGAATGAACAACGTGATGAACAACAAACAGCGGTGCGTGAAAACTTAAATGATATAATGAATAAAGCGCAACGTTTCCAACAACACGTGGAGAAGTTGAAGAAAGATGTATTGAACGACCAGACCACTGAATGGAATAAACTCAATCAAATCGAACAATTAAAACAAGAGCAAGAAAATATTCAGAATGAGTTAAATGCTATTCAAGAGCAAATTCAAGAAAGTACTTCACAAAAAAGTGAATTATCGGAATTAGACAAGCAATTACTTGAAAAACAAGAAATGATACAAGATTTATTAGACAAAGTGATGGATGATGAAATGAAATCCTTGTTGAATAAATTGGAAGAATTGATGAAATCTGAAAACAAAGAGCAATTAGATAAAAAATTAAATCAATTGGATGCTAAATCGGAAGATATGCAAAAGCAACTCGACCGCAGTATTGAAATGTTGAAACGTTTACAAGTCAATGAGAAAATTGATGCGATTGAAGATGAATTAAAACAATTAGCCGAAGAGCAAGATAAACTCAAAGAAAACATTGAGAAAGATGTTATTTCACAAGATAAAGCAGGTAAAAAACAAGAAGAAATTGATAAAAAGTTTGATGAGTTAAAAGAAGATTTAAAAGAATTAGAAAAATTAAACAACTCGCTTTCCAACCCGATGGAATTAGGAAAACACGATGATAACGAAAAAACGATTTCTGATGAACTTTCCAAGGCAAAAGAGAACATTGATAAGGGAAATGAGAAAAAAGCCACTAAAAACCAGCAAAAGGCTTCCCAAGAAATGAATAAAATGGCGAACGAGTTGAATAAACAACAAAACGCTTCAAATAAGCAACAAGCAGGGGAGGATGTTGAAACCGTTCGTGCTTTACTTGAGAATTTAATGTCAATTAGTTTTAATCAAGAAGATATACTTACTGGTTTTAATCAGATTCGCACAACTGACCCGTTATATCGAAAATTTGGAAGACGTCAACGTGCTTTGATTGATGAAATTAAAATGGTGGAAGATAGTTTGAATGATTTAGCCAAACGTCAACCTAAAATTGCTTCGTTCGTGGATAAAGAGTTACGTGAAATTCATAGCCATACTGATTTAGCACTCGAATCGATAGATGAACACCAAAAGAACGATATTACCACCCATTTGCAGTTTGTGTTAACAGGTGTAAATAATTTGGCTTTGATGCTGAATGAATCGCTTCAACAAATGCAGTCAGAAATGAAAGGTCAAGGTCAGGGCGATGGTTCTTGTCCAAATCCTAAACCGGGCAAAAATGGTTCTTCGGGTAATATGGGTGATATGAAGCAGATGCTAAAAAAACAGTTAGAAGCTTTAGAAAAAGGAAAACAACCGGGCAACAAACCAGGACAAGGAGGTAAGCCAGGGCAAGATGGTTCGCCTGGTTCTATGGGTTTGAACGGGAAAGAAATTGCACAAATGGCTGCACAACAAGCCGCTTTACGTGCTAAATTAGAACAACTTCGTCGTGAGATGAACAAAGATGGAAAAGGTTCAGGGAATGCACTAAATCCTTTAATCAATGCATTAGACCAACAGGAAAAAGATTTAATCAATCGAAATAAAAAAGCAGATTTTGTTAAACGTCAAAAAGAAATCATTACTAGGCTTTTAGAAAGTGAAGATGCGCTGCGTGAACGAGGTTTTGATGAAAAAAGAGAATCTAAATCCGCAAAAGATTATAATAATGGTAACCTTAAGGCAATTAATCAGTATAATCAACAAAAGGCGAAACAACTTGATGTGTTGCATTTACTGAATCCTTCTTATCGAAAGTACTATAAAGATAAAGTAAATCAATATTTTAACGAGTTTCAATAGTGTTTGAATTACGTTAATTTTTTTGTAATGAGTGTTGATATTACTGTGATTGATAAACTTTCAATAAATTCAGATTTATCTCAATTATCGTTGGTAGAGGGGTTGATTGATAAAACGTGTGCCTCGTTAAATATAGACGAAGATATGTATGGAAATGTATTGATTGCTGTTACTGAAGCAGTGAATAATGCAATCATACACGGAAATAAATTCTCTACTGATTTACATGTTTCAGTTGATGTGTTAGATACTGACGATACTTTTGCTTTTAGAATTACAGATGCTGGTGCTGGTTTTGATTATACAAATTTACCTGATCCTACCGCACCAGAAAATTTAGAAAAAGAAAATGGTCGTGGTATCTTTTTAATTCGTAATCTTTCAGATAATCTAGAATTTTCTGAGAATGGTAAAGTAGCAACTATCTTTTTTAATAAATCAAATGCTTGATATTCATTTCGAAGACGTTGATGATTTTTCAATTAACGAAAATAAATTAACAAATTGGTTTTCAAATGTTTGTTCTTCTGAAAATCACACTTTAGGTGATATTTCTATTATTTTTTGCTCTGATGAATATCTTCTTGAAATGAACAAAACGCATTTAGATCACGACTATTATACAGATATTATTACCTTCGATTATACTGATAATCAAATTGTTTCAGGTGATTTATTTATTTCTATTGATCGTGTTCGTGAAAATGCTTTAGATTTTAATGTTTCTTTTAATCACGAGTTGCATCGTGTAATGATTCATGGTATACTACATCTATGTGGTTACAAAGACAAGTCAGATGATGACGAAAAATTAATGCGCTCTAAAGAAAACGATGCTTTATCTCTGATAAGTTTCACGTGAAACATTATCTAGTTACTTCTCCTTCTTCATACCTTTGTTTCACGTGAAACATTTTATTCGTTATGCTTAAAAAGTACGATGTTATTGTTGTTGGTGGTGGTCATGCAGGCTGTGAAGCTGCTAATGCTGCTGCTAAACTGGGTAGTTCTGTTTTGTTGGTAACAATGAATATGAATACCATTGCTCAGATGAGTTGTAATCCTGCTATGGGTGGGGTTGCCAAAGGACAAATCGTTCGTGAAATTGACGCTTTGGGTGGTGGTAGTGGTATTGTTAGTGACAAGAGTGCTATTCAATTTCGTATGCTGAATATGTCTAAAGGTCCTGCAATGTGGTCGCCTCGCACTCAAAATGACCGTATGCTTTTTGCTGAGGAATGGCGATTGCTTTTGGAGAGTAATCCAAATGTGGATTTTTGGCAGGATATGTGTAATGGTCTAATTGTTGAAGACAATAAAGCTAAAGGGATAAAAACTTCTATCGGCGTTGATATTTATGCGGATGCTATCATTCTCACAAATGGAACTTTTTTAAATGGTTTAATTCATATAGGTGAAAAACAATTTGGTGGTGGTCGTGCTGCAGAACGTCAAGCAACTGGTATTACCGAAGATTTAGTTGCATTAGGTTTTGAGGCAGGAAGAATGAAAACTGGTACTCCTCCTCGCTTGGATGGTCGTTCGTTAGATTATTCAAAGTTTGAGTTACAAGATGGTGATTTTAATCCTTCAAAATTTAGTTATTCAAATGCTACTAAACCTTTAGCACATCAACACGCTTGTCACATCGCCTATACAAATACTGATACACACGAAATGTTGCGTACTGGTTTCGATCGTTCTCCAATGTTTAATGGTGCTATTAAAAGTACTGGACCACGTTATTGTCCAAGTATTGAGGATAAGATTAATCGTTTTGCTGAACGAGATAGACACCAATTATTTATTGAGCCTGAAGGTTGGAAAACTGTTGAGATTTATTTGAATGGTTTCAGTACTTCTTTACCTGAAGAGGTTCAGTTGGCTGCTATGAAAACTATTCCTGGTTTTGAAAATGTAAAAATGTTTAGGCCAGGTTATGCAATTGAATATGATTATTTCCCGCCAACACAGTTAAAACATACGCTTGAAACTAAATTAGTAGAGAATCTTTATTTTGCTGGTCAAATTAATGGAACTACTGGTTATGAAGAGGCTGCTTGTCAAGGTTTGATAGCTGGTATTAATGCACACAGAAAGATTAATGAACAAGATCCTTTTATATTAAGTCGTTCAGAAGCCTATATTGGTGTTCTTATTGATGATTTAATCACTAAAGGCACTAAAGAGCCGTATCGTATGTTTACAAGTCGTGCTGAATACCGTATTTTACTACGTCAAGACAATGCTGATTTACGTTTAACACCGTTAGCTTATGAAATCGGTATGGCTGATGATGAGATGATGCGTTTAGTTGAAAAGAAAAATCAAGGTGTTTTCTCATTTAAGAAATACCTTTCAGAAACGGGTGTAAAACCTTTTAATGCTAATCCTATTTTAGAATCTGTTGGTAGTTCTCCTATTCCACAACAGGTGAAATTCACTTCTATTATCACTCGTCCTAATGTTAATATGGAACATTTGGTTCAAATGGATGAAGTTCTTGCTGATAAGGTTTCTGTTTATAATTTAGAACATTCAGATATTGTTCAACAAACAGAAATTCAATTAAAATATGAGGGATACATTCATCGGGAAGAAGAGATGGCTTTAAAGATGCATCGACTTGATGAATTGAAAATTCCAAATGATATGGATTATTCTCAATTGAAGAGTATTTCGTTAGAAGCAAGAGAAAAGCTAAATGCTATTAGGCCAATTACGATTGGTCATGCGTCTCGAATTAGTGGTATTTCTCCAAGTGATATATCAGTTTTATTAATTTATTTAGGAAGATAGTTTCACGTGGAACATTTAAATCACATTGAAAATTGTCCTGTATGTAACCATACGGAAACAAAACATCATCTAACCTTAAAAGATTGGATGATTACCAAGGAAGAGTTTACGATTGTTAAGTGTACAAACTGCGATTTTCATTTCACGAATCCAATTCCAAAAGAAGAGGTGATAGGGAATTACTATAAAAGCGATGAGTATATATCGCATTCTTCTTCTAAAAAAGGTTTGATTAATTCGGTATACAATATTGTTCGTAATTACACCTTGATTAAGAAGGTTGCCTTATTGCGTAAGTATTCTAAAGGAAAAGAATTATTAGAAATTGGTTCGGGAACTGGACATTTTTTGAATACTGCAAAACTAAATGGATACAATGTAGAAGGTTTCGAACCAGATAATGATGCGCGTTTGTTTGCGAAAAACAACTTTTCAATCTCTCTGCGTCCTTTAGAGGAATTGGCTTCCGTTGATACTGGCTCTAAAGATTTAGTTGCCATGTGGCACGTGATGGAACACGTTTATCATCTACAAAGAGATGTTGCAGAAATTGTTCGTTCATTAAAATCAGGAGGTGTTTTTATTATCGCTGTGCCAAATATGAATTCGTGGGATGCCCAACTCTACAAAGAATATTGGGCGGCATATGATGTGCCTCGACACCTTTACCACTTTCAAGAAAATACAATTAAAAAATTAATTGAAACGTTTGGTTTAGTTCATCGTGATACCTTGCCTATGAAGTTTGATTCGTATTACGTGAGTATGCTTTCAGAGAAATACAAAGGTGGTTCAATGATCAAAGGAATTGTAAACGGATTTATTTCGAATGCCAAATCAATGAAAGGCGGGTATAGTTCCCAGATTTATGTGTTTGTGAAAAAATAGTGGCTTCGATAGCCTCAGCCACCATTTCCTCCACGTATGCTGATGCTCTCGAAGCAAACGTGTAACATTTCTACTATCTATTTGATTTTCTGTGGTTTAATTTATTCGTGTGTCATACACTGAATGGTACTGGATTTTATCTGTATTAAATGATAGATTATGTTAAATAGAAAGAATTAAACAATCTTATTTCTTTCTTCCTTACTTCGGCTCCACCCAATCTCCGTGTTCTTTAATTAAGTCGATCAATGCATCTACGGCTTCGTTTTCTGAAACGTTTTTGCGTACAACTTCTTTTTCTTTGTACAAATGGATTTTCCCAGGACCTGTTCCTACGTATCCATAATCAGCATCGGCCATTTCACCAGGACCATTCACGATGCAGCCCATTATACCAATTTTAATTCCTTTTAAATGCGATGTTTTGCTTCTGATCTTAGCAGTTGTTTCTTGTAGGTCGAAAAGAGTACGTCCACAAGATGGACAAGAAATGTATTCCGTTTTAGAAATGCGTGTACGAGTAGCTTGTAAAATTCCAAATGAAAGTGAATTCAAAAACACATTTGATTGTGGACCTGTAATCCAAATTCCATCTCCAAATCCGTCGATAAATTGATTTCCACTATCACTTGAACTGAATAATTGAAATTGTTCTTCATCAGTAATTTCATAGTGATATTTAAATACTACGGGATTAGTTAAATTTGCTTTGTCTAATGCAATACGAACTTTTCGGAAGATTTGTGTTTTATTATCGAATTTTGTAGTTAAAACTAAAATTGCTTTTGGATTTTTTACAATAAATTCAACTGGTAAATTTGTATCTTCAAGTTGTAAAAAGTAGGCTGTTTGAGGAGCGTTTTTTAATGCTTCGTTTAATGTTAAAATCGGATAATGTTGTTTTTTATGTCGTCCATCTTGTAACCACGTTTGGTATTCTTGAACAACAGATAACATTCCAGGTAATTCAAAAGATAGCGTGTTTTTTCCAATAAACACATAATCGGCTGCTAAATCTTGTAAATTCCATTTATCTAATTCCACCGAATAGTTATATCCAAATCCAAAGAAATTTGCAGGTTTGATTTCAGTTTTTGAACTTAAATCAGCAAAAACAACAGGTGTATGTTTTTCACCTATGTTTCCAATTTCGTGCGTTTTTCTTCGATTATATTCGAAAGGATTGTACGTTAATTCTTCGTTTGTATCGATTTCTAAAAGGTTTGATAAATTCGATTTTGCAATTAACTTTTTTGCTACTGGAATTTCAAATTCAGGGTCTTCAGTTAATGACACACGTAAAGTATCTCCTAAACCATCTTCTAACAATGCACCAATTCCCACAGCAGATTTAATACGCCCATCTTCTCCATCACCTGCTTCTGTTACACCGAGATGTAAAGGGTAATTCATTCCTTCTTTCTGCATTTCTTTTACGAGTAAACGATATGCTTGAACCATCACTAACGTGTTACTAGCTTTCATAGAAATCACCAATTGGTGGTAGTTGTTTTTCTGGCATATGCGTAAAAATTCCATAGCAGACTCCACCATTCCTTCCGGTGTATCTCCAAAACGACTTAGAATACGATCTGAAAGCGAACCGTGGTTGGTTCCAATTCGCATGGCCGTTCTATGTTCTTTACAGATATGAACTAAGGGAGTGAATTTTTCTTCGATGCGTTTTAGTTCTTCTTGGTAACTAGCATCTGTAAATTCTATTTCTTCAAATTTCTTTTTATCGGCATAATTTCCCGGGTTTACTCGTACTTTTTCAATCAATTTCGCTGCAATTTCCGCCGCGTTTGGAGTAAAGTGAATATCTGCCACCAATGGTTTGTGATAACCATCTTGATTTAAAATGCGTTTGATATCACCTAAATTTTCTGCCTCTTTTTTGGATGGGGCAGTCAAACGAACTAATTCACAACCAGCATCAATCATTCGTTTTGCTTGAGCTACAGAACCTTCTGTGTCCATGGTATCAGTAGTAGTCATAGATTGAGGCAAAATCGGATTGTTTCCACCAATTTTTACCGAACCAATAGTAACTTCTGAAGTTACAAAACGTTGCTTTTTAAAATAGTTGTTGCAGTAACTAGTGTTTGACATATTCATTTAATTTTTATACAAAATTAGTTAATAAAAGATTAGATCTTAAATCTTAACATTTTGTTGGTGATAAAGTTTTTAAGATATTTTTTTAATTATTAAATAACTAATAAACAATTAAAATCAAATAATTTGATCAATTAATTTATTAAAAAGAGTACCATAAAAATGGTATTTTAAGTTAAGTTTATAATTCCTTATTAAATAATTAGTGTATCAAGGATAAAAATGGTTTACCTTTGTACTTTAAATTTTATTATATGAGCAATCCCAATGTAACTTTTTCTAAAAATCATAATGCAGATTTTTACAAGACATTACAAAAACGAGTTAGGGAGTATTTTAAAGAAAACAACGTTACAAGATTTGGAAATGCCGGAATGGTATTCAAAACCATTTTTATGATTTCTTTGTATTTGGTTCCTTTTATTTTACTTAATACGGTAATTACTTCAACTATTTTATCTTACTTAATGTGGGTATTAATGGGGTTAGGAATGGCAGGTATTGGTTTATCAATTATGCACGATGCTAATCACGGTGCATATTCAAAAAATGATGCTGTTAATAGATGGTTAGGATACGTAATCAATGGAGTTGGTGGATCTGATGTAAATTGGAGAATTCAACACAATGTATTACATCATACCTATACTAATGTGACTGGAATGGATAAAGACATTGATCCAGGGCCAGTTATGCGTTTTACACCGCATGCAAAAAGATTTAAATTTCATCGTTTTCAGCATGTATATGCTTGGTTTTTCTATGGTTTAATGACTTTGTCTTGGTGTACCGCAAAAGATTTTATTCAGGCGAAAGAATTTCAAAGAGATGATCTATTGAAAACTCAAAATACTACTTATGGTAAATTGTTGACAAACATTATCATTACTAAAGTGCTATATTTTCCAATCATTCTTGGATTACCTTTTATGTTTTCTGCACTTCCTTGGTACGGAACATTAATTGGTTTTTTTGTTATGCATTTTATTGCAGGCGTGATATTAGCAGCTATTTTCCAGCCTGCTCACGTGGTACCAACTTCAACTTATCCTGTGCCAAATGATTCTGGTGTTGTAGAAGCAGATTGGGCTGTAAACCAATTGTATAATACTGCTAATTTCGCTCCAAAAGCGGCTTTATTTTCTTGGTATGTTGGTGGGTTAAATTTCCAAGTAGAACATCATTTGTTTCCTACAATCAGTCACGTACATTACAAAAAATTATCTGAAATTGTTAGAAAAACAGCACACGAATATAATTTACCTTATTATTCATACAAGACATTTTTTGGAGCAATTAAAGAGCATACAAAAATGTTGAAAGATTTAGGTACTAAAGATTTTGCTCCGGCGATACATCATTAGTTTACTTTTAGACAGATTAATATTTACCTCAATCGGAAACGGTTGAGGTTTTTTTGTACTATTTTTATTCAGATTTTTAGTAAAAAATGGCTCTTCGAATAGACAAATATACGTGGGCGGTACGTTTAACAAAAACCCGTTCGCAGGCTTCAGAATTGATTTCCAAAGGGAAAATTAAAATCAATGAATCGGATGTGAAACCTTCGCGTGATGTGAAGCTTGGAGATATTATTCAGGTGCATAAAAATAGTGCTGTATTCTCGTACAAAGTATTGGAATTACTTGAAAAACGAGTAGGTCCAAAATTGGTTTCGATTTACATTGAGGATATTACACCGATAGAAGAAGTCGAAAAATATAAAACGTATCAAGAAGCACAACGCGTGTATCGAGAAATGGGAACAGGTCGTCCATCCAAAAAAGATAGAAGGTCTTTGGATGACTTTTTTGATTTTTAATTTTCCCTCATTGAGGAGGGATGAAGGGAGGTGATATTTTGAAAACTAATTTTCACTGAACAAAAATCTATTTTTCATTATAATTATCTTTGTAAAAAATCTCATTCTATGTCTAAAATATTGATCAAAAATATCAAAGGATTAGTTCAATATGGCGAAGATATGCCCATTGCTCGTATCGGTGCTGAAATGCAGCACTTACCCATCTTGGAAAATGCATTTTTAGCGATTGAAGATGGCATCATTGTAGCCT
>JACCDO010685451.1_pt1 | contig 135868 bp, 110 predicted proteins | sample 7446101 | NCBI WGS metagenome assembly JACCDO01 (sample SAMN15323440, study PRJNA562643) | freshwater metagenome | isolation source: river surface water | place: USA:Blue River Watershed | collected 2017-08-16
AAAACCACTTCGGCACAACCAGTTTGAAGGGATTTGGAATCGAAGATTTGCCCGCGGCAAGCGTGGCTGCTGGCGCCATTTTGTATTATTTGGAGGAAACGGAGCACAAAGACATCCAGCACATTTCATCCATCTCCCGCATCCCAGAGGACAAGTATGTCTGGTTGGACAAGTTTACCATTCGAAATCTGGAGCTGGTCTATCCCCAACATGAAGGAGGCGTGCCGCTTATTCAGATTCTAGATCAGACGGTGACCCCGATGGGATCCAGGATGCTGAAAAAATGGATGGTGCTGCCGCTAAAAGACAAGAAAGCCATTGAAGAACGCCTCAATGTGGTGGACTTCTTTTTTCAGAATCCAGCCCTGATAGAGGAAATGCTGGGTCAATTGAAGCAAACAGGTGATCTAGAGCGCCTGATTTCCAAGGTGGTGGTAGGACGTGCCAATCCTCGAGAAATCAATCAAATTAAGCGTGCACTGCATGTGGTTGTTCCCATCAAAGCCGTACTCAAAGCGCAATCTAATCCTACACTCAAGCGCTTGTCCGAACAGTTGCATCCCTGTGAACTCTTAGTAGAAAAAATTGAGAAGGAACTTCAAGAATCAGCCCCGATGCTATTGCATCAGGGAGGGGTAATCAAAGATGGAGTAGACCCTAGTTTGGACGAATACCGCGGCTTAGCGAATACTGGAAAAGATTATTTGCTGCAGATTCAACAACGAGAAATACAGCAAACGGGAATTTCTTCTTTGAAAATCTCCTACAATAAGGTCTTTGGCTATTATTTGGAGGTGACCCATGTGCACAAGGACAAGGTTCCAGATACCTGGATTCGAAAGCAAACCTTGGTAAATGCTGAGCGGTACATTACCCCAGAGTTGAAAGAGTACGAGGAGAAAATTCTTCATGCTGAGGAGCGAATGATTGCTTTGGAGCAAAAATATTTTCAGGAACTGGTGCTAGAGGCTGCGGCCTATGTGGTGCCGATCCAACAAAACGCGAAGGTATTGGGAATGTTGGATGCCTTGCTTTCTTTTGCCAAGGTTGCTAGCACTAACGGCTATTGTCGTCCCAAGATTTCCAATACGGAAACCCTTGAAATCAAAGAAGGAAGACACCCTGTAATTGAAAAACAGTTGCCGTTAGGGGAAAGCTATGTTCCAAATGACATCTACTTGGATCACGATAGCCAGCAAATATTGATCATTACTGGACCCAATATGGCCGGGAAATCAGCCTTGCTGCGGCAGACTGCTTTGATTGTGTTGATGGCGCAGATGGGGAGTTTTGTGCCTGCAAGCTATGCTCGGGTGGGGATAATTGACAAGGTCTTTACGCGAGTAGGGGCATCCGATAATCTGTCCAAAGGTGAATCTACCTTCATGGTGGAGATGACAGAGACTGCAAGTATTCTCAACAACCTTTCCAATCGAAGCTTGGTATTGATGGATGAAATCGGAAGAGGAACTTCCACCTACGATGGCATCTCCATCGCTTGGTCCATTGTGGAGTACTTGCATCAGCATCCGAATAGCAAGGCAAAAACCCTGTTTGCCACACATTACCACGAGTTGAATCAGCTTGCAGCAGACTTTCCCCGCATCAAAAATTTCAACGTCTCCGTCAAGGAGGTTGGAAATAAGGTCATCTTTATGCGCACACTCAAAGAAGGAGGCAGTGAGCACAGCTTTGGAATTCATGTAGCACAGATGGCGGGCATGCCCAACCCGATTGTGCTTCGTGCCTCTGAAATCATGTCGCATTTAGAGAAAGATAAATCCGTGAAGGAAAAAAATGCAAAGCTAGCCACGGTCCCCAAATCGAATTTTCAACTGCAGTTATTTGAAATGGACCCGAAGTTGGTCGAAGCAAAAAAATTATTGGATGAGTTGGATATCAATACCATATCGCCAATTGAAGCCTTGCTAAAATTGCACGAGTTGAAAAAGAAAATGGAGTAGGTAGGCTGTTTCCTTCTAAAATTGAAAGTGAGAGCCTGCATTTTTTCAAGAAAAAGAGGAAAGATATTGGAAGCAGACGAAAAAAATCTTGGGATTTGCCTTGTAAAAATATGAAGAGGGATTACATTTGCATCCACAATGCGAGAGTAGCTCAGTTGGTAGAGCACGACCTTGCCAAGGTCGGGGTCGCGAGTTCGAATCTCGTCTCCCGCTCAAAAGCCCTTGAAAAAGGGCTTTTTCATTTCAGCTCAGAAGAATTTGACTGAAGTCTCTATATCGGTAGAGGAAGCCGGGATGGTGGAATAGGTAGACACGCAAGACTTAAAATCTTGTGGCCATATCGGCCGTGCGGGTTCGATTCCCGCTCCTGGTACAAAGCCTCGTAGGAATACGGGGCTTTTTGTTTTAAGGACTACTTGTAAATCAATTCGTAGTATTCTCGGGCCATGCGATTACTTTCAAAATTGGCTTGAACTTCTTGCATGCCTGCCTGCACAATGTCCCTCCACTTTCGTTTGTTGCTGTAGTAGAGTGGAAGAATCTCGTTGGTCAAGATTTTGTAGAGGTGTTCTAAATCGTGGTCGTCCTGGTCTTCTATGGAAAGATTTTCGTAGTCGGCTTGAGGTACGATAAAGCTATTTTCTCCATGGCGCGCAAACTCACAGATCCAACCATCGTCGGTACTGAAATTGACAGAGCCGTTCATGGATGCGGTCATTCCTGAGGTTCCCGACGCTTCCCGAGGCACGCGGGGATTGTTGAGCCAAAGATCTGATGCTTGCTTGAGGCGCTTGCTTAGCGCCAGTTCATAGCCCACACATACGGCTACATTCTTGAAGCGTTTGCTTAGGTGTACTAAGGAGTTGAATACTGAAATAGCACCATAGTCCATGGGATAGGGTTTTCCTGCCCAGATGATTTGGACTGGAAGCTGTGTATTGTTGACCAAGGCTTCAAAACGCTCCATATCTCGGGTGATAAGGTCTGGGCGTTTGTAGGCCGCAAATCTTCTTGCCCATACGATGGTGAGCACTTCTGGGTCGAAGATTTTGCCGGTTTGGTCTGCAACAATTTCAAAAGCCCGCTTTTTGAGGTAGCGTTTGCGGTCATCAAACCCAGCATTGTCTGCTTCTTCCATGAAGCGATAGAGTTGTTTGTCTGACCAATACTTCCAGTTCTGCGCGTTGGTGATGGATTGAATAGTTGGGATTTCTGCATACTCTGCCCACATTTGGCGGCTTACCTCTCCATGGAGCTTACTTACCCCGTTGGCAGCGCGAGCAAAGCGTAATGCCGCGAGACTGTGGTTGAACTGGGTTCCTTCCATTCCTGTAAGTTGACGCACCTCTTCTTGGGAATGCCCGTAGAAGTAGCTCATTTTTTCACAGAGGTAGAAGTCGTGTTTTTCGTTCCCTGCCTCCTCCGGGGTGTGGGTGGTGAAGACCAGGCGCTTTTGGACTTCCTCTTTTTTTCCATACTTTTTCATCAGGTAAAAGGCACAACTCACCCCATGGGCTTCGTTGAGGTGGTATACTTCGGGATTGAAACCCAAAATATCGATCAAGGTGGCCCCTCCAATACCTAAAAGCATCATCTGTGCAATTTTCGCAGCGGTATCTGAGTCGTACAAGCGATGGGTAATGGTTTGGCTGAGGTAGTCGTTTTCAGGTAGGTCTGTGCTCAGCAGAAAAAGGGGGGCCGACTTGAAGGTTTCTGGAGCCAAGTAGTAGGCCTTAACCCAGACGGGCTGGTTGTGAACAAGTATTGTAAATTTGATGCCCGTGTCTTCTAAAAAGCTGTAATTTTTCTCGTACCATTCCGGCTTTAAGGTTTGGTCCTGGTGACGAACCTGATCGTAATAGCCATACTTCCATAAAATACCGATGCCGATTAGGTTTTGCTTTAGCTCATAGGCGCTGCGCAAATGGGAACCGGAAAGGAATCCAAGACCACCGCTGTAGGTTTTTAGGGGTTGGTGGATGGCAAACTCCATCGAAAAATAGGCCACCGATTTGGAGAATGCTTTTGCTGGGGTATAGGGAAGGATATAGTTGTTGAATTGTGTCATTGCGATTTGGGGGGTGAGCGAGCGAATCGAAATTTACAACCAAATGCTGGAAAAGGGGGGAAGCATGAATAAATTTTAAAACAAAAAAGGCCCCGTACATGCGGGGCCTTTTGCTAGTTAAGCGATAGGGAGCGCTGCACGTGCCGCACGATCCGGGTCATTTTGAACCTCGGAAACATCGTTGAGCACCATGGTTTCTCCTTTTTCCACAGTGAATTTAGGCCAGGAAGGGAGCCCGGCCCCATTTGGATTTCCGGTTTTCATAAATGCGAGCAAGGAAGCTGACATTTTAGCCGCAAGTGCCCGTGGCCGTTTTCCACCACCCGTATGGGTATACATACGGTCGGTATTGTCGTACCAGAAACAAATGTCTATGCAATGGAAGGCCCGCATACGGCCATTGTATAAATTGGGTTCCCAGCCAAACCAAGCCATGTAAACGGGGGCTTTTTGCTTGGCTTTTGCATTTCCACAAGCAACGGCATTCTGCCTGTTGGAAGCAGCTAAAGTCATGATTTCTGCAGGCTTTTTGCCCGGAAAATTAGCTTTATAGGCTTGGTAAACAGCCCCAGCCTTGTCCGCAAACCGAGATTTCATCGCTTCGATTATTTCTGCTTCTCCAGCGGCTTCCAATGCAGGATTGGTGCGTGTGGCACCCCATTCGTGGAAAGTGGTGCAAATCATCAACGGCATATCATTGGTATGGTCTGTGGAATCACTAAAAAACTCCCCTTTTGGAACATGGACGCCATCGGCGACGGGCCCAAACCCACCACGAAAGCCAGGAAGTGGATTTTCCTTGCGCATCCGGTCGAGTGCTTTATTTGCAATATCGATGTAGGTTCTCCAAGGAATGTCTTGAAGTTTATCTACTTCTGTTGGACCTAGACCTGCAGCCTCCAATACAAAACTGCCAAGTTTTTGGCTATACTCTTGGCTATTTGCCTTGAGCATGCTTCCGCTCAAAGCCACACCCTTGTGAACAAGACCTTTGGCGGCAGGCATTGCCATCGTGCAGGTCACTTTGGCTCCTCCACCCGATTGCCCCATGATGGTGACATTGCCAGGATCTCCTCCGAAGTTGGCGATATTGTCTCGCACCCAATGGAGCGAAGCGATGATGTCGAGTTGGCTGACATTTCCTGAAGCAGCATACTTTTCTCCGCCCACACCTGAAAGATCGGTGAATCCAATCGGTCCAAGTCGATGGTTGATGGACACAAAGACAGCCTCTCCTTTTTTGGCAAAGTTTTCACCGTGGTAGCCATCTTGTTCAATGCCATTTCCATTTGTGAATCCACCTCCATGGAGCCAAACCAATACGGGTCGTTTTTTACCATCGGCCAATCCATTGGTCCAAAGGTTTAGCTTGAGACAATCTTCGGATACGTCGTCATAGTTCCAGTGATCCGCAAAAGAAGCATGTGCATTTGCATAGCGGCGGTCCATGATTTGAGGAGCTGTGTTTCCCCACCAGATGGTGTCTTTTATTCCTTCCCAAGGACTAGGTTTTTGGGGAGGCATAAATCGGTTTTTTCCTCCAGTGTCTGCACCATAGGGAACCCCTAAGAAGGTGTAGACTCCATTCAGTTGATAACCCCTCACTTTTCCAAAACTGGTGCTGGCTACAGCGATGTCATCTCCGATGTGTAGGTATTGCTCGTCCGCATTTTCATGAGAGGACGCAGGAGTAGTGCCGGCAGTCACAGCAAATGGAGCAGCGGCTAAGGCAGCGGAACTTACGCCGACCTTTTGTAAAAAGGATCGTCTACTGTTTTTCATAGGTTTTTGGGCTAAAATTGAATGCTTAAGTTGTGCCCTAAATCCAAGAATATCAAGTCTTTGCTTTAAGAAGTGTTGAGCGGAAAAAAATTGGCTATTGGACAGGCAATCCTGAATAAGGACGGAGGGGCTGCAAAAAAAAACCGTTGATCTTAAAAGACCAACGGCTTAAATCTGTGGATAACTTTTTAGAACTTGACTTTAGTGGAGATTTTTTGACCCGCTCGTTCCAGTACGACTTGCGTGGAATCGCCCTTTTTGAATACACTCAATGCGCGCATGTAGCCCATCATGTCGTTGATGGTAGAGTCGCCGAGTTGGATGACAATGTCACCTTTCTGTAGTCCTGCTGCCTGTGCTGGCTTGCCTTCCGAGACCCCGTCCACGCGCATTCCCTTCCCATCGTAAAGGTAGTCTGGTACTACACCCATAGATACGGTAAATCGCGGGGTGTCGCTAGAGTCTTTGGTTTTGGTGAAGGTTAACTTTGGTTCTGCATCCAGCCCTGCAATCAGTCTGGAAATGTAGCGAACTACCTGTACTAGTCCTTCGTAATTGATTTTGTCTGCATCATCACTAGGCTTGTGGTAGTCGGCATGCTGTCCGGTAAAGAAGTGCAGGACCGGGAGGTCTTGTAGGTAAAAGGAAGTATGGTCTGAAGGACCTACACCTGATTCGGAAGGAACAAGTTTGAGGCTATCCGCATTGATCGGGTCAAGTACCGGTGGAAAGCTAGGACTTGTGCCCACTCCATGTACAGCGAGGGATTTTTCAGGATTGAGACGACCGACCATGTCCATGTTGATCATGTAGTTGACCGTTTTTAGGTCCAGGGTTGGGTTTTTGACAAAATAATTGGATCCCCAAAGCCCATTTTCTTCTCCAGAAAAAGCAATAAATAAAATGTTGCTTTTCAAAGTTTCGTATTTGAAAATCTTAGCTAGCGCTAATAGAGCAGCAGTACCCGAAGCATTGTCGTCGGCACCGTTGTGGATGGCTGAATCTCCTCGGTGTAGGGACCCTTGGCTACCCATACCCAAGTGATCAAAATGTGCTCCGATGACGATGGTCTTGTCTGCTTTTTTATCCAAAAAGGCAAGCACATTTCGACCGGTAACACCCGCTCCATCTGTGCCAATTATGGCCTCCTCATGGGGGTTGCTGGGCTTAGAAACGGTAAACTCTTGAAAAAACCCATCCGTACCCATTGGGGTTAGGCCTAACTTTTCAAATTCTTTGGCAAGGTATTCGGCTGCTTTTTGCTCACCTGTGGACCCAATAGCCCTTCCACCCAAGTCATCGGCGGCAAGAAAATACACGTCTTTTTTCAGAGAAGTAAACAATTCTTCATCTGTAGGGGGCCCATCGCAGGAACCAACGACTAAGGCAAAGACAAGAAGCGGGAGAAATTTCAAAAGGTGTAGTTTCATCGGGAGGGATATTTAGCCCAAAGATAATAAGTAGTATCTTTGCGGGCACATTCTTTCTAGTCAAGATTACTCATGAAGACTTTACGCCAACTCAGACTTGTTCTCCCACTCGTATTCACCTCACTCACCCTTGTAGCCCAGGAGAAGCGTTCGGCTTCGGACTCGGTATTGCTGCACCCTGAGGAGATGAAATACCTCAAAAATATCAAACAACTTACTTTTGGAGGCAACAATGCGGAGGCCTATTGGTCTTTTGATGACAGCAAACTCGTATTTCAGTCTGACTTCGCGAAATGGGGCAATTCCTGCGACCAGATGTTTTACCTAGATTGGAAAAAAGACGATCTATCTAAAAACACGCCCTCAAGGTTAAGCACGGGCTTAGGCCGCACGACCTGCTCTTATTTTCTTCCTGGCGATAAATCCATCGTTTATGCCTCTACTCACCTCGTAGACCCTGCCTGCCCTCCAGTGCCCGAGCGGAGAGCCGATGGCAAATACGTATGGCCGATCTATCCTAGCTTCGATATTTTTACCGCGGACCTAAAGGGAAATATTCTTTCCCAATTGACTGATGAGGAAGGTTACGATGCGGAAGCGACTGTATCTCCCAAAGGAGATAAAATCGTGTTTACTTCTATGCGAACAGGTGATTTGGAGCTATTTACCATGAATATTGATGGGACTGACGTGAAGCAAATCACTACGGAATTGGGTTACGATGGGGGGGCATTCTTCTCTCCCGATGGGACCAAGTTGGTCTGGAGAGCCTCTCGACCTCAAACACCTGAAGCCATTCAAGAATACCAAGACCTCCTAAAAGAGGGATTGGTGAAGCCTACCGACATGGAATTGTATGTTTCCAACGTCGATGGCACAGACATTCGCAAGATTACGAGCTTGGGTAAGGCTAATTGGGCTCCGTTCTTTCATCCATCTGGCAAGAAGTTAATTTTTGCATCCAACCACCAAACGCAACGCGGGTATCCTTTTAACCTGTTTATGATCAACATAGACGGAACGGGGCTAACGCGCATAACGCATGATGGGACCTTTGATGCCTTCCCGGTGTTTTCCAATAATGGCAAGTACTTGGTATTTGCTTCCAATCGCAACAATGGCGGCACACGGGACACGAACTTGTTTGTGGCCGAGTGGATTGGAGATTGATTGGAAGTCCCTACAACTCTTCTAAGCGAGCTAAGTAATTTTCGGCTTGGTTCAAGAGCTCCTGCCGATTGCTCATTTTGTCCCAGGTGCGGTAGACCATGCCGATACGTGGATTTTTCTCAAGCAATTCACGATTTCGGGCATGAAAGTGCCAATAGAGACTGTTGAAGGGGCAGGCGCCTTCCCCCGTTTTCTTTTCGGCCTGGTAGGTGCAGGACCCACAGTAGTTGCCCTGCTTTTTGATGTAGTTTGCCGAGGACACATAGGGCTTGGTGCCAACGATACCTCCATCGGCGAACTGACTCATCCCTCTCGTATTCGTAATTTCTACCCATTCGATGGCATCGATGTAGATGCCAAGATACCATTGGTCTACCTCGTCGGGATGAATCCCTGCTAGCAAGGTAAAATTTCCCGTTACCATCAGCCGCTGTATGTGGTGGGCATACCCCAAATCCAATGACTGCTGTATGGATTGGTGGAGACAGTTCATTTTTGTTTTTCCTGTCCAAAACCAATCGGGGAGCTTGCGCTCGTGTCCAAAGTAGTTCAGCTGGGCAAATTCAGGCATTTTGGCCCAGTAGATGCCACGCATGTATTCTCGCCATCCTAGGATTTGCCGGATAAAGCCTTCTACCTGAGCAAGTTCAATCTCCTGATGATGCGCATGCCAATATTTCTCGACAGTTTGGATGACTTCTAAGGGAGAAAGCATCTTGCTGTTGAGTGAAAAACTCAGTCGGGAGTGAAATAAGTATGGATCCCAGGTAGTGAGCGCGTCCTGGTAGGCACCAAAGTGTACCAAAAGCTCTTCGCAAAAATACTGGAGCATTTCCAAGCTTTCTTCTCGCGAGGTAGGCCAATTAAAGTGATTTGAATCAATATTGCCGATGCAGTTCACCCTGGAAGTTTCAAGCATCTTGGTGATGTGTGCTACTTGCTTGGGCTGTATTCGAGGCTTTTTGAGAAGGGAGCGATCCTTTAGTGCTTTCCGGTTGTCCTCGTCAAAGTTCCATTGCCCTCCAATGGGATCCTTTCCATCCATTAAGACCGCGTATTTTTTTCTCATTTCACGGTAAAAAGTCTCCATAAGGTAGGTTTTCTTGCCTTCAAAAAGCTGCTGGAGATAGCTCCGAGAAGTTAAAAAGTGCTCCGTATCCCCTGCTTCGCAGGGGATGCCAAGCGTCTCACAGCAGACTTTCAGTTGCTGATCTAGTCGGTATTCGTCAGGGAGTAGGTATTCAAATCGGGCAAACTGGTAGCTTTTTACCAACTGCTGCACCTGGGCAGTAAGGTCTTGGAGGTTTTGGGGATCATCCAAGGTCAAGTAGTACACCTGGTGTCCTTGCTCTTGGAGTGCTTGAGCAAAGTGGCGCATGGACAGAAAAAAGGCAACGACTTTTTGAATGTGATGAGCCACGTAGTCAGTCTCCTGCCGCATTTCTAGCATCAGGTAGGTGACGGATGGATTTGGCGTCGTAAACCAGGAGTGTTGGCTGTTGAGTTGGTCCCCCAACACCAAGCGCAGGGTTTTGGTCATAAAAAAAAGGAGCTTTAGTTTCTAAAGTCCTTTTTGATTAGGAATGTTTTGATTTAGGAATAAGCCAATGAAATGGGCTTGTAAAAATCAAGTTGCAGTTGGGCTTACCATTGAATGAGTTCCTGATTTCGAATGAGGTCTTCAAACTCCTCTCGCTTCCGAATCAGATGCGCTTTCCCTTTCCAAACGAGCACTTCGGCAGGCCGAAGACGGGCGTTGTAATTGGAAGACATGGTAAACCCGTATGCTCCAGCATTCTGGATGACCAGGACGTCTCCCTCTTTTACGGTATGCAGTTGTCTTTGAGATGCCAGGGTGTCCGTTTCACAAATGTAGCCCACCACGGTATAGTTTGCAGTTGCTCCTTCGCGGTTGCTTAAGTTGTAGATGTCGTGGTAGGCATCGTACATCATGGGGCGGATCAGGTGATTTAGCCCGGAGTCTACCCCTACAAAATGTAATGTTGGGGTTTCTTTGACTACTGTGGCCTGAACCAGCAAGTAGCCCGCCTCGCTTACAATAAATTTGCCTGGTTCAATCCAAAGTTCCAGTTGCCGACCGTAGGCCTTGCAAAACTCTTGGAAGGCAGCACTCACGATGCGTCCTAGTTCCGGTATATCTGTAGCCTTGTCCTCTGAGCTGTAGGCCACCTTGAATCCTCCTCCAAAATCAAGAAATCTCAAGTCAGGAAAGTGCATGGCTGCCTCAAACAGTACTTTTCCACCTTTCAAAAACACGGCCGCATCGTAGATGTCAGAGCCTGTGTGTATGTGTAATCCGGCTACAGGGATTTGGTAGCGCTTGACCAATTCCAAAATTTGAGGGAGCTGTTCAATTGAAATTCCAAACTTACTTTCCTTGTGTCCAACCGAAATCTTCAAATTTCCACCTGCAAGAATGTGTGGATTGAGACGGATGCAGATTGGTACGGTGTTGCCATAGGTTTGTCCAAATTTCTCCAAAAGGGGAAGGCTATCCACATTGACCATTACGCCGATTTGTACAGCTTCTTGGATTTCTGTAAAGGAAACCCCGCTTGGGGTGTACATGATTTCAGCAGCGGTACTTCCTGCAAGGAGTCCAAGTTTGACCTCCTCCAGAGAAACAGCATCTAGTTCTGCGCCCGCGTTTCGGATAAGACTCAGCACAGAAAGGCTCGATAGTGCCTTGGTAGCATATTTTATGCGAAGGGGAACTGCCGCAAAGGCACTTTGGAGTGTTTGAATCTGGTGTACTATTTTTTCCCCATCGTAGAGATAAAGGGGAGTTCCAAATTCTTTGGCTAAAGCTTCTAGGGCAACACCTTGTATGTGCGTGGGTTTGTGCACGAGTGGAGTGGTTTGGTTGAGCGGACAAAAATACCTAAACAATAAAAAAGGAAGGCATAGAACCTTCCTTTTTTTGGGTATGTAATTAGAAAACCAACAAATTCGTTCTGCTAGAATACGGGCAAAAAGGATAATATGAAAGAAACTTCTTTTGACTGCTCGTTAAAACATGTTAATACGGGCTCCTTACCCCGCTATCCGCTTAATTTTGTACCATGTCCAAAAGTAATATTACGTTGATTATCGTGTTGATGTCCCTGGCGAGCTTTGGCTTGATGGGCTTTCAATACTATTGGATACGCAATGCCATTCGAATCAACAAGGAGCGCTTTGATCAGAATGCCTTGCAGGCTATTGCAGAAACAGTAACCGAACTGGAGAAAGGAGAAACCTCGGATGTGTTGCTCAGCAAGTTGATCAAAGATCCGGCTTTGAAGGAGACGATTTTCAAAAAGATAGATCCGATTGATTTGCAGATCAATACCAACAGGACCTATAGTCGACCCTCTTTGGTTGACACCTTACTTATAGCTCCAGTAGTACCCCAGGTCAGCAGTACGTTTCGAAGAATGTTGCAATCCAGAGGCTTGGATGCAACGATTTTATCGGAGCTGGAAAACTTTTTTGCTTACATGACACCCGAAGTGGCATCTGCGCTCTTTACACCAGATGAGATGCAAATTCTCTTACAAGAAAAAGAGCGGCAGCTGGAATATTTAAACCAGAAACAAAGATATGCCAGGGAGTCTGCTCGACCTTACACGGGGATAGTTCCTCAATTTGAGACCAAGGTAAATCTTTCCGATGATGCACTGGATAAAATCCGCAAGACCAACATCAAGATTGAGTTGATGAATCAGGCGTTTTCTGAGCTTGCTGAGGGACAGCAAGCGATTATGGATCGTTTGGATACCACACAATTGCGGAGGTTGTTGAAAAGACAGTTTTTGGAGAAGGGAATTGCGGAAGACTTTGAATTGGGAATTAAACCTGGGGAGGAGGGTAAAATCATTGCCGTAGGCGAGATCTTGGACGCTCAGGTTTTGGTTCAGGAAGGACTGCAATCCAAACTATTTCCTAATGATATTTTGGGCAACGACAATTTTATTTATGTGTATTTCCCAGAGAAAAGTACCCACGTTTTTCGGCAGGTTTGGCTTCCTATTTCGAGTTCTCTTTTTTTTATTTTGGTCATCATTTTTTGTTTTTACTATGCTATTCGCATCATTTTAAGACAGAAAGCGCTTTCGGACATCAAGAATGACTTTATCAACAACATGACCCATGAGTTCAAAACCCCGCTTGCCACGGTAAGCTTGGCGGTGGAGGCTTTGCAAGACCCAGAATTAAGTAATCAGGACAAGTTTCGAACACGTTACCTTGGGATTATCAAAGAGGAAAATAAGCGCTTGGTGGGCCAGGTAGAAAAAGTATTGCAAGCGGCAGCATTGGATCGGAAAGAGTTTAGCCTCAAACTTGAATCCATCCATTTACCGGCAATGCTGCAGGCCTGCATGGATCAGTTTGCGCTTCAGGTAGAAAACCGGGGAGGAAAATTGGAGTTTAGCGGAGAGATGAAAGACCCCTATATTGTTGGAGATGTTTTCCATTTGACCCATTTGTTCAACAACCTGCTTGACAATGCCAATAAATATTCTCCTTCCAACCCTAGGATCCGAGTAGCCGTAAAAGAAAAAGGTGCCGAGGTACAAATCACCTTGCAAGACCAAGGAATTGGGATGAGTCGAGATGCAGTAAAAAAGATTTTTGATAAATTCTACCGCGTTCCGACCGGAAATGTCCACGATGTCAAAGGTTTTGGGCTTGGATTATCTTATGTTAAAACGATGGTTGAAGCACATAAGGGAAACATACAAGTTCAGTCCGAACCAGGAAGAGGAAGTACGTTCACCATTAACCTACCTAAAAAACAATGAGCAAGGCCAAACTATTAGTTGTAGAAGACGACCCCAACTTGGGGGAGATCTTGCAGGAGTACCTTCAGATGAAAGGGTATGACACCACGCTTTGCCGCGACGGGGAAGAGGGATGGAATAAGTTTAAGAAAGACAAGTTTGACCTATGTCTGCTCGATGTGATGATGCCCAAAAAGGATGGATTCACCTTGGCCAAGGAAATAAAGAAGGTGCAAGAGGATCAGCCGGTTTTGTTTCTCACCGCCAAAAACCAAAAGGAAGATGTGATTGATGGCTTAAAAATTGGTGCAGACGATTACCTCACCAAGCCCTTTAGCATGGAAGAATTGCTATTGCGAATTACAGCTGTCCTCAAACGAACCCAAAGATCCTCGGAAGTTAGCCCATTAAAAATCTATTCTTTTGGAGACTTTGTGCTGCATTATGACGAGCAATACATTGAAGGACCTTCTGGTAAGCACAAGCTGACTTCCAAAGAGAATGAGTTGATCCGCCTTCTTGCATCCGAAATAAATAAGTTGGTCAACCGAAGCCATGCGCTCAAGCAAATCTGGGGAGATGACAGCTATTTCAATGCGCGTTCTATGGACGTGTATTTGAGCAAAATCCGAAAAATTTTGAAAGATGATCCCCGAGTTCAAATCATCACGGTACATGGGGAAGGATTTAAACTGATTGTTGGAGAGGCCTAATCTCCTTTGTTTCATCCCTTAAAGCCCTAGGATCAACCTGGTCCTAGGGCGTTTTTATTTATAAGAGTCAAGCAATTATTTCTGCTCCGATGCCTGGACCTTCCGGAAAGAGTACTTTTTCGGGAAAAATCCGCACGCCCTTGGCAGGATCTTTGGCGAGGAGCATGGCCCCATCCATGTCCACATAATCCAAAAGCGGGGCAATATGTGCAATGGCGCTGATGCCAACGGAGGATTCGGTCATGCAACCCACCATGGTTTTCATGCCTAAGGATTTGGCTTTTTGGATCATTCGGAGTGCAGGGCTGATGCCTCCAGCTTTGACCAACTTGATGTTGACTCCATGGAAGTGGCCCTGGCATTTATCCACATCCGCTTCGCTGATGCAACTTTCATCTGCGATTACAGGCAGTTTGGAGTGTGCAAAAACTTCGCGCATGCCGTCCAGATTATCTTTTGCCAAAGGTTGTTCAATAAATTCTACCCCAAGCAGAGCTAACTCTTTGGAATAGGAAATCGCTTGATCTACGGTCCAGGCGCAATTGGCATCCACTCGAAATATGGAATTCGTGTTCTTCCGAAGTTCCCGAACGATCTCCAAATCCTGATCTGTACCGAGCTTTATTTTATAGATTGGCCAGTCCACTTCTCGCAGTTTGGCGCACATTTTCTCGACTGTATCGATTCCAATGGTAAAGTTGGTGGTAGGAATGCAATGAGGATTTAGGTCGAGGTACTCGTACAATTTTTTCCCCATCTTCTTGGTGTACAAGTCCCAAGCTGCTTGGTCAAGGGCACATTGTGCAAAGGGGTTGTCCCGAAAAATATCCTTTCCAAGCTCCCACAATTCACTTGGGCTGGACCAATTTTTTCCCAAAAGAATTGGGCGGAAAAGCTCTAGGGTCTCCCGCATATTTTCCAAAGTAATGCCATAAAAGGGGTTGGTGGTTGACTCCCCAAGTCCAAATAGGCCGTCTTCTTCTAGCCTAACGATTAAGGTTTCCTGTACCTCTCGGCTTTGATGGGCGATGGTAAAGCGGTGTTTTAGAGGAAGGTCAATGCCTTGGACGTGTAAATTCATGGCAAGATTTTTTTGGGTTTGACAAAAATAGAAGGAATAATTGCAGTCCTTTCCCTAGTTTTAGTTGAAAATCGTTTAAAAATATGGAGATACAGGTTGCTGCATTAAAAAGACACTTTTTCAGTCTTGGTCTTTTTCTTGGTTTCGGACTTTCGGGTGTTTTAGCTCAAACTGCTGCGGTCCCAAAACTTGAAATTTCAGCGTTGAAAAATGCCTTTGAAACCTATCGGGAATCTGCAATTAAAGATAGGCGTTTCACCCATGCGGATTTGCAGCCCTTGATCCAAAAGCATGCGACTCAATTTGAGGTCCGTGTACTTGGAAAATCCGTCATGGGCAAGTCCATTAGTTCTTTGGATTGGGGAACTGGCCCCACCAAAGTGATGCTTTGGTCTCAAATGCATGGCAACGAGAGCACGGCAACGATGGCCTTGTTTGATTTATTCAATTTTTTGGAAGGAAAAGGAGATTCATACGATTCGTTTAGACAGCTACTCAAATCCCAATTGCAGCTCAAATTTATCCCCATGCTCAATCCCGATGGGGCGGATGCTTTCAAGCGGCGGAATGCACTGGACATTGACCTTAACCGGGATGCTATTTCTCTCATTTCTCCAGAGGCGGTGGTGTTGAAAAAGGCGCGCGATGACTTTGAGCCTGAGTTTGGTTTCAACCTTCACGACCAGCAGATCTACTACAATGTGGTCAATACGCCCAAGCAGGCGACGATTTCGCTGTTGGCCCCGGCTTACAATGAGGCTACCGAGATCAATGAGGTTCGTGGAAGGGCCATGCAAACCATTGCCAGCATGAATCAACTTCTCCAAGCATTGATTCCTGGACAAGTGGGCAAATACGACGATGCATTTGAGCCACGTGCCTTTGGGGACAATATTCAGAAGTGGGGAACTAGCACGATTCTGATTGAGTCAGGAGGTTTGGTCGGAGACCCAGAAAAGCAGGAGGTGCGCAAGATCAATTTTATGTTGCTCTTGGATGCTTTGTACACAATCGCAACCCGTGGCTATACGCAATACACCACGGAACAGTATTTTGCGATTCCAGATAATGGGATTCAATTGATGGATTTGGTAATTCAGGAGATGCAAGTTCCGGTAAATGGCAACTGGTACCCGATAGATCTTGGAATACGGAGAAGGGAGGTTGAAGGCAAGGCGGGTTATTCTTTTTGGGGATCTGTAGAAGACCTGGGTGACATGCAGGTTTTCTTTGGATTAGAAACCTTCGATGCCACTGGCCTACAGTACAAGGAAGGGAAAGTGTATCCTACGCCGTTTGAAACTGTAAAAGAGGTGAGTTTCGAAAAGGCGATAGAGCTTTTGGGCCAAGGATACCTAGCGATCCAAGTCAAAAAAGATGCGGCGAAAGCGCTACATGGACTTCCTTTGGTTGTTCTGAAGTCTGCAACTACCTATTCTGGAGGCTGGACTACAGGGGCTAATCCCAACTTCTTTTTAACCAAAGATGGTAAATACGAATATGCCCTGGTGAACGGGTACTTGATTGACTTAGATAGAATTCCTAAGGAAAAATTTCGAAACCGAATCTATTGATATTTCAACGCACCTAGTAACTCAATTCATGAAAAGCAAAGAAAAGGGGGTTGGTCTTCATCCCAGAAATATCCACCAAGGCCGTTACGATCTTGTTGCATTGGTGGAAACCTTGCCCGAATTAAGTCAAATTATTTTTGACAATAATTACGGGCAGCAGAGCCTTGACTTTGCCAATCCCATCGCAGTAAAGCTGCTCAACAAAGCCCTTCTGCTTCATTATTATGAGTTGAGCTACTGGGATATTCCTGAGGGATACCTCTGTCCTCCTATTCCCGGCAGAGCGGATTACTTGCACCATGTAGCAGACTTGCTTGCTCGAGATCAGGGCAAAAAAATCCCACTTGGCGAAGGTACTTTAATTCTAGACCTGGGTGTGGGCGCCAATCTGATTTATCCCATCTTGGGCACCTCCTTGTTTGGATGGAACTTTGTGGGTACTGAGATTGATCTTAAAGCACTTTCCAATGCTGCTTCGCTTATTGCTGGCAATCCAAGAATGGAGGGTAAGGTGTCCTTGCGATATCAGTCCGATGCCCTTCGGATTTTTGATTCGGTGATTGAATCGGAAGATTTTTTTGAGGCATGTATTTGCAATCCCCCGTTCCATGAATCTGCCGAAGTAGCGCTGCAAGGAAGCAAGCGAAAAATCAAAAACCTGAAAGGGGAGACAACGGCAAATCCAGTGTTGAATTTTGGAGGTCAGGCCACCGAACTATGGACTGTAGGAGGGGAGATTGGATTTATTGGCCGAATGATTCAGGAAAGTGTTTCAATTCAAAATCAGGTAGGCTGGTTTACGGTATTGGTTTCCAAGGCCACTCATCTTTCCTATTTCCAAGGACTACTTGAAAAAGAGGGAGTCAAATCTCAACGCGTCATCGAAATGGGCCAAGGAAATAAGCGGAGTCGAATCTTGGCTTGGAGCTTTCTCCGTTGATCTAGTTGGGAAAAGTATTCACGGGGTTTTTCCGTGGAGATCAGCGGAAAAAAAGTGTTACGCAGATTGTCGCAGAAAAAGGAGCGCAGATTTTAGGAATAAAAAGGAGGGCGAATGCACCAATTTATCAGCGGGGTTTTTACGTGTAGATCCGCGTGAAAAAAGAGAGTTAAGCATAATTTACAATCAAATTCGCGTGAAAATAAGACTACTTTTTGGCTAGCCTGTGGAAAACTTCCAGGTACTGTTCCGTAACTCGATCCCAAGAATATTTTTCAGTTAATCCTAGACGGGCAGTTTTACGTAGGGCATCCATTTGGAGGGCTTCAGCTTCAGCCTTCTCTACAACATTTCTAACTGCTTCAGGTGTTTTTTCAAAATACCACCCGTGCTTTCCATTTAGGAGCATCTCCTGGTTGAAGGGAGTGTTTAGGGCTAGAATGGCGCAGCCATAACCCAAGGCTTTGAGCATGGCCGGGTTGGTTCCCCCAAATTCATGTCCATGAAAATACGCGTAACAATGGGAATACAGGGAAGCGAGCACCAACGGATCGGTTACATAGCCGGTAAACAAGACCCGTGGTCCTTCCATATTCTTCACCTGCTTGGCCCAAGCATCTGAAAAAGGGGCATCTCCTACCACCACAAATGTTTTTTTGGATCCAGATTGTAGAAATCCAGAGATAATCAGGTCGGCATTGTTGTCCGGAATTAAGCGTCCCACAATGAGGTAATACTCCCGAGAGGATAGATTCCAGCGCTGCAAGGATTCATCGGAAACATCTTCTCTTGGGTTTGCCCCGTAGGCAATCACTACAGAATCTTTCTGAAAGAGCTCCAGGTATACGCGCCGCATCTCCTCCGAATCGTTGATGATCTGGTCAAAGGATTGGGTTGCCATTTTGGAGGCCCACTTAAAATATCGAGACCCCCAACCCTTCCACTTGGGCCTGAGCCATTCGAGACCATCTACATTGATGGCGGTGGGTTTCCCAAAAACCCGAGCGAGCCAACCGAAGGGGCCATTGCCCGAGTTAACTACAAAAATCACATCCATGTCAGAGAAGCAGGCATGCAGCATCGAAAAGAAGGTATGGCTCAACTGGGTGAGGCTTTTGGTTTCGATCGCAGGGGTGTAAATACACTCAATGCCGTTGACAAATCGAGGCCGTATGGGAAACAAATTTCTGTGGTTGTAAACCCGCACCTGTACCCCTCTGGCCTGCAAACGCTCCCCCAGTTCCTTGACAAGGGTATCGTAACCCCCATACACATAAGGATAGCCTTTGGCGCCCATGATGGCAACTTTTAGGGTCTTTGGGGGGGTAGACATTTTGCTAAACCTGTTGGAAATTAGTTTGTACAGTTACTTCCGAAACGAGTACTCCAAAGTTTTCCAGGTACTTTTCCTCATTAAAATACTCATTTACTCTTTGCCGACCGGCTTTTCCCAGTTTTTCTCTCAATTCAGGGGATTCAATCAGGTTTTCAAAAACCAAAACAGCTTCTTGAGTATTGTCCCAAGGAATCAGAAATCCTGTTTCTCTTTCAATTACCATTTCAGTAGCGCCTCCATGACGGGTAGCTACGACAGGTTTGCCCGCAGCCATTGCCTCCAATACGGTAGTAGGCAAAGGGTCGGGTAAAATGCTTGGTAAAACAAAAATATCCAAGCCGCTTAAGATTTCAGGAATATCAAGTCTGAATCCCAGATTGGTAACTGAGTCTTCCAGCCCAAGTTTTTGGGTAAGGGAATGGACTTCGTCATAAAGGTATTCATATCCTGGAAAAGCATCTCCAGCCATAATAAAGTGGAGGTTTGGGAACTTCCTTTTTAACTGGGCTGCAATCTCTAGAAAGTAAAACTGCCCTTTCCAAAGGTTGACCCTAGCCACCATTCCAATCAAAAGACTATTTTCTGGAACTCCGATTTCCGCCTTCAGGTTGTATTCCGCTTTAGCATAAGGACGGGTATCGATTCCGTTATAGAGTAGCTTTAGCTTTTCAGGCTTGATTCCTGAAAAGTTGTTGATGACAGCTTTCGAAACACAAATGACGCGGTCTTCTGTGTGTTTGATATACGTCTCCAATAGGAATTTAAACCATTTGGGACGTTCGATAATTTCATGGATGTGCCAGATATGCGGAATTCCTGTGCTTAGTTTCAGCAAACCGCCGATACTATTCGCATTGGAATTGGTATAGATGAGGTTGATTTTTTCCTTTTTGATTAAGGCAGACAATTTGAAGAACGAGGAAAAAATCTGTCCAAATAAGGTCAAAAGGCCAATTGGGGTAAGGTTTTGTCGTCTGAGAACTCCATGTTCCATTAAAATCACTTCAAAGCCTGATTTTTTCATGAGCTCCACCAAAGGCCCATCATGAGGCAAAACTGAAATGGATGTCCAGCCCATTCGCTTAAATCCTTCCAAGGAACGGATCAGGTTTTTACTTGCTCCATACAAATCCGAGGAACCGTAAATGACTAAAACCTTCCGTTCTTTCATGAAGTAAATTGGTAATTGGTTGCCTTGACCTCAGCCCCTACAGCAAATCTAATTGAAAAAATCACGGGTTTACTATTCGGCGAATTACAAAATGAAGGGAGTTTCATTCTAATTGAATGCGTTTAGCGCTCGCCTAATCCAGCCTTTGAATGCGCCAAACTAGGAGGTTCTGCTTTTGATAACTTGGGCAGGATTTCCCGCCACCACGCTGAATGGGGGCACATCTTTGGTGACGATGCTCCCGGCGGCCACTACAGAACCCTTTCCCACCGTCACTCCGGCAAGGATTACAGCGTTGGCGGCAATCCAACAATCGTCCTCTATTTTGACAAAAGAGCGCGTCACTCCCTGTTCGATCATGGGGATAGTTGTTTCGGAAAAATTATGGTTTTCTGAGTAAATACTCACCCTCGGAGAAATCATGACATTGTCTCCGATCTCAATGTAGCCCGAGCAACCGATATACGCATAAGGTCCAATGCTGCTGTTATTTCCAACTTTCAGTCCTACCCCAGCTTCTCCTCCATAGAGGTTGGTAGGCCGGATGATGGCATAGCTCCCAATGGTTACCTTGTCTCCAAAAATCAATCCTTTTTGAGAAAGCCCATTGATCTCACAGTGGTCTTGCGCAATAAAATTACGGCCAACCTGGATGTAAGAAGCCTGCCGAATGGTTACCCCTTTTCCGATTAAAAATAGGCCTTTGGTGGCTCCAAATCTCCACCGTACCCATGCGCCCCTTCCCATCCAAATCCCCATCCTCACAATCACACCCAAGGTCGAAAGGGAATCCCAGTCTTTTTCAAAACGGTCGCTGAGGTCCATTCCGGTAAGCTTGGAGATGGTTTTGCCGAGAAAATTACCCATTCAAAATTTCTTTAAAGGCCTGTTCCAAAGATAGGAAAAACTTCTCCGCGGAAAATTGTTCCAACCTGATTCTCCCTTTTTCACCCAATTCTTTTCTTAGGTCCGGCTCATCCACCAAAAGTTTCATGGATTCAAAAAGAGCTTCCGTGTCATTTTTTTCCAAAACCAAAGCGGCATCACCAGCCACTTCCATCAAAGCCCCCTGTCGTGAAATGATGACTGGCAAACCAAAGGAGAACGCTTCCAATACCGGTAATCCAAATCCTTCATTTGCCGAAGGAAAAACATAGCCTAAGGCATGTTGGAAATAAGTAGCAAGTTGATCTTGGCTCACATATCCTGTGAAATCGACTTTATCGATCAAACCCATGGAGTTGACTAATTCAATCAAATGGTCATAGTCATCTAAAGTTTCTCTGGGTCCCCGTTGTCCTACCAATACCAACCGGAGGTCTTCATAGCCCGCTATTTTTGTAAGCTTATCGAACGCGTGGATTAGCGTTCCTAGGTTTTTCCTTTTTTCCAATACCCCTACATGAAGAAAATAGCGGGTTTGTGTATTCGCTTTAAAATTAGGTTGGGCAGAGTTCTCCGAAAGCCCAGAAGCCTGATACACCACCTTTATTGGAATCGATTTAAAAGGGGACAATTCTTTTAACCTCATTTTGGAAAAATGGGTGATTGTGATGATCTCTCCATTTTTTTGCAATCCTTTTTCCAAAAAATAGAGGTAATACTTCAGCCAAAGCCATTGGTAGTGTTCAGGATTATCCCAAAAAAACGTATCGTGGACGACGGAAACTTTTTTTCCTTTAGCGAAAACTGGGCTTAAAATGTCAGGACTGAAGACGATCGCTGTTTGATGAAAATAAGAGAGTAACGGTACGAAAACCTGTTTTCTGAGGAAATAAAGCAGTTGAAAAAGGATGTTTTTCCACTTGGATGTTTTTCCCCGAAAGAACTGATTTTGCTTTACTTTCTCATAATTGGGGCTGATGATATACTCAAACTCGCTGTTGTTTTTTTTGAGAATCTCATCGCAAAGTGTAACCATGTAGGTTCTGATCCCTGTTTGTGCCACATACAGGTAAAATACATCCACCAATACTTTTGTTCTATGCTTCTCCATTTTTGATTTTGGAGTATTCGTTTATGGCATATCCAACCATCCACCAGGTAATCCAATTTACGTAGGCATACAGTTCTGCATTGGCCGTGAAAAGGGGCAGTAAGAGTCCTGTTTTGACCGCTGCCGCGGTAAATGCAATTCGTGCCGTCATAAGGTTTTCAGTACCCCTGAATACACGAATAGACCGGCTAATGGAAAATCCTAAAAGAAGGATGTATAAAAACATTCCAAGAAATCCCATCTGCACCCCATAGATTAGAAATTGGTTTTCTCCTCCAATCCGGACCTCATCGGTGACAGTACCGGAGTTGCCGCTCATGGCCAATCCGACGCCTAAGGGATTTTCGATCATGGATTCAATGGCAGTTAACCATTCCAGCACATGGCCCACGCTGGACGCATTTTGGAATGTAAGCGTATCGATTACAAAATAGTAGAAGTCGTCGGAAGCAAAAAATACTACGAAGATGACAAATGCAGTGACAAGGCTGAACCCAAATAGAATCAAACGATAGAGCTTAAAAATCACTGCAATAAAAAACAACATGATAAAAAAAGCACCAAATGCGGCTCTTGAACTTGAAAAAAACAGGCTTCCCATGGAGCAAAGCATGACTACAAGGTATGGAATCCCCTCTTCTCTTTTTGTTGTCAAAAACCAAATTAGTCCTGCTGCAAAACCCAACAGCACGGAACTTGCCAACTCCAAGGGATCGGAAAAAAACGAGGCAAGTCGCTTGGTTAGGGCTTGGGTTTCGAATGTCCAGGATAGACCAAAATTGCCGCTAGGGTAAGTATCGTTGATTACTTGATTGTAAAGCGCGTAGCCAGTGTGCTGTTGGATGTGTGCACGTAAGACAAACTCTTCCATTAGATTGACGGCGAAGGCAAGGATGGCTACGATGAAAATCATGGAAAAAAACCGAGAGATCTCCCGCTCGTCAAATACCGTATTTCTCCCCAAAAAGTAAGCTAGACCAGGGAGCAAAATCCCTTTGAAGTAGGAGGCCTTGGTAAGAAATGGGACTTCGCCAATAGGCAGAATAAGGAAGCAAAACCCAATAATTAAAAACCCTCCCATCCACCAATCCGTGCTTTGTGGACGAAAGGGATAGTCAGCTGGCTTCTTTTGAAAGAAAACAGCTACTACCAAGGCGATGCCGACTACTCCTTCTTTCAGTGCTTGAAAGATAGTGACCAACACTTCAGACCGGGTGTTGAGGTAAGTCAAACTCAAGAAGCTAATGTAGATTGGTAAAAAACCGGCTAAGAAAAAGATGAAATAAGACCATTTTCCCTTTACAATCATCTCTTGTAAAGTCCAAAGGAAGCCCAACAGCACCCCTATTGTCAGAATAAAAAATGCTATTGAAGCCATTTCTTTTCTGAGTTAAGTGGAGTAAAAAGACCTTCTCGAATCCCGTGGAAAACTGCCGATAGCTTTTGGAATCGACCTCGAATCATAAAGTAGCCTGCCCAACTCAAAAATCGTAGCAAGTGATAGGGATATCCAAGTAGTATGGAATGCTGCCGAAGCAGGAAAAGCTGGTTTCTTACTAGAAAATAAAACACGCGAGGACTTAGCGTTCCTTCTGCATGTCGTTTCTTGGAGGCAGCACCCGCTTCGTGGTAGATAAGTGCATTTTCAGCCAAGCCAATCCTGAATCCAGCTTTGCGAATTCGTAAACTCCATTCCACGTCTTCAAAATAAGCAAAATAGGCTTCGTTGAGGAGCCCCGCTTCTAGTAAAGCGGCTCTAGATACCAGCATGCAACAGCCAGTAGCCCAGTCGAGAGTTTTGGTACCTACTCGATACTTCTCAATAGGAACACGGTCCCCCAAGGTGATTGCCCTGCCAAAAAGGGAATTCCATTTTCCTCCAGCGCTCCAAAGCGTTTGTGTAGCATTTGCAAAAAGGATGAGGGGTTGGGCTACACCCTGCCCGGGTTGATCTAGAGTAGTTTGGAGTTCCTTCAAAAAGGAAGGGGCAACAGTCGTATCGTTGTTGAGCAGTAAGACCTGTTCAAACCCTTGTTCCAAGGCATAGCGGATTCCTACATTATTTCCCCCAGTAAAGCCCAAGTTGTCTTGGTTGGCGATGAGGTGTACCTGTGGAAACTGTGCTTTGAGTTGCTCACCTTCTGAATTTTGGGAGCCATTATCCACCAAAATTACTTGGAAAGCGGGCTCTGGTACTTTCTCAAGAGAATCCAAGCAGGCTTTGGTATAGGCATAGCCGTCCCAATTGACCAAAATGATTGCTATGGAAATCTCAGGAGTAGAAGCCATACAAGAGTTCTTTTTTGTGGCGATACAGGAGATACATGCAAATAAAGAAGACCATGAGTTCAGTGCTCAAGATCGCAATGCAGAGACCCGCTCCTCCATAAAAGTGTGTGAGTATTGTTGAGACGCAGATCATGTAGGCGCAAAACATCCAGCTTGCACGAAACAACAGGTCTCGGAGGTTGGTGACTAGGAGAATCATCACATTTCCCACATTGAGACACGCCAAAAATGGAATTGCGGCAAGCAGTTGGAGTAAGGCGACTGCACCGTTAAGCTCCCCACGAGAAAGTACTTCTATGATCCAGGGTGCAGCCAAATAAGTTCCGATACTGATTAAGGCACCTATTGCCAGGGTCCCTAGATACACTTTCTTGAGGAAGGAAAAAAATGCGAGCTGGTCCGCTTGAAAAAGCTTGGAGGCATTTGGAAAAATTGCTTGAATGATCAACGCTGGGAATAGCCTTAGGATCATGACCACGCGTTCTGCTAAACTGTACATTCCAAGTGTGGCCCCAGTTGAAAAAAAACTCAAAATGATGAGGCCTCCATTGATGGAAATATGGCTGGCAAGGTTGCTAAAAAAAAGGAGCAGATTTTCCTGCAGGCTTTTCAAGATGGAAGAAAACTGGGGGCTAAAAAAGCGAATATCCAATACCACGTGAATGTAGCCTAATAGGCATAAGTTGACTCCCAAACCAGAAATGCCAAGTAGAAAATTGACCCAAATACTTTGTGAGGGTTGCTGTACAAAAAGCACTACCCCCATCAAAAAAAGAAGTTTGGAGAATATGGTTGCTACCGAGACCAGTTTCATTTTTTCCATCCCCTGAAAAAACCAAAGCGGAAAGGCGGCTTCTGAAAAGAGCAGAAATACGGAGAATACTAAAACGGATTGGTAGCCCTCGAATAGGTTAAAACCGTAGGCTCCAATTAAAATGATGACTGTGGAAAAAAAAGCAAGAAGTAGTTTGGCTGAAAAAACATTGGAGACCAGCTGTGAGAGTTCTGTCTTATTGGATTGATTGAGTGCAACTTCTCTAGGGGCGCTCAGGTTGAACCCAAAGCCAACTAATATATTGAAAACAATAATTACAGAAAGAGATAAGTTGACCCATCCAAACTGTTCCGCCCCGATACTTTGAATCAGGAGGGGCATGGAAATGATTGAAATCAAGACCGTTGAGGACTGGATCAGCGCCAGAAAAAGAAAGTTCTGGAGGGACTTATTCCGGATAAAATTCCCAAAGGGGATCAACAGATTGATTTTTTCAAACATGGAAGCTTTGGTTTAGACTTCCTGCAAATGTTTTTGATAGATTCTTTTCAGATATAGAAAGCTAAGGGTCAAAATACCGAAGAAAATGGCTCCATAAACCATCCCCTTCAACAAGCGGACCTCAGTTCGATTTAAAGGCAGCTTGGGAGAATCGATCAATTGAATTAATGGGGTATTGATGCGATGATTGATTTTAGCCATCTCCAGATTTTTCACAATTTCTTCAAATACCGCTGCACTAGTTTGAACATCCACTTGTTTGCGGCGCCCATTTACAGTGGCCGCACTTAGCAAAGGGTTGGCATTTGGAATTCGATCTTGTTCAGCAGCCAAGTTTCCGAGGCTTGCGTCAAGAATAGCCCGAACTGAATCTGCTTGAAGTTGTAAAATACGGAGGTTTTCCCCTGTTTTTTTTGTTTTAGTCTCCAAGTAAAAGGTATTCACTTTGCTTACGAGTGTTTCATTAAAAAGCTTTGCAAAAGCCTCGTCTTTGGAAGAAACATTCACCTGAATAATACTCAATTTCCGATCTGGCTTGATGACTTCGAGCTGTTTTTCTCGGATAAGCTTGGCGATTTCCTTGATCACTGAGTCTTGCTTTACTCCATGATTTTCTTTGGTAGCTGAAAATTTCAGAGAAGACAAGTCGATGGTGGAGGCCCATTTATTTTCTAACTCTTCGAATTCAATATATCGATCTACCAATAAACTTTCTTTGTCAAATGGACTCAAGAGGGTTTCTTCCAACATGCGGTCTGAGCGGTACAGTTCCATAATATTGTCCCCTTGAAAAAGGCCATTAGTACCCCCTATGCCGCCCAAATTAACCCCGAGAAGGCTCGCAAGTCCTGACATTTGTCCAATCCCACCCATTCCTTCTTCTTCCAAAACGAAAGAAGTTTCCGCGTGAAAAACAGGGTCTTTTAATTGGGAATAACCCGCTCCAAATCCAGTTCCTACTACTAAAGAAAGGAGTAGAAGTTTCCACTTGGAACGAAAAAAGTATACCCAATCAATCAGGTTCTGTACCACCTCTTTTAAGGTGAACTGGGAGGTAGAAAAATGTGAGTTTCCGCTCATGGGTTTTACTGTTGGTTAATTTGAGAGAGTACCAAGGCCAAAGTGGCTAGTCCTGTGGTCACTCCTACTAAGTCACCTAAACGAAGGGGTACTTTAGGACCTTTGCTTGGAATGATCACTTCAGCGCCTGGCTCCACTGCGGGATAGCTCCGAATTCCAAAGAGTCCTTTTGTTCGTTTGACTGCACCATTTGCATACACCACATAGGTTTGTTTGCGGTTGGCACCTCGGTCAAAACCTCCTGCCCCATTGATGTAAAAGCGAAGCCCTCGTCCTTGCTCGTGTCGTAAGGTAGTCGGATAGACTACATCTCCACGCATGCGAACTGTTTGTAAGAGCTTTGGAACATTTAGAATATCACCCTCCTCGAGCACCAAATCTTCTTCAGAACCAGGATTCGCAAGGATTTTTTCGAGATTGATCGCTACGGCTTCCGTTTCCTTAATTTTAACGGCTAGGCCTGGGGTTTCTGCAGCAATTTGATCGAGCGACTCTCGTTTGGCCTCATTTGCTGTGGAGTCTGTTTTCGCCACTTTTTCTTTTGGAAGATCTCTGAAAAGGCGAATAAGCAATTCTTCTTGTGCTTCAGGGTTGGTTGGATTCTCCTTAAGAAGCACGCGTAGTGCTTCCAAATTTTTCTGTCTGCGTACTTGCTCAGACTCTGTATTAAAGAACTCTGTTTTACGAATCAAGGTAGCACCTTTGGTGTAAGCAAATTGATTGACCCCTCCTGCTCTTTTTATCAAGTCAGAGATCCGTTCTACACTGGTTTGAATTGCAAAAATTCCAGGAGAATTGACTTGCCCTTCTACCGAAACGAGTCGCTGCATTGTAAAATTGGCACGCTTTCGTACGATCACCTGATCGAAGGGTGCCAAGGAAATGGCATTCGGGTTGAAGGATAAGTCTGGATTGATGGAAGTGGTGATAATATTCGATAGCGTTCCTGAATCCGAATCTTCCAGCCTTCTAGCAATTTCAATGTCTTTGATGTTGGCAGATTCTTGCAAGCCACCAGCGATAAGAATCAATTCCTCAGGCGTCATTCCTGCTGCATAGGGATAGGTTCCCGGACGTTTTACCTCTCCGAGGATCTGGATGTAGCGCTCATTTTGTACATCATAAATGCTAGAGATACGGATTACATCTTCACGCTGCAAGACCACATCTGCTTGCCGGCCTTCCAATACTGCTTGGAGGTTCACTTCCAGCACTTCTGAACTGAGGTCTCCTTTGGTTCGCAGGATACTCGCCCGCTGCGTGTAGGCATCGCCTTTTAGGCCATCTGCATTTTTAATGAGCTGGGTCAGGGTAAGCCCTTCGGTTAGGGAGAAGATTCCTGGTCTGAAGACAGCACCTTTAATTTGAATGCGGTTGCTGTAGCGATCAATTATTCTGTATACTGAAATTTCATCTCCCCCCTTCAGATTAAAAAGCCCGAGTTGATTGCTGTACACATCGGATATAGAGCGTTGATTTCCGGTGATACGAGAGATGGAAATGCGATCTTTAAAAGCCAAGTCGGTAAATCCTCCTGCAAACCGTATAACGTCTTCTAGGTTGTCCTCAGGAGTGACCTCAAAAACTAAGGGGCGCTTCACCTCCCCCATCACCTTTACTCGAGCAAGGTAGGGGTTGACTAGGATTACATCTTGGTCTTGGAGCTGCACATCCAAATTGGCGGTACCATTGATGAGTAGGTCATACACATCTATTTCAGCGATTTTTTTATTGTTTCGAATCAGTTGGATCGCACGGAGGGTTCCCTTGTCCGAAGGCCCTCCTGCTGCATAGAGCGCGTTGAAAACGGTCGAAAAGGCACTTAAAGTAAAGGTTCCGGGCAGGCGCACTTCATTCAAAATATGGACTTTGATGGTTTTGACATTGCCCAGGGTGACTTGCAAAAATGTTTGTGGATTGGTCCCAGTAAGGCCCGTGTAAAAAGCAGCCACCCGGTTTTTAATGATCCCTTCTGCGGCTTCTATGGTTTTGCCAGAGACTGCAATCAACCCGATATTATCCAATAAAATGGAGCCCTCAGGGTTGACAGTGGCTTCGTAGTATTTTTCGGATTGACCATAGATATCTACATAGAGCAAATCTCCAGGACCAAGAATGTAGTTTTTGGGCGTAGCTTGATTTAAGCTGGGCTCGAAACTTAACTTTCGATTCTTTTGAAAAAACAGATTACTCCCAAAAAGTAAAGAATCTGCTTTTTCCTCTTCCATCAATTCCTGCGTCTCCAGCAAGCCTTGGGTGATGTCGTTTAGGTCAATCTGTTCGCGGGCAGATCTTTTGGAGGCATTTGTAGATCTGGACTTACTAGGTCCAACACTAAGACCCTCAATTCTACTTCGGAGTTTTTCCACTTCGCCAGAAGGCATGCCCCTCATTTGGGCCATCATCAAGAAATCTGTGCTACTTAGTCCAGCATCCTGTGCACGCTTGACGAGCTCTTCGATTTGATCATCACTAAGTTGATCTACTCGTATGGTGTTTAGATCAACATTTTGCTGCCCAAAAACGAAATTTGGAGCAAAGGCCCAGAAGCAAAGCAGCACCAAAAAGTAGGTAAATTTGTGAATAGACTTCATTGTGAAAAGGAAATTCCGTAGGGTGTAGAAGAATCTAATGGATAAAAATCCGTTTAATTCTTAATTATACCAAATCTATTCACAGATTTGACGGAAAGAAGCATTGTTTTTGGGCTCATTTCAAACCAGTTACGGTTGATTTTGTCCCTTAAATGAGGTCATTTTCCAGACACTTGGGTTAATGTAGATTAGCCATGCTTTCTTTAACTTGCCAAAAATTTCGTGCATGCGTAGTCAGTTTCTATTTCTTGCGTTTATTCTCATTTTTTTTTCCTGTAAGCCATCAGATACCACTTGTACTTTGGATGAGGAGCGATTAGAGGGGCGGGTAGCACTAGATATTCATCGTTTGGAAAAAGAGTTTTTCGCTGCAAAAACTGCCGAGGAGCTCCGCAAGCTGCTGAAAAAATACCCAGAAGTGGCCGACAAGGTAATGGAGCTGGAAAGCTATCCCAATGCAGACTCTTTAGCTCAAGAGCTGTATCGAGTAAACCAAGACTCTGCTTTTCGGGCCTTACATGCAGCAGTTGCAAAAGAATTTGCCGATTTATCCGATATCAAAGTGGAGTTGGAACAAGCATTTTCCTATTTGAAAAGCTATTACCCTGATTTTAAAGCTCCCAAAGTCTATACCTACGTCTCAGGATTTGGCATTGATCTACTGGTAGAAGAGGACATTTTGGTGATTGGGCTGGATTATTTTTTACCAAGTGACCATGCCTTCCAGCCAGATTTGCCCAAGTACATTGCCGCGCGGTACGAACGTAAATACCTCGTTCCCATGATTGTGTTGGCGATTTCTTCTCGCTACAATGAAATAGACCCCAAAGACAACACACTATTGGCGGAAATGATCTACTATGGCAAGGCCTACCATTTTGTCAAATCCATCCTTCCCTGTACCTCAGATCAATTCATTATTGGCTACAGTCCCGAGCAAATTCAAGCTTGTTGGGACAATGAGGACCTCATTTGGACACATTTTATTGAAAATGAACTCTTGTTTGAGACCAATCCTTTCGAAATCAGGAAGTACATCGGCGAGGCACCAAGTACGGATGCCATCAGCATGGATGCACCTGGTCGAATTGGACGTTGGATTGGCTGGAACATTGTGGAGGAGTACTCAGTAAAGCAGGATCTTTCCTTACCCGAGTTGATGCAAGAGGCAGATGCTAAAAAATTGTTTAAAGATTCGGGTTACCGACCACGAACTGTGGAATAAACTAGGGATGTGAAGAAAAAGGGGGCCAGAACTCTCTTCGTTATGCCGTCTTATCGTTTTTGTGCACTTTTTCGAAGTATTTGCAGAGCTGGGTGATGGCACAGGAACTGCATTTGGGGCTTCTTGCCAAGCAGGTATAGCGGCCATGAAGGATGAGCCAGTGGTGTGCCTTGTGGATGTGTTCCTTGGGTAGGTGTTTGACCAACTGCTTTTCGACTTCCAAAGGGGTCTTGGCGGTCAAGGGAACTAACCCAAGCCTTCTTGATACGCGATACACGTGTGTATCCACCGCCATATTGGGTTGTTGCCAGATCACTGAGGTGATTACATTGGCGGTTTTTCTTCCCACACCTGGCAGTTTGACTAGATCTTCTACGGTAGAAGGGATTTCTCCTCCAAAGTCAGCCAAAAGCATTTTTCCAAGCCCAATCAGGTGCTTGGTCTTGTTGTTTGGGTAGGAGACGGTTCGTATGTAAGGAAAAAGTTCATCAAAGTCTGTTGCAGCCAGATGTGCTGCCGTTGGAAAGTGTTTGAAAAGCTCTCGCGTCACGATATTGACCCGCTTGTCTGTGCATTGGGCGGATAGGACCACAGCTACCAAGAGTTGGAATGGATTGTCGTATTCCAGTTCCGTTTCTGCCACAGGCATATTTTCGGAAAAATGCTGGATAAAGGCTTCGTATCGCTGTTTTTTAAGCATGTTGGCGGTGGTTTACTAGGCTTCTAAGTTAGCAAGAGCGGTCTTTTCCTTGGCTTTACCTAAAGAATTAATTTTTAAGAGGAGGTTTTCGGACAGTGGAATCAGTTCCGAATTCGCCATTCTTTAGGATAATAGTTGTTTACCCGCTTACCCAAATTCTTAATCCATCCCAAAGGGAGGTTTTGGTAGGTAAGCAGTACCCAACCAAGGGGAAGCTCCGCAAAGGACTGTTCTTTTTTGCGTAAAAAATCCAAGGCTTCCTCTATAGCAAGTTCCTGCTGAGGAAATCCATTCTTAGGAAGGGTAGACAGGGCCCATTCGTGACTGGGAATCCATTCCTTTCCCTGTTTTTTACCCAGCTCTACGCCAAAATACCGGATGCTCAGCACCTGGGCTAATTTTTCTACCACTCGAGCATAGCTCCCATTTATCCGGAAATAAGCCTCCTGCAAGAGGTAAAATTTCCCAGATCCATCCCCTCCTAATTCTTGTTCGAGTACTGTCGACTCCTTTTCTCCCAGACGCTTGAGGCTATGATGTTTGAATTCTTTGGTTGTTGGAGCCTCTTGAGTGTAAGCTCCCTCAGGTCTTTGCAAAACCGTAATGAAGAACCCTTCTCCCGCTACCTTGTGAGGAAAAAAACGGTAGCCATAAAAGGTGCCTTCTTCAGTAGTAACTTCCGTTTCCACGATTCCCCAGCTGGGATCTAGGGGAATTTGTACCGGCTCAAAGGCAAATTCTTCGGTTAAAAAGCGCAGGATTTCTTCATTTTCTTTTTCGTTGAAGGTGCAGGTGGAGTAGAGCAAGTAGCCTCCTCCCTTGACCAATTCACCGGCCTTGTCCACAATGCGTTTTTGTCGGGCCGCACACAAGTTGACGTGATCCGGCGACCATTCGGCTCGGGCTTGGGGATCTTTCCGGAACATGCCTTCTCCAGAACAGGGAGCATCTACCAACACCAGGTCAAAAAAGCCCTCTAATGGACTGAAGTGCTCCGGATCATTGTTGGTAACTACCGTGTTGCCAAGTCCCCACTTGATCAGGTTTTCTTTTAAAATTTGAGCACGCGCCGCAATCACTTCATTTGCTACCAACAACCCTTCTTCGCCCAAATAGCTGGACAGTAAGGTGCTTTTCCCTCCAGGTGCGGCTGCTAGATCAAGGTAGACTCCCTTGGGAATTTGCTGGGATTCGAGAATATGCGAGATAAACATGGACGAAGCCTCCTGCACATAGTAGGCCCCTGCATGAAAGCTTGGGTCTCCCGTGAAGCTTGGTCGTTCCTCCAAAAAATAGCCGTCTTTCGCCCAGGGAATGGGACGTTTCGGGAAGGAAATGTCTACGGGCTTTTTGTGATTGAGCCGGATGGAGGTTTGCGTAGGTCGCTCCAAGCCTTCCTTCAATAGCGCAAACTCTGCAGGCCCAAGTAGCGCATGCATTTGCGATTCAAAAGCATCGGGAAGTTGGTTTTCGGCCATTTAACAAATATAGGGAATCTAGCAGCAGCCAGTATTGGCTGGCGCTAAATTCGAAAGTAGTCCTCTGAAATTAAAAATTAAGAATCGTCTTCCTCTTCTTCAAAATCATCGTCTTCGGCTTCGCCCATTTCAAACATGGAACTGAAGAGGTCCTTAAATTGGAGCCCAGTATCGAGCAGTTTTTTGCTCAGCTGAGAATATTCCGCCAAGCCGTGAAGCGCAAACTCCATAAAGAATTCCTTTTCTTTTTCGGGAACTAACTCAACTAGTTGGGTTACCACTTCCTCCAATCCAGGGACGCCATGCAGGCCGCTTTTGTAGGCCTTATCGCTGAGGTCACTCAAGAGATCCAGTTCATTGCCTTCTCCAAACCAGGCTAATGGAATCACATAGGGATTGCCGGCCTTTTCTTTTTTCTTTTGTTCCGGCGAAGGAAAATACTGCACAAATTGACTGCGTATCGCTTTACCGATCAAGTTGTAGGCTACCAATCCGGCGCCTTCTTGCTCTCCTTCGTAGACGAGCTCCACTTTCCCCGTAATGGCAGGGATGACTCCAATCAAATCCGAAATTCGAAGTACAGTAGTGGATTCATTGTTTCGATACATCCGCCTCTCAGCTGCGGAAATCAAATTTTCGTAAGCAGAAATGGTCAAGCGAGCTGAAACCCCGCTTTTTTCATCCACAAACTCGGAATGCCGCGCTTCGATCGCAATCTGTTCGATCAGGTCCTTCATCAATTCAGGCACATGAATATGGGCAACTGGCTTTCCTTCGAGTCGAGCTTCCTGTCCCGTGATTTTTTTGCCGATTTCGATTGACTTGGGGTAGTGCGTGATGATTTGGCTTTCGATTCGGTCCTTGAGCGGCGTGACGATGCTTCCTCGGTTGGTGTAGTCTTCAGGGTTGGCAGTGAAGATAAATTGGATGTCCAAGGGCAGGCGTAGTTTGAACCCACGAATCTGAATATCCCCTTCTTGCAAAATGTTGAACAGTGCAACTTGAATTCGTGCTTGGAGATCAGGCAGTTCGTTGATGACGAAAATGCAGCGGTGGGAACGAGGAACTAAGCCATAGTGGATTACCCGCTCGTCGTTGTAATTTAATTTGAGTGTGGCCGCTTTGATGGGGTCTACGTCGCCAATCAAGTCTGCTACGGACACATCTGGGGTGGCTAATTTTTCTGCGTAGCGCTCGGACCGTGGCAACCAAGAGATGGGGCATTGATCTCCTTTTTCCTCAATCAGGTTTTTGCCAAATGATGTGAGTGGTAGCAGGGGGTCTTCATTGAGTTCCGAACCAAAGAGAACTGGCACGTATTCGTCCAAAAGGAGGGTCATCATCCGTGCAATCCGGGTTTTGGCCTGTCCACGCAATCCAAGCAAGTTGATGTTGTGTCGAGATAGGATCGCCCGCTCAATGTCGGGAATGACCGTGTCTTCGTAGCCCCAAACACCTTCAAATACGTTTTCCTTTGCCTTGATCTTCTCAATCAGGTTAGTTCGAAGTTCCTCCTTGATGGACTTCGGGCTATAGCCTGAAGCCTTTAATTGGCCAAGAGTTTTGATTTGAAGGAGCTGTTCTCCTTTAAGTTGTGCGTATTCCATGCTAAAAGCGTTTGGTTCGGTTTCGTCTGTAGTCCTCAAAAATTAAATTTCCTAGCCCTTTCAAGCTGCTGTAATACGCATTTCCATTGTTGACTTGCGTAAATTCTTTGACAAACTCTTTGAGATAAGGGTCTGAGGCAATCATAAAGGTGGTAACTGGTATTTTTAGTTTCCGACATTGGGCGGCGAGCTTGAGTGTTTCTGCTAAGATCTTGCTGTCAATCCCAAAGGAATTTTTATAGTACTTGATACCCACTTTCAAGCAGGTAGGCTTGCCATCGGTGATCATGAAAATCTGCTTGTTTGGGTTTTTTCTTCTTCGCAATAAATCCATGGCGAGCTCTAATCCTGCCACCGTATTCGTGTGGTAGGGACCCACTTGCAGGTAAGGCAAATCTTTGATTTCGATTTGCCAGGCATCATTTCCAAAGACAATGATGTCCAAGGTGTCCTTGGGGTAACGGGTTTTGATCAGTTCAGCTAAGGCCATCGCCACTTTCTTGGCTGGCGTAATGCGGTCTTCACCATAGAGGATCATGGAGTGGGAAATATCAATCATCAGCACTGTGGAGGTTTGGGTGCGCTGTTCATTTTCTACTACTTCCAAGTCATCCTCAGTCAATAGAAAATCGGTGCCAATTCCTCGGTTTGCCTGTGCGTTTCGAAGTGAATCGGTCAGTGCGATTTGGTCCAAGTTGTCCCCAAATTCATAGGCACGCCGTTCGGTTCCTTGCTCCTCCCCAGGTCCTGAAATTTGGGTACGGTGCTGCCCAGACTTGCTTTTTTTCAGTTTTCCAAAAATCTCTTCCAAAGCACTTTTTCGGATGGTTTGCTCTGCTTTACCCGTGATTTCAAATTTGCCTTGCTGGTTTTCTTCGCTGAGGTATCCCTTGGATTTGAGGTCTTCAATGAAGTTGCCTATGCCATAGTCTGGACTGGTAAGCTGGTAGCGTTTGTCCAAGTTGGTCAACCAACTCAGCGCTTCGGCCACATCTCCTCCTGTCATGGTGACGAGCTGCAAAAAAATATCCAATAGGCTGTCGAACCGATTTTTTTCTGGATCGAGTGTGGGGATAAATTTTGTAAATCGGAACCCTTTCATAGTTGGCGATGGGATAAACAAGTTTCCCAAAATTAGGGATGACTGGTAGTTGCGTTAGTATAACACGCAATTAGCCCAAGGAGTTTTGCTTTGGAAAAAATTTAGGCAAAAAGCAGGGGTTTCTCGTGAAAGCAGGGTTGTACTTTATCCCCCTCTAGAGAATTTGCTTGGATCAACTTTGAAACCAATCGCGAGGTTCCACATTTTTATCTAGTAAAAAAGGTTGAAATCTACTTATTTTCGACTTGAGATGACTGCTGCCGACCGACATGCCCAATGGATCAAATCCACAGCCAAGCGCTTGGGCTTTGACTTTTGTGGAATTGCAAAAGCGGATTTTTTGGAAGAAGAAGCGCCCAAACTGGAAGAATGGTTGCGTCGAGATTACCAGGGCCGCATGGGCTATCTCGCCAATCATTTTGATAAGCGACTCGACCCACGAAAATTGGTGGAGGGAGCAAAGACGGTGGTTTCTTTGATATACAATTACTACCCAGAACAAACCCTCCCAGAAGGGGATGCAGGCATTAAATTGGCCAAATATGCCTATGGTAAGGATTACCATGATGTAATTCAGGAAAAACTAAGGGAGTTTTTGATTTGCTTTCGCGAAGAGATTGGAGAAATCAGTGGCCGGAGTTTTGTAGATTCTGCACCGATCCTGGAGCGACAATGGGCTCAGCGAACGGGTCTTGGGTGGATCGGTAAAAATAGCCTTCTCCTCAATCGTTCCATGGGAAGTTTTTTCTTTTTGGCCGAGCTGGTGATTGATCTAGAGGCGACCCCAGACCTTCCCATCGCCAAAGATTATTGCGGCACCTGTACTGCTTGCCTAGATGCCTGCCCTACGGAGGCGATTGTTGCCCCAGGCGTAGTGGACGGCTCTCGCTGCATTTCCTACCTCACGATCGAGCTAAAGGACGCCATCCCCAATACCTTTGCAGGGAAGATGGACAATTGGGTATTTGGCTGTGATGTTTGTCAGGATGTCTGCCCATGGAATCGTTTTTCCAAACCCCATCAAGAGCCTGCATTTAAGCCTTCTTCGGACTTGGAAGCCTTGGCAGCTCAGGATTGGAAAGAACTCACTGAAGAAACCTTCAAGCGGGTATTTACCGGTTCGGCCGTGACCCGCGCCAAGCTGAAAGGAATTACCCGAAACTTGGAATTTTTGTCTCAAGAGAAGCCTGTTGGCTAAGAAGTTAGCTACAAAGACTTCCAAATTTTTCTGTTTTCTTTTCACATCTGCATAGGAAGGTCACTTATTTGTCCTGGTGAAGTACTTCTAGCTTTCGGTTCAGCAGGCATTGGTTTTTATTTCCATTTGGAGCAAAAAGACCTGTTTTCACACCTCAATTTCGCAACCTTTTCTCCCCAATTTTGGTTTCAATTGTACTATATTTGCGGCATGAATAAGAATGTTTTATTGATGATTTTAGATGGTTGGGGATTAGCTACCAACCCTGCGGTTTCTGCCATCGACAAGGCCAACACCCCTTTTGTGGACAGCTTATTCAAGACTTATCCACATTCCAAGTTAGAGGCTTCTGGACTTGCAGTTGGTCTTCCAGAAGGTCAAATGGGCAACTCGGAAGTGGGTCACATGAACATTGGAGCGGGTAGGGTCGTTTACCAAGATTTGGTAAAAATCAATCTGGCGGTTCAGCAAGGCGAATTACTCACCCATCCTGTGTTGAGCGCGGCCTTTACTAGAGCAAAAGAAGCAAATAAAAAAGTACACTTTTTGGGATTGGTGTCTGATGGTGGCGTCCATGCACACATCGAGCACCTCAAAGGCTTGTGTGATGCTGCCCACCACCACGGGATGGAAGATGTGTTTATCCATGCCTTTACCGATGGTCGTGACACCGACCCCAAAGGCGGATTGGGATATTTGGGAGATGTTCAAAACCATTTACAGCATTCGGTAGGAAAAATTGCTTCAGTGATTGGGCGTTACTATGCCATGGATCGGGACAACCGTTGGGAGCGTGTAAAGCTTGCCTACGACGCGATGGTTCATGGTGAAGGTGAAAAATCGAAAGACATCCTTGCTTCCATCAAGAAGTCCTACAGCAACAATGTCACAGACGAATTTATCCGTCCTATCATTCAGGTTGGCGCAGACAACAAGCCTTTAGCCACGATTCAAGAAGGTGATATGGTCCTCTGTTTCAATTTCCGAACGGATCGTGGAAGAGAGATTACGCAAGCACTCAGCCAGCGTGATTTTCCAGATTTCAACATGAAAAAGTTGGACTTGGACTACTTGACTCTCACGACTTACGACGAGACCTTTACAGGGGTACAAGTCTTGTTTGAAAAGGATAAACTCAACAACACCCTTGGGGAGGTTTTGGAAAAGGCAGGGAAAAAACAAATCCGCATCGCGGAAACGGAGAAATACCCGCACGTGACCTTTTTCTTCTCCGGAGGGAGAGAAAAAGAGTTTGTAGGCGAAAGCAGAATCCTTTGTCCTTCACCTAAGGTGGCTACCTATGACTTACAGCCTGAAATGAGTGCAGGAGAAATTGCTTCAAAAATTGTCAAAGAACTGGATAAGAAAAGCGCCAACTTCATTTGTCTTAATTTTGCGAATGCGGATATGGTGGGCCATACGGGAGATTTTGATGCAGCAGTCAAAGCTTGTGAAGCGGTAGATGCTTCGGCCGAAAAAGTGGTGAAGTCGGCTATCGCCAATGACTATACCGTGCTAGTGATTGCGGACCATGGCAACTCGGACGTGATGATTAATGAGGACGGTTCACCAAATACGGCGCATACCACCAACTTGGTGCCATTCATTGTGGTGGACAAACAGAAGTTTTCAGTGAAAGACGGAAAATTAGGGGATTTAGCACCTACAATTCTTCAGTTGATGGGAGTAGGCATTCCCGCAGAAATGACAGGAGAGATTCTTCTTGACCTATGAAAATGAAACGCTACTTTAGTTTTCTTTTAGTTACGGCGGTTCTTTCTTGTACTTCAACTAAAGATGAACCGGCATTAGAAGCCCTTCCTTATTTTGATTTGAAGGGATTTATTGACGTCGAAATCAATAAATTGGAAAGTGATTCTGTATTAAAAACCTCTGAAATTAATGGGGAAGAGCAAATAGTGGACTTGCAATACTCTGCAGCGCAATGGAAGGAAGAGTTTGCTGCTTTTTACGAAGCAGATATCAATGTTCCTTCACTTGCAAGCTCCTATTCCACTCGAACTACCCCGGATCAGCTTATTCACGAATTACTTCCCGAGGCAAAAGGAAAAGTGAAGGAAATTACCATCCGCTATGTTCAGAATTATCCGGTTTGGATCACTTTCAGGTTGAGGGACGAAAACATGTTTTACCAAAGCTCTACGCTAGGGGAGATTTTTCTCAATCAGTCCACTAGAAAAATAGACCATTACAAAATAGAAACTACCCAAAAGGTGCTGTTTTTATCCCCTACCCACATCAAAATCTCTGGAGTAATCCATTAAATAAAAAAGAAGGCCCCAGATCTCTATGGGGCCTTCCTTTTTGATCACAGGCCTTATTTTTGCCACGAAGAAGCCTAATTTTTTAAAATAGCATATCCCTATTTCGCAAATAGCGGAGGGCGTTTGGCTTGCCAATCGGAGTTTTCCTGAATCAACCGTCCAAGCATGATCAATTTTTCTTCATCAAAGAGGTTGGCAAGTAAGGTAATGGATGTTGGACTGCCATTTGCACCAAAACCATTGGGAAGACACAGGGCGGGATGACCTGTTAGGTTGGTGATCTGAAGTTGCTGACCTGCAAAGGATGGCGTGATGATCACATCGTATTCCTTCATTAGTGCATGCATTTCTTCAATCAACACACTTCGCTGACGGCTCATTTGAATGTATTCTACGGCAGGGATAAAGCGTGCTGCTCGGAATACATTGGGCCAAGCGTTTTTGTGTTGCGCTACGAGCTGGTCATCAAGGCCTAGCCGGGTGAGGTCATCAAATGCTGCGGCCCCTTCCACTAACAACATGGAAACCAAAGGTGCGGCATTGATGCTTGTTTTCAGTTCTACGTGGTGGAGTGGAATTCCTTGATTTTTTAAAAGTTCTAAGACGGCGCGGTCATTTTCAATTCCCGCTCGATTTCCTTCAAAAAAGGAGCTGAAATACCCCACTTTTAATTTTTTAACCTCCTTTTTCGCTGAATAATTAAATGCTGCGGGAATGGTGGCCGGATCTTTGGTATCGCTGCCATTTAGTACTGAAAGCACAATCGCATTGTCCAATGCAGATCGGGAAATAGGTCCTACCTTGTCCATGGACCAGCTGAGGGCCATGGCTCCATGTCTACTGATTCGACCAAAGGTGGGACGAAGCCCTGTTACGCCATTTCGGGTGGAGGGTGATACAATGGAACCGAGGGTTTCGGTGCCGATGGCAAAAGGCACCAGTCCAGCACTCACTGCTGAAGCAGAACCTGCCGAGGATCCACTAGAGCCTTGCTTTAGATTCCAGGGATTTTTGGTTACTCCTCCAAACCACACATCGCCCATGGCCAGGGCCCCAAGCGTGAATTTTCCAACGAGCACCCCACCCGCTACTTCCAATTTGGTTACGATGGTGGCGGTTTCATTGATTATTTGGTCTTTGTAAGGGGTGGCTCCCCAGGTGGTTTTTGTACCCGGTACGGCAAATAAATCCTTGATGCCGTAGGGGATTCCATGGAGTGGACCACGGTATTTGCCTGCAGCGAGTTCTTTATCAAGAGCTCTAGCCTGGGTGAGTGCCTCCTCTTCTAAGAGGGTTACGAGACAGGCGAGGGTATCGGAATGAGTTTTGATTCGTTGAAGGAAAAGTTGAGTCAATCGCTCTGAGGTCACTTGCCGCGACTTGATCAAGACCGCGAGCTGGTTGACAGGCATAAATGCTAAATCCACATCAGAGGTAGGCAAGGTTACCTTGGCGGGCAGCCCCCAATCGAAAGCAGCTTGTTCCTGGCTTGGATAAAAGCCTTGCGGGAGAGGATTAAACACCAAAGCGGGCCCAACGGAGTTGTCGAGGGTTATTTTGCGCATTAGCTCAAAATTCGTTCGATGGCTAGTCAAGGTGCCGATCATGCTGTCCTTTTCTTGGGGGCTAAAGGAAAGGCCGATCAAATCAGCCGCCGAATCAATGGAAAGTGGAGTGATTTCTCCACTGTTTCGGCCGATGCCAAAACCCAAAGCCGAGAAAATCGCTGCGCCAAGTAAAAGAAAAGCGAAGGAAGGGAGGTTGTTTTTTCGATTCATTAGATAGTTTTGTATACGCCTCAAACTTGTTTCACCTCAAGGTGTTCATTTCGCATTACAAAATCAACACTTCTATGGATCAAGCTCCAAATTTTCCCAAGTTCCCGATGCATTACCGAGGACTACTGTTGTTGGCGGGTATGTATTCCATTGCTTGGTCTGCCTTCTATGTTTATTTTGGGGAGACGCTTGTCAATTGGATGGCAATGGGGCTTATTCCTTCAAGTAGCCTTCCCAGCTACTTTTTTGGGATCTTTGGTATGGCAGTGGGTCTAGTGATTTTTTTTGCTGCCTTTTACCCAGTTTCCTGGGTTTGGTTGATTTTAATCGGGATTTCAGGTAAAATCATTTTGGCGCTTTGGTTTACTTTGGGCTTTATACCCGATGTAGGATGGAATAAGCGCAGTATTTTTCATTTGGTAGGGAACGAACTTCTTTGGTTGATTCCTTTGACTCTGATTTTTCTACGAAGCCTTCAAGTAAGAAATTACCTGAAGGAACTAGAAAAAGAAGATTGACTTAGCTTGTCTGAATTTGTAAATCCCTGGGCAGATTTGGTCCTATTCCCCTAGGGAAAAGTTGTATCTTAGTCAGTCGGATTATTTCCCCCAACCTATTGTTCGAATGTCACAAACTCAAGCACATAAACTTTTTCTTTTAGATGCCATGGCCCTAATTTACAGGGCACATTTTGCCTTTAGTAAAAACCCAAGGATCAACTCCAAAGGGCTTAATACAGGCGTAATGCTTGGGTTTACCAATACGCTCTTGGAGGTCTTGGAAAAAGAAAAACCCAGCCACATCGCCGTGGCATTTGATACCAAGGCTCCGACCTTTCGGCACGAGCAATACACGCCCTACAAGGCCAATCGACTAGAGCAACCCGAAGACATTACCATCTCCATCCCTTGGGTCAAGGAAATTGTTAGGGCCTTCAAAATCCCTGTTTTGGAACTGGATGGGTTTGAGGCCGACGACATCATAGGCACCATTGCCAAAAAAGCAGAGAAGGAACTGTTTACCGTGTACATGATGACTCCAGACAAGGACTATGGGCAACTTGTAGACGAGCATATTTTTCTCTACAAGCCAGCCTTTATGGGCAATGGAGTGGATGTGATGGGACCCAAGCAAATTTGTGAAAAGTGGGACATTGAGCATGTCGATCAGGTGCGCGATATACTCGGCTTGATGGGAGATGCGGTAGATAACATCCCCGGTATTCCTGGCATTGGGGAAAAAACAGCCGTTAAGCTTCTCAAAGAGTTTGGTACCGTGGAGGGAGTGGTAGCGAATGCCGACCAACTCAAAGGAAAGCAACGCGAAAATGTGGAAAACTTTGGACCACAAGGAATTCTATCCAAAGAACTGGCAACAATTAAAATCGATGTTCCAGTAGATTTTGACGAAGAAGCCCTTCGGGTTGAAGGCATTGACGAAGAGAAATTGAAGGCAATTTTTTCGGAACTTGAGTTCCGCACCTTAGCCAATCGATTATTTAAAGAGGGTCCTGCAAAAAACCCGACTGCAGCACCCCCTGCCCCCGCGCAGATGGATCTTTTTGGGGCTCCCGCTCCTCGGCCTTCTGCCTCATTTGAGGAAGAAGAGGATGAGGAAGCCATTTCATTAGCGGTCCCTATTGTGTTGGATACCATACATAGCAATGCCCACAATTACCATAAAATCAAAGGTAAAGCAGCGATTCATGAACTGGTAGACTACTTGCTTCTTCAAAAAGAGATCTGCTTTGATACCGAGACCACTGACTTGGATGCCATGCGAGCAGAATTGGTGGGACTTTCCTTTGCATACTTGGAAGGAGAAGCCTATTACCTGCCGGTAGGGCCTGCTCCGAAAGCTATTCAGGAGGTATTGGAATTGCTTCGCCCAGTTTTTGAGAACGAGGCTATTCTTAAAATCGGTCAGAACATCAAATACGACTTGCTCGTCCTCAAAAACTACGGGATAGAAGTCAAAGGAACGCTATATGACACGCTTCTAGCACATTACCTTATTGAACCGGAGGGCAAGCATGGCATGGACTGGCTGGCACAGCAATACCTGCAGTACAAGCCCGTGTCGATTACCGAATTGATTGGTAAGAAAGGCAAGGGTCAGGGAAATATGCGGGATGTAGACGAGGATGAGGCGACGGCCTATGCATCCGAGGATGCAGACATTACCTTGAGGCTAAAAGGAAAATTGGATCCGATCTTAATAGCCAATGGACTTAAAAAACTAGTGGAAGAAGTAGAAAATCCATTGATTCCTGTGTTGACCGACATGGAGTTTGAAGGGGTGCGAATTGATACGGGGAGCTTGGCAGAGCTTTCGGTCACCTTGGAGCAAGAAAGCAAGGAGATTGAGAAGCGGGTCTACGAATTGGCAGGGGTACGCTTCAATCTGGCTTCTCCAAAGCAGCTTGGGGAGGTGCTTTTTGAAAAATTGAAGCTTGATCCGAAGGCCAAAAAAACCAAGACTGGGCAGTATGCCACGGGTGAAGAGATTTTGAGTAAGCTAGCTGACGAACATGAAATCGCTCAGGCCATCCTTGAGCATCGCCAGATGGTCAAGCTGAAGTCAACCTACGTGGATGCGCTGCCTACGATGATCAACTCTAAGACAGGCAGGATTCACACTACCTACAATCAGTTTGTGGCAGCTACGGGACGTCTCTCTTCGATCAACCCCAACTTGCAAAATATCCCAATCCGTACCGCGCGAGGGAGAGAAATCCGAAAGGCATTTGTGCCTCGAGACGAGAATTATGTCCTGCTTTCTGCCGATTATTCCCAGATTGAACTGCGCTTGATGGCGGCATTTTCGCAGGATGAGTCCATGCTGGAAGCCTTCCGCACGGGACGTGACATCCACGCGACTACGGCTGCCAAAATCTTCAAGGTACCCTTGGAGGAGGTGACCACAGACATGCGAAGAAAGGCCAAAACTGCCAACTTTGGGATCATCTACGGCATCTCTGCCTTTGGTCTGGCCCAGCGCCTATCCATTCCTCGCGGAGAAGCCAAGGAGATTATCGATGCCTACTTCACCGAGTTTCCTGCAGTCAAGCAGTACATGGACGGGGCTATTGAAAAGGCACGAACTCAGGAATTTGTAGAGACCATTCTTGGTCGTCGCCGCTACCTTCGGGACATCAATAGCCGCAACATGACCATGCGTGGTTTTGCGGAGCGAAATGCGATCAATGCTCCACTTCAAGGTTCGGCCGCTGACTTGATCAAGGTGGCGATGATCCACGTACAGGCTTGGATGAAATCCAAAAACCTGAAATCGAAACTCATTCTTCAAGTGCATGACGAACTGGTGTTTGACGCACACAAAGAGGAGGTGGAGCTACTCAAAAAGGAAATTCCTGGCCTGATGTCTAATGCCATTCCGCTGCCTGTACCCATCGAAGTAGAAGTTGGAGTAGGGACGGATTGGCTGCAAGCGCATTAGTAGAGAAACAAGATGCAAGAGCCAAGAAGCGAGACACCCTGCTTGCCACAGTCAGGCAGTAGCGGAAATAGACAGTAATCCGCATTTGAGCAGAATTTTCCTGGCAGCTGGATTGAAAGTCTAATCTCTTGGTTCTTGTTTCTAATTATCTTCACACACAGTACCATGTACCTGCCTACGGCAGGCAGGCAATGTACCATGACTAAGGAGCCTGCTGACGTCGGATGCCAGTTATCTTCACTTCAACATTCTTCAATCAGCGGTGGGTGTTCGATATTTATTTCAGTCCGTATTTCGTACCTCGTATTTCGTATTTTTCAATAAAATTCCAATTTCCAAATTAACATCCTGCTACCTTGTCTAAAGTAAAAACCACCTTTTTCTGTCAGAATTGCGGAGCGCAGAGTCCGAAGTGGACGGGTAAGTGTCCCTCCTGTGGGGAGTGGAACACCTTTGTGGAGGAAATAATCCAAAAAGAAGAACCTGGAAAAGGAAGCTGGAAACCGCAGGGCTCGGGGACCAAAAAAGCCAGCGCCCCAAAGAAAATAGCCGAAGTCAACTTTGAGGAGCAGCCTCGCTGGATCACTTCCGATCCAGAACTGGATCGGGTGCTGGGTGGTGGCATTGTCTCGGGTTCACTAGTGCTGATTGGTGGCGAACCCGGAATTGGGAAATCCACCCTCATGCTTCAGATCGCCTTGACATTAAAAGGAAAGAAAGTGCTTTACGTATCTGGAGAGGAAAGTGAAGCACAAATCAAAATGCGGGCAGATCGAATGTCCGCCAAAAACCCGGATTGCTATGTGCTTTCTGAAACGAATACCCAGCAGATTTTTCAGCAAATCGAGGCGCTCAACCCAGACTTTTTGGTCATCGACTCCATCCAAACGCTCCACAGTCAATACGTAGAATCTGCAGCTGGATCGGTTTCTCAGGTACGCGAATGCACGGCAGAACTGATGAAGTTTGCCAAGGAAACAGGCACCCCTGTGTTTCTAATTGGCCACATCACCAAAGATGGATCCATTGCTGGGCCTAAGGTACTGGAGCATATGGTGGATACCGTATTGCAGTTTGAAGGGGATCGCCACTTGACCTATCGCATCTTGCGAACCTCCAAAAACAGATTTGGCTCCACCCACGAACTCGGCATTTATGAAATGCGTGCAGAGGGATTGAGAGCTGTTTCCAATCCCTCGGAAATTCTCCTTACACAACGAGAGGAGGTGCTCAACGGCGTAGCGATCGGCGCGATGCTAGAGGGTAACCGTCCCCTGTTGATTGAGATTCAGTCCCTGGTGAGCCCAGCTACCTACGGCACTCCTCAGCGAAGTAGTACGGGACACGATGCAAAGCGCCTCAACATGCTTTTGGCGGTACTGGAAAAACGGGGAGGCATGCGCCTCGGACAGCAAGATGTGTTTTTGAATGTGGCAGGAGGCCTGCGGGTGGATGATCCTGGACTAGACTTGGCTGTCTGCGCCTCACTGATTTCGAGTTATGAGGATACCCCTGTCTCTGAGCAAATTTGCTTTGCTGGCGAAGTAGGCCTGGGCGGGGAAATTCGTGCGGTGTCTCGTATTGAAAATCGCATCGCCGAAGCAGAGAAGCTGGGATTCAAAAAAATAATGGTTTCGAAGTATGCCGTCAAAGGAATGGATTTGAGCAAGTATAAAATTCAGATTGTCCAGGTGAGCAAGTTGGAGGAGATGTATCAGTTGATTTTTTAACTGTTTTTAATTTAGGGCAGAAATTATAAAATGGATCAACATTCTCCTTCGAAAAATTGGCCCCTAGTTTCAGGACTTATCCTTTTGGTCCTAGGTACTGGTCCCTTAGTTTTTGTTATGCTTGCTGCCAAGTTGGGTTTTGGCAAAGACCCAAATCCAAACCCAATCCTTCATGGAATGCTTGCGGGGCTCACTTTTTATCCTTCTTTAGGCTTGTTGATCTGGGGCCTCTACCGAAAGAGGGCCAACAAAAAGTAGTTCAAAAAACAGGAAAGGATTGAGTTTTGGCAATTTTCATCCAGTTTGTGCAACTTACAGGCTCAAACCTTCTGCCCATGAAAGCCCTTTTGACTATCGGACTCCTCGTACTATCAAATACGTTTATGACATTAGCCTGGTACGGACATTTGAAGTTTGCAGAATGGAAATGGTTTAGCAAACTTGGACTGATTTCCGTCATTTTGATTAGCTGGGGTATAGCCTTGTTTGAATACCTATTTCAGGTTCCTGCCAATAAAATGGGGTATATCGGAAATGGAGGCCCCTTTTCATTGGTCCAACTCAAGGTGATTCAAGAAGTCATTACTCTACTTGTCTTTATGGGGTTCACACTTGCGGTCTTCAAAACCGAAACATTCAAAATCAATCACTTGATTGCTGCAATTTTCTTGGTATTGGCAGTTTATTTTATGTTTAAAAAATAATTCTTCTCCTCACGCTTTATGTCCCTTACTAACCCAATCCCCGACCAATCCCTAGACCCCAAAGATTGGGAGGCGATGCGTCGCCTTGGCCATCAGATGGTCGACGACCTCATTGACTACTGGGCAGGTATCCGGGAACAAAAAATTTGGAGACCCATCCCAGATGAGGTCAAAGTTGCGTTGGATCAACCTATTCCTGAACAGGGTCAATCTCCTGAAGAGGTGTATCGGGAGTTTAAGGAATATATTTTTCCCTACAATAAAGGAAATGTACACCCCCGATTTTTTGCTTGGATCCAAGGTACGGGAACACCCATGGGGAGCTTTGCCGACTTGCTAGCTTCGGGGATGAATCCCAATACTGCCATTGGTGAGCATTCGGCCATGTATGTGGATCGTCAGGTAGTCAACTGGTGTAAGCAGCTGATGAACTTTCCTGGCAATGCCTCAGGAATATTGGTCAGTGGAGGTTCCATGGCCAATATAACGGCTCTTACTGTTGCTAGAAATTCATTTGGGGAAGAAAAAATTCGGCAAAGAGGACTCAAAGCGGCTTCCGCGCAACTTTTGATTTATTGTTCGGTAGAAACGCACTCTTGCGTTCAAAAGGCCGCAGAAATCATCGGAATAGGGACGGATGGGGTTCGAAAAATTCAAGTGAATGAACAGTTTCAGCTTGATCCTGCTGCCCTTAGAACTCAAATTGAAGCGGACTTAAAGGCAGGCTTCCTTCCGTTCTGTGTGGTAGCTACTGCTGGCACGGTCAATACGGGAGCCATCGACCCGATGGAGGAATTGCTAGAAATTTCCAAAGAATATGGACTTTGGTTCCATGTGGATGGGGCTTATGGGGCCTTGGCGAAGCTTGACCCGATCTACGCTCCTGCCTTGAAAGCGATCGAAGAAGCCGACAGCTTGGCTTTTGACCTACATAAGTGGCTGTATGTACCCTACGAAGTAGGTTGCACCCTGATCCGTGATGCAAACAAACACCGCGATGCCTTTGCCATTACGCCCAATTACCTGTTGCGGGAGGAGCGAGGTCTTTCTGGAGGATTGGACTCCATCAACAACTATGGATTTGAGCTTTCGCGTGGTTTCAAAGCCTTGAAAGTATGGATGTCTCTCAAAGAGCATGGAAGAGCAAAGTATGCAGCGATGATTGCTCAAAATAACCGACATGCAGCATACCTGGCGGAATTGGTAGGACAACATCCCAATTTGGAATTGATGGCCCCAGTATCCATGAGCATTACCTGCTTTCGAATGGTTTGCCCTGGGTTGGGAGAGGAAGCACTTCGCGAACTTAATCGGGAAATTCTCCTTTGTCTTCAGGAGGAAGGGATTGCCTCGCCTAGTTCAACGATTTTGAATGGAAAATATACCTTGAGAGTGGCGAACACCAACCAACGCACACGCAAAGAAGATATGGAGCTGTTGATACGGGAGGTGCTTCGTATAGGGACGCAACTAATTGCACAAGAATAAACCCTATTTGGCTCAATTTTCGTTAAGGTTTATTATATACGACTTAACTCAACCAGCTATGCGAAAAATGCTCTTTTTTTCAATGATTTTTATCAGCCTATTCCTAGGTGCGAATTCTACGCAGGCGCAGGAACTTGGCTTACGTTTTGGACACATCAACGGCAACAATGTGGCTCTAGATGGGATTTTCTCTACAGGAGAATTTAGTCGAGTACACGGCAATCTAAGTTTTGGACAGGATGGCCTTGGATTGGATGCCCTCTGGAATCCGATTTACGATGACATCGAGGATACTGATTTCAAGTGGTATGCAGGATTTGGACCTTCGGTATACCTTTCAGATGATTTTAGGCTCGGAGGTGCAGGTGAAGTAGGCGTTGAATACGCCTTTTCAGAAGTTCCCATTACCCTAGGACTAGATTTTAGGCCCTACTTGTTTTTGGTGGAGGTTACCGAATTCAGAGCTGGCTTTGGATTCAATGCCCGTTGGAGATTAAATTAATTCTTCCCCTTTAGATTGAAAACCCGCCTAGGATTAGGCGGGTTTTTTTATCCTTTAAAATTCAACAATTAATCCAATGGTAGGGAGTAAAGTTCCTGCAGGATTTGTAATTGATTTGAGTTGGTATCGGCTTGGGTCTGTCGAGTTAACCGTCAGGTTGCCTTGTGCATCTCGGACTGGGACCACGAGTGGGGGCTGTTGAGCCTGAAAGTTGTAGGCGTTCTGGATGTCAAAGTACCAATTCAGGCTCCAGCGGTCAAAGAAATACTTTTTATCCACTCGAATGTCCAGTTGATGAAAAGGCTTGAGACGGACACCATTGATTCGTGAAAAATCTAGGATGGCTGCATTTCGGAGGTCCCAGTTGCTGCGAAGGCTGGAGGCATTCAAGTCAGCAGGCGTATAGGGCGTTCCACCCAAAAAGCGCCATCTTCCACCCATCTCCCAGTTTTTTCCAAAGCGCTTCCCTGCTGTAAGGCTCACTATAAAACCATTGTCCCAGGACGAAGGAATCATGCCTTCCGAGTTGGGGTTGGTAAACTCGGAGCGTACCAGGGTTAAGGAGGCTATTCCATAGAAATTATTGTAAAGGCGCTGCTGCGCCAAAAACTCCAACCCATAAGCTCTTCCTGTGGAATTTGAGAGGACTGGTTCATTGCCGATGGCACCGAAGTCTGCGCCTAGGTTAGCCAAAGAAATGCCATTCCGGATAGAGGTCGGGTAGTTGCTATAGCGCTTGTAAAATGCTTCTGCAGTAAACCGCCTTGCTTTTTCAGGTATCTGGTATTCGATTCCCCCAATCAATTGCGCATTTCTAATAAAGCGCACATCAGAATCTTGATTCACAAAAGCACCTGCCGAATCTTGGTAACCAAGAATAGTATAGGCAGGCCGCTGGTAGTAGATGCCGGCATTGGCAGTGGCAAAAAGATTGGATTTCAGTTGGTAGGAAACCGAGAACCGGGGGCTTAGCTGGTTGAAGGGGTTGGATGCAGTCTTGGCAAAGTCAGAACCGTCCATCCGGATTCCTCCACTGAGCAGGAGTCGTTCCCCGAGCCAATTTTTAGTTCCTGATACAAAAGCTCCATAACTCTTGTAGTTGGAGATAGATAAGATGTCGATAGTACCTCCTGTTTGGGAGAGGACGGCTCGGTCAAAGTTGTCAATCAAGTACCTTGAGTATTCCAGGTTGACCCCGTATTTTAAACTATAACCCTTCCCGAAAATACTGTTCTCGGCACGAAACTTATTCTCAGACTCCTGGGAGCGGTACCTGAAAAGTAGGTTTTTCTCGTCTCCTTCCTGATTTCCAGCATATTTGTAGGATTCGTTGTTGAGCATGTTCCGGCTCAGCACAAAGGTCCAAAAGCCGTTATCGCGAAAGCGTTTTAGCTTAGCCCCCGTAGTGTAATTCCATTGGGTTTGTACTGGCAATACATTGAGTAGGTAAAGGCGATCATCTTTTTCTTCCTGAGTTTCTTCCTCAGGAGCATCTTCGTTCAGCACAAATTGGTCGATGGCGCCAATGCCGATAAAGGTTAATTCTGTTTTCTCGTTGATTTTGGTGGTAGTTTTTACCTGAAAATCGTTGAAAGTAGGAAGAAATGGGAGGTTGAGTAAACGAAATAAGCCTTGCAAATAAGACCTTCTAGCCGATAGAATATAGGTTGATTTAGGAGAAAGAGGACCTTCGTTGGAAATTGTGAGTTCGGAAGCACCCACCGTTAGCTGAGTGGCCATGCGGTCTCTTCTTCCTTCCTTCAGTTGGAATTCGAAAAAAGAGCTTAGCCCATTCATGCGATTGGCGGGAAACCCGCCCGTGATGAGGTCTACATTTTTAATCAGGTTGACGTTCAAGATTCCTGCTGGTCCTCCAGAGGACCCTTGGGTAGCGAAGTGGTTGATGACTGGCACTTCGATTTCGTCAACGAAAAAGCGGTTTTCGTTTGGTGCTCCGCCACGAATTAAGATGTCGTTTCGGAAGCTAGGTGTGCTTGCCACACCAGGAAGGGATTGGATTACCCGAGAGATATCCCGATTTCCCCCTGGATAGCGCTCGATTTCGTTGGTATTAAGTTTTCGTACTGATAGCGGCGTTTCTTCCGAACGGGTAAATTCACTACTGACCACCACTTCATTGAGTTCGGATGGATCTTCAGTTAGGGAAAAATCCAGTTGAATAGGCTTAGCCAAACTCACTTGAACTTCAAATGCGGTCGATGATTTATAGCCAACATAGCTTGCTCGCACATTGTAAAGTCCTGCAGGGATGTTACTGATTTCGTAGAAGCCGTCTTCGTTAGTGATGGCGCCAAGGGCTGTATTGAGTAGCAGCACATTAGCAAAGGCTACGGGCTGGTTGTTGATGGAATTGGTGATTTTTCCTCGGATTATACCCTGTCCCATACTGGTTAGGGAAAATAAAAAGAGGAGTCCAAATAGACCGATGATTCGCATGATGTGGTGTGGGGTAGTGCTTCAAATGGCTTGGTGGAATGGGCTTGGAAATTTAAGCCCCTTGTTTTTCTTTCACTCTCCAGAGACGCCACCAAGGCGTTCCGGGGGAGTCGTGGTGTTCAAAGTGGTATCCAAAAAAGTAACAACTGATAAAAGCCCAAAGATGGTTTTTGGACTGTGAGTTCGAATGGTGCGCGTTAGTCTCTTCTCCCATGTGAGGAAGATAAGTGCCAAAATAAAAGAGTTGCAGCGTAGAAAGCCCAGCAGGAACCATCCAAAAGAGAATCAAGTTTTCGGTGGGAAGAACGAGCTTGAGGAGGTTGAAGGTAATTGCCATGAGGAGAAACTGCCAAATGGTAAGGTACTGCAGGATAAAGCTGAGGTACCAGCGGAAAAACTTGCCAGAGGCATGGTAATCCGGATCCTTGTCCGTAGCCACGTAGCGGTGGTGTTCGTGGTGCTTTGGAAACAGTTTCCAGTAGAAGTTGTAGGAAAATAAGATCGCGGCGATCCAGCCAGTCACATGGTTTGCCTTTTTATTGCTAGAAACAATGCCGTGCATCGCATCGTGTGCCGTGATAAAAAGCCCAGTGTAAAGATGCGTTTGGACAAGAATGGCCAAGTAGGTCAAGGGATTTTCCCAGGTAAACTCCCAGGTCAGGAGGAAGGCCAAAGCTAGTCCCCAGGTAAGAATAACTCCCCAACCAATCAAAAGACCTTTTGGGTCTATGGAATGTACTGTGGTTTTAGCCTCCATAATGTGGAGATTAGAAGGTTAAAATACGCTCCCGAACCTGCTCCATGAGCCACATAGGCGTGGAGGTAGCTCCGCAGATGCCTACACTGTCGCCAGGGTTAAACCAGACTGCTTCAATTTGATCGGGATTGGAAACAAAAAAAGTATGCTCATTTTTTTCCTTGCAGACATTGTAGAGCACTTTTCCATTGGAGGATTTGGTGCCACTTACAAAAACAATTTTGTCAAACTTTTCGGCAAAGCTCCGGAGTTCCTTGTCTCGGTTAGACACTTGTCGACAGATGGTATCGTTGGTATTTACGGTGATTCCGTTTTCACGTAATATTTCGTTGATTTCGTAAAACTTATCCGTGCTCTTCGTGGTCTGACTATACAGGGTGATGTTTTTGGGAAGGTTTGGGATATCCAATTCCGAAATGTCTTGGAATACCACCGCTTTGTTATTGGTCTGACCCAAAAGCCCTATTACTTCCGCATGTCCATGCTTGCCATAGATGTAGATATTGTCTTCCTTATCAAAGGAATTCTTAATGCGGTTTTGAAGTTTGAGTACCACCGGACAGCTCGCGTCTATCAAGGTGAGGTTATTTTTGATCGATAGCTCGTAGGTAGAGGGAGGCTCACCGTGTGCACGGATCAGTACCTTTTCGTCAGTGAGCCCATGCAAGTCACCATGGTCAATAATCTTGAGTCCCTTTCGGGTCAAGCGGCTAACTTCTTCGTCGTTGTGCACGATGTCACCCAGGCAATAGAGATAGCCTTGCTCCTCTAGGATTTCTTCCGCCATTTCAATGGCGTAGACTACCCCAAAGCAAAAGCCCGAATGATCATCTATTTGAACCCTTAGGTGTTTCATGCTCATATTAACCACGATTTGGTAAAATTGTTTGCCTAGTTCTAAGCCACTCAAAGAAGCTAATATTCATCAAAAATAGAATCAAGGAATAAATCAAGTCTTCAATGGGCACCGTCCAAATCCGAATCCCTAGATTTTCTGTATTGTTGTAGATTACGACGGGCTCTTCAGTAAGTCCTCCCGTAAGGACACCGTTGCAAATCATCAGTGGAATAAGATGCACGAGGTAGGCGAAAATAAAGCGGCCTAGGTATTTTTCTTTGAAAATCAGGTAGTGGATTACAAGCGTAAGTGCCCCTACCAAAAAGTTGACCGAAGTGTACCATTTGTCCAGGTGGAGTATGCTCATTACTAGTAGAAATGGCGCCAAAATCCAAACAAAATACTTTGCGAAGGGAAGAAAATGATCTTTTGGGAAGAAGTAGATCAATACTTCATAAATGAATACGGATGAAAAAGGGACAATAAAAAAAAATAGCCACTCTTCAATCGGGAGGTCCAGGAAAAATAATCCTAGCACATACCTCGAGTTAAATTCCCATACGCCTAGGTTGGTAAACCAGATGTCCCAAACAATAAAGAAAGCCGCAGTTCCAAGCATTCCAGGAAACAAGTATTTCCATTGGCTGGCATAACGAATGCGGTGCTCAAAGGATTGTGCAAGCGGATAGCTGATTGCAAAGAGCAGGACGCCTAGGTAGAGGTACTTTTCCATTAGGAGAATCCCAATTTATTTTCCACATAGCTTCCAAAAAGGAGCGTCAGCTTTTTTGCATTGGGAATGCGTACGCGTTCCTGAGTAATGGTCTCTGGGGGTAGCTTTTTGATTTTATCAAATAGCTTCTGGTAGTACAAGTATGCCACCTTGACTCCAAGTTTGGCTCCTGCTGGGAGGCCAGCAATCCCAATCAAGGAATCGTCGAAGTCCTTTTGGATATCCTCTTCAATGAGTGTTTTGACGGAGGTGTCGAAGCGATTGAAATCAACTCCGGGGAAATACACCCTACCCCGTTCCTCGTAATCGCTTTTGATGTCTCGAAGGAAGTTTACTTTTTGAAAAGCAGCTCCCAATTTACAGGCAGGTTCTCTCAGCCGCTGGTATTCAGAGTCATCTCCTTTGCAAAAAACCTTCAAACACATCAGCCCTACGACTTCAGCCGAGCCATAAATGTACTCGTGGTAGCGGGAGTCGTTGTAGGTTTTGAAGTCCAAATCCATCGCCATGGAATGCAAAAATGCTTCAATAAGCTCTAAATCAATTTTATATTGGTTGACAATCAGCTGAAAAGCATGAAGCACTGGATTCAGTGAAATCTTGGATTCGATGGCCTCGTACGTATCTTTTTTAAAGCGGTCTAAAAGTGCTTGTTTGTCCTGATCATGAAATGTATCTACAATTTCATCTGCATAGCGTACAAAACCATAGATGGCATAGACGGGAAGATGAAATTCTTTCGCTAAGGTTTTTATTCCCAAAGTAAAGCTAGTGCTATAGCGCTCGGTGATGAGTTTGCTGCACTCCAAGGTAGTTTGGTTATAAAGAGAAATAGCGTCCATCTACGTAATATACCACTTTGTTTACAAATTGTTTTCTTTCATCACCTCTTTAGCCACTACATGACCTGAAATTAAGGAGGGGGGTACCCCTGGCCCTGGCACAGTCAATTGGCCTGTATAATACAAGTTGCTTACCTTTTTGCTTTTCAGACTCGGTTTCAAAATGGCCGTTTGCAGGAGGGTATTGGCCAATCCATATGCATTGCCTTTAAAAGCATGGTAGTCTGACTTGAAATCATTGTGGGCATAGGATCGTTTGTAGACGATATGCGAACGGATCTCCTGACCCGTGATTTTTTCCAAACGATCTAGGATTATATGGAAGTATTTTTCGCGCATCTCCTCTGTGTCTTCCAAATCAGGAGCGAGTGGAATGAGGAGAAACAGGTTTTCCATTCCTTCCGGAGCGACCGTAGGGTCGGTGATGGAAGGGACAGAAGCATAGAATAGTGGTTTTTCAGGCCATCTTGGATTCGTGTAGATGGCATCGGCATGAGGGCCAAGTGGCTCATCAAAGAATAAGTTGTGATGCCTTAGATTTTTTAAGCGCTTGTTGACCCCAAGGTAAAAAAGCAAGCTCGAAGGGGCCATCACCCGCTTGTTCCAATAGTCTTCGGTATAGTTGCTGTAGGCAGGTTCGAGGAGGTGCTTATCCACATGCTGGTAATCTGCTCCTGCTACGATGATGTCTGCCTGAATAGTTTCTCCTGAACTGAGTTTAAGTTGCTGAGCCTTGCCATTGACAACCTCAATTTTTTCCACTTCAGCGTTGTATTTGAACTGTACACCTTTTTCTTCCGCCAAGGCAACCATTCCTTTGATAATCTCATGCATGCCTTTCTTGGGATACCAGGTACCTAGCGCAATGTCTGCATAGTTCATCAAGCTGTATAGTGCAGGGATGTTGTTAGCAGTTTCTCCGAGAAAAAGTACCGGGAACTCCATTAAGCGCACAATTTTGTCATGCGAAAAATAGCTGCGCACATGCTTGGACATGGACTGGAAGATGTCCATTCGAATCATGTCCAAGAGCAGGCGAGGAGAGGTAAATTCGAATAAAGACCTGCTTGGCCGGTGCACGAGGTCGTGAATTCCCACTTCATACTTGTATTTGGCTTGGGCAAGAAACTTATCCAAGTTGGCAGCTGCTCCTGGCTCAATGCCTTCGAGCATGGCTCTGAATTCGTTTAGATCGGCAGGGATGTCGAGCGTATCCTGTTCACCATAGATGACGGCATAGGAAGGATCCAAGCGGATCAGGTCGTAATAGTCCGAGGGCTTCTTGCCAAAATTGGCAAAGTAGCTTTCAAAGACATCAGGCATCCAGTACCAGCTGGGGCCCATATCAAAAACAAAACCCTGGTGTTCGAACTTTCTCGCTCTGCCACCAGGGGAATTATTTTTTTCAAGTAAGGTAACCGTGCAGTTGCCCTTATCTGCCAGGTGAGTAGCTGCGGAAAGGCCGGCAAAGCCGGATCCAATCACTACCACATGTTTTTTTGACATAAAATTAATTTTTGTGCTTGTAGACCATGAGGTCTTCTTTCAATAGCTTACGAGCAATATGGATTCTATTTTTGACAGTACCAATAGGAATTTGCAGCTTTTCAGCAATTTCATGGTACTTAAATCCTCTAAAGTGCATTAAAAAAGGAGTTCGGTATACTTCATCCAACTTTTGTATTGCCTCCTGGATGTCATCCATGGTAAAGTTACCAAAGACACCATTGTCAATCAACGCATCACTGGAATTGATGTAGTGGAGGTTATCCGTAGTATCTACAAAAGTGCCTCTTCGTACCATCCGCTGGTAGTTGGTTATGAAGGTATTCTTCATAATCGTGTACAACCATGCTTTAAGGTTGGTGCCTTCCGTAAACTTGTCCTTGTTGGTGAAGGCTTTTACCATCGTGTCCTGCAAGAGGTCATTGGCGTCGTCTACATCACGGGTGAGCTTCATGGCAAAAGGCTTCAATGAACTCGAAAGCTTTTGAAGAGAGTAGCTAAATTCTAGAGTAGTCATGGCGATGGCGTTTTGTTTAATCAAATCTAGTAACGATTAAACAAAAACCAAGCTTTTTGTGGAATAAAAAATAAAAAAGATTAAACAGAAATAAGTGTTGACTCTAATAAAATTAAAAAAAGAGCCCTAGCGATGAAATAGGGCTCTTTTTACGAAAACAATTTTGTTTAATTGATCCGGAAAAATGTTTAACTATTTCTCCTGAAACACAGGATCAAGTTCTTCCAACAGGTCTTTGATGTCTCGGATGTAACTCATCTGTACGACGTTGGTAGGGAAAGTTAGGTCTTGGCCGAGCACTTGGTAGCCTGTAACTAGGATTTGAGCTTGACCAAAGCGTTCCGAAAGTGCATCGATGTACTCTTGAACATATTCCGAGGATGGCGAAGTGGTGATGACTGTCAATAAGTACTCGGGTTGATGTAATTTGTACACAGCAAGAAGGTCGTCATTGGGCGTACTTTGACCCAAATAGATGACCTTGTGCCCTTTGGATTTGATTAGATAGCTGGCAAAAAGAATTGAGATTTCATGTAATTCTCCTTCTGGTAGGAAAAGCAAGAATTTTTTTCCGCCGCGTTGCGGGATTTGCCCATCGATGGCTACAATTAACTTTTGACGTACCAGATTGGAAATAAAATGCTCTTGGGCGGGATTGATGGCTCCAGTCTGCCATAGTACCCCAATTTTAGACATAAATGGGTAAATGATGTTGAGCATTGTTTGCTCAAAACCTAATTTAAGGATATTGGTACTCAATATTTTGTCAAATCGCTCCTCATCCATCTCAATCATGCAGATCGTTAAAGCATGAATCTGATCGTCATGCGTTAAGGACCTTTCAGTGAGTTTCATGACTTCCTCACGCAATTCGTTGGAGGTCATAGATGCGATCTTGCTGATTTTAACCCCATTGTCATTGAGCAAGGCCACATTTAATATCAGCTTTAAGTCGTCATCGTCATAAAACCGGATATTGGTATCCGTCCGTTTGGGTTGCAACAAGTTATAGCGCTGTTCCCAAATCCGAAGCGTATGGGCTTTGATTCCAGATAGCTGTTCAAGATCTTTAATTGAATACGTGCTCACTTTTCCTTTTCGTTAAAGAATTCTTTAGGGACTACAAATAAACCAAAAGAGACGGCATCGTCTTTCTTGTTTGTTTTGTGGTGCGCCTGGTGCGCCCTGTAGATCCCTTTTAGAAAAGGATGGTTAGGCTTTCCAAACCAGGTCAGTCTTCGGTGTACCAATACATCATGAAGCACAAAGTACAACATGCCATATAAGCTAATGCCAATTCCCATCCAAAAGCGGTAGTCCAAGGTCTCTACACCGAGAAAGATCAAGAGCACTGCAATGCTTCCGAATAAAAGGGAAAACAAGTCGTTCCATTCAAAGAAAGACTTGGAATGTTGATGGTGAGTCTTGTGAATCATCCACAAGGGACCATGCATCACATACTTATGGATAAACCATCCAGATAATTCCATGGCAGCAAATCCAAGAGCGATATAGATGATAGACAACAACATGCAAGTGGTAACTCTTTAGGTCTGAGATTTGTTATTTATTTTCTAGGTATCTGTAAGTTTAAATGGGGATAGTTGTCAACAGACAAATGTTCTAAGTATTCCTCGTTAGCATGTAGGCTTCTCCCTTGTTTCCATTTAGTACCAGTTCATAACGATGAATTACCCGTTTATCTACGATTTTTACTACAAAGAAATGAGTTAAGTCAGGACTGTAAAATTCAAAACTGTAAAAAACAGAATCCAAATAAGTAACAAAAAGGTAGCTAGGGGATTAGATTTTTCAAATTTAGCTTTTCTCCAGATTAGTTGAATCAAGAATGAGACGCCAAACCAGCCTAGGTAATTGCTAAGAGGAATAATTTCCCACTTCCAGGCCCAAAAATTCAGAGAAACTGCGACCGGTTCTAGGATGAAATCCAAAGCGGTCATTGCTGCTGCACCCAAAAATGCGGCATACCAATCGTTTGGAATCTTGTGAAAAACCGATCCAGTGAGGTAGCTGAGGACAAACCAGTTGACACCGATCACTAAAGGAACTTCCCAGAGCATCACACCCAAGGTTGGCCCATAGACGTAATCTCCGTACAAATAGCCAGTATGAATCCCGATTAATTCAGATCCAAACCCGATCCAAAATGCGGCGGCTCCAAAAATCGGAAAGGCATCGGTCCAACCTCGGTGGTATACCAAAATAAGAACCATCGTGGCTAACAGATGAAAAGGAGTCAACCTCAAAAATAAGTCTCGGTACTCGGGCAGGCTGAGGCCAATTGCCCCCACCAGATGCAATGCAACCAAGATAATTTTCCCAATCCACACCTTTGAGTGTTGTGTATTTCCTTCGTGGGCAGCGAGTGTTGGCATAGTTGAGGGACCTTGAGCGGTATTCTGTTTGGGATTTCTAACTTTGTTCCTTCACAATTGTTCTCTACAAAAGTAAGTAAAACCCTTTTCTTGACTGATGATCCTTTACAATATTACCTTTAATCTTAGCCCAGCCATCGAAGAAGACTTTATCTCTTGGATGAAAACTACCCATATCCCCGAGGTGTTGGCTACAGGGATCTTCCACCACCATGTTTTTTACCGATTGGTTCACCATTCCGAGGATGGCTCTGTCAATTATTGCATTCAATACTTTACGGAGTCCATGGAGCGGATGCTGCAATACGAACGAATCCATGCTCCATCCTTGCGAGCAAAAACGCAAGAGCGCTATCAAGATCAAGCGGTTGCTTTTCGTACCTTGTTGGAAACGATTTAAGCCATGAACAAGTATCTCAAACTATTTATCAGTCTTTTGCTTCCTCAAATTGCGGGAGGTCTAGGTGCATTTTTTACCCTGAGCTCTGTACAGTCCTGGTACTTGACACTCAATAAACCTTCCTGGAATCCACCCAGCTGGCTTTTTGGACCTGTATGGACCACCCTCTATGTCTTGATGGGCATTGCCTGCTTTCTAATCTGGAAGAGCGAGCACCCTCGCAAAAAGCAGGTATTGACCCTGTACTTTCTTCAACTGTTTCTCAACTTTCTCTGGTCACCTGCATTTTTTGGAGCTCAAAATCCCATGCTAGGGATGTTGGTGATTGTCCCGATGTGGGCGGCCATTCTAGGTTGCATTTTCCTCTTCCGCAAAATCAATAGGTGGGCAGCCGTCTTGATGATTCCCTACCTCCTTTGGGTAAGCTTTGCCACGGTATTGAATGCGACCATCTGGTACCTCAACCCATAAAAAAGCCAATCAGCATTGCTGATTGGCTTTTTTATGGATTAAATGCTTTGTTTCAATCTGAAACCAAGCGTTGAAGTTCGGGAAAGTCTGCTGTCGACCGTGGTCTGTCAACCGTTGACAAAAACTTCCTGTTACTCCTTCACCGAGGTAGTCACCTTTGGCACCTCCTTGGTCCATTGGCTTGGATCAAGTTTGCGTGGTGTAGGTAATATTTCATCCAAAGTGTTTCCATCGTACACACGACCATCCTTCACCACGTGGGTGATGCTGTTGGTGTTTCGGATGTTCTCCAAAGGATTTTTATCTAGGATGACCAAATCAGCCAGTTTTCCAACTTCAATACTTCCCAGTTCCTTGTCCAAACCAAGGGATTCTGCTCCTAAGATGGTAGCGACTTTGAGTGCATCCATGGCACGCATGTCTCCGCTTGCGATGGACCAAAGCTCCCAATGATAACCCAATCCTTGCAGCTGTCCGTGGGAACCAACCCCAGCTAGACCGCCTTGCTTGATGATGGAATTGACTCCTTGTGCATGCTTTTGGAAGACATGGTCTTCTGGTGCAAACCAACCTCCTAGTCCGCCTACTCGTCTACGTGCTTTTTCATTCAGCTCGTTGAACGGGGTAAATCGGTTGAGCTTCACGTCGTGAAGTGGACTTTCGGTGGTGTAGTAGTAGTTTTCTGCCCAAGGGCCACCGTAGGCCACCAATAAGGTTGGAGTGTATGCCATCTTGCTTTTAGCGATCGTTTGTGTCACGTCGCTGTACAGAGGAAATACTGGGATGGAGTGCTCGTGACCTGGATAGCCATCAAACAACTGGGTCATGTTGAGCTTGTAGTCCAAACCTCCCTCGGTGGTTGGCATCAACTGCTGCTCTTTTGCAGCCATGATCACCCACTGTCGGTGCTGTCTGTTTCCTACCAAGTACATTTTGATGTACTGGGTATTGTAGTATTTGCTGTACTGCTTGAGCACGGACTTTGTTTGCTCCAGAGACTTCAAGTTGTACATCCAATACCCCACTCCAGGGCCTGTGGAGTACACTCTTGGACCAGGAACTACCCCTGCTTCCACCATGTCGCCATAGGTAAGTACGTCGGTAGTGGCAGTTTGAGGATCTCTCGTAGTGGTCACGCCATAGGCCAGGTTGGCGGCATAGATCCACACGGAGTTTTTATGCAATCCCCAAGTGGGCCACATGTGTGCGTGGGTATCGATAAATCCAGGGGTAATGGTTTTGCCAGTGGCATCGATTACCTGTGCTCCTGTACCATCTAAGGTACCGGTTTTGCCGACGGCCTTGATGCGGTTATTCTCAATCAAGATGTCTCCTTGCTCGATGACCTCGTCCCCTTTCATAGTGAGGATGCGGGCATTTTTGAGTAAAATACTTCCCTTTGGCATGTCCTTGGCAAAGAATACCTTCACCTGATGCTCCATTGGGCTGTAGGTTTCTTTCTTTTTGAGGTCAGCCTTGTGGAGGCTGTCTGCTTTAAATTTCTCCTTATCCGCCTTGAATAGGGAATCGATTCGCTTCTTGTCGGCCTTGGCCAAGGAATCCGCCAATTTAACAGCCGCTTCCCCTTTTGCTTTCAAGGTGCTCACGCTGTCTGCATCAAAGCGAATCTTTTCTTTCTTGGCGGTCTTCACGGAGTCCTCCACAAATTCTGCTCTAGCCAAGTCATATACCCAGTGTCCATTTCCTAGGGACCAGTGTACTTTCTTGCCATTGGCTTCCCAGTAAGGCCATTCTCCTCCGATTTCCGTCAGTTGACGGGATGGGAAGCTACTAGCACTTGGCTCAGATACATTGATTGTTGGGGTTTTACCCGCAGTAGGAATGGTGACTACATATACATTGTTGTTGATTTGTGCCAAGGCTTGGTTGCCTACAGGTGCCATGTAAATGGTGCTTGCGCTGGCTGGCATCAGGTTGGGTTCACGGGAATTGGATCCTTCAGGGAGCATGCAGTAGTTGACTGCATCTGCATTCGAAAATGCCTTGCCCATTACGTAACGCACATCTTGGCTATGTCCATGTCCTGCATGATCTGGATCGGCAGCCGAGCCAAAAGGAGTGATGCCGGTGATGCGTGCATGAATTTTCTCATCCGTTCCATCCCACTTCACACTAAGAAGAGCTCCACCACCACCGTTGAGGAAGATCCTGCTTGTATCCTGGGTAAAGTGCGCATTGCCATAATTGCCGGCATCCATGATTTTGCGGAACGTACCTCCGCTGGCAGGGATCCATACCAATTCACCTTCAGCACCATCCACAAAAGGACCTTCTGCTTCAATCAAGGCTCTTTTTGGCCCTTTAAATACAAGAATTCTATTTTTTGGTCCCCAAACTGGGCCAGAATAGTAGGCATATTCGTTAGAAACCTTGCTTACTACACCCTTATCTCCGAGTGTAGCTTTGTAGAGGCTGCCTCCATTTTTTTCTTCCCAAGTCACAAAAGCCAATTGGGTGCCCTCTGGATTCCAGGTAGGCATGGCTTCAGTAAACTCATTTTTTGTCACTCGCTTAGGAGCCCCATTCGGGTAGTCCATTACATACAATCTGTTGAGCACGGTAAATGCCAATTTCTTTCCATCTGGAGAAGGTACGGCATCACGAATTTGAGTGGCTAGCTTGTGTGTGCTGTCTTTGATGGCGTAGTTGAAGTACAAGCGAGGGCCCATGGCTACGTTGACGTCTGCTTGGAAAGGGATCTCGGTGGCGGCAGTGCCATCTACAGGCATCTTCCAGATTTTTCCTCCATAGGAAGCCACTACAAACTTGCTGTCTGGGGTAAAGGCCATCGCAGGGAGTACGCCTTGAGGAGCGATGGACTCCTGCTCATCGCGCTGTACAGGGTAAGCTAGCCATTTTTCATCCCCATTCTTGAGATTGCGGATGACCAATCCGGTTTTGTCTTGCCATCTGGTACCATAGACCATCCAGTTGCCATCCTTACTTAAGGTAGGAGTAAATGCGGATCCGTAGCGAGAGGTGATGCTAGTGATTTTTCCCTTGTCAAAGTCATAATAACCGACCTGATACTGTGGAAGAAGGGCGTTGTAGTTCCAAGAACCCGTTCTCCAAGAGAAATACACCTTTTTGCCATCAGGGCTTACAAAAGGATCGATGGTTTTCATAGTAGCTGGGGCATCGTTGAGCTGTATGCCTCCGCCTCCATCGACATGGTACATCCACAACTTAGGCACTCTTCTGCCTTTGGAAACCACGATGTAGTCCCCGTCTGGAGTCCAGTGTGCACCTGGTACATCCCCGTTTTTGTCCTTTGTTACTTGTACGGTGTCTTTTTTGACTAGGTCGATGTACCAAAGGTTATCATTTCCGGCACGATCGGAAGTAAATAGAAGCTTGTTGCCATCCGGAGAATAGCGAGGATGGGTTTCATAGGCCATTCCTGAGGTGAAAGGCGTGGCTTTGCCCCCTTCGATAGGGAGGGTGTAGATATCCCCCATCAGGTCAAAGGCGATGGTTTTTCCATCTGGACTGATGTCCAAACTCATCCAGGTGCCTTCAGCAGTGGTGAAACTTACCTCACGTTCGGGCTTGAGGGGAAGGTCCTTGAATTTGGGATAACTCTTGAGTGAGTCTTTTTTGGTGCTATCCGATTGAATAGACTCGGTGCCTAGGTTGGGGAACAGAGACCCCGTTGTCTTAGGCATCCAGGCGGCCATACTTACCGTCGCCCCTAGGGCGAGAAGTAAGGCTGGATGGGTTATTTTTTTCATGTGGCTAAGATTCAAGCAGGTAATCTACAGTTAAGAATTGAATTTTTAAATGTGATGAACTGCAATTTTAACATAGGATAGGAATAAACTGGGATTATTGCTGATAATCCACAGTAGGTAATTGCCTTTGGTTAGCAACCAGTGCTCTCCAAATCTTCCTGCCTTCTTTTTGGCTTTTGGCTACGAAGCAGAGATACAGATTTAGGAAATAGAGAGCATAAAAAGGGGTTCTTAAACCGCATTCTGAAGCTTCCTAAAAGATGATTTCATTGCCAAGGAATAATCTACTATTTTGTATAGCTAAGAACTGCCACTACTTAAACTAACCAAAATCGATGCACTACCGCACCTTAGGAAAAACGGGTTTAGAGGTTTCCATCTTGGGATTTGGAGCTTCTCCACTGGGTAATGTTTTTGACCCAGTAGATGAAAAGGAAGGGATTTCCGCTGTTCACTTTGCTTTAGATCATGGGGTTAATTTTTTTGATGTAGCTCCGTTCTATGGGTTGACTTTGGCAGAAACTCGTCTTGGAAAAGCACTGGAAGGATCACGGAAAGAAATCATCCTCGCTAGCAAGTGTGGTCGCTACGATTTGCAGCATTTTGATTTTTCCAGAAATAGAATCATCTATAGCATTGAAGAATCCTTAGGTCGATTAAAAACGGATTACCTCGATCTTTTCCAATTGCATGATATCGAATTTGTAGACAAACAAATCATCCTTGAAGAAGCAGTTCCTGCCATGCTAGAGTTGGTAGCATCTGGCAAGGTTAGATATTGGGGCATTACTGGGTTACCCGTCCGCTACTTAGCGCACATTGCTAGAGAAACGAATCCCGACACCGTTCTTTCTTGGGCGCACTACAACCTGCTCGAAGACGAAATAAACGATGAACTAGTACCCCTTTCACGAGAAATGGGTTTTGGTTTGATGAATGCTGCACCGCTGTTGCAGCGTGTACTTTCAGACGGAACTTTGCCCCCATGGCACCGCTCCCCTCCTGAGGTAAAAGCAATGCAGCCGATTCTGTTGAACCTTTGCAATAGCTATGGGGTGCGGTTGAGTGATGTGGCTTTGCGCTATGCCATGAATCATCCCGATATCGCTACTACCCTTATTGGGATGTGCGAACTCGAGGTTGTCAAGCAGAATGTAGCTGCTTTGGATTTTAAAATACCGGAAGAACTGCTGCAGAAAATCGAGCGATTACTTGCTCCTGTGAAGAACAGGATGTGGTTTGAGGGTAAGGAAGAGAATAATTTGTAAAGCAAAAATAGAAAGTAGCGAATGGGAGTTGACTCTATTAGCAATCTCAACAAAAATTGAGGAAGAGGTACGGTAACTAGTCGCCAATAAGTTCAGTGTAATTCATTATTACTAAATGCTCTAAAAATAAATGAAAGCTCTTTTTCTTACCCAAGTTGGAAAATCTGAAGTCTTTGAAATTGACAAACCAATTCCCAAATCCGGCGAGGTCCTGCTTAAAGTAGAGATGGTTGGATTTTGTGGAGGGGATATGAATGGGTTCAAAGGCCTATTTCCCCTACAGGAATACCCCAACATCTTGGGACATGAGGTGGGGGCTGTGATCGAAGAGCTTGGAGCGGATGTCCCATCCCATCTTCGAATCGGCTCAAAGGTTACCCTGTACCCATACCTGGCGTGTGGCACTTGTGTGGCTTGTCGAAAAGGAAGTCCCAATGCCTGTAAAACGAATAAAACCATGGGGGTACGTCGCCCAGGCGCCATGACCCGCTATGTATGTGCTCCTTGGCAAGATCTTTTCGTCTCCGATCAGCTTAGCGCTCGAGAGCTTGCCCTTGCTGAGCCCTTGACTGTAGGATTCCATGCTGTAGCACGTGGACGGGTAGATTCCCAAGACCTTGTGGCTGTTTTAGGTTGCGGGATTGTGGGCCTTGGAGCAGTTGCTGCTGCAGTGAATCGACATGCCACTGTAATCGCAATAGACCTTGATGACGCTAAATTGGCAATTGCTCGAAAAATCGGAGTTTCAAATACCATCAACCCAAGTAAAGAAGACCTTCATCAGAGGCTGCAAGAAATCACGAATGGGGACGGCCCTGATGTCATTATTGAAGCAGTGGGCAGCCCCTCTACCTACCGAAGCGCGGTGGAAGAGGTCGCATTCTTAGGACGGGTGGTCTGCATTGGCTATGCCAAAGCTCCTGTGGAGTTTAACACCTCGCTCTTTGTCCAAAAGGAAATCGAAATTCTTGGATCTCGAAACTGTGTGGGTAAATCAGATTTTCCAGAAGTATTGGCCTATTTGGAAGCTAGAAAATTTCCAGTGGAGGAGGTGATTTCTAAAGTGATTTCCATTGATGAAGGACCCGAAACCTTGAAATCTTGGGCAGAAAACCCTCAAGGAATTATCAAAATTATGATTGATTTTAACCGATAAGAAATGATCAAATCTGCCGTTACCATTGCATTGGTTCCTCAGATCAAATTTGGGCCTTGGATTTTTTGGGAGGACTTGGAGCAAAGCATGGAAAAAGCTGCCGCCATGGGCTTTGATGGCATTGAGTTATTTACCCCTTCTGCTGATGCGATAGACCCAAATCAGCTGAACGTACTGGCACAAAAATTCAAGCTTCAAATCGCCGCTGTGGGTACGGGTGCGGGGAAAGTCATCCATGGTTTAACGTTGACTGACCCTAATCCAAAAATCCGAGAACAAGCGATTTCCTTTGTTTCAGAGATGATTTCCTTTGGAGCAAAGTTTGGTGCTCCAGCGATTATTGGTTCGATGCAAGGAAATGTACTCCCGAATGCCGATCGGGAAGAAACATTCACTTGGCTAGCGGAGGGATTGGAGCTTTTGGAACAAAAAGCAAAGGAAGCCGGCACTTTTCTGATCTATGAACCGCTCAATCGATACGAAACCAACTTGATCAATACACTTGGAGGCGGAAGAGATTTTATTGAAAGCCATGGGCTAACTAATGTCAAATTACTGGCGGATCTTTTCCACATGAATATCGAAGAAGGGAGTTTAGAGCAGGTGATTCGAGAACATGGAAAGTACATTGGGCACATCCATTTTGCAGACTCCAACCGCAAGCCAATCGGAATGGGGCATACCGATATGTCACCTGTCGCGAAGGCGATTCAAGAAATCAATTATTCGGGCTTTGTTTCCGCCGAAGCTTTCCCTTCTCCCAATCCAGAAGCAGCCGCAGAATTTACAATTCAGGCATTTAGAAAACACTTTAGAAACCAGTAATTTATTCCACATTAACCTTTAAAAAAATGCAACGCTTTTGTCTTACCCTTGACTTGATCGATGATCCCGAATCTATACGGATTTATGAAGCCTACCACGCACCTGGTGCCGCTTGGCCCGAAGTTACGCAGCACGATATTGATTGCGGGATATTGAATATTGAGATATTTCGAACCGGCAATCGGATGAGTATGATCTTGGAGACTGATGATGATTTTTCCTTCGAAAAAAAAGGCGAAATGGATGCGGCGAATCCAATTATTGCCAAATGGGAAGCATTGATGTGGGGATTTCAAAAGCCAATCCCTTGGGCAAAACCAGGTGAAAAATGGGTGTTGATGGATCGAATTTTTAAATCTGGACAATGAACTGATTTGACGTGTGACGATTTAAGTGCTGAATCGTACTGTAGTGAATGACCACAAGATTCAAGGACGCTGGCGTGATATAAATTTTTAACTAATTCTTTTTTAACATTTATAGGATTAAATTATACAGACCAAAACCTCCGCCAACTGAACTGATGATGAAAAGAATTGCATTCGGACTAAAGCTCCTACTTATTTTTTTTGTTATCCAAGGCTGTACTCCGGGGCAAAAAAAAGCTGAATCTTCTGTTGAATTTATCCTGTCTGAATCAGAACTACCAGACTATGAAAGGAATGTAGATCATAAAGGACTCCTTACTGCTTTGGAAGATAGGCAGGATGAATCCATCCGTACTGGAGAGCATATTTACAATAATATTTGTTTCAATTGCCATGGAAATCCCGACCAAGTAGGCTCTCTACCTAATGCCTTCAAATTTTGGGAAGGTAAATTCAAAGTTGGGATGGATCCTTATTCGATTTACCAAACCCTTACTCGAGGATACGGTTCCATGCCTCCTCAGGTCAATTTGACCCCTGTAGAGAAGTATGACCTCATCAATTACTTGAGGGAGAATTTTTTGAAAGAAAAAAACCCAGATCAATATTTCAAGATTGATTCTGCCTATCTGGCTAGCCTTCCTCGTGGAACTTCTAAAGGTCCTGCTCCTAAAGAATTCAAGCCTTGGGCAGAAATGGACTACGGTAACTTTTTGATCAACACTTATGAGCTGGTGGGAATAAATGCTCCTGAGAGAGAGCGATCCTCTGGCCCCGCCCCGCTTCGGGATGAAAATTTGAGCAAGGCTAATTTTGCCTACAAGGGGATTGCAGTGAGAGTGGATCCAGGAGAAGGGGGAGTTGCTGCAGGCAATGCCTGGATGATGTTTGATCACGACCTCATGCGAGTAGCAGGAGCTTGGACTGGGGAAGGCTTTATAGACTGGGAAGCTATTTTATTCAATGGGAAACATAATATTTCTCCAAGAACGGTTGGAGACTTGCATTTTGAAAACTTTGTTGGTCCTGCTTGGGCAAACCCAATAACAGGGACCTTTGACGATCCAAGATTTTTAGCGAGGGATAAAAGGAGGTTTGGCCCATTACCTCGGGATTGGGCGCATTTCAAAGGGCTTTATCAATTCCGCAATCGTGTAATAATCTCCTACACGGTGGGTACCGCTAAGGTTCTTGAATCTTTTGGGATGGAAACTTTAGCTGGACAGCCAGTTTTTACGAGAACCATGAACATTTCACCTTCCAATAAATCTTTAAAAATGAGAATTGCCCCAACCGGTACCTCAGTTGCGATTGTTGGAGCAGGTGCAGTTTTAAAAGACCAAGGAGGATTTACGCTGATGGAATTAAGCCCTTCCCAATCGCTAAAAATCAAAATATTGATTGCTAAGCCGGGAATGAAAGGATTTAAGGATTTTGCAAAAGCTTCCAGCATGCCAGAGGACTTAATTCCACTTACTAAAGGTGGGCCTGCTCGATATCCCCAAAGATTATCTTCGGAGATCTTATTAGGAAATCAGGAAGGACCCTTTCAGGTAGACATGATGAATCCTCCTTTTGATAGCCCTTGGAAGAATCAGTTCAGATTGAGTGGACTTGACTTTTTTAAAGATCCAAATAAAGGAGTAATCTGTTCGACTGATGGAGACGTTTGGCTAGTGGAGGGTTTTACCACCAATTCCAAGAAACTTTCGTGGCAAAGGATAGCCTCAGGCTTGTTTCAGCCCTTGGGGATCAAAGTGATCAACGAGGAAATTTTTGTTACCTGTAGGGATCAGTTGGTGAAATTACATGACTTCAATGGGGATCGAGAAACGGATTTTTACGAAAGTTTCAACAATGACCACCAGGTCACAGACCACTTCCATGAGTTTGCCATGGGACTTCAGTCGGACAAAGAGGGGAATTTTTATTATGCCAAAAGTGCCAGACATGCAAGAGAGGCATTGGTGCCACAGCATGGAACCTTGATTAAGGTGAGTAAAGATGGACTGAAGTCGGAGATCATAGCCACCGGCTTTAGAGCGGCAAATGGAGTATGCCTCAATCCGGATGGGACATTTATTGTAACGGACCAAGAAGGGCATTGGAACCCAATGAACCGGATCAATTGGGTGAAAAAAGGTGAATTTTATGGCAATATGTTTGCTTTCAATCCCCCTTCGGATAGCACGGATATGGGAATGACACCTCCTTTGGCCTGGGTTGAACGAGATAGGGATCAATCGCCCTCCGAGCTGCTATGGGTCAACAGTAAAAAGTGGGGGCCTCTCGACGGTAAACTTTTAAATCTCTCCTATGGCTACGGGAAAGTTTTCGTAGTACCGCATGAAAAAATAGGCAATCAGGTACAAGGAGGAATTTTTGAGTTGCCTGTACCGCGATTTTCTACTGGGGTGATGCGTGGTCGATTCAATCCTGGCGACGGTCAATTGTACTTATGTGGCCTGTCGGCTTGGGGTTCTACTCAACCGCAATTAGGAGGACTTTACCGAATCAGAAAGGTGGATCAGCCGCTTACGATTCCTGTAGGTATCAAAGCTACGACGCAAGGGATAGAGCTAAACTTCACTGATGAATTGGATGCAAAAAGTGTGGCTGACGTAGCCCATTATACCGTAAAAACTTGGGATCTTTTGAGATCTAGAAGCTATGGTTCCAAGCATTACAATGAGCAAACCTTGGCAGTCACTCAGGCAACCTTAGGGAAAGACAAAAAATCCATCAAACTGACTATTCCTAATATCAAACCTACCTGGGTGATGGAGATTCAATACCAGATTAAAGATGAACGGGGTGAATCTCTAGATGGATTGGTTCAGAATACTGTCCATCAATTGGGGAAAATAGAATAAGCGAGATTTGGGTCGGTAGAGTCTGCCTCAAATTGTATCAATTGTTCATAAAAAATCCCTTGAAAAAAATTTTCCAAGGGATTTAAAAGAAGAGTGTTGGCTGATTTTTACTGTCCCACTAGGAAGATGGCATTGCTAAGGACGAGTTTTCCACTTTCCCAGAAGCCTCTGAAAATCGGGTTATCCACAAAATAGACTACCTGTCCTCTTCCCTGGGACTCCGCGCCAATCACAAGGGATTGACCCATTTGGGATTTGATTTTATAGCCAATAAATCCTGTTCTGTAGGAATCATTGGAAGCAATAATCCCTGCATTCGCACCTCCATTGAGGAAGGCAAAGCGACTAGAGTTGTTTTTGAGGGTGTAGAATTTGCCTCCTGTACCGTAGCCAAGGGGGTGCGTTTCGTCCATCTTGATCTCATAGATTGCACCGGCGGTGCCACCCGCAATCTCTAGACGCTCTCCCTCAGTGTAGGGCTCCAAACGCTCTTTCTTTGCAAGCTCCTGACCAGCTTTCTCAGCGGCCTTTTTCTCATCCTCCGTATCAAAGGTTTTTAACTTGAAGCCTTCCTTGTTGGCAAAGAGACTGACCGAGCCATCGATGGCAATCACCTTTCCTCCAGCTTTTACCCAGTCGTTCAACTTGGTTTGGGCATTAGCATTTAGTGCGGAGCCAAATACGGAGGGCAGGATGATCACATCGTATCTACTCAAATCCGCATTGCCCATCGATGCAGCATCTAGGCTAGTGAGCGGATACTTCAAGTCTTTTTCAAAGAAGTGCCATACCTCTCCAAAATTGAGTGAAGAAGTTCCAGTACCCCCTACCAGTGCCACCTTAGGTGCTTGGATGACACGCACAGTTGGGGAGCCAAAGTCCTTGCCTTGGTCCACATAGCCGGTACCCGTAGTGCTGAGCTGAATTCCATGTTGCGCGGCAGCTTCCCGAACGGTTTGGTCAAAGTTGGCCACCCATTCGTTGCCACCTTTGGTGATCATAAGGGTTCCGGCTGGATAGGATTTACCCTCCACCGAAAAGGGGTATTCGGCGTACCGCACGCGAATTTTCTTAGTGAGCAATGCTGCAAGAAACGCTGCATCGCGGGTACCCTGCCAAGGAGCCAAGTAGGCTACAGGAGTGCCTTCTTGTGTCAAGGGACTGGGAGCTGTTTTTTCGTAGTCTCCACTCGGATCAAGTCGAGTGTCTAGCGCAAAGGCCTTCAATCCATACGCATACGGCATGGCCCAGCTCGTGATGTCGTAGGTGATGGAGTCGTGGAGTGCTGGATTGGGCTCAAATAGCACTTGGGTCAACACGGACTTGGGTTGATACGCGGAAATGACGATGTCCTTGTCACTCGTGGAAAAAGGAACGCCTACTTTTCCGCTTTGGTATTCGTAGCCTTTCAGGCCTGTCTTGGCAGTTCCTTTTCCATAGCGGATGCCATTTTTATCCAAAAGCTCGAGCAATTTGGCCACTTGTGCCGGGTTGCTTTCGCCCTTGATCACAAAACTTTTGTAGGTGCCTTTGGGAGCTGTGGAGTTGGTTTTGAAGTAGCGTTCAAACTCAGTTACCAATCGAGGTGCATGCGCGCTCGTCATTTCCACTGCAGAAAGTGCAGCGGTGTAGTGACCGGCAATTCGATTGCTTAAGGTGACCGTGTCGCCAACGGCGTTGTAGCCACCGATGCCTGCACGACCTCCTCCGCCTTGCTCAATGGTCATGCCGATCGCACCATTATACATGGGATAGGTATCCCCATAGGAAGGATACAAGAGGTCAAAGCGCTCTTTGGTAAAGTAGAAGCGACCCATCTGGTCGAAGTATTTGGCGGTATTTCGTCCAAAAATCTCTTGAAACTCGTGTTGGAATGGACTGAGCTGCTCGTGCAAAGGTTCTGCAGCAGGTGCCATGTAAAAAGGATTGTCGATGCCCTGCTCGTGAAAGTCCAGGTGAAGCTGCGGCATCCATTGCTGGTACATCTTTAGGCGCTGCTGAGATTCTACTTGTACTTGCCAAGCCCAGTCTCGGTTGAGGTCAAATAAGTAGTGATTTGCACGGCCACCTGGCCAAGGCTCATTGTGTTCCATGGACTGGAGGTCTGGCTGCAGCTGGGTATGCATTTTCTGGTTGTACCAGTTCGAGTAGCGGTCTCTTCCGTCGGGGTTGATGGCGGGATCGAGGATAATCACTTGATTTTTCAACCAGGCTTGCACCTTGGCATTGTTGGGATCAGCCAGGGTATGGAAGGTGGAGATCGCCGCTTCCATACCTACGGATTCATTGCCGTGGACGTTGAAGGACATCCAGTTGATGGGAATCTGGGTGCTCGGGGTTCCTGAAAGAATACCTGTTCGCTTCAAGTTGTCCGTACGAATTTGCTCGAGTTGCGCCATGTTTTCTGGGCTCGAGAGGATGGCAAGGATTAGCGGACGCTTTTCGTTGGTTTCTCCGTAGTAGATAAGCTTGATGTTGGGGTTTTGCGCAGCGACATACTCAAAGTAGTCGACCATGCGGTGATGTGGCGTGAAGCGGTTGCCAGGCTTGTAACCTAGAAATTGCTCCGGAGTCTTCAGCTGTGCCACTGCAGTACCGAGTACAAAGCAGGCCAAGCATAGGGAAAAGAATAGCTTTTTCATATAGAAAATGGGTTTCAAGTGGAAAGTTACATGCTTTTGGCAATTGGAGGGTCACTGAGCTAGGGAAAAGTGACGAGTGGGAGAATGCGCCCTTTTGCAGAAAGCAAAAAAAAGGCAGGCACCTGATGGGCCTGCCTCTTTAGCTGGTATTAGAGCACTTAAGCTACTGCTGTTGCGGTGACTTCAATATTGCCACGGGTAGCTTTGGAGTAAGGGCATACCTGGTGGGCTGCGTCAACCAATTTCTGTGCTTCTTCAAGAGAGGCTGCCATTGGGATTTTTACTTCAATGTCCACACCAAGGCCAAAGCTGCCAGGGCCGTAGTGACCCAGGTGCGCTTTCACTTTGATTTCAGAGTCTTTCAAGCTGGTGGTACCTGCTACCGCTGCCAAAGCACCTCCAAAGCAAGCTGCATAGCCTGCTGCAAAGAGTTGCTCAGGATTGGTTTTTCCTCCTTCGCCGCCGATTTCTTTTGGCATCGCCACGTCAAAGTCAAGCATTCCATCTTCGGTGCGTACGTGGCCTTTTCTGCCTCCAGTGTTTACCGCTACGGCGGTATAGTCTACAATTAGTTTTTCCATGATTTCTTGTGATTGTCTAGTTAATTTTTCCGAGTCATTTTTGAACAGCAGGTTTCAAAAATAGAAGTTACTCTTCAAACTCGAGAACGGTCTTCAAGGTTTTTTGGAGTCAGAAAATTTTTCTTAGACGAGGGAATTAAGTCAGTTTATAGCCTCGTTCATAAGCATAGTGAAGTTTTGCATTAACGGCTGCGTCAGTGGACAGTTGTGTTTGAGGATTCCAGGTGATGGTACGGCCTAGCTCGTGGGCAATGTTGCCTAGTGTACAGGCAGTACAGGTGCTGTGGCCGATTTCTACTGGGACGATTGGGTCTTTTCGCTTGCGGATGCAGTCGATAAAGTCGATGTGGTGTGCACCGAAGCTAAAGTTTTCGGGTTCCTTGCCGAGTTGTAGCTCTGGGATAGAGCTGTCGTAGTTTCCTCGAGAAACTTTGATCCAGCCTTTTTCACCGATAAACTTAACGCCTTGTCTGCCTTCGTCAAATTTGGTGATTTGCATCTCTACCCCATCCGCATAGCGGTAGGTGAGCGGTGATGCAGCGGATCCAGGGATGATGGTGGTCGGACCGTTTCTATCCTTGCTGAGTCCCCACTGGGCAATGTCAATCATGTGTGCACCCCAGTCGGTCATCAATCCACCACCAGTTTCCTTGTACCAGCGCCAAGCGCCCCAAGCAGTTTCATTTTTTTCCGGAGTTAGCGAAATCCCAGGGTTCAGCAGGTCATTAAATGCTAGGCTCGGGATAGGTCCTAGCCATTTTTCCCAGTTCAGGCCTGCAGGAATGGGCTGGGCAGTGAGATCATAAGGCTTGGGGTGGGGATTGTCTCCTACGTGAACGAGCACTTGGGAGATTTTTCCCAGTTGACCCCGCTGTACGTGCATGGCGGCAGTTTGGAAGTTCACCGCTGCGCGTTGCATGGAGCCTACTGCGAGCACTACTCCGTTTTCGCGAACGGCTTGCACGAGGAGTTGCCCTTCTTTGATCGTAAAGGTCAGTGGTTTTTCCAGGTAGATGTCTTTCTTCGCTTTGCAGGCATCGATGGCCATCAGCGCATGCCAATGGTCTGGAGAAGCAATTACTACCGCATCCACGTTTGGATCTTGAAGAAGTTCTCGGTAGTCCTCGTACAACTTGGGTGCAACGACTGCTTTATTTGCCTCGGTCAAGTTTTTTTGAACGCGAAGTGCAAATCGTTCTCGCTTGATGGCATACACATCGGCTCCGGCAACTACTTCCACGCCGGGGATGCGCATAAAATTGTTGAGCAAGCCCATGGCTTGGCGTCCTACCCCAATGAAACCTAGTCGTACGCGTTCGTGGGCAACTTTAAAAAGAGGGGTTGGAGCAGCCGAGGCAAAGGAAAGGCCAGGGAGCATGCTTATTCCTGCGGAGGTCAAGAGGCTGGCGCCCAGGAATTTTCGACGTGAAAAAGATGCTGACATAGGAAATTTTGGGTTATGGTGTCATCGATTAAAACTACTTTAAGGTAGTAGAAAATCTTTTTCTTTTTCCAATTTCTGTTGGGATTGTGATAAAAGGAGTCATTCCACTCTCGAGTGGAGGGGTATTTTTTCAGTAGTTGATGCTCTAGTTTTCCTTGGTTTTTCCGAGCTTTCGATAGAGAAAATCAATCGAAATGACTATTCAACAGTTAGAATATCTAATCGCCGTAGATAAGCATCGGCATTTTGGGCAGGCTGCCGCCGCTTGCTTTGTCACCCAACCCACGCTCAGTGCACAGCTGAGCAAACTGGAAAAGGAGTTGGATGTGGTGTTGTTTGACCGGAGCAAAATGCCCGTCATTCCTACGGAGTCGGGCGCCAAGGTGATTGAGCAAGCCAAGAAAGTGGTGACGGATAGCCGGGGAATTTTTGAGTTGGTCGCTCAACTGAAGGGAGATATTTCAGGAACAATCAAGCTGGGGATTCTTCCTACGCTTGCTCCCTATCTGCTTCACTTATTTATCCGCAAGTTTCTGGAACGCTATCCCGGTGTCAAGTTGGTGGTGCAGGAAATGGTAACGGAGGAAATTCTCAAAAAATTAAAAAATGATGAACTCGATGTGGGGATTGTGGTGACTCCCTTGGAGCTCCCAGGGATTTTGGAGAAGCCCCTATTTTACGAGAAGTTCTATGCCTATTTTTCTACGGGCCATGAGCTGCTTTCCCAGCAGGAGATTGGGCCGGAGCAGATCAAGAAGGAGGAGCTCTGGGTCTTGCAACAAGGGCATTGTTTCCGGGACCAGGTGCTCAACTTTTGCGATCAAAGCCTATCTGGACACCAAAATTTCCATTACGAAAGCGGTTCCTTGGAGGGACTTCGCAACATGGTCAACCGCTACAAGGGGCTGACGCTTTTGCCTGAACTCGCTACCTGGGAACTATCCAAGGAGGAAAAATCTCGGCTCCGCCCATTTGTCGGAGCATCTCCAACGCGGGAGGTGAGCTTGATTTTGAATCGCAGCTTTATGAAGCAAAAATTGGTGGAGTTGTTGTTTAAGGCCATCACGGAGGCCGTCCCTTATCCAATGACCTCCAAGGCACATGGAAAGTTGGTTCGCTTTACTTGAGGCGTTTGAGCCAATAGCGTTCTGCCAAGGGCCCTTCTATTTTCTGTCCTTTGGAATCGAGTTGAATCAGAACCGAGTCTTGCATGAGGTATTGGCTGGGATATCCCCCGATCTTTCCGACTAGGGTTAGCCTTAGTTCACTTGCCGACTTTTCCCACACCACTTTTCCTGTGAACTCCTCTTCTAGGGCGTCGTTGCGGCCATGGTACTCGGTATGGAACACAAAAGTGCTGTCTTCGCTGAGGCGAATCCTCGTTTCTATCCCATCTCCCTCTTTGAAGGGTAATTGGCCAAAATAAGTTCCTGCCCAAGGATGGTGTTGGGAGGAGGGAGAAGAGGCCTCTTGCTTTACTTCGGGAAGATTTTGAGAACTCATTTCCGAGGAGCTATTCTTGCTTGAGCAAGAAAATAGCAGGAGCCCAAGACTTAAATTGAGGACTGACCTCCAGGATTTTAGTGGCCACATTACTTTTTTGTATGTCCTAGACCCCAAACTGAGTTAGGTGATGGTCGAGGTGCTTGTACAGAAGGTTGTTCCATTCCTTGGCAGTCATCGGACCAAAGGAGGGGGATTCCTTTCCCTCGAATCCAGCTTCCCCTGCAGCAAGGGTTTGTTCAAGAAAGGCAATGAGCCGTCCCTTTTCTTCCGCAAAGTTTTTTTCATTTTTAATTCGGAAAGCAGGGGCGGTGGGGAGGTTCTTTTTGTAAGGAACTTCGTTGACCACGCCTTTTTTGACAAAGGTTTTCAAAAGAAAGCGCATCACGGGATTTGCTTTTGGATGCTTGTTGGTAAAGGCCATTTCGTAGGCTACGCAGCAATGCGCGAGCATTTGGTCTACAGACATTTTGCCCCAAAGGGCCGGGCTTTCCGGGGTTAGTTCTTCGATTCGATGGATCAATTCAGCGGTAACTGTTGGGTCAAATACATTTTTCATGGGTGTTCGAGTTAATCTAAACTAATTCGTTCCGACTTGGGGTATTTGACCTCGTAGCTTAGGGAACGTTTTTGTTGTCCTCCTGGAGGCAAGGTGATCTCCCAAGTCACGATACCTGTAAGCGGATCAAGTGTTCCTCCACTGAGTTCCCCCGGGGTTACGGTGATGTTGGAATTGACTGAAACCGGAATTTGGTCTTTGAGCTGCAGGGTCACTGCTTGGGATTTGTTGTTTTTGAGGCTGATCTCATAGCCACGGCTTTCAGTGATGTTGGATCCGACGCTGCGCTTTTTGGAATACTGGTCCACTTTCTCGCGCTGCATCACGATGGATCGGTCTCGACCCATGGAGATTTGAAGGGTGTCTTGGAGTGCCGCTGGGTTAAGGATGGATCTTCCCACGAAGCCCTCTTCGAAATACAGGTTGCTCTCCCCCTCTAGGAGGTTGTACTGGCTCCAGTCGGAAATTTCGGCCAAGAGGAAGGCATCCTTATCCAACTTGGGGATGGCGGTGTAGCGGTAGGTTGACGGGATCTCGTAGGTTTTTAGGTCGACGAGTGTTCGCTCCCCATTGGTTTTGATGGAGTAGGGCTCGGCCACTTGGATTTCTACCGTGGTTTGATTTTCGACGAAGGAAGTCATTAAGGGGGCGGCATCCATGGAGCTGTTCATCGGTTCTACTGCCAATGTTCTTTTTTCCGATTGCCTGCCATATCCTGTTACCACTACCTCAGAAAGCGCTTGGGTATCTTCCAGGAGTGTCACATTTAAGTTGGACCTGCCTTGGATAGGCAGTTCCTCCATGCGCATGCCAATAAATGAGAAAACCAAGGTTTGTGCGGTGGTGGGCAAGGTAAGTGAATACCGGCCTTCCATATCCGTGGTTGTTCCAATTGTGGTGCCTTTGACCAAGACGGTTGCCCCAGGAAGAACTTGTCCTCGCTCATCCAGGACCACCCCACCAATGCTGCCGGGGGTCTGAGGTAGCGCAAACTTATTGACCGTAGTATAGCGTGCATAGTTGAGTTCCCACTTGTCGAGGATTGGGGCCTGCCCATTTTGGTTGGGATTGGCATTGGAAAAGCGAAGTTTCACGTTTTTCCAATCCACGCCGGTGTTCTGAAATACCTCTGCTTTGTACTGCAGCTGCAGGGCATCCGTAATGGATTTGACACGCACATCGTATTTGGGATACCAACCTGCATTGGCGACGAGGTAGTTGATTTGAAAGGTGCCTTGTCCAGCCACAGCGGCTTTGATACGGATGCGGATCTCGGCGGTGGACTTGTTTTGACTTTCGCGCATCGCGCTGATTTGGTTTTGGAGGCGCTCAAGGTCCTTGTCCCCCTCGCTGATTTTGGACTTGACTTGGAGCTCTTCGCTGGTGATTTTGGTCAATTCGGCATCGAAGAAATCCAAAGCAGCCCGTAGTTCTGCCATGGTAGGTCCTGACTGGCCACTTCCCAGATCTTTATTTGCAGAGAGCAAACTTGCTTTATTGGCTAGTATTTGCAGACGGTTTTGTGCCAGGGTTTGGGATTTTTGAATGGCTTCGATCTGGGCTTCGAGGGCGGCTACTTTTTCACCTACTTCTTTTTCACTGAGAAAATCCATTCGTTTGTTCACGGCTTGGATGGTAAAGTTGCCTTGGCCTTTGAGTTGAATGCTTTTTTCATCCAGATAGGGAGAAAGCCCTTTGACTAAAAGGACCGATTCGCCAGCGGGGATGGAGCCAGATGCTGTTTCAAAGACTTGTGCTCCGGATAAGAATAGGGTAATTTCTTTGATTTGACTCGTCAAGGGGATTTCCTTGAGGTCTTGGGCTGAGGCTTGCAGTAGTACGTTGCCTAGCAGGAGGAAGGAAAAAAGGAATCTTTTCATGGAGTTGGATTGAAACATGAATCAAGCGAATAATTTGTAGAAACCCAAGTGAAAAGGCTTCTTGGGATGAAGACGCGGAAATTTAGCTTGGGGTTTGCAGTTGATTGTTAGTTTTGTAGTTTGAAACCCCAGCTTGCATGACTTTATTTCAAAGCATTCTGATTGCCTTAGTAGAAGGACTTACCGAATTTCTTCCCATTTCCTCCACGGGCCACATGATTTTGGCGTCCACAGCGATGGGCATTCATGAGGATGAATTTGTAAAGACCTTCGAAGTATTTATTCAGCTGGGTGCTATTCTAGCTATTGCCTTGATGTACATCAAGCGCTTTTTTCGGAGCCTGACCATTTACTTCAAGTTGATCACTGCATTTTTGCCTACTGCAGTGGTGGGCTTGCTGGCTTACGACTTTATCAAGGCCTACCTCTTTAATCCCGTGGTGGTATCGGTTTCCCTGATCTTGGGGGGCGTCATCCTAATTTTTATTGATAAAAAAGTCCTTCAACAAGAAACGACTGTGGTGGAGGTAGAAGATCTTTCCTACAAAAACGCCTTTTTCATTGGCCTCTGCCAGTGCTTGTCCATGGTGCCGGGCACTTCGCGCGCAGCAGCAACGATTATTGGAGGGGTATTTAATGGATTGAATCGAAAGCAGGCTACCGAATTTTCGTTTTTGCTCGCTGTACCCACGATGCTTGCCGCTGGGGGTTACGACCTACTCAAGTCGGATCTTGCTTTCAGTAACGAGCAGCTGGTCTTGTTGGGAGTTGGATTTGTGATGGCCTTTGCTTCGGCTTGGGGGGCCGTAAAATTATTTCTATCCTATGTGTCTACCCATGGATTCACGGCCTTTGGTTGGTACCGAATCGCCCTCGGATTCTTGTTTTTGATTTTGATGTGGGGGGCGGAGTTGTAGGTATTTTTTGAATTGTCAACAGTTGGCAGTCCACGGTCCACAGACCACTTAATTGACCCTCACCTGTTTTCTTTGGTTAGTGGTGAAAAAGCGTAAAATTTACTAGCAGAAAAGCCCTTTTTCATTTTGAAAAAGGGCTTTATTTATTCTACTACTACAAATGAGCCGTGGACTGTTGACCGTTAGCAGTTGACAAATTTGACCGCAACTTCCATCTCCAATCCTAAACTGCTTACTTTTTGTTTTTCACATATTTTTCCAGCCAGCTATCCATTTCCCACAAGGTGTGGAGGATGGATTCTTTGGCAGCATAGCCATGGCTTTCGTGAGGAAGAAGCACCAATCGTGTGGTAGCACCGTGTCCTTTGAGGGCATTGTAATAGCGCTCGGATTGGATGGGAAAGGTACCTGAATTGTTGTCTGCCTCTCCATGGATGAGGAGAATTGGAGTTTTGACCTGATCCGCAAAAGAGAAGGGGGACATGTTAAAATACACTTCAGGTGCCTCCCAATAGCTGCGCTGCTCGTACTGGAATCCAAAGGGAGTCAGGGTACGGTTGTAGGCCCCGCTGCGTGCGATGCCTGCGGCAAAAAGCTGGGTGTGAGAAAGCAAGTTGGCGGTCATAAAGGCGCCATAAGAGTGTCCTCCTACTGCAATGCGGCTTCTATCTCCTACTCCCATTTCCACCACCTTGTTGATGGCTGCTTCTGCATTGGCTACGAGCTGCTCGATAAAGAAATCGTTGGGCTCCAGTTCCCCTTCCCCTACGATAGGCATTTCGGTTTGGTCCATGATTGCATAGCCACGGGTCACCCAATAGAGTGGAGAGCCCCAGCTGAGGCGGGTAAAGGTGTACTTGGATCCTCGTACCTGTGCTGCATCAGCAGCAGACTTGTACTCTCTAGGATAGGCCCACATAAGCACAGGTAGTCGCCCATCGCGTGCAGGATCGTATCCTTCGGGAGTGTACAAGACCGCAGAGAGGTTGAGGCCATCCTTACGAGGGTAGGTAATCAACTGCTTTTTAATCCCTTTGAGGGTAGGATAAGGGTCTGCAAAAGTAGTCAGCTGCTTCGGAGTCACTCGCTTTTTGGTGTTGACCAACCAATAGTTGGGACTCATGTCGGTGCTCTCTTTTAGGGTAATTAATTGGGAACCCTCCTTATCGAGTACTTTTGTTACTCGTTCGTAGTAAGGTGCTTGGGAGCGCCACAAGATTTTTTGCTCCTTGGTGCTGGTATTGAAGGTGGACAAAAACGGCATGCTTCCCTCTGGGCTACCCCCTTCGGAGGTCATAAATACCAAGTTTCCATTTCTTTGAAGCACTTTTCTTCCGTAGGCATTGTCGATAAATACTGGGCTACCCGGATCATTGTACAGGTCGTCGGAGGAGCGCTCAATGATCGTTCGAGGAGCTTGACTTGGGACTCCGGGCTGGAATACGGATACCTTTTCGGTACGGCTTGCCGACCAACGTTCGCTAAGAAGTGCAAATGTGTCGTCCGACCAGCTGATACCTCCAAATCGTAGGCTGGTTCCCACTAGTTTTTGCTTTTCGCCGGTAAAGGGTGCCATCAAGGTAAACACGATGTCGCGCTCGGCCACTTTAATTTTGGGGTCGCCTTTGTCTTGTGCTTCGGCCCAATACAGGGTGGCAGGGGCATCTGCTCGCCAGTTGACATTTCGTATTCCACTGACGGTGGCATCAAAGCCGGTGGGCCTCACCTCATCTAGGGGCAGTTGAGCCAGTGTTTTCAAGAATACTCCTTGGCTGCTCCAAACTTCTACCGTGTAGGGAAATCTGTCTGCAGGCACGAGGTAGGAGAATGGTTTTTGAATGGACTCTACCAAGAGGTAATTTTTATCAGGGCTGAGGAGCATGGATTTGATCATGGCGGGTTTTCCTACCGCCGTACTGCTGCCGTCAAGCGTGATGCGCATCAATTGGGAATCCATAAAATAGGCAAACAAGGCCTCATCGTGGGGATTGGCTAGCAAATCCTGGTAGGTGCGGCTCGGCGCAGCTTTGCCGGAGGTTTCTTGAATGGTGGGTCCTGCAGGGGCCACCGGTGCGGAAGGAACTTTTCCTCGAGCGGGATTGACTGCTTTGATGAGGAGACTGTTGTCTGCTAGCCAGGCCATGGAATTACCCAGCACTTGGTTGAGAATAGGTCCAGTGAGCGCTTTGGCAGTATTCGTGCTGAGGTCGACTACCCATAGGCTGATGCCTTTGGCTTCGGTTTGGGTGAAGGCCAAGTAGCGCTCGTCTAGTGAGAAGGTAAAGCCAGACATTTTCGCTTGAGAAGGAAGTCCAGTGACTTGTATTTCTTCTCCCGTGGCTGTTTTTTTGATTTTCAAGTTGGTGTAACCTCCTGCTCTACTTGGGCCAGATGTGCTGGGGTTGATTCGTAGGCCTGCAATCCGAAGCTCAGGTTGTGCCAAGTCTTCGATGGAGGGAGACTCGGTTCGCTCTAGAAGTAGCATGAAGGAACCGTCCTTGGAGAATGTGACTGCTGGAGTGGAGGGTGCATTGACTAGATCAGCAATGGATGCTGGGGGAGTTTGATAGGATGTCTGTGCGGATATAGTCGAACTTACCAGTAGCAGGAAGCCCAACAGGAGCGAATTAAGGGAGGTTATTTTCATGGGTAAAGGGGGTAAGTAAGAGAAGCAAGGTACTAGAATAATGCTTTTCTAAAAACAGGGAAATTAGGAATGGCAAAAAAAAGGCCCAACATCAAGTTGGGCCTTTTAAAATGAGTAGGAAGGATTATTTTCCTTTTGCTCCGATGGAAACCATCGCGCAGCGGAAACCAATGTGGTTGGTCGAAGAATCTTGGTGCATGAAGCGACGTGCACCAGGTGCCAACCAATAGGTGACGTCTCTCCAAGATCCCCCTTTGTATACGCGGATGGAGTCGTTGAGTAGTGCAGTGCCGTAGGTGTTTTTTTCGTCGTAAACGCCGTCTTTCCGCAAAGGATTTAGGTCATCTGCGTCTTGGAAGGATAGCGGTCGGTATACATCATATACCCATTCGTTCATGTTTCCAGCCATGTTGTACAAACCAAAATCGTTGGGTGCCATGTCGTACACATTGGTAGGCAAGATCTCACCATCGTTGGTTTCATCACCTGCAATACCGGCATAATCTCCTCTGCCACGCTTGAAGTTGGCTAAGAAATCACCTTGATTGCCTCCTTTTTTGCCACGGCCATCGTAGGGGTTACGCACCCCTCTTCCATCCCATGGATAAATTCGTCCATATTCCTGATTTTCATCCAAGTATTGAGTTCCAATCATGGCTTTGGCAGCATATTCCCACTCGGTTTCGGTAGGAAGTCTGAATTCAGCAATGACAACACCTCGTTCGATCAATTGAGTTCGGGTGAGTGCTGAGTCCAAGCCTTGCCGCTCCACCTCAATTTTTTGAACGTAATCGGTTCTCCACTTTGCATAGGCGTTGGCCTGAGACCATGATACCCCTGCGACAGGATAAAAATTAAAACCTGGGAATCTGAAGTAATAGGACTCGTAGACGTCGTTGAAGGTCATTGCTCCTCTCCAAACTTTCTCAGAGGGCTCCAGCTTTTTCAAGGAATCCGCGCTTACACGCTTTTTCATGGCAAATAAAAATTCCTTGTAATCGTTGTTGGACATCTCGGTTTCATCCATCCAAAAGGTGGAAATCGAAACGGTTCGTTCCATGTTGTCACGGAAAGCCATTACATCTTCTTCCTGAGATCCAAGGACCGCTCGACCGCCTTGGATTAATTTTAGATTTGGTCCAGGGATTTGCTCTGCCTTTTTGGCCACGAAAAATTGAGTAGAATCATCCGCATCAAAGGAAAAATCAGCACCAGTAGTGGCGCTTCGTTTCCCAGGAGACCCAGCAGTTCTTCTGCCGTAGGAATTATTTTTCTGGCAAGAGGAAAGGACAGTAGCTGTCACAAGTGTTAGGGCGATGGCCCAGCTCTTCCAGTTGGTAGGTAGACGCATAGGTGGTATGTGTTTGGTCTATTTCTGTTGCTAATATACAAGGGCTTGGGCGATAGCACAAAAGCCGCTTTAAAATTGTTAGATTATATGAGCCTGTCACACCGAAGAAAACAATCCTTCGGGCAGGAGACGCATACAAAAGTACTGTAATTTAACTAAGGACGTTTCCCTTAGTGTATGCCTCAATCGTTTAATAGAGCCCAAAAATTGGGATATGCCTCTTTTTTTGGTGTTTTGAAGAAAGCTGACTTAAGAAACATTCATTTCTCTTAGCAAATGCTGTGCCTTTTGTATGCTCTGTACCTGATCGATGCTGAGAATCAAACGATTTTTGTGTTCTTTTATTTTACAAGTCTTGGGATGTATTTGTACAAATTTCATCATTTTCCCAAAAATAGCCGAACTGTAGTATGCTTCTTTGCTCGAGGGAAGTAGGTAACATTTCATCTGTGAGGACTTGAGCACCAACTTTTCGATCCCCAATTCCTCGGCTTGCCAACGCAAGCGGACTGTTTCCATGAGATCTTGAACGGCCTGTGGAGCAGGACCAAATCGATCCTGGAGCATCTTCCCAAATTTATCCAACTCTTCTTCCTTTTCGAGCGCATCCAACTTGGAATAAAGCCCAAGTCGCTCGCTGATATTGCTCACATAGCTCTCGGGAATAAGCAATTCGAGGTCTGTTTCAATCGTGCAATCCTGAACCAGTACTGCTACCTTTTCTTTGAGGTCTTCTTCAAATAAGGCTGCAAACTCGTTTTCTTTGAGTTCCTGCACGGCCTCATCCAGGATCTTGTGGTACATCTCAAAACCAAGGTCGGTGATAAATCCGCTTTGTTCGGCACCTAGCAGATTACCTGCTCCGCGGATATCCAAATCCTTCATGGCCACTTTGAAGCCATCCCCCAAGTCAGAAAACTCCTCCAAGGTTTGAAGGCGCTTTCGCGCTTCTGCAGTAAGGCCGGAAAGTGGACTCGTGAGCAGGTAGCAGAAGGCTTTCTTGTTGCTCCGCCCAACCCGTCCACGCATCTGGTGGAGGTCTGAAAGCCCAAACATGTGCGCCCGGTTAATTAAAATCGTGTTGGCGTTTGGAATATCCAGACCTGACTCGATGATGTTGGTGGACACCAAGACATCGTACTGATGGTTGATGAAGTCCACCATGATTTTTTCCAACTTATCCCCATCCATCTGTCCATGGGCGCCAATGACGCGTGCATCTGGAACCAATTTCAAAATAAGGTTGGCAATGCTGTCGATTTCCCCCACTCGGTTGTGCACAAAAAACACTTGTCCTCCGCGCCGGAGTTCGTAGGAAACCGCATCCCGAATGACTTCTTCTTCGAAGGTTTGCACTTCTGTGGTCACTGGCTGCCTATTGGGGGGGGCAGTAGCAATTACGGAGAGATCACGTGCTCCCATTAAGGAAAAATGGAGGGTACGCGGAATTGGCGTGGCAGTAAGCGTGAGCACATCTACATTGACCCGTAGGTTTTTGAGCTGGTCCTTTACTTTGACCCCAAATTTTTGTTCCTCATCGATAATCAACAAGCCCAGATCTTTGAATTCGATGTCTTTGCCCACGATTTTGTGGGTACCAATAAGGATGTCAATCTCCCCAGAGGCGACTTGCTCCTTGATTGCTTTGATGTCTTTAGCCGATCGAAATCGATTGAGGTAGTCCACCTTGACGGGAAAATTTTCAAGTCGCTCTTGCAGTGTTTGGAAATGCTGCATGGCCAAAATGGTGGTGGGCACTAAAATGGCGACCTGCTTGCGATCGTTGACGGCTTTGAATGCCGCACGGATGGCTACTTCTGTTTTTCCAAATCCCACATCTCCGCAGACCAGTCGATCCATGGGATAGGATTTTTCCATGTCTGCTTTCACATCTGCGGTAGCAGCAGCTTGGTCAGGCGTGTCCTCGTACAAAAAGGAGGATTCGAGCTCTACTTGCAGCACCGAATCTCTAGAAAAGGCAAAGCCTGGGGCTGACCTACGTTTGGCATAGAGGGCAATCAGGTCTTTGGCAATGTCCTTGACCTGTTTTTTTACCCGTGCTTTTTTGTTTTCCCAGTCGGGGGAGCCCAACTTGGACATGGAAGGAGCTTGTCCCTCCTGTCCGGAATATTTTGAAATCTTGTGGAGCGAGTGAATATTGACGTAAAGCAGGTCATCGTCTCGAAAGATCAAACGAACGGCCTCCTGCATGTTGCCACTGACGTCCACTTTTTCTAATCCTGCAAAACGCCCCACACCATAGTCCACATGCACCACATAGTCTCCGGGATGTAAGGCCTTAATTTCTTTGAGGGTGAGGGCCTTGGAGGCAGTGGATTTGCTCTTGGATTTGTAGCGGTGAAAACGCTCAAATAATTGGTGATCGGTGTAGCATACTAGTTTGGCCTGCTTGTCCACAAATCCCTCTCGGAGACTTAGCAACAGGCTTTGCACCTGTAGGGTTGGATCTAATTCCTGGAAAATTCCCTGGAGTCGGTCCATTTGCTTCTCGTTCTCTGCAACGATTAAGTTGAGGTAGCCTGCCTTTTCATTGTCCCCCAAGTTGGCGACGAGCAGGTCAAAGTTTTTGTTGAAGGAGGGTTGTGGCTGGCTTTCCCAGCTGATTTTCTTGGCGCCTTTGCTATAAAATTGCCGGCCAAATTCTACTACCGCAAACTTTTTGGCAGCTTCAGCAAACTGGGCTCCCTGCTCAAATACCTGCTCAGGCTGGAGCACCAGGGCTCCCTCCTTAGTTGACCCAGCCATCACTGCAAAAGCTTGCGCTGCCTTTTGGAAGCACTCGTCCATTACGTCAAGGGTGAGCTGGTAGTCCTTGATCCAAAGAAGTGCATTTTCAGGAAGAAAACTGAGAAAAGACTGCCTTAACTCTTGGATGAGGCGGGTTTGTACATTGGGGATAAGGGAGATGAAGTCTACTGACTTCAGAGAAAGCTGTGTTTCGGGGTCGAAGGTCCGGATGCTCTCGATTTCCTTTCCAAGGAGCTCCAGTCGGTAGGGAAATTCATTGCTAAATGAAAATACATCTAGAATTCCTCCACGGATCGCAAATTGTCCAGGCTCGTAAACAAAATCGGTGCGCTCAAAGTCGTAGGTGGAGAGAATTTCGGTGATAAACTCTAGGTCCACCGCTTCTCCAACCCGAGCAGTATAGGTGTTTTCTACGAGGGAGCGCTTGTTGATTACCTTTTCGTAGAGTGCCTCGGGATAGGTGATTACGATGCGGGAACTACCTTTTGATTCAAGAATTTGGTTGAGAAGCTCCGCTCGTGACAGGACATTTGCATTGTCAATTTCCTCGTATTGGTAGGGACGCTTGTAGCTGCTTGGAAAAATCCGTTGATCTAGGGCCCCCAATAAATTTTGGAGATCTGAATTTAAGTAGGCCGCCTCCTCTTTGTCTTGTGCTATGATCAAGTGAAATCCCCCGTGCTTTTCAAAGTAGGCTGCCAATAGGACCATGTCCAAACTACCCGATAAGCCTTTTACCTGCAGTTGGAAGGGCGACTTTTCACTTAATTGGTGGGCGAAAGTTTGAAAAATAGGATCCGACTGGTAAATGGAGAGAAAAGAAGGTCTATCCACAAAAGGTTGGTTTAAGAGTTTGAAGGCTGTAAATCTAGGTTTTTTTGAGGGATTCCTTGGAGGAAAACTCCAATTCAATTTGACAGGATGATCGTTCACAGTCGACGGTCCACAGACGACAGCCCACCTAATTGAACCTCAAGCCTTTTTTCTTTTGTTAGTGGTGAAAAAGCGGATTATCATAATCCGTTTAATCACTAGTAACGGGAAAAAATAAAGTTTGAAGTTTAAGAAATCTGCTGTGGACTGTGGACAGTCCGCCGTCAACTAATTATCCGCAATGATTCACGCTCATTTTTTACACCTGCTACGATTGCGGATAATCCTATTTGACATTTTTTGAACTAAGCTGCGTACAAAATGTTTTGCATTCGATGAGACAAACCCCTCCTTCGAAAACTTGGTTCCAGAGGATAGAGAAGCAACATCCCTACGAGACCTTGCTGTACCTAGCGATGCTGGGCAGTGGGATTATTTTTTTGTTTTTATCCCTATCCTTCCTTTTTTCAGGCCGGGAGTACCTCCAAGGATTAAATGAGCAGGTGCCGTTTGCCTTTTTGGTCTCTACTTTCCTGCTCGTACTCTCTGGGTATACTGCGGTGAAAATGCGCCTCTATTACCAGGAGGAAAATATTGTCAAGCTCAACCGTGCTCTGCAAGCCACCTTTACTTTAGGGGTGTTGTTCATGGTCTTTCAAGTTTTGGGTTGGAAAGAACTCACAGCCAAGGGGATTAATTTTACAGGCATTCCCAGTGGCTCTTTTTTGTATGTGCTCTCCGGAATTCATGTGCTCCACTTGTTTGGAGCGATGATCTTTGCGGCCATCTTGCTGGTTGAACTTCGAAAAACGCAGCAGGATGTAGTCCGAAGGCTAGTGTGGTCCACCAACCCCTACGAAAAATTACGAATCCGCCTATTTACGGTGTATTGGCAGTTTATGGATGCGGTCTGGCTTATTTTGTTTCTACTATTTGTGATTAGCTTCTGATGTACTTTCACCTTCAAACAGCCGTAGAAAAGACTCACCTTCTAGTGAAGGAAGGTTTTACGGAATCCTTATTTGCCAAGCTAGCCCCTCCTTTTCCACCTGTGAAGGTGATCCGTTTTGATGGCTGTAAAGCAGGGGATATCGTCGACTTGGAGTTAAACTTTATTTTTTTCAAGCAAAAGTGGACCAGCAAAATCACGAAAGATCACTGCGATGCAACTGAATTCCTTTTTGTAGATGAGGGGGTCGTCTTGCCTTTTTTCTTGGGGAAGTGGAGGCATTGCCACCGGATCCTGGCGCAGCCTTCGGGAAGTATCATTCGTGATGAAATAGAGTTTGAAGGAGCATTTGCCTGGATGAGCCCATTGCTTTACCCCATTTTATGGCTTCAATTTTGGTACCGAAAGCCAATTTACCGCAAGATTTTTAGAGACGGTTAGCCGTTGAAAGGTGCTCACAATTCTTGATTTGGCAATCTCCATAAAGCACGAGGGAGTGACTAGTGATGGAGGAACCAAATTCCTTGCTCATCGCTTCCTTGATGTCGGTCAAGCGAGGATCTGAAAACTCCCTAATTTTTCGGCATTGCTTGCACACATGGTGATCGTGGTGCGTGTAGGTGAGTGCTTGCTCGTAGAGGGCTACCTTATCTTTAAATTGATGTTTGACAGCAAGTCCGCTTTCTACCAAAAGGTCTAGGGTATTGTAGATAGTGGCGCGGCTGATGCTGTAGCCTTTGTTTCTCATTTTTAGAAAAAGCCCTTCCACGTCAATGTGTTCGTCTTCGGGGAGGAGGTACAATTCATCCAAAACGGAATAGCGCTCGGGCGTCTTTCTGCTGCCTTGCCGAAGGAGAAAGTTTTCAAAAATCTTCTTTGCTTTTTCTATTAGTGCGCTGTCAGCCATTTTGAAGCGAGTTGAGTGATAAATATCTACTTTTATTGAGGTTTTGACAAGGATGGAGGGGAGTTCTTTGAGGCTGCTACTTCCAAAATTCTTCCAGTTTGCTTGAACTGAGCCTAAAAAACTCCGTACTTTATCTGGAATCGAATCGTGAGGTAGATGAAGCTGAAATCCCTTTTTTTATTTCTATTTTTTTTCGCTGCAATTGGCCTGAAAGCGCAGGTCCCTGGGTTTTTCGTCTCGGGTAACCAAAAAAAGGTGGACTTGCCTTTTTTAGCTTCCAATAGTTTGATCCTTCTTCCCGTCTCCATTAATGGTCATCCACCAGTTTACTTTTTGCTAGACACTGGCGTCAAGGCCAACCTGCTATTTAGCAAGTCCATGGGAGATACCTTGGGATTAACGTATACCCGCCGTGTGGGGATGGTGGGAGCAGATGGGACTTCAACCGTTTGGGCTCAAGTATCTCCGATTAACAATTTGGACTTGGGGGGAGTCGAGGGAGTACTTCAGAGTTTATTGGTATTGGAGGAAGATTTTTTGGAGCTCGAGTCGGTGATTGGTATCCCGGTGTATGGAATTTTGGGCTATGAATTTTTCAAGCACAACGCAGTCAAAATTGACTACGAGAAGTCGATTGTGACAGTTTATCCTCCTGAGCGCAGGGTTTGGAGGTCCCCATTTTATCGGAAAGGAGCGCTCCATGTGGTGGATGGGAAAGCCTACCTAGACGTAAAAGTAAAGCAACAGACAGGCCCAAGATTGACAGGAAAAGTACTTGTAGATACGGGAGCCAATCATGGATTGCTGTTGAATCGAGAAACTAACTCAGCTATCCACTTACCTGTAAAACAGTTAGAAACGCAATTAGGACAATCTTTGGGAGGGGTTTTGTATGGGGTCATTGGCCGGGTCGATGCGCTATCCATTCGAGGGCTAACTTTTAGCCAAGTACTAAGTTCCTTTCCTGAAGAAACTCCCTTCAGCTCTAGAATCAAAGAAAGCGGCCGTATCGGAAGCCTTGGGGCAGAGGTTTTGGGTCGAACCACTCTAATTTTGGACTACACGCGCAATGAATTTTTTCTGAAGAGGAATGCTTCTTCCTTTCAGCCCTTCGAATTTGACATGAGTGGGCTGGTGGTCAAAAAAATGGCAAGTCCAGAAAAGCGCTTGTATGTAGCAGATGTGAGGGAAGGCTCACCAGCGCAGCTTGCTGGGGTCTTACCCTTTGATGAGCTAATCAGCATCAATGCTGTCCCCATTCTATTTTGGGAAATGGATCAGCTGGTGAAATTATTTCGCTCCGAAGAAGGGCGAGAAATTCAATTGGAGTTGCGGCGCTATCCCAAGCCGGGAGCCAGCACTTTTCAGGAACTTTCTCTAGGATTTAGGCTGACCAAGCAGATTTGATTTTTTCAATTGGAAAAGAAAATTTGGGTAACTTTGTGTCTTAAAGCAACGAACCAATAAATATTTCGTGTAACTACTCGATTTAACACCTAATAAAACATGAAAAAAATCTTAATTCCAGTAGGCATTATTGCCTTATTAGCTATTTTAATTTACAGCAAAGCAGTAGGTACCTACAACCAATTTGTGCAATTAGAAGAAGGCATCAATGGCGAATGGGCCGAGGTACAAACACAATACCAAAGAAGAACGGATTTGATTCCAAACTTGGTTAGCACAGTCAAGGGCTATGCGGAATTTGAGCAGGAAACTCTTACAGGCGTGGTAGAGGCACGATCCAAGGCAACCTCCGTACAGATTGATCCGACAAATTTGACTCCAGAAAAACTTGCTGAATTTCAACAAGCACAAGATCAACTTTCAGGGGCTTTGAGCCGCTTGTTGGTCACTGTTGAAAAATACCCAGATCTAAAAGCCAATCAAAACTTCTTGGAGCTACAGGCGCAATTGGAGGGAACAGAAAATAGAATCTCTGTAGCACGAAGAAACTTCAATGAGTCCATCAAAGGGTACAATTCTACTTTGCGTGTGTTCCCAAACAACTTGTTTGCGGGTTGGTATGGATTTGAGAGCAAAGGCTATTTTGAAGCAGCAGCTGGAGCAGATAAAGCCCCTGCGGTTCAATTTTAATTAAATGGCATCCAAACTATTTTCTCCATCACAGAAGGCTCAAATCGTGTCTGCAATCCAAGAGGCAGAAAAACAAACCTCAGGAGAGATTCAAGTACACATTGAAAGCCGATGCAAGGGATCCGTATTGGACCGTGCTGCTGCAGTTTTTGAGACCCTCAAAATGTACCAAACCAAGGACAGAAATGGGGTGCTGATCTATTTGGCTGCGGAAGACCACAAATTTGCAATTTTGGGGGACGCGGGAATCAATGCGGTCGTGCCTGCAAATTTCTGGGAAACCACCAAAGACCTAATGGCCGACTTTTTTCGCCAAGGGAAATTTACCGAAGGCCTTGTTGAAGGCATCCACCATGCCGGGGATCAGTTGAAAGCACATTTTCCTTTCAATCACCGGGACGATAAAAATGAACTAACTGATGAGGTATCCTTCGGCAATTAAGCAAGTTGTCCTACTCGCACTCTTACTCTTACAAGGCTTTGCCTTTGCTCAGGACTTTCCTCCTGCACCTAATCCTCCTCGCTTAGTCAATGACCTGACGGGGACGCTAAGCGCTGAAGAGGTGGGTCAACTTGAGCAGAAGTTGCTTGCCTATTCGGATAGCACCTCCACACAGGTCTCTATTGTCCTAATGGGATCAGTAGGGCCTTACGACATATCAGATTATGCCTTCCAATTGGGAGAGCAGTGGGGTATTGGAGGCAAAGGCAAAGATAACGGCGTTCTTATCTTGGCAGCGATGGAAGACCGCAAGGTTTTCATTGCTACGGGAAGAGGAATGGAAGGAGTGATCCCTGATGCCCTAGCAAAACGCATTGTGACCGACATGATCCTGCCCAACTTCAAAATGGAAGCCTACTACCAAGGCTTGGATCAGGCCACTGACATGATTTTCAAGTTGGCCTCTGGTGAATACAAAGCGGATGAGGTGCTTTCTGAAGGAGATTCTGGAGGAGCTATCTTACTGATCTTGTTGTTGGTATTTCTTTTTGTAATCATTCCGATTATCAAAAACAGGAAGGACAACAACAACCACATGGGTGGAAAAGGAGGAGGAATTGATTTTTGGACTACCATTATGCTTGCCAACATGCTAGGTGGCGGCGGTAGAAGTAGCGGCGGCGGTTCCTTTGGAGATTTTTCTTCGGGGGGTGGTTCTTTTGGCGGCTTCGGCGGCGGCTCCTTTGGGGGCGGTGGTGCTGGCGGAAGCTGGTAAGCTTAGTCCTTTTCTTGCGATATTAGGGGAAACAAGGCCTCTTGAATGAGGTCTTGTTCAAATCCCTTGCTCATCAGGTATTGGGTGACCAAGTATCGTTTTTTGAATCCGTCCTTTTCATTGGTTTTGTCCCACTTTTTTTCTGCTTCACGCTCAAGGGTAGCAAAATATTCGTCTCCATCTATTTCGGATAATCCTAATTGAATGACTGCCGAACTGATTTGTCGAAGTTTCAGCTCTTGGATAATTCGTTCTTTTCCCCATTTTTTGATTCGAAATTTACCGCGTGCATAGGACCGGGCAAAGCGCTCCTCATCCACAAATCCATTCGTCTCCAATTCGGCAAGAATCGTGTCTACGGCTTGACCTTGGATACCTTTTTCAAAAAGTTTGCGGCGCAATTCCCAAGCGCAACGCTCCTGGTAGGAGCAAAAGGTTTCCAATTTGCCCCTTGCTTCTTCCAGGCTCCAATTCTTTTTTGGTGACTGCTCTCCGTTATTTCTTCCCCAAGTGGACATTTTTGGTAATTTTGAAGCAAATTACCTTAAGCTCAAGTTTTTTCAAACCTAAACAAGCGATTCTACACATGAGAAAGAAAATAGTAGCCGGCAACTGGAAAATGAACCTCAGCTTTGAGGAGGGGCAGCAGCTTACCTCTGAGCTTGTCAACATGTACAAGGACGAGGCCATCCAGGATGTAGTCGTCGTCCTCAATCCACCCTTTCCGCATCTCTATCCAGTTAAGCGATTGATAGGCGATGTAGCTGGAATTTTTGTGGGGGCACAAAACTGTTCGGATAAAGAAAGCGGAGCATTTACAGGAGAGGTTTCTGCTAAAATATTGGCCTCTTTTGGGGTAACACACGTCATCTTGGGCCATTCCGAGCGTAGAGAGTATTTCAAGGAAGATCAAGCCCTATTGGCGACCAAGGTCAACCAAGCTTTGGCGCATGGTTTGACCCCTATTTTCTGCTGCGGGGAGTCATTGGAAATTCGTGAGTCTGGGACACATGAGGCTACGGTAAAGGCGCAGTTGACCGCAAGTTTGTTCCACCTGTCTCCAGAAGAATTTTCCAAGGTGGTGATTGCTTACGAGCCCATCTGGGCGATCGGTACAGGAAAGACGGCGTCCGCTGAGCAAGCACAAGAAATGCATGCAGCGCTTAGAGGCCACTTGGCTAGCAAGTATGGTCAGGCGATTGCAGCGCAAACTTCCATTTTGTACGGAGGATCGGCTAATCCAGGGAATGCAAAAGAACTCTTTGGCAAACCGGATGTGGATGGAGGATTGATTGGAGGGGCTTCCCTCAAATCCCGTGACTTTATCGAAATCGTAAAATCATTTTAATGATTATCCGCAATCATGCCAGTAGCTCAACATAGCTATTTTAAACTGCGGATAATCGTCGACAGACCATAAGCCACGGCCCACAGGCAGTCAACGGTCCACAGCTCACTTAATTGATCCTCACCTTATTTTCTTTGGGTTGTAGTTAAAAGGTGGATAATCATAATCATTTTAAAAGGTTCCTCAACTGCGGGGCTTTTTCAGCAGCACTTTCCTTCTGAGAAGTAGAGTGCTTACCTAAGTAAAAACCAGACATGGACTACATACAAGTAAGCATCTCCTGCCTGGAGGAATACCGGGAAATCCTGATTGCCGAACTGGCAGCGGTGGGATTCGATTCTTTTCTGGAAACAGAAACGGGCTTTGAAGCCTATGTTCCATCGGATTTATTTGCAAGGGAATCCTTTGACGAAGTAATCGCCACCTACCGCGAACCGGCAGTGCTCACGCTTGTGGAAGGAATCATGCCCAAGGTGAATTGGAATGAAGAATGGGAAAAAAATTACGATCCCATTGCTGTGGATAACCTGGTATATGTACGCGCTTCCTTCCATGAATCTCAGGCAGGCTACCAGTATGAGATCGTGATCAATCCCAAAATGTCTTTTGGAACAGGCCATCATGCGACCACTTTCCAATTGCTTTCCATGCAAGGGAAAATCGATCACCAAGGAAAACGCGTCTTAGATGTAGGATCGGGCACAGGCATCTTAGCGATTATGTCTCATTTGCTAGGAGCCACGCAGGTTGAAGCCTTTGATATTGATTCCTGGTGTGTGGACAACGGCAATGAGAATTTTGAGTTGAATGGAGTGACAACCCGCATGGGTTTGGGGACCATCCGTGAGGTGAAGCCGCAAGGTCCTTACGAACTTATTTTGGCTAACATCAACAAAAATGTGTTGCTGGATGAAATGGAGATCTATGCAAGACTACTTCCATCTCAAGGGCTCCTGCTATTGAGTGGGTTTTATGCTGAAGACATCGAAGACTTGGTTGCTGCAGCTGCTCCACATGGGCTAGGCTTGACTTCACAAACCACCAAAGACAATTGGGCAGCACTGTGCCTTGAAAAAATATAAAGATGACCGAATTGATTGTTTATACGCTCTTGCTACTGGCTGTCCTTGGACATGGATGGGCTGCAGCGCGTTGGTACAAAAAAATACATGATAACCCCCAGCTCAGCTTCACTCAGAAGAATAGATTGAAGTTAAGGGCCTTGGTTTTCCCACTAGGACTTTGGTGGGCTGCTCGAGCAATTCGGAAGAATTGATTTTCCGTCAAACCTTTTTTGACTTTTCACGCTTAAAAGAAAGGTCTAGGCTTAAGAATTTGGGTTTTCCTTCTTAAATACTTGTAATATTACCCTATGGAGTACGTCTGGAAACAAAAGCCAAAAATGGCTCAAACTGCGATTGACAAGTTAAGCAAGGACATCAATGTGAATGCCACCCTTGCCAACATGCTGATCAATCGTGGGGTTGAGAATTTTGACCAGGCCAAGGATTACTTCCGACCTAGCCTGAATCTCCTTCATGATCCTTTTTTGATGAAAGATATGGAGGAGGCAGTACGCCGTATCGAAAGAGCGATCAAAAATGAAGAACATATTTTGGTATACGGGGATTACGATGTGGATGGAACCACTGCGGTAGCCTTAATGTATGAGTTTTTAAAAGGGGTTTACCCCCATGTAGATTTTTACATTCCTGATCGCTACAAGGAAGGCTATGGGATTTCTGAACGGGGGGTGCGGCATGCTGCCGAATCTGGGTTTTCCTTGGTCATCGCTTTAGACTGTGGTATCAAGTCCATGGACAAGGTGGAATTGGCTTCAGCACTTGGGGTGGACTTTATCATTTGTGACCACCACACCCCAGGGGAAGAGCTGCCAAAGGCAGTAGCTGTACTGGACCCAAAAAGGCTGGATTGCAACTATCCCTACAAAGAGTTGAGCGGTTGCGGGGTAGGATTTAAGTTGATCCAAGCTTTTGCCAAGGCGCAGCAACTCGAAGAGTCAGGCCTTTACAGCTATTTGGACTTGGTGGTAGTGAGCATTGCTGCAGACATTGTGCCCATTACAGGGGAGAATCGAATTCTGGCTTACTACGGCTTGGACCGGATCAATAACACTCCGAGACCAGGGTTGAAGGCCTTGATGTTGCTTTCCAAGATTGAGAAGGACATTCAAATTTCAGAAATCGTCTTCAAAATAGGTCCACGAATCAATGCTTCTGGCCGCCTTGAGCATGCCAAGGCATCGGTAGAGTTGCTGATTGCGCCAAACTTGGACGAGGCCATCGAGCGAGCCAAGCTAGTAGACGAGGTGAATGCTACCCGGCGTAACTTTGATGAACACATCACGAAGGAGGCCTTTGAAATGCTGGCACTCCAAGAGGAAGGAGCGCAGTTGAACGCTACGGTACTCTTTAAAGAGGATTGGCACAAAGGCGTTATTGGCATTGTCGCCAGCCGTTGCATCGAAAAATATTACCGTCCTACCATCATTCTGACTGAATCCAACAACAAGGCTACAGGGAGTGCCCGATCTGTGGTCGACTTTGATATTTACGAAGCTATCGCCGAATGCGCGGATTTGTTGGATCAGTTTGGCGGGCATAAGTATGCTGCTGGCTTGACCTTGGATGTAAAAAATGTCCCTGCCTTTCAGAAAAAGTTTGAAGAGGTGGTTCGTAGCCGCATCCAAGCCACTCACCTAAAGCCTGTCATCGAGATTGATGATGTCTTACTATTGGATCAGATCAACTACAAGTTTTACAACATTCTCAAGCAGATGGCACCTTTTGGGCCGGGCAATTCAGAGCCCATTTTCAGAATTCAAAATGTGTATGCCGAAGAAGTGACCATACTCAAGGACAAACACCTGCGAATAAAAATAATGCAAGACGGGCAGTTGACCACGCCGGTGTGTTTGGGCTTTGGCATGGCAGATCGAACCAAAGATCCAGACCTTACGACCGTGAATATGCTCCGGGGAAAAATGCGCTTTGATCTTGTAGTGGAACTGCGAGAAAATTTCTTCCGTGACAAAAGTAGTTTGCAACTCTACGTGAAAGACATCAAATTTGACTGATATGATTCTTCGAGCTGAGCACCTTCTTAAAATATACAAAGGTCGATCTGTGGTCAATGACATTTCCGTACAGGTTTCCCAAGGCGAAATTGTGGGCCTTTTAGGTCCAAATGGAGCGGGAAAGACCACCTCCTTTTACATGATTGTAGGCTTGATTCAGCCCAATTCAGGGAAAATATTTTTAGAAGATCAGGACATTACTGGCTTGCCGATGTACAAACGAGCCAAGCTGGGGATCGGGTATTTAGCCCAGGAAGCCTCAGTTTTTCGAAAGCTTTCTGTAGAAGAAAATATTTTGGCCGTACTGGAGATGACGACACTTACCAAGGTACAGCAGAAGGAAAAAATGGAAAGTTTGCTGGAAGAGTTCAGCTTAACTCACGTGCGTAAGAACCTAGGCATGGTCCTTTCTGGAGGGGAGCGCCGTCGTACAGAAATTGCCAGAGCTCTTGCAGTAGATCCTAAATTTGTGCTCTTAGATGAGCCGTTTGCAGGCGTGGACCCCATTGCAGTGGAGGAAATACAAACTATTGTAGCCAAGCTCAAAACAAAAAATATTGGCATTCTAATCACCGACCACAACGTGAACGAAACACTTTCAATCACGGATCGAGCCTATTTGATGTTTGAAGGGCGCTTGCTGAAGGCGGGAACAGCTGAGGAGCTGGCTGCAGATGAGCAGGTCCGAAGGGTGTATTTGGGAACCCAGTTTGAACTGAAACGCAAAACTTTTTCCTAAATGGAAGTGCTCAACAGTTTCATGACCTGGATTTTTAAAAATCGACTAGGTCAAATCGAAAAGTTTAAGCAGGAGCCCCTAATGGTGCAGCAAACTGCACTTTTTGAGTTGTTGGAGGCTGCAAAAGGAACTGAGCTAGGCAAGGCCTATCGCTATGACAAAATCAAGTCCTATGGAGATTTTGCAGCCGCTGTTCCCATTTTTGACTACGAATCTTTTGCTCCCCACTTAGAGAAAAACATCAAAGGAAAGCAGCAGGTATTTTGGCCTTCGACTATTCAATGGTTTGCCAAATCCTCTGGCACTACTGCAGGACGTAGCAAATACATTCCAGTTTCTAATGAAAGTTTGGAGGAGTGTCATTACAAGGGAGGAAAAGACATGGTATCACTCTACGTGAATAATTTTCCCGACACCAAGTTATTTACGGGGAAAAGCCTGACAGTAGGAGGCACACTTGAAAAAGACCTGCTCCATCCCAAAGGAATTGCACGTGCTGGAGATGTGTCTGCGGTGATCATGCACAACCTTCCGATATGGGCACAGTTTGTACGTACCCCTTCCCTAGAGACGGCGTTGATGTCGGACTGGGAGGCGAAGATTGAGCGCATGGCTCGGGAGACTATGGATGAAAATGTGACCTCCATCGCGGGGGTCCCTACCTGGACGATTGTCTTGCTTCAGCGTATTTTGGAATTGAAGAAAGCAAGCCATATCCTGGAAGTCTGGCCCAATCTAGAAGTGTTTTTCCATGGAGCAGTGGCTTTTGGTCCCTATCGAAATTTGTTTAAGGAGCTAATCCCTTCGGACAAAATGAGGTACATGGAAACCTACAATGCTTCGGAGGGATTTTTTGGGATACAGGATCAACCGGACTCTGATGAGCTTTTGCTCTTGCTTGACTATGGAATTTTTTACGAGTTTATCCCTACTGAGGACTTGGAAAAGGAAAATCCTCGCGTGATTTCTCTGGAAGAGGTAGAGGTAGGGAAAAATTATGCTTTGGTGATTTCTACCAATGGTGGGCTATGGCGTTACAAAATCGGCGACACCATCAAATTTACCAGTACACTTCCCTACCGATTTCGGATCTCAGGAAGGACCAAGCATTTTATCAATGCCTTTGGTGAAGAAGTAATTGTGGAAAATGCAGAAGCAGCCATTTCCTATGCCTGCATGCAAACAGGCGCCACGCTCACCAATTTTACAGCGGCGCCCATCTACTTTGAGGACAGTCAATCCAAGGGAGCACATGAATGGGTGGTGGAATTCAAAACTCCACCTACAGATTTAGAAGAATTTGCAGATAAATTAGACCAGCACTTGCGGGAGATTAACTCCGATTACGATGCCAAAAGGCATAAAAATCTAGCCTTGCAGCGGCTTCAGCTCCATGCCGCTCCAGCAGGGCTTTTTGAATCTTGGCTAGCCAAAAAAGGGAAGCTTGGTGGACAACACAAAGTGCCTCGCCTCTCCAATTCTCGAGAATTCATAGAGGAAATTTTGGCAATGCTTCCCCAGGTAAAAGAGCAGTGAATTTCTGTTTTGTAACCTTTAACTTTTGATTTCCTCGTGACTAAAGTTCATCTTACACTTATCTACGTCCTGTTGAGCCTTTGCTTGAGTTTGTCACTTTTTGCTGTTTTAAGTATGCGCCAAAACATAGGTGAAAAGTTTGGGTTTACCTCTTTTGCGCGAGGGCAGAAAGATTCGGTAGCACTATTTGAGCTTCCTTCCAAACTGTCTTTTGCTGGGGAAAAGGTGCCTTTAGAGCAAGCAGATGTGGTAGAGCGGCTCGAGCGGGAACTTTATGTAAATGCGTATTGGGAGTCCAACCTCATTTTACTTTTTAAACGAAGTAAAAAATACCTCCCAGAAATCGAGCGCTTGCTGCAGGAGCAGGGTGTTCCCGATGATTTTAAGTACCTGGCAATTTCTGAAAGTGGCTTGCTGAATGCGAGTTCAGCTGCTGGTGCAAAAGGGTACTGGCAAATCTTGGAAGATACCGGGAAGGAATATGGGCTGGAGATTACGGAGTCTGTGGACGAGCGATACCACTTAGAGAAGTCTACGCTAGCGGCCGCTGCCTATTTAAAAAAGGCGCATCAAAAATTTGGAGACTGGACTGCAGTGGCTGCCAGCTATAATATGGGTCAGTCTGGGTTTTCCAAACGTCAGGAGGAGCAACTGCACCACAATTACTACGACCTGTACCTCAATGAGGAAACGAGCCGGTACTTGTTTCGAATTTTAGCCTTCAAGTTGCTATTTGAAAATCCAGAAGCTTTTGGATACCACCTACAGGAGAAGGACTACTACAGTCTTCCAGAGTTTCGAGAAATTGAAGTAACCACAGCTCTTCCCGACCTAGCGGTTTGGGCGAAGGACCAAGGCAGTAGTTACAAATACCTCAAACGTTACAACCCTTGGTTGAGAGCCCAGGAGTTACAGATAAAAAAAGGAAAGCGCTATACCATTCGTCTTCCAAAACTTGAAGTGGAGGATTAAGAAAATTAATTTTTTCAAAGAATTGTAAACTACTTGTTTCAATTATGGGTTTCGGTAGGTATGCACCCCACTACCTGACCTGAAAGAAAGTACTTTACCCAAAATCAATTTGAACAAGGATTTGCGTTTATCCAGGTTTTACCCATTAGACTTCTACGAACAAGAATGCGTACTTCTTCTCTTTTCGAACAAGCCCAAGAATTTCTTAAGCTCTACCATTCCGAATCCAATTTGGCCGGATTAGAGAAAAGGCTAGATGAGGTTCAGGCTGAAATTTTACATTCGGGTACTTATCGCTTGACAGAAGATGAACTGAGCTATGGCGCCAAACTTGCCTGGCGTAATAGCAACCGTTGCATGGGGCGACTTTTTTGGAAATCCTTGAAGGTCAGAGACCGGCGAACATTATCCACTGCCAAGGAGGTTTTTGAAGATGCGCTGGAGCATTTGGAATCTGCAACGAATGGAGGGAAGATTCGGGCTACCTTAACAGCATATGCAACTGGAGAGGAAGGAGATCGAGGTTTTCGAATTTTGAATAAGCAGCTTATCCGGTTTGCAGGGTATACCCAACCAAATGGAGAAGTAATTGGGGATCCAGACTCCTTGGAATTCACCAAGTACTGCATGACTTTGGGTTGGGAGGGTAAAAAAACCGCTTTTGATGTTCTTCCGCTGGTCATTCAGCGTGAAGGAGAGCCCGCAAGCTGGTTTGCCATTCCTGAGGAGAAGGTTCTGCGCGTAGCCATTTCACATCCAGAATATGCCTGGATGGAAGAACTTGGGCTGCAGTGGTACGCCGTCCCTGTGATATCCGACATGCTTCTGGAGATTGGGGGCATATCTTTCCCCTGTGCTCCATTTAATGGATGGTACATGCTCACCGAGATTGCGTCTCGGAATCTTGGGGATATACAGCGATACAATATGCTGCCAGTAATCGCTAAAAAATTGAATTTAGACATGCGGCAGGTAAAGACACTCTGGAAAGACAAGGCGATGCTAGTGCTACAAGAAGCGGTACTCCATTCCTTTCAAGCCAAAGGAGTGACCCTGGTCGATCACCATACTGCATCTGAGCAGTTTTTAGAATTTTGCAAGCAAGAAGCCACCAAAGGCCGAACGGTGCAAGCGGATTGGGCTTGGATTGTACCTCCAGCAGCAGGCTCCACGCTTGGGGTATTCCACCAGGAATGGGACAATCAGATTTTATCGCCGAATTTTCATTACCAAGTTGCTCCTTGGAAGCAAGAAGAATCCGAGTGCATGCCCAATTTTGCTGTTGGAAAATGTCCTTTTTCGGTCAACTAACTTTAGGATAAAGTCTTCGATCTGACCTTTTCCTTTCGGCAAAAATACTGTACTTTCACCGATTCCTAATTTTCGCAATACCATGACCCAATCCCCTGCGGTACAGGAAGAATTCCTAGAAATATTTGGAGCCAGAGAGCACAATCTTAAAAACATTGACCTAAAAATCCCGCGAAACAAAGTGGTGGTAGTCACAGGTCTAAGTGGGAGTGGCAAAAGCTCCTTGGCTTTTGACACCATCTATGCAGAGGGGCAGCGCAGGTACATGGAGAGTTTTTCGGCTTATGCCCGATCCTTCTTGGGTGGGATGGAGCGTCCCGATGTGGATAAAATCAATGGGCTTTCTCCTGTCATCGCGATAGAGCAAAAGACCACTTCCAAAAACCCACGTTCTACGGTTGGTACTGTCACCGAAATTTATGATTTCATGCGTCTACTCTTTGCTCGAGCGGCAGATGCTTTTTCCTACCACACTGGCAAGCCCATGATCCGACAGACGGAGGATCAAATATTGGAGCAGCTATTTACCAAGTTTGCAGGAAAAAAGCTGTACCTCCTCGCCCCAGTGGTCAAAGGTCGAAAGGGGCATTACCGAGAGCTTTTTGAACAAGTACGCAAGTTGGGATTTTCTAAGGTACGCGTGGATGGAGTAGTACTTGAAGTGGCTCCAAAGATGCAGTTGGACCGCTACAAAATCCATGACATTGAGATTGTCATCGACCGTATCGTAGCGGAAGAAAGTGACCGTTTTCGTATTACTCAATCGCTTAAATCAGCCTTGCAACACGGGAAAGGTGTGCTGATGGTACGAGAAGAAAGCGGAGAAATTCACTATTTTTCCAAGTACCTCATGGATCCCGAAACGGGTCTTTCCTATGAGGAACCAGCACCCAATAGCTTTTCTTTTAACTCTCCCTATGGAGCTTGTCCGAGCTGTAACGGCTTAGGCGTAATCGAAGAAATCACCCGAGAAAGCATTTTCCCAGATCCCAATTTGAGTATTACTCGTGGAGGGATTGCACCTCTAGGCGAGTACCGTGATATCTGGATTTTCAAAAAGATTGAGGCGCTCTTGAAGCATTACAAATGCAGTTTGAGTACCCCGATCAAAGATCTTCCAGAACCCGTGATTGAGGTGCTCTTGTATGGAGACAAGGTAGAGGTGGCCGTAGATTCGGTGAAGTATCCTGGCACCCAGTGGAACACGACTTTTGAGGGGATCATCAATTTTCTCCAGAAGTACCAAGAGGGAAGCTCTGATAAAATCCAGGAATGGGTGGCAGAGTTTACGGTTTCCAAAATCTGTAGCGAATGTCAGGGCTACCGACTCAAAAAGGAAGCACTTCATTTTAAGTTGGATGGGACCCACATCGGGGAGCTCTCGGTGATGGATATCCAAGGGCTTTCAGATTGGTTTGACGGATTAGAAAGCCGCTTATCCGAGAAGCAGCAACGCATCGGAGCAGAGGTACTGAAAGAAATCCGGAAGCGTATCGGTTTTCTCCTTGACATTGGCTTGGATTACCTTTCTTTAAATAGACCCCTCCGAACCCTCTCAGGGGGTGAGGCGCAGCGCATTCGCTTGGCTACCCAGATTGGTACCCAGCTGGTTGGCGTGCTGTATATTTTGGATGAACCTAGCATTGGACTCCATCAACGAGACAACGTGAAATTGATCCAAGCCTTGAAACGACTTCGAGACTTGGGCAACTCCGTCCTAGTGGTGGAGCACGACAAGGACATGATGCTCGAGTCAGACTACATCGTCGATATGGGTCCTGGAGCAGGAAGACATGGTGGGCACGTGGTGGCTTCGGGTACGCCTGAGGAATTGCTGAAGTCAGACTCGGTAACGGCGCGCTACCTGCAGGGCAAAATTGGTTTGGACATACCCAGTACCCGAAGGGAAGGAACCGGAGAGCAGCTGGTCTTGCAGGGTGCGCGAGGGAATAATTTGAAAAATGTAACGGTAGCCTTTCCCCTGGGCACTTTGATTGTGGTTACTGGAGTATCTGGAAGTGGGAAGAGTACCCTAATCCACGAGACCTTATTTCCTTTGCTCAACCGGGAGTTTTACAACTCCAAGAAGGAACCCATGCCTTTTGACCGCATTGACGGGTTGAAGCACTTGGATAAGGTGATTGAAGTGGATCAAAGCCCTATTGGACGAACACCTCGGTCGAATCCTGCTACCTATACAGGTATGTTTTCGGATATTCGTACCCTGTTTACAGAGCTTCCGGAGTCCAAGATTCGTGGATACAAACCGGGAAGATTCTCCTTCAACGTGAAGGGGGGACGCTGTGAGGATTGTGAAGGAGCGGGAATGAAGTTGGTGGAGATGGATTTCCTTCCTGACGTGCATATTCCATGCGAGACCTGCAAGGGGAAGCGGTATAACCGAGAAACGCTCGAGGTGCGGTTTAAAGGAAAGTCAATCTCCGATGTGCTTGATATGACGGTGGAGCAAGCGGTAGAATTCTTTGAATTCCAGCCCAAAATCCTTCGTAAGGTCATTACCTTGAGTGAGGTGGGCTTAGGGTACATTACCCTTGGTCAGCATGCGACGACCCTTTCTGGAGGAGAAGCGCAGCGGGTAAAGTTGGCCACTGAGTTGTCCAAAAAAGATACAGGTAAAACCTTCTATATTTTGGATGAGCCAACCACAGGCTTGCACTTTCAAGACATTGACTTGTTGATGAATGTACTTCAAAAACTAGTGGATAAGGGCAATACCGTCTTGGTCATCGAGCACAACCTAGACGTGATCAAGGTGGCAGACTACCTGATCGATATGGGTCCTGAGGGAGGCAATAAAGGAGGAACTGTGGTGGTGCAGGGGAGCCCAGAAAAAGTGGCCGCACATCCCGATAGTCATACTGGTAGATTCTTGAAGCAGGAATTACATCGCTGAAAATAGGCTTAAAATCAAGCTCTTCGCCCTCTTATCAAATAGGAAAGTCTAGCTTTGTTTCCTTGATTAACTTTGGCAAGCATGAACAGAAGCACACTCTATTGGCTATTGCAGGTATTGGGTTGGGGAAGCTTTGCTTTTGTCAATGTGTTTTTTGCTTCCTTATCGGAGGGGATTTCTCCTCTGCAAACCTGGGCTTTTGTGGCCTTGGCGGCCTTTTACTTGCTATCTACGCATGCTTTCCGACTTCTTATCAAATCTTACGACTGGTTTCGTCTAGGAATTTTTCGTTTGATCGCTCAAGTATTTGTGGCGGTAGGCCTATTAGCAGTGAGTAATGTCTTGGCTCAAGTGCTTATCAATTTGGCATTTGGTACGCTAAACCCTGGATTCGATTTCAGGGCATTGGTGATTTCGGTCAACTTGTTTGTGAGTTTTCTCTATTATGGGTTTTGGGTACTCCTTTATTTTGTCTTCCATTTTTTGGACAATTACAACACGACGCTCCGTTACGAGGCAAAAATTAATGAGATCAGACTCAATCATTTGAAGAGTCAGCTCAACCCGCATTTTATATTCAATGCCTTGAATTCGGTGCGTGCCTTGGTCGACGAGGATCCTGTCAAAGCGAAATCTGCCATTACCCGAATTTCGAATATGCTTCGTTTTTCCCTTATGATGGATAAAAAACAGGTGATTGATTTTGCAGATGAGCTCGCCACGGTGAAGGATTACTTAGCCTTGGAGTCCATCCGTTTTGAAGAGCGGCTTCAAGTAGATTACCAGATTGAAGAGGCAGCTTATGCTTATAAAATTCCCCCAATGATGCTGCAGACCATTGTGGAAAATGCCATCAAACACGGGATTTCCAATTTGGTCAAGGGAGGGCTGATTGAAATTAAATGTAGAGAAGGTCTGCAAGACGAACTGTACATTCAAGTAAAAAATAGCGGTCAATATGCGCCTTTGCCAGTGAGCAAACGACGAGAGGAAGAGGGGCATGGGATAGACAATACCCAACAGCGCTTGGCACTTTTGTATGGCGATCAGGCAAGCTTCCGAATCTTCAACTCTGGAGGCCAATTTGTGATTACAGAAATAAAAATTCCGAAACAAAGACTTACTTTAGACTAATTAACTCGATTGATATGAGAGCCCTAGTAATTGATGACGAACGTTTGGCCCGAAAGGAGCTAATCAATTTATTGAATCAACTGGAAACAGTAGAAGTGGTAGGCGAAGCAGTAAATGTTGAGGATGCAAAAGAAAAAATTGATCAGCTTCAGCCGGATGTGATTTTTCTTGACATTCAAATGCCTGAAAAAACTGGCTTTGATCTCCTGGAGGAACTAGACCAACTTCCTCATGTCATCTTTACAACAGCTTATGACGAATATGCGCTCAAAGCTTTTCAAGTAAATGCGCTGGATTACTTACTCAAGCCTATTGAGCCGAAGCGATTGGAGGACGCGGTTTTAAAGCTTCAGGGTAAAATGGAGGGCATTGCAAAGCGTGAAGGACAGGAAGGATTGGGTAGCCAGAAGAAACTGACCTTAGAGGATCAGGTATTTGTGAAGGATGGAGATCGCTGCTGGTTTGTTCGACTGTCCAACGTGCGCCTTTTTGAGTCGGATGGCAATTACATCAAGGTGTATTTCGACAATTTCAAACCCATGATTCACAAGTCTTTGAATGCCTTGGACGAGCGATTGGATGAAAAGTCATTTTTCCGAGCCAGTCGCAAGCATATCATTAACTTAGGCTGGGTGGAGGCCATTGAGCCCTGGTTTAACGGGGGATTGGTGGTGACCCTCAAAGGAGGAGATCGCATCGAGGTAAGCAGAAGACAGGCTGCCCGATTTAAAGAAATGATGAGTTTGTAACAATCCAGTAAGTATCAATTTTAATCCATATGAACTTTCGTAAAATCACCGTTCAGGCCGTAATTTTAGTTGCCAAAAGCAAGGCTTGGGATTATTATACCTCACCTGAACATATTGTAAATTGGAATTTTGCCTCTGACGATTGGCATTGTCCTCGAGCGAGCAATGACCTCGTTGTTGGTGGAACCTTCTTTGCTCGTATGGAAGCTAAATTTGGAGAAATTGGCTTTGACTTTGGGGGAACCTATACCGAGGTGAATCTTCAGGAAGGATTTACCTACAAATTAGCCGATGAAAGAGAAGTCAAGGTAACCTTTACAGAGATTGGCGAACACAGCCAGGTGCAGGTCATATTTGATGCTGAAACGGAGAACTCCATCGCACTACAGAAACAAGGCTGGCAGACCATTCTCAACCAGTACAAGAAATATACTGAAGCCAACTAATTCAGCATTTCCTCCATTCGAAATCGCTTACAGCAGGTCGTTTGCTAAATTCGCCAGTTCAGAGCGCTCCCCTTTTTCCAGCTTCACGTGCGCATAGAGCGGATGATCCTTTACTCGATCGATGAGGTAGGATAGCCCGTTGGATTGTGCGTCAAGGTAAGGGGTGTCAATTTGGAAGACGTCTCCTGTGAAGATGATTTTTGTATTTTCTCCAGCCCTAGAAATGATGGTTTTGATTTCGTGGGGAGTGAGGTTTTGAGCCTCATCGACAATGAAGAAGATATTGGACAAGGACCTGCCTCGAATGTAGGCTAGGGGCTGGATCACCAGTTTTTCTTGGTTGACGAGCTCGGTGATTTTTTGGTATTCCTTATCAGTCTCCTTGTACTGGTTTTGGATAAATTTCAAGTTGTCCCAAAGCGGCTCCATGTAAGGATTGAGTTTGGACTTGATGTCTCCTGGAAGGTATCCGATGTCTTTATTGGACAAGGGGACGATGGGTCGAGCCAAGAAGATTTGTTTGTATTCACGCCGTTGTTCCAAGGCTCCTGCCAAGGCAAGGAGGGTTTTTCCCGTTCCGGCAACCCCTTGAATGGATACGAGCTTGATCCGTGGATTTAAGATGGCATGTAGGGCAAAAGTTTGCTCCGCATTGCGGGGCTTGATGTTGTACGCAAGTTGCTTGTCTACTCGGGTGAGGACATTTTCATCGGAATTGTAGTAGGCGAGTACCGAATGTTTTTGGCTCTTTAAAATGTAAAAGGCATTCGCTTTTCGCTTTCGATTGCCAAGAATCACTTTGGCTTCAATGGAACCGCGCTCATACAAGGTGTTGATGGCTTGCGGATCCAAGTCCTCCAAAAGGTATTTGCCTGTGTTTTCTAGTTCAACAATGTTTTTGATTTTCCCAGTTTCGTAATCCTCAGCAAGGATATCTAGGGATTTTGCCTTTAAGCGGAGGTTGATGTCTTTGGAAACCAGGATTACTTTCCGGTCCTTCTCATGCTGCTTGAGGTAAAGGGCAGCATTCAGGATCTTGTGATCGTTCTTTTCTTCTCCAAAAATTACGTTCGCATTTAGGTTATTGTCTGGATTCATCAAGACCTTGAAGTTACCCTTTGTTTTCCCATTCAAGGGTGTCCATTCGTGAATCATGTGATCTCGAGATAAGTTGTCCAGCAGTCGGATAAACTCTCGGGCTTCAAAATTTTTGGTGTCGTTGCCTTTTTTGAATTGGTCCAGTTCTTCCAGAACGGTGATTGGGATGACCACATCGTGCTCGGCAAAGTTCATGATGGAGTTGTGAGTGTACAAGATTACAGAGGTGTCCAGTACAAATATTTTCCGGTCTTTATCGGATTTGGCTTTAGGCATCGGCAGGAACAGAAAGGGGGTGAATGCTTTTAAAATTTAGAAAAATATCCGCAGCTCTCTACTAGTTTCTACACTAATTTATGGTTAAGAAATTTGCAAATTAGATTAATGAACTGACTATCAATTGTATAAAAAATGATTATCCGCAATTATGCCAATAGCTCAGCTTGCCTATTTAAAACTGCGGATAATTGTTCACAGACGACAGACCACGGTCCACAGCGGATTGTAGCGACTCATTAATTACCATTTGTCCTCTGTGAACTGTCAACAGTTGATTAGTTGACTTTCTGCCCTTTTTGTTCTGCAAAAACCAGAGTTCAAGTGATTAGTCGAGTAGTGCTCGGATATCGTCATTGTCTAGGCTCTTCATAAAGCTTTCTTCATTGCTGATGAGCTCCCCTGCGAGAGCGAGTTTGCGGTCTTGAAGGGCCATGATTTTTTCTTCTACCGATCCACGGCTGATAAACTTGTAGATAATCACCTTATTCTCTTGGCCAATGCGATGTGCCCGGTCGATAGCCTGGGCTTCGACGGCAGGATTCCACCAAGGGTCGAGCAGAAATACATATTCCGCCTTGGTCAAGTTGAGGCCGACTCCACCCGCTTTGAGAGAAATCAAAAACACCTTGCAGCTCTCGTCTGTTTGGAATTTTTCTACTTGCGCCTGTCGGTCACGAGTCGCCCCATCCAAGTAGGCATAGGGGATATTTTCACGATCTAAAAACTCTCGAACGATGGAAAGGTGGCGTACAAACTGGCTAAAAACGAGCACCTTGTGATTTTCTGAAATGGTCTCTTGCAGCATGTAAGTGATGTCCTCGAGCTTTCCTGACTCTCCCGTGTAGTCCTCGCGAACGAGTTTGGGGTGGTTAGCGATCTGCCGAAGCTGAGTTAAGCCTCGTAGCAAAGTAAACTGTTGGCTTCCTCTACCAGCGCCTGCCAGTTTTCCAATGATTTTTTCGCGGTAGTAGCTTTTTACTTCTTCATACACTTTTTCCTGTGCGGCGGTCATGTCCGAATATTTGATATTCGTAATTTTTTCGGGCAGATCCTTAGCCACCTGAGATTTTAGTCGGCGAAGGATAAAGGGCTTGATCATCGCATGCAAGCGGGAAGCCTTTTCTTTGTCGTGCTGCTTTTCGATTGGATGGAGAAACTGCTTTTTGAAAATCAATTGATTACCCAAAAGACCTGGATTCACAAAGTTCATCTGTGACCACAGGTCCATGGTGCCGTTTTCTACTGGGGTACCCGTAAGAATCAGCCGACGCTTACTTTTCAGTTTATTGACAGCTGTCGCAATATTGGAACTTGGGTTTTTGATCGCCTGCGACTCATCTAAGATGACATAGTTGAAGTAAAACTCGCTTAGCTGGTCAATATCCATCCGTACGATGCCATAGGAAGTGAGTACTACGTCGTAGCCTCGGAATTTCCATGGATCCTTATTGCGCTGGGTTCCAGAATACACCAATAGTTTTAGATCAGGGGCAAATTTTCTTGCTTCCAACTCCCAGTTGTAAATCAAAGAGGTAGGCATCACCAAAAGTGAGGCAAAACCTGGGTTTTCCTCCTTTTCATAGGCCAGGAGGGCTAGCGTTTGAACAGTTTTACCTAGACCCATATCATCGGCAAGGCATCCTCCAAACTGGTATTCGTTCAGGAATCGGAGCCAATTGTAGCCTGCATTCTGGTAAGGGCGGAGCGAGCCTTTAAAGGAATTTGGAAGGGCATAGTCATCAATGGCGTCAAAGTTGCGAAGCCGCTCCAACTTCAAGCTTAGGTTGAGGCGAATCAGCTCCCCGTTTTGCAGCTCGCGTGCAAAGGCCAGGTGGTGTTTACGAAGTACCAATTCCTCTGCGCTACGCTCCTCGATGAAGTTAAATAGCTCTGAATAGTTGACAAACCAAGAAGCAGGAATCACCGCGATTTCTCCGTTTGGAAGCTCAAACTCGTGTTTTCCTTGGATGAGGAGTTTTCGAAGTTTGGCAAAGGGAACGAGATAAATGCCGAATTTGATGAGTGCCTTTACATCAAACCAGTCAATGTTTTCATTGACCTCAATTGAAATTTGGGCTTTGCCAATGTGGTAGGTTTTGCCGTTTAGGCCTCCTTTTTGAACGATTTTGATTTTGTTTTCACGAAGGTAGTCCTCGTTATTACCTAACCACTCAAAAGCTTGAGTTTTGGGCATCGCAGTTTTGCCATGTATAAATTCAAGCCCTTTTTTCTTTAGGATGGTCAGGTAACGCTCCTCCAATTTGGTGGTACGAACTGTTTTAAAAAAAGTAAAGTTGCCGTCTTTCTCTTCATAGCGGCAGGAGTTGCCACTCCCCTCTCCCCCATGGAGGAGGGTTCCAAAATCAAATTCCCCATATTTAAAGCGAGGTTCTAGGACAATAATATCCTCTGAGGGGATGGAGATTTCATCGCCAAACAAGGTTTCTACTGGTACACCACCTGGCAAACCGCTGATGGTCAAGAGTGCCTCTGGAGTCCCTTGTTCAGTATGGATATCAAATCCTTTGGCTACTACCTCAAATTGAGTAATTAAGGAATTGACAAATTTCCGATAATATTCGGGTTCAAACTTCCGTTCGATGAGGATGGCATTTTTAGTAAGGAAGGGTTGTAATTTTTTACCATCAATCCCTTTTTCAAAATGAAACAGCTGTTGATTGACAATCAACCATGCTGGGTCCTTGCAAATCAAGTATCCTCCTTTATGTTGCCAGGCGAGTTTTTGTCCTTTAAATTTTATAATTGGGTAATACTGGGTATTGAACTCTCCCTTATCGAAGTGAAATTGAATGGTAGCTGGTTCGGTTTGGATACTAATTTCTCTACCTGAAGGATTGCCATCGGAGGCAGTTTCAAATAGGCGCTTTCCTGCTAGCAGGGATAGAATTTTAGCACGTTTGATCTCCAGATTTTTGAAAAGTAACTCTTGGATGGTAGGGTCAGCGGTTTTGGGATCAAAGATTTTTTGGAGAAATTCCTTGGGCTTCAAATTCCCTTTTTTCATGTAAGGCTTGACTACCACATCTTGCTGCATGCTGTCCATCAGCCGAATCAATTCGTAATCTTGTTCATCCAGACCCGAATCAAACTCCCGTGCATTGGCTGAACTAATGTTTTGATAGGCGTAGGTAAGCCTCCCTTTGTCATCAAGGGGAACTACATAAGACTCAAAAAGTAGCCCCAGGTACTCATGACTGAATATGGAATAAATGAGCTGGAAAGGCTTATCTGGATCAACAATCATGAGAAACTAAAAAACTATATATATAAACTACAAACGATGATTCGCATCTATTTCTTCCTTTTAAGGATACCTTGTAGATACACGAAAAGGAAAACTACGGATAAAAAGGGACTAAATTGTCATGTTTGCTGATTTTTTTGAAGAAAAAAAGAGAGACTTAGCGGTCTCTCTTTTAAATGAATCGGCTTGTTGTAGGGGTTATTCTTCGATTTCTTCTTGTGGTTTGGAAGGAACCTTAGGGCTTGCATCTGGAAAAAATCGATTCTGAAACAGGAGGATGATGCCCACTCCTATAAATATGGAAGCATCAGCCACATTGAAAATGGGCCATAAAGCAGTATATCCACCACCCCACAGCGGTACCCATTCAGGGATGTATCCTTCCCAAATGTCAAAGTAAAACATGTCTACTACCTGCCCATGAAACCAGGGGGTAGGGGCATTGTAGGGAGCATTGTCCAGCCATACGCCATAAAATACCGAGTCTACCAAGTTGCCAATAGCACCTCCCAAAATCAGAGCAATGCAAAAAGTATAGCCCACGTGAGTTTTATGTTTGATTAGGTAGTAGAGGTAATAGCCTATGCCGAACATCGCCACCAAACGGAAGGAGGTGAGGATCATTTTTCCATATTCCGAACCAAGCTCCATCCCAAAAGCCATCCCTGGATTGGTGGTGTAATGCAACTTAAACCAATCTCCGAAAATTAGGATTTGCCCTGGACTTCCAAAGTCCATCTGAAAGTGTACCCACATTTTAGTGGCTTGATCTAGGGCAATTACTAAGAATGCAATACCGAAATACTTGAGATAATTGTTCATATCCTTCAGTTTATACCTTAGTTAGGCGTATTGCCAGTTCAAACTCATCCATATCCAACACAGTCGCCTCAGCTTCTAATTTGCCTACAGCAAGTGAGACCGCCTGTGTTTCTTCTTGAATATAGGCTCCAAATAGGGCAATAGCTGCGTTTACCTCAGATTTGGAATCTGCCACGAGCAACTTGATCTTATCCTGCACCTCAAGTCCAAGGTCCTTACGGAGGTTTTGGATGCGGTTGACCAGATCTCTAGCGATTCCTTCTTGCTTCAATTCTTCCGTGAGGTTTACATCTAGTGCTACAGTCACTCCTTGGTCCGATGCTACAGACCAGCCTGGGATATCCTGAGAACTGATCAACACCTCTTCTAGAAGTAGGTCGATTTCCTCACCTTCCACTTTCAGTAAGTAATGTCCTTCACGCTCGATCTGCCCAATTTCTGTTGGCCCCCAATTTTGGAGTGCAGCTACGACGAAGCGCATTTTTGGACCCAACTTTTTACCCAAGAGGGGTAAGTTGGGTTTGATTTGCTTCACCAAGATCCCCGAGGCATCATCCAGGTATTCGATGGCTTTGATGTTAACTTCCGTCTGGATCAACTCAGCCACATGGGCTACTTGGGCCTTGAATTTTTCGGAAAGTACAGGCACTAGGATGCGTTGTAAAGGTTGACGCACCTTGATTTTTTCCTTCTTGCGCAGGGAGTGCACCAATGAAGAGATTGTTTGTGCCAGATCCATGCTGGTTTCCAAGTCAGGATTGATGAGCGAATGATTGGCGCTTACCCAATCGGTCAAATGAACAGATTCCTTGGCGGTTTCACCTGCTTCGGTCAAGTTTTTATACAACCAGTCTGCGTAGAATGGAGCGAAGGAAGACATCAACTGGCTGAGCGTAAAGAGGCACTCGTACAAGGTCTCGTAGGCTGCCTGCTTGTCAGGCTGCATGTCTCCTCTCCAGAATCGCTTCCGAGCAAGACGCACATACCAGTTGGAAAGCTGGTCTACAGTAAAGTTCTGGATGGCGCGGGTTGCCTTGGTGGCATCGTAACCGTCCATAGCTCCTTCGACTTCCAGAATTAGGGACTGCAACTTGGATAGGATCCATTGATCGAGCTCAGCGCGCTCCTGTACTGGGATGGCTTTTTCTTTGCGGTACACAAAGGCATCGAGGTTGGCATACAGGGCAAAGAAGTTGTAGGTATTCTGAAGTGTGCCAAAGAAGCGACGTTGCACCTCAGTGACTCCGTCAAGGTTGAATTTCAGGTTATCCCAAGGGTTGGCATTGCTGAGCAGGTACCAGCGCAAGGCATCGGGACCGTATTCCTTGAGGGTTTTGAAGGGATCGACGGCATTGCCCAAGCGCTTGGACATTTTGTTGCCATTTTTGTCAAGAACCAATCCATTTGCAATCACATTTTTGAAGGCTACGCTATCGAATAGCATCACGGACAAGGCGTGGAGGGTAAAAAACCAACCGCGAGTTTGGTCCACTCCTTCTGCAATGTAGTCCGCAGGGAAGTTGGCCGCAAAGATGTCTTGGTTTTCAAAAGGGTAATGCCACTGGGCATAAGGCATCGCTCCGGAGTCAAACCACACATCGATCAAGTCGGTCTCGCGGAACATTTTTTGTCCCTTTGGGGAAATCAAGATGACCTCGTCTACGTAAGGACGGTGTAAGTCCAGTTCCTTGCCCGCATAGGGTGATGCAGTCATGAGACCTGCGGCTACGGATTTATCGATTTCGGCCTGTAGTTCCGCGATGGAGCCGATGCATTTCTCCTCGGTGCCATCGGCAGTTCTCCAAATAGGTAATGGGGTTCCCCAGAATCGGGAGCGGCTCAAGTTCCAATCCACCAAGTTTTCGAGCCAGTTTCCAAATCTACCGGTTCCGGTGGCCTCTGGTTTCCATTGGATGGTTTTGTTGAGTGCCACCATGCGGTCCTTGTGGGCAGTGGTTTTGATAAACCAGCTTTCTAGCGGATAGTACAAGATCGGCTTGTCTGTTCTCCAGCAATGCGGGTAGCTGTGCTCGTATTTTTCGACCTTGAAGGCCTTGTTTTCATTTTTGAGGAGGATGGATAGGATCACATCCGTGTTTTTGTAATCCGCCGCCGACTCGTCGTCTTGCGTGTAGTTTTTGACGAAGAAATCGTTTGGTCCAAAGGTCTTGTGTGCGCTGATACCATGTTCCTGCATCTTGGCGACAAGGTATTCTCCTACGATGGGAAGGAATTTTCCTTGGCGATCGACTACGGGCACCTCGTTGCCAAGCTCATCTTGCACGAAAATGCCGGGCACTTTTTGCTGTACTAGAGTTCTAAAGTCATCCGCTCCAAAGGCCTTGGCCAAGTGAACGATACCCGTACCATCTTCAGTAGTGACATAGTCACCTGCTACGATGGTGAAGGCTGGGTGTGGGAGGGACAAGCCTGGAATAGGAAGCAGCTGCTCGTATTCCCAACCGATCATGGTTTTTCCTTTAAACTCTTCCAGTATTTGATAAGGAATTAATTTGTCTCCGGGATGGTAGGCATCGAGCGCGAGTTCTGCCGCTTTAGGGGAAAAGTACGCAGCTAGGCGTGCTTTGGCCAAAATCACATCCACAGGAAGGTGGGTGTAGGGATTGAAGCTGCGAACCTTGACGTAGTCTAGATTTTCTCCAATGGCCAAAGCTGAGTTGGAAGGTAAAGTCCAGGGGGTAGTTGTCCAGGCTAGGATGTAGGTATTGGCTTGGTTTTTTAGTTTAAACTGACCCGTGATGGAGGTGTCTTTTACTTCACGGTAGCAGCCCGGCTGGTTGAGTTCGTGCGAACTGAGTCCCGTACCTGCTGCAGGAGAATAGGGCTGTATGGTGTAGCCTTTGTATAAGAGGTTCTTGTCGTAGAGCTGCTTGAGTAGGTACCAAAGCGACTCGATGTAGTTGGAGTCAAAGGTGATGTAGGGGTCTTCGAGGTCCACCCAATAGCCAATTTTTTCGGTGAGCTCGTCCCATTCGTCCTTGAAGCGCATCACTGTCTCCCTGCACTTTTTGTTGTATTCGGCTACGGAGATGGTCTTCCCAATGTCCTCTTTGGTGATGCCCAGTTCCTTTTCCACTTGCAGTTCTACGGGAAGTCCGTGCGTATCCCAACCCCCTTTTCGTTTCACTTGGAATCCGCGTAAGGTCTTGTATCGACAAAAGATGTCTTTCAAGGTGCGGGCCATCACGTGGTGGATGCCGGGCGTACCATTGGCAGAAGGAGGTCCTTCAAAAAAAGTAAAGGTCTTAGACCCCTCTCGGTTGGAGATGGATTTTTCGAAAATCTGGTTTTCTTTCCAATACTGAAGGACCGATTCCCCGATGTGTGGGTAGTCTACCTGCTTAAATTCCTGGTACGTTTTCACTGCGTCTATTCTGGTGAACTTGAAGAAAAGAATGGATTGAGCTTCTCGATCCACACTTGTTGGATCGAGCATGACCGTCAAGGCTAGGCATCTTGCTCAAAACAAGGCACAAAGATAGAAGAAATGGGCGTTCTCAGAAAGAAAATGACAGTAGGATTCAAGAGGTAAAGACTTGTGGAGATCCAGTTCTTCTTGAAGTACACTAGACTTCGAGTTGGATTTTGACTGAGGCACTGAGTGAGATGAAATTTTATTGTTTCGGTTCATTGCAAAAATGAGTCAATTGGCCTCATTTTTGAGTTGATGTAGAAAGGAAAAAAATTCGTGTTCTGAACCTCATTTTTCAACCCAAAAAAACCACTGCGATGACCGAACAACAACTACTAGCCCTAGAAGAAGCCATTTCAGCTTTAAGAGAGAAATTAACGGGAGACATGTTTGCTGACATGGAAATTCGAGATGAAATCCACAACCTTGAAATGCAATTGAAGGGAGTAAAGCCCCTAGATTCCCATTTTGATTGCGTTGGCTGCGGAAGTTAAGCAGCAATCGGACCGTGCCACAGTATTTTATTGCATACAAACCCTTCGGAATGCTTACCCAGTTTAGTGGAGAGGAATTGACCCTCGCCTCTCTGGGAGATTTTCCGAAGGAAGTATATCCCGTTGGTCGACTGGATAAGGATAGCGAAGGATTGCTACTCCTCACAGACGACAAAGGATTGAATCACCAACTGCTGAATCCTAGATTTGGCCATCAGCGGACCTACTACGTGCAGGTGGAGGGAATCCCTACTCCTGAGGCTTTGGCTCAACTGCAACAAGGAGTCACTATCCAAGTAGATGGCAAGTCTTATCGCACCAAGCCTGCCTTAGTCAAGCTACTGGATCCAGCGCCTATACTTCCCGAACGAAATCCCCCCATTCGCTACCGTGCCTCCATTCCAGATTGTTGGCTGGCACTGACCTTAATTGAAGGCAAAAATCGTCAAGTACGAAAGATGACAGCTGCGGTTGGCTTTCCTACCCTGAGGTTGGTTCGATTTTCCATGGAGAAAATAACTCTGGATGGCATGGAGGCTGGGGAGGTGCGTGAGCTCAGCCAAGAGCTAGTTTATCGTTCCCTTGGCTTGACTGGATTTGCAGCGCCGCGGACAGGAAACAATAAATATAGGTAGCTCTTAAAAATTCCTAAAAATTAGTTGGGAGCTCGGGATTGCGCTCGGGAAACTGTAAGATTGGGGATTGGAACAATTTCCCCTAATTTAGTCCCTCCAAAACAAGTATACTTTAAAGACGAGTCACATGCATCAGGAAAAAATTGCTGAAGTCATTCAGGAAGTGAAGAAAGTAGTGGTAGGCCAAGACAAGATGATCAATCGCTTGTTGATCGGTTTATTTACCAATGGGCACATCCTATTGGAAGGTGTACCTGGACTTGCCAAGACCTTGACTGTGAATACGCTTGCGAAGGTCTTGCATTTGGATTTTAACCGCATTCAGTTTACTCCCGATTTGTTGCCTTCTGACTTGATTGGTACGATGATCTACAACCAGCAGACCTCCAACTTTGAGGTAAAGAAGGGACCTATTTTTTCGAATGTCATCCTGGCGGATGAGGTCAACCGATCTCCGGCCAAGGTACAGTCTGCACTTTTGGAGGCTATGCAAGAAAAGCAGGTGACCATTGGCGAGACGACTTATACCTTGGATCGGCCTTTCTTAGTTTTGGCTACGCAAAACCCCGTGGACCAAGAAGGAACGTATCCACTTCCAGAAGCGCAGGTCGATCGTTTTATGATGAAAGTTCACATTGACTATCCGAGCAAATCGGATGAGATGGAGGTGATGCGTAGAATGTCCAACATGCAGTATGCTGCCGATGTGAAGCCAATCTTATCTAAGCAAGATATTTTTGACATTAGAAATCAAATCAATGCAGTGACTTTGGCGGAGCCATTGGAGCATTACATCATTGAATTGGTGTTTGCCACCCGTTTCCCCGCAGACTATGGCTTGAAGGACGAGGCCAAATATATTCTTTTTGGGGTATCCCCACGTGCCAGCATCAACTTGAACTTGGCAGCCAAGGCAGTCGCCTTTATGGATGGGAGAGATTACGTATTGCCTGAGGACATCAAAGAAATTGCCGAAGACGTGCTCAATCACCGAATTTTGCTCAATTACGAAGCTGAGGCGGATCGAGTGAGCACAAGAGACTTGGTAAAAACATTACTTGAAAAAGTGCCTATTAATAAGTCCGTAACATTGAAGTAACATCAGAACCCCTTTAAAAAGGCTTTTCGAAGGAAAAGCCTTTTTTTATGCCCTGTTCGTTAAATACAGGTTAATTGAGGTCAAAATTTTTAAACTAAGCATAATTTCATTTTTTCTTTTGGGCAATAATTAGGGTTCACCTTTGTGGAGTAATCAACTCGCAAAAACTTAATTACAAATAACCAATGAAAAATTTTTCGTGTTTCCTCACTTTATTAACAGCATTTACGCTTGTATTCACGAGCTGTAAAGAAGAAGAAAAGCCTGATAATGGAGTAACCATCGAAGGTATTCCTGCAACTGCAAAGATTGATGCAGGTGGGAAATTAGGACCTGTTACAGGCACAGCAACTGGTTTGGATGGTTTAGTTTCTTTAGCCATAACCAAAGATGGAGCTGCTCTTTCTACCCAGCCATTAAGCGGAACCTCTGCGACTTTTCCATTCGAGTACACAGCAGTTGCTGCTGATGCAGGTAAAAATCTAGTATTTGAGTTTACAGTAACCGATTCAGATGGTGACGTAGCAAAGACAACTCATGTATTGACTGTAGGTGCTGAGCCAACTACCATTCGTGTAACTAGCAACATTACCACCAATACTACTTGGGTAACAGGTAAGACCTACATTTTGGGAAGTAGAATTGTGGTTACATCTGGTGCTAAATTGACCATCCAAAAAGGGGTTATCGTAAAAGGTGAAGCAGGAACTGGAGCAAATGCTACTGCTTTATTGATCGCAAGAGGAGCGCAAATCGACGCGCAAGGAACGGCAACAGAGCCAATTATCTTTACTTCTGTAGCAGACGAGATTGCTCCCGGTCAGATTGCATCTCCAAACTTGGAGCCTACTCAGGAAGGACTTTGGGGAGGTTTGATTGTATTGGGAAGAGCGAAATGTTCTTTGGCAGGTGACGTTGCTGAACTTCAAATTGAGGGTATCCCAGCTTCTGATACTAACGGTCTATATGGTGGAACTAACGATGCTGATAACTCTGGTATCCTCAAATTTATCTCTATCCGTCACGGTGGAGCCTTGATTGGTGCAAGTAACGAGATCAATGGCCTTACTCTAGGGGGTGTAGGTTCCGGAACTGTAATTGAGAACGTAGAAGTAGTAGCTAACCAAGACGATGGCATCGAGTGGTTTGGTGGAACAGTTTCTGTAAAGAATGCATTGATCTGGAATTCTGGTGATGATGCAGTGGATACGGATCAGTCTTGGGCAGGTACCTTGGATAATTTCCTAGTAATTTGTGGTGTGAATACCGATCACGGACTTGAAATAGATGGCCCTGAAGGTGCATACAATGCAGCTCACACCGTGAAAAACGGTTCAATCAAAGGTCATCCAGCATCTGAATTTGGAGATTTCAGATCCAAAGCAAGGGGAACTTTTGAAAACTTGTACTTCTTCAACTTCCCTTCTCCAGCAGATACCTACAACGGTGTAGCAAATGCAGGTCGTGGTGACTTATCACTCGACGCAACTACGGTGCCTAACTTCACTGGAACAACTGGCCCTCTTGTGTTTAACAAATTAGAAGCGACGCTTAAATCAGGTGTAACCTTAACAACTGCATTCCGCAATGGAACAGACGTTTATGCTTCAGAGGTTGCCTTGAAAGCAAACACAGTTGGTGCAAACAAGGCAGCGTTTGTTGGCTGGACTTGGGCTGAAAAAGCGGGAGCTCTAGCTGATTTCAAATAATTGAATTTTCCATAAGGAAAGGAAGGTCTTGCAAGGATCCTTCCTTTCCTTTTTTACCATTCTTAGAGAATATTATTTCACGCTGTATGAACAAGAAAAAACAAGAATTACCCATGAAACCCTTGGTCGTTCTACTCCTCATCATTGCATTTCAATTGATTACGGGCTTTGTTTTTGCCCAAAATGGCACCATACGTGGCGCCATTTTTGATGAATCTACCGGAGAGCCGCTCTATGGGGTATCAGTTTTGGTCAAGGAAACCTCCACAGGCGCGGTAACTGATTTTGATGGAAAATTTGAAATCCAGGTAGCCCCTGGAGCTTATACCCTTCAAATTTCATACATCTCTTTTTCTACCGTCAATTTGACCGAAGTACTTGTAGAAGCTGGAAAGGTAAACGTGCTTTCTGATGTGCTCATGAAAACAGAGGAGTCTGAATTGGAAACTGTTACCGTATCTGCTGCTGCCATCCGTACGACCGAATCTGCCTTGATGTCTGTGAAGCGAAATGCCCCCAACTTGCTGGATGGAATCTCTGCAAGCACCTTCCGTCAAATTGGTGACGGGGATGCGGCTTCTGCCGTGAAGCGTGTGACTGGCGTATCCATTGAAGGCGGAAAATATGTTTACGTTCGTGGACTAGGGGATCGTTACACCAAAACCGTTTTGAACGGCGTGGACATCCCCGGATTAGATCCTGACCGAAATACCATTCAAATGGATATTTTTCCTACCAATGTGATTGACAACATTGTGGTGTCAAAGTCCTTTACTGCCGAGCTTCCTGCTGATTTTACAGGTGGGGTGGTTGATATTGAAACCAAAGATTTTCCTGAGGAGAAAACCTTCCGTCTAAACGTATCAGGGGGAATCAACCCTTCCATGCACTTCAACAAAAATTACCTAACCTACCAGGGAGGCAAAACAGACTGGTTGGGATACGATGACGGTACCCGTGCCAATCCTACTGGAGGCAGAACCGATATCCCTCAATTTGCTGAGGTAATTGGAAATCCAAATGGAGCCAAGGGTCAAGAATTTCAACAACTTTTAAGAGGCTTCAATAAAACCTTGGGTGCTTCCACCCAAACTTCCATGATGGACTTTGGTTTGGGACTTTCCTTTGGAAACCAAATTGCCCGTCCCAAAGTAACCTGGGGTTACAATGCGGCATTGACTTACAAAAACGACACTGAATTTTATCAGGACGCTCAATTTAACTTGTTTGCCAAGCCAATTGTTTCAAACCAAAATGAACTGGAAGCCCTCCAGATCCAGTCGGGTAACTATGGAGTAAATAGTGTTCTTCTCGGTGGAATTGCAGGAATCGCTTTGAAAACAAAAGTCTCTAAATTCAAGCTTAACTTCCTACATCTACAGAATGGGGAATCCAAAGCAGGTATTTTCGATTACGAAAACTCCAACTTGGGAGCTAACTATGAGGCCAAACAGTACAACCTAGAATATAGCCAGCGTGGTTTAACAAGTGTATTGCTATCTGGTAATCACTTCATCAAAGGAAAAGCATGGGAAGTTAACTGGAAATTAGCACCTACCCGTTCTACTATCGAAGATCCAGATATCCGTTTTACTCGATTTAGATTACCAACCAATACCATCTCTCCTGAAGTAGGTTTGCCTGCACGTATCTGGAGAAACTTGGAGGAAAATAACTTAGTAGGTAAATTAGACCTAACCAAAAATATGAGCCTCTGGAACCAAGATGCCAAGTTTAAATTTGGGGGTTCTTATGCCTATAAAGAACGTGATTTTGAAATCCAATCCTTCCAATTTCCAACTGGGACTATTTCTTTAGATGGAGATCCAAATTCCGTTTTGAAAGAAAGCAACTTGTTTTCTGCAACCAATCGAAATGGGGTTCGCTATAATCCAGACTTTATTCCAAACAACCCAAATAAATTTCAATCCAACCTTTCCAACATTGGAGGTTATGCGAGTGTGGAAGCAAATCCGCTCACTAAACTGAAGACTATTGTGGGTCTTCGTGTAGAAAAGTATACGCAATACTACTCTGGAACCAACCAAAATGCATCCATCGTATTTGATGAGGAAAAGGTATTGGATGATTTGGACTTCTTCCCAACCTTGAATTTGGTTTTAGCGCTAAAAGAATCGCAAAACCTTCGATTCTCTGCGACTCGAACAATTGCAAGGCCTTCATTTAAAGAGCTTTCTTTTGCAGAAATTATTGATCCAATTACAGGTCGCACTTTTGTAGGAGGATTATTTCAAGAGACTACGAATGCAGGCACTGAGGTCCTTTGGGATGGTAATTTGAGATCCACTCATATCAATAACTTTGATGTGCGTTGGGAAATGTTCCAACCTAAAGGTGAAATGTGGTCTGTAGGAGCCTTCTACAAGACTTTCGAAAATCCAATCGAAATCGTACAGTTCCTTTCGGACCCTGGATCTTTCCAGCCTAGAAATGTAGGAAATGGTACCGTATTGGGGGTTGAATTGGAATTCAGAAAATCACTGAAGTTTATCAGTCCGAACCTTGAAAAATTTCAGTGGAATACCAACCTAACACTTACCGAGTCACAAATCAGCATGTCCGCTACGGAAAAAAGATCTAGACAGCTTACTGCTCGTGAAGGACAAAAGATCGGTACTACCCGAGACATGGCTGGCCAGGCTCCATATATAGTCAATACAGGAATCTCCTATTCTGACTTCAGTACTGGTTGGGAAGCAGGAGTATTCTATAACGTACAAGGCCCAACGCTGAATATGGTTGGCTTTGGTAATCGTACCGATACCTATGCAGTACCTTTCAACTCCTTGAATCTTAATATTAACAAAACCTTTGGTGCCGACGAGCGTATTCGTGCCAGCTTTGGTGTTCAAAACCTGTTGAATGACAAGCGTGAATTTATTTTCAGTTCCTACGGAGCACAAGATCAGTTCTTCACACAGCTTGCACCAGGTGTTCGAGCCAATTTTAGCTTAGGATTCTCCTTTTAATTCATCGAATTTAAAATTGAAAAGCCATCCTACGGGGTGGCTTTTTTTATGCCAAGGCCTGGGAGAGATTATGCTTCCAACAAAATCAATTACTTTGTGCGTTATGAAAAAATACTGCTTCCTTCTTCTGCTTACGATTTGTTCTTCCAATTTTTCTTTTGCCCAAGTGAAGACGCCTTCCCAACAGTTTTGGGACTTACTCGCGACGCATTGTGGCAAAGCCTATGAAGGCAAGTTGGTATCTCCAGAGTCAGATCCTCGCTTCGCTGGCAGATTGGTGATGCATGTGAGAAGTTGTGAAGATGGGCGGCTACGAATTCCTTTTTTTGTAGGGGAGGATCTCTCCCGAACCTGGGTACTGACGATGGACGAGCAGAAGTTGATTCAATTGAAGCACGACCACCGGCATGCTGACGGTTCGGAGGATGCGGTAACCCAATACGGTGGGAAGGCCACCAATATGGGCTCTGCAAGCACGCAGTTCTTTCCAGCAGACTCCTTTACTGCGGGCTTACTTCCTGCAGCGGTAGGGAATGTGTGGTGGATCACCGTTGACGAAACTTCCTTTACGTACAATTTGAGGAGACTTGGATCCGCCACGCTCTTCTCGGTACGATTTGATTTGACCAAGCCCATTGAAACTCCACCTGCTCCCTGGGGCTGGGTAGATTAATCTTCAGGACTCTCGCCAAGCCTAATTATCGTTGGCCTACCTAGCCGTAGGCAGGCTCCTCGTCGGTGCGAAAAAAAGAAGTTGTCGCGCAAAGCCGCCAAAAAACAAATAACTCACACCAAACCGCTCAGGGCTTCTCCAATTTCTTTGCGACTGCTTACCGCAGCGGACAGGTCTTTCCTGCTTTGCGAGAAAAAAAGTTAGCACGCAAAGACGCGAAGGGGTTTCTCTGCACTCCAAAAATTAAATTCACATAGAGCATGTCTACCGAAGGCAGGGTTCCAAGGACCTCTCTAATTTCTTTGCGCCTGCCTACCGAAGGCAGGTCTCTGCGCCTTTGCGCACAAAAAATAAATCAGTCACGCAAAGCCTGCCTTGTGTGAGGTTCAATGGTAGTTCTTGAGTAGAATATCCACAATGCGTTCGGCGGTTTTGCCGTCCCAAAGTGGGATCCCCTGGTACTGTTTCCATTCACCGCGTAATATTTTATCCAGGTAAGGCTTCAGATTTTGTGGATCGGTGCCTATCAGTTCATTGGTACCCAGATGAATTGTCTCGGCGCGCTCAGTGCTATCCCGTAGCGTAAGGCAGGGTATATTCATCACAGATGCTTCTTCCGTCACGCCTCCCGAGTCGGTGATAATCCCTTTGGCGTGCTGCACGAGGTAGTTAAACTCCAAGTAGCCCAAGGGACTGATCAAGTGAAGGTTTGGAGCAGCAATTCCCAGTCGCTCTAGATTTTTGGCAGTGCGGGGATGTACAGGGAAGACGATTGGCAATCCTGCAGTCCCTTCTAGGATTGCGTTCATCAGTTCCCGCAGAGAGGCTTCTTGGTCCACATTTGCTGGGCGATGCAGGGTCATCACAAAGTAGTTACCTGCTTGGAGCTGATCGAAAGGCATACCCGCTGGCTTTTTGAAATGTGGCATTTGCGCTAGGAGGGTATCGATCATGGTGTTGCCAACGAAGTGAATTTTTTTGTCGGCCACTCCTATGTTCCGCAAGTTGTTATTTGCAATCTCTGAGGTGGTAAAAAAGTGATCTGTAATCGAGTCGGTTACCATGCGGTTGATCTCTTCAGGCATGCTCAAGTCTCCTGACCGGATACCTGCTTCTACGTGTGCTACATCGATTTGTAGTTTTTTGGCAGAAATGGAACAGGCCAAGGTGCTGGTCACATCTCCAACGACTAGTACAAGGTCTGGGCGATGGGCTATCAATTCCTGTTCGAAAGCCACCAAAATTGCTGCAGTTTGCTCAGCCTGTGTGCCACCACCACCACCCAAGTTGGCATGAGGCGTTGGGATATGGAGTTGTTCAAAAAAATCGCCTGACATGTTTTTATCGTAATGTTGCCCCGTATGGATTAACCTAAAATCTACTGCTACCCCTTCAGCCTGCTTTTTTTGGATCTCATGCACCAAGGGAGCGATTTTCATAAAATTGGGCCGAGCGCCGGCGACGAGTGTAAAAAGAGGCATAGCAAAAACAAATGAACAAGTAAAAGTAAGGGATTATCCCCTATTTTTTGATGGGAAAAGTAGGAGGGTTTGTTCTTACTAATTGAAGCTAGTATTTTTCAAAGTAGGTCAAAACTACCCCCTTTTTCCTTGTTGTTGGAGGACAATGTGTCGCTTTAATTGTAAGAAGTGCCTTGTTTTTTGTTTCTTTGTCAAATACTATTTTTAATCCCCTTTTTTCTATGGGAAAGTTGCTGTTTAGTCTACGCCTTTTTGCTTTTTTTCTGCTTTTGGGAACAGTTTCCTGTGTGGAGTCTGTTGAAAATCAAGTGCAAGTCTACAACAACAATTTTTCAAAGCTGGACCTCGCCAACTTTGAAAATGGCCGTTTATTTATCTGGAGAAACGATACCATTGCAGGTTGGTACAACAATGAAGAAGTAGCCGTAACACTGTATGACTTGCCTGCGCACAACTATTTAAAGTTATCTGCCGAAATCTTAATTCACGACAGCTGGGACGGTAACTGGGATGATGGCATTTCTGGACCTGATTATTGGTTTATGGGGATTGATAGCGTGGATGTAGTTCGCACCACCTTTTCAAATAGCCCTTGTGAATCTCTTTATTGCTTGTACCAGTCTTTTCCCAATGATTTTTTTAGACAGAATTACCCGAAGGCCGGAGCGATTGAAACCAACATGCCAGGCTTGTGCCAATTTGGTGGATTTCAAAACTACACCAGCCGTTACCGAGTAGAGAAGCTTATAGAACATACAAAGACGGATTCAATACGTTTTCACATGCGAGATGCATTAAAGCAAACCAACAGTGTATGGCCGCTTTGTGATGAGTCTTGGTCGATTGCGAAAATTTCCATTTTAGCTATCCAAACGAACTCCTGATGCAACTACGAAAACTACTTGGGGTACTTGGACTGTTTGGGATGCTCGCATTTAGTCAGGGGATTAGGGCTCAAAGTATTGCTGTGGGTGCGCCTTCTTTGGAAGACTATCTGCGGAGATTACAGCTGACCGGCAAGGTTGACTCGGCGTCTTCATTTATGATCCGGCCTCTGATTCCTACTGCAGCCTTTGGCTTGGCGCATGGTTTTGACTTGGATGGAGGCTTAGTTGATTTGGACTCTTCCAATTACCACCAGCGCATTGGAAAACGTGGCAAATTTTTACTCCTCCCTGCCCTGTATAAAAGTCAATATACCTCTAATTATCCCTTTGCTACCAATGATGGCGCCATGATTCCAAATCGGGGTCTTCAACAAGTTTTCAGCTTAGGAGCTTTTGTGGAGTGGTGGAAATTCAGCTTGCAGTTGCAGCCTGAACTGATAAAGGCCCAAAACAAAGAGTTTATTGGGTTTCCCATTGAGCAGCAGTCCACCATCCTTTTCTATTACGAATACCTCAACCGGATTGACCTACCCGAACGCTTTGGGGAGCGTTCCTACCAAAAATTGGTTCCAGGCCAATCCAGTATCCGTTTGAATTTGGATGCCATTTCCTTGGGAATATCCACCGAAAATCTTTGGTGGGGACCGGGAAGACGAAATTCCTTATTAATGGGGAATTCTGCCCCAGGGTTTTTGCACTACACCATGAATACGCGTCGACCCATCAAGTCGGCTATTGGTTCATTTGAAGGGCAAATCATGACTGGAAGGCTGGAAGCATCCAATTTTCCTCCCCCACATGTGGATTACAGATTTCAACAAATCGATGTTTACTATCCAAAAAAAGAGGATGGTGCACGGCAGCTTTCAGGGTTAATTCTTACCTACCAGCCCAAGTGGGTGCCGGGCTTATTTTTTGGTTATGCCTCCACCAACAATGTGTACCGCTCCGAAGTATCCGATTTAGAGGATGTGCTGCCCGTATTTAATGGCCGGAAAAAAAACCAACAGGTGCTAGACACCATCCAATCCAAAAGACAACAGTTTAGCGCGGGCTTTTTCCGATGGATGGATCCTACCGGTCGCTTTGAATTCTATGGAGAATTTGGCACTCGTGACAATGATCGCCCCTTCATTGATTTTATCACTACCCCCGAATCAGGGCGAGCTTTTACTTTTGGATTTTCCCATTTGATGGATCTAAAAAAAGAAAATCGCTTTTTGGAACTCAGCTCCGAGATGACTTTTTCGGGACAGACCATTCGAGAGGATATCCGACAACTCAAAACTTGGTACATCCATGACCATGTGCGTCACGGTTACACGCATAGAGGGCAAATGCTTGGTCTAGGGAATGGGCCAGCTAGTAACCAGATTTTTGCGGGTATAGCTTGGATTGAAGGGATGAAAAAAATAGGCATTGAGCTGGAACGGATTGAGTACAACAATGACTTTTACTACTACCGCTACGAGGAGGTGAAGGATTTCCGAAACAAATACGTGGACCTGGTATTTTCCTTAGCCCCAGAATGGAAATTCGGTAACCTACTTGTATCTGGTAAATTTCAATATGTCAACACCCTCAATTACAAGTGGTATTTGGAAAACAAACCTGAAAAATGGTTTGTCCCAGGCTATGATCGTACCAATTTTGTTGGGCAAGTTGCAGTGACCTATTTATTTCGTTAATTCTTTAACTTTTAGCTATGATTGCTACAAAAGACAAGGTGGTTGCAGTTTCCTACACCCTGATGGTGGATGATGGAGAAACGGGCATGCGCTGGTACGAGACCGTTACCGAGCAAGATCCTTTTTACTTTCTTTTTGGGCACCACAACCTGCTTCCTGCATTAGAAGAAGTACTGGAGGGCAAGTCAGCCGGTGATTCTTTTTCGGTGTTTATTGACTTTGAAAATGGGTATGGAGATTACGATGATGCGAAGCGAGTGATCATTCCTAAGGCTAACTTCAAAGAGGAAGGCAAAAAAAATAGAGACCTTCTCCGTGTAGGGAATGTCATCCCGATGCAGGATGACAAAGGCAATCACCTTCGTGGTGAGGTGCTCAAGGTAGATTACATGGGCGTACACTTGGATTTCAACTCCCCGCTTGCAGGATTAGATTTACAGTTTGACGGAAAAATCGTCTCCATCCGAGAAGCACTACCTGTAGAAATTCAGCATGGTCATGCGCATGGGCCAGATGGACACCATCACCATCACTAAATCACCCTAATTTTTTAATAAAGCTAGGCCCTTATTTTCGGATATCGATACCGTAACTGTGGTACGCGAGGTCGATGGATAGTGCTTTTAACCCTTCGATTCGTTCCGAAGGATACCGCGCGTAGGCCTTAGTGAGCAAGTCAATTGCCTGCTTGTAATTCTGCATGTTGAACTGTACAATCGCTTCGTTGTAGTGTTGCAATCCCGCCAGTTCGTTTAAGTTGACTTTTCTAAAAATGGTATTGTCTACAGTATTCACTTTTGTACCTGCCAAGCCTTCACTGATATTTCGTGCTACGGGTGTACCCTCGCTGAGGTAAGCGGCTAAGTAATTGTTTACAGCAGAAGGAGCGGTGATCATGCCACCTACGGGGAGGGTGCTTTCCAAAATAAGGGTTTTCCCACCGAGGTATACTTGAATGAAAACATGGTAATCCGTCTCTACCACATCAAAGGAGTATCCATAGCGGTCCAATAACAATCCAAGTGCAGCGGAACCACTTACACAGTCGTAGGATCCCTGTTCCAGCATGTTGCCAAAGGTGGAGTGTTGACGGTAATCTTTTAAGAGGCGTTGGTGTGTTTTTTGAAAAATCACGCGAAGCAGTGCAATGGAGTCCAGTTTTTTAGCGGCTTTTTGATCAAGCTCTAGCTGTAGGGCTTCCCAGTTTGAAGTAGAAATAGTTTGTTCAGCTTCTTCTAAAAATAGGGAATAGGAGTTCTTTTCTGGACTTGAAAAGTCAGTAATTGACGCCTGAGCGGCATTTTCTTGGCAAATGCCCAAAGAAGTAAAGCTTAGAAATAAGAGCAAGAAAGGGAGTATTTTTTTCATAGTCCATCAAGCCAATGTTAACTGAATGGGAGAAAGTTAACAATTTGGTAACATTGAACAAAAAAAACACTAAAAAATTAACATTGGGGTAATTGGTCTACGGCTATCAGTTCACGGTCCAAAGCCCAGTTAAATGAACTCCAACCCTTCTTACAAGTCAAAAATTCCGAATAAAAATTTAAAACCTTACTCGTGGTGGTAGGGCTCGTTGCGCAAAATGGTCATTGCGCGGTACAGTTGTTCGACCACAAAAGGGCGAATCATTTGGTGGGAAAAAGTCATTTTGGAAAGGGAGATCTTTCCATTTGCTCTGGCGTAAACTGCCTCTGAGAAGCCGTATGGCCCTCCAATCACAAAGACAAGTTGCTTGATACTACTATTCATTTTCTTCTGTAAATAATCCGAAAATTCTAGTGAAGAGTAAGTTTTCCCCCGTTCATCGAGAAGGATAAGTTCGTCGGAGGAACTTAGCTTTTTAAGAATTAGCTCTCCTTCTTTTTCTTTTTGAAGGGATTCAGAGAGGGACTTGCTCTGCTTCAGGTCAGGAATAATTTCCAGTTCAAAGCGAATGTAATGTCCAAGTCGACTGCTGTAATCGTCGATCAGGTTTTGTATTGCCTTGTGATCTGTTTTTCCAATTGCCAGAAGTTTGATTTGCATAGACTCGGTAGTTGAGAATTGGGAATTAAAAAGTGCTGGAAAAAAAAGGCTGGCTCTCACGGGCCAGCCTTAGTTCAGTTGATTAGTTCTTTTCGCTTTAGAATGGCTTCCAAGAATTTTTTATCGTTGTCAGAGTTGAAGATTTTGTAGGGAAGGTGGATAAATTGAGCCTTGGATAGGTAGAGGATAAAGGCATCTTTGGTTACTTCTACTCGTTTGATCATGTTCCACTGTACTGGCATGCCTTCCTTGGCATTTATTTTCATGAGGATTTGTCGGCTGTCAATTTCATAGGCCATCTTTTGAAAGATGGGTTTGTTTTGTTCCATCTGGGTGACCCCTGTAAACTGTATTGCCCAAAATAAGACGTACAAACCATACGCAACCAGCGCTCCAAAAATCCACCACAGGGAAGCAATCCAGAAATAGCCACAGCAAATAGCCAAGGCAATCAAAATGACCCACCACTGTTCTTTGAGGATGGATACTAATCCCATTTTGATATAGGTTGTTGTGGGAAGTTGGTATTTTTTGGTTTTGATAATCATGGCAATGAATGTTTCGCGAGCAAATATCCACCTATCCCATTGATTAAGCAAATGCATCCCGCTCAAACTCTATTCTTCCTAGCTCCAGGCATTGAATTTTTTGGTGAATCTTGTATCTTTTCAAAAAAAACAGAATGAGCCCTACCTTGATTGATCTACTACTTTGTGGTTTAGCTTATGTGGTGATCAGTTATTTCTTAGGGGTGTGGAGCAAGTTTCGACCTGAACCTACTTCTAATTCAGACGACTCGGAAGGAGGAAAATTTGATTCAAAACCTCCAGTACTTGATTTGCCTCCAGGCATTAGTTGGCCGGAGGAAGAACTAGTAGAGGCAGAATCTTCTCAATGACATTTTTCGCAAATTCCTTGCACAAGTAGATTCATCTCTTTTTTCTCAAAGCCCTTTGGGAGGGAGATTGTAGGCAAGGAGATCGCCTCCAGGCAGGTGGTTTCTTCACACTTTTCGCATTTGAAGTGCACATGCTCGTGGTTATGGACATGGGCTTCTTCCCCATGGCTGCAAAAGGCATACTTCGTCGCACCGCTGTCATCGAGGACCTTGTGGATCAGGTCTTTTTCTAAAAAAGTTTTAAGTGTACGGTAGATAGTTACTCGGTCAAACTGATTGTTAAGCTTCTCTTCGAGATCCGAGTGGGAAAGTGCGACATTCTTGTCCAGAAACTCTTGAATAATTACCAATCTGCAATCTGTGATGCGCAGGCGGTGCGTTTTTAAGATTTGGAGAGGAGTGAACATGAGTTGGTATTGAGTTCCAAATTAACAAAAAAACAGGTAGAGAAAAAAAGGGCGCCAATTTGGCGCCCTTTCTAGGTTACTCTCCAGAAGATTCCTTCAGGATTTTATTGATGCGCTCTGAAGCATCTTCCAAATGAAGCTTGCTCATGCGATCGGATGTTCTGCCGATGGCGCCTTTGATTTGGCTTTGCAGCGTTTTCAATTCTCCTCTAGCCATTGGGCGAATGTCTGATTGAGCCGCATTGATCTGTGCACCAGCAAAAGCTCTAAATTGAGCAGGTGGGGCAGCAACGCTTCCAGTCAATAGCAATTCCAATCGCTCGATATGCGCGCGCTGCAAGGCTCTGCGGTGCACATCGATTGTTTTTCCAGCTGAAAGTTCAGTCCAAATGCCTTTTCTTAAGTCATCGAATAATTCGGTCATTTTGTAAGCCTGAGCACCATTCAATGCTTCGTTTTCGATCATTCTACCTAGTCTCCCCCACTCCAAGATTCCGTTCAAGGTGCTTACTTGAATACTTCGGATACGCTCAAGCGCACCAAAGTCTTCAATTCTAGCGATGATGCTTTCGTCCATCAACCAGCTTGGGGTAGTGAATAACTGCTGGTTAATAAAAGTAACCGCAGCCTTCTGCATTTCTTTGGATTGGTGTGTGTACACCGCTTCTCCCTGACCAGCTGACTTGTATACTTCCATTACACCACCTACGTGATTGCGTACATGGCCCATGTAGCGGTTAAACTGACCAATTACCTGACCATACATTTCTTCGAGGTCTTCGTAGTTTTTGTAAGGCTTTTCTTTCTCAGCCGTCCACTCCATCAAGTTGGGAAGGATACGCTTCAGGTTTTTGATACCATACTCCGAAGCAGTGACGGAGTTGTCACCCAAATCTTCAGACTGCGTAGTTGGATCGTAGCTGTTGCCTTGACGACCGTAACGGTACACAGGATCCCCCTTCTTGTCTAGAATCCACTGGTTCAAAGTAGGAAGTTCAGCTTCAGGGCTCTTGGCATCTAGAATCGGTCTGTAACCCCACATGATTGCATATTTATCGTAAGGCCCTACATCAGGCATTAGGCTTACGCCCTTGTCTTCTGGTTGTGCTACATAGTTGAATCGAGCATAATCCATGATCGATGGAGCTGTACCAAATTCCTTCGTGAAGGCAGCATCTCTTAACTTTTCCACTGGGTAAGCCACAGAAGAAGCGAAGTTATGCGGTAAGCCTAGCGTGTGTCCTACCTCGTGAGCAGATACAAATCGGATCAATCGACCCATTACCTCGTCATCAAATTTGACTGCACGCGCATCTGGGTTGATGGCAGCAGTTTGGATGAAGAACCAGTTTCTCAGGAGGTTCATCACGTTGTGGTACCATCCGATATCGGATTCCAAAATTTCACCTGAACGTGGATCCGACACGTGTGGTCCGTATGCGTTCTGAATGTCAGAAGCAAAGTAACGGATCACCGAATAGCGCGCATCTTCAGGACTCCAAGTAGGATCTTCTGCTGGAGTTGGGGCTTCCTTGGCAAGAATTGCATTTTTGAAACCTGCAGCCTCAAAGGCCTTCTGCCAATCCTCAACCCCTTGCTTCAAGTAAGGAATCCATTTGGTAGGAGTAGCAGGATCGATGTAGTACACGATGGGCTTTACGGGTTCAACCAATTCACCGCGGGTAAACTTCTCTCTATCCTCTGGCTTCACTTCCAATCTCCAACGATCCAAGTATCTTCTAGAGGTAGCACGCTGCTCATCGGCACCGTAGTCTACATAAGATCGGGCAAACCAACCTACCCGCTGATCAGCGAGTCGTTGCTGCATGGGCACCTTTGGAAGGAGAATCATGGAGGTATTCATTTCCAAGGTGATCAGGCCTGTCACACTGTTTGAAGGAGGCTCAGCCGCGGCATAGGTGAGCACATAGCGGGCCTCAATGTTGATTGGGTAGCTATTGATGTGCTGAATGTAAGAGCGTTCATTGTCAAGACGAGTTACTCGATACTGGGTTCTTCTATTCCGCTCCATACCCAAAGCTTGGTTGTCCTTCGTAAAGAGGTCGGTGGCATCAATCACGATTCCTGTGGAATCTGTTTTTCTTGATTTGATGGGAAACTTCTGTAGAATAGGCTCCAAGTTAGAGGCTTCCACTGCCTTCGAAATCGGTAAGGAATCCGCAGCATAGTTGTTAAGGGAAACGACCTTCAACAAGATGTCATCCTGGTTTTTTTCCCAGCGTACCATCATGTTCGTGGTGTTTTCACCACCGTAGCCGATGCCTTCTGCAGTTTTTGCAATGCGCACGACCATCAACATGTCTCTACCGAGAAGGGAGTCTGCGATTTCGTAGAAGTATTTGTCTTCTACCTGGTGCACTTTAAATAGTCCAGCCTTGGTCTTTGCTTTGGCGGTAATGACTTCTTTGTAGGGCTTGGGTCCATTGGCAGGAGCACCTGGAGCGCCTGGACCACCAGGTCTTGTTGGTGCTGGTGCTGCAGGAGCAGGGGTCTCCGCACCTTTTTTCTTTTTTTTCTGTGCAAAGGAATCCTCTGCTTGAAGCATAGCGCCCATCAGGCCTAGTACAAATGCAGTTCTCCTCAGCAACTTAGGGAAGGGTGTATTCATAGTTTGTTTCTAATTTTTTCGAAAATATACTAACTTCCAAAGGAGGATGTTAGGCTTGTGAAAAAACTAATTTTTTGACAGGCGGTTCTCTAATAAATTTAAAGGCTTTGGTACAACGTAAACAGGAGGTGTTGATTGTGGGGGGAGGGCTTGCAGGCTTGGTTGCCTCACTGCTTTTGGTAAAAAATGGACACGCGGTCACATTAGTTGAGAAAAAAGTATATCCTTTTCACCGAGTTTGCGGAGAGTATGTATCCAACGAGGTGCTTGACTTTTTGAAGCGAAATGGCCTCTACCCAGATTTTTTGGACCTCCCTCGAATCGACACCTTTGAGTTTTCAGATACTCGAGGCAAATCTGTATTTCTACCCCTAGACTTAGGTGGTTTTGGAATTAGCCGGTACCAGTTAGATCTCTGGCTGTACCAACTTGCTACTGAGCAAGGGGTCAAATTCGTAACTGGGACTACCGTAACTGAACTTGAATTTCTGAAAAAGAAAGATGTCTTTGAAGTCAAACTTTCCGATTTTCAAGTGCTACAGTTTCCCTATGTATTGGGTGCCTTCGGTAAGCGGAGCAAGCTAGATCAGGTCCTGGAACGTCCTTTTTTTTCCAAACGAAGCCCCTACATTGGAGTAAAATACCATGTCCAAGCGGAGGGTTCCCCCAATACTGTTGCCTTGCATAATTTTCAAGGAGGCTACTGTGGATTCAATGCCATTGAAGACGGGAAATTTAACCTCTGCTACCTAGGTAGCAGAGATCAGTTGAGAGCATACGGTTCTATCCCAGAAATGGAGCAGGCAGTACTGTGGAAGAATCCACTATTGAAGCGGATTTTTCAGGAAAGTGATTTTTTATGGGATAAGCCCGAGGTGATTACGGAAATCAATTTTGAGCGGAAGCTCCCCGTGGAAAATCACCTGCTGATGCTGGGAGATGCCGCCGGACTGATCACCCCACTCTGCGGCAATGGAATGGCCATGGCTATGCACTCGGCGCTGTTGGTTTCGGAAGCGCTTCGGGAAGGGAAGACTAGACAAGAGATAGAGCAACACTATTCGCGGCGATGGAATGCACTTTTTTACCAGCGCCTAGGCGTAGGGAGAGCTATCCAAGGACTTTTTGGTTCAGGTCGAGGATCTGTGATCGCAAGAAATTTGATTGCCCATGTTCCTTTTGTGGCCCGTACCCTCCTCAAAAATACGCATGGAAAGCCTTTCTAACGCTCAACTAAATACCTGTAAGATCTGGGTATTCTCCAGAAAATAGTAGATGAAAAAGGCATTCAGAGAGATGGCAGATAAGAAATTCATGCCCATGGTCCAGCTATAGCTTGCGTATTTTTCAGACTCCCTAAAGATGAACCCCATCCAAACCAGAAAGAAAAGGGCAATCGGTGCCATAGCTGCTAAGAAGTACCCGACGATAAGCGTTTGCCCTTTGTCCACAAAATACCAAACAAAAGCTGAGGTAGTCAGTGCAAAAAATAGCGCCGAAAAAACAAAGGTGCCTTTGATTCCAAGAACTCGACTAAGCGTACGATCTCCTCTTCGCGCATCTTCTCGGTGCTGGTACACTTGGGTCAGTGGGTAATTGCCCCAGAGCATTAAGCTGGTGAGGAGCCCTGGAAGGAGCACATGCGGCTTTAAGAATACCTCCCAACCCAGATTGCTTAGGCCTGAGTAGGCCATGGCAAAGGTAAAATAACCTTGAAATAGGCCAGCAATCACCCAGCTAGTCCAGGCGTATTTTTTCAAACGGATTGCTGGATGGCTGTAGGCCATGCTCACCAAACCGTAAATTCCAATCATGCTGGTAAATTCCAAGTTGATCCTAGCTCCAAGTACAAGCGCTATCACAAAAAACACCAAAGACCAGATGTATAGATTCTTTGTCACCTTTGGCGGATGTTTTAAGCCTCCAATACTTTCTTCGTCCTTGTCAAAGTAACTGTTGTAGCCATTGCTGCTGGGGTAGAGGAAGAGGTGAAGACTCAAGAAAACAAGCAACATGCGTTCCCCGTTGTGATTGGGTGTCAAAGCCAGAGCAAATAAAAAAACCGGCAGGAGAAAAAACGAAAAGGGGATGCGGAGGTGCAGGAGTGTAGAGCGAGTAATCATGGGATGTGGTTCTTGATGGCCAAGGTACAGCTATTTCGAAAAGGGTCCTTTGACCATCTAAATTAGAACTATTTTGGTAACTTGAATGGATGAATTCTAGTATCGTCAGTATAGGCCTTTCTAACCCAGGAGCGCCTATACCCCAAGCAGAAATTGCACGCTTCATGCAGTTGGCCCACCAGCTGGACGGGCAAGAGCGAAGAAAGCTTGATTTTTTGTACCGTAAGTCGGGAATAGATTTCCGATACAGTGTCTTGGATGATTTTCAAAAAGAGGAAGTTTCTGAATTCACCTTTTTTCCGAAGAATAAGGAATTGAGTCCCTTTCCAAGCACAGCATTGCGGATGCAAGTCTTTGAATCTGAGGCAGCGGGATTGGCAGAGCAGGCAGTTCGAAATGCCTTGCAGCAAGCCGATGTCGAGCCTGCTTCGCTTACGCACTTGGTCCTGGTTTCCTGTACAGGGATGGTCGCTCCAGGGGTAGAACTGGAGTTGATGCGGCGCCTCGGAATCCCGAGCTCAGTACAGCGCTACTGCATTCATTTTATGGGGTGCTACGCGGCATTTACGGGTCTCCGCCTAGCAGACCAGCTGGTGAAAGCCAATCCTGAATCCAGGGTCTTGGTGGTGTCCGTAGAACTATGCACGCTACATTTTCAAAAAGAATACAATGAGGACAATCTCCTGGCCAATTCGCTCTTTGGGGATGGTGCAGCAGCAGCCTTGGTCATGCAGTCCGAGAAAGGGCTGCAAATCAAAAACTACCTCAGTGAGGTCCTTTGGGAAGGGGAAAAGGACATGGCCTGGAAAATTGGAGACTTTGGATTTGAGATGCGACTCAGTCAGTACATTCCTTCCCTGCTCAATCAAGGCATACGTAAACTTCGTGACCTGTTTGAGACCAAGTTCAATTTTTCCCAAGTCCAGCATGTAGCCATACATCCGGGGGGCAAACAAATTTTGATCCAGGTCCAGGAGGCTTTTGG